>OKWP01000002.1_pt1 | contig 592500 bp, 550 predicted proteins | sample 1607251 | NCBI WGS metagenome assembly OKWP01 (sample SAMN07501073, study PRJEB24779) | human gut metagenome | isolation source: stool | host: human infant | place: USA: Pittsburgh, PA
CTACCCCCAAATCACCTAAGGGGAGTGAATCACTGTTCGTCAGCTAACGGAATCCATTTATGAGTACAGAACCTAGCCGGTTCTGGTGGAATTGGGCCCGATGCGACAGGATGTTGGCGGCGAGCGAGACGCCGATCGAGCCGCCGGTGTTGCGCGCGGCATTGATCAGCGCCGACGCCTGGTCGGTCTTCTCGGGCGGGATGCCATTGTAGGACGCCGTGGTGATCGAGAGAAAGATCAGCGGCAGCCCGATTCCGATCAGCATGCGCGAATCGGCGAAGAACCAGAAACCGACATCGGCATAGACGCGAGTGAGATCATACATGGCCAGCGCGACAATCGTGGCGCCGGCCATGATCATGTATTTCGGCTGCACCTTGCCCGACAGGCGCCCGACGACGAACATCATCACCATGGTGACGAGGCCGCCCGGCGACAGCACGAGACCGGCCCAGGTCGCGGTATAGCCGAAATCCTGCTGCACCATCTGCGGCAGCATCTGGGTGGTACCGAGCAGGATGGCGCCGGTCGCCAGCATCACCAGGAAGCTCGCGCCGAACTGGCGCGACGCCAGCATGCGCACGTCCACCGTGGGATTCCTGTGATTCATCTCCCACGGGATCATCGCAACGAAGGCAGCGGCGCAGACCGCCGCTGTGGCGATGATGAAGCGCGAATCGAACCAGTCGTCCTCCAGGCCGCGATCGAGCATCAGTTCCAGCGCGCCGAGGAAGGTCGCCACCAGCACGAAGCCGATGACATCGAACCCCTCATTCTGCTGCTTGCCAGGCTCACTTGCGGGCTCCTCCAGGATCAATCCGATCAGCAGCATCGCGGCGACGCCGACCGGACCGTTGATCAGGAAGCACCAGTGCCAGGACGCGTTGTCGGAGAGATAGCCGCCAAGGGTCGGACCGACCACCGGCGCCACGACGACGGCGACTCCGAACAGTGCAAAGGCTTGGCCACGCTTGGCTGGCGGGAACGAGCTCGCGAGGATCGATTGCGCAACGGGCACCATGCCGCCACCGCCGAGGCCCTGCAGGATGCGGAAGACCAGCAGCGTGTTCAGATTCCAGGCGAAGCCGCACAGCACCGAACTCGTCGTGAACAGGCCGAGGCAGATCAGGAAGAAGGACTTCCGGCCGAAGCGTTTCGCCAGATAGCTGGATGCCGTGAGGCTGATGGCATTCGAGACGAGATAGGTCGTCACCACCCAGGAGGATTCGTCCTGGCTCACACCCATGCCACCGGCGATGTAGGGCAGCGCGACATTGGCAATGGTGGTGTCGAGCACCTCCATGAAGGTCGCCAGCGCGACGAGCACCGCGATCAGCCACGGATTGGTAGCGGATCGCGGCTGAGACAGGGCAGCAGTCTCGCTCATAGCGAGGCCCTCAGCCGCTCATACAGCGACGGCTTGGGATTGACGCGCACGGTGGGAACGACCGACATGCCCGGCCCAAGCGCGACGTCCGCCGGCGGATCGTCCATCTCGATCTTGACCGGGACGCGCTGGACGATCTTGACGTAATTGCCGGTCGCGTTCTGCGGCGGCAGCAGCGAGAACGCGGGGCCCGAGCCGGACTGCACGCTGGCGACATGGCCGCGGATCTCGCGCTCCGGATAGGCGTCAATCTGCAACGTCACCGGCTGACCGGGACGCATCTGGTCAAGCTGTGTCTCCTTGAAATTGGCGGTGACCCAGACGTCGTCGGGCACGAACATCGAGAGCGCCGTGCCTTGGGCGGCGAACTGGCCGTCGGCGGCGCTGAGATTGGCGATTCGGCCCGGCTGCGCGGCGGTGACGGTGGTGTAGGACAAATTGAGCTGCGCCTGCTCGCGCTGCGCCTGCACCTGCGCGAGATTGGCGTCGGCGCTCTCGCGCTGAGCATTCAGAGACTCGAGCTGCCGCTGCGCAACCTGCAGATTGGCCTGCGCAGAGGTCAGCGCCGCCTTCTGCTGCTCGAGCTGCGACGTATATTGCTGCTCGCTCTGCACCGTGCCGGAGCCGGTGCGGGCGAGGTCCTGATAACGCTTGGCCTGCTGCTCGGCGAAGGTCAGCCCGGCCTGGGCCTGCTCCACCTGGGCCTGACCCGCCCTGATCTGCGCCTGCTGAACCGCGATCTGGGCGTCGATGTTGTGGATCGCCGCCTCCGCCGACCTCACCTGCGCCTCCGCCTGAGCCAGCGCGGTTCGGTAGTCTCGCTCATCGATGCGCGCGATCACGTCGCCAGCCCTGACGTGCTGGTTGTCGGTGACCGGAACGGAGGTGATGTAGCCGGACACCTTCGGGGCGATCGAGAACTGGCGGGCCGCGATGAAGGCGTCATCGGTGCTCTCGAAACGGCGAGCCGCGTCGTAATAGACATAACCTCCAGCCGCCGCGGCCAGTAGCAGAACGAGCCCGAGCGCCGCGCTCATGGGATGGCGCCGCAGCAGACCCCGCCGGGGTTGGCCGTCCGGCCCGCTCTGTCCATCCGGCGCGTGCGCCGGCCTATCCGGCTGGCGCGCCTCCTTGTCGGCTTCGCGACGAAACTCCGTCGCGGCATCGCCACGCCACTGCTTCAGCGCGCGCTCGCGCGCCGGGACGGCCTGATCGGTTGGTCTGGACGGTGGCGTGGACTCGGTGGTGGACGACGACTGCATAGCGATACGGCGCTCCGAACAGAACGATACTGTTTCGTTCTTAAATGGGGGATGGTTCTGGACAGGCAAGCCCTCAGTCCGGCTTCAGGATCGATAACTTTTGTGATCCCTACCTAAAATTTCCGTCATCTCATCTTGGGCAACGATGAGATGACGCCGACGATGCCGGTCGGGGGAACTCAGCGCGCGGGCTGCGGACCGGCCATGCGGACAACGAGGGCCAGCGCAGCGACAACGGGCGGGACGACGAAGCACCAGCTGCCGAGACGGACGAACAACAGCGCGGCCGCGCCGCAGCCGAGGGCGAAGGCCAGCACATTCACCGCCATCTGCACGAGCCGCGCTGGCGGCGCCGCCGGGCCCTTGTCACCGACATAGATCCGGTCGGCGAGATCGATCATCACCTGGGTCGTGGTTCCGGTCATCAAGGTTGAAGGCGGCGCGCTCGGCAGGTGAATCCGGTGCACCGCGTTCTGGATCGCCATCGCCGCCACCAGCACCATGCCGGTGATGATCGCCTCGCGGCTGTCGCCTTCATGGAACGGGCCGAAATGGATCGCGAGCGCGGCGCCGAGCACCAGCAGCACCAGCTTCACCCCCAGCAGGATCTCGAAAGCCCGCGGCCATCTGCGCGACAGCAGCGTACCGGTCAGGCGGGTCGCGATCACCACCGCGCAGAAGACCGGCAGCGCCAGCAGCTTGGCCACCGCGCCGGACGTGCCCAAGGCGAGCGCCGCGCCGAGCGTGACGAAATTGCCGGTGACATGCGCCGTGAACAGGCCCTGCAGCGCCAGGAAACCCGCGGTATCGACATAGCCGGCATTGACGCTGAGCAGCAGCGGCACGATGCGGGACTCAGTCGCAGCCATGGAATGCCTCCTTGTTCACAGCGCGTATTTCAGTTCGATGCCGATGTAGTCGCTGTCGTGGCCGCCGGCGCGGCGCAGCGTATCGCCGATCTGGTAGTGAACCGCTTCGAACGCGCCGGTCAGATTGGCGTTGAAGCGATAATCGGCGCGCAATTGCGCGTAGACGCCGGACCAGGGGCTGCCCTGCCCGGCCGTGCCGGCGACCGCGACATTGGGCTGGACATAGATCGCGTCCGCCGTCGTCGCCCGCCATTGCAGGCCCATCGCCGCCATGACCGACAGATCGGCCATCGGCTTCACCGTCAGGGACGGCTTGACATGGACCAGGTTGGTGTACCCGGTGAAGCCGGCGAGCGTGAAGTAATAGCCGTTGGGGAACAGCGGATTGAACGTCTCGATCCGGCCATCGCCGGGGTGGCGATCGCCGGAGGCACCGTCGACCTGCAGGCCGATGCGCGGCTGCCCGGCGACATCCGCAAAGGTATAGCCAGCACGCGCGCCGGCACCCCAGGCGCGAATCTGCTTCGACCCGACCGAACCCGCCTGCCCCATCGCTTCGAGATCCCAGTCGAAGCCCGCGAGCTTGCCGGCGAAACGGATGTCGAGCACGTGGCGTTGCTCGGTGCCCCCTGCATCGAGGAAGCGCGCATTGTCGCGCTGATAATAGGAATAATAAGATGACAGCTCGTTGCTGCCGAGCACCTGGCGCTCGACGCGGAAGGTGTGGAACAGGACGCGCCCGTTCGACATGTCGTCGAACGGATGCAACAGATTGTATTGCACCGGCTGGCTGACGAAGCCGATGAAGCGCCAGGGCCCCGTCTCCCAATCGCCCCAGATCGCATCGAAGGATTGGCGCACATTCGGGCCGTCGCGCGACGACACGAAGCGCTGCAGGTCGAAGTCGAAATCCTGCCGGCCGACACGCGCCTTGAAGGTCCCCTGCTCCGTCGCGTTGACGTAGGCCAGGAAGGCAAGCCGGAGATCGAGCGGATCCTGGTCGACCGCTGTGATAGCGGCCTTGCCGAAAGCGCGGTCGTCCTCGAACTGCACGAACAGCTGCCAATGCGCGTCGAGATGCGCGTCGGCATGGATCTGCAGCCGCTGCAGGAGATGCGAATCCGGCCTTGTCCCACCGATGCCGAAGCTCGCCGCATCGAGGCTCTCGAAGCGCTCGCGCAGCGTCATGCCGAACGAGACGTAGCTCTGCGGCGCGCCCGGCCGCAGCGGGATGTACTTGATCGGATCGAATGCCGCGGTCCGCAGCGCCGGATTGGCCAGGGCGGACCAATCCTCCTGCCAGCGATTGGTGCGGATCGCGGGACGTGTGGCGGCGTCCTCGGCGAGAGCCGCACCGGCGGGCCCGAGCGCCGCCAGCAGCGCCGCCGCGGCTACCGTCCTCGTCAATGCCTGCCCCATCCGCACGCGCACCGCCATCCGCCGATCGGCCTACTTTAACAGCGCGTGGATTTCCGCGACATAGCCACCTGGAAACTGCACCAATGCCTGTTCACGCCTGTCGGAGGTGAACGGTTCGACCAGCACCGTCACACCCGTGCCCTTGGCCTTGTCGAGCGTCGTCTTGAGATCTGCGACCTCATAGCCGGTCATCTCACGGCCGAACGGATATGGCAGATGGCCGTCGGTGACGAGCACCGTCATGCGGCCGAACACCGATTCGATGCGAATGCGGCGGTAGTGACCGTTGGGCCGGCCGATCTCGACGCCCGGCGCCTTGGCCTCGTCGGAGACGACCTTGCCCTTGGCAAAGCGCAGGAACGCGCGCGTGAAGGCCTCGGCGCGATCGGGCGAAACATAGACCCGGTTCTCGGGAACGGTCTGAAACGCCGCGTAGGACGGCTTGGTCGTGTGCCAATACAGCTGCATGTTGACGCCGCCGGGCCATTGGATGACCGCGTCCCGGCCGATCGGATCGGGGAACGGCGCGACCACGACGTCAGCGCCGGCGGCCTTGGCCGCCTTGATCGCTGCATCCATGTCGTTGACGAGATAGCCGGTACGCTCCGCGCCGAATGGATAGGGAATCGGCGTCTTGAAGCCGAACAGCGACACCGTGCCGACCGGCGTCTGCACGAGTTGCGAGGTCGTGCTGCTCGGCGCAGGCGTCACCGTCGCGATCACTTGTTTCGTGCTCTGGCCACCGAACGTCGCAAGGAAGCTGGCGACGAACTTGTCGACATCATCGGGCGCGACGTAGACATGCGTCGTGTCGTATTGCGCGCCGACCCCGATCAGCGACGCAGCATCCTTGGCGAGCGCGGGCGCGGCGAGCAGCGTGGTGGCGACGACGGCGCCGAGCAGATGGCGGGAATTGATCATGACGACCTCGGTCAGATAAAACGGATCAGGCGCGGCGCGCGCGCCAGGAGAGGATGGAAACGAGCACCAGCCCGGCGATCAGGCCGAGATGCTCGAAGAAGGCGTTGAGCGCCATGAAGCGGTCGTGGCCGTCCATGTGCCAGAAGTCGTTGGCAGTGAGCATCGCGACCGATGTCAGCACGCCCAGCGCGCCGGCGCCGAGCCAGACAAACCGATTCACCACCACGAGCCCCGCGCCGATCAGTTCGACGACGATCGCCATCACGGCCCACAGCCAGGCCGGCTGCAGGCCGAAATGAGCCTGCTCGGCGATCGCTCCGGAAAAGTCGGCAAGCTTCTGGACCCCGCCGATCAGATAGGCCGAGACCAGCGCGAGCCGGGCCAGCGGCCACAGCCACCGCCAATCCAGCACCGCAGCGATTGACCGCGGCGTGTCGGATGTTGCCGTCATGTCAGACCGCCCAGCAGGCGCAGCCCAGCGCGCCCCAGAAGCTCTTGAGATCGGAGACCGGCAGCCTGCTCGACCATGAGCGTGCGTGGTCGTGACCGTGCACCCCGCACGCATTGGCGCAGCCGCACATCTGCATCGCCTGGGCGCGGACGGCGCCATCATCGCCCTTCGCGAGCCACGCGCCGTAGCCGCCGAAGCGGCGCACCGGCGACCAATCCGGCATCGCCGGCGGCGGCGCGGCGGCGTCGAGCGACTTGAAGTCGGACGCGGCGTAGACGATGCGGCCGCCGACCATGGTGAGATCGCTGCTGATGTCGGCGATCTCAGCCTCGGCGCAGGCGAAGTAGTCGCGATCCGGCACGATCAGGTCGGCGAACTGCCCGACTTCGATGCGGCCCTTCCGGCCCTCCTCGTTGGAGAACCAGGTGACGTTCTCCGTCCACATCCGCAACGCCGTCTCGCGGTCGAGGCAATTGCGCTGCGGGTACAGCCGCAGGCCGCCGACGGTGCGGCCGGTGACCAGCCAGGACAGCGAGACCCAGGGATTGTAGGAGGCGACGCGGGTCGCATCGGTACCGGCGGAGACCTTGACGCCCTTCTCCAGGATCGTCTTCACCGGCGGCGTCGCCTCTGCTGCGCCAAAGCCGTAGCGCTCGACGAAATATTCGCCCTGATAGGCCATGCGGTGCTGCACGGCGATGCCGCCGCCGAGCGCGGCGATCCGGTCGATCGAATGGTCAGAGATGGTCTCGGCATGGTCGAAGAACCAATGCAGTCCGTCGAGCGGCGTATCCTGATTGACCTTCTCGAACACGTCGAGGGCGCGCGAAATGGTCTCGTCATAGGTCGCATGCAGCCGCCACGGCCACTTGTTCTGCACCAGGATGCGCACGACCTCCTCGAGCTCGCCTTCCATCTCGGCGGGCATGTCCGGCCGCGGCACGCGGAAATCCTCGAAGTCGGCGGCCGAGAACACCAGCATCTCGCCGGCGCCGTTGTGGCGGAAATAGTCATTGCCCTGTTTGTAGGACGAGCTCTGCGTCCAGCGCAGGAAATCGTCCTTCTCGCCCTTCGGCTTCTGCGTGAACAGATTATAGGCGAGGCGGATGGTGAGCTGGCCGTCATCGGCGAGCTTCTGGATGACGGCATAGTCGTCCGGATAGTTCTGGAAGCCGCCGCCAGCATCGATCGCGCCGGTGACGCCGAGCCGGTTCAGCTCGCGCATGAAGTGCCGCGTCGAATTGAGCTGATAGTCGAACGGCAGCTTCGGGCCCTTGGCGAGCGTCGCATAGAGGATGGCGGCGTTGGGCTTGGCGAGCAGCAACCCGGTGGGATTGCCGTTCGCATCGCGCACGATCTCACCGCCCGGCGGCTGCGGCGTATCCTTGTCATAACCGACGGCGCGCAAGGCGGCGCCATTGAGGATGGCGCGGTCATACAGATGCAGCAGGAACACCGGAGTATCAGGCGCTGCGGCGTTCAGTTCGTCGATGGTCGGCAGCCGCTTCTCGGCAAACTGATGCTCGGTGAAGCCGCCGACCACGCGCACCCATTGCGGCGGCGGGGTGATCGCGACCTGCGCCTTCAGCATCGCCATCGCGTCGGCGAGCGAGCGCACGCCGTCCCAACGCAGCTCCATGTTGAAATTGAGCCCGCCCCGGATGATATGCAGGTGATTGTCGATCAGCCCGGGCAGAACCCGCCGCCCCTTCAGGTCGATCAGCTTCGTCGAGGAACCGGCGAGCTTCATCACGTCCTGCTCGTGGCCGACGGCTGTGAACACGCCGTCCTTGATCGCGACAGCGTTGGCCTGCGGGTTGGAACGGTCGAGCGTCGTGAACAGGCCGCGATGCAGGATGAGATCGGGATGATCGCTCATGAGGCCTTCTTGTCTTGTGCAGGAGAGTCGGTCGTCGCTGCCCGGCCGTGATGGCCGGGCAGCAGGCCGAAGATGTGCGTGGCGCAGGCGGCCTTCTGCCAGGCCGCCGCGAGGCTCGTGCCGGTCAGCAGCTGCCGGCCGACCGGGATCACCTGCTCTCCCACGAGGATGCCGAGCAGGCCGACCAGCGCCACCAGCGGCGGCGCCGGCGAGCGGACCTGAAGCAGGCTGTAGATCACGCCGACCAGCAGCCCTGCCCCGAGCGAGAACAGATAGATCTTCATGACGTGCCTCAGGCCACCTTGGCGCCGCCCTCGGAAGCGTGCTCGCCGAGCGCCCATTTTGAGAAGCGGATCTGGATCCCGTAGGGCGAATGCGCCTTCAGGATCTCCATCATGCCGTCATAGGTCTCGGCGCGCGCCCAATCCTGCTGCAGCTCGAAGGCGAACTGACATGAGGTGATCGGGACTGCGCCGGCCTGCACCGCGCGATCCATCGCGCGGTTATGCGCCTCGAGCGAGAGATCACCGCATGCATCGGCCGGGATGTAGATCTCGTAGCCCTCGCGCAGCATGTCCAGCGTCGGGAACAGCACGCAGGCCTCGGTCCAGAGTCCCGCGATGATGAACTTCTTGCGGCCGGTCGCCGCGACCTGCTTGCGGAAGCCGGCATCGAGCCACGAGTTCATCGCCGTGCGATCGACGATGTCGTGATCGGGAAACAGCTCGGTCACCTCCGGCATGAACGGGCCGGAGAACGAGTCCTTGGCGACGGTGGTGAGCACGGTCGGAATCTTGAACAGCTTGGCCGCCTTGGCGACGATCTGGATGTTGTTGAACACGCCCAGACGGTCGTGCGACTGGACGCCTTGATACATGGCCGGCTGATAGTCGATCAGAGCGACCGCACAGTTCTGCGGCGTGAGCATTTCGAGCTTCGACATGGGATCTCCGTGACAGCGATGGGATGCGGGCGTCAGCCCTTGATGAAGGCCAGCAGGTCGGCGTTGATGGTCGCGGCTTCCGTGGTCGGCATGCCGTGCGGAAAACCCTTGTAGGTCTTCAAGGTGCCGTTCTTGAGCAGCTTGGCCGACAGCGGCGCGGAATCGGCGTAAGGCACGATCTGATCGTCCTCGCTGTGCATGACCAGCACCGGCAACGAGATCTTCTTCAGATCCTCGGTGAAGTCGGTCTGCGAGAAGGCGACGACGCCGTCATAATGCGCTTTCGCGCTGCCCATCATGCCCTGCCGCCACCAGTTCTGGATCACGGCTTCCGACGGCTTGGCGCCGGGCTTGTTGTAGCCGTAGAACGGGCCGGCCGCGACATCGCGATAGAATTCCGCGCGGCGGGTGGCGACCTGGGCCTGGAAGTCATCGAACACCGATTTCGGCAGGCCGCCCGGATTGGCGGCTGTCTGCACCATCAGAGGCGGCACCGCGGCGATGATCGCGGCCTTGGCCGCCCTGCTCTCGCCATGACGCGCGAGATAGTGCACGACCTCGCCGCCGCCGGTCGAGTGACCGACGTGAACCGCGCCCTTCAGATCGAGATGCGCCGTGAGCGCCGCGAGATCGTCGGCATAATGGTCCATGTCATGGCCGTCGGACACCTGGCTGGAGCGGCCATGGCCGCGGCGGTCATGGGCGATGACGCGAAAACCGTGATTGAGGAAGAACAGCATCTGCGCATCCCAATCGTCCGATGACAGCGGCCAGCCATGGCTGAACACGATCGGCTGACCGGAGCCCCAATCCTTGTAGTAAATCTCCGTGCCGTCATTGGTTTTCAGAACAGGCATGATCTTCTCCCGAGCGCCAGCCGCGCGACCACTTCGACAAATTTCGTATCGCGATCGCCAATCCCAGGTGCTATGCAGTCTCATATGCACCTGCACAATGATCCGAGGGTGCCAAAGGACTGGCTTCAGAAGGCCAAGGGATGGCGCAGCAGATCCGAACCACATCGTCGTCCTGGATGCGTGGCGTTGCGACCACGCTGAAGGAGCAAGGTCTCGATGCGGCCATGCTGTTTGCGGAAGTCGGCCTGTCGATCGAGGATCTCGACGATTGCGATCGGCGCTGGCCGACCGAGGCGCTGAGCCGCTTGTGGGTGCTGGCGGCGGAACGGTCAGGCAATCCCGATATCGGGCTGGCGAATGTCGACGCGCCGCGGCCGGATCATTATGGCGTCGCGGGCTACGCCATGATGTCGAGCCCCGACCTGCTGACCGGGCTGACGCGCCTGATCCGCTATATGTGCCTGGTGAGCGACGCCGTGACCATTACGCTCGAGCACGGCCACGGCGGGCGCTGGGTACGGACCGACGTGTTCGGCGGCGAATGTCCGATCCCGCGACAGCGCTACGACTACGGCGTCGTCAATCTGCTCAATCTCTGCCGGTGGATGCTGGACCGTCCGCTGACGCCGCTCGCCACCCGCTTCTCGCACGCGGTGCCGCTCTCGATTGCCGCCTACAACAACGCCTTCCAGTCACCACTGGAATTCGATGCGCCGTTCAACGGCTTTCTGGTATCGGAGCAGGATCTCGCCTGCAGGCTCACGACATCAGCCCCCGAGCTGACCGCGATCCATGATCGCATCGCCGACGAAGCGCTGGAGCGGCTGGTCAAGACCGATACGGCCTACCGCGCGCGGGCCGCAATCGCGCGGCTGCTGCCCGATGGCAGCCCGCTGCGCTCGGCGATTGCGGCCGCGCTCGGCCTGAGCGATCGCACGTTTCAGCGCCGCCTTGCCGACGAGGGCCTGTCATTCAGCGATCTCGTCGACGGCACGCGGCGCGAACTCGCGCAGCGTCATCTCGCCGACCCGCGCCTGACGCTGACCGACATCGGCTATCTGCTCGGCTATTCCGACCAGAGCACGTTCTTCCGGGCCTCCAACCGATGGTTCGGCGAGTCGCCGGGCGAATACCGCACGCGCGTGATGAACGGCCACCGCCAGGACAAAGCGCTCGCGCGCGGGGCCTAGCTTGCGTCCGCGGGACGTATCAGCAGGCTGGCTTCAGAACATGCCGTTGGAATTGGCCGACTGCTCCGGAATCGGCTGCACCGAATCCCAATGCTCTTCGATCTTGCCGTCCTTGAGACGGAAGATGTCGACGATGGCGTTGCCGCGGGTGCCAGGCTCACGGATGGCATGCACGCGCAGGATGACGAAATCGCCGTCGACCAGCACCTTCGTGATCTCGCTGTGAGATTGAGGATACTTCGCCTTCAGAAACTCGATGAATTTGCGAAAGCCTTCAGGGCCGTCCTCGGCATTCGGATTGTGCTGGATGTAAGTGCCGAGATATTTCGAGGCGGCCGCAAAGTCTTTGCGGTTGAGGCCCTGGTCGTAGAAGTCGAGCACGATCGCCTTGTTACGCTCTTCTTCGGGGGTGTAGGCGCGTTGGGCCATGGCCGGCGCAGACATCGCTGCCACAGCCGCCAGCGTCATCGCGATCAGAAGTTGTCGCATCGTGTCAGATCCTTTGCTGAGTAACGGAAACCGCAGCATGGCCCGCCAAGTCGGCCATGCGATCAATAGAACCGGTAGAGGTGATGCACCGGCCCATGGCCGTGTCCGACGGTGAAGCGATCAGCGGCGGCGATGGCGCCCGAGATGAAATCCTTCGCATGGCGGATCGCCGTCTCCAGGCTCTCGCCCTTTGCCAGCCCCGCGGCCACCGCTGACGACAGCGAGCAGCCGGTGCCATGGGTGTTCTTGGTCGCGACGCGCGGCGCTGGCAGCGCGATGCTGGTTCCTGAGGTGATCAGGTAATCAATGCTCTCCGCGCCCTGCCCGTGCCCGCCCTTGATCAAGACGGCCGGACAGCCGAGCGCGAGCAGCCGGCGGCCCTGCTCCGCGATGGCCTGCTCTGAGGTCGCGATGGGTTCGCCGAGCAGCGCAGCCGCCTCCGGCAGATTCGGCGTGATCAGCGACGCCTGCGGGATCAGCCGGCTGCGGAGCGCCTCGATCGCCTCCTCGGGCAGCAGCCGGGCGCCCGATGTCGCGACCATCACCGGATCGAGCACCACATGCGCCGGCCGCCAGCGTGCCAGGCTGGCATGGATCGCCTCGGCGATCGGTGCCTGCGCCACCATGCCGATTTTGACCGCGCCGACGGCGAGATCGTCGAACACGGCGTCGATCTGAGCGCTGACGAAATCCGGTGGCACCAGGTGCACCCCGGTCACCCCCTTGGTGTTTTGCGCCGTCAGCGCGGTCAGCACCGAGGCGCCGTAGACCGACAAGGCTGCAAAGGTCTTCAGATCGGCCTGGATGCCGGCTCCTGCCGAGGAGTCGGACCCTGCGATGGTGAGGGCTACGGGCGTGCTCATGCCGCCTTCCTAGCGCGCGCCGGTCGTTCCCGACAAGCCGTCCGGCCGTCGAGAAAGCGTATCGACTTCGGCGGAAAAGGTTATATTGAGGCCCGAAACGTCGTCCGGAGACAATCGGCAATGGTTCCCTTCTTCGTCCAGATCAAGTGCAAGCTCGGCCAGTCCTACGTCGTGGCCAATGCGCTGGCAGAGGCCGAGATCGCGTCCGAGATCTACTCCACCGCCGGGAATTACGACCTGCTGGTCAAGTTCTACGTCGACAAGGATACCGATATCGGGCACTTCGTGAACGAGAAGGTCCAGGTGCTCCCCGGCATCCAGGACACCCACACCATCATCACCTTCAAGGCGTTCGGCGCGGTCTAGCCGCAGAGCGCAGGCCGAAATGGCACGCCCAGGCAGATAAAAGCGCCCGTCGTTGCCGACGGGCGCCGAGGTTTTTGAAATCAGACAAGCATGGTTTCGTCATAAAAGGGCGATAGCTGATCGAAAACCCACGCCGGGCGTCCCGATTGCTGCGGCCGATCGTTCGATGTCGGACCGTCTCTGAATATCCCCCGCCACGTCTCCGTGGCGCAGCTGATGCGCTGGGAAAGCCGGCCCCTTCGCGAGTGAGGGGCATAGGGGACCGTCGAAGCGGCCGGCTTTCTTTTTCAGCAACTTGGCGATACGGCTCTATTGACGGTGCTGGCGCACCGGGTCAATGCGGGTGAGCCGATCGAGACGATCGGTCAAGAAGTTGAGACGAAAGCTCAAGACGAGCCGGCGGCGCGCAGCGTGAACAGCGACATTCAACCCATTTCATCTTTGTTGCCGAGCTACGGCTTCTCGGCCAGCCAGATGGACCCCGAGGCCAATATCGCGGCATGGCGCGAGGCCACCTCGACGTTCTTCGACGTCGACGAACTCGCCGGAGGCGAGGTCGCGCCCTTTCACGCCGACGTCTTGTCCTATGCGCTCGGCCCGGTCCTGCTCGGCTCGGCGCGTGCCAGCGGCCAGCGTTTCCGACGGACGGCCGAGACGATCGCACGCAGCGGCGTCGATCACATCATTCTGCAGCTCTATGTGACGGGCGGCTATCACGGCGTCGCAGGGCCTCATCCGATCCAGGTCGAAGCTGGCGATCTCTGCGTGCTCGATCTGGCGCAGACACTGGAAACCCGCGCCACGCCGTTCGAAGCCATCACGCTGGTCGTCCCGCGACCGATGTTCGACGCGCGCCTGCCGCAGGTGGAGGATCTGCATGGCCTGGTGCTGCCGCACGACGGCGCGCTCGCGCCGTTGCTGGCGCGGCACTTGAGCGCCTTGTTCGAATTTGCCCCCCGCATGAGCGTGGACGAATGCCAAGCCGCCATCGACGGCACGATCGCACTGATCGCGGCCTGTTTGCGCGGCGAGCTCGAACGCCGCGCCGCCGATCGCAGCGTCACCGCTGATGCCTCGCTGCTGCGCATCCGCCAATATATCGAGGCGCAGCTGGCCAGCCCCGAGCTCAGCGCCGATACCGTGGCCTCGCATTTCGGCCTATCGCGGGCCTCGCTCTATCGGCTGTTCGCGCCGCTCGGCGGCATCGCCGATTATATCCGCAGCCGTCGGCTGCACCGTGCGTTTTTCGATCTCGCCGCGACCGGATCCCGCACTGTGCGCATCAGCGAAGTGGCACGGCGGTGGCAGCTCGGCACCGACGCGCATTTCACCCGGCTGTTCAAGACCGCCTATGGCATCACGCCGCGGGCCGCACGCGAGGCGGCGACGCTCGGACTGCGGCATCCGCCCGTCCGCGGGCAGGACGACGTCGCCTCGCCGATCAGCCGTTGGATGCGAAGGATAGCGGCGCCCCGGACCGGGGAATGAGCGCGACGACTTCGGCAGAGCGCGGATCCGCCTCCTCCGACGCTTCACCGATCAGCTCGTCGGTTTCGGGCGCGGCGCGCGTGATCTCCAGATGCTGCTCGAGCTGCTCCACAGGCATTGGCCGCCCCAGCAGATAGCCTTGCGCGAAGTTGACCCCCAGCGTGCAGAGGTGCCGAAGCTGCTCCTCGGTCTCGACGCCTTCAGCCGTGATCTGAATTCCGAGCCCGCGCGCCAGCGTCACCACGGAGGAGATCACGGCCGCGCTTTCTTCGCGCACGCTCAGATTGGCGATGAAGGATTTGTCGATCTTGATCTTGTTGAACGGGAATGCAGTCAGCGAGCGCAGCGACGAATAGCCGGTGCCGAAATCGTCGAGCGCCAGCGAAATGCCGATCCCCTTGAGCTTGTCGATGAAGCTCTCGTTCTCGGCCGCCCGCTCCAGCAGCACCGACTCGGTGATCTCGATCTCCAGCCGCTTCGGATCGAGCCCGGAGCGCGCCAGCGCCGATTGAATGACGTCGAACAGTTCCGCCTGCTTGAACTGAACGGGCGACAGATTGACCGCCACCTTGATGTCGTCGGGCCATGACGTCGCGTCGTCACAGGCCCGGCCGATGATCCATTCGCCGAGCGGCACGATCAGGCCGGTGGCTTCCGCCAGCGGAATGAACTTGTCGGGCGGCACCAGCCCCTTGACCGGGTGGCGCCAGCGCACCAGCGCCTCGACGCCGCGGCGCTGGCGCGTCTCGGCGTCGTAGAAGGGCTGGTAGTGAACCTCGAACTGACACTGCGCGATGGCGTCACGCAGATCGCCCTCGAGCGTGTTGCGCGCCTCGAGCTCCGCCGACATGACGTCGTCATACATCGTATAGCAGCTGCGCCCCGCGGATTTCGAGCGATACAGCGCAAGATCGGCTTTCTTGAGCAGATGCTCCTGGTCGCGGCCATGCTGCGGCGCGAGCGAGATGCCGATGCTGGTGCCGATCTCGACGCGCTGACCGCTGATCTGGAACGGTTCGGCGATCAGCCGCGTGATCCGCTGCGCCAGTTCGGTCGCGGACGCTCGCTGATCCGAGAACCCGGCCTGGATCAACGCGAATTCGTCGCCCCCGAGACGGGCCAGCACATCCTCCTCGCGCAGCTGCGATCTCAGGCGCTGGGCGACCTGCACCAGCAGTTCGTCTCCCGCCCCATGCCCGAGCGAGTCGTTGACGTTCTTGAAGCGATCGAGGTCGAGCAGGAAGACGGTGAAGCGGCCGCCCTTCTCGTCGTTGATGCGCTCCATCTCCTCCAGGAAGAAGGCGCGGTTCGCAAGCCCCGTCAGCGCATCGGTCTGCGCCAGTTCGAGCACGCGGCGATTGGCGAGTGCCAGCTGCCGCGCGTTACGGCTGGAGAGCACAAGATAGACGGCGAAGAAAAGCGTTGTCGCGATGCCCGCGGCATAGAAGGCAAGCGCCCGATTATGCGTGGTCATCAGCGCGCCGCCGGCAGGTGCGGCCTGAAACACCCAATCGGCGTCGCCGATCCGCAAAGTCGTCGACCAGATATTGGGATCAGCCGGCCAGCGCTGCGGGTCCACGCCGGAGGCGTTGATGACGCGCTCGGGCGGAAGCAGGTTGATCGCCAGCGCCGAGCTGTTGGGATTGTTGGTCCGCACGGCTTGCAGCAGCATCGGCAGATCGAACACGCCGATAATGAAACCGGTGAGGTTGCGGCGTCGATCGGCGACCGTGGTGCGCGAGGTGCCCTTGGCGTAGACCGGGATACCGATCATCACGGCGTTGGGACGTTCGTTCTGATTGGTGAGATTTTGCCGCGTCCGCAACGCGCCGATCATGTCGTAGTCACGCGACTGCTCGAGCACGGCCCGGTGGTCCGGGATGCTCCAATAGTCCAGACCATAGACCGGGGAGGTCTTTGCTTCTGTCGAAAAGTAGACCGGATAATATTCGTCGCTCTCCGGTGCGACCGTGCCATCGGGGAAGGATTTGATGCGGAAGGCCGGAACGCCGTCGGTGATCGCCGCCGCTTCGTATTCGCCGCGTTCCTTGCGCTTGATCCGCGGCAGCCATGCCAGGCGCAGCATGCCGCGATGCGCCTCGAACAGCCGCGCGCTGAAGGTCTGATACTCGCTGCGCGTGATGTCGTCATTGGCCGACTCGAACCGCGTGCGCAGCGCGGTCAGCCGGCTGACATACTCATTGACGCCGTTCTGAACCAGGATCGCCTGGGCTTCGGCCACAGCTTCGAAATCGGCGCGCGCGAGCCGGTTCTCCCAGCGTCCGACCGCGACCGTTCCGACCACCGACAGCACCACGCCGACACATGCGGCGATGACCGCAGGACGATAGAGGCGGTAGCGTGATAAGGACGAAAGCAACTTCTCGCGGCCGCTGCCGACGCGAGTCTCGCTCCTCTCAGTCAGGGTTGATGCGCTGTACTCTTCAACCTGCAATATGGCCCCCGCCAAACGGCTGCCCCTCATTCCGATCCAGCGGATGAGACATCTTCGAAGTTAAGGACGGTCAAAGAAGATCACGCGTTCGGGATCGGACGCCGCGGCTTGGTTAACACCTCACTGTTGAGTGCCGCCGAAAACGCGATCAAGGCCGCAATGCGTCTTTAGCGAGGTCTTCATTGAAAGCGGTTAGGTTGCGGCATGGTCAGTCTGTCCCGTGCGTGTTGAACATCGCTATGAAGTGGCTTTCGGAACTCCGTAGTTCTCTCACCCTCGTGCTATTGGTGGCTGGCGCGCTGCATGTCGGCGCCGCACGTGCCGACGAGCTCGGCGTCACCAGCGACTCCATCCTGTTCGGACAGGTGGCCGCGCTGGAGGGGCCGTCGGCCGCGTTAGGTCAGGCGGCGCGGCAGGGCCTGCTGGCCGCCTTCAACGAGCTCAACGCAAAAGGCGGCGTCTATGGCAGACGACTCAAGCTGGCCAGCCGCAACGACGGCTACGATCCCGATCGATCGGTGGTGGAGACCATCAAGTTGATCTACGAGGACAAGGTGTTCGCGCTGATCGGCGCCGTGGGCACACCGACCTCGATCGCGACAGCGCCGATCGCCGCTTCCAACGACGTGCCCTTCATCGGCCCGGTCTCCGGCGCGGAGTTCCTGCGGACACCGGACTTCCAGAACATCGTGAACATCCGCGCCAGCTACGCCGCGGAGGCCGAAGCCTCGATCAAGCATCTCACGGAAGAGCTCCGCCTGACGCGGATCGCGATCTTCTATCAGGATGACGCGTTCGGGCGCGACGTGCTGGCGGGCGTGAAGACCCATCTCGACCGCCGGGGCCTGGAGCTTGCGGCCGAAGGCACCTTCGAGCGAAACACGCGCGCCGTCGGCGCGGCCTTGAAGGTGATCCGTCGCGCAGAGCCTGAGGCGGTGATCCTCGTCGGCACCTACGGGCCGTGCGCCGAGTTCATCAAGATGTCGCATCGCAGTGGCTTCAATCCGACCTTCACGGCGGTCTCCTTCGTCGGCGCCAATGCACTGGCGAAAGAGCTCGGCGCCGAGGGCCGCGGCGTCATCGTGTCCGAGGTCGTTCCGTTCCCGTGGGACACCGACCGCCGCGTCGTCTCAGATTATCAGGCCGCGATGAAATCCCTGGATCCGAGCCAGACGCCCGACTTCATCGGGCTGGAGGGCTACATCACCGGCCGTCTGGTCGCGCGAGCGCTGGCGATGACCGGACCCAACCCGACCCGCGCCGATCTGCTCCGGATCATCAACGAGGTCGGGCAGTTCGATATTGGCGGCCTGGTCGTCAACTTCGGCAGCGCGCGCAAAGACAATCCGCCGCAGGTCACGCTGACGGTGATCCAGAGCGACGGCAGTTTCAAGCCGATCTAGCTAGGCCTGGTCGAAGAAGATCGGAAAGCCCGCACTGGCTCGATTAGTTCGCCGGCTTCTTCGGCTTCGGCGGACCTTCGACCGGCGGCAGTGATTTCAGATAGACCGCCATCGCCTTGCGATCGTCGGGCGTCAACTGGGACGTATTGCGGATGACGCGCGCCATCGATCCGCCGGCGCTGTCGCCGTCAGGCAGCTGGCCGGTCTCCAGGAAATAGCTGATGTCGCTTTCGCTCCAGTCGAACAGGCCCTTCTGGGTGATGTTCGGCACGAAGCCCTGCCCCTCCGGGTCGGGGCCGCCGGCAAAGCGCTGCGCGGTGACGATGCCGCCGAGCGGATTGCGCGGACTGTGGCATTCGGCGCAATGGCCGAACGTATTCACCAGATAGGCGCCGCGATTCCATTCCGCCGAGCGCGCACTGTCCGCCACAAACGGCTTGTCGGCGAAGAACAACAGCTTCCAGACGCCGACGGTGCGGCGGATGTTGAACGGGAACGGCAGATCGTGCGGGCGTGACGGGCCGGCGACCGGCGGCAGCGTCTTCATATAGGCGAAGAGATCGCGGACATCATCGACCTTGGCGCCGGCATAGGAGGTATAGGGAAACGCGGGATAATAATGACTGCCGCCGGGCGAGACGCCCTTCAGCACCGCATTGACGAAATCGGCTTCGCTCCAGCGCCCGATCCCGTCTTTGGGATCCGGCGAGATGTTGGGCGCATAGAATGTGCCGAACGGCGAGGCCAGCGGCAGCCCGCCCCCCAGCTTCAGACGGTCCTGCTGGTTCGGCACCGCGTGGCAGGACGCGCAGCCGCCGATGTTGAAGATCTCCTGCCCGTTGACGAGATCCGGCGCACGCGTCGCCGCCGCGAGCGCGACGGTCGTCGGCCGGGTCAGCCACCAGAACGTCGCAAGTCCTGCGGCACCGAGCACACAGAAGGCAAGCAGGAGGCGTCGTCGCATGGGGGCTCCGTCACGGCGAAAGGACGTCGTCAGCGCAATCGTGCATCGTCCCGGACCTTGGATCACGATCTGTTCGGAAGACCGGCTTTCACGTCCGGATCATGCGGCAGCCATGAGCATAGGATGCCCGAGACACCCAAACAAACGGGGCGAACGCGCCACCGCGTCCGCCCCGGTCGATATTATGTCGGATCAGCTGTTCTTGACGCGGAAGGTCTCGTGGCAGCCGCCACATTCCTTGCCGATCGCCGGCGCCGTCGCCTTGAGGCTGTCGAGATCCTTGATCTTGGCCTTGGCCTCGGTCACGACCTTGGCGAAGCTCTCGATCTTGGCCTTGAAGCCGGCCTGGTCTTCCCAGATCTTCGGCGACGGGCCGTAATCGCCCTCGAACTTCGCGGCCTTCAGGCTGGCCGGATACATCGTCGGCAGCTTCTTGGCGGTCTCGTCGAGCTGCGCCAGAGCGGCATTGACGGCGGCCTGGTCGTAGGGCTTCTCGCCCTTCACCATGGCGATCAGGACCCCGCCGAGATTCTTGGCGTTCGCCTTCATGGTGTCCTGGCTCTGCTTGACCAGATCCTGCTGTGCCATCACGGCGCCGGCCCCGAGCAGCAACGCTGCTGCTGCCACGACAGTCCGCTTCATCAATTCGCTCCTTTGTTGTCACAATCCATCCAGCCCACCTGAACGGATCGTTCGGTTCGGTCAACCCCTCAACCCGCGGGTTATTCCGGAATTGAGGCGGATATCGGAGAGGCTACGGAGGAAGGGTACTCAGAGACTGTGACGGCGATGCTGCTCCCGGATCGCGATCCAGACCCGCTCGGGGGTCGCCGGCATGTCGATGTGATCGATCTTGTACTCGCGCCAGAGCCCTTCGACGATGGCATTGACCACCGCCGGACATGAGCCGATGGCGCCCGCTTCGCCCGCGCCCTTGACGCCCATCGGGTTGGTCTTGCAGGGCACGTTATGGGTCTCGAAGGTAAAGGACGGCGCATCCGCGGCGCGCGGCAGCGCATAGTCCATGAAGCTGCCGGTGACCAGCTGGGCGTCGGAGTTGCTGTAGACCACCTGCTCCATCAGCGCCTGGCCGATCCCCTGCACCGCGCCACCATGCACCTGGCCAGCCAGGAGAAGCGGATTCAGCGTGACGCCGAAATCGTCGACGATGACGTAGTTGACGATTCTGATGATGCCGGTGGCGGGATCGATCTCGACTTCCGCCACATGGGTACCGTTCGGATAGGTGCCGTCGGCGCTGGCGAAGGTGGCGCTGCCATTGAGCTTGGCGGGATCAGCGCCAGCACGCTTGGCCAGATCGGCGAACGAGATCGCGCGGTCGGTGCCGGCGACACGGATCACGCCGTCGGCGATCTCGAGATCGCCGAGCCCGGCCTCAAGCGCCTCGGCGGCGATCTGCTTCAGCTTGTCGCCCAGCTCATGGGTGGCGCGCTGCACGCTGACGCCGCCCGACGGGATCGAGGCCGAGCCGCCGGTGCCGAGGCCGGTCGCGATCTCCTCGGTGTCGCCCTGATGGATGTGAATGCGCTCCGGCGGCAGGCCGAACTGCTCGGCGACGATCTGGGCGTAGGCGGTCTGATGGCCCTGCCCGCTCGACTGCGTGCCGATCAGGATGGTCACGTCGCCATTCGGGTCGAGCCGGACATTGGCGGTCTCCTCGCCCATGGTGCCGCAGACCTCGACATAGCTCGCAAGCCCGATGCCGCGGATCAGCCCGTGCTTCTTGGCCGCTTTGGCGCGCTTCGGAAATTCCTTCCACTCGGCGATCTCCATCGCGCGCTTGAGATGCGCGCTGAAATCGCCGGAATCGTAGACCTTGCCGGTCGCGGTCTTGTAGGGCAGCGCGCGCGGCGGAATGAAGTTCTTGCGCCGGACGGCATCGACCGTCATGTCGAGCTTGCGCGCGCAGGCGTCGACCAGGCGCTCGATCACATAGGCCGCCTCGGGGCGGCCGGCGCCGCGATAGGCATCGACCGGCACGGTATGCGTGAAGATCGTGCGTACACGGCAGTGGAAGGCCCGGATGTCGTAAAGGCCCGGCAGCATGCCGGCGCCACCATGCGGGATGTAGGGCGCGAAGGTCGAGAGATAGGCGCCCATGTCGCCCATCAGATCGACGTCCATCGCCAGGAACTTGCCATCCTCGGCGAGCGCCATCCGGGCGATGGTGACATTGTCGCGGCCCTGCGCATCACCCATGAAATGCTCGGAGCGATCGGCGGCCCAGCGCACCGATTTGCGCAGGCGGCGCGCGGCCACCGCGAGCAGCGCGTATTCCCGGTAGGGAAACAGCTTCGTGCCGAAGCCGCCGCCGACATCCGGGCAGATCACCCGCATCTTCTCGGTCGGCATCTTCAGCACGTTCTGGCAGAGAATGTCGCGCAGCCGATGGCTGCCCTGGCTGCCGGCCGTCAGGGTCAGATGGTCGCGCTTGGTGTCGTACTCGCAGACCGCAGCGCGGGTCTCCATGAAGCTCGCCACGACGCGCGGATTGACGATGCGAATCTCGGCGACGGCGTGCGCCTTGGCGAAGGCCGCGTCCACCGCCGCCTTGTCGCCGATCGAGACGTCGAACAGCACATTGCCCTTGTGCTCGGCCCACACCTGCGGCGCATCCGGCTTGATCGCGTTGACGACGCCGGTGACGGCCGGCAAGGTCGTCCACTCGACCTTGATCGCCTCGATGGCGTCGCGCGCATGGTCGAGCGAATCGGCGACGACGAAGGCGATGGCATCGCCGACGTGACGCACCTCTTCCTTGGCCAGGATCGGATAAGGCGGCGCGGTGAACGGATCGGTTTCGAGGTTGAACAGGCACGGCAATCCGCCGAGTTCAGCGGTGTCCTCGGCGGTCAGGATCAACGCCACGCCGGGCAGCAGCCGCGCCGCGGCGACATCGATGGTGAACGTGGCATGCGCATGCGGCGAGCGCAGCACCAGCGCATGCAACGCGGCAGACGGCGCAAGATCGTCGGTGTAGCGGCCCTTGCCGCGGATGAGCGCGTCATCCTCTTTCCGGAGAACGCTTTGTCCGACACCGAACTTGATTGGAGCTGCCATCTGGTTTCACGTCCCGCTTCGTTTTGGCGATATTGACGCCATCTTGCAGCGGATTGCGAGCCTGCGCAAACGTCATTCGCCGCGGCGCGGTCAACTCTCGGCCAGCGCCACGCGCGGCATGTTGCGCTGCGGTCGGAGCTCCGGGCCGATTCGACATGGCCCGGAGCCCCCGCCATCAGCACTCAATGCTGCGCGTGTTCCGCCTTGCCGGCCATGCCCTGCTGACCACCCGGTCCCTGCGCGCCGACCGCGAGCACGTCGAGCAGCACGGCCATTTTGCCGGCCCGCTCGAATTGCAACGTCACGGCCACCGTTTTGCCCTCGACGAGCGGCGTCTTGAGGCCGGTGAGCATCAGATGCATGCCGCCCGACGTCAACGCGACAGTCTGTCCCGCTGATATCGTCAGCCCCTGATCGAGCGGCCGCATCACCATGACGCCGTCGCGCGTCGACATCTCGTGGATCTCGACCGTCTCGGCCAAATCGCTGCTGGCCGCAACCAGGCGGTCCGGCTCACGCCCGGTATTCGTCATGGCGAAATAGCCGGCGCCGACCTTGGCGCCCGCCGGCGTGGCGCGGCTCCAGCCCGAGGACACGGTGATGTCGCCCTTTGACACGCCGCGCGGCGCATCGGCCGCAGTGAGACGCAGCAACGGCGCCGGATATTTGAGCGTATGCGGGTCCTGTCCGGCGGCAGCCGTCTCGACCCATTTGGCCACGCCTGTCTCGCACTCCTGGACCACGGGAAAGGCCATCGTATCGCCGGGCTTGAACGCATCGGCGATATAGCCGGTGAAGGTGAACTCGTCATAGAAGCCATCCTCCAGGCGGCCGCTCCAGCTGATCTCCTTGACGCCTTCGCCGAGCTGCGCGCCATGCATGAAATTGTAGGCGCGCGCATACGCGCCCTTCTTGATGTCGATGGACCAGCCCGGCTTCGGCATCGGCTTCACCGCAATCATGCCCTCCGGCACCTGCACGGTCAGCCGCACCGACGCGGACCCGTCACAGCCATGAGGGACGGCCAGAACCGCCTTGAACGACTTGCCGATCCGCGCCTCCGATTTGTCGAGCACGACATGGGCATGCGCCGCGGCTCCGCACACGGCAGCCGACAAGGCCATGAGACCAACCAGCATCGCTTTCACGACGGATGTCCTTTCAGTTGTCAGATGAGATTCGTCATTGCGCATCGCGCGCCCCTCACAGTTTGTAGCGGATGCCGGCATAGACGCCGCGGCCGTTGCCGGGATTGAACAGAGTGGACGTCGCCGTCGCGCGATCAATGATGCTCGTGGTGGCGATGTAGGCCTTGTTGGCGAGGTTGCGGCCCTCGAGATAGGCCGAAAAATGCTTGCCATCGTCGTAGGTCGCCTTCAGGCCCCACAACAGATAGGGCTCTGTCTTCAGCGTGTTGGCGCTGTCCACGAAATAGGACTCCGGCACCCATTCGACATTCGGGCCGACGGCGAAGCCGGCGGGATGCTTGTAGAGCAGCTCCGCGCGCAGGAAGTGCGGCGGCGCGCCAGGCAGGCGGTTGTTGCCCCAGGTCGCATCATTGCTGTAGCGGAAGTCGCTGTACGTATAGGCCAGATTGAGCCAGACCCGGTCGGGCGTATCGCTGTTGACGGCCAATCCCTTGAACAGGCTGATGCCGAGCCCGGCCTCGACGCCCTGATGCATGGTCTTGTCGGCATTGGTGACGTTGCAGGTGCCGAACGTCGAGAAGAAGCACTGCAGCTCGTTCTTGATATCGGCGTGATAGAGCGCGAGGTCCCAGGTGACGTCGGGACGCCGGCCGCGCGTGCCGATCTCGTAGGTCGTCGCCGTCTGCGCCTTGATGTTGTAGAATGGAACGGCCGTGCCGTTGCCCTCGCCGAAGCTCGGCGCCTCGCCGCTGCGCGAGACGTTGGCGAACACCTGCCAGCCCGGATCGACATCCCACAGCAGGCCGATCTTCGGGCTGAACAGGTCGAAGGTGCTGGTGCCGGACTTCGTCGCCGGATTGGTCGTGAAGTCGACCTGCTGCTCGCGCACGGCATGCAGATATTGCGCCCCCGCGATCAGCGACACCGCGGGCGTGACGTACCATGCATTCTCTGCATAGAGGGTGTAGTTCTCGGGACGCTGCACGGCCGCGAGCGTCTGCGCGCCCTTGTTGGCGCCGATGTTGACGTACTGATTCGCGTCCGTCGTGCCGTTCTGGATGTTGAGCCCGACCGTGAAGCGGTTGCGATGGCCGCCGATCTCCCGGTCGTCGACGGCGCGCACGAAGCCGCCATAGTCGTGATAGCGGTAGTCGAGCCATTGGAAGATCGGATGCATCAAATGCCGGTCGACCGCGAACACGCCGAACTCGATGTCGGTGTTGTCGAGCCGGAGGGTCGATTTGTTGGCGACCCGGACCGTGTCGATGTTGCGCTGCCAGTCGTTGAGGACGTTGTTGGCCGCAGCGGTCTGCGGCGAGTTGAGCGCGCTGGTCTTGGTCACCTCGCCCGGGATGCGCTGCCGCACCGAGTTGGCATTCAGATAGAAGCGGGTCTCGAAATCCGGCGAGACCTGATAGCCGACATTGGCGCTGCCGCGCTCGGCCGTGCCCCAGCTATGATCGCGATAGCCATCCGTGCGCGAGGCCGAGCCGGTGACGAAGTAATCGAGCGGGCCGCTGACGCCACCAGTCGAGGCCTGCCCGCGCAGATAGCCGAAGGCGCCGCCGTCGAGCCGGCTGTCGAACGCGGACGCGTCGCGCCCCGTCGGCGTCACGAAATTGACCGCGCCGCCGAGCGAATTGGCGCCGTAGCGCAGCGCATTGGCGCCCTTATAGACCTCGACATAGCGGTAGGCGGTCGGGTCGATCTCCTGGAAGTCGCCATAGCCGTCGGCGGTGTTGATCGGAATGCCGTCGAGATAGAGCTGGGTGCCGCGCAGATGGAAATTGCGCGACAGGCCGGAGCCGCGAATCGACAGCCGTGTGTCGTCGCCCCATTTCGGCTGCGCGAACACGCCGGGCACGTAGTCGAGCACATCTTTGATGGTCTGAGCCGGAGCATTCCTGAACGCGGTGTCGGGCACGACGGCGACCGCGCCCGGCGTCTGCTGGATGCGCTGCGTCGCGGTTTGCGTGGTCGGCGCGGTCAGGCTCGGCGCCGAACCCGCGGGGCCAGCAGGACCAGCGGCCGCGGTCTGCGGCGCGGCCCCCCCCCGCGGCACCCGCGGGCCCGGCGCGGGTCGATCGGTGGCGGGTCTGGCGGGGCGCGCGGCGGTGCGCTTGACCGGGTCGACGGTGACCGTCGGAAGCGTCGGGGCCTGCTGGGCCTGGGCGAAACATGGAGAAGACAACGTGACAAAGCACGTCGCCGCGCACAGCGCGGTTACGGAACGGGACATGATGAACCTCTGGACGAACGAAACCTGATGGAAAATTCAATCAGGCGTTCGCGGGAGGTCCTTGCGACAGTCGCGGTTCACGGAGGCGGGAGTCGCGCGCGGCCCAGGCCACGAAGGTGGCGAGCCGCAATTCCGCGGCGCTGCGCGCCAGCGTTTCCGCGGCCGCTGTCGGTACAGGCGCGGCATGGGCGGCAAAGGCACAAACGGCGCAGAAATCCTTGTGGAGAACGGCTGAGGCCGGCGCGCTTGGATCATGCGTCGTGCCGCCTTGCGCATCCGTACAGATGACGCCGAGATCGCTGGAGGCCGCCGCGGCCATTTGCGCCGACATCGCGCCGGCGAGCACCATCTGCAGCGCGATCAGATAGGCGGCCATGATGCTGACCGCCCTCCTCGCCCACGCTACATTGTGTCGCCGTCGTCTCACACCGATCTCCCCACCGGGGACCATATTCGGCGCGCTGCGCACGCGCAAGCCGGCAACAACGACGCGCGTGGTATCTGATGAGTTCGCGCGGCTGCCACCATCGGCGCCACACGACGCCGTCTGATCAGCGCCGCACCAGCGCCTTGAGCCAGCGCGGACCGAACAATGCGAGGATCGCTCCGGCATAGATGACGGCGCCGGCCGCGATCAGCAGGCCGAGCACGGCCTCGTCCTGCAGGCGGCCCAGAAATGCGAGATGAGGCGCCGCGAAGAAGGCCGTCGACCACAGGGCCGCGGCGAGCACGAGGCCGGTCGCGGCGAATTTCAGCAGCGACGAGGTGAGCCGCCGGTCGAACCGCAGATAGCCCTTGTGCACCGCGAATCCGAGCACCAACAGCAGATTGATCCAGGCGCCGACCGCCGTCGCCAGGGCCAGCCCGACCTGGGCCAAGGTCCCCATCAGCAGCACTTTGAGCAGCACGTTGACGGTGAGGCCGGTCAGCGACGCCTTGACCGGCGTCGCGGTGTCCTTGCGGGCATAGAAGGTCGAGACCGCGCTGCGGATCATCACGAAGGGAATGAGGCCGACGGCATAGGCGGCCAGCGTTGCGCCGGCCGCCGCGGCATCGCCCTTGGTGAAGGCGCCGCGCGCGAACATCGCGCGGGTGATGACATCGGGCACGGCGAGGAAGGCGGCCACGAACGGCACCGAGAACAACAGCGTGAACTCGAAGGCGCGGCGCTGCTGCTCCATGGCGCCTTCGTGGTCATTGGCCGTCAGCCGCCGCGACATTTCCGGCAGCAGCACGGTGCCGATGGCAATGCCGATCACGCCGATCGGCAGCTGGTTGAGACGGTCGGCATAATACAACGCCGAGATCGCGCCGGCGGGGAGGAACGTCGCGATGATGGTGTCGGCGAACATCGCGACCTGCGTGCCCATCGAGCCCAACGTGGCCGGTCCCAGCGCGCGGAAGAAGGCGCGGATGTCGTCGTCGAGCTTGAGCGACGCAAAGCGCGGCAGACCGCCATGGCGGGCGAGATCGCCGGCGAGCAGAAAATACTGCAGGAAGCCCGAGATCAGCACGCCCCAGGCCGCGGCATGGCCCACGCCGGGGAAGAACGCTGCCAGCGCCAGGGTCGCCATCATCGCGAGGTTGAGGAAGATCGAGGCCGCCGCGGCGCTGGCGAAGCGCTGCATCACGTTGAGCATGCCGCCATACAGCGTCACCAGCGTGATCAAGAGCAGATAGGGAAAGGTGATGCGGGTGAGCGTGATGGCAAGCTCGCGCTGTGCCGGATCGTCGGTGAAGCCAGGCGCCAGGACCGTCATGGCCTGCGGCATGAAGGCCCAGGCCAGGATCAGCAGCACGATTTGCGAGGCCAGCAGCAAAGTGAAGATGCGGTCGGCAAACAGGCCGGCCTGTGCCGGCCCCTTCTCGCCATGGACATGCGCATAGGCCGGCACGAAAGCGGCGTTGAACGCGCCCTCGGCAAAGATCGCCCGAAAATGGTTCGGCAGCCGGAACGCAATGAAAAACGCGTCCGCCACCGGCCCGGCGCCAAGTATCGCCGCCAGCATGATGTCGCGGGCAAAGCCGGTGAGCCGCGACAGCAGCGTATAGCCACCAACCGTGAAGATCCGTCCAAGCATGGGGGGCTTCTAGAGCATTGGGCGGGGAGTTTGAAGCAGAGAACGTGGGCTGGTCCGGCTTGCGGCGAGAGTGTGGCAACGAGCCCGCGGCTCCCGCGGGCGGCCTTGGCTGAAGAGGCCACCCCATTTGGAGCATGGCCCGCGCCTATGTCAGCTTCGGGGAACGCAATATCGAGCTCGACCGACTGATGTTTGCGGCGCCGCTCGTTCCCAATGAGCCCTCAAACCGAGCGGGGAAAGGCTGCTGACGGGCTTCCTCAACCCGCAGGGCCAAGGCGAAAGCAATCCCTGGCGCGCTCGCGGCCGACGACGACTGTCCGTGGCCGCGCTCGACCGCGCCCGAGAGACCGGAGAACCGGGACCCGCCAATTCGGACCGAGCCAGCGATCTTCTATGCAAAATAAAAGTCGCTCTGATGCGCGAACAATTGCGCGGTCGTGACATGCTGCAGCGTGATCGTATCGTGCGCGGCGTCTGTCATCACGGCGTTGCCGAGTGCATCATCATGTGTTGCTGCCAGCAGTGCGGTGACGTCCGAAAATACGGTTTTGCTGAATTGAAGAGTATCCGTTGCGGGCGCAAAGTTCGCAAGGATGACCTGACCGAAATTCGGTGCGAACACGAACGTGTCGTGCGCGGTCGAGTCGGCGACCTGGCTTGCGGCTCCGGTCGGCCCAGAAGATGGCGCGACAGCGATCAGCGTTCCGCCGTTGCCGTCACTCGCGAAATGGAAGCTGTCCTGCGAATACAGGCCGAGGACATGGAGAGACGCCGTGGTCAAGCCGTCGGTCACGGAAAGTGTACCGGAGGAATTGTCGAAGGTGGAGTGAGCCTTACTAAAGTCGAGGCCGCGAAGCTCGATCTGATCGGCCCCCGCGGAGCCGTTTCCGACGATAACAGCGCTCAACGCAGACGGCGTAACCGGAGGGTTCGTTCCTTTGAGCGTCACGTCCGCTGATGACCCTGAAACAGGCGTGAAGGTAGCCGAGCTTGCGACGCTGGAACTGCTCGGCACGCCAATCACGCCGTCGCCGTTGAGGTCCTGGTGGAAGATCGTCTCGAATTGTTCGGCGACGGCGCTCGTCCCGGATACGAGGTCCGTCAAATTGCCGGTATAGTTGCCGTTACTATCCGTCGACCAGAACGTGAACTCGTTGGTGCCTGGGATCTTCCAGGCGATGTCGTAGCCGTTCGCGGTCTGAATCGCTCCAACGGGAGCAATACTGCCGAACTCGCCGACAACCACGGGAGCGCCGGAATATTTCAACTCGGGCCCCGATCCGTTGATGTACATGTAATAGTTGTCGGCGATCGCCAGCAGGCTGGTCGCTACATCGGTCTGAATCACCGATGACGTGACACCAGTGCTGCCGTCGCCATTCAGGTCCCGGCCGAAGGCAGCTTCCGCCGACTCGACCAGGAAGGCGGTCCCGTGCACCAAGCCAGTGATGTTTCCGACGTAGTTGCCGTTCGTGTCGACCGTCCAGAAAGTGAACTCTGTGGTGCCGGGAATCTGCCAGACGATCTCATAGCCGTTGGAGGTCGCGATCGCTCCAATAGGATTGATATTGCCGAACTCGCCGGCGACCACCGGGGCACCGCCGTAGTTCAGTTCAGGCCCCGAACCATGGGTGTAGATATAGTAATTGTCCGCGATCGCCAGCAGGCTGGTCGACCCGGCGGTCTGGATCAGCGATGACGTAACGCCGACTGTACCATCGCCGTTCAGGTCCTGACCGAAGACGGTCTCAAACTGCTCGACTGCGAAACTGTTGCCCGACACCAAGCCTGAAAGGTTCGAGGTGTAGTTGCCGTTGATATCTGTCGACCAGAACGTGAACTCATTGGTGCCGGGAACCTTCCAGGCGATGTCGTAGCCGTTCGCGGTCTGAACCGCACCGATCGGACTGATGCTGCCGAACTGGCCCGCGGTGACTGGCGCGCCACCGTACATGAGCCCGGATTCGGTGCTGCCACTAATCAGCAGGTAGTGGTTCCCACCTTGAGCAAGGCTCGTTGATCCATCGGTCTGAAGAATAGCAGGCGTCGTGTTGAAGCCGATCGCATCGAGCACTTCCCTATCCACCGCAGTGAGCGACTGGATTGTTTTCGAATTGCCAAACTCGTTGAAGGGATCGTTCGGTCCCTGCACGCCGCTATTCAGAAAATCGCTCGAATCCGAGGTCTGACCGAAATCGGCCAGCTTCGTGTTCCCGCCATCGATCGAGAAATAGGCGGGGACCGCCGTGCCGTCTGTCGAATAAAGGTGGTTGCCCGCACTCGTGTAACGTACAAAATCAAAAGTACCTGCGGCAATTGCGGCGCCGGAACCAGATACGCCAGAACTGGGCTCCCGTCCCATCGCATGGGTCAACTCGTGCAGAGCGGCGCCGACCAGCAGATTGGTCGGAATCGAGGGATCAAAGCCGACGGCTCCATCTATGACGGAGGCCGTTGGCGACATCAGACCCAAAGCTTTCGCAACCGCAGAGCTTACGCCAAAAGCATAGTGGTTATCGATGGTCGACGTGTTCGGCAATGAGTTCACGACCGACTGATCGAGCACCGAGGTCTCGTGGGCTGCGAGCGCGGACCTCAGATCCGAATAATTAACGAAAAGGTCGTCCAAAGATCCGCCGAGCGCTTGTCCCTTTTTGGTTGTGAACGCGCCGTTGTTCCAATCGCCGTACCCGACAAGAATTGTAACTGTGATGTTGTCGAGGATTTCTACGTCCAGAATGTTGGCCGCAGTCTGCATCGCGTCCCTGAAGCTCTGCGGAGCCGCAAGAGCGGAACTTTCATAATTGAGGACGAGATTCATTCGTGCGCCTAACCTCTGGGCTTCTGCCGGCCAGGACTATTATGAATGGAGCAATTTTTGTAAATGATGACTCTTGGTTGCACTAGGGAATTGGATTCCGAAGTAAGCTATTGTGTACGCTTGTTTCTTTTAGTTGCCGCACAACTTACGCGTGATCCCATGGCTACATAGTCACCATGCGGCTGCAAATCCGACGCAACTGTGCATTTTGAAATGGGCGCTCAGTTGATGCCGATCGTCCTCGCCGACGAGGCACACGAGAGCGGCTCCCACACGACGCTGTCACCCGGAACAACCCTGCTGGCACAACGCGTCGGCGGACGCCGATCCGGGATCCCGCGTGCAGTCGATGGGGCGCGCGGATCGGGCCGCCTGCCCCTTTCAGACATCACGCGCAAAGGTCCCTGCATTCGCAGGGACGATATGATCATTGGGGCTGCCGCGGGGCAGATCACCTGCACCGCGTTGCCGCCTGCGCAGCGTAGGGGTGAGGTGAGTGATGCGTGAGGCTTCAACCCGCCAATGCGCCGCGAACGACGTCGATGATGCGGGCTTGCGTGGGCTCGTCGAGATAGGCGTGCATCGGCAGGCTGATGACGTCGGCGGACAGCTGCTCGCTGACCGGCAGGCCGCCATCGGCGCTCGGGAAGATGCGGTAGGCGGTCTGCTGATGCATCGACTTCGGATAATAGATCGCGGTCGGAATGCCCTGCGCCTTGAGCGCACCTGCGAAGGTATCGCGGTCGACGCCCTTGGGCAGGCGGATGGTGTATTGCGCCCAGACCGAGGTGCAGCCTTCGGCGAGGCGCGGCACCTTCACGACATCCGCCAGCGCGGCCGTGTAGCGCTCGGCCACCACGTTGCGCGCGACGATCTCGTCCTCGAAAATCTTGAGCTTCTCGATCAGGACCGCGGCCTGGATGGTGTCGAGCCGTGCGGTCAGGCCGAGACGGACATTGTCGTATTTGTCGCTGCCGCCGCCATGGGCGCGGACGCTGCGCAGGCGCTCCAAGAGGCCGGCATCGTCGGTGAGGATGGCGCCGCCGTCGCCGAAGCAGCCGAGCGGCTTGGCCGGATAGAAGCTGGTCGCGGTCGCCAGCCCGAAGGTGCCGATGCGGCGCCCCTTGTAGCTGGCGCCAAAGCCCTGCGCGGCATCGTCGAGCACGAACAGCCCTTCCGCCTCGGCGATTGCGGCGACCGAGTCGTGGTCCGCGCTTTGACCGAACAGATCAACCGGGATCACGGCCTTGGGCTTCAGGCCGAGCCGCTTCGCGGTGACGATGCCACGCCGCAGCGAGGCCGGATCGATGTTGAAGGTCTCTTCCAGCACGTCGACGAAGACAGGCGTGGCGCCCGTGAGCGCGACCGCTTCGCCGGTCGCGCAGAAGGTGAAGGACGGGCACAGCACCGCGTCGCCCGGGCCGATGCCCTGGGCCATCAGCACCATCAGCAGCGCGTCAGTGCCGCTGGAGCAGCTCACGGCATATTTGGCGCCACAATAGGCCGCCAGTTCGGCTTCGAACTGGATGATCTCGGGGCCACCGAGAAACTGGCAATGCGCCAGGACACGGGCGACGGCCTCATCGAGGGATTTGCCGAGCCGCTGGCGCTGCGCGGCGGTGTCGATGAACGGAATGGGCTGATGACGCAGGTGCTGGTTCATGAGGTCTGACAAAGTTTCGCAAAAGAAAAAATGGGTGAAGCGGCAGCCGGGTCGATCAGCCGGCGGCGCGACGCTTGGTGGCGGCGGCCTCGGCCGGCCGATGGCTGGACGTCTCCAGGCACTGCGTGGCGATGGCGAGGCTCGCGACGCCCTCGTCGCCGGTGACGGCCGGAGAGGTGCCCGAGCGCACCGCGTGCAGGAACGCGATCAGTTCGGCGCGCAGCGGCTCGTCATGCCCGACCGGCAGATGCCGCATCGAGTAGCTGCCGTCCGGCTTGAAGCCGAAGCACTCGGTGACCTGACGGGTCAGGAGATCGCCCATGATATATTTGCCGCGCGTCGCCACCGTGACGTTGCGCGCCTTGAACGGCGTCAGCCAGTTGGTGTTGATGTGGGCGAGCACGCCGGAGGCGGTGCGGAACTGCAGCAGCGCGATGTCCTCGCGTTCGGCCACCGCGCTCGACAGCTGCGGCTGCACCTCGACAATGTCGGATTCGGTGAACCAGCGGATCAGGTCGATGTCGTGCACGGCGAGATCGATGACGACGCCGACATTCGACATGCGCGGCGGGAACGGGCCGACGCGGGTGATCGCGATGGACAGGAGGTCTTCGCCCGCGATCGCCTTCTTGATCGCGGCGACCGCCGGATTGAAGCGCTCGACATGGCCGATCATCAAGGTGACGCCGGCGCGATGCGCGGCCGTGACGATCTCCTTGCCCTCCTCCACGGTGGAGGCGATCGGCTTCTCAACCATCAGATGCACCTTACGCGCAATGCAAGCGAGCGCGAGTTCGTGATGCAGATGGGTCGGAGCCGCCACGGTGACCGCGTCGACTCCCTCGGCGGCGAGCTGGTCGAGGGTCTCGAATGTGGGACAGTTCGCGAGCTCGGTGACACGGCTGCGATGGGCAGGAAGCGGATCGACGACGCCGACGAGATGCACATCGGGCAACCCGGCAAGCACGCGGGCATGATTGCTGCCCATCACGCCGGCTCCGATGACGCCGACCCGCAGCGCCTGCCTCAGATCGGCCTTGTGGCCTGCCCCCTTGGAACTCATATCGACGACCCCATCGGTATTCCGGAATTGCGATGCCACGGACTGGCCATAACAGTTAACGAACTGCAAATCAGCCGGACGCAGTTCTCCTAGCATGTCGCCTCAAGCGAGGCGAATGCGGAAACCTCTTTCAGGACACGATTTGATTCAGAAAGTTACATTCGACACCGGGAAAAAACGGTGTGTTTTGAACGAGCTGCGGGGCGGACTTCGCGTACGGCAGGCCGCTCCTCACGCCGCGATGCAGGGAGCCGCTGCAACGCGTGAGCTGTTGTCACAGCTGCGTGTAGCTCGCGTGAGGAGGTAACACGGTGGCGCGGCGAGCGAAGGAGCTGAGACCCAATCGCTGGAGAACGCCCATGGTCCGAAGCCTCGTCTCGTTCCGCCACATCGCTCACCTCGCCGTGATGCTGGCGGCTTTTGCCCCTTGGGCGCCCTCGGCCGCAGCCGTGGACCGGCCCGTGGTGATCGAACTCTTCACCTCGCAAGGCTGCTCCTCCTGCCCGCCGGCGAATGCCTATCTCAACGAGATGGTGCGGCAGCGACGCGACGTGCTGCCGCTCGCCTTTCACGTCACTTATTGGGATCGGCTCGGCTGGAAGGATCCATTCTCGCTTGCAGCCGCCACCGATCGCCAGGCCCGCTATGGCAGCCGTTTCGGCGACGGCTCCTACACGCCGGAGATCGTCGTCGACGGCCTCAGCAGCCATGTCGGCACCAACAGGGCCGAGATCGGACCGGCGATCGACCGCGCACGCGGCCAAGCGTCCTCCGCGGCCATCGTCAAGCTCGCGCGCAGCGGCGAGACGCTCACGGTGGAGGTCGGCGGCGGAGAAGGACGCGGACGCGTCGTGCTGGTCGGATTCGATCACCGGCATGAGACGGCGATCCGGCGCGGAGAGAATGACGGCCGCACGCTCGAGGAGCTGAACGTGGTCCGCTCGGTCCGCGCCCTCGGCGAGTGGACCGGCACCGCGCTGCGTCTCGTCGCGCCGCTGCCGGAGGGCGAGGATGCGGCCGTGCTTCTCGAAACCGCAGACGGACGCATCGTCGGGGCCGCGCGGCTGTGATGGACGCCGGCCTGTTCAGCCAGAGGCGCAGTAGCGGCGCCAGAACAGGCGATAGCCCTCCTCGACGCGGCGGGTGTAGGTTTCGACATTGCCGGCGGCGGAGCTCGCGACCATCGACGGGAGCTCCGTGCGCAGCTTCGCCAAGTCGGCCGGCCGGCCCGCATGCGCCAAGGCGATCGCGATGTAGCCGTCATCATCCTCGGCCACCCAATCATGCAGCCCCACTGCCTTGATGATGCCGGCAGCCGCCCGCCCCGCCGCACCGCGGCCGAGCTTGGCGACCACGGGCACGCCGGCCTGCAGCGATTCCCAGGTGCTGACGCCGCCATTCTGCGGAAACGGATCGAGCGACATATCGATCGCGGCGAACTGCGCGATGTGCTGATCGCGCGTCGACAGGCCGAGGCAGGTGATGCGATCCTGCGCGATGCCATGCGCCACGAAGCGGGCGACCAGGCCATCGCGCAGCAACGGGTCCTGCAGCGCTCCGTTCTTGATGACGATCCGCGCGTCCGGCAGCGCAGCCATCAGCCGCGACCAGAGCGCGAGCGCGGGCTCCGAGATCTTGTCGATGCGATTGAAGACACCGAAGGTGACGTAGCCGTTGCGCAGCATCGGCAGCGATGTCGGCTGCCATCCCTGCAGCGGATCGGTGGTGATGACGGCCGGCAGATCGTAGACATGCTCGGCAAACAGTGGGCGTACCGCCTCGGGCACCGTCACCGGATCGGCGAAGAAATAGTCCATGGTCGGCAGGCCGGTGCCGGTGCCGCTGCCCCAGGCCGTGACCTGGACCGGCGCCGGCTTGCGCGCGAACACCGGCAGGCGGTTGCCGGCGGAATGGCCGGAGAGGTCGACGAGGATGTCGACGCCGTCTGCTTCGATGCGGTCAGCCAGCTCCTCGTCGGACATCTGCCAGGCATCGACCCACAGATCGGCGGCTGCGCGGCATTGCGCCGTCATCACGTCCTGCAGCGGCGAGCAGGAATAGCAGGCGACCTTGAAGGCCTGGTGGTCATGATGGCGCAGCACCGGCAGGAACACCAAGGCGGCCGAATGCGTCCTGAAATCCGCCGAGACATAGCCGATGGTCAGCCGCCGTTCGGGATCACGGTCGCGCAGCGGCGGCGGCCGGCGCGCGATCTGGGCACCGATCCGGCTCCACCATTCCCGCCTCACGGCCTGATGCTGGACGAAATCGGTCTCCGGCATGAAGTCGAGCAGGAAAATCTTGGCGGTGATCGCATCGCCAAAATCGGGCTTGAGCTCGAGCGCGCGCTCGAAGTGCTGCAAGGCCGTCGTGAGGTCGCCCTGCTTGGCAAAGCATTCGCCGAGCCAGGTCCAGGCGACTTCGGAGGCCGGATTCTGCTCCAGCACCTTGCGGCAAGCGTCCATCGCCGGCGCGACATTGTCCCTGATCACGCTGAGCTGGGCAAAGCCGAGCAGCGCCACCTCCTGGCGGGGATCGATCGACAGCGCCGCCTGGAAATCCGCCATCGCCGGATCGAACCGCCCGGCCTGCTGGTGCAGCCGGCCGCGCTGCGCCAGCACCTGCGCGGCTCTGGGCCTGATCGCCAACGCGGCATCGAACGCCGCCAGCGCATCGTCGAAGTGACGCAGAATGATGCTGGCCAGCCCCTTGCCGAACATCGCCTCCATGTGGCGCGGATTGAGCGACAGCGCGCGATCGAAATTCTGATTGGCCTCGGCATTGCGATTGAGCGGAAGCAGCGCCATGCCGCGATTGCAATAGGCGTCGGCATAGTCCGGCTTCAGGGCGATCGCCCGATCATGGGCAACGATAGCCTCCTCCGGCCGTCCCAGGCGCATCAGCGTGTTGCCGAGGCCGGTGAGCGCGACCACGAGATTGGGCTTCAGCGCGACCGCCAGTTCCTGGCATTTGCGCGCCTCCTCGTAGCGCTTGCGGTTGAACAGCGCGAGGCCGAGATTGGAAAGCGCCTCGGCATGGCGCGGCTCAGCCTCGACCGCCTTGGTCAGAGCCTGCTCGGCCATATCAAGCTGGCCGCTGTCGAGGGCGACGACGCCGAGCAGATGCAACGCATCGAAATGCTCGGGCAAGAGCGCCAGGATCTGTCCGCAGATCGCCTGCGCCTCGGCTGGGCGGCCGGCGCGATAGGCCGCGACGGCCCGCGGCAGCAGCTCGTCGACCTGCTTGCGATGCTTCTTCTGCAGCCGCGCATTCTGAAACGCGCGAGACCCGACATTGCTGGCCAAATGATGACCTCCCGGCGTGACGTCAAGAACTGGATACGCGAACCAACTTGTCCCCGGCATCGCACCGTGCCGGACAGGCCACCTTCATCCTGCGGCCACGCAGAACCGGCGCCAGAACAGGCGATAGCCCTCTTCGACCTTGCGCGCATAGGTCTCGACATTGCCGGCCGCCGAATTGGCAACCATCCCCGGCAGCTCGGCACGCAGCCTCGCCAGCACATCGGGCCGGCTCGCATGCTTGATGGCCATCGCGATGTAGCCGTCGTCGTCCTCCGCAACCCAGTCCTCAAGCCCGACCGCCGTGACGATCGCTGCGGCGGCGCGCGAGGCGGCGCTGCGCCCGAGCAAGGCGATCACCGGCACGCCGGCCTGCAAGGATTCCCAGGTGCTGACGCCGCCGTTCTGCGGGAACGGATCGAGCGAAATGTCGACCTGGGCGAATTGCGCGATCTGCAGCTCGCGCGTCGACCAGCCGAGACAGGTGATGCGGTCCTGGCTGACGCCTTGAGCGGCGAAGCGCGCCAGCAACCGATCGCGCAACAGCGGATCGTCGAGCGAACCGCTCTTGATCACGATCCGGGAGTCCGGCAGCTGCCGCATCAGGCGGGTCCAGACCAGGAGCACCGGATCGGAGATCTTGTCCAGGCGATTGAAGACGCCGAAGGTCACATGCCCGTTCTGCAGCATCGGCAGCGGCGTCGGCGCGATGCAAGGCAGCGCCTCGGTGGTGATCACGGCAGGCAGGTCGTGGACCTGCTCCGCGAACAAGGGCCGCGCAGCCATCGGCACCGTGACCGGATCGGCGAAGAAATAGTCGATCGTCGGCAGGCCGGTGCCAGTGCCGCTGCCCCAGGCGGTGACCTGAACCGGAGCGGGCTTGCGCGCAAACAACGGCAGCCGGTTGCCCGCGGAATGGCCGGAGAGATCGACGAGGATATCGACCGCATCCGCCTCGATCCGATCGGCGAGCTCGTCGTCGGACATCTGCGAGGCATCCACCCAGACATCGGCGCAGGCGCGGAACTGCGCCGTCACCGCGTCCTGCACCGGCGAGCAGGCGTAGCAGCAGATCCGGACATCCTGGCGGTTGGCATGCTTCAGCACCGGCAGGAAGGTCAGCGCCGCGGAATGATTGCGGAAATCCGACGAGACATAGCCGATGGTAAGACGCCGCTCCGGATCGAGGTCGCGCGGCGGCAAGCCCCGCCGCGGGATGCGGCTGCCGATCCGCTGCCACCACTCGCGCCTGACGGCCTGATGCAGTTCGAAATCGGCATCGGGCATGAATTCGAGCGTGAAGATCTTGGCGGTCATCGCCTCGGCGAAATCGGGCCGGATCTCGAGCGCGCGATCGAAATGCGCGACGGCGGCAGCGACCTCGCCCTGCTTGCCGCAGCAGACGCCGAGCCACAGCCAGGCATCCTCGGACAACGGGTTCTGCTCCAGCACCCTGCGGCAGGCATCGATCGACTGCGCGACATTGCTGAAATGGCCGAGCTGCGCCGAGCCGAGCAGCGCCATTTCCAGCATCGGATCATGGGCCAGCGCAGCCGCGAAATCCGCCCGCGCCTGGTCGAAACGTCCGGCGGTCTGATGCAGCCGGCCGCGCTGCGCCAGCACCTGCGCGGCATTGGGCTTCAAGGCCAGGGCGGCATCGAACGCCGCGAGCGCGTCGGCAAAGTGGCGCAGATTGACGCTGGCGAGGCCCTTGCCGAACATCGCCTCCATATGGCGCGGATTGAGCGACAGCGCGCGGTCGAAGCTCTGATTGGCCTCGGCATTGCGGTTGAGCGTGAGCAGCGCCATGCCGCGATTGCAATAGGCGTCCGCGTAGTCCGGCTTCAGCGCAATCGCGCGGTCGTGCGCCGCGACGGCTTCGTCGGGACGGCCGAGGCGCATCAGCGTATTGCCGAGGCCGGTCTGCGCGACCACAAGGTTGGGTTTCAGCGTGACCGCCCGCTCCTGGCACTTCCGCGCCTCCTCGAAGCGCTTGCGGCTGAACAGGGCGAGGCCGAGATTGGACAGCGCCTCGGCGTGACGCGGATCGACCTCCACCGCCTTCGCCAGCGCCTGCTCGGCCAGATCCAGTTGGCCGCCATCGAGAGCCGTGACGCCGAGGAGATGCAGCGCATCGACATGATCAGGAAGCAATGCGAGAATTTGTCCGCAGATCGCCTGGGCCTCGGCGCGGCGACCGCTGCGATAGGCGGCGACAGCCTGCGGCATGAGCGCATCGGCCTGCTTGCGGTGCTTCTTCTGCAGCCTCGCATTCTGGAACGCGCGTGAACCGACGTCGCTTGCCAAAGGCGGTCTCCCAAGGTGACGCATAGATCTACGCAGCAGATTAGTGCATTTGCGGATCGCCTGATGCCGCCCGAAACCGCGCTAGCCGGCGGCGCAATACCGACGCCAGAACTGACGGTAGCCCTCCTCGACCTTGCGCGTGTAGGTCTTGACGTCGCCGGCCGGAGAGTTCGCGACCCGCGCCGGCAGCTCGGCACGCAGCCTGGCCAGTTCAGCAGGCTGGCCGGCATATTTGATGGCAATCGCGACATAGCCATCATCGTCCTCGGCGACCCACTCATCGAGCCCGATCGCCTTGATGATCGCGCCGCCGGCGCGGGAGGCCGAGCTGTTGCCCAGCTTGGCCACTACGGGCACCCCGGCCTGCAGCGACTCCCAGGTGCTCACACCGCCATTCTGCGGGAACGGGTCCAGCGACATGTCGATGTCGGCAAAGGCCGCAATGTGCTCCTGCCGCATCGACGAGCCGAGACACGTCAGCCGGCTCTCGTCGATGCCATGCGCCACGAAGCGCGCGATCAGGCCGTCACGCAGGAAGGCGTCGTCGAGCGCACCGTTCTTGATCACGACACGAGCCGACGGGAGCGCCTGCAGCAGCGTTGCCCAGACCTTGAGGACCTGGGCCGAAATCTTGTCGATCCGGTTGAAGACGCCGAAGGTGACATGGCCGTTGCGAAGCATCGGCAGCGGCGTCGGTTCAGCGCCGGGCAGCGGATCGGTCGTGATCAGCGCCGGCAGGTCATAGACCTCTTCGGCGAACAGCGGCCGAACGGCTGGGGGCACGGTGACCGGATCGGCGAAGAAGTAGTCCATGGTCGGCAGACCGGTCCCCGTCGCGTTCCCCCAGGCCGTGACCTGGATCGGCGCCGGCTTGCGCGCGAACACGGCGAGGCGGTTGCCGGCCGAATGCCCGGAGAGGTCGACCAGAATATCGACCTGATCCGCCTGGATCCGATCGGCGAGCTCATCATCCGACAGCTGCCAAGCATCGACCCAACCATCAGCCGCGGCCTTGCACTGCTCCGTCACGGAATCCACCAGCGGCGAGCAGGAATAGCAGATGACCCGGAAGGCTGTGTGATCGTGATGCCGGAGCACCGGCAGGAAGGTCAGCGCGGCCGAATGGCTGCGAAAATCCGACGACACGTAACCGACCGTGACGCGACGATCGGCATCGCGGTCGACAGCCGCGAGCTGACGTCGCGGAATAGGCGCGCCGATACGCTCCCACCATTCGCGCCTGGCGGCCTGGTGGATGGCGACATCGGCCTCGGGATAGAAATCGAGCGCGAAGATCTTCTTGAGGATCGCGTCCTCGAAATCCGGCTTGATCTCCAGCGCGCGGTCGAAATGCTGAATGGCCGCGGCCGTATCGCCCTGCCTGGCAAAGCAGGCGCCGAGCCAGGCCAGCGCGATCTCCGAGGCCGGATTATGCTCCAGCACCCGTTTGCACGCCGCCATGGCCGGCGCGATCCGGTCGGTGAGCACGCACACATGGGCCTTGCCGAGCAGCGCGGCTTCCAGCATCGGCTCGGCGGTCAGGGCCGTGTCGAAATCGGTTTCGGCCTCCTTGAACCGCCCCATCTGGACGTAGAGGCGCCCTCGCTGGGCGATGACGGCCGCGGCCCCCGGCTTCAGCGCAAGCGCCGCGTTGAACGCCACGAGCGCCTGATCGAAATGCCGCAGGTTGACGCTGACGAGCCCCTTTCCGAAAGTCGCCTGCATATGCCGCGGCGCCAGCGCCAAAGCGCGCTCGAAGCTCTGGCGGGCTTCCTCGTTTCGGAGGAGCAGAAGTTGCGCCATGCCGCGATTGCAATAGGCATCGGCAAAATCGGGCTTGAGCGCGATGGCGCGGTCGTGGGCCTCGATCGCCTGCGCGAACAGCCGCATGTTCATCAGGGTGTTGCCGAGGCCGGTCAGCGCGGTGGCGAAATTCGGCTTGAGCGCGATGGCGCGCTCCTGGGCGGCGCGCGCCTCCTCGTAACGTTTCAGGCTGGAGAGTACGAGGCCGAGATTCGCCTGGGCCTCGGCATTGCGCGGCTCGACGGCGACGGCCCGGGTCAGAGCCTGCTCAGCCAGATCCAGCCGACCATTGTCGAGCGCCGAAGCGCCGAGGAGATGCAGGGCGTCGAAATGATCCGGCACAAGGGCCAGGATCTGCCCGCAGACCGCCTGCGCGTCCGCATGCCGGCCGGCGCGGTAGGCTGCGACCGCCTGCGTCAGCAGGCCGTCGGCCTGCTTACGGTTCTTCTTCTGCATGCGCGCGTTCTGGAACGCGCGCGATCCGATCGTGCTTTGCAAGGAAGCTCTCCGGCGGACGACGTCGGGGAGCTATCTAGCACGGCTCGCGTGATTCGAGGCGATCTGCGCCCTATTCGCGACGGTAATCGTCCTCGAGGCGGATGATGTCGTCCTCGCCGAGATAGGAGCCGGTCTGGACCTCGATCAGCTCCAGCAGGATCTTACCGGGATTTTCCAGGCGGTGCACCGCGCCCATCGGGATGTAGATCGATTCGTTCTCGTGAACGGTCTTGACCGTCTCGTTGACCGTGACCCGGGCAGCTCCACGCACCACGATCCAGTGCTCCGAGCGGTGATAGTGCCTCTGCAGCGACAGGCGCTGGCCGGGCTTGACGACGATACGCTTCACCTGGTGGCGCTCGCCATTGTCGACCGACTGATAGCTGCCCCAGGGGCGGTGCACCTTGATGTGCGCCTCGGTCACCTCCGGCGCTACCGTCTTCAGCTTCGCGACGAGCCGCTTCAGCCCGTTGGCATCGCGCTGGCGCGAGACCAGGACCGCGTCCTGCGCCGCCACCACGACGAGATCGTCCACGCCTTCGAGCGCGACCAGCGCCTTGTCGGTGACCACGTTGCAGTTGCGGGAATCCTCGAACACGGCGGTCCCCCGCGCGGCATTGCCCTGCTCGTCCTTGTCGGACAGCTCCCACACCGCATGCCAGGAGCCGACGTCCGACCAGCCGCACGAGACCGGCGCCACGGCCGCCCGTTCGGTCTTCTCCATCACGGCGTAGTCGATCGAGATCGGCTTGGCCGCGGCAAAGGCATCGGACTCCAGGATGATGAAGCTGAGATCGCGGCCGGCTTTGGTCACGGAATCGGTGACCGTCTGCACGCTGCCCGCATCGGATTTTCGGTACTCATCGAGCAGGACGCCGGCCCGGAACATGAAGTTGCCGCTGTTCCAGAGATACCCCTCGCGGATGTAGCGCTCGGCGGTCGGCTGATCCGGCTTCTCGACGAACTTTGCGACCGCCCGCACGTCTCCCGAGACCGGCGCGCCGGGACTGATATAGCCGTATTCGGTGGCGGCGCGTTCGGGATTGATGCCGAAGGTCACGATGAGGCCGGTCTCGGCCGCAGCCAGCCCGGCGCGGCAGGCTGCGAGGAAGGCCGCGCTGTCGCGGACGACGTGGTCGGCCGCCAGCGCCAGCACCACCGCGTCCTGATCACGCGTCTGCGCGAAGGCGGCTCCGGCGACGATGGCGGGTCCGGAGTCGCGGCGCATCGGCTCCAGCAGCACGTCGGCTTCGATTCCGATCTCGGCCAGTTGCTCCAGCACCATGAAACGATAGGCCGCATTGGTGATGATGATCGGGCGGGCAAACAGATCCGCATCCGACACACGCAGCAGCGTATCCTGGAAGGTCGACCGGGTGCCGAACAGCGGCAGGAACTGCTTGGGCCGCACTTCCCGCGAGGCCGGCCAAAGCCGGGTTCCGGCGCCGCCGCACATGATGAGAGGAATGATGCGTCTGGTCATGAAATGATGCCCTCAAATCTGATGATACTCGCGATACCAACGCGCGAACCGCGCGATGCCGTCGGCAATCGGGGTTGCCGGCCGGAAGCCGATATCGCGCTCGAGATCGCTCACGTCCGCATAGGTCGCTTCGACGTCCCCCGGCTGCATCGGCAGCATCTCCTTGATCGCCGGCCGCCCAAACTCCTTCTCCAGCAGCGTTATCACGTCCATCAGCTGTTCGGGGTGATTGTTGCCGATATTGTAAATTCGCCAGGGCGCCCGGCTGCTGGAGGGGTCGGGCCGGGTTCCGTCCCAGTCCGGATTGCCCTGCGGAGGGCGGCCGATCAGGCGATGAATCGCCTGCACAATGTCGTCGATATAGGTAAAATCCCGCCGCATCTGGCCATGATTGAACAGTCTGACCGGCTGGCCCGCCAGGATGGCCTTGGCGAAGATGAACATCGCCATGTCCGGCCGCCCCCAGGGCCCGTAGACGGTGAAGAAGCGCAGGCCCGTCGCCGGCAGCCGATACAGATGACTGTAGGAATGCGCCATCAACTCGTTGGCCTTCTTGCTCGCCGCATAGAGGCTGATCGGATGGTCGACATTGTCCTTCACCGAGAACGGTAGCTTGGTGTTGGCGCCATAGACCGATGAGGACGAGGCGAACAGCAGGTGCGCGCAGCCGTGATGCCGGCAGCCCTCAAGGATGTTGATGAAGCCTTCGAGATTGGCATCGACATAAGCGTGCGGATTGTCCAGCGAGTAGCGCACGCCCGCCTGGGCGGCGAGATGCACAACCGCAGGAAAATGGTGGGCTGCGAACAGCGCCTTGACGCCGGCACGATCGACCAGATCGAGCTTGTGGAAAATGAAGTCGGGCTGGGCGGCCAGACGATCGAGGCGCGCCTGCTTCAGCTTCGGGTCGTAATAGGCGTTGATGTTATCGATGCCGATCACCTGCCGCCCCTCGGCGAGCAGCCGCTGCGCGAGGTGGAAGCCGATGAAGCCGGCCGCGCCGGTCACAAGGATGGGATCGTCTGCCATATCGCTCTCTCAGGGCCGCCACAGCTCGATGGCGCCGGGTTTGCTCGCGCGGTCGAGCTTCATCTTGACGTCAAGCACAAGGCCTTGGCCTTCGCGCAGGAGAGACTGAACCAACGACCAGCCGCCAGCCAGAAACTGATCATGGGACACCGCGAGCACGACCGCATCGGCCGGGCGCAGCGCCGCGAACGCGGTGAGGTCGATGCCGTATTCCTCATGCACCGCCGCTGCATCGGCGAGAGGGTCGGCGACCTGCACCTCGACACCGAACGACTGCAGTTCGCGGACAATGTCGATCACACGCGAATTGCGGATGTCCGGCACGTTCTCCTTGAACGTCATGCCGAGAATGGTGACGACGCCGCTTCGCCCTCTGCGCTTCAGCAGCCCACGGATACATTCCCGCGCGATGCGACGGCCCATCTCATCGTTGATGCGACGTCCGGCGAGGATGACTTCGGGATGATACCCGGCCTTTTCGGCGCGATACGTCAGGTAATAGGGATCGACGCCGATGCAGTGCCCGCCCACCAGTCCGGGCGAGAACGGCAAGAAGTTCCATTTGGTGCCGGCCGCCGCGAGGACGTCGCCGGTATCGATCTCCAATGCCTGGAAGATCAGCGACAGTTCGTTCATGAAGGCGATGTTGAGATCGCGCTGCGTGTTCTCGATGACCTTGGCCGCCTCCGCCACCTTGATCGAGGGGGCGCGATGAATCCCGGCGGTGACGACCGATCCGTAGACCTCCGCGACAATCTGCAGGGTGTGCGGGTTCTGCGCCGACACCACCTTGGTGATCGTCTCGAAGCGATGGGTCTTGTCACCAGGATTGATGCGCTCCGGCGAATAGCCGACATTGAAATCGGTCCCGGCCTTGAGCGCCGAGCCGCTTTCCAGCAGCGGCACGCAGTCTTCCTCGACGGCACCTGGATAGACGGTCGATTCATAGACCACGATGTCGCCCCGCTTCAACACGGCGGCCACGCTTCGGGTGGCGGCGAGCATGGCGCCGAGATCCGGCCGCCGCGCGCTGTCGATCGGGGTCGGAACCGTGACGATGAAAAAATCGGCAGAGCCGAGATCTGCCGGGTCGCTGGTGAAGCGCAGCCCGGGATGGCGGAGATCGGCGGCATCGACCTCACAGGTCCGGTCCTGCCCATCCCTCAGTTCGGCGACCCGCTTGGCATCGATGTCAAACCCAAGGACGGGGCCGCCTGCGCGTGCAAACGCTGCGGCAACCGGCAGGCCGACGTAACCAAGGCCTATCACCGCGATCTTCCGGCCATGAGACATAAATTGATATTCCGGTCGTTTCGGAGGCCATTGACGCCACCCCTGCGACTGTTTAGCCACCGGGGCTCATGGGCCGCAAGGGGGCGCCGCCATCACGGCTCGGTTCCCCACCGAGGTCCGGTCACCTTGCCAGGACGGGGAGTTGCGCGTCTCGCACTCGGCTTGGGCCGTTTTCAAACCAGACAGCGAAGCCGAGCCGGCATGCGTGCGATTCTCATTCTCCTCCTCCGGATCGTGGTGTCGCTCGCCCTGCTCTATCTCGCGCTGCGCGGGATCAACTTCGCGGCAATCGGCGAGCGGCTCAGCCAGATCAACATCGGCTGGATCGTGCTGGCGGTCGGCATCACGCTGTTCCAGATCTTCATCGGCGCGCTGCGATGGCGGGAGATTTCAGCGCTGTGCGGCGCGCCGCTGACGGATTTGCAGGCATTCCGCTACAACATGATCGGGGCATTCTTCAATCAGACCCTGCCCTCCTCCATCGGCGGCGATGCCGTGCGCCTGTGGCTGATCGGCCGGACCGGTGCCGGCTGGCGTGCCGCCAGCTACTCGATCCTGACCGATCGCGCAGTCGGCTTCATCGCCCTGGCCCTCATCATCGTGGCGAGCCTGCCGTGGAGCTATGGCATGATCGCCGACGACAAGGGACGGTTGGCCCTGGTGCTGGTCGATGCGGCCGCGCTGGCTGCCGGCGTCGGCTTTCTCACGATCGGCTATCTGCCAGCCGCGTGGATGAAGGCGTGGTGGCCGACCCGGCACGTCTATGCCTGCTCGGTGATCGCAAGGAAGGTGATCCTGGGCAGGACGACGGCCGCCAAGATCGCAGTCCTGTCGCTCTCGATCCATGTGCTCGCCGTCGTGATCGCATGGTGCGCCGTGCGCTCGATCGCAGCCCCGGCTGCCTTCGAACAACTATTCCTGCTGACGCCACCGATCATGCTGATCACCATGCTGCCGATCTCGATCGCCGGCTGGGGCGTACGCGAGGCGACCATGATGGTGGCCTTCGGCTATGCCGGCCTGGCGCCGGCCGACGGCACGGTGGTCTCGATCCTGTTCGGCGCGGTCTATTTCATCGTCGGCGGAATGGGCGGCCTGGTGTGGATTCTCAGCGCCGAAAAAGGCGCGGGCAGCCTGACCGTTCCGGCGACCGTCGAAGAGTAAGGCTATCCGGCGCGGCCCCATTCGTCGTACCAGGCCTCGGCCATCAGCACGTTCCAGAGCCAGTACGCATGATTGTGACGGCGGCTGAGATGCTCTTCGAACATGCGCGTCACGCGCGTGGGAGCGAACAGGCCCTGCCGCTTCAGTCGTGCGGGTGACAGCAAATCGCCGGCCCATGATTTCAGCGGCCCGCGCAGCCAGGCATCGAGCGGAATGCTGAAACCGGTCTTCGGCCGGTCGATCATGTCAGCAGGAACATGGCGATACAGGACCTGTCGGACGAGCCATTTGCCACGACCGTCGCGGACCTTCATGCTCGCAGGCACCCGGGTCGAGAATTCGACGACATCCCTGTCGAGGAAGGGCACGCGCGTCTCCAATGCCACGGCCATCGCGGCACGATCCACCTTCTGCAGGATGTCATCGCTCAGATAGCTCAGGGAATCCGCCAGCGTCATGCGATCGAGCAGGCTTATCTGCCCCCTCAGCTGTTTCATCTCGCTCGCAGCCCAGCTCGCCCGCTCCGCGCCCGCGACGACCGTCGCGCGCGGATCCTGGTCGATCGAGCACAGCGTCCGATACAGGCCATCGAAGCCGTCGGCGGCGACGATGCGGGCGAGCTTGGCGACCTGATCACCAGCATGCCGGACCCTGAGCCGGGCGGGCAACACCGGCTGCAACATATTGAGCAGCGTATCGGCCGGCTCCGGAGCGATGGCGCCGAGCGCGGCTCCGATCGCCCGCCGCAACGGCATCGGCACGCGACCGAGACGCGCCTGCAGCGCGCTACCCCAGACATGCCTGTTGTAGCCGCCGAACAGCTCGTCACCCGCATCGCCCGACAGCGCGACGGTGACGTGCCGGCGCGCCAGCTGCGCCACAAGATGGGTCGGGATCTGCGAGGAATCGGCGAACGGCTCGTCGTAAATCCGCGGCAGCTTCGGCACCACCTCCATCGCGGTCCGCGCATCAACATAGAGCTCGGTATGATCGGTGCCGAGATGCTGCGCGACTTTGCGCGCGTCCTCGGCCTCGTTGTAACCGCCCTCGGCAAAGCCGATGCTGAAGGTGCGAACGGGCTGGCTCGCCTGCGCCTGCATCAGCGCCACGATGGTCGAGGAGTCGACGCCGCCGGACAGGAAGGCGCCGAGCGGCACATCCGACAGGCACTGCCGCTTCACCGCCGTCGACAACAGCTGCTCCAGCCGCGCGATCGCCTCGCTTTCGCCGCTGATCCGATCACCTTGGGCGGCGACGACGGTATCACGCAGCGACCAATAGGATTGCGCGGTGGGCGACGTCCCAGGTCCAGCGTCGGCGACGAAGGCAACGAAAGAAGCGGGTGGCAATTTGCGCACGTCGCGCCAGATGGTAGCCGGCGCCGGCACGTAAGAATAGCGCATGAAATCGGTGAGCGCGGCCCGATCTAGCGACGGTGCCCATCCGGGAAGGGCCGCGAGCGCCTTGAGCTCGGAGCCGAACACCAGGTCGGCGCCGCTCCAGCCATAGAACAGCGGCTTCTCGCCGAACCGATCCCGCGCCAGGATCAGCTGCCTCGTTTCAGCGTCCCACAACGCGAAGGCAAACATTCCGATCAGGCGCTGCAGCGCCGGGACGAGACCCCATTGTCTGACGGCGGCGAGCAGCGTTTCGGTGTCGGAATGGCCACGCCAGTTCGGCGCGGCGGCGGCGTCCTCGAGCTCGGCACGCAGATCGAGATGATTGTAGATTTCGCCGTTGAAGGTGATCGTATAGCGGCCACAAGCACTGTGCATCGGCTGCGCGCCGGCCTCCGACAGATCGAGAATCGCAAGGCGCCGCTGTCCCAACGCAATGCCCTGCCGGCCGCTGACCCAGCTGCCGGACGCATCGGGACCGCGATGCGCCAGCGCGGCTGTCATCCGCCCGACAATCCCGGCCAGCGCGCTGTCGTCCGCCCCTCCCGGTCTGAACAGGCCGGCTATGCCGCACATGACGCGCCCTCAGATGCGCCGTCGCTCAGTGGCATCGCTCACCCGCCCTCGGCCACTTCGGGAAGGAAGTGTTTTTCGTGCCTGGCGAGGAACGCAAGGCTGGGGCGGCTCGGGCCATAGAAATAGGGCAGCGCAAGCGCCCGCTTCCAACGCGCCAGAAGCCGCTCGGTATCATAACCGGTCTCGAATGCCGCAGACCGCCCCTCCGCCAGCGCCAGGACTTCCTCTACGGCCTGACAGATCTCTTCAGCCGAGTTGTTCTCAGGGTGAGCGGCGCTGCGGCCCAGCACTGCGGCATCGAACACCCGCCATCGCCACGGCTCCATTGTCAGCTGCCGTTGCGTAAGCATGGTTCCGTCAGCCAATTTGACTGGCTTGAGCGCGAAGCGAACATTCGCGTTCCACAACTGAGCGTCGGTGGTGATCGCATTGACGATGGCACAGGGAATGCCGAAGCTAACTGCCACATTCGTCAAGCCCGACGTGGTGCCGATGAAGGCGCGGGCATGTCGGATCAGGTGAATGTCCATCCGCTCGGAGCGGAATTCGCTCAGAGCATAATCGATGGTCCGCGCCAGCGGCGGCAGCTTGGGAGAGTTCGGACCTCCGAGCTTGATGACCCATCCCCCGCGTGAGGTGATCAGGCGAATCGCGTCGAGGGATGCTTCGATCGGCGCATTACGATGCGTCTGCCCGGTTCCAATGAACTCGAAATAATGGGCAGCGTCGCGCGTGTGAAGACAAACATACCAGTCGTCGGCCTTCATGCCGTACCTGGAGCAGAGCTGAACAAACCGCTCGGCGGCAACATCCGAAATGGATGCATCGTAGGCGTCGCGCAGCGGATGCGATCGTCCTTCCCGCTCCCATTGTTCGAGCGCGATCGCGCCCGCATCCTGCCAAGGCACGGCTCGGCCGTCCGGTAGCCGGAAAGCATTGAAGCTCAGACCGCACCAGCGCTGAAGCGACAACAACTCCTCAGCCACACGCTCGGAGATCGTCTCACCGATGACGAGGACCCGGCCGAACCCTTTGAACAGCTCGAAGAACGCGGCGTTGGCGATCAATCCCGGACGTACGACGATCACCGCCTTGCCCGACCACCAGCCGAGCTCACGCATCCGGAACAGAATGTCGAGCATCCCGAGATGGCCGATCTGGGTGGCCCATTCCTCGGGAACCAGCCGCAATTCGTCGAAGCTGACATCAAGCCGCTCGAACAGCTGCGTCAACTCCGCCGACAGCGGCGGAGGCGATTTGCGGAGACGCTGCTGCGCCTCCAGAGCACGTTCGAACAGCCGGATTCCGAGCTCTCCGCGACCGACATGGGTCACCCGCTGTCCCGTGAAATTGCACAAATCGAACAAGCGGCCCTCCGACCCGCACAGCACATCGAAGCTGTTGGGACGGTAGAGCATCGAACCTCGCGCGGCGATGTTCTGATGCGGGCGGAAAAAGTGCAAGCTGCTCCTGCACGCCCAGAACATCGCGTCCAACGCGCTTTGCTCGTCTCCGCAGATCATGTCGACCATCGCCTTATGGTAGGCGAGATCGGTCATCGAGCACAGCTCATCATTCGTCGCGCCGGACGCGGCGTCCCGCGCGGCCTCGAACTCACCGAGCTCGAACAGCGACCGGACGAGTGCATAGCGGACGCTCGTTTCATCCCGCGGCAGCGTCTCGCGGCGGACCACGTCGACGACCTCCCGATAGGCGCCAACCCTATGCAGAACATGAACGCATGCAAAATAGAAGCGACGGCTCAAAGCCGTCGAAAAGCGAAAACCCGGCTCGTCTGCCAGATGAGAGGTGGCATAGGGAAAATAGGCTTGATACATGCGCTCGCGAAGCGGAACTCTCACGACTTCAGCGATGACAAGACCAAGAAATACGGCACGCCTCGGCAGCAGATTGAGCGTCGTGCCGAACATCACGAATACAAGATAGACGAACCGGCGATAGCGAGCGCGCTTGAATATCTGAAGCGATTTCATCCAACAAAGTCCCAACAGAGCCAAGGCTCTTCATTCTCTAGCGTCCGAAGCGAGACCGAGATTGGAAGACCTACCCAGCGCGTTGCGGAGCAAGGCCCTGCTCGAAATCACTATCGATGTTGAGATAATGAACGCGCATAGTCCAGGCGAAAGCGTCTTTGCCGAGATGGTCGGCTTGGCGGGGGGTGATCAAGAGCTGCATCGATCGTGCCAGCAGAACTATAGCAGAGCGGGTCCTGCCAAGCCAAGCCGGACCTACGGATCAGAACCAATCCGTTTTGTATGCTGCACAATCCACGACCGCCATTCCCGCGGTCCCGATCGAGCGACCGTCCTGGACCGCTGTTGACAACACAAGGCACGGCCCCCTGAGCGAGATGGGAACGGAGATCCTGGACGGCCGAGGACGCGCTTGACGGTTTCAGCCAATGGTCTTCGCCTCCCCCCTTGACGACAACATGCCTGAGGATCGGTTCGCCCTCACCAGTCGAATTCTGAAGCATCATTCATCTGGGCCACTGCCCGCCCAAGGCATTTGCCGACTCCCTCAAGGCGGCCCCTTCCCTGCATTCTGCTAACGGCCATCCTGGACAGACCCCCATGGGAACACCATTGTCGACGATATTAGCTCGGCATACGGGCTTCATCACGCCGGAGCTAGCCTCTCAAGCAGATCCGACGCAAGCCCGAATCGCTTGTTCCGAAGCCGCAATCGACTTAGGATCGCTCCCCTGAATCTATCCAACGCTTGTTGACCTCATTCTTGACGTCGACAACGACGCGACAGATGCCGATATCGGCAATGCCACCTTCCGCCGCCTAAATTGCGTGGCGTTGATCGAGACGAGAAGCCTACATGCGCCGCGCGAATTGCTACCTGGTGGTTATACTGGCGCTTACTTCAATCGCAGGAGCAGTTCTGTTTTTCGCCGCAAGACCGTTCGGCTCGACCAGTTCCGATGCGATCTTTCTGCCGTTCGATCTCCGATACAATGGTGCTTACAAGCTGCACAGCCTGCCGTCGCACGGCCTGGATATCCTTTGGATCGGGTCTTCGCGCGCCGCCACCTTCCGTTCGAATGCGTTCCAGCCGTACAGCTTCTACAACATGTCGTTCACTGCGTGGACGACCGACCAGATCGCGGACGTCTTCGAACGCGCGACCCGGGACACCAAGCCTCGCGTCGTGATCCTCTCTCTCGACTATTTTCTCTTTACCGACGCCTGGGAGCAGGCAAATGCCGGCTCCAGGACAATGATCTACGGACAGACATGGACCTATCTGCGCTCGAGCATCGCGGATTTCCTCCAAACTGCACTCAAGCACCCGCGAATTCTGCAGAAGGCGTTGTTTGAGGCGGGGCCGTTTGTCGGCACGCAGGCGCTTCTGCAGGAAGAAGGGTTTCGCCGGGACGGCTCGTATCAGTTCTCCGCGTCCCATATCGACGATGCACGCCAACGCCATCAGACCGCGGAAACGCTGGTACAGGCGATCCCCGGGGGCACTGAAATGTCGGAGCGCCAGATGGCGGCAATCGGCCGGATCGCCGAGATGGCGAAGCAGCGCGGCATCACGCTCGTCGGCGTGCAGTTGCCATTCATTCGCGCCGGAATCGATTATCTTGATCACAACGAATCCTACCGGGACTACGCGGGCGTGTGGCGCGAGTTCGAAAGTGATCGAAATCGCAACCGGCTCGAGACACTCGGCATTCGGTTTTTCGACCTGGCACGCTCGCCGATCAACGATGATAAGGCGAATTTCGTCGACTCCTATCATGTCAGCGAGCTCGGAGCGCTGCGCGTCATCCAACGACTGCTCGACCTTCCTGGATTTCGCGCGATCTTTCCGGACATCGACTCGGTCAGGACCGAGCAGCATGTTCGAGAAGTCACCTCAGAAAGCCGACCGGCTTTGCGGATCGGTTCCCCCTAGACTGCCAGCCTGATTCAGCCGGATCGCTGCCGGTCGGGATCGCCGCGCTGATAGCCTTAAGCGCCCTGTCCGTAGGGGCGTACCGGATAAGCGCGCCCTGGCTCCTCAGGAAGTCACTTGGTCGCGCTGAACCGATTTGGGAACGCCTGCTTGAACGCCTCGGTCTTGACGATCTCACGGACGAGAAAGCTGGTGTACCGTTCCGCGCCATTCCGGTCGAGATGGCCACCACCATCAACCGTGGTCATTCCATCAAACGGCGGCGCAACCAACTCCAGGTTCAGGGCCTTGGCCAGCTCGTCCGCCTGCTGCACGCAGGATTGGCTATGCGGAACCAGGGTGAGCACGACGCGGCCGCCGATCTCCTTCAAGAGTGTCCTTGCGTAATCGATAATGGCTTGAGTGGTGTGACAGTTGGGATCGCGCGCGGACAACATCGGCTTGTTGCCCTGGGCGACGTAGGATGGGTTGGCATCCAGCCCCATGTCACCGTTAGCGATGTTGCGGTACAGTCCGGTCTGCGTGAACTGCCCGCTCTTGAATGCGGCCACCAGATCTTCGATCCGCCAGTGCAGATTGCGCCCAACCACGGTCAAGTAACCGCGCAGCCGACTGCGCTCGACCGCAACGATCGGCATTTTCTGCGGGCCAAGGGTCACATTCAGATCATTGCTGAAGAAATGGACGAACTGATCATCTGCATTGATCACCCAAAGCGGCGGATGAATCTTCCAGCGGTTGATCACCCGGCGCGAAAACTCGCCGCCCCGCAGACCGACGAACGCCATATTGTAGATCTTCAGCTGGTCGAACTGAGGAGCGGCTTCGAGAGTTCGCCTGTCGAGCGCATAACTGACGAAGGACGGACCCAGGAAGATGATGTCTGCACTCTTGGCCGCGGCCACCGAGGACCCGACATTGCTGTAGAATATGTCCTGATCCTGGATTTGCGGGACGCTGCGCCCCCCGAAGTTGCGATACCACTCCGCGTTGCCATCGCGAGGAATCTGCGAAAAGTAGTCGCCGAACATCCAGCCGTCATGCGAGAGCAACGACAGGCTGGCGGAGAAGATGAAGAGCAGAGCAAGTCCGCAAACACCGACGACGGCAAGATAGCGCCCGGCCGCGAGCGTTCCCGACGTTGCCTTCAGGCCCGCCCCGGTGACTGTCGACATCGCAAGATCTCGCTTAGACTGACTTTGGACCCACAAGGGAACACTTTCCACGGCCTCGAATACAGCGGCAGCCCAGTCAACTCAAGCCAAGGCTCCAGATGCCTGTGGGTGCGTCACTGAAACGAGAAGGACAGCGCGGAAAAGTCCTGCCAAGGCATCGTACCGGATAGGAAGAAGCACCGCCCCATCCGGAGCAACACGCCTGGGTGCATGACCCCGAACGGCAAATCCATTTGCCCGCAATCCAGGGGGGGGCAGCTTCGCATGTTGAGCCGAAAAGCGGCCAAATGCGACCTCAGCGTCTTTTTAGCGGGGCACAACAGTCTGCGGCGATGACACAATCCCACAGACTTTCCTGGCTTGATCCCAGGAGCAACTTGGCAGCGTCGGTAATCATTGGTAAAGCAACGCGACGCGCCGCAACATCAAGAAACTTGTTATGCTCTTCACGCAGTTTGAGTTTCTGTTCCTGTTCCTTCCGGTGACCTTCGCCGGATACTTCCTGCTTGCGCGCTTTTTCGTGTCGCCGGTCGCGCGGCTGAGCTGGCTCGCCGCGGCGTCGCTGACCTTCTACGGCTACTGGGACATCCATTTTGTCCCGATCATCCTGGTCTCCATCGTGTTCAATTACACAATGGGCCTGTTGATCGCGGGACAGAGCGGCAAGGCGCGCAACGGACTGTTTGCGGCTGCGATCGCGCTCAACCTGGGAGCGCTCGCTTTCTACAAATACACGAATTTCGGCATTCAGATCCTCAATGCGCTCACGGCATCGAAGTACCCTTCGCTTGCCATCGTGCTGCCCTTGGGTATCTCGTTCTTCACCTTTACCCAGATCGCCTACCTTGCCGACGTTTATGGCGGCTACGCCAGCGAGCGGAGCTTCGTCAAATACGGTCTTTTCGTCACCTATTTTCCGCATCTGGTTGCGGGACCGATCCTCCATCATCGCGAGATGATGCCGCAGTTCGGCTCAGAGGACAGCAGAAAGATCTCCATCGAGAACGTGGCAATCGGCCTCACGATCCTGACGATCGGCCTGTTCAAGAAGTCATTCATCGCCGACGGATTCGGGCTGGTCGCGAATCCGGTCTTCCAGGCCGCCAATTCAAGCCATCTCCATCTTATGGACGCCTGGGGCGGCGCGCTCGCCTACTCGCTTCAGATCTATTTCGACTTTTCCGGATACTCGGACATGGCGATCGGCATCTCGATCATGTTCGGCATCAAGCTGCCTTTCAATTTCGATTCGCCCTACAAGTCGCAAAGCATCGTGGAATTCTGGCGTCGGTGGCACATCTCGCTATCGCGTTTCCTACGAGACTATCTGTACATTCCACTCGGCGGCAACCGCCACGGCCAGCACAGGCGCAACGTCAATCTGTTCATGACGATGCTGCTCGGCGGCCTTTGGCACGGCGCCGGCTTCACCTTCATCATCTGGGGAGCGCTGCACGGCCTCTTCCTCATTGTGAATCATCGCTGGAGCAAGTTCGTGGAGAGGCAGCCGGCGCTTGCCCGCTGGTCAGGAACCCTCTCTTACGCCGCGGCGGCGCTGGTTCTGACCCAGATCATGGTCGTGCTGGCCTGGGTTTTCTTCCGCGCCGACAATCCGAATGCGGCCGTCCGGCTGATCAAGGGCATGATCGGCCTGTCGAACCCCGAGAAGATCACGATGACGAACCTGGTCGATGGCCGGGTGATGATCGCGATCCTGCTGGGCTACGTTGCATGCCTCGCACTGCCCAACGTCAACGGGATGTTCGAACGCTGGAAGGTCGGGCTCGAGACCTATCACAATCCGCGGCCCTGGAGCATCCTGAGCCTGAACTGGCGGCCATCCCTGCCGTGGGCGGTGGGAACGTCGGTGGCGCTGGTTGCCGCGGTACTCATGAACATCATCGCGGGGGATACGTCCCAGTTCCTGTATTTTCAGTTCTAATTCGCGAACAGTCGCAAACCGCGTAACCAAGGCGCGATCACGACCAGCAACGGTGCAAGTGACCGCCGCATGATCGATCCGCCAGGCTCAACAGATGCCCTGCCAGCTGCCGGTGTGACACGGCGATATCTCATGGGTGTTCTGGCCGCTTCGGCCGTTGCGGGCTATCTGCCGCCGGCTTGCCTGTTTCAGGCGGCACATCCGTTCGGTGCAGCAGCCAGCTTGCAGGACCTGGCGGACTCGCAACGAAATCATCCGGAGCAGATCGTCCTGCCTTACGATCTGCGCCACAACGCGGCATTCAAGCTGGCGAGGATGGCGCAGGAACGCCCCGAGGTCGTCTGGATCAGCACCTCGCGCGCAGGAACATTTCGCGCGGACCTGTTTGCCCCGTACAGCTTCTACAACCTGTCCTTCACGGCATGGACCACGGGCCAGACGGCCGAACTGTTCGAGCGCGCCACCAGGCTGCACCGACCACGGGCTGCGATTCTCTCGCTGGACCATTTCTTGTTTGCCGACCGTTGGGAAGAGTGGTTCGCGATCAAGCGAGAGATGCAATACGATCATCCCCTCACCTATCTGAGGGGAAGCCTGCTGGATTTCGCCCGCACCGCGACGCGTCATCCCGGGACGTTCAGAGATTATCTGACCGCGCCGAGCGCCTTCGTCGGGACCCAGTCCATCCTTCACCAGGAGGGGTTCCGCAATGACGGCTCTTACGTCTATTCGCCCGCCCACCTCGCCGATGCCCGGTCGCGCTATATGAACGCCGAAACGCTCGCGGAGACCCTGCCGCGCGCACCAGGCCTGTCATCCTGGCTCAAGCAGCCGATCGTTCGAATGGCCGAGATCGCGCGGGAGCGCGGGGTGAGGCTCGTCGGCGTCCAGCTGCCATTCATCCGTTCGGGGGTCGCGTTGCTGGATCGCGAGCAGAATGCAGCCAACGGCTTCGGAGCCTGGCGTGAATTCGCGACTGAGGAAACCCGTGCCTGGCTACGCAGCCTTGGAGTTCCGCTGTTCGACCTGGCTCGACTCACGATGGCCGACGAGCCCTCCAGCTTCGTCGACGCTTACCATCTCGCCGAAGACGGTGCAGCCAGGGTCATGCTTCATCTGCTGAAGAATCCGGATTTTCGAGCATTGTTTCCCAGGATCGATCCGGATCGAGTTGCATTCTGACCTGATCGAACGCCGCGCAGCTCGGTAGCCATCTGCGTGAGCCGGCGCTCCCGACCTCGTAACTGCCGCCACAATCAAGCCCGGAGAAACACGGATTGCGGGCCTAATTGTCCGCAATTAGAAGCGAACGATACCGGCAAATTGGACGTTTGTTGTGGCGCGATATGTTGCGATCGTCATTGCGCTTTTCGTCGCCGCGTTCATTCCGCTGCTGGTGGTCTTGGAGTGGGCGGGCTGGCGATTGGGCGCAACGATCCCGCTGTCGACGATCGCCTCCGAGCAGTCGCAAACTGAACGGGTTGTCTGGCTCGGCTCGTTCAAGGATTATGCTCCCTACAAGCTCGAACGCATCAAGCGGGTCCAGCCCGAGGTGCTGCTGGTCGGAAGCTCGCGCTGCGGTCAGGCTCGCGCGCAGATGTTCCGTCCTTATGTCGCCTACAACGCCTGCCTCACGGCGTGGCCACTGACGCATGTCGTCGATTTCATTGACCGCGCAACCCGGGTCGCGAAGCCCCGAATCGTCATTGTCGCTCTGGATTACTTCCTGTTCGGCGACTTTCTCGCCGAAGCCTGGCAGAAGGAGCGGACGATGGATTTCAGCCAGGGCCTCGACTCTCATCGGCGTAAGCTGCACGACGTCGCCGACTTCGTGATCCGGAACAACGGAGATCGCGATGCGATCCTGGCGGCTGTCACGGCGCCGCAGACCGAACCGGTGGATGGCAACAGGCTGGTTGGAACAGAGGCGATCCGCGGCAAGTTCGGCTTCCGACAGGACGGTTCGGTGATGGTTGCTCCCCCCTATCGGCGAATAGCGGACGAGACATTGTCACGTGGCCCCCAATATGTGACGTCCTCGTTTCCTGGAGCCCCGCAGCTCAGCGAACGGCAGTTCGGCGAGATCGAGCGTCTGTCACGCCTCGCGCATGAACGCCAGTTCCAGGTCATCGCGATCCAATATCCGTTTCTTGAAAGCGCCGCAGCCTTCCTCGATACAAACGAGTCCTATTGGCCCTATTCAGGGATCTGGCGCGACCTCAAGAGTGAGCAGACGGCAAACAGATTCGCCAGGCTCGGAATTTCGTTCTTCGATATGAGTCGCACACAGACCTCGCAGGACCCCAACAATTTCTTTGATCCTGCGCATCCCTCCGAACGGGGCATGTTGAAGACGTATCTCGCTTTGCTGGAAAAGCCCGACTTCGCCAAATACCTTCCGCGGATTGACCGCAGCAGCTTGGCGGCAGACCTCGACCGCGGACAGAACGAGCAGTTCGACCTTTACCACTGAGTTGCCCCGGCGCGTTCACACCGCGAATCAGCTGATTCGCCGCCCGCGACGAGGACGCCACCTCCAAGTCTGGTCCCGCGGAACCAGCATGAGTACAGTCGCCACGGGACCAGTGGCGGGTGAGCACTGCGCTTGGCCTCGATCGATCCGTTACAGGCAAGCCCGCGGCAAAGCTGGTGATCCGGTGGCGGGACGGGATTTTCGCGCGAGATCGCAGCGGATGCAACCAGCGGCGCCGCCGCGGCATCAGCTGGACCAGCGGCCGCTCCCTCGAGGCGCTATCATCCCTTAGCAAAACCACATTTTTCTTGGCGAATGCCGCAGCGTGCCGAATGTCATGTTCGCGTAAGCAGGTGAAACAACCATCCGTTGCAGTGGCAGCCCGAATCTCAGTCCGTTGTGCCGAGGGGTTTGTGCTGCTGCGCACACCTGTTAAAGAGATGGGCCGAAAAACCTGGATGCCGCCGGTTCATTGCTTCAGATCATGAGAATGCTTCGACTTTTTACAATGAAATCAACGTCCGCGAGCAGCCACGTGCTTGATGGAACGGCGTGTCCCGACGCCGGGACGCCAAGCCGGTCATGCATTTCACGTCAGCGATTCGGTCATCCTGCTCGCATGAGACCTGCAATGTCATCTCAGTTGTCGCAGCGCGGCTGAGCCGGAGACGAATCTTGGATCAGGTGATCGATATGACCCAGACGGATCTGGCCTGTCAGACTATTCGCACGTCCTGTGAGCCTGGGCAGACGATTGCCTTCGTATCGGGCAATTTCAACGTCGTGCACCCCGGACATCTGCGGCTGCTGAAATTCGCGGCTGAACAGGCAGATGTGCTCGTCGTCGGGGTCAACCCCGATTCCACACCGGGCGTGACTTTGGCGCAGGACATGCGCCTGGAAAATGTACGCTCCATCGCCTTTGTGCACCATGCCGTGCGGCTGGAAACGTCCGCGTCCGAGTTCATCTCGCACCTGAAGCCGACCGTCGTCGTCAAGGGCAAGGAGTTCGAGGACCGCGCCAATCCCGAACAGGAGGCAGTCGACTCCTATGGCGGCCGGCTGATCTTCTCATCCGGCGAGTTGCGTTTCGCCTCCCTGTCCCTTTTGGAACGGGACGCAAACGTCGATATCTCAACCGTCCGCAAGCCGCAGGAATTCCCCAAGCGCCACGGTTTCGAGATCGGAGCCTTGAAGGATCTGCTCGGCAAGCTTGCCGGCATGCGGGTGGCCGTCATCGGCGACCTGATCGTGGACGAGTACGTCACCTGCGACGCCGTCGGCATGTCCCAGGAGGATCCGACCATCGTCGTGACGCCGCTGATGACCCGCACCTTTGTCGGCGGCGCCGGCGCGGTAGCAGCACATGCACATGGTCTCGGCGCCGACGTGCAGTTCTTCACGCTGGTCGGTGACGATGAGGCGGCGCGCTTTGCCCGTCACACGCTTGAGCAGCATGGCGTGAGTTTCAACGCTTTCACGGACCAGACGCGCCCGACCACGCGAAAGCAGCGCTTTCGCGCGCTGAATAAGACGTTGCTGCGGGTCAATCATCTGCGCCAGCACGCCTCCGACGCGGATCTGCAGCGGCAGATGCTGACCTCGGTCGAGCGCGCCCTGAAGACCTGTGATCTGCTGCTGTTCTCCTGCTTCAACTACGGCTGCCTGCCGCAGGATCTGGTCGACGCGGTGGCGGATCGCGCCCGCTCCAAGGGCGTGATGATGGCGGCTGACAGCCAGGTGTCGTCGCAGACCGGCGACGTCTCCCGTTTCAAGGGCATGACCCTGCTGACCCCGACCGAGCGCGAGGCACGCGTTGCGTTGAACGACTTCATCTCGGGCCTGGCTGTCATCAGCGAACGGCTGGTCGAACGGGCCCGTACCAAGAACCTGGTGATTACGCTGGGCGCCGAAGGCGCGCTGATCAACACCATGGCGGAGGGTATCTTCACCTCCGACCGCCTGCCCGCGTTCAATCCGTCGCCGAAGGACGTGTCCGGCGCGGGCGACAGCTTCTTCATGGCCTGCTCGATGGGCCTGCGCGCGGGAGCCGATATCTGGGAAGCCTCCTATCTCGGCTCACTGGCCGCAGCTCTCCAGGTCTCCCGGGTCGGCAACCTGCCGCTGACGACCGCGGAACTGGTCAAGGAAATCGACGAAACCGGCTTCAGCCACGAGTAGGATGCCGTCATGCGTGCCCTTCTGCTCGCCGCCGGCATCGGAAGCCGGCTGCGCCCGCTGACCAACACGACGCCGAAATGCCTGGTCCGTGTGCACGACCGGCCGCTTTTGGACTATTGGCTCGACCTCGTTTTTGAGGGCGGCGTCGAGCGGGCGCTCCTGAACACCCACTGGCTCGCAGAGCAGGTGCAAGCTCATGTCGCCCAGTCGCGGTGGCGCGACCGGATCGACCTCGTTCACGAAGATGAACTGCTCGGCACGGGTGGCACCGTGCTCGCCAACCGGGCCTGGTTCGCCGACCAGCCATTTCTCGTGGCCCATGCCGACAATCTCACGGATTTCGACGTCGAGGGGCTGCTCGCGGCGCATCGCAACCGGCCGTCCGGCTGTATCATGACGATGCTCGCATTCCGAACTGACGATCCGAGTTCATGCGGTATCCTCGAGCTGGATCAGCAGAACAGGGTGCTCGCCTTCCACGAGAAGGTCAAAAATCCGCCTGGGAACCTCGCCAATGGCGCGGTCTATGTGTTCGAGCATGCTGTCATCGACGACATCGCGGCGCTCGGAAAGAGCGTCGTCGATCTCTCGACCGAGGTCATCCCCAACTATCTGGGACGCATTTTATGCGTGGAAACGAGCGGTTATCATCGGGATATCGGTAACCCGGAAAGCTTGCGCCGGGCCCATTTGGAGTTTAATCACAGACCGCGCCGTGGCGAGGACGCTTGACGGGCGGCTTTGGCCGCTGGGTTGGTCGCCCACCTCTGCCAATTTGTATAAGGGTGCGAACGACGCACCAGCCGGCGAGACGACAGGCGAGCCACGGGGATTCTGTAGATGAAAATATTCGTGACCGGAGCGTGCGGCTACAAGGGCAGCGTGCTGGTGCCGAAGCTTTTGAAGGCCGGCCACAAGGTCGTCGCGTTCGACATCATGTGGTTCGGCAATTTCCTGGAGCCACATCCGGACCTGACGGTCGTCCAGGGTGACGTCCGCAATCCGGACGCGATCGACCTGACCGGCGTCGACGCGATCATTCATCTGTCCAGCGTCGCCAACGACCCTTGCGGCGATCTCGATCCGAAGCTCACCTGGGAGATCTCCTGCCTCGCCACGATGCAGCTCGCTGATCGCGCCTATCGGCACGGGATCAAGCGCTTCATCTACGCCTCCTCCGGCAGCGTCTATGGCGTCAAGGAAGAGGAGCAGGTGACTGAGGATCTCGAACTGCTGCCGATCTCCGAATACAACAAGACCAAGATGTGCGGCGAGCGCATTGTGCTGTCCTACAAGGACGACATGGTGGTGCAGATCGTCCGTCCTGCCACCGTGTGCGGCTATTCTCCGCGCCAGCGCCTCGACGTGTCGGTGAACATGCTGACGATGCAGGCATTGATGAATGGCCGAATCACTGTGTTCGGCGGCGACCAGACCCGGCCGAACATTCACATCGACGACATCACCGACCTTTATCTGTTCCTGCTCGATCATCCTGAGCACACCGGCGTCTACAATGCCGGCTTCGAGAACATCTCGATCCTCGACATCGCCAAGCTCGTCACCAAGCACGTGCCGGCCGAGGTCGTCGTGACGCCCTCGAACGATCCGCGCAGCTACCGCGTCAATTCCGATCGCCTGCTCGCGACCGGTTTCCGCCCGAAGAAGACGGTGGAGGACGCGATCAAGGAAATCATCGGCATGTATTCGCAGGGCCAGCTGAAGAATGACGACCGCTGGTACAATCTGAAATGGATGGAGAAAGAGGTCGTGAAATGAACGCCCTCACCTTCAAGACCCCCGGCAGCCTGTTCGCCGACTACACCAGCCGCTTCAGCACCGTGCTGAAGGACTTTGACTGGTCTCCCGTCGAGAAGCTCGCCTATGATCTGCGCGACTGCTGGCAGACCGGCCGGCAGGTGTTCTTCTGCGGCAATGGCGGCAGCGGCGGCAACGCCAACCACCTCGCCAACGACTTCCTCTACGCGCTGTCGAAGACGCCGGGCTCGGGCCTGCGCGTGCATTCGCTGTCGTCGAACCCGTCCGTGATCACCTGCCTCGCCAATGACGAAGGCTACGACCAGGTGTTCTCGCTGCAGCTCGCGGTGCTCGCGCGCAAGGGCGACGTGCTGATCACCTTCTCCGGCTCCGGTAACTCGCCGAACATCCTGAAGGCGCTCGAAGAGGCCAAGACGGTCGGTATGACCAGCTATGCCGTGCTCGGCTTCTCCGGCGGCAAGGCCAAGGCGCTTGCCGACGTGCCGATCCACTTCGCGGTCAACGACATGCAGATCGCCGAGGATGCGCAGATGGTGATCGGCCACATGATCATGCAGTGGCTGTACGCCCAGCGCGGCGAGATCATCACGACGCGCGAGGTCTGACGGGCAAGGACGATGGCTGCGAACGAAAAGTACCTGATACTCGGCTCGAACTCGTTTTCGGGCGCAACCTTCGTCGATTTCCTGGCTGCGGCCGGTCACGACGTCATCGCGACCAGCCGCTCGGACGAGCCGCATGAGGCGTTCCTGCCCTACAAGTGGCAGAAGCGTCCCGGCAATGTCCGCTTCAAGCGCGTCGATCTCAACCACGATCTCGATGCGCTGAAGGCGCTGCTGGCGGCCGAGCGGCCGACCCATGTCGTGAACTTCGCAGCCCAAAGCATGGTCGGCGAGAGCTGGCTGTATCCGGACCACTGGATGATGACCAACGTCGTCTCGGCCGTCCGCTTGCACGACATCCTGCGCAACTATGACGGCCTCGACCGCTACGTCCACGTCACGACGCCGGAAGTCTACGGCTCGACCGAGGGCTGGGTCCGTGAGGACGCAGCCTTCAACCCGTCGACGCCCTACGCGGTGTCGCGCGCGGCTGGCGACATGAGCCTGCGCACCTATTTCGCCAACTACCAATTCCCCGTGGTCTTCACCCGCGCCGCCAATGTCTACGGCCCGGGCCAGCAGCTCTACCGGATCGTGCCGCGGACCATCGTCGCCGCGATGACCGGGCAGAAGTTGCGGCTCGACGGGGGCGGCAAGTCGGTGCGCGTGTTCATCCACATGACCGACGTGTCGGACGCGACGGTGAAGATCGGCCGCAGCGGCAAGCTCGGCGAGACCTACCACATCTCCGGCTATGAGCTGGTCTCGATCCGCACGCTGGTCGAGATGATCCTGGCCCGGCTCGGCAAGTCGTTCGAAGACTGCGTCGAGATCGGCCCGGAGCGGCCGGGCAAGGATACCGCCTATACGCTCGACAGCTTCAAGCTGCGCACCGAGCTCGGCTGGCGCGACACCTACTCGCTGGAACAGGGCATCGACGACGTCATCGCCTGGGCGCGACGCTTCGAGAATGTCATGGCCAAGCTGCCGACCAAGTACGAACATAAACCCTGATCGACACCCTGATCGACCCCTGCGCTTCCTGACGGGAAGCGCGACTGGAGAGCACGATGAACGTTGCAGTCCGGAGCACCGAGGCCAAGCCCGACGTCGCCGCCCTGAAGGCGCAGGCCGCCAGGCTGCGCGGCAAGATCATCGAGATGTCGCACAAGGCCCAGGCCGCGCATCTGGCCTCGTCGCTGTCCTGCGCCGATGCGATGACTGCTGCTTATTGGCACGTGCTGAACATCGACCCGAAAAACCCCACCGATCCGCTGCGCGACCGGTTCATCCTGTCCAAGGGTCATGCCGCCGCGGCGCTGTTCGCGACCTTGGCGATGAAGGGCTACTTCCCGATCGAGGAGCTCGATACCTATTGCCAGGACGGCGGCCGGCTCGCCGAACATCCGCCGGCGAACCTTCTGCCCGGCGTCGAGGCCGCGACCGGCTCGCTCGGCCACGGCCTGCCGCTGGGCTGCGGCATGGCGCTGGCGGGCCGCATCAAGGGCGAGAGCTTCCGCGTGTTCGCTCTGCTGTCGGACGGCGAGAACAATGAGGGCTCGGTCTGGGAGGCCGCGATGTTCGCCGCCGCCCAGAAACTCGAGAATGTCTGCGTCGTCGTCGACTACAACAAGTGGCAGGCCACCGCGCGCTCCAACGAGACCCTGATGCTGGCGCCGCTGCGCGACAAATGGGCCGCCTTCGGCTGGGACGCGCATGAGATCGACGGCCATGACGTCGGCGCGCTCGCCGAGGCCATGCAGAACATTCCGAACGGGTCGGGCAAGCCGGTGGCGCTGATCGCCCACACGGTCAAGGGCAAGGGCGTGTCGTTCATGGAGGACGACAACAACTGGCATTACCGCGCCCCCACCGCTGAGGAAGTCGTCAAGTCGTTCAAGGAGCTCGGCCTGTCATGAGAAACGCATTCGCGGACGAACTGACCAAGCTCGGCAACGAGGACAGCCGCGTCGTCATGCTGTCGGGTGACATCGGCAACCGGCTGTTCGACAAGTTCAAGGACAAGCATCCGAGCCGCTTCTTCAACTGCGGCGTCGCCGAAGCCAACATGATGGGCGTTGCCGCCGGCATGGCCATGAACGGCCTGCGCCCGGTCGCCTACACCATCACCCCCTTCGTGACGACGCGCTGCCTGGAGCAGATCCGCACCGACGTCTGCTATCACGAGGCGCCAGTCACGATCGTCGCGGTCGGCGCCGGCCTCGCTTATTCCGGTCTCGGCCCGACCCACCACGCCTGCGAGGACATCTCGTTCCTGCGCTCGATCCCGAACATGGTCGTGATCTGCCCCGGCGACGCTTTCGAGGTGCGCGGTGCGCTGCGCGCGGCGATGCAGCAGGACCGGCCGGTCTACATCCGCATGGGCAAGAAGGGCGAGCCTGTCGTTCACAAGGGCCCGATTGCGGATTTCAAGATCGGCAAGGCGATCACGATCGAGGAAGGCAGCGATGTGTGCCTGCTCTCGACCGGCAACATGCTGCCGGAAGTCATTGAGGCCGCACACAAGTTGAAGGAGAAGGGCATCTCCGCCGAGGTCGTCAGCTTTCACACCGTGAAGCCGCTGGATGAGGACAAGCTCAAGCAGGCCTTCAGCCGCTTCAAGCTTGTCGCGACCATCGAGGAGCATTCGCTGATCGGCGGCTTCGGCTCGGCCGTGTCCGAATGGCTTGCCGATACCGAGACGAAGCACCAGAAGTTCCTGCGCTTCGGCACGCCGGACGCCTTCTTCAAGAAATCAGGCGAACAGGAATATGCTCGCGAGGAGCTGGGACTGACCGGCCACCAGATCGCGGACAAGATCATCCACGCGTTGAGCTGAGACATCACATGAAGACCCAAGCTGCCCTCCTGGTCCAGACCGGCCAGCCGCTCGTCCTGGCCGAGATCGAGACGCCGGCCCTGAAGCCGGGGCAGGTCCTGGTCGAGATCGCTTATTCCGGCGCCTGCGGCACGCAGGTGATGGAGTGGCGCGGCGACAAGGGCGAGGACAAATGGGTGCCGCATTGCCTGGGCCATGAAGGCACCGGCACGGTGATCGAAGCCGGCAGCGCCGTCACCAAGGTCAAGGTCGGCGACAAGGTCGTACTGTCCTGGATCAAGGGCACGGGCATCGAGGCGGGCGGCGCCGTCTATGACTGGGACGGCAAGAAGGTCAACGCCGGCGGCGTCACCACCTTCCAGCGCCATGCCGTGGTCAGCGAAAACCGCCTGACCCTGCTGCCGCCGGACCTGCCGATGGATGTCGCCGTGCTGCTCGGCTGCGCCGCTCCGACTGGCATGGGCGCGGTCTACAACGTGCTGAAGGTCCAGCCCGGCGATGCGGTCGCCGTGTTCGGCACCGGCGGCATCGGTCTGAACGCGCTGATGGCCGCCGCACTCGCCGGCGCCATGCCGGTGATCGGCATCGACCCCAACCCGACGCGACGTGCGCTCGCCCAGATCTACGGCGCGACCCATGTGATCGACGCCTCCGGCGACGTGCTGGCCGAGATCAAGAAGATCGTGCCGCAGGGCGTTGATCTCGCGGTTGAGTCCTCCGGCATTCCGGCCGTGATGGAGCAGGCCATCAACGCCACCCGCCAGCAGGGCGGCCGAGCGGTGGTCATCGGCAATGCCAAGCACGGCGCCGTGCTGTCGCTCAATCCGGGCGTCTTCAACCAGGGCAAGAGCCTGCTCGGCACCTGGGGTGGCGACAGCATGCCGGATCGCGACTACGGGCGCTACGGGCGGCTCTTGAACTCCGGCCGTTTCCCGGTGCGGGACCTCCTGTCAAAGCCCTACAGCCTCGCCCAGGCCGATCAGGCGCTGCAGGATCTCGCCGCCGGCAAGGTCGGCCGTCCGCTGATCGACATGTCGCTGCGTTAAGTCCAGGCCATGCGGATCGGGATCGACTTCGACAACACGATCGCCTGCTATGACGGCGTGTTTCATGCGGCAGCCCTCGAGCGCGGCCTGATCCCGGCCGATCTCGGCCGCGACAAGAACAGCGTCCGCGACCATCTCAACGGCAGCGGCCGCAAGGACGACTTCACCGAGCTGCAGGGCTACGTCTACGGCGCCCGCATGGACCTGGTGTCGCCCTACCCCGGCTTCGCGGAGTTCGTCGCCGCGGCGCGGGCCGCCGGCCATGACCTGTTCATCGTCAGCCATAAGACCAAGCACCCCATTCTGGGCCCGAAGCACGACATGCATGCCGCCGCGCGCGGCTTCCTGACCGACCGCGGCCTGATGGGCGAAGCGTCCGGCCAGATCGCGCCCGACAGGGTGTTCTTCGAACTGACCAAGGACGAGAAGGTGGCTCGCGCCCATGCGCTGGCCTGCGAGCTGTTCGTCGACGATCTGCCGGAGATCCTGGCGATGAGCGGATTTCCGGACGGGATGCGCAAGGTGCTGTTCGATCCGGAAAACCAGTTCGCAGCCAAGCCCGTGCCTTACGAGCGTCGCGCCTCCTGGGTCGAGATCGCGGCGGATGTCGTCCGTGACCGCGGCTGAGGCCGGCGCGGACACCGATGCCGCCCTGCTGGCGCTGGCGCAGCGCCTCGCTGCGCAGGCCGGCAAGGCCACCCCCACGGCGTTGACGCGTCTGGCCGGCGGCCGCAACAATCAGGTCTTTCGCGTCGACACCGAGGCTGGCCCCCTCGTCCTCAAGCGTTACTTCACCGACGCCCGCGACAGCCGCGACCGGCTGGGCGCCGAGTGGAGCTTCATCAGCCATGCCTGGTCGCGCGGTGTTCGCGTCGTGCCCGAGCCGATGGCCTGCGACCGCGCCGTGCAGGCCGGGCTCTACAGCTTCGTCGAAGGACGCAAGCTGACCGCCGCCGAGCTGGCGCCGGCTCATGTGGATGCCGCGATTGACTTCGTGCTCGCGGTGAATGCCCCGCCGCGCCCCACTCTGGCGCCGGGATCGGAAGCCTGCTTCTCGCTCGCCGAGCACATCGCGACCGTCGAGCGCCGCGTGGCCCGGCTTGCGACGCTCGATGCCGACGTGCCGCACGTGTCCGAGGCCAGGCAGTTCGTCGCAACGCGGCTGCAGCCGGCCTGGGCAGAGGTGAAGGCAACCATTCTGCGCGGCGCCGCGGCCGAAGGCCTTGCCCTCGATGCAGCCATTCCGGCCGATCAGGTCTGCCTGTCCCCATCCGACTTCGGCTTCCACAACGCGCTGATCGACGACCAGGGCAAGCTGACCTTCCTGGATTTCGAATATGCCGGCCGCGACGACCCGGCCAAGCTGGTGTCGGACTTCTTCTGCCAGCCCGAGGTGCCGGTGCCGCTCGCCGCGCACGAGCATTTCATCGACCAGCTGGCCGACGGCCTCGGACTCGACGCGGCCAGCGTCGCACGCTGCCGCCTGCTGCTCGACGCCTACCAGGTCAAGTGGACCTGCATCATCCTGAACGACTTCCTGCCGCTCGGCGCCGTCAGACGCGCCTTCGCCGACACCGGCGCCTGGGCGCAACGCTGCGCCGTGCAGCTCGCCAAGGCCGAAGCGCAGCTCGGCCTGATCGGCGCCACATCCGACTAACCGATATCGTAACGCCCGGAGATCTTCATGGCCTATCGCGAGTTCGTCAGTCTCGTCCACAAATCGACCAAGCGCGACTATCTCGCGCGCGTCACCCAGCGCGACAAGGCCGATGTCGCCGAGATGGCGATCAAGTTCGACTATGACTATTGGGACGGCAGCCGCGAGACCGGCTATGGCGGCTATAAATATGACGGCCGCTGGCGCAAGGTCGCCGACGCCATGATCGAGACCTACGGCATCAAGCCGGGCATGCGCGTGCTCGACGTCGGCTCCGGCAAGGGCTTCATCCTGCACGATTTCCGCGAGGCCATCCCGGATCTCGAGGTCGCCGGCATCGACATCTCCTCCTATGGAGTCGAGCATACGATGGAAAGCGTGAAGCCGTTCTGCCAGGTCGGCAGCGCTGCCAAGCTGCCCTACCCCGACAAGTATTTCGATCTCGTCATCTCGATCAACACGCTGCACAATCTCTACAACTACGATCTCGATGCCGCGCTGCGCGAGATGGAGCGCGTCAGTCGCGGCGCCAAATATCTCTGCGTCGAGGGTTACCGCAACGAGCGCGAGAAGGTGAACCTGATGTACTGGCAGCTCACCTGCCGCATCTTCCACACCCCCGAGGAATGGGCGTTCGAGTTCAAGCGCTCGGGCTACACCGGCGACCACGAATTCATTTTCTTCGAATGAGACGGAACGACGGGCGGCGGCCGGCTCTTCCACCGTCGCCCGACAAGCTGGCCCTCGCCCTCTCACCGGGAGGGCGCGAGGGCGGCACAGGGCTCATCGCGCTGACGACCCGGCGAATTCCGGTCGATCGAGCATAGTCCGCCTCGTGAAGGCCCCGCGGCAGGTGTCGGCGGAGCGAAAGCAGACCCACACCGTCTGGGGGGGATGGCGCTTTTGCGATCTCTGCAGAATGTCTCTATAAATGTGCTTCCAGAGGCAAGAGCACGGGACGGGGCTGCCAATGACGAAGTCATTGAAGGTTGCGATTGCTGAAGGACTGCCACCTCAAACGCTCTTCAAGCTGCGCTCGATCAAGCGCGCCCTGATGGGGCAGCCGCCGCCGGAGCGCCCGCAAGCGGCCGAAGCGCCCGCGCCTGCATCCGAAGCCGTCTCCGCGCCCACTGATGAGGTGCAACCGGCTGCGCATGAACCGCGGACGAGACAGACCGAGGCGCTGGAACGGCTCGACGCCCACAAGATCAGCGCGCCGTATCTGTTCTTCGACGTCGATGACGTGCTGATCCTGCCGGCCAAGGAGATCGCGCGCACGCTGACCCTGAGCGTGATGTACATCAACAGCGCCGACGTAAAGGGCGACATCGCCGAATTCGGCACCATGGGCGGCTTCACCGCGCGAACGCTGGCCAACGCGATGGTGTTCGATCCGCGCTACCAGCCGAACCATCCGCTGCGCACCTTGCGTTTGTTCGACAGTTTCGAGGGGCTGCCGGAGATCACCGACAAAGTCGACCTCGAGTCGCAGCACGTGAAGTCCGGAACCTGGTCAAAAGGCGGTTGCCGGATCCTCAGTGCAAACGAACTGCGGACCATGGTCGAGGCGATCATTCCACCGAGCCGGGTCCGGATCTACGAAGGCTGGTTCTCTGATACCGTCAAGCAGCTGCCTGACGATACGCGCCTCGCCCTGATCCATTTCGACGGCGATCTGTATTCGTCGACCATGGATGCGCTGGTCCCGTGTTTCGAACGCGGCTTCATTTCCAAGGGCGCCGTGATCTGCTTTGACGACTGGAACTGCAACGAAGCCGACCCGGACGCCGGCGAGCGCAAGGCCTGGGCCGATCTGGTCAGTCGTTTCAATATCGTCGCCAGCCACTCCGGCGACTACGCGATCCAGAGCACGAAGTTCATCATCCATTCCTACCGCGGCATGAAGCCGCGGATGGACTGACGCGGCGTCCGCTCGTCTGGGATCAGGAATAGGGTTTAATCATCAGGCCCTGTCCGGTCGGCAGCGCCAGGATGGCGACGCCCCGCTCCGCTGCAAACTTGTCGAACGCTTCCTTCTGGGCCTCGTAGCGCACGAACCCGTAGTCATCGAGCAGGATCGGCGCGCCCGGCAACAGCTTGTCCCAGAAATAGGTCGCGGCGGCGATCTCGGGGGCCGCATTGTTCATGTCGATCGAGAGGTAGGCGACCTTGCCGATGTCGACGCTGGTCAGCGTCTCCGGAACGCTGCCGCGGGTGATCACGACGTCCTTGAATTCCGCAAAATTACGGACGACGTGGTCATAGATGTCCTCACCATAGCCGATGCGGAAATGCGGAATGTTGATCAGCTCCTCGTCCGCCAATTGAGTCTCGTCGACGCCCCGGAACGTGTCGAACAGGAAGAACTTCCGGCCCACCTTGTTCCAATCGTAATAGGAGGCAATGGCGGTGCTCAGGAGTCCCTTCCACACGCCGCATTCGACGAAGTCGCCGTCCAGCCGCAGCGCCAGGCTCGCACACCACAGCGCGACATGGACGCGCCAGTAATAGCGATGATCGATGACGGTCGCCTGGACGGCGCGTTTGTAGGCGGCAACGAAGCGCGGATCCCGCATGAAGTCGTGGTTGTGAACAATGTAGGGATCGTTGCGCAACCCGTCGAAATCGTAGACCGGAACATATATGCCGTCGCCCGCCGGACGCTCGACCTCGACCGAGGGCGAAGATGGCGACTGCGCGGACGCTCCTCCGGCCGACAAGAGTTCGACCGTACGGCGCAGGCGCACCAGTTCGTCGCCCTGTGCACGGAGCGCAGCCGACTCACGCTGCAACGTCGTGAGATAGGCCCGGCTGACGGTCTCTACAGGTTCGCCATCCCGGGGAGTCATGCGGAACTTGTTGGCCTCGACGCTGCTCTGAAACGCTATCTCCACCTGTTGAGCAACGGGGTCCACCACGACAGGCGCCGCAGGGGTAACCACGGCTGCAGCCGGCGGCTGCGGTTCTGGCACCACCGGGGCGCGTGCGACCGCTGCAAGCCGGTCGATCGTCTCGGTTCGGACCAACTGCAAACCAAACGAGCGCAACATCTGGTTAGTGGCATTTTTTCCGGCTGCGATCAGTCCCATTGCCCCTCCCGGTCGCCATGCCTGTCGACGACCTTGTTGTCGCAGGTCTCCGGAGACTTGTCCAATGCCCGGACGTGTCGAGAGAATGCGCCCCAGGAGCGCGACAACGCACTGCCTTTCCTGCGAAATGAAACGGACCGCGGTCCGCAGCTGCTAGGCCGCCGACTGACCTTTCCCTTGCAGAGCCCTCCTGGGGCCGTTAAGCGAGATGGCTAGGCCGCAGCTCGCGCAACAGCCGCTTGTTGTAAGGTCGCGTGGCTATTGGCTTGGACCGCATCGGAGATGTGTCAATGCTTACCGCGTTGAAGAATGGGCTTGCCAATGTGCTGCCGCCGCCGGCGCTCTATTGGTTGCGGTCGGTCAAGCGCGCCATCATGTTCGAGCCGCCGTTGCCCTGGCCATATGGTCCGGATGAAGCGAGCGCGTCCGCCATCACACCGGCCATCGCGATCGCAGCTCCCGCTTTTCACGGCAGCGACGACGGGCGGGTGATCCAGGACATTGCGCTCGAGAAATACAAGGCCAAGCAGCTCCCCTCGCCTGCGTCTTATTACGGTTATGAGGACGTGCTGATCCTGCCCGCCAAGGAGATCGCCAAGGCGCTCACGCTCAGCGTTCAATACATCAACAGCGCGCATGTGAACGGCGACGTCGCGGAATTCGGCACGATGGGCGGCTTCAGCGCGGCAACGCTGGCGATGTCGATGGTGTTTGATCTTCAGCGTCAGCCGCTTGCCAAGAGCGCCTCGGGCGAAAACCCGTTTCGCGTGTTGCGGCTGTTCGACAGCTTCGAGGGACTGCCCGAGATCACCTCTCCGATCGATCAGGTCGCGCCGCATGTGATTTCCGGCGCCTGGGCCAAGGGCGGCTGCAAGGTGCTGGCGGCGCCCGAGCTGCGCGAGCGCATCGGCAAGATCCTGCCGCCGCACCGTTTCGAACTTTATGAGGGCTGGTTCGCCGATACCGTGAAGACGCTGCCGCCGGAGACGCGCTTTGCGATGATCCATTTCGACGGCGACCTGTATCAGTCGACCATGGATGCGCTGGTCCCGTTGTTCGAGCGCGGCATGATCTCGATCGGCGCCGTCATCTGCTTCGACGATTGGAATGCCAATCGCGCGATCCCGACCACCGGCGAGCGGCAAGCCTGGAAGGAGCTGGTCGAGATGTTCGCGATCGAGGCCTCCAACAGTGGCGACTACTCGGTCGGCGGCACGCGCTTCCTGATCCATTCCTATCGTGGCATTCCGGCCGATCCGATCTGACCCGGCTTACGGCGACGGCCGCCGGGCGGAACCTAAGAGGTCGCCGATCGTGTGGCCCGCCAAGAAGATGGCACCTGGCACCGTGAGGTGCCCCGGATCGAATGCCGTCAGTTGCGAGGCGCCGGGACCGATGCGGCTGAGACAGCCCTCGTCGTTGCAGAACACGTCGCGCACCGAAATGTAGTCGATGCCGAGCTCACGGGTGAGCTCGCGGAACAGGGCGTCGCGGCCGCGCGTCCATTCATCGTTGGAGCGGAACAGGGTCCGCTCCGGCAGCAGCTGTCCGGTTTGCCGGTAGTAGTCCAGCACGTTGGCGGACAGGCCGCCGCCCAGCCAGCTCGGCGGCGGGCCCATCAGCACGATCCTGGCAATGCCGTTTGCCCTGAGCGCAGCGACCGTACGCGGCAGATCCTCGCGCAGCACCGCCTCGGCATAGCCCCAGGTGGCGTCGAGAATGACGACGTCGGGCTTCAGGCGCCCGATCCGCAGCACGACGTCGTCGTTGATGCTCTTGCAGAACGGCCGAGCGTCCAGCGTGTAGCCGATCAGCGGCGGACAGGCGGACGCGGTGTACTGCGCGACGTCATAGCCGCGCTCCACTGAGAAATGGAGCAAGCCTGGATAGAGCGCCGCGCCATAGGAATCGCCCCAGATCAGCAGCAGCGGCCGACCGCCCTGCCCGGCGCAGTCGGCGCCGAAGGCCGAAGCCGGCTGCAGAACAAGCAGACAGCGGCCGCGACGCCAGTGCGACCACGTCTCGCTGCCGGACAGCAAGAAGCCCCTGATCTCAGGGGCATACCGGACCGGCAGGCCGCGCGTGCTCGTCGCAAGGATTCCGACCGCTCCCGTGGCCGTCATGGCGGCCAGCAACGGCCAGACCCGCCAGGACATGGACGCCGCGCCGAACCTGATCGGCAGCTCGATGAAGCGGTAGGTGAGCCATGCCAGCACGGCGCTCAGCCCGAGCATCATCAGCAGCATCCAAGCCGGGGCGGCTCCACCGATGTGAAGCTTCATGAAGGCGATCAGCGGATAATGCCAGAGATAGAGCGGGTAGCTGATGAGGCCGACGAAGACCAGCGGAGGCTGAGCCAGCATGCGATGCACGAATGTGCCGCCGGTCGCGATCAGTGCCATGGTCGCCGCCACGGGGACGATGGTGCGGGCGCCGGGCCAGGGCGAGCTGCTGCTGACGAGGAAGAATGCGGCCAGGATGCCGGCCGCGCCGAAGCCGGCGAGCAGGTTGCCGGCCAACGGGGCCGCTTGAACAATCGGGCGCGGAGCCCTCCAGACCGCCACAAGCGAGCCCGCCAGCAGCTCCCACCCCCGCGTGGTCGGGGAGTAGAACGCCCAGGCCGCATCTTGCGCCGGTGTCGCGAGACAGAGCACGAAGGAGCCGATCCCCAAGGCTGCAATGATGGCCACCTTGTGCGACGGCCATCGGGCAATCAGCACGAAGGCAGCCGGCCAGATGATGTAGTATTGCTCCTCAATGCCCAGCGACCACAGGTGCAGCAGCGGAAGGCGTTCGGCGCCAGGATCGAAATAGCCGACGATCTGCTCGTGCAGCATGAAGTTCTCGACGAACGCTGCGGCGCCCTTGATGTTGGTCCCGAGCGCTTCCATCTCGGCCACCGACAGCACGAACCACGCGATCAGGAATGTCGCCAGCGCGACGGCGATCAAAGCCGGAAAGATCCGCAGGATGCGGCGGGCGTAGAAGCTTGCAAAGCTGAGGCTCTTCTCGGCGCATTGCCGATCGATGATCCCGGTAATCAGATAGCCCGAGATCACGAAGAAGACGTCCACGCCGGCAAAGCCGCCCGGCAGCAGCTGCGGAAAGGCGTGGTAGATGAGCACCGCGATCACCGCGACCGCGCGCAGCCCGTCGATGTCGGGCCGATAGGTCAACGCCTGCGCCGTGCTGCGCGACGACGAGGCGGAGCCCGCGGCTCGGAGCTCAACGCTGCTGGCGATCGTCATTCTCGCGAATCCGCTGAAACGCGCTCGTCTTCTCCAGCGCGCTGACGAGATCAAGGGTGAAGTCGGCGGCGCCCCTGTGGTCGAGATGGCCACCGCCGTCCCAGCTCGAATAGTCGGTGCGGGCGGTCATCGCCACCTCGACGCCAATGGCGTCGGCGACGTCGCGAACCTGAGTTCTGCAGCCGTGGGAATTCGGCACGAAGGTCATCACGACGGGCGCTCCGAGCGACTGCACGAACTCGCGCGCATTGGCAATCACGTCCGGCGTGGTATGACAGTCTGGATCGCGCGTCATCTTCACGGTCGGATTGCCGTCGGCCAGAAAGCGCGGAAAGGTGCTCATGTCGGCCGCGCCCGTTCGATCGTCGCGATCGAAGCGCGGCAGCGGCGCCGGACGCTGACCGGCGAGCGCATGGCGCCAATCCCGCGTCGCGTCTTCGAGCCGCCATCGCAGATTGCGCCTTAACACCTCATAATACGCCCCGAAGCGGCTGAGCCTGATGCTCGGGATCTGGCGGGCGTCGGCGCCGAAGGACCGCATCAGGTTCCGGTGGAAGAAGTTGCCGCCGCCTCCGCCGTCATCGGCATTCACGATCCACAGCCGCGGACGGATGTGATGCTTGTTCGCAATCTGCCGCACGAACTCGCCGCTGGCGATGCCGACAAACGCCATGTTGTAGAATTTCAGTCCGTAGCGCTGTTCGAGGCGTTCGCGCATGATGGCCTGGTCGACCGCGAACGATACCAGGGATGATCCGAGGATGATGACGTCGGCCTGGCGCACATGGTCGATCGAGCGGCCGATGTGATGATAGAACAGATCCTGGTCCTGGATCTCGGTGACGCTGTCGCCGCCGAAATTGCGATACCACGCCCGGTCGGCCGCCCTGCTGATCGCGCCGAAATGGTCGCCGCCCTGCGCCGCCAGCCAGACGCCGAGACCGCCCAGCATCGCCGCGGTCAGTCCGAGCAGGCAGCCGAGATAGCGTCGTCCAGCTGGACCGAGGCCCCCGGCCCTGGCCTTCTCGCCGGCGCGACCGGTCAGCTCCATCGGATCATCCATCGCGGCCCCAGGCGCTCGGACGACGGCTTATTTATCGAAGCCAGGCAACGCCTCCAGCGTCTGCCTGGCTATGAAGACCGAGCCTGGATTGGTCAGATGGCCGGAATCATAGGCCGTCAGGTCGGCTCCATCCGCGCCGATCCGCGCGAGACATCCGTCGTCGTTGCACATCATCCGGCGCGCCGAGATGTATTGGATGCCCACGCGCTGCGCTTGCGCCTCCAGAAATTCATCTAGCGCCCGCGTCCAGTTGTCGTTCGAGCGGAACTTGGTGCGTGCCGGCAGCACGGCGTGCGTCCGGAAATAATAGTCGAGAATATTCGCCGGAAGGCTGTCGCCGAGCCAGGTTGCCGGCGGTCCGAGCAGGGCGATCCGCGGGACATTGAGCGCCTTCAACGCCGACACCGTCTTATCGAGTCCGTCGCGGAGGGCGTCGGGGCTGTAGCTCCAGGTCGAATAGAACAGCACCAGATCCGGCTTGAGCTCCGCCACCTTCTGGATGACGAAGTCGTTCGCGCCCTTGCAGAACCGCCGCTCCGGATGGACGAAACCGAGCAGCGGCGGGCAGGCGGAAGCCGTGAACTCCGCGACCTCGAATCCGCGCTCTGCACCGAAATGGGCCAGTCCCGGATAGAGCGATGCCGCATAGGAATCCCCCCACACCAGGATGAGAGGATGCCGGCCGGTGCCTGCGCAGTCCGGTGAAAACTCGGACGCGCTCTGATCCGGCTTCAGCAGGCACTTTTCCGACCGCCAGAAGCGCGCGGTTTCGCTGCCGTCGAGCATGAAGCCGCGGAGCTCGGCCGGAATCCGGACCGGCAAACCATTGGTCTGGTCAGCCACGACGCCGACGATGCCCAGGGCCGCCATGGCTCCGAGCAGGCCGCCGACCTTGAGCGGCACCAGCTGGCGACCGAAGCGGATCGGCCGCTCGATGAAGCGGTAGGTCGCCCAGGCCAACGCCAGGCTGGCTGCGATGATGGCGATCATGACCCACGCCGGCACCGCATCGACAAACTGGATGCGGGCATAGGCCATCAGCGGATAGTGCCAGAGATAGAGCGGATAGCTGATCAGGCCGACGAAGACGGCGGGCATCGAGGAGAGAATGTAGCGATGCACCAGTGTGCCGCTGGTCGCAATCAGGCCGGCGGCGCCGAGCACCGGCAGCAGCGTGTGAACGCCCGGATGCGGCGTCGGGCGACCGTAGCGCCAGAACGCGACCACGATCGCGAGCAACGCGGCCCATGCGATGAGCTCGCGCACGAGCCGGTGGTCGATCAGCCGCTGCGGGCGAGCCTCCGCATCGCGTCCATCCAGCCAGAGTGCCAGACCGGAGCCGACCAGCAGCTCCCACGCCCGCGTCACCGGCAAATAGAACGCGTAATCGGGCGCACGAGGCTGCACGATCAGGCAGGCAATGAACGACGCCGCCGCCAGCGCAAGCGTGATCGCCCGGCTTCTGCGGCGCCGGCTCCCGATCAACAACAACAGGATCGGCCAGACGATGTAATATTGCTCCTCGATCGCGAGCGACCAGAGATGCAGCAACGGCTTCTTTTCGGCGGCGAGATCGAAATAGCCGACCTGCCCGAGCAGAATGAAGTTCTGGATGAAGACGGCGCCGCCCGCGATGTTGGTGCCGAGCGATTTCAGCTCGCGCGGCGGCAGCACGAACCATGCGATCAGAAACGTGACCAGCACCACCGTGATCAACGCCGGAAAGATGCGGCGGACCCGGCGGACATAGAAATCCGCGATGCTGAACGTGCTCGACAGCATCTGCTTGTGGATGATTCCGGTGATCAGATAGCCGGAGATGACGAAGAAGATATCGACCCCGTAGAAGCCACCCGGGACTGCGGTGGGAAATGCGTGGTAAATGAGAACCGGCAGCACGGCGATCGCGCGCAGGCCGTCAATATCCTTGCGATAGCCGAGCGGCGTCGCGCGGGCCTTGTCAAAGGCAAGGTTCGGCTGAGCAAAGTTCATCGGTTCGGGTCGCTCCAGGACAACTTCGGGAGAACAATCGATTGCGTCCAAAGGACGCAGCGCGACAGCCGCCGGCTGCTGACAAGTTCGGAGATATTCACACGCTTTTCCAGGAACTCATCGACCGTCCTGGTGGCAATCAGCGCTGCTAACAACAGGCTTGGCCGGCGGTCTGTGGATCCATAGGCATACGTCAGGATGCCCTCGCCCTCTTTGGCCAACCGGCGTCGCAAGAGCGGCAGCCTCCTGATTGCGAGGCGACCTCCGCAAAGGCTGGCGCCGACTACAACTCATGAAACGCCGGCAAAAGCTAGCGGTCGGCCGGTTCCCTGACAAGCATGACAATACCGAAGGAACCGCCATCACCACGGCGACAGTCAAGACTGATCTCCATGCCGTCCACCTCTTTCGCTGCGCCGAGCCTCGCTGCCCCGCGGCTTGCAGTCAGCTGAATAGCTCTATATTCAAAAACGAGTATAGTCATGAATTATACAACTGTCGCGCTCATGTGTGGGGCTCCAAAATGTCCTTCGTGTCCGCTCCTCCAATTCTGGCCGGCCAGCCCGCGCCAAGCCCGACGGGTGTGATCCGATCATGGAAGGGGAGCCTGACCGCACGTGTCGTGAAGGCGATCAGCTGGTACCTCAATGCAGCCGGAGACCGTGCCGAACCGTTCAAGGACCTGATCTTTGCGCTGCTGACGTTCCGACAGGCCTTCATGGTCGCCCTGATCTTTCGCCGCCATGCGCATCGTAACGAGTTCGACCGGCAGTTTCGCTATTTCTGCGGCCCCCATCTGGAAAAGGAAATGCAATGGGTGCTCTCCAAGCCGCGCTCGGATCAGTATTGCAACGAGCTGATCCTGTTCCTGCTGATCTGCGAGAAGGAAAAGCGCGTTCTTGAGCTGTTTCCCAACATCGACTGGGAGCGGGTCGACGATGAGTTCATGGAGTCGATCGGCCAGCTGATCAAGAAGCTGATGTCGGGCTATTTCATGGAGCTGCTCGCGCAGGCCCACACGATCAATTGGACTGCGCTCCGCCCGCAGCACCTGCGCCGCTTTGCCGAGATGATCAAAGTTATGCTCGAGCACCGGAGTTTCCGGTTCGAGCAGAAGAGTTTCGAGGGGCGACAGGCCGACGCCCGCCGAGACGGCGACCCCGAGCTGTTCGAAGCCCCTCTGGACCGCTACGTACCGGAATACTTCTGCGACAAGGAATTGATCGAGACGCTGGTCCATCAGCTCGACCTACCCAGGCACGACGACATCCTTGTCGCACGCGAGGACCACGGCCAGTACTGGGAGCGGTTTCCTGCCGACCATCCCCAGCGGGAGGTCCTGGCGGAGATCAACCTGTTCTACGCCTATCGCAACCTGCTGCTGACGACCTATCACAGCGGCGAGGGCTTTCATGTCCCCCAGGTTTATATCAAGCTGACCGATACCCAGCAGCGGCTGCGCCGTCATTTGCCGGCTCCCAGCGCCGAGCTCAAGGTCCTTCTCAAGAAGCTCGAGACCGATCTGCCCGACGTCAAGCTGCTCTCTCCGGACTGGAGCGCGCTCATCGGCCACAATGGCCATCTCAACGTGCACCTGATGATGCGGGAAATGGGCTGGTGGCAAGGTCAGCCCCTGCTGCTCGCCGACAAGGACCGGATCGCCAACAAGCCGTTCCTGTCGCTGTTCTCCGACATCTGCCCGACGCTCACATTGGGCGAGAACGCCAGTCCGGGCGTCTGGCACGAGCTCGCCAGCCTGACGCCCTTCCTCGGCGATTCGCACCAGGCCTTCCGCTTCGAGGACGGACGCGCCGTGTACTGGAACGATGCGGGATCACTGGCGCTCAAGCAGTGGGAAAGCCGGCAACGCACTTTTCCGCTGCGCGACATCTACGACCGCCGCTTGCTCGCCGACTCTCGCATCGAGCAAACCTACCAGGACTATCGACGGCGATGGGGCATGGCTGACGGCGACTGGTTCGTCTGCCTCCATGTGCGGGATGCCCAGACGCGCAACGATACCGAGGGCGTCGGCGAATCCATCCGCAACGCCTCGCTCGCAACCTATATCGAGGCGGTCCGCCACATCACCGAATGCGGCGGCTGGGTGGTGCGGATGGGCGGTCGCAAGGTCCCCCCGTTTCCGAAGATGGCGCGGGTGATCGACTATGCCCGCAGCGATGACCAGTTTCCGGCGATGGACATCCATCTGATGCGCCGCGCCCGCATGTTCATTGGAACCACCTCCGGCTTTGCCTATGTGGCAACGAGCTTCGGCATCCCGACGGCCATGGTGAACGCCTTGAGCTCGATCGGCCTGTTGTGGTCAACGGACACCCGCTTCGCGCTCAAGCCGGTGCACAGGACGGACGGCCGCATGCTGTCCCTCAGCGAGTGGACGTCAGAGCAGTATCGCTGGGCCTACCCGACATATGAGTCCGTAGCGCGCGCCGAACTCGTCGTCAGCGAGAGCAGCTCGGACGAGATCCTGGAGACCGTACGCGAGGTCCTCGACATCTCGGATCCCCAGCGCACAGGCCCTGCCCCCGAGGTGGACGTCGGCTGGGAGCGCCACGTTCAGGTGCCAGGTTTCTTCGGCAGCTCGCGGCCGAGCAAATATTTCCTGGAGAAGCACGCCCGAAACCTGCTGAGAGACCCCTGGGCAGATCGATCCCTCCGCGGCGGCTACAGGAGGGCGGCTTCATACTTGCTGAGATAATAGGCGCTGATTCTGCTGGTGCCGTAATAGTGGGGTGTGGGCAGCTGTTCCTGCCAGCGCGCCAAGAGACGTTGCGAGCCGCCATTCACGTGACGCCCCGAGGCCAGATCGACCACCTCTTCGGCTACAGCGCGAATTTCGTCCGCGGTGTTGTTCTGCGGATGCGCGCCATTACGATCGAGAACACCGGCATCGAACAGGCGCCACCGCCACGGGGCCGTTGTCAGCTGCGCCTGCGTCAGCATTGTGCCGTCCGCCAGGCGCACCGGCTTTAGCGCAAATCGAACGTCGCGGTTCCATAACTGCGGATCTGTCGTGATGCAGTTGACGAGGGCGCTCGGAATACCGAAGCTGATCGCAACATTCGTCAATCCAGAGGTCGTGCCGATGAACGCCCTGGCGTTCCGGATCAGGCAGATGTCCATCAATTCGGAGCGGAAGTCGCTCAATGCATAGTCAATTGTGCGATCGAGGGACGGCAGCCTGGGCGAATTCGGACCACCGAGCTTGATCACCCAGCCTCCCTTGTCGGTGACCGCGCGGATCGCATCAAGGTAGGTCTCGATCGGCGAGTTGCGATGGGTCTGACCGGTCCCATCGACCTCGGCATAGTGAGACGCGTCGCGGGTATGCAGACACACATACCAATCTTCCGGCTTCATGCCCCAGGCTTTGCGCATCCGTCGAAACACGTCCTGGACCTGCGGCGTCGCCCCGAAAATCCGGTCATATGCGTCGCGCAAAACGTGGCCCCGCCCTTCCGTCTCCCATTGCATGATGGCGAGAGCGCCGGCTTCCTGCCACGGCACGACCTCGCCATTCGGCAGCCGAAACACATTGAAGTTCATGCCGTACCATCGTTGCAGTGACAGCAGCTCCTCACCGACCGCGTGCGAGACGGTCTCTCCGATCACCACGACGTCGGCCAATCCTTCAAACAGGCGAAAGAACGTCCTGTTGGCAACGAGGTTCGAACGCACGACGATCAGCGCCCTCCCCGACCACCATCCCAGGTCACGCATCCGGAACAGGATGTCGAGCATCCCGAGGTGACCGATTTGCGTCGTCCATTCCTCCGGAATGACCCGCAATTCGTCCAGTGGAATGGACAGCCTTCTCAACACATAGCTGGTTTCCGCCGACAAGGGCGGCACGATCTTGCTGCGCAACTCTGATTGCGCCGCAAGCGCCCTTGCAAACAGGTCGATACCGAGTTCGCCTCGGCCGACATGAGTGACGCGCTGGCCTACGAAGTTGCAGAGATCGAACAATCTGCCCAAAGAGCCGCAGGCAAAGTCGAGTGGATTGGGATGGTAGTTTCGCGCTGGCCGCGATGCCATGTTCTGATGAGGACGCATGTAGCTGGGAAGGCTTTGACAGGCGCTGGTCATGCTTTCGATCGCGCAAGTCTCGTCGCCGGCTATGATTTCCAGCATGGCCTTGAGAAAAGTCAGATGGGCCACCAGCTCAGGCCCCGCGAGCAGAGGAAGCTGTGAGGCAACCTGATGCGCCTTTTCGAACTCTGCGAGCTCGATCAGCGAACGAATCATCGTGTTTGCCAAGTCCAGCGAGCGAGCCGCGAGCTGATCCTGCACGATGAGATCATACGCCTCGCGATCGGCTCCGAGCCGCAACAGGATCTCCGCCGACTGGACCGGGAAGTATCGCCGCGCAAGTCCCGAAAAGGTCTGGTCCGGCTCCTGCGCCAGCATCGCGGCGACGTGCACCCGATAAGCCTTTTCGAGCAGATGCCGGCCCCGCAGTTGCTCGATTTCGAGCAGTACGAGGACCAGGAAGGCCAGACGAGGCGGCAGAAGGCCGAGCATCCTGGCGGCCCAGGCGCTCAACATGCGTGCCCATTGCTGTGACTTCAGCGAGTACAACTCTCTCGAACGCGCAAGTCCGGCCGACAAGGCCATGATCGCGGGCGACCGCTCAGCTAATCCGTGTGTACGCTTTGGGCTCATAAATTCGAAGCTCGCCCTTAAGAGCTGCATCGGATGCTCCAACTCTGTCTCCGGTTGACGACTTGGCCTGTCTCTCAAGAAACTCGTCAGTCCCCGTCGAGGACCAGGACTGGAACGCCATCAAGGCGTTTGTGCGGGTTCAAGAGCCAAGCCAGCATTGAAAGCGGCGCCTCAAAACAGCCAACGAGCAATGTGGCCGCCCTCTCGATTGCGCCATCAAGTCAACGTACGATCAACTATTGCAACTATCCGATGCAACCACGCGGCAATCGGCAAGAGGCCTGCCCGGTCAACAATGAGCAGGATGGTGGACCATAGAACCAGCCGCTCGAGCACCCTCCGGCCGAGTCCGACTGAAATGAAGATGAACGTCGTAAGCCCCGCCAGGGCGGAGTTGAAGAATCCCCCCCCCAGCGCCAGGAACACGGAAAAGCACGCCGTGCTCACGCAGATCATCCGTAGAATTGTCCTTAGGACAAGAACCGTCTCTCTCACGCAGTTGCTCCCCTTTTGCCACTGCAGATTCATGCAACAGAAGACCAGCAGGCGAAGCCGGTCATCAATCTATGTCGAAGCTCTCACTGAGACGAACGCGCAAGATCAGCTCGGAAAGCGTGTGCAGGCCTCAGCTCGAAGGCGTTTTCAAACTGTTCGAGCCGAACATTCGATCATGTCGCTTCGAAATGGGTACCTGCTGCGTTGAAGCAGGTGTAGCTCGACCACAACGGCCCCCCAAAAAAATCAGACATCCAAAAAACTCAGCGCGTGAACCATGGCCATCAGAATGACAAAGCTCTTGGCGACGTAGACAGAGCCTGAGACCGTTCTCATGAACATGTTAGCTCGCCGCATGAGAGAATATCCACATTCAGCATCCGATAGTTGCAACCGGTTGGTTGCGACGATATGATCGGCGACGGCGCGGTAGGCGATACGGGCAAGCCGCAGACCCCCGCTTTGCCCGGCTCCTGAGTTGCCTCTGCAAGCAGCCAAAGCGGCGATCCCCGTCTGGGATCGTATCGACAATCGCTACTCCGCCACATGGCCGTCACTCAAGACTCATTCGAAACGATTACTTCGGCACGGCAGTCTGATCAACAGCCATCCCGGTCGGGGCGTCAGACAATGTACCAAATTGCGCAGGGAGCTGATGAATTGCCTTTCCGGCGAGGACATCGTAAAGAGCCTTCCTGCCTCCCGCATGGGGGATTGATAGGGAAACAAGACACCACGGCGGCACCTTCTTGCTGAGCTCTGCGAGATGACACCGACTGTCGAAGCTACGGGCGCTGCAATGTCTTTCCGATGCCGCATGTGTAGCACCTCCACCACGGTCCCTGCCCTGGCTCTCGGCCGCCTTCCAGTATGCAACGCGTTTGGCCAGGACGGCCGCGTCGAGCGGCAAGTCGACCTGGACATCGTCGAATGCGAGAGCTGCGGATTGATCCAGCTCGCTGCCGCGCCTAGCCCTGAAAGCCTGATGCCGGAGGTGCCCTGGATTCGCTACCGCGAACCGGAGGGCCATCTCGACGCGCTCGTCGACGAGTTGATCCGATTACGACCCGAGGCAACGACGGCGTTCGGCGCTGGCCCGTTCGAACAGCCCTTGCTGACACGGTTGCAGACGCGTCACTTCACCACCGACGTGCTGCCCCTCGACGGCGCCTCCCCGCCCGGCCGCTATCCCTATCTCGAGACCTGGCAGGCCAGGCTCGATGCGGCGCAGCTGTCGGCGGCAGCGGCGCGGCATGGACCGTTCGACATCGTCTCGTGCCGCTACCTGATCGAGCATAGGCCGGACCCGGTGCGCGCGCTCCGGGCCCTGAAACCTCTGGTCAAGCCCGACGGGCTGCTGCTGATCGAGGTTCCCGACAGCAGCAAGTTCTTGGCTGCCCGCGACTACTGTTTCCTGTGGGAGGAACACAGCAGCTATTTTGTCGAGGACACATTGCGTCGTCTGGCCGAGGTCAGCGGCTGTCGCGTGCTGGCTCTGCTGCGCTATCCGGGTGCCCTAGAAGACGCTTTGGTTGCAGTCCTGACCACTGCGGAAGGACCGCCGCCGCCGGTCGCGCCCCAGGGACCTTCGCGCCTGTTCCAAACCTATCGTGACGAATTTGCCGGCATCCGCGCCGGGGTGCGCAGCAAGCTGACAGCCTTGGCTGGTCCAGATCTCGACCGCATCGCGCTGTTCGGCGTCGGCCACCACGCCATCATGTTCGTCAACGCCTTCGGCCTTTCGGACCTGATCGCGCTCGCCGTGGATGATGACGCGGACAAAAACGGCTTTTTCCCGCCGGGCTGGCGCGTCCCTGTGGTAGGATCGGAGGCGCTGCTAGCGGATGAGCGGATCAGGCTGTGCCTGTTCGCCGTGGCGCCGCATATCGAGGGCAAGGTGCGCGACAAGCTCGCAGCTCTTACGGCGCGCGGCGTGGCATTCCGATCGATCTATGCAGCGCTCGACAATTCCATCATGAAGGACCCTGCCCCATGAGCCTCGTCCAGAAATCTCCGGAGGTGTTCCTGGCCGAAGGACCGATCGCAGCCGTCGGGCCGGCCGAAATCGAGACCCTCAAGGCTGCGGTCGAGGCCAGCCCCAAGCGGCGCGCCCGCATCAATGCCCATCCCGACGGCGATGATTCGCTGCACGAGATGATCATCGCGATCGATGCCAGCTCCTACATCCGGCCGCACAAACATCCCGGCAAGAGCGAGGCCTTCCACATCGTCGAGGGCGAGGTCGATATCGTCGTGTTCAAGGATGACGGCGAGATCGAGCGGATCGTGGAGCTGGGACCGCCCGGCGGCCGCCGTCCATTCTATTATCGGATGTCGAATGCCTTTTTCCACACGCTGATCATCCGCAGCGATCTGTTGATCGTGCACGAGATCACCAACGGCCCGTTCCGCCCGTCCGCCACCGTGTTCGCGGATTTCGCGCCGGAGGACCGCGACGCCGACAAGGCCGAAGCCTATCAGGCCGAGCTGGTCCAGCGTGTCGCCGCTCTCCAAGGCGCCAGCGCATGACCGTGCATGCCGTCGTCATCGGGGGCACCCGGGGTCTTGGCCGCGCGGTGGTCGAGCGCCTGCTGGCCCGCGGCTGCGCGGTCAGCGTCGTCTCGCGCCAGCGCCCGGCCGACTTTCCCGACCAGCCCGGCCTGCGCCATTTCCCGGCGGATCTGGAGCACAGCGAAGGCTATGCCGGATTGTGGACCCGGATCGCAGAGGCTGGCGGCCCCATCCGCTATCTGGTGCTGAGCCAGCGCTTCCGTGGCCAGGGCGATCCCTGGGCGGGCGAGATCCAGGTCGGCCTGACCGCCTCTCGCGACCTGATCGAGGGGTTTTCCGGACATTTTGCCCCGTCCGGTGACCGCGCGATCGGCGTCGTCAGCTCCGTCTATGCCGAATTCGTCGGCAGCTCCCAGCCCGTCGGCTACCATGTCGTGAAGGGCGGCCTAAATGCCATGGTGCGTCATTACGCGGCAACCCTTGGCCGCCAGGGCATTCGCGTCAACGCGATCATGCCGCTGACATATCTAAAGCGCGAATCGCGCGTCTTCTACGAGCAGAATGAGCGGCTGATGGACACCTACCGCCGGCTGGTCCCGCTTGGCCGGCTCGGAACGGCGGAAGAATGCGCCGACGCGCTCGATTTCCTGTGCAGTGAGCGCGCGTCCTTCATCAACGGGCAGAGCCTGTTCCTGGATGGGGGCGTGTCCACAGTCTGGCAAGAAGAGGTCGCCAAGAGCTTCGCGGGCCTGTAAAACGCGCCGCAAATCTCGTTTCGGCCACCTTCCCCCCGCAGGGATCGCCAACCAAGGATCGCCTATTCATGCAGCACGTGAAGCACAAGACCGACTGCCGCCTGTGCGGTTCGACCTCGCTCGAGCATGTCCTGCCGATCCGGGCCTCCGCAATCGGCGATGCCTTCGTCACGGCGGACCGGCTGAGCGAGAAGCAGGACCTCTATCCGCTCGATTGCTATCTGTGCCTGACCTGCGGTCACCTGCAGAACCTCGACGTCGTCGATCCCGACGTGCTGTTCCGTGACTACACCTATCGGACGTCCGTGTCGCTCGGACTCGTCGAGCACTTCAAGCGCTACGCTCAATCCGTCGTCTCGTCACTCGCCATTCCAAAGGACAGCCTCGTCGTCGAGATGGGCAGCAATGACGGATCGCTGCTCAAGGCCTTCAAGAATGAAGGCATGCGCGTGCAGGGCATCGACCCGGCGCGTGACATCGCCGCAACCGCCACCAGCGAGGGCATTCCGACCATCCCGGACTTCTTCACCAGCGCGCTGGCGGCCAAGATCAAATCGGAACAGGGCGAAGCCAAGCTGTTCTGCGCCAACAACGTGTTCGCCCATATCGACAACATGTCGGATGTGGTGAAGGGCATCCGGCTGCTGCTCGCCGATGACGGCGCCTTCGTGTTCGAAGTGTCCTACATCGTCGACATGATCGACAACATGGTGTTCGACACCATCTACCACGAGCATGTGTCGCATCATGCGCTGATCCCGCTGGAGACCTTCCTGAACCGGCACGACATGACGCTGTTCCATGTCGCGCGCACCGGCACAAAAGGCGGATCCATCCGGGCCTTCGCCCAGCCGAAATCGACCGCCAAACGCCCGCGCTCGGCGGAGCTGTCGCAGCTGATCGCCGAGGAGGAACGCCGCGGCGTCACCAAGCCACAGATCTACCGCGACTGGTTTGCCGCCATCGAACAGTGCAAGCACAAGGTGCTCGCTTATCTCGAAAAGGCCGCCAGCGAGGGCAAGCTGATCGCCGCCTATGGCGCATCGACAACGACCACCACCCTGCTCTACCACTTCGAGTTGGAGAATCGGGTCAAGTTCATCGTCGACGATAATCAGCTCAAGCACGGCCGCTTCAGCCCCGGCGCGCACATTCCGGTGCTGCCCTCGAGCGAGCTTGCAGCCAGGAAACCTGACGTCGTGGTGATCCTGGCCTGGATCTATGCGGAGCCGATCCTCAAGCGCAATCAGGCCTATCTCGACGCCGGCGGCCGCTTCCTGGTGCCGCTTCCGGAACCGCGCATCGTCGACGCTTCGGGGACACGCGCGATCGGAGCAGGCCAAACGGGCGGCGGCTGGCCCATGCCAAGCTGACAGGTTGACAGCCTGTCCATAACATGGTCCAGCAAACCCTGATAATCGGCTGCCGGCATGCCGGGGGCGGACGATTTTCGGCTGGTGAAACAGACGCTTACGGCACTCGCGAGGTAGCAGGATGACCACCCTGACCGATGGACAGGTCGAGCGGCTCGTGGTTGCGGAGCAGCGCCGCTTTTCCTGGGCGCGCTGCCGCAACGACATCGCCCCGTTCGTCACCCGTCACGTCACTTGGCGCGCACTCGCCGCCGGCGATATCCGTTCGAAATACCGCCGCACGCTGCTCGGCCCGTGGTGGATCACGGCCACGAACGCGATCACGGCGCTGATCATGGGCACCGTGGCCGGCCGGTTCCTCGGCGCCGACATGAAGACCTATCTGCCGCACTTCATGGTCAGCATGACGATCTGGAGCTTCATTTCCTCGTCGCTCAGCGAATCCTGCTTCACGATGATCAATGCGGGCGGCATGATCAAAGCGGTGGATATGCCGATCCTGATCCACGTCATGCGCATGGTTCAGCGCAATCTGATCATCTTTCTGCACAACATCGCCGTCATTCCTTTCATCTGGCTCGTCTACCCCTGGTCGGTCGGATACGGTGCCGTGCTCGCGATCGCCGGCTTGATGATCGTCTACGTCTTCGTCGTCAGCGCGTCGGTGATCGTATCGATGATCTGCGTGCGCTATCGCGACGTGCCGCCGGTGATGGCAGCCGTGCTGCAGCTGTTGTTCTTCATCTCTCCGATCATCTGGGAGCCGTCGAAGATCCAGGGAGGCGAGTTGGTTGTCGCCCTCAATCCGATCGCCTATCTATTGGCGGTCACGCGTGGCCCGCTGATGGGAGACGTCCCCAACCTCGCGACCTGGGCCGGTGCCATCGGATCGGTAGCCGTCTTGACGGCTGCGATGATCTACATCTACACGCGCTATCGCTCGCGCGTCGTGTACTGGGCCTGATCCATTGCCCCGTCTTTGTTTCGCAGCACGCTTTGCGGCACTTCCGATCGGCAACGGGACGACGTCACGTCGGAGCGGCCAAGTTCTCTGGATTCACCTCTCATGCCTTTGATTGAAGCCAAGCAGATCGGCATCGAATTTCCTGTCGCGCCACCGAATGCGCGCTCCTTCCGGCATCTTGCGATCAAGGCCGCGTCGCGCGTCGGCGGCCGGGTCTCGAAGGGCGAGGGTTCGTTCCAGTTCGTGCAGGCCCTCGACGAGATCAGCTTCAGCCTGAAGCAGGGAGATCGGCTCGGCCTCGTCGGCCACAATGGCGCCGGAAAGACCACGCTGATCCGCGTGCTGGCCGGCATCTACGAGCCGACACGGGGTTCATTGCGCGTGGTCGGCCGGAACGTCCCGATGTTCGACATCGGCCTCGGCATGGATGAGGAAGCGTCGGGCTACGAGAACATCCGAACCCGCGGCCTCATTCTCGGCCTCAGTCCCGAAGAGATCGAGGAGCGTGTGCCGGAGATCGCCGAGTTCGCCGAGCTCGGTGACTATCTGGAGCTGCCGATCCGAACCTATTCCTCGGGCATGCTGCTGCGCCTGGTGTTCTCGATCGCAGCGTCGATCCACGGCGACATCATCCTGATGGACGAGTGGATCGCGGTCGGCGATGCACAATTCCGCAAGAAGACGCACGACCGGCTGCAGCAGATCACGCAACGTTCGGGCATCGTCGTGCTGGCGTCCCACGATTTCGGGCTGCTCCGCGAAACTTGCAATCTCGGCCTATATCTGGATGGCGGGCGCGTGCGGGCGTTCGGAGCGCTGGACGATGTTCTGAAGGAACTGCCGCCGGCCTGAGCAGCCGAACCGACCATGTTGCGGCAGGATGTTCGCTGAGCCATGACCATGACGACCAGCCCTGCCGCCTCGCCGACCGCGACCCTGGTCGTTCCGAACTTCAATCATGCCCATTACCTGCCAGAGTCGCTCGGCAGCATCGTCCGGCAGACCCGGGCGCCGGACCGCGTCATCATCATCGATGACTGCTCGACCGATCACAGCATCGAGGTGATTTCCCGGTTTCTCGCGGACCGACCGAGCTGGCAACTGATCCGCCATGAGAAGAACCAGGGCGTCGTGCGCGGCCAGAACGAAGCGCTGGCGATCGCGGATACCGATTGGATCGGCTTTCTCGGTGCCGACGACGCCTTGCACCCGCGCTATCTCGAAAGGGCCATGGCACACGCGGCGGATCACCCCGATGCAGGGCTGATCGTCGCCTGCTGCGAGATCATCGGACCGAACGGCGCTTCCGGAAGACGGATGTTGCGACCGATGATGCTCCCCGCCGCCCTATCGACCATGCTGACGCCTGCGGACGTCGGACGAATCCTGCGCGTCGGCGACAACTACTTCTCCGGCACCACGTCGCTCTATCGGCGCGGCGCATTGCAGGCGCTCGGCGGCTTCGACGTCAAGCTCGGCTCGTTCTCGGACGCATTTCTCGCGCGACGCCTCGCGCTGACTTTTGGCTGCTACTTCATCGCCGAAATCCTGGGCTACTGGCGCATCCACGGCCAGAACTATTCGACGGCCACGGCGACCGACCCGAGATCGCTCGATGCCAAGCTCAAGGAGATCGGCGCGCTCATCACCGACAGCGGGCTATTCCCGGACAACTATGCCGCCTTGTTCGCGCGGCGCAACCGCTTCGGCGCGGTGCGGATGGTGCTAGGCAGCGAGACAGCTCCCTCGGCCAAAGCCGAGCGCGCCGCAGCGCTGCTCGATGGCACATCGTTCGACAGGCATCTGCTGCAGTCGCTCCTGCGTCTGGGCGCCGGCGGCCGGCTTGCCGCGCTGGCATGGGTCACCCTGCGGACACGGCCCATGTCGCTGACGCGCCTGGTTGCGCAGCGGCGCGCGCGGCGCGCGATCGTGTCGGCAACGCCGGGCTACCGCGCACCATGACGCCCGCTGCTCCCTTCGGCTCTCTCCGGCATCGGCTGCGCAAGCCGCGGAAGACTGCGGCCACAGACCGTCCGGCCGTCCCCACCGCGGGTCCGACACAGGCTGGCGCGCGCCGCACGTCGCCCCTGAAGGCCTGGCTGACGGGCTCCGCGTTCCGCCTCTATGCTTTTCTGAGCGCCCGGCGCCGCCAATTGCTGCCGCTCACCACGCGCGCCGCCAACATGGTCGACCGCACGCTCATCGTCGCGCCTGCGGGCACGAGACTGCTCCGTCTCATGGACCGGCAGCTTGCGCGCGGAACGCTGCTCGGCCGGCTGCTGGCGCGTTTGACCTTGACGACGCTTGCCGCGTCAGCCCAGCTTCATCTCGCCGCCAGCCGCAAGCCGAGCGCGTTGCGCGCAGTCCGCATTCTGAACCTGATCTTTCGCAGCGACGTGCAGTCGCGGACGGGGATGGGTGCACAGGCCTATTTCGCCACCCTCGCTCTCTGCAGCGCCTATGACCGCATCGTCCGCGACGTTCCGCAGGCCGAGTCGATCGGCAGCTTCGCGATCAATTTCGCGGTCGGTGTTGCCCACATGTATCGCGGCAACCTTCCCGTTGCCGCGCATTTCCTGCAGGTGGCATCGGCGTCCGGCGACAGCAACGCGCTGCGCAAGCTCGGCGCGGTCCACGCCCTGGCGGGGGAGCTTGCGCAGGCCGCAGCCTGCTTCAACGCTTCCGTCGCCCGCGATCCGCGCTCGGTGATGGCGCACCAGAACTATGCCGGCGGCTACGATCCATCGACGTACAGCCCGAGTGCGTGGGAGCTGGAGCATGCCGGCGAGCTCCTGATCTACGACAATCTGATCCAGCTCGGCGAGAACTTCTATCACCAGGGCCGCTACGAGGATACGTTCCGCTGCTATCAAGCCGCGCTCGATCATCAGGACGCGCTGGCGGACAAATGGTCGATCCCCGATGCGCTGATCCAGCGCATCGCCGCCGTCAGCGGCCATTTCAAGGCTGACCTGCCGGTGCGGCTGCTCGGCTATGAATGGGTCACGCTGATCGGCCATATCGGCTTCATCGATTGCCACCTGCGCATGGCCGCACTGGGCATGCTGCCGCGCGCCAATTACGTCCTGCTCGCACCGGCGGACAAAGTGGTCAACCAGCCTTTTCTCAGGCTGTTCGCACCGCATGTGACGATCGTCGAGGACCCCGTTCTGGTCGACGATCTCCTGCCCTATCAGCGGCTGGTCGGCGATCAGTTCATCGCCGTCCGGGGCAAGGAAGGCCTGGCCGAACCGTGGGCTCACGCCGCCTCCCGCGCGCAAGTCGCCTGGGCCGCACAAAGGCGCGGCCCCATCGTGAAGGTTCCGTCGAACCTGATGGAGGCCGGCGCAGCAAGGCTGCGCGCGGCCGGCGTCACCGCTGACTGGTTTGTCGCGATGCACATCCGCGAGGGCGGCTATCATGGTGACGGTCCAGGCACGACGCGCCAGCACCGCTCAGCCAATGTCGGCGACTACATGGACGCGATCGCCGCCATTACCGCGCGCGGCGGCGTTGTCGTCCGCCTCGGCGATCGCAGCATGACGCCGCTCGGTGGCGTCACCGGCGTATTCGACTACGCTCACAGCGACATCAAATCAGCGGAGATGGACCTCTATCTTTGTGCCGCCGCACGCTTCTTCGTCGGCACGACATCGGGGCTGACAACGGCGGTGCAGGCGCTGGGAACGCCGATGCTGCTGGTCAACTGCATCTCCAACGACTGCCAGTTCTGGCACGAGCGCACCGACTTCACCGTACGTCCGGTCTATGACCGCCGCGCCCGGCGCTATCTGTCGCTGCGGGAAACCTATCGCCAGCCGCTGCAGGCGTTGTTGATCGACACCGCGGTGCTCGGCCGTCACGGGCTCGAGATTCATCCCAACACCCGGCAGGACATCACGGAAGCGGTTCGCTACAAGCTCGATTGCCTCGATGAGGCCTGCCAGCCGTTGCGGAATGGCGGCAGCCTGCTCGACCGTTACCGCACCGCCCTCGCCGACAATCCCTACAATTTCGGTGCCGCGCTACCGGTTCCGGCATTCCTCGACCGGCTGCCCGAGCTGCTGCACTGAACGCAGCGCCGAGTCCCGGTTCGATCTGCGCCCGGACCAGGCAAATGCCGGTCGTTCCTCTGGAACCCGCGATACTCATTAACCGGCAGGCAAGACAGCTGATCTCATAACTAGGCCGGTACGGTCGCAATCGGCTCGGCAGCCAGTCGAACCCGGTCCCCCTGCACCGTTCGCGCGGATGGCTGGAGCTGTGGTATGAGTCAGGCGACCAACTCGCAAGTGTCCCCGCCCGATGTGGCGTATTCGCCCCCAATAGAACTGCCTCCGACCGACCCCGTTGAGCTGCCCGAAGAAGCGGTCGAAGCCCAGCTGGCGCAAGGCGATTTCGCCGGGATCGGCGCCGTGACCGCCGTCAGTTCCGGCGGACTGACGATCAACCTGCTGTTCGATACGGCGGCGATGAATGCCCCCGCGAGCTTTCGGGCCGGCATCCAGCAGGCCGCCGCGATCCTCACCTCGATGATCTCCGATCGGATCACGGTCAACCTCAAGATCGACTATAGCGGAACGGGCGGCGGCGCCGCGGCCGGTCCCGACGGCGGACAGTGGATGAGCTACTCCACCGTCCGGAGCAATCTGATCAACAATGCCACCCTTGGCGATACGACGTTCAATGCGCTGCCGGCCGGCTCCAGCATCCAGGGCCAGTCCTACGTTGCGGTGTGGAATTCGCAGCTGAAGCTGTGGGGCGGTCTCGGCGCCAACGATGCGACGACCGACGATGGCGCAGCAACCTTTGCAACAGACATCAATCCGAACCTGCTGGTCGGCGTCGCACTGCACGAGCTGACCCACGCCTTCGGCCGCGTCCCCTACGGGCCGCAGCCCGATATCTTCGATCTGTTCCGCTTCTCGAGCGCAGGCAACCGGCTGATGACGGGCGGCGCGACGGCATCGACCGCCTATTTCTCGGTCGATGGCGGCTACACCAAGCTCGGGGATTACGGCCAATCCTCCGACCCGAGCGACTTCCTCAACAGCGGCGTTCAAGGTGGCAACGACCCGTTCAACGAGTTCTACACCGGCAGCACGATCCAGACGCTGACATCCGTCGACCTCAAGCAACTCGTCGCGCTCGGCTTTCATCTGACCGGCCCCACGGGAACGGTGATCCAGACGAATGGTGATACGAGCCTGACGCTGGTCGGAAGCTCCTATTATCTGAACAGCGTTTCCGGCGGCACCGGACCAACGCTGAAGTATGGCGGCACGGCCGTCGCCTCGGGGCAGTTCGGCAGCATCGCACCCATCGGAGCAATCAAGACCGGCTCCGGATATGACGTCGCGTGGCAGATCCCGGGCACCAATCAGTTCACGTTCTGGATGACGGACAGCAACGGCAACTTCAAATCCAACATTTCCGGGCTCGTCTCCGGTAGCAGCCTGACCTCGGAGTTGCTGGAAACCACGTTCGGCCAGGATTTCAATCACGACGGCACGGTGGGCGTCACCGCATCGCTCGTGCATTCCAATGGCGCGACCAGTCTGCTGCAGATTGCTGACGGCTACTACATGTATGTGAACGGATCCGGCCCGCAATTGATGTATGGCGGAGGTCAGTTCACGGTCGGCCAGTTCGGGACGATCTCGCCCATCGCAGCAATCCAGGTCGGCAGCACATTCGACGTCGCCTGGAAGGACTCGGCGACAAACCAGTTCACCTTCTGGACCACCGACAAGAACGGCAACTACACCGGCAACCTCGTGGGATTGGTGTCCGGCGGCAGCTTCGCGACCGAATCGATGGAAACGACCTTCGGTCAGGATTTCAACGGCGACGGCACGATCGGCGTAACCGCGTCGCTGGTGCAGACAAACGATACGACGAATCTGCTCCATATTGCAGACAACTACTACATGTACGTCAACGGAACCGGCCCGCAGCTCAAATATGGCGGAGCAGCGGTGACCGTCGGGCAGTTTGGATCGATCGCGCCGGTCGGCGCAATCAAGACAGCCACCGGTTTTGACGTTGCCTGGAAGATTCCAGGCACCACTCAGTTCACGTTCTGGGCCACCGATGCCAACGGCAGCTACAGCGGGAATTTGACCGGTCTCGTCGACGGGTCGACGGCGAGCGTGAAATCCTTCGAGACGATCTTTCACCAAGATCTGAACGGCGACGGCGTCATCGGATCGCCAAGTTCGGCGAGCCCGGCTGCCGCGCAATCCGCCACCCAGCCAGCGGCCTCCGGCAATACGCTCGTCATATCGTCCGGCTTCAGCGGCGAGCTGATCGGCTTCGGGAGCACGGCTGACCAGATCGACGTGAAGGACGTGACCTTTGCCTCCCTGCGGACGCAGTTCGGCGCCCCCGATGGGGTCTTGTCTTTGACCGATGGCACCCACAGCACCTCCCTGCACTTCATCGGCCAGCTGTCGCAGGATAGCTTCCACTTCGCGGCAGACAGACAGGGGGGCACCCTGATCTCCGGCGCAGGGATCCAGACCTCGGGAAGCGGCACGGCTCCGCAGTCCGTTGTGCTGCAGGGGCATGACGCCTTCGTTTTCGCCGACCATTTCGGACAAGCGAGCCTCTCCGCCTTCACTCCCGGAACCGACACGATCATGATCAGCCACAACTTGTTTGCCGACCAGTCTGCGCTCGTGGCTGCGATCCACGACGACGCCTCCGGCAACGCCGTCATCACCGATGCGGCACAGGACACCATCACTGTCCAGCATGTGTCCACGGCCGAGTTGTTGTCGCATCAGTCGAGCTTCCACCTGGTCTGACCGGGCAAGCGGCATTCAGGAAGACGATCGGCAGCCGCAGGGTAACATCCCGAGGGGCCGCGGCTGCTGCTTCGCGGGGGCAGGCAGATAACGGCTCGCGCAACGCTCGCTCTTGGCCTATACGGCGGTCCGACCGTCCAAGACCGTGAGTTTGATGCCCTCGCCCCGCTCCGCTTCGCCGCGACGCCTGCTTTACGTGGCCAACGAAGATTACGCCTTCCTGATGCATCGCCTGCCGATGGCGCGTGCCGCGCGTGACGCCGGCTACGAGGTGCATGTGGCGACCAATGTGAATGCGGGCGCTGCTGCGATAAGGGCCGAGGGCTTCGTCCTGCACCCGATTCCATTCCAGCGCGGCGGCCTGTCCCCCTCGTCGGCGCTGCCCACGATCCGCGCCATCCGCGCCGTCGAGGCGGCCATCAGTCCGGACGTGGTGCACCATTCCGGACTGCAATCCAGCGTGCTCGGCTCGCTGGCCGCGCTCGGGCGCGCCACGCCGGTCGTCAACGCCATGACCGGCCTGGGCTATATCTTCACCTCGGCCAGCTGGCGCTCGCGCCTTCTCAAGCAGGGCATGCTGTGGCTGATGCCTTGGCTCATGAACCGCGCACCGAGCCGTGTGCTGGTACAGAACCCGGATGACCGCGAGGCCCTGAAGGCCATGGGCGTCCGGGGCGACAAGATCACGCTGATCCCGGGCTCCGGTGTGGACACGGACCGCTTCCGGCCACTGCCCGAACCGAGCGGACCGATCACCTTCGGCTTTGCCGGGCGGCTCCTGACCGACAAGGGCATCCGCGCCCTGGTCGCCGCCCACCGGATGCTGCGCCAGCAGGGCCGCGACGATCAGCTGCTGATCGCAGGCTCCCCTGACCCGGCCAACCCGGCCTCGGTTTCCCCCGAGGAGATCGAGGCTTGGCGGCACGAGCCGGGCATCACCCTGCTCGGCCACGTCAAGGACATCGCCGAGCTCTGGCGACGGAGCCATATCGCCGTGCTGCCGTCACATCGTGAAGGACTTCCTGTGAGCCTGCTGGAAGCGGCCGCCTGCGGCCGCCCTCTGATCTCAACCGACGCGCCCGGCTGCCGGGAGATCGCGATCGACGGCCAGACCGGCCTGTCGGTCCCGATCGAGGATGCGGCCGCGCTGGCGCAGGCGATGAGACAGCTTGCGACCTCGCCGGATTTGCGCGCCCGCTATGGCCAAGCCGCGCGGCAGCTCGTCGAGGACAAACTCTCTGCGACGATCATCGGGCGCTCCGTGGTCGCACTCTATGACGGCCTCGCGACCGCATCGGGTCCGCATCGATGATCGCCAACCCCGCCGCCATCGCCGTTGCCGTCACACTGCTTGCGGCCGCAATCTGCGCGGTGCTGATCGTACTGCTGCGGCCGGTGCTGCAGCGCTACGCGCTGGCGCGGCCGAACGCCCGCTCCTCGCACAAGATCCCAACGCCCCAGGGCGCCGGGATTGCCGTGATCGGCGCAACCCTCGTCGTCGGCGGCGCTTTTGCGTCGGTCAACGGGTTTGCGCCGCTGACATCCCTGTTCGTCGCGGTGCCCCTGCTGGCACTCGTCGGCCTGGTCGACGACATCCGGCCGATCCCGGTGCTGCCGCGGTTCGTCCTGCAAGCGCTGGCCGTCGGCCTGGTCGTCTTCACCGCGCCGGATGATCTCAGGCTGCTGCCGATCCCGTTGGCGATCGAGCGCACATTGCTGCTGATCGCCGGTCTCTGGTTCGTCAACCTCGTCAACTTCATGGACGGGCTCGATTTGATGACCGTGGCCGAAGCGGTGCCGGTCACCGCGATGCTCGTGCTGTTCGGCATCTTCGGCCTGCTGCCATGGCCGGTAACGGCGATCGCTGCGGCGCTCGGCGGCGCCATGCTGGGCTTCGCCCCGTTCAACCGGCCCGTGGCCAAGGTCTTCCTCGGTGATGTCGGCAGCCTGCCGATCGGGCTGCTGCTCGGCTGGTCGCTGCTGCAACTGGCCTGGCAGGGATCCATCGCGGCGGCGCTGCTGCTGCCGCTGTATTATCTGGTCGATGCTACTCTCACCCTGCTGCGGCGGATGGCGCGGCGCGAGCCGTTCTGGGCCGCGCACCGCACGCATTTCTATCAGCGAGCCACCGACAACGGCTTCACCGTAGCCGGTGTCGTCGGCGACGTGTTCGTGCTCAACATCGGCCTCGCAGTGCTGGCCGGCGCGTCGGTCGTGCTGCGCTCGGTTGCGGCTGACGTGATCCTGATCGTCCTCGGCCTCGGCGCTGTGGCCGTCGTGCTGCGTCGGTTCTCGCAGCCGCGCGTCCGGCCGTCAGGCGGCGCTTGAACCGAACTCAGGCACCGCGTCCTTCAGCACCGCCTTGATCGTCACCGGATCGTTCCGCGCAATGGCCTGGTCCAGCGCCGCGATCCATCCCTTCAGAGTCTGCATCGGCGGCTCGTTCGGCTTGGCGGCCATGATGCCGGCGACGCCGATCTCGACCGGCGGCTCCTCGCTCGCGAACAGGATCTCGTTCAGGCGCTCGCCTGGACGAATCCCGGTGAACACGATCTCGATGTCGTAGCCCGGCTGCAGTCCGGAGAGGCGGATCATGCGCTCCGCCAGTTCGACGATGCGGACCGGCTGGCCCATGTTCAGCACGTACACCGAGACCCCCGGCCGCTCCGGTGCCAGCGCATGCGAGGCCGCGGTGATCACGAGGTCACAGGCCTCGCGAATGGTCATGAAGTAGCGCACCATGTCCGGATGAGTCACCGTGACCGGGCCGCCCGCCTCGATCTGGGCCTTGAACTTCGGCACCACCGAGCCGTTCGACGCCAGCACATTGCCGAAGCGCACGGAGATCAGCCGCATCGGCGGCCGGCCGATCGGGCGCTCCGCAAGCTGGCGGTCGAGCGCCTGACAATACATCTCGGCGAAACGTTTGGTGAGTCCGAGCATCGACACCGGCTCGATTGCCTTGTCCGTCGAGATCATCACCATCGCCTCCGCGCCCGACGCCACCGCGGCATCGGCGACGTTGATCGAGCCGAAGATGTTGGTCTTGACGCCCTCGCTCCAATCACGCTCGAGGATCGGCACATGTTTCAGGGCGGCCGCGTGAAACACGAGATCCGGCTTGAACTCGCCGATCAGCGCGAACACCCGGTCGCGATCGCGAATGTCGGCGATCCGTCCCTCGACGGCGACCTTGGCCTCGGGGGCGGCCGCGAGTACCTCGGTGATCGCATAGAGCGCCGGCTCGGAATTCTCCAGGATGAGCAGCCGCGCCGCGCCGAACGCCACCACACGCTGGCAGATCTCGGCGCCGATCGAGCCGCCGCCGCCGGTCACGACGACCGCCTTGCCTCTCACCAGCGCCTCGAGCCGTCCGTAATCGATCTTCTCGCTCGGCCGCAGCAGCAAGTCCTCGACCGCCACCGGCGCCAGTCGCGGAGCATCGCCGCTCTCCAGCGAAGGCAGCCGGCTGATGATCAAGCGCAGCCGTCGGGCGCGCATCAGGAAGGTCTCCGGATGGCAGTCCGGCTCGAACGCGGTCGGCATCATCAGCGCGCGCGCGATCGGCTTGCCCCTGCGGGCAAAGTCCGTGGCGACGTCCTCGATGTCGTCGATGCCGCCCAGCACCGGCACGCCGCGGATCAACTGACCACGGTCGGCCATCGAAGGCGACAGGATTCCGATCGGCCAGATCCGCTTGACCGCGCCGCTTTCGATGCCACGCAAGACCACCTCGGCGTCCGCCGTGCGGCCGATCAGCAGCGCCGGCGCGGCATCCTCGGATCTCGCGTGGTGGCGCACCCTCGTGTAGCGGAAATACCGATAGGCAAACCTTAGCGTGCTCAGCGCGAAGATCTCCAGGAACCAGTACAGGATGATCGTGAGCTTGCCGAAGAAGAAGGTGCCGCGGACATTCGGAGCGACGATGATGTAGTCCAGCACCAGCAGGGCCAGCGTCAGCACCGTCGCGACGCGCACGATGTTGAGCGCGTCCGGCAGCGAAATGAAGCGCCATTTCGTGGTCAGCAGGTTGGAGAAATAGAAGACCACGAAGCTGAAGGCGATGAAATAAGGCAGGAGCTGCAGGAGCAGCGGGACCCGCTCCCAGAAACTGCTGGCGCCTTCGAAACGGATATAGAACGCGGCAAACAGCGCGACGACGCTGACGAGCAGGTCGTGGACGGCGATCAGCAGGTTGCGGGAGGTTAGTTGGGACAGGCGCGTCATGTCACGGCCGGTCCCTGGGTCTCATCGGGCTTTGGCTTCGATCGCAGCAGCATACCGCCAGCGACGCCGACGCCGATCACATACATCCATCCCTCGTGGAAATCGAAAATATGGGAGTTAAACAACGAGGTGAAGATGTTCTGCACGACGACGAGAAGCCCGATCCAGGGCACGAGGCCATCGCCCCGGAACTGTAGCAGATGCACCGCCCACATGGCGTAGAGGATGATGACCCCAAGCGTCCCCCACTGGACGGCGACGTTGAGCGTCTGGTTGTGGGGATTGCCGACCACCGTTCCGGCGGCGAGGTCCGAGCGCTCGCTTGCCGCCAGCTCGAACAGATGGCGGGTCGAGCCTGAGCCGTGTCCGATCAGCGGGGCATCGGCGAAGAAGCGCAGAGATTTGCGCCAGAATTCCAGCCGTTCGCCGATCGAGGTGACGCCGCGGTCGTTCCTGTAGTCCTGATATTGGCTCGTGAAGGTCGCGACCTTGGCCTGCAGTTGCGGCGACACCGACCACGCCGCCAGACCAAGCGCGAGCGCGCTGACCGCAATCAGCAGATTGGCCCGCCATTTCAGGTGGATCAGGCCGAACACGGCAAGCAGGATCGGGATCGTCACCAACGCGGTGCGCGAGACGACGATGAAGATCATGTTGGCCAGGAAGGCAATCATGATCGCGGTCAGCAGGGCGGCCGGCGCGAACCGGCGGGCGCGCAGCAGCTGCGCGATCGGATAGGCCAGCGCCACCGCACAGAGCGAGAATTCCTGGCCCTGGTCGATATAGTTCTTCACGAAGATGCCGCGATCCGCGTTGGCCTTGAGCGCCAGCGCCGGATTGAACGCCACGGCCGTCGACATCCCGACCATCAGCACGCAGGAGGCCAGAAATGCGGTGAACACCCAGAGGCCGCGTTCGGACCGCTCGAAATGGTAGAACAAGCCGGGAAGCACCAGAAGTTTGGCTGCAGGCCCGACGGCATAGAGCCTCGCTCCCCACGCCGCATCCGACCACAGCGTTCCGACCAGGGCGAGCAGGAACAGAGCGATCGGTGCCAGCGAAATCGGACGCTTCAGGATCTGCAGCAGACGTTCCAGGTCGAGGAATGGCAGCATCGTGATCAACATCACGACGCCGAGGATCGAGACCAGCGATGTCGACCATGGCAGAGAGGCCGCCAGCAGGATGGCAACGACATCGACGGTGGTTCGCCACGCCGCGGGATCGCGCCAACGGCGCGCCAGCAGCGTCGGAGCGGGATGACCAGCCAAGGCGCTCATCGGCCGTCGCTCCGTGCCCGATCGACCAGCGCCGTCGTGCTGTGCCCCTTCAGGATGTCAATCAGGATCACCTCACCGCCGCCCGCCTCCACGACCTCGTGTCCGACCACCTGCTCACGCGTGTAATCACCGCCCTTCACCAACACGCTCGGGCGAACCAGCTCGATCAGGCGAAGCGGCGTATCCTCCGTGAAGATGGCGACGAGATCCACCGCCTCGAGCGCAGCCAGCACCTCGGCGCGGGCACGCTCGTCCTGAACGGGACGGCTCTCGCCCTTCAACCGCTTGACTGACGCATCGCTGTTCAGCCCGACCACCAGCCGGTCGCAGGCGGCGCGGGCAGCCGTGAGCACCTTGACATGGCCTGGATGCAGAATGTCGAAGCACCCATTGGTGAAACCGACGCGCAGTCCCTCGCTCCGCCAGCCCTCGACCCGAGCCAGGATTTCGCCGTCGCCCGCGATGATCTTTTCCTCGGCCGCGCGATAGGCGTGAGGAAGAATCTTCCGGCGCAGTTCGGCCGATGTCACGCTGGCAGTTCCCTGTTTGCTGACCGCCACGGCCGCTGCGGCGCTCGCCATGCGTAAGGCCTCTTCCCAGCCCGCACCGGCCGCGAGCGTCGCGGCGAGGACGGCAACCACAGTGTCGCCAGCCCCTGAGACGTCGCGCACCTTCACCGGATAGGCCGGGACGTGGATTGCATCGCCCTGGCGCGGCACCAAGGTCATGCCGCGCTCGCTCTGCGTCACCAGAATGGCCTCGCAATCGGCGAGATAGATCGCATCCTGCGCCGCCGCAGCGATCTCCTGCTCGGTCTCGGCGCGGCTGCGGGTTGCTTCGGAAAACTCCTTGCGGTTCGGCGTCAACACACTCGCTCCGCGGTAGATCGCAAGATTCGCACTCTTGGGATCGACGATCACACGCTTGCCGGCCCGGCGCGCGGCATCGATCACGTTGCGCAGCACGCGCGCCGTCAGCACGCCCTTGGCATAGTCGGACAACAACACGATATCCGCCCTTGCCAGCCGTGGCACGATCGCATCGATCAGCCTCTGCTCGATCTCGCCGGACGCCGGCGCGGCGCGCTCCCAATCGGCGCGCAGCATGTGGGCGGAGAAATGCTCGGACACAAAGCGAACCTTGCGCGTCGTCGGCCGCGACGCATCGCGCACCAGCACGGTCTCGATGCCCGGCTCCCTGGCCAGTTCCGCCTCGAGTTGGGCCGCCGCCGCGTCATCGCCGACGAGGCCGACGAAGATGCAGCGTGCGCCAAGCGCTGCGATGTTGCGTGCGACGTTGCCGGCACCGCCGATATTGATCTCGCTGCGCTGAACGGCAATCACCGGCGCTGGCGCTTCGGGAGAGATCCGCGACACCTCGCCATAGACGAACTCATCCAGCATGAGGTCTCCGACGCACAGCACCGTCTGGCGGGCGATCGCTTGCGAGAGATCGTCAAAGTCGAACATCAGCGGCAGTCTCGGTGCAAGTGGGACCAATCGGGACTCGTCTATCGGAAGCGGTCGGCGGAATCGAGATAGCCCCTGATATAGTGGGCGACCGCGTCCTCGAGCGGCGTGAAGCCGCCATTGTAGCCGGCGGCCAGCAGACGGTCGATCTTGGCCTGGGTGAAGTATTGGTAGCTGCCGCGAATCGCTTCGGGCATGTCGATATACTCGATCCGGGGTGTCGCTCCGAGCGTGGCATAGGCCGCGAGCATCATCTCCTTGAAGCTGCGGGCTTGGCCCGTGCCGACGTTGAACAGGCCGGACACCGACGGCGAGGCCAACAGCCACATCATGACGCGCACGACGTCGTCGACATAGATGAAGTCGCGGCGTTGGTCGCCGTCGGCGATGCCCTCGCGGTGCGACTTGAACAGCTGTAGCGTGTGTCCGGCCTTGATGTCGTCGAAGCGACGGGTGAGCACGCTCATCATCGATCCCTTGTGGTACTCATTGGGACCGAACACGTTGAAGAATTTCAATCCGGCATATTGCGGCGGCAGCGCCTCGCCCCGTTCGGCACGCGCAGCGATCGCGGTGTCGAACAGCTGCTTGCTCCAGCCGTAGAGATTCATCGGCCGCAGCGCCTTGAGCGCAGCGAGCGACGGATCGTCCTGGAAGCCTTGGCGACCGTCGCCATAGGTCGCGGCCGATGACGCATAGATGAACGGGGTGGAACTCGCGGTGCACCAGTCGAGCAGGCGAAGCGAGCTCCGAAAATTGCGCTCCATCACCAGGTCCCCATCGGTCACCGTGGTGGCGGAGATCGCGCCCATGTGCAGGACCGCATCCAGCCGCCGGCCCTTCAGCCAGGCGTCGAGCTCGGTGGGCGGCACCACATCGGCCAGCTGACGCTTGGCGAGATTGCGCCACTTGCCTTCGCTGCCGAGCGTGTCGCACACGACGACGTCGGTGCGGCCGGCATCGTTCAGCGCCGCAACCAGATTCGATCCGATAAAGCCGGCGCCGCCGGTCACCAGCAACATTCCGTAACCAGTCCCTGATCCCGAAAAACCCGGCCCTCGCGTAGCGCATGCGGCGGCAAAGTGTAAGCGCTTTGGTGACGACGCGCCGGGCCCACTTTACCTGCGGCGGCCGAGCGGCTACCAGCGGCCCGAAGCTAGGCAATCAAAGAATGAATTCCAATTCGCCCAAAATCGAGGTGGACGAGACGGACACCAGCCCGATCCTGATCATTCCCTATATGTGGATCGGGGATTTCGTGCGCGGCCACACCGTGGTGCGGGTGCTCAAGGAGCGCTGGCCGAACCGTCCTGTGGACCTGCTGGTGACCTCGCTCTGCGCCCCGCTGGTCGATTACATGCCCGGCGTCCGCTCCGGCATTGTCTGGGACCTGCCGCGCAGCCGGCTGGCGCTCGCTAAACAGTGGCAGCTCGCCAGCCTGTTGCGCCAACGCCACTATCGGACCGCCCTGGTGATGCCGCGGACCTGGAAGGCGGCACTTGCGCCGGCGCTTGCCGGCATCCCTGAGCGGGTGGGCTTCGTCGGCGAGGCCCGGTTCGGGCTGCTCAACCAGTGGCGCTGGGGCGAGAAGGCCCTGCCCCGCTTCATCGACAAGAACGCCGCGCTGGCCCTGCCTGACGGTGCGGGGCTGCCGCCCGAATGGCCGGTCCCGCAGCTGCGGGTACCTCCGGAGCAGGTCGCACGCTGGCGCGAAGCCCAGGGGCTGGGCAGCCGGCCGGCGGTGGCGCTGGCGCCCGGTTCGGTCGGCGCGGCCAAGCGCTGGCCGTTCTACGGCGAGGCTGCGCGGCTGCTGCGCGACGCCGGCTTGGACGTCTGGGTGGTCGGCGGCCCCGGCGAGAAGCCGCTCGCCGCCGAGATCGTCGCCTCCGGCGGACCTGCCGTCCGTGATCTGACCGGGACCGACCTGCGCAACGGCATTCTCGCCATGGCCGCGGCCGGTGTAGCGATTTCCAACGATTCGGGCCTGATGCACATCGCCGCCGCGCTGGGCACGCCAACCATGGGCATCTTCGGTCCCACCAGCCCGTACCATTGGGCGCCGCTGAACGGCCTAGCGGCGACCGTCCAGACCAAGACGCAGGTCCCCTGCCAGCCGTGCCACCGTCCGGTCTGCCGGATGAACGACCACCGCTGCATGCGCGACATCCCCGCCGGCGATGTCGCGGCCATTGCCCGGCAGGTGCTGGCGGATGCGGCGGCGAGCGTCGCGCATTAGCTTGCGAAGCGGCCGCCCGCCCAATACACCGGCCTCACCGCAGCCCGAGCCGCCATCGTGAACCGCGCAGCCGACGATCTCATTGCCAGCCATCTCGCCCGCTCTCACGCGGCGATGGCGCGCGCCGCCCAGGATACGGCGCTGCTGGCCAGCGCCGGGCGGATCGCCGCCAAAATCGTTACGGCCCTGCGCAGCGGCCGCAAGCTCCTGATCGTCGGCAATGGCGGCAGCGCGGCGGATGCGCAGCACATTGCCGCGGAAATCGTCGGCCGCTACAAGCAGGAGCGACCGGCCTTTGCCGCGATCGCGCTCACCACCGACACCTCGGCGCTGACCGCGATCGGCAATGATTACGGCTTCGATCACGTCTTCGCCCGGCAGGTCGAGGGACTTGGCACCAGCGGCGACGTGCTGCTGGCGATCTCGACCTCCGGGCGCTCGCCGAGCATCCTCAACGCGCTGCGCAAGGCGCGCGAGCGCGGCCTGACCACCATCGGATTCACCGGCGCAAACGGCCTCGCGATGGGCGAACTGTGCGACGAATTGCTCGTGGCGCCGAGCGACGACACACCGCTGATCCAGCAGATCCACCTGGCGACCGCGCACGGCATCTGCGAGACGATCGAGGCGGCGCTGATGCAGGATCTCAGCTGACATGACGAAAGCCCAGCTCAAGCCGGCGGCATTCCTGGACCGCGATGGCGTCATCAATCATGACGACAACTACATCGGCAGCCCTGAGCGGATCCGCTGGATGCCGAATGTGGCCCCTGCGATCAGGCGGCTCAATGACTCCGGCTATCACGTCTTCCTGTTCACCAACCAGTCCGGCGTCGCCCGCGGGCTATTTACGGAGGACGATGTCCTCAGCCTGCATGACTGGATGCGCACGGAGCTCACGGCGCAGGGCGCCGTGATCGACGACATCCGCTACTGCCCCTATCACACCGAAGGCACCGTCGAACGGTATCTGCGCGAGCATCCCTGGCGCAAGCCGGCGCCGGGCATGATCCTCGATCTGATGCAGCACTGGCCGGTCCAGCGCGAGGGCAGCTTCGTGATCGGCGACCGCAGCTCCGACATCGCCGCAGCCGAGGCCGCCGGCCTGCCCGGTTTCCTGTTCGCCGGCGGCGACCTCGATGCGTTCGTCGCCGACATCATCGCTCAGACCAGCCGGCGGTAGACGGCGGCGATCTTGTCGGCCTCGGCCTCGAGGCTGAACCTCTCGATGACGCGTGTCCGCGCCCGCTCTCCCATCGCGCGCGCCGCGGCTGGATCGCGCATCAGCGGTTCGAGCGCCGCAACCAGCGCCTCGACATCGCCGGGCGGCACCAGCACGCCGGTGACGCCCTGCTCGACCACGATCTCTGCAGCACCGGCGCGCGCCGCCACCAGCGCCGCGCCGGCGGCCATCGCCTCGATCAAGGTCAGGCCAAAGCCTTCATTGCGCGAGGTGAAGGCGTAGATCGTCAGCCGCTGATACCAGCGCTGCACCTCGGCGATGTCGAGCTCGCCGGTGATGACGATGCGCTGCTCCAGGCCCGCCGCGGCGATCTGCTTGCGCAACTCGCCCGCGAACGGCAGCTGCTCGGGCGTGACGGCGCCGACCAGCACGGCCGAAAAATCCGGATAGCGCGGCAACAGCCGGCACATCGCGGCAACGAACACGTCGCTGCCCTTCTGCGCACGCACGCGACCGAAGCAGCCGATCGCGTATCGTCCCGGCAGGCCGCTCTCGGCGAAGGCGGCGGCGCGATCCGCAGGCGGCGCGTAGATGTCGGTATCGACGCCATGCGTCACCACCGTCGCCTCGCGCTTCAGATAGGACGCCGAGATGTCGCTGGTGGCGATGATCGCGTCCATGCGGCGGATCAGCCAGCGCGTGATCCAGCTGTGATGGCGCTGCGCCGCCGAGGTGAACACCAGCTTCAGCGGCCAGCCGAGCGCGCGCAGGATCACGCCGGCAATCATTTCGTTGTTGCGGCGCGCATGCCAGATCAGCGGACGGCGGCGGCGCCACAGCATGACGAGATCGCTCGCCTGCATGCGCGCAATCCCGTCCGGCGCGTAGGTGCCGAGCCATGCCGCACGCACCCGGCGCGCGAGCTTCGGCGCCACCATGCGGTTCGTCGCCGTCACGCCGGAATAGCGCCGGTGCAGGTTCGGCACGATCACGTCGAGATCGGCGGCGGAAAACGGCTCGGCAGGCACAACTCACTCCAATTGTAACGTTTCCCTATACGCAAGATTAGGCACCCCCGCCAGTTCGCATCCCGCTCAACTCGTCCTTCATCTCGCTGGCGCTAGTGTGCCGGAAAACAAACCAGGGATCGCGTCAAACAATGACCGTGCTCGTGACGGGTGGCGCCGGCTATATCGGCAGTCACATGGTGCTTGCGCTGGCGGAAGCTGGCGAAAACGTGGTGGTGATCGACAATCTTTCGACCGGCTTCTCCGCCTTCGTGCCGGAGAATGTGCCGTTGTTCATCGGCGATGCCGGCGACGAACATCTCGTCGATGGCGTCATCAGCCAGCACGGCGTCGACAGCATCATCCATTTCGCGGGCTCGGTCGTGGTGCCGGAATCGGTGCGCGATCCGCTGCTGTATTACCGCAACAACACCATGACCACCCGCAGCCTGCTCAACGCCGCGGTCAAGCGCGGCGTCAGCCGCTTCATCTTCTCCTCGACCGCGGCCGTGTACGGCAATCCGGAGCAGGTTCCGGTCACCGAAACCGCACCGACGCGGCCGACCTCGCCCTACGGCACCTCGAAGCTGATGGCCGAGATCATGCTGCATGACGTTGCCACGGCGCATGAGCTCAACTACGTCGTGCTGCGCTATTTCAACGTCGCCGGCGCCGATCCGCAGGGCCGGGTCGGGCTTGCCACCGTCGGCGCCACCCATCTGATGAAGATCGCGATGGAGGTCGCCACCGGCCAGCGCGCCAAGATCGACATCTACGGCACCGACTATCCGACCCCCGACGGCACCTGCATCCGCGACTTCATCCATGTCAGCGACCTCGCCCAGGCGCATCGCGCGGCGCTTGCCTATTTGCGCACCGGCGGCTCCTCGGTCACGCTGAATTGCGGCTATGGCCGCGGCTATTCCGTGCTGGAAACGATCGAGGCGGTCCGCCGCGTCTCCGGCCGCGCCATCCCCACCCAATACGCGCCGCGCCGTCCGGGCGACATCATGACCATGGTCGCCGATACCACGCGTCTCAAGGCGCTGCTGGACTGGACCCCGGCCTATGACAATCTGGAAACAATCGCCGACCACGCGCTGGCCTGGGAGGAGAAACTGTTCCTGGAACGCCACAGCGGCGCGCTGCAGCGGGCCACGGCTTAGAATCAACGACTTAGCCGGACGCCGGGGGGCTTGAAAAAGCCGCCCCGAGCGGGCAAGCACACTTGGCCGCCCGGCGATTTGTCCCGGCGGCCAGGGACCAGAATGGCCGACTTTCCGAAGAAGATCACCGACGATCCCTATGGCGCCGCGATCCTGATCCGCCGACTGGTGATGGAACAGGGCATCGTCTACTGGCGCCGCTATCTCACCGCCTTCGCGCTGATGGCGGTCTCGGCCGGCGCCAGCGCCGGCGCGGCGTACATCCTCGGCCAGGTCATCAACAAGGCCTATGTCGACAAGAGCATTCCGGGCATCGCCATGCTCTCCGGCGTCACCGTGCTGCTGCTGTTCGTCAAGGGCGTCTCGACCTACGGCTATGCGGTGATCCTGTCGAAGATCTCGAACGCGATCCTCGCCAATAATCAGCGCCAGCTGTTCGCCAAGCTGATGAGCGAGAGCATCAGCTTCTTCTCCGAGCGCCATTCGTCGGAGTTCCTCGCCCGCCTCACCGCCGGCGCCAAGTCGATCACCGACGTCCTGACCATGCTGATCAACGCGATCGGCCGCGACCTCCTGCTGCTCATCAGCATGATCGCTGTGATGGTCGCGCAGGACCCCTGGATGTCGCTGCTCGGCCTCGTCGTCGTGCCGCCGGCGATGCTGGTGCTGCGCAAGCTGGTCAAGCGCATCAAGGGCCTGGCGCACAGCCAGTTCACCGGCAATGCCGACATCCTCGAGACGATGCAGGAATCGCTGCAGGGCATCCGCACCGTCAAGGCGTTCACGCTCGAGGACGCGATGCGCGCGCGCATCGCCGAGAACATCGCTGTGGTCGAGCGCAACGCCAACAAGATGGCCCGCGTCTCCAACCGCTCCAATCCGCTGATGGAGATGCTCGGCGGCTTCGCGGTCGCGGGCTGCCTGATGTATGGCGGCTATGCCGTGGTCGCGCTCAACGCCACGCCCGGCCAGTTCTTCTCCTTCATGACCGCCTTCCTGATGGCGACCGAACCGGCCAAGCGGCTCGCACGCCTCAACATCGACCTCAACAGCCAGCTGGTCGGCGCCCGCATGCTCCTCGAAGTGGTCGACAGCCCCGCGAGCGAGCAGCCCGACGACGACAAGCCGGCGCTGAAGCTGACGCAGGCGAAGATCGAGCTGCGCGACGTCTCCTTCGCCTATCGCGACAACGAGCCGGTGCTCAACCGCATGAGCTTTGTCGCCGAGCCCGGCAAGGTCACCGCGCTGGTCGGCCCGTCCGGCGGCGGCAAGTCGACGGTACTGGCGCTGCTGTTGCGCTTCTACGAGGCGACCGCGGGCGACATTCTGATCGACGGCCAGTCGATCGCGCAGGTCTCGCGCCGCAGTTTGCGCGAGCAGACGGCCTATGTCGGCCAGGACGTCTATCTGTTCCGCGACTCGATCCGCGCCAACATCGCCTTCGGCAAGCCGGGCGCGACCGAGGCCGAGATCATCGAGGCCGCAAAGGCGGCCTGCGCGCATGATTTCATCATGAGCTTCCCGCTCGGCTATGACACGCCGGTCGGCGAGCACGGCACCCAGCTCTCCGGCGGCCAGCGCCAGCGCATCGCGGTCGCCCGCGCGCTGATCCGCAACGCGCCGATCATCCTGCTCGACGAAGCCACCGCGGCACTGGACTCCGAATCCGAGCGCCAAGTGCAGGAGGCGATCGAGCATCTCTGCCAGAACCGCACCACCCTCGTCATCGCGCACCGCCTGCACACCATCATGAACGCCGATGCCATCCTGGTGGTCGAGGCCGGCGAGATCGTCGAGCGCGGCCGGCATGACGATCTGTTGCGCCGGGGCGGCCGCTATGCTTCGTTCTTCCGCCTGCAACAGCGTGACATGGGGCCGAACGTCATCCCCATGACTGCGACATCGTGACCGCGACCTCCTGACCCGCTTATTTCACCGCACCCGAGATCCATTTCATGAGCGCCTCCACCGTCATTCCGGCATTCCCGCAGCCTTCTCTTCCCGTCGTCGGCGAAGCCGGTGTCTTCCCGGTCCGCCGCATCTGGTGCGTCGGCCGCAACTATCTCGAACACATCCGCGAGATGGGCAATGACGAGCGCGATCCGCCGTTCTTCTTCGCCAAGCACGCCGACATGCTGGCGCCCGAGGGCGCCGTGATCCCCTACCCGCCGCTGACTCAGGACCTGCATCACGAGGTCGAGCTGGTGGTCGCGCTGAAGAGCGGCGGCCTGAACATCCCGACCGACAAGGCGCTCGACCACGTCTATGGCTACGCCGTCGGCATCGACCTCACCCGCCGCGACCTGCAGCTCGCCTCCCGCAAGATGCAGCGCCCCTGGGAGGTCGGAAAGTCGTTCGACCATTCGGCGCCCTGCTCCGCGATCCAGCCGGCGTCCAAGATCGGCCATCCGGCGAAGGGCAAGATCTGGCTGTCGGTCAACGGCGCCGAGAAGCAGACCGGCGACCTCTCCGAGTTGATCTGGAACGTGCCGGAGATCATCTGGAAGCTCTCCCAGCAGGTCGAACTCGCCGCCGGCGACATCATCATGACCGGCACCCCCGCCGGCGTCGCGGCGCTCGTCGCCGGCGACAAGATCGAATGCGGCGTCGACGGCGTCGGCACGCTGAAGGTGAGCATCGGGCCTGCGGCGGCGTAAGCGGCGCCGACGGTCCTCGCAACAAGTCCAAAAGCCGCGCCCTGCGCGGCTTTTTTCGGTCTGGCGCCCGAGATCGCAGCCAAGCACCGGGATGACCCTCCCCTGGAGGGGGAGGGTCGCCTCACGAGGAGCGAAGCGACCCGTGAGGCGGGGTGGGGTGATCTCTCCACGCGCACCGGCGCCCGCGGAGAGATCACCCCACCCCGCTCGCCCGCTGCGCGCGCGAGCGACCCTCCCCCTCCAGGGGAGGGTGAGCACCGCGCAAGCAGTCTCGTCTGATCCACAATCTCAAACAGCATCGGGCTGATCAGAGACACGAGCACCCACATTCTCGCGACGCATCCCGCGCCCGAGTGATGCCCGAAAGTCCCGCCCTCTTGAGAATGGAGGGCGCGAGGAAGGCCGGACCTCGGCTGAGGCCCGTGGCCCGCCTGCTAGACAAAAAAGCAGGCGGCAGTCACCACAGGTACAGCCGGACAGACCCGGCCTTCCCCACGCGATAGTTTTAACAGGCTATAGCGCGCTCTTCCTGGTGCACCGGGCTTTCTGGCCACCATCCCCAACGCGATGCCGTTAGGCATCATCGCCAGGTTGATACTAGCGTCGGAGTATCAGAACCACGCGCCTTCACCGTCCACGAGCCGACGTTCGTCCGTGCTGACAGCACTGCGCCGACCCGCGTCCACCGCTCCCCGCTGCCAACGTCCGTGACGACCGCGAACCGTCCCCTACCGTGCAACGGGATGGCGGGACTGTAATGCTGATTTGGGTGAGCGGAAAAGAGATTTATGTTTTTCAGAACCACTTGACATTGCATTTCTGATTTACAAAAAAACTACAGAGCCATATCCCAATTAAATCGATAATTCATTCGGAGCGCCATTTCGCCTGCTAGGATCGGCCGTAGAGCGGCAGACCGAGAATCAGATCATAGTTCGCGCAATACTCCGCAATGTTGTCGACCTGCTGCTCCGAAAACACCAATGGATTTCGAGTCTGCCTAATACGATCCGCCCACACTCTCTTCTGTGGGACTCCTTCACCTAGAACATCGACGAGATCAGCATAGCGCAGCTTCAGCAACATAGCCTTGATCCCGGCAGGCGAGAGGAAGCCTTCACCGATCTGCTCGCGAGACAGTCCGCTGACCGGAGCGCTTGCTCGCACCAAAAAAGCGCGCACCGCTTTGGCGCTGTAACGAACCGATATATTGACGGCAGGTGCAACAAGCATATCCCAGGCATCCTGCTTTTCGGCCGCCGACAGGCGGACCTGCAGTGCCCCAAAATGCCTTCGGGTATCGGCAAGTCTGTTTGCAAATGCGGGATGACCACGATCGAATGTACTATCGATGTAGGCACGAATGAACGGCGGAACACTGATGTTGACATCGACATCGGTAAGCGATGATAGTTTAAGCGTAAGTAAGTTCATCGCCTGGTGCACGAGGCACACATCGCGACTTAGGATGCCCGCAGCGAAACTCGTGCCGCTGGCTAGTTCGTAGCAGGCGGCATTTTCTTGACCGACTTGACTAGCGAGGTTTGCGCGTTCTTCTGCCTCAAGCTCTTCCTTTGTTTTCGGGGCGCAACCTGCCCGAGGTCCAATCGTATCGATACCAGGTGTACCAAACATGGTCATACCAGGCGGCATGGGCGATAAGAATCGAGACGAGCGCGCCCATAATTCAGTACCTGCGTAGTTCGTCGCAGCGGCAAGCAGAACGCCAGGAACCGCCCAACGATTTGTCAACCCTGGTTCCGGTCCAGAATTGCCAACTGCAAGCACAATCGGGATATTGTGACGATCGAGAATGAGCCTGAGCACGCGCTGGACAGCACGCTCTCCGCTGGCATCCTTCCCTATCAGGGAATGCGGCGGGCCGATGCTCAGATTGAGAACACCGAACTGGAAGACCTGGATATTATCGTAAAACCCGATACGATGCAGCTGTGCGATGAGGTGATAAACGACCTGAGCCTCTCGATCATCCAGCACGTCGACAAATTCGACGTCATCGTCGTCCCGCCATGCAAGCACATCGCTGCCGGTCACTTTGACGAATATCAGCCCGAACTCCGGAACAGTTTCAGACCGCCTGATGCCAAGCGACTTAATCACGCTCGCCTCTTGGCCCTGTTTGACTCCGACGATCACCACGAAGACATGGTCCGGATCATCGCTCAACCGACCAAGGGCCTCAGTTGCCAGGGTCACCCCGGCGAGCGCTGATCCGCAGCGGAGAAGAACGAAGAGGATCCCCGCGCTCCAAAGAACAAGCCTAGTTGCGCGCTTCATTTCGCGACCGCCTCGGGCGGGAATGAGATTTTGGTACGGAAACTTGCAACCGAGATACCGGTGGTCCACCAAGGCCCGTCATAGTCGACACGAATATCCGCCGTGACCAGCAAGTCCTTCGCGAGGCTCGCAATCGGACAGGCAACAACCAGCTTTAGTGGCAAGCCGCCAACCGGTTCACTATCCTGGGTCTTAACGAGCTGCCAAAAGGCGGTTCCGGATCCATAGCCAGAAATAACGTTTGGAAACTTCGGCGTATATTTGTAGACGACCGCTCCACTGATCCCTGCCGTTGCTCCCGCGTTGATCTTTGCGCCGTAAACATCCGGTTCGAACTTCAAATCGGCTCCCAGCTTCACCTCACCATTGGCCGAGATAGCCCTAGGTGTGAATTCGGTCTTTGGGAAGACGTCGATCACCAACGGCTGCTTGTCCATCGATCCGAGGCCAATGAAAGCCAACGACACATTGACGCGTTGCGCCGTCAATCCGGATTTCGGTGCGAGCGATATTTCGAGAGGCACAACAAAGAAGCGATGCGAAGTCTTCCAGGCATCCAGTAAGGGCTTATTCTCGGGTGTCTCAGAGATGGGGTACGCAAGGCTCTGATCCGGATAGTGGATGGCGCCGGAAGCATCACCACTTGCTCCAAGCAGGCCCGAGCTGGCGGCACTTCGAACATCTGTCGCGAGCAGGAGGGCCACACTCTTATCGGCTGCATAGGCTGGCACCGTCGTCAGCAGGCTTACAAATAGCGCCAGAGTTCCCGTATCAGTTTGCAGCATGTGTCCTCTCCAGCCTTAGCAATCTTTGCAAAGCGCATTGAGTAGCACCAAACCACTGAACGGAGCCGCGGCTCCGTCCCGGGAGGCAGCCTAACTCACCGACTTAGGAAGTAGTGAAATTTCTCCAATCATAAACCTATAGTAGAGACTAGCCAAGCACCATCTCGCTTCGAAAGACCGCACGCAGCATCGCCCTCCGAATGCAAACTTGTGCGCTTTTGATGCGCCTCTTGGATGCTAAGAATCTATCTTTCGCGTTTGCTGGAGCTTGACTGGCCAGGTCCGCGCAAGATCGCGGCTACAGCACGCAGCGGTAGCCCTGCGGCGGATTAGAACCGCCGATTCAAAGAATAATTGCGCGCGCGTGCGACATCGGAGAGTAACGAATTTGCGATGCACAAGATGACCTCTAGAGGCAGCACCCGACGTTCATCAACGAAAGACGATGGCGGATTACACTCCGCAAACCCGCCCTACTCCTCCGTCCATCACCGAAACGCCGACACCACGATCGCGCCGACGATCGCAACCGTCAGCGTGTACTTCGCCGCGTAGTACACCGTTCGGTTCCACGCCTTCACCTTGCGCGTGGCCAGATGAAACTCATACAGCTTGCCGAACACTTTGTTCAGCACGCCGACATGCTCGCCCTCGACGTTCTGCGTCGCCGAGGCCTTGACGATGTGATGGCTGACCCAGCGGTTGAGGGCGGTGAAGACGCCGTATTTCATCGGGCGCTCGACGTCGCAGAACAGAATGATGCGGTTGACGTCGGTCGCGTTCTCCGCACTATGGATGAAGGTCTCGTCGAACATGAAGGCCTCGCCGTCGCGCCAGACGCAGGGCACGCCGTCGACCAGGATGCGGCACTTGTCGGAGTTCGGCGTGACCAGGCCGAGGTGATAGCGCAGCGAGCCGGCGAAGGGGTCGCGGTGGGCGCCGAGCTTGCCGCCGGGCGGCAGCATCGCGAACATCGCGCCGTGCACGTTCGGAATCGAGTTCAACAGCTCCACCGTCTTCGGGCACAGCGTGCGCGCCGAGGGCAGGAAGTCGTCATACCATTTCAGATAGAAGCGCTTCCAGCCGCTCTTGAAGAACGAGTAGAAGCCCCAATCATTATTGGCGGCGGCGGCGCGAATAAAACCCTCGTCGAACAGGCGCACCGCCTCCTCGCGGATCTCCTGCCAACTGTCCGTCAGCTTCTTGAGCTCCGGAAACTGCTCGACCGGAATGACCGGCGTGTTCGGCACGGCCGAGCCGGCATACATCAGCACATTGTAAGGCGCGAGATAGGTGGAGTGATCGCCGAGCTGCCGGGCGAAGCGAAGCCGCTGCTTGCCGCGGAAATGGACGTAGATGGTTGCCCCGATCAGGATGTACAGCCCCACGAGCTGGGGCGCAAAAAGCTGTCTCAGCATATCCGGTTCCCATGACCCGGCCGCTCAGAGCGTAGTGCGCAGAACCACGTCGCCATCCCGGACGACGATTGAAACGGTACCTGATGCAGCCGCAAGGTCGCAGCATAGCGGGAAGCCCCGCGGGCTGCATCCCTCGGATGCAAGTTGTGAACAGAACGATCCGGTAAATTTGTTTGGGCGTGCCCTGGCTGCAACAGCCCTGGGTGGTCGTGACGCCGGAGCTCGCCAGAGCTAGCCCCTGGACATCTCCTGCAGCCCCTTGAAGGTCAGGCGCTTGGGGTCGCGGACACCGGCCTGATACATGCGCCTGATGCAGGCGGCCACGGCATCGCGATCGCAACCGGTCAGGACGACGATGGCGTCCACTGCGGTCTTCTGGGCCTCCATGGGACTCAATCCTCCTGGCGTGCGAACCCGGCCCTGCAAGCGTCCACGGTCGGGCTTAACACCGCGTTAACCGTGCACAGGGCTCGGCGTTCCATGCCTCGATTCCCGCCCGTCCCCAATACGCGAAACCGCGGATGCCGGACCGACCGCATGACGAAGGCGGCACGAGGCCGCCGCAATCACACCACGAAAAACTCGTCAGCGGACTCGACGATGTCATCGGCATGGGCGGCGAGCCGCTGCCGCGTCGGCCGCGTCGGCTGCGTGACCACGCGCCGTTCAAGCTCGGTCATGCTCGCCAGCGGGTCGACGAAGCGGACGGCGAACCCGTCGTGAAAATGCCTGACCACGCGGCCGACACAGCTGCCCACCGCCAGGGGCGTGCCGATCTCCGGCTGCAGCTCCGAGGAGACGGCGACGCCGGACACCGAGGCATCGATCACCAGGCAGGGAATGCTGCTGCCATCGGCCAGCATCAGCGCCGAATGCGGACTGTCCGGCACGTAGCGCGCATCGCGGCGCGCGTCGCGGATGGTCGGATCGCGCTGTCTCTTCTCCAGCCAGACCAGCTTCTCCGCAAGCTTGGCGCGCTCGGCGCGCGTCATCTCCAGCTCGAGCAGAAAGCCGCCATGAACCGTGTCGCTGATCTGGCCCTCGAACTTGCCGAACTCGCGGAAATAGCTGGTGAGGCGGTCGCCGATCTTGCCGACGACAGGCACGTCCAGCAAGGCGCGAAACGGCGACACGCGCGTGGTGCGACACGCGAATGACCGCAGCTTTCCTTCCGGATCGTACCAGTTCGGCAGCGTATACGATCCAACCGTCTGAATCCTGACCGCGCGCTGTTTCAGGAATCGGGCAACCGACATCCCACGCCTCCCCATGAACCAACCGAAAATGTGATGGGGCCATCGCGTGTAATGTGTCGGCAGGCGCAATCAGCTGCCGGCCTCATGGTTCTCAGGGCGATGCAACCGCATCGCCTCACCGCGCCGTGCACGGCGCTCCCGACCATCAGCCTCCTGGATCTCGTCGCAACATCTGCCCGCGTCCTCGGGCGCCCGCCAAAGGCGGGCGGCCCGAAGAGCGGAAGCGAGGTCCAGCCAACCCGCGCTGCTCTCAACATGCGATCGCCCTGCATGTCCTCCGGCTGGCGCTTGCCCCGCTTTCGCAGCAGTGCGACACGCATCTTGCAATCTTTGCGTGTATTCTTGAACGCACCATCATAAGTAGAAAGGTACCAGCCATCATGCGCGGAACCTGCGCGCATAATTGCTAAGAAAGTCTGTTTTTTGAGGTCAGATTTCCGGCCAACGGAATCGTATGTCCGACCCGTTTCCGGTTGCTGAAGATGCGATCCCGTCCGACTACGGTGGTCCGCGGATCGCGCGTCTGTACCAACAAGCTTAACGAGGCACCGCGCCGTCGCGCCGCTCGTCACGCTTGGCAACCCCTGGTTTGCCGGAGCACCGGAACCAACTACTTCCCCGCGCAGACGCGGCCAGCGTTAATCATCTAACATGCTCGACAAATTGTACGAATAGCCTGCTAACGCCGGATTCACCACTTGCGCAATCGGTGCTTTGGCCGGCCCCTGCGCCCTGCCTTGTGCAAGTTCGCTTATACCATTGCCGCTTAGTCATGAAGGACGGCACGCGCTGTTAGCTGATGATCGGCTACTCCGGCGCATGAGTTGAAAGTAGTAACGCGTATGATGACCGCACGCATCGTGGTGTTGACCATCGCTCTCGGCGCAGGCGGCGTCGCGGCCTATCTCGTCAGCACCTCGGAAAGCCAGCAGCCTGTTGCCGTCGCGCCGGTCGCGCAGCTGCCGACGGTCGAGGTGCTGGTCGCCAAGAACGACATCGGCCTGGGACAGGCGATCAAGCCCGGCGACCTCGTCTGGCAGACCTGGCCGGAAGCGGCGAGCAACATCTTCATCCGCCGCGGCGATCGTCCGGAAGCCGCGAACCAGCTCGTTGGCACCATCGCGCGCGCGCCGTTCGTGATCGGCGAGCCGATCCGCGAGCAGAAGCTGGTGAAGTCCGATGGATCGGGCTTCATGGCGGCGATCCTGCCTGCGGGCATGCGCGCGATCTCCACCGAGATATCGCCCGAAACCGGCGCCGGCGGCTTCATCCTGCCGAACGACCGCGTCGACGTCATCCTGTCGAAGCGCGACAAGAACCCGGACAAGCCTGGCGGGCCGGACTACGTCAGCTCCGAAATCATTCTCTCCAATGTGCGCGTGCTCGCGATCGACCAGGCGCCGAAGGAGAAGGAAGGCCAGAACACGGTGGTCGGCAAGACGGTCACGCTCGAGCTCAAGCCCGAGCAGGCCGAGACGCTGGCGCGCGCGCGACAGTCCGGCTCGCTGGCGCTGGCGTTGCGCAGCATCGCCGACGTGAACGCGGCCGACGGCAACAAGAACGAGACGCAGATGGCGCGACGGGGCAACGCCATCGAGATCATTCGCTACGGGATCACCAGCTCGCTCACGGCGCAGAAGTGATCGAAAGGACGGGGACCATGAGGGGTGGGTATCAGCATCGTGTGAGGACGGCGACCTGGCTCGTCCGCGCATTCTCGACCGCGGCGGCGATCGGCCTCGCGATCAATCCGGCGCTGGCGCCGGTCCACGCAGCCGAGGACCGGGACACGCCGGTCGTCTCGGTCGGCTCGTCCAAAGTGCATTATCTGTCGCTCGGAATCGGCAAGTCCGTCGTCGTCGACTTTCCGCAGGACGTGAAGGACGTACTCGTCGCCGACCCCAAGATCGCCAACGCCGTGGTGCGCTCGGCGCGGCGCGCCTACATCATCGGCGCCGCGGTCGGTCAGACCAATGTCGTGTTCTTCGACGGCGAGGGTCAGCAGGTCGCGGCCTATGACATCGCGATCAAGCGCGATCTCAACGGCGTGCGCCAGGCGCTGAGCCAGAGCATTCCCGGCGTCAAGATCGATGGCGTCGGCGACGGTGTCATCCTGACCGGCTCGGTGTCGAGCCCCGTCGAGGCGCAGCAGGCCGGTGAGATCGCAAGCAGGCTGGTCGGCGGCTCCGACAAGGTCGTCAACTCCATCGTCGTGCGCGGCCGCGACCAGGTGATGCTGAAGGTCAACGTATCCGAAGTGCGGCGCGAGATCGTCAAGCAGCTCGGCATCGATCTCAGCGCCAGCATGACCTACGGCACCGCGGTGGTGAACTTCAACAACACCAATCCGTTCACGGCCTACGGCAAGTCGCTGGTCAATGGCAACGCCCTGAACGTTTCCGGCGGCGGATTGTCGTCGGTCTCGGCGACGATGCGCGCGATGGAGACGGCGGGCGTCACCAAGACGCTGGCCGAACCGAATCTGACCGCGATATCCGGCGAATCCGCCACCTTCATCGCCGGCGGCGAATTCCCGGTTCCCGGCGGCTATAATTGCGATCCGACCACGCGGGTCTGCACCACCTCGATCACCTACAAGAAGTTCGGCATCTCGCTCAACTTCACGCCGGTCGTGCTCAGCGAAGGCCGCATCAGCCTGCGCGTCATGACCGAAGTCTCGGAACTGTCGAACGACAACGCGATCACCGTGTCCTATGCGCTGACCTCGACGTCGAGCTCGTCGGTCACGATCCCCGCGATCCGCACCCGTCGCGCCGAAACCACGCTGGAGATTCCGTCCGGCGGCTCGATGGCGATGGCCGGCCTGATCCAGAACCAGACCAAGCAGGCGATCAACGGCCTGCCCGGCGTCGACCAGCTGCCGGTGCTCGGCCAGCTGTTCCGCAGCAAGGACTACGTCAACAACGAGACCGAGCTGATGGTGCTGGTGACGCCCTATGTCGTGCGCGCCGTGGCGCAGAAGGAGCTGGCGCGTCCGGATGACGGCTTCGCGCCGGCGACGGATTCGGAATCGGCGCTGCTCGGCCGCATGAACCGGCTCTACGGCATCGCCGCAAAAGTCGACACGGCCACGGGCGAGCCGGCCGGCTTCGGCTTCATCATCGACTGAGACGGCGGGATCACGGGGACGGGGGAATGATCATGTCGAACACAAACGCAGAGAATGGCCGCCGCGCAATGCGCCGGTGTGGTGCCATCATCGGTCTCGCGCTGACGCTCGGCGCCTGCAACGCCACGACCGGCGAGGTCGTGGCGACCATTCCGGACGACTACAAGATCCGCCATCCGATCGCGGTCGAGGAAGGCCGGCAATCGATCGTCGTGTTCGTCGGCAGCGGACGTGGCGGCCTGACCTATCAGCAGCGCGCCGATGTGGCCGGGCTCGCGCGCTCCTGGCAGCGCGAAGGCACGGGCGCCATCGTCGCCGAAGTGCCTGCGGACACGCCGAACGCCCGCACCGCCGCCGACACCTATCGCGAGATCCATGCGATGCTGACGAGCGGCGGCGTGCCGTCGCGGGCCATCACGCTGCGGCATTATACGCCGGACGATCCCCGCCTGCTGGCCGCGGTGCGGTTGAGCTATCCGAAGATCGCGGCCGTCGCCGGTCCCTGCGGCCTGTGGCCCGATGATCTCGGACCCAACATCGACAATCCCAGCTACAGCAACAATCAGCACTATCACAATTTCGGCTGCGCCACGCAGCGCAACCTGGCTGCGATGATCGACAATCCCGCCGATCTCGAGCAGCCGCGCGCCGAGGTGGCGGCCTATACGCCGCGCCGCTCCGCGCTGTTCGAGAAATACCGCAAGGGCGAATCGACGGCCGTGACCTATCCGGAAGCCGAGAAGGCCAAGCTCAGCGATACAGGCAAATGATCAACGCGTCCCGTCAGAGCCAGGAGGAGACCGCCGGCCCCAGCGGCGCGGCGCTCAACGACCATATCGCGCCGGTGCCGCGCGTCTCGGTGCAGGCATTCTGCGAAACCGATCAGACCTCGGCGGCGATCCTCGCCGCCAGCCAGGACCGCCGGCTCGGCAAGGCGCATATCACGATCAAGGCGGGCGGCATGCCGCGCGCCATCGAGACCTACCATTCGCAGCCCACGCCCAACGTGATCGTGCTGGAGACGAAGCCCGGCGGCGACATCCTGGGCGGGCTCGACGATCTCGCCAGCGTCTGCGATCCCGGCACCCGCGTGGTGCTGATCGGCAACCCGGCCGACGGCGTCGCCTATCGCGAGTTGGTGCGGCGCGGCGTCAACGATTATGTGGTCGGACCGGTCGAGACCATCGACGTGATCCGCTCGATCTGCAGCCTGTTCTCGGCCTCGGAAGCGGTGATCACCGGCCGCATCATCGCCGTGATCGGCGCCAAGGGCGGCGTCGGCGCATCCACCGTCGCGCATAACGTCGCCTGGAGCATGGCGCGCGATCTGACGCTGGACTCGGTCGTCATCGACCTCGACATGGCCTTCGGCACCGCCGGGCTCGACTACAACCAGGATCCGATGCAGGGCATCGCCAATGCCGTGTTCCAGCCCGACCGGCCGGACACGGCGCTGATGGACCGCCTGCTCGCCAAATGCACCGAGCATCTCAATTTGCTCGCCGCGCCGGCGACGCTTGAGCGCGTGTATGATTTCGGCGCCGATGCGTTCGACGCGATCTTCGACACCTTGCGCATGACCCAGCAATGCATCGTGCTCGACGTGCCGCATCAATGGTCGGCCTGGACGCGGCATGCGCTGATCAATGCCGACGACATCCTGGTCGTCGCCGAGCCCGACCTCGCCAATCTGCGCAACGCCAAGAACCTGCTCGGCGTGCTCAAGGCGTCGCGGCCCAATGACCGGCCGCCGCTGTATTGCCTCAACCAGGTCGGCATGCCTCGCCGGCCGGAGATCGACCTCAAGCGCTTCGCCAAGACCGTCGAGGCCGAGCCGGTCGCGGTGATTCCGTTCGACTGCAAGCTGTTCGGCACCGCCGCCAATAACGGCCAGATGATCGCGGAGATCGCAGCGCTCAACCGCACGCCGAAGCTGTTCCTGGAGATCGCAAACCGGCTCACCGGCCGCGTCGACCCGAAGCCGCAGCGCAGCTCGCTGCTGGCGCCGATCGCCAGGCTGCTCGGGGCGAAATAGGCTCAGTCGTCGGCGCGGCTGAGCGCGCGCGCGAGTGCCTTGTCGGTCTGGCCCGCGGCGGGGCGATCGCGCCGCGTCGCCAGCTCGCGCTGGGCGACCTGCCGGCGCTCGAGAATGCGCTTCACATAAGCGACATTGGCGTTGGCCTGCGCCGGCGGCAGACCTGATCGCGCAATGCTCTCGGCCTCGCTCATGCGGCCCTGCAGCCCGACGATGACGGCGAGATTGGTCCTGACCCGCGGGCTCGCATCCGGGTTCACGCTGGCCCTGCGCAGCTGCTCCTCGGCCTTGGGCAGTTCGTTCGAAAGCGCGTAGGACAGACCGAGATTGGACAGCACCGAGGGATCGTCGGGCGCGATCTTCAGCGCCGTCGCGTAATACTGCCGGGCCTCGTCATGGCGGCCGAGCTGGTCGAGCGTGGCGCCCTGCGCCGACAGGATGCGCCAGTCGGGATCCTCGGGCGAATGCGCCCGGCTCAGCACGTCGAACGCCTGCTGGAAATTGCCGTTGTCGGCCAGCGCGCGGCCATACGCCGCCAGCAGCGCCTTGTTGCTGGGATTGGCGATCGTCGCCTGCTCCAGAACGGCGACCGCCTGCGACCGCTGGCCGGTGCCGCGCAGCGCGGTGCCGTAGCGCAGCGCCACATCGGGATCGTTCGGCGTGGCACGAAAGCGCTCGCGCAGCTGGTCGAGCTCGGCGCGCGGATCGCCGCCCGGCGCGCGCGTCTTGTCGGCGCCGCCGCCGAGCGCCCCCGTGACCTCTTGCAGATCGGTGGTCTGGCAGGCGCCGAGGCCGAGCAGCACGACGGCAAAGGACAGCGCGAACGCAGCCGGCCGCAACACAGGAGAACAACGAGAGGGCCGCATACGCATGCAACTGAACTACTTCGGGACCAGATGCCGCGCAGGCTGGCAGTTTAACCCTAAGGTCCCGTTAAGCGGTCCGTCGTTGGCGCCTCAATCGATGAATTCGGCGCCGAACTCACAGCCGATCCGCCACCGCAACCTGCACTTGCGCTGGTGATCCGGCGCAAAAATGATCGTGAATTCGGGAGGAATCTCGACGAATTCCGCGACCACCTTGACGCCGCCATCGGAAATATCAGTGATCGTGCAGTCCCGCGGCAAGGTGCCGGTGCCCCAATAGATCTTCGCAAGCCTCCGGCACAGCCGACGTTCGCTCTTGCGACGGTTCGCCAACATCAACATCTCGAGGTCTCACCCACTCAGTCGTCCATCCGGAGACATCGTTTCTAACGGGCAAAGATTTGGAACTGGCTAGCGTGAGGGCCGGGAATCCGGCGGAGCGATTTGCATTTCGTTTACCGTCTCCGCGCGCGCCTCAACGCACCGGCCGCATGAAGCCGGCAAAATACGCGGCCAGCCGTTGTACATCGTCGAGCGGCAGCACGTCGGCGACGTATTGGTCCGGACGCACGATCACCAGGCAGCCGGCGGCACGGTCGATGCCGCGCATCGCGAAGATGTCATGGCCGCCCTTGAGATCGGGGCAAAACATCTTTTCGTAGTCAATGAGGCCGTGGCGCCCTTTTCGCGGCAGCAGCAGCTCCGGCATCGCCTCGATGGCGAGATCGCGATGTCCCTGCTGGAATACCGCCCGCAGATCGATGACGGAATCGATGTCGGCGCCATCAGGCGTGTAGCGCCGCAGCGGCGACGCTGGATCGTCGCTCAGGAATCGGCACAGGCGGCGGATGGCCGCGTTCGGAGCCGTCGGATCCTCGGCGCCCGCGAAGGCGAACAGGCGGAAGCGGCCGTCCGCCTGCACGACATGCCCGAGCTGCAGCGGCTTGGCATCGCCCAACCGGATCACCGGAGCCGAATGGAAGCGCTTGCCGATGACGAAGCCGGTGGCGAGCTGCTGGAACGTGGCGTCGCCGGTGAGAACCGACGGACGATAATGCGTGGCGGTTCCCGCGGTGTAGCGGCCGTGGCGAACGAAATAATCCTGCGTCTTGGCGGCATCGGCACCGCCCTGCTTGGCGGCCGACGCCAGGATCGCAGCCCATTCGCGATCGAAGTCGATCAGCTCCTGCGCGATCGCCCGGCGCTCGGCCGAGTAGCTGTGCAGCAGCTCGGGCGCGCAGCGTCGACCCAGCACGGCTGCGAGCTTCCAGCCGAGATTGAACGTGTCCTGCATCGACACGTTCATGCCCTGTCCGGCCTTGGGGCTGTGGGTGTGGCAGGCATCGCCGGCGATGAACACGCGCGGCAGCCGCGTCGCGACCTCGGCCGTCGGCACGTCGTCGAACTTGTCGGTGATACGCTGGCCGATCTCATAGACCGACCACCACGCGACCTCCTTCACCTGCAACGTAAAGGGCGCGAGAATGCGTTGCGCCTTGGCGATCACCTCGTCGACGGTGATGTTGCGTCCCGCGACGCGCTCGCCAACCTCGAGCTTGGCAAGCTCGACATAGAGCCGGACGAGATAGCCGCCCTCGCGCGGGATCACCAGCAGGCTGCCGTCATGGGCGGACTGAATGAGCGATTTGAAGCGGATGTCGGGAAAGTCGGTGACGGCGAGCACGTCCATCACGCCCCAGGCATGATTGGCGGAATCGCCGTGCAGCTCACGGCCGATCGCCTTGCGCACCATGCTGCGGGCGCCGTCGCAGCCGACGACATAGCGCGCACGCACGGTCTCGACCTCGCCCTCATGCGCCGGATCGATGCGGTCGAAGCGGACGGTCACGCCGTGATCGCCGGCGTCCTTGGCATGATCGATCTCGAGATCGCGCAGCCGCCGCGCATAATGCGGCTCGAGCTTCGCCGCCGAGCGGCGCATGACGTCGAGGAAGAAGTCGTGCACGCGGGCCTGGTTGAGCACCACGTGCGGCATTTCCGACAGGCCGTCCTCGACGTCCTGCACGCGGCCGCTGCGGGCGATGTGCGCGCTGTTGGCGTCGTCCGGCTTCCAGAACGTGGTCTCGTTGATCCAGCAGGCTTCCTTCAGCACGCGGTCGGCGAAGCCATAGGCCTGGAACATCTCCATCGTCCGGCAGGCGATGCCGTCGGCCTGGCCCAGCAGCAGCCGGCCCGGCTTCTGCTCGACGATGCAGGTCTTGATGTCCGGGAAGGCGGAGAGCTGAGCGGCGAGATTGAGCCCGGCAGGACCGCAGCCGACGATCAGGACGTCGACCTCTGCAGGCAATGGACCGGTCGCGCCGTGGCTGGCGACACGCTCGGCGGCATCGAAGATCTCGGGATCGCCCGGCTGGAAGCCATTGAGATGAAACTGCACGTGACCACCCTCCCTCACATTCATTATTGATCAGTATGCTGATCATCAGTATGCTTGTCAAGCAAGCGTGGGGGAGAACCGGGTTGAGCGAGATGAAGGACATGCCGGGCCATCTGGCGCGCCGGTTTCAGCAGATCGCGGTGGCGGTATTCCTGGCGGAGGTCGAGGCGGCGGGCTTCGACCTGACGCCCGTGCAATACGCAGCCCTGGCGGCGATCGCCGCCAACCCGTCGATCGACCAGATCACGCTGGCCGGGCTGATCGCCTATGACCGCACCACGATCACCGGGGTGATCGATCGGCTGGCGCAGAAGGGCCTTGTCGTCCGCCAGGCGAGCGCGCGCGACCGCCGCTCGCGCGAGCTCTTGATCACCGATGAAGGGCGGCGGACGCTGGACGCGATCACGCCGGCGGTCGAGGCGGCGCAGCGGCTGATGGTGCGCGGCCTCAGCGATGCCGAGGCGCGCGAGCTGGTCCGCCTGATGCAGAAGGCGATCGCCGCCGGCAACGAGCTCAGCCGCGCGCCGTTACGCGAGGGAGCAAGCGAGCGGTGATCACGCCGCTCATGGTCCGTGGGCAGCGCCGTTCCGACGCCACATCCTCATGGTGAGGAGCGCCGCGCACCGAACACCGCGACAGCGCAGGCTCTCAATGGCGGCGCATCTCGAACCATGAGGCCGAGGTGACACGGGCCTCGTCCTTCGAGACGCCCGCCTTCGGGCGGGCTCCTCAGGATGAGGGTGGAGAGGTCGGGGCGCCGAGAGAAGCAGGTTCGACCTCAGTACGCCTGCCCCCGGCCCTCACGAATACCGCATCACGCCGTCATCGACCTTGCCGAAGCGCAGCGAGATGATGTCCAGCGCGTAGTTCTGGTACAGCCGCCACGGCCGCTTCGAGCCTTGCTTCGGCAGGTCGGCGACCGCGCGCTGCACATAGCCCGAGCTGAAGCTCAGCGACGGCAGCGGCGTGACCGAGGCGTCGTCATTATGCGGCATGCATTGGCGATAGCCGTGCCGATCCATGTAATTGAGCAGACGACAGACATATTCGCAGGTCAGGTCGCATTTCAGAGTCCAGGACGCGTTGGTGTAGCCGAGCGTGGCCGCGAGATTCGGCACGTCGGAATACATCATGCCCTTGTAGTTGAGCGCCTTGGCAAAATCGACCTTGCGGCCGTCGACCATCACCTCGATCCCGCCGAGCACCTGCAGCACCAGCCCGGTCGCGGTCACGATCACGTCGGCCTCGAGCTCGCGGCCATCCGACAGGCGCAGGCCGCGCGCGGTGAAGCTCTCGATCCCGGCCGTCACCACCGACGCCCGCTGCTCGCGGATGGTCTTGAACAGGTCGCCGTCCGGCACCAGGCAGAGCCGCTGGTCCCACGGATTGTAGCGCGGCGTGAAATGGGTGGCGATGTCGTAGTCGGGGCCGAGCGCGGCCCGCACGCCGCCCAGGATCAGCTGCTTGACACGCTGCGGCTTGCGCCGGCTGAGCTGGAAGAAATACATCCCGAACAGCACGTTGCGCCAGCGGATCAGGTGATAGGCGAGGCTGGCCGGCAGATGCCGGCGCAATTTGTTGGCGAGCGCGTCCTGCGCCGGGCGCGACACCACATAGGTCGGCGAGCGCTGCAGCATCGTCACATGCGCCGCGGTCCTGGCCATCGCCGGCACCAGGGTCACGGCGGTGGCACCGGAGCCGATCACGACGACGCGCTTGCCGGCATAATCGAGATCCTCAGGCCAGGCCTGCGGATGCACGATGCGGCCCTTGAAATCGGCCATGCCCTTGAAGTCCGGCAGATAGCCCGCCTCGTAGCGGTAATAGCCGGAACACATGAACAGGAAGCCGCAGGTGATCAGCACCGTCTCCGGTGTCCCCTGCTCGGTCCGGCGCTCGACCTCCACCGTCCAGCGCGCGTCTGCGCTCGACCACGCAGCGCGGCGGACGCGATGATGAAAGCGGATGTGGCGGTCGATGCCGTTCTCGGTCGCGGTGTCCTTGACATAGTTCAGGATCTGCGGCCCGTCGGCGATCGCCTTCGGATCCGTCCACGGCTTGAACGAATAGCCGAGCGTGTACATGTCGCTGTCGGAGCGGATGCCGGGATAGCGGAACAGGTCCCAGGTGCCGCCGATCGCACCGCGGCCTTCCAGGATGGCGAAGCGCTTGCCCGGACATTTGTGCTGCAGGTGATAGGCAGCGGCGATGCCGGACAGTCCGGCGCCGACGATCAGCACGTCGACATGCTCTGTTGACATGAGGCGGTCCTGGCGTTCCCTGGTCCAGCGTCTTGCGCCGGTGGCGGACAGTCGCAACCCTGCCTGTTCCTGTCAAATCGTGCGCGCGTTCGCATTCGATCAACCCTCCTGCTCTATCAACAGGATCATCCTCAGACGGATCTCGTGATGAACGACCTCGCCCCGCAGCACGAAACGCCCGGCAACGACGTCAGCCGGGACCGCGGGAGCGCGCAGGCGCAGCGCATCGCCCTGGGGTTCACCCTCGCCGCCATCGGGCTGGCGGGATGGTCGCTCTTCCCCAGCTTTCCGGCCGGGCAGCTGATCGCGGTCGTGACCGTCATTCCGCTGCTGGCACTGATCCTCACGCTGCGCTTTCCCGGCCGGTTCCGCATCGGTCTCGGCGCGGGCTACGCGGCGGCCAATCTCGGCACCGGCTGCATCGTGGCCGCCGGCACGCTCGCCGCGCGCACGCTGTCGGACATCAACCTCGTCAGCTGGCTGCCGCTCACGGCCTTCGCGATCGCGGTCGCGATCATCTTCCTGATCGTCGCCGCACGGTTCGAAACCCAGCTGCGCCGGCGCGGCTGGCGGCTGCTGCTCGCGGCGCTGTTCGTCGGCGCCTATGCGTTCGGCGCGCTCGGCCAGTTCAACACCGCGCTCGACCGCTCGGCCCCGGCGCTGCTGCGCAGCCGGGTGCTCGCCAAGCATCTCGGCCATAGCAGGCTCGCCACCTACCAGGTGACGCTGGAGCCCTGGGGGCCGTTCGCCAGGCCCTCGGAGGCCCATGTGCCGCAGGCGCTGTACGAGCAACTGCAGCCCGGCGACACCGTGTGCCTGGGTCTGCGCGACGGGGCGTTTCGGATGGCGTGGTTCGGCGTGGCGGCGTGCCGGTGAGGGCGGCAGGCACATTGCACGGACGAACGACGCTGCGTAGAATTCGTAGCCCGCATGAGCGCAGCGACATGCGGGGTCTCACGCGATTTCGGTGAACCCGGATGTCGCTGCGCTCGTCCGGGCCACGGCGGCAAATCGTTTCGCATGACGGACTTTCTTCCGCGCCCCTTCTCCGTCGACCATCCCGAGGTCCTGGCGCTCGACGTCGCGACGCTGGACGCGCGCCCCGGCGCCGTGCTGCTAGCGCGGTCACCATTCTATCCGGGCGGCGGTGGCCAATTGCCGGACCGCGGCACGATCGCCTGGAATGGCATCGTGCGCGAAGTGGTGGGCTTCGAGGTGACGGCTGACGGCCTCTGGCACCTGATCGGGGACGACGCCATTCCCGACGGGATGATCGAGCTGCGCGTCGACCAAGCCTTCCGCCAGCGGATGTGCGAACAGCACACGGTGGCGCATCTCGTCAATAGCGCCGTCTACACGCTGTTCGACGGCGCATTGCTAACCGGCGTCCGCATGACCGAAACCGACGAATTCAGCGTCGACTTCGATCTGCCGAAGGTGGCGCCAGAGCAGCTGCGCGCCGTCCAGGATGCCGTCAACACCGCAATCGCCGACGATCGTCCGGTGCGCACCTTCGACATGGATTACGACACTGCACAGGCCACCGCCGGCCTGTTCCGCGCCAAATCCGTCGCCCCGCCGCGCCAAGCCGACGGCCTGATCCGCATCGTCGACATCGACGGTCTCGACCGCCAGGCCTGCGGCGGCACGCACCTGGCGTCGACCGCGCGGGCGCGGCGGATTCGCATTCTGAAGGTCGACAACAAGGGCCGGCAGAACCGGCGGCTTCGAATCGGGATGCTGGACGCGTAGACGCGTCGCGCATCGGCTCGCGACGCGGAGCCCGGATGAGCGCAGCGACATCCGGGTCTCACGCGCCGTCACGCTGAACCCGGATATCGCTGAGCTCATCCGGGCGACGGCCCCAGCCTCAGCTCTCCGGCCGATGGACGACGACATCGAATCCCTCCTCGGGCGCGGGCGCCACCAAGTAGAAGGTGAACAGATCGAACGCCTCGTCCGTCACAGTGAACCCATGCCGTCCCTCCGCATTGCGCGCGCGCAGCCGCACCTTGCAGATCTCGTCGGGCACGCCGAGGTGATGAAGCTGGTGCCGCACGCGGCATTGCAAGCGAAGTAATCCAGTCCAGCCGCAGATCGACAGAAGCGCTGCCGAAGCCGTCGTGGGGTCAGCCGCCCGCCTGCTGACGTGCAGCAGCGTGGGAGCGAGACCTAACGTCGCGGATCCGATGATCGTCGTCGCGACCGTTGTTTTATAGGCCCGACACAAATTTGGAAAAGCTCTAAGAGCGATTCCAGCGGCCGCTCCGTTGACACATTCGGCCGGTTGCCGTCTTCCCTGATCCCACGATGCATCGTGTTTGAATTTGCTCATTGGAGGGATTGATGAGACTGACCACCGCCGCCGTGCTCGGCGCCGCACTTGCCGGATTCGCCTTCTCGCCGGCCCTGGCCGACGGCTACAAGGATTGCACCAAGCTCGACAAGGCGTCATGGAAGCCGGCGGCCGAGGCGGAAGCCAAGGCGAAGGCGCTGGGCTATGAGGTGCGCCGCTCCAAGGTCGAGGGCACCTGCTACGAAGTCTACGGCGTCAAGGAAGGCAAGCTGTACGAGCTGTTCTACAGCCCGGAGGATCTCAGCCTGAAGCACACGATCGCCAAGTAAGCTTCCAGATCCCCGGCAGACGGCGTGCAGCACCGCTGCACGCCGTGACGCAACGGCCATGCACGGCACAGCTCCGAGATCCACCGTGAAAGACCCGGACCCGGCCGAGACCGTGCTGGTCTGGGATCTGCCGTTGCGCCTATGGCATTGGCTGCTGGCTGTGCTGGTGCTCGTTGCCTGGGTGACGCCGAACGTCCATGACGAGCTGCATCGGCTGGCCGGCTATGCGATCCTCGGGCTGCTCGCCTTCCGCCTGATCTGGGGCCTGATCGGCACGCGTCATTCACGCTTTCGCAGCCTCCGTGCCCGGCTGCGCGCCACGCCGGCCTATCTGTGGAATCTGCGGCGCGGCAGGACCGGCCGCTATCTCGGCCTGAACCCGGCCGGCACGGCCATGCAGCTTGCGCTGCTACTGCTCCTCATCGTCTCGGCCGTATCAGGCGCGATGCAGGTCACCGTACGCTTCTTCGGTATCTGGTGGGTCGAGGACACCCACGAGGTGACGTCGTATATCTTGATCCCGCTTGTCGTCCTACACGTCGCCGGCGTCGTGCTGGTCAGCCGGCTGCAGCGCGAGAATCTCGCGCGCGCCATGCTCACCGGGCGCAAGCTGCTGCGGCGGAGCATTCATGGCGCGCCGGTGTCGAGCCCGAAAGCGGGCTCATAAGCGACACCCGGAACTCACAATCCCGCATCGTTGCGCACAAGCCACAGTTCCCGCAAAAGCTGCTGACGACACGCGCTGCGTTATTGCGCCCCGCCGCCAAGCGCCGAACAATCGCAGGTATCGGATGCCTGACCGCGCCTGTTCGCAGGGGCCTGGATTTTAGGAGACCGGATGATGAGCTCGCCGTCGGTTGTCACGCGTGCGTTGTATCGGTCCGTCGTCCTTGCAGCTTCCATCGCGGCGTGGCCCGCTTGGGCCGCCGAGATCGAGGCGGCGACGCCGCCCGTCGTCACCGAGCCGGTGGCAAGCTCGGCGCAGCCGCCGGCCGCAGACGCCGCGCTCACCACGGCCTCCATCGCGCCCTCGGCCAATCTGCCTGCCGACGAGTTGGCCGCGCCCAAGGCGGCTGACGATGCGCCCAAGCCCACCGTGGCCAGCGCCGACCGCATCGAGATCCTCGACGAATGCCTCGACATCGACGCCTGTATCGACCGCTATTTGTGGGCGCTGTATGAGCGCGCGCCGAAGCTCGACAAGATCAAGGAGACCGAGCGGCGCATTGTCACGGTCAAGCGCAAGGGCCGCATGGTCAAGGTGACGCGCAGCTTCACCAGGCTGGTCGACAACGACTTTACCTGGAAGGATCCGAAGGCCGCCGAGCGTGTCGGCCTCAGCATGAAGGACTACGTGATCGGCGGCATGGACCGCAGCTTCAAGCTGAAGCTGTTTCACACCTTGCATGCCGCCGAAGCCGCCGGGCTCGCACCTGGCATCACCAGCGCGTTCCGCGACGACTACCGCCAGGAGATCGCCAGCGGGCTGAAAGCCGCCACCAACCGCTCCTATCACGGCGGCAGCCTCCGCGGCGGCTATGGCCACGGCCTCGCCGCCGACATCGTCAGCGTCAATGGCGCGACGCGCGCGCAGCGCTGGGTGGCGACGGAGCAGCTGTGGAAATGGGTCGACGCCAACGGCAAGAGTTTTGGCGTCGGCCGCCCCTATCTCGATCGCGACCCGCCGCATGTCGGACCTGTCGACGGCCAGGAATATGCCAAGCACCGCGCGCCGGCCGTGAAGGTCGCGGCGGCGGAGACCAAGAAGCACAAGCGGATCGCCGCGCGGCCGGAGCATCATGCGGCGAAGCGTGCGAAGGCCGTGCGCGCCTCGGCCCTGGCGTCGCGGCGGACGGGGTGATCATCTCGTCGCAGCGCGTGGCGACTCTCGAGTGATGTCGTAGCGCGCGACGCAGTCTCCGTCATTGCGAGGAGCGCAGCGACGAAGCAGAGTCCCGCCCACGACTCCGGATTGCTTCGCAGAGCCTGTCATCAGGCCGCGCATCCCCGCGGCCCCGGCGGCTCGCAATGACGGCGCCTTATTGTCGGAGCGTCAGGGACGCAAACAAAAAGGCCGGGGCAATGCCCCGGCCTTCGTCGTCTCCGCCGCGCGTGGTGCCGGATCTCAGTAGCGGTAGTGGTCCGACTTGAACGGGCCTTCCTGCTTGACGCCGATATAGGCGGCCTGGTCGGGGCGCAGCTCGGTGAGCTTGACGCCGATCTTCGCGAGGTGCAGGCGCGCGACCTTCTCGTCGAGCGACTTCGGCAGCACGTAGACTTCCTTCTTGTACTTGCCGTCCTTGTTGTTGGCGTAGAGCTCGATCTGCGCCAAGGTCTGGTTGGTGAACGACGCCGACATCACGAAGGACGGGTGGCCCATCGCATTGCCGAGGTTCACGAGCCGGCCTTCCGACAGCAGGATCATGCGCTTGCCGTCGGGGAAGGTGATCTCGTCGACCTGCGGCTTGATGTTGGTCCACTTCAGGTTCTTGAGCGAGGCGACCTGGATCTCGTTGTCGAAATGGCCGATGTTGCAGACGATGGCGCGATCCTTCATCGCGCGCATGTGCTCGATGGTGATGATGTCCTTGTTGCCGGTGGCGGTCACGAAGATGTCGGCGCGCGGCGCGGCGTCCTCCATCGTCACCACCTCATAGCCCTCCATCGCCGCCTGCAGCGCGCAGATCGGATCGATCTCGGAGACCAGGACGCGGCAGCCGGCCTGGCGTAGCGAGGCGGCCGAGCCCTTGCCGACATCGCCGAAGCCGGCGACCATCGCGACCTTGCCCGACATCATCACGTCGGTGCCGCGACGGATGCCGTCGACCAGCGACTCGCGGCAGCCATAGAGGTTGTCGAACTTCGACTTGGTGACGCTGTCATTGACGTTGATCGCCGGCCACAGCAGGGTGCCGGCCTTCTGCATGTCGTAGAGACGGTGCACGCCGGTGGTGGTCTCCTCGGAGACGCCCTTGATGGATGCGGCGATTGCCGCGAAATAGCCCTTCGGCTTCTCCTTGAGCTGCTTCTTGAGCAGCGCGAAGAACACTTCCTCCTCCTCGGAGGCGGGCTTGTCGAGGAACGCCGTGTCGCCGTTCTCGGCGCGCAGGCCGAGATGGACGTACATGGTGGCATCGCCGCCGTCATCGAGGATCATGTTGGGATGGCCGCCGCCATGCCAGTCGAACAGCTTGGCGGTGTAGTCCCAGTAATCGGCCAGGGTCTCGCCCTTGACGGCGAACACCGGAATGCCGGCGGCGGCAATCGCCGCGGCCGCATGGTCCTGGGTCGAATAGATGTTGCAGGACACCCAGCGGATGTCGGCGCCCAGCGCTGCGAGCGTCTCGATCAGCACAGCGGTCTGGATGGTCATGTGCAGCGAGCCCGCGATGCGCGCGCCCTTCAGCGGCTGCTTCGGGCCATACTCCTCGCGCGTCGCCATCAGGCCGGGCATCTCGGTCTCGGCGAGCGAGATCTCCTTGCGGCCGAACTCGGCGAGCGAAATGTCCTTGACGATGTAGTCGTTGAAACCTGGCTTGGCGGTCATGTGAAACTTTCCTGGTCGGATGAATTGAGATTGGCAGCACAAGGCACGCCGCACGCCTCACGACGCGGTCTGCTCCCTCTCCCCGCTTGCGGCGAGAGGGTCGGGGTGAGGGGGAGTCTCCACGAGCTCGGGGCGTGGAGAGTCCCCCTCACCCGGATTGCATCTCACGATGCAATCCGACCTCTCCCCGCAAGCGGGGAGAGGTTGGCAACAATTACACCGCGCGCTTGAACGCTTCGGCGAGATCGGTCTTCTCCCAGGAGAAGCCGCCCTCATTGTCGGGCGTGCGGCCGAAATGGCCGTAGGCCGCGGTGCGCGCGTAGATCGGACGGTTGAGGTCGAGATGGCTGCGGATGCCGCGCGGGGTGAGGTTCATCACCTCGGCCGCCGCCTTCTCGAGCTTGTCCTCGGAGACCTTCCCGGTGCCATGGGTGTCGATATAGATCGACAGCGGCCGCGCCACGCCGATGGCGTAAGCGAGCTGCAGGGTGCAGCGGTCGGCGAGGCCGGCGGCCACGATGTTCTTGGCGAGGTAACGCGCGGCATAGGCCGCCGAGCGGTCGACCTTGGTCGGATCCTTGCCCGAGAACGCGCCGCCGCCATGCGGGGCCGCGCCACCATAGGTGTCGACGATGATCTTGCGGCCGGTCAGGCCGGTGTCGCCGTCGGGACCGCCGATGAAGAACTTGCCGGTCGGGTTGATGTGCCAGATCGTGTCCTTGGTGATCCAGTCCTTCGGCAGCGCCTCGCGCACATAGGGCTCGACCCGCTCGCGGACCTGCGCCGAGGTCATGTCCTCGACCAGGTGCTGATGCGAGACGACGATTTCGCGCACGCCGACCGGCTTGCCATTCTCGTAGCGCACCGTGACCTGGCTCTTGGAATCCGGGCCCAGCACCTTCTCGACGCCCGAGTGGCGGGCTTCGGCGATCAGGCGCAGGATCTTGTGGGCGTAGAAGATCGGCGCCGGCATCAGATCAGGCGTCTCGTTGCAGGCGTAACCGAACATGATGCCCTGGTCGCCGGCGCCCTCTTCCTTCACTTCACCCGGCTGCAGCGCATCGACGCCCTGCGCGATGTCGGCCGACTGCGGATGCAGCAGGATCTCGATGTCGCAGGTCTTCCAGTGGAAGCCTGCCTGCTCGTAGCCGATGTCCTTGATGGCCTCGCGGACAACGTGCTCGATGTGCTCGTTGGTCACCGAGGCCGGGCCGCGGGTCTCGCCGGCGATCACGACCTTGTTGGTGGTGGCGAGCGTCTCGCAGGCGGCGCGGATCTGCCAGGGGTCGATGCCGGCCTTCGGCCCTTCGCGGTAGAACAGGTCGACGATCTCGTCGGAAATCCGGTCGCAGACCTTGTCCGGATGGCCCTCGGACACCGACTCCGAGGTGAACAGATATGACGCGCGCATCAAGCAACCCCTTCTTCGCCGCCCACGGCGGTCGTTGTATTGATCCCAAGTAATCCCAAGGATGTCAGTCGCGACGCCGCGAGATGACGTAGGATTCGTCGTAGAACCACAGCCCGTTGTGCTTTCGCAGAACCTCTCTGGCGGCGTCGAGCGCACGAGACGAGTGGGCCACCTCGGTCAGGCGGTCTTCCTCGATCTGCGCGACATACACCGCCGCGTTCCAGGCTGCAAAGGCCGTCGAGGTTCCGATCGCACCGGTGACCTCGTTGGGCAGAGCCTCCATCTCATACCTGAAAATCGAGCGATTGTCCGCATAGGCGTTAAAATTTAGGTCTCGCCCACTGGAGCCCAGCTCGTATTTCACGGCGCGCAATAGCTCATGACGGCTGACCGAGAAAGGATTTTCTCCAGGCCAGACCGCCTGGATGATGTCCAACCCCGGATCATGGCCGTGGGAGTGGATTCCGATCAGGCGGCCGCCCGGCTTCAAGGCCCTCGCCAGCGGCGCGATGATGCGTTTGGCGCGGAAATTGACCGAGGAACGGGCGCGGTAGGGCTGCGACGCGATGATCAGATCGAAATTGGCCTCGACCCGGCCGGCGCGCGGGATGATGCCGTCGAGCAGGAAGCGGTGGTCCTCGCGGTAGAGCACCAGCGCCACCGGGCGCTCATAGACCGGCATGCCGGTCCGCGGCGAGACATTGGCGCGCCAATTCTGCTCCAGGAACGGCTTCAGCGCAGTGATCTGGGCCTCGAAATCCCCGGACGAATCGCCCTGCAGCACGACCTCGTGCCAGATCATCGAGGCGGCGACCGATGGCGAGGCCGGCGTCAGCCACGGCGCCTCGGCATAGTTCATGTTGGTGATCACGAACACCGAGGCCGGATGCTCGAACAGCCGGTCCGGCACCTTTTCCAGCGTCAGCCGCACATCCTCCAGGCTCAGCTCCTTGCCGGCGACATAGAACGGAATGTGTGGAAAACGACCGTGCATGGTGCGCAGCACTTTCGACAGCACGGTGCCGTCGCCGACGCCAGCGTCGAACAGCCGCAGCGCCGGCGGCCTGGGATGGATGCTGGCGAGTTCGAGGCCGACGCGCTCGGCCACCACCCGCTTCTCGCTGCAGGTGTGCACGAACAGGAGGTATTTCTGGCGGTTTTCGAAGAAGCGGAAATTGCTCTTGGGATCGCGCTTCTCGGGAACAACATCGAGCCGCGGCGGCGGCAGGGTACCGGTCGACGCCGCGATATAGGCCTGAATGCGATCGAGCGTGTCGATGGTGATGCGCTTGCCCTCGCGCAGCCGGTGCACGAGCTTGCCGTCGTTGACCGCGCGGCGGCCAAACGTCGATTCCGCCATGTCCGATTGGCGGCAGAACTCCGTGATCTGAGCGAGCAGCTGGTCGTTCTTCATCCGGCCACAACGGTGGGAAATGTGGGTGGGCCAGAGCCCGCTGGCCCAACGTCCTAGCACCTTCTGCCCACCATTGGAAAGGGCCTGCCCCCGGGCCTCTCCGGGCGCAACACACCGGATTAGGACTCAGCTCTCCGGAACCGAAACCCGCCCGCCGACCCGGTCGCCGCACCGTCATCGCCCGGAACGACCGAATCCTGTTATCCCTGACGCGCCATGAAAGACGACGCGAGCGGCGTCGGCATGCCGCTCTGCCGACACGATCCGCCGGCAATGTTGGCGTCGCGAATATTGCAGGGAGGCTCGCATGGTCGGTCGGTTGATCCTTGGCGTAGGTCTTGGCGTGGGTCTCTCGCTCGCGCTGGCCGCAGGCCAGGCACGCGCCGACGACGTCACCGGCGTCTGGCTGCGCGAGAGCGGCGCGTCGAAGGTGAAATTCGCGCCCTGCGGCGGCGCCGTCTGCGGCACGCTGGTCTGGATCAAGGAAGGCACGGATACACCGGCCAAGGTCGGCCAGCGGCTGTTCTCCGACATGAAGTCGACCGGCCCCAACGCCTGGGCGGGCAGCTACAACAATCCCGATGACGGCAAGACCTACGATGCCAAGATGACGCTGTCGGGAAGCACGCTGACGACTGCGGGCTGTGCCTTCGGCGGCGTGATCTGCCGATCCTCGACCTGGACGCGGGCGAACTGACGGAAAGCCGGTTTCCCGAAAGGATCATGCTCAAGCAGAGTCTGGGTCATGATGCGCTTCTATGGAAACGCATCATGACCCAAGACACGAAAAAAGGCCGGACCAGGCAGCGCCTGATCCGGCCTCATCATCCCTCACCCGGCGTGAGATCTACTTGCCCCAGATCTCCTCGGCGAGTTCGACGCAGAGGCGCAGCTTGGCCCACTGCTCTTCCTCGCTCAGAATGTTGCCTTCCTCGGTCGAGGCGAAGCCGCATTGCGGCGACAGCGCGAGCTGGTCGAGCGGGGCGAACTTCGACGCCTCTTCCAGGCGCCGCTTGATGTCGTCCTTCTTCTCGAGCTCGCCGACCTTCGAGGTGACGAGGCCGACGACGACGACCTTATTGCCCTTCGGCAGGAAGCGCAGCGGTTCGAAGCCGCCGGCGCGCTCGCTGTCATACTCCAGGAAGTAGCCATCGTAGTTGGTGTTGGCGAGCATGGTCTCGGCGACCGGCTCGTAGCCGCCCGAGGAGATCCAGGTCGAGCGGAAATTGCCGCGGCAGACATGGGTGGTGATCGTCATGTCGGCCGGACGTTCGGCGATCGCATAGTTGATGATGCGCGAATAGATCTGCTGCAGGCCGTCCGGATTGTCGCCGCGCTCCCGCGCCTTCTTCAGCTCGTCCTGCGAGCACAGATAAGCCCAGACGGTGTCGTCGAACTGCAGATAGCGGCAGCCGGCGTCGTAGAATGCCTTCACGGCCTTGCGGTAGGTCTTGCCGAGATCCTCGTAGAAGGCGTCGAGATCGGGATAGACTTCCTTCGAGATCGACTTGCGGCCGCCACGGAAGTGCAGCACCGCCGGCGACGGGATGGTCATCTTCGCCGTCACATGCGCCGTGTCGGCGTGCTTCTTGAGGAAGCGGAAGTGATCGAGCATCGGATGATCGTCCGGGAAGTCGAGCTTGCTGATCACGCGCACCGAGTCGTGGCGGGTCTGCACGCCGGTGAACTGGATGCCGGTGTCGGGATGAAACAGCTCGCAGCCGGTCAGCTTGGCCAGGAAGTCGAAATGCCACCAGGAGCGGCGGAACTCGCCGTCGGTCGCAAGCTTCAGGCCGGTCGAGGCCTGGCGGTGCACGACCTTCTCGATCTCCATGTCCTCGATCTTGCGGAGATCGTCGGCCGAAATTTCGCCCTTCTCGAGCTTGGCGCGGGCCTCTTTGATCTTCTGCGGGCGCAGCAGGCTGCCGACTTCATCGGCGCGGAACGGGGGCTTGGTGCGTTGCATCTCTTCACTCCTTGGAAGTGTCGACGTCTTGGATGTGGTTGTTGGATCGGTTAAATCATCTACCTAGACGAGCTGCTCCTGGCCGGTGCCTGCGCGTCCTCAAGGCCACGGGCAGCCCTACCGCGTATCCGGTCAGTATACAATTCCGTTCCGATCAGGATTGTGCACGCTGCGGTCGTTCCGCACAGGACAGCGGCTCGGATCCTGACCCTACGCCTCATTCCGTAATTCCGCTGCCAGGACGCGCGTACCCGGCGATCATCTGGGCCCCCGTTCCGGTATACAGAATACCCCTCGCCTCTCGCTGCGATGGTCCTGCCCCGGTGTCCGGTGGACCACCCGAGGCGCCTGAGCGTCAGTGCGCCGCCGCGCTCGCAACCCCCAGATGCCGCTCCAGCGGCGCGGGATCTGCCTTCAGCGCACTGGAGGGCGCGTCGTGAACGATGGTGCCGCGCTCCAGGATCACGACGCGATCGGCCAGCGTGAGCAGCTTCTGCGCATGCTGCTCGACGATGATCGAGCACAGCCCGCCGGCGCGGCTGATGGTGCCGATCGCCGTCAGCAGTTCCTCGACAATGATCGGCGCCAACCCCTCGGTCGGCTCGTCCAACAGCAGCACCTTCGGGTTCAGGGTGAGCGCGCGGCCGATCGCCAACATCTGCTGCTCGCCGCCCGAGAGCTGGTTGCCGAAATTGTTGCGGCGCTCTTTGAGCCTTGGGAACATCGCGTAGACGCGCTCCACCGTCCATGGTCCCGGCTGCGCCACCGCGGTCATGTTCTCCTCCACGGTGAGCGAGCGGAAGATGTTGCGCTCCTGCGGCACCCAGCCGATGCCGGCGCGGGCGCGCTGGTCGGCGCGCAGACCGGAGATGTCGGTGCCGGCAAGCGCGATCTTGCCGGAAAAGCGCCGGGTCACGCCGACGATGGAGTTGATCAGCGTGGTCTTGCCGGTGCCGTTGCGGCCGAGCAGCGCCAGCACTTGGCCTTCCGGGAGCCTCAGCGACATGTTCGGCAGCACGACCGCCTGGCCGTAGCCGGCACGCAGGTTCTCGATGGCGAGCAGATCGGTCATCATGCGGCCTCGCCGAGATAGACGGCCTTGACCTGCGGGTCGCGCGCGACCTCATCGGGCGCGCCCTCGACCAGCAGCGCACCGGAGACGAGAACCGAGATGCGGTCGGCGAAGGAGAAGACGAGGTCCATGTCGTGCTCGATCAAGAGCACCGTCACGTCACGCGGCAGCGCGGCGACGGCAGCGAGAATGTCCTTGCGCTCGCCCTCGGGCACGCCTGCGGCGGGCTCATCGAGCAGCAGCACGCGTGGCTTGGCCGCGATCGCGACTGCGATCTCCAGCAGGCGCTGCTTGCCATAGGGCAAGGTCGAGGTGCGGTCATTCATCACGTCGAGCAGCCGGAAGCGCTCCAGGGTCTCAGCGATCTCGGCATTGATGTCGTCGCGCGTCCCCATGCGCCGCCACCAATTGCCGCCGCCGCCAAGCCGCTCGGAGACAGCGAGCCCGATCGTCTCCAACGGAGTCAGGTCAGAGTAGAGCTGGTTGATCTGGAAGGTGCGCGACAGGCCGCGCAGCACCCGCTTGTGCACCGGCAGATCGGTGATGTCCTGCCCTTCCAGCAGGATACGCCCTGCACTCGGCTCCAGCACCCCGGTCAGCTGATTGATCACGGTGGTCTTGCCCGCGCCGTTCGGGCCGATCAGCGCGTGCCGCGCGCCGGGCGCAATCTTGAGCGACAGATCGCGGGTGACGTGGAGGCCGCCGAAATGCTTGTCGAGGCCGCGCGTTTCCAAGGCGTAGGTCATGGCGCCTCGTTATCGGTGAGAGCCACCGCGGCCTTGCGGCCGGCGATCTGCCGGAGGACGAGATTGGGCAACCATAGCGCATAAGCGTGAATGCGATGGCGGCCGACGAGCACGATGACGACGAGCACCAGGCCGATCCAGAACATCCAGTATTGCGGCGTGATCCACTGGAACAGCTCCTGCAGCATCCGGAACACCGCAGCACCGATCAGCCCGCCATAGAGATAGCCGGAGCCGCCGATGACCAGCATCAGCACCAGATCGGCGGACCGCTCGAAGGAGAACACGTCGAGCGAGGCGAGCGCCGTGGTCTGGGTGAACAGCGCGCCGGCGATGCCGGCATAGAACGCCGCGACGGTGTAGATCGCGATCAGGCGCTTGTTGACGGGAATGCCGATCGCAGCCGCCCGCAACGGATTGTTCTTGATCGCGCGCAGCGACAGGCCGAACGGTGAATGCACGATCATCCGCGCCAGCAGGAACAGCACGAACAGCACTGCGAGCGCATAGAAGAAGCCGGTCTTGCCGAACATGTCGAAGGCGAACACGCCGAAGATCGGTTGGATGTCGATCCCTTGCAGGCCGTCGGTGCCGCCGGTGATGTTGGAGAAGCGCTCCGCCAGCGCTTCCATCAGCAGTGCGATGCCGAGCGTGACCATCAGCCGCGTCAGGTCGGCGCCGCGGATCACAAGGAAGCTGGTGGCGAAGCCGAGCACCGTGGCGGCCAGGCCGGCCACGATCAACGCCAGCACCGGCTCATTGATGAGGCCGTGCACCGACAGCAGGCCGGCGCAATAGGCGCCGACGCCGAAGAAGGCGGCGTGGCCCAGCGAGACAATGCCGGCATAGCCGAGGATCAGGTCGAGCGACAGCGCGAACAGCGCCAGCCGCAGGATCTCGGTCATGATCAGATAGCGCGACGGGAATGCCAGTCCGACCGCCAGCACGACGATCCAGAAGGCGAACTCGCTCCAGTGCCAGCGGCCGTGCTGCCTGGCATGAAAACCGACCTCGGTTTGTGCGTTCGTGGTCATGCGATCCTCACCGCGTCGCCGTGCGACCGAACAGGCCGTTCGGGCGCCAGATCAGGATCACGATCATGATGGTGTAGATGACGAATGGGCCGAGCTTCGGCACGTAATATTTCCCGGCGACGTCGGCGACGCCAAGCAGCAGCGAAGCCAGGAACGGCCCGGTGATCGAGGACGAGCCGCCGACAGTGACCACGATCAGGAAGTAGATCATGAACTTCAGCGGGAAATATGGATCGAGGCCGAGGATTTCCGCGCTGAGTGCGCCGCCGAGGCCGGCGAGCCCGCAGCCGAAGGCGAAAGTGAAGGCAAAGACCTGCGGCACATTGATGCCGAGGCCGCTGGCGGCGCGCGGATCATCGACCGCGGCGCGCAGCCGGCTGCCGAACCGGGTCTTGGACAGCACGAGTTGCAGCCCCACCGTGAGCAGGCCGCAGATCACGATGATCATCAGCCGATAGCGGCCGATGCCGACGCCGAAGATGTCGAACTGGCCCTGCAGAATCTCGGGCAGTTTGATGAAGATGCGCGACGAGCCCATGATGTAGTCGACCGTGGCGACCGTCATGAACACCAGCCCGATCGAGAACAAGACCTGATCGAGATGGCTGCGCGCATAGAGATGCTGATAAAGGGTCCGCTCCAGCAGCGCCCCGATCACGGCGCTCGCGACGAAAGCCAGCGGCAGCGCGGCGAAGAACGGCCAGCCGACCCGGTTGACAAGCACGGCACAGACATAGCCGCCGGCCATGGCGAAGGCGCCATGCGCCAGATTGACGAAGTTCATCAGGCCGAGCGTCACGGCCAGCCCGCAGGCCAGCACGAACAGCAGCATACCATAGGCGACGCCGTCGAACAGATTGGTGAGGATGGCGGTCATGGAGTCTGGTTCAGTCCCCGGTCTCATCCCTTGCTACGAAGGGAACGCCTACAACGCTTGCTCGGTCTGCGCCTCCCCCGCGTGCGGGAGAGGTCGGATCGCATCGACAGATGCGATACGGGTGGGGAACGTCTCTCCACACGACCCATGTGCCGTGTAGCGCCCCACCCCAGCCCTCCCCCGCAAGCGGGGGGAGGGAGCGCCGCCCGTGCGCCCGACGCTACGAGCGCAGCCTCACTTCTTCGCCTTGCCCGGATCCTTGACAGCTTCGAAGGTCTGGAACTCGACATTGTAGAGCTCGCCGTCGACCTTCTCGACCTTGCGGATATAGACGTTCTGGACGATGTCCCGCGTTTCCGGATCGATCGAGATCGGGCCGCGCGGGCTCTCCCAGGCCATGCCCTTCATCGCCGCGAGCAGGGAGTCGCCATCGGTCTTGCCGCCGCTCTTCTTCAGGGCCTCATAGATCAGGTGAATGCCGTCATAGCCGCCAACCGCCATGAAACCCGGACGGCTGTTGTAGGCCTTCTTGTAAGCCGCGACGAACTCCTTGTTCTTCGCCGACGGATGCGCCGCCGAATAGATGTGCGCCGTCACCGCGCCAAGCACGGCGTCGCCCATGTCGTTGAGCAGGTCGTCGTCGGTGACATCGCCCGGCCCGATCACCTTGATGCCGCTCTTGTCGAGACCGCGCTCGGCATATTGCTTCATGAAGTTGCCGCCCTGCCCGGCCGGCACGAACACGAACATCGCATCCGGCTTGGCGTCCTTCATGCGCTGCAGGAACGGCGCAAAGTCCGGGTTCTGGAGCGGAACCTTGACTTCCTCGACGATCTCGCCGCCACCGGCCGTGAAGCGCTCCTTGAACGAGGCCAGCGCGTCATTGCCCGGCGCATAGTCCGAGGTCAGGGTCGCGACCTTCTTGATGCCGTTCTTGACCGCCCAGTCGCCGATGATGGTGGAGGACTGCGGCAACGTGAAGCTGGTGCGGACGATGTAAGGCGACTTCTCGGTGATGATCGAAGTCCCCGCGGCCATCACGACCTCCGGGATCTTGCCCTGGGTGGCGAGCGGCGCGGCAGCGAACGCCGCCGGGGTCACGCCGAAGCCGGCAATGACGTTGACCTTGTCGTTGACGATCAGCTCCTGCGCCAGCCGCTTGGTATTGTCGGGCAGCGCAGCGTCGTCCTTGAGGATGACCTGGATCTTCTTGCCGGCGACGGTGTCGCCGTTCTGCTGCATGTAAAGCTTGATCGCGTTGTCGATCTGCTTGCCGGTCGACGCCTGGCCGCCGGTCATCGGCACGATCAGGCCAATTTTGAACACGTCCTCGGCCCGCGCCGCACCGGACGCGAGCGCAGCCGCGGCCAATGCCGCACTAGCGAGCGTCAGTGTCTTGTTTCGCACGAACATTGAAACTACCTCCCTGGTCGGATCAGGACCGCAGCCCCCGGCCATTGTTGTCTCACCTGTGCGATCTCGTTCACGATATCGCGCGCGCATCGCTGCGGACTCGGCACGTTCTTGTCAATGGCGATCATGGGAGGCTTCGTGGACGATCGGTTTCTGAAACCGACCAGCGGAGCTATACGAGGTATAATGATACTTTCACCATGGATCGGCCAAATTTTACCATTTGATGGCAAGCCGTTAGGGTCGGGGCCGCGGGGTGCCCGCAGCATGAGAGGTCATCCGTCGATGCCGGCCAGCCGCCGATCCGCAATAAGAATGGCTACGGCCATGATGGTGCTGACCACCCTCGTCCCGGCGTTATCCGGCTGCTCGTCCATCAACGCGACGGTCGGCGCCGGCATGGGCGACCTGATGCCGCAATGGGCGGGCGGCCTGCCGGCTGGCGCCCCACCCCGCCCCGGCACCGCCGAATACGACCGCTTCATGCAGGAGCGCGAGCGGCAACGGCAGCTGCCGGCCGCCGAGCGCGACAAGGGGACGCAGCCCGACGCCAACGCCCAGGCGACCGGCTCCGGCCGCTGACGGCTGCGTCAATCCATGAACACGACGGTCTTGCGGCCGTTGAGAATGACGCGGTCCTCAAGGTGGTAGCGGATCGCCCGCGCCAGCACCCGACGCTCGATGTCGCGCCCCTTGCGGACGAGATCATCAGGCGTATCGCGATGGCTGATGCGCTCGACATCCTGGTCGATGATCGGGCCTTCGTCGAGATCGCGGGTCACGTAATGGGCCGTCGCGCCGATCAGTTTGACACCGCGCTCATAGGCCTGGTGGTAGGGCTTGGCGCCCTTGAAGCCCGGCAGGAACGAATGGTGGATGTTGATGCAGCGGCCCGACAGGCTTGCCGACATCTCATCGGAGAGAATCTGCATGTAGCGGGCGAGCACGACGAGATCGGTCTTGGTCTCCTCGACCAGCTTCAGGATCGCCTGCTCCTGGTCGCGCTTGGTCTCCTTGGTGACCGGCATGTGATGAAACGGAATGTCGCCGAAATCGAGCCCGGCATAGGTCTCGCGCGGATGGTTGGAGACGATCGCGGTCGGGATCATCGACAGGTCGCGGGTACGCCAGCGATACAGGATATCGACCAGGCAATGGTCGAACTTCGAGACCAGCAGCATCACCCGGCGCTGCGCGGCGCGGTCGCGCATCTGCCAGTCCATCGAAAAGCGCTCGGCGATCGCCGCGAATCCGGTCTGCAGCGCCGGCAGGTTGACGGCGAGATCGGCGGCCGTGAACACCACCCGCATGAAGAAGTGATCCGTCTCGAAGTCGCCGAACTGCTGGGCGTCGAGAATGTTCTGACCGTTATGGGCAAGGAAGGTCGAAACGGCCGAGACGATCCCGGGACGATCCGGGCAGGACAGGGTCAGGACATATTGGTGGTCGGACATGGCGATGACGTCACCGGACGGATGAGCTGAAGATGAATGAGGAGCCGAGCTTGGCGCCCGTTCGGGCCCTGCTCTACCACCCTCTGCACGCTTGCGCCAACGCTCGGCGCGGGGGCAGGATGAACAAAAGATCACTCCTCAAGCTTCGAGCATGGCCATGGCAGACCGGCTGACCGGCAACCGCATCCTGATCCTGGAAACCCGCGAGGAGGCGCAGTTCTCCCGGCTGCTCGCCGAGCAAGGCGCCGACGTGCTGCAATGTCCGATGTTCACGATCCAGGACGCGCCGGACCCGGCTCCGGTCGAGGCCTGGATCCATCGCTGCATCGAACGGCCGCTTGACGATCTGGTGTTGATGACCGGCGAGGGGTTGCGGCGGCTGATGACGGTGGTGCGCCGAATCGGCGTCGAGCCCGCATTCATCGCGGCGCTGGGCAAGGCCCGCAAATTCACCCGCGGGCCGAAGCCGGGGCGCGCCTTACGCGAGCTCGGGCTCGAGTCCCAGGTGACGACCGAGAAACCGACGTCGGAAGGCGTCGCCGAACTGCTGGCGCGATACGATCTGAAAGGCCATCGCCTTGGCTTGCAGCTCTATCCCGACAAGGATCATTCGGCGCTGATCGGCGCCATCCAGGCGGAAGGGGCCGACGTCGACCCGGTGCTGCCCTATGTCTATGATGCCAAGGCGGCGGACGCGAACATCCTGACCGCGATCGACGAGATGACCGCCGGCAAGGTCGATGCGATCGCACTGACCAGCTCCGGCCAGCCGCGTCGGCTGTTCGACGTCGCCAAGGCGCATGGCGTCGAGGACCGGCTGCGACAGGGTCTGGCGCGCACGCAGATTGCGTCCGTGGGGCCCGTGGTGACGGAGGAGCTCGCCGCGCACGGGCTTGCGCCATCGATCGTGCCGGCGGGAGAGGCCTATTTCATGAAGCCGCTGATCTCGGCGATGGCGACGGCGCTGGGTGTGAAGGCGCAGCGGACCTGATCCCGCAGCTGGAGGCGTCATTGCGTCGGCGCAATCTCGCCCCGCAATGACAATGACGGAGAACTAGCCCTGACCCGTCTCGCGCAGGAACGCCTGGTAGGCGAGCCTGATCCCCTCCTCCAGGGGCGTCGTCGCGCGCCAGCCGAGCGCGGCGAGGCGCGAGACGTCGAGCAGCTTGCGCGGCGTGCCATCCGGCCGTGACGGATCGAAGCTGATGCGGCCCCGATAGCCCACCGCGGCCGCGGCCACACGGGCGAAATCGGCGATGGTGATGTCCTCGCCGGTGCCGATATTGACCAGTTCGGGCGCCGAAAAGGTCTTCATCAGATGCAGGCAGGCATCGGCCATGTCGTCGACATAGAGAAATTCGCGCCGCGGCGTGCCGGTGCCCCATACCACGACCTCGGCGGCGTCGCTTCGCTTCGCCTCATGGAAGCGCCGGATCAGCGCCGCGACGACATGGCTGTATTCGGGATGATAATTGTCGCCCGGACCGTAGAGATTGGTCGGCATCACATTGATGAAGTCGGCGCCATATTGGCTGCGATAGGCCTCGACCATCTTGATGCCGGCGATCTTGGCGATCGCATAGGGCTCGTTGGTCGGCTCCAATGCGCCGGTGAGCATCGCGTCCTCGCGCAAGGGCTGCGCGGCGAGCTTCGGGTAAATGCAGGAAGAGCCGAGAAACATCAGCTTCTCGACGCCGTTCACATGCGCGGCGTGAATGACATTGGTCGCAATCGCGAGATTGTCATAGATGAACTCGGCCCGCAGCGTGTTGTTGGCGACGATGCCGCCGACCTTTGCCGCAGCCAGGAACACCACTTGCGGCTTGGCGCGGGCAAACCATGCGAACACGGCGGCCTGGTCGCGCAGATCGACCTCGCTGCGCGGCACCGTCATGAGCGCGACGTTCTCGCGCACCAGACGCCGCACCAGCGCGCTGCCGACCATGCCGCGATGGCCGGCGACGAAGACGCGTTTTCCCGCGAGCTCAAAGCGTGTTGCTGCCACGAGCCGCCTCCCGCCGCGCCGCGACGAGGTCGCTCGCAACCATTTCCTTGACCAGTTGTGCAAAGCTGGTCTTCGGCGTCCAGCCGAGCTTGTCACGCGCCTTGCTGCAATCGCCGATCAGGAGATCGACCTCGGTGGGCCGGAAATAATTGGGATCGATGCGCACCACCGCCTTGCCGGACCGGCAGTCGATACCCGTCTCCTCGACCCCCTCACCGCGCCATTCGATCCGGCGATCGACCTCGGCGAAGGCAAGCTCGACCAGCTCGCGCACCGAATGCGTCTCGCCGGTCGCCAGCACGAAGTCATCCGGCACATCCGCCTGCAGGATCCGGTGCATGCCCTCGACATAGTCGCGGGCATGGCCCCAGTCACGCTTGGCCTCGAGATTGCCGAGATAGATGGCCTCCTCCAGACCGGCCTCGATGCGGGCGACGCCGCGGGTGATCTTGCGCGTCACGAAGGTCTCGCCGCGGATCGGGCTCTCATGGTTGAACAAGATGCCGTTGCAGGCGAACATCCCGTAGGCCTCGCGGTAATTCACGGTGATCCAGTAGCCGTAGAGCTTGGCACAGCCGTAAGGGGAGCGCGGATAGAATGGCGTCGTCTCCCGCTGCGGGATCTCCTGGACCAGCCCGTAAAGCTCGGACGTCGATGCCTGATAGAACCGGGTCTGTTTCTCCATGCCGAGAATGCGAATGGCTTCCAACAGGCGAAGAACACCGAGCGCGTCGGCATTGGCAGTGTATTCCGGGCTCTCGAAGCTGACGCCGACATGGCTCTGCGCGGCGAGATTATAGATCTCGTCGGGACGGATCTGCTGCACCAGCCGGATCAAATTGGTCGAGTCGGTCATGTCGCCATGATGCAGCAGAAACGGCACATTGCCTTCGTGCGGGTCCTGGTAGAGGTGATCGACCCGTCCGGTGTTGAACGACGACGATCGTCGCTTGATGCCATGCACGGTATAGCCGAGCCCGAGCAGGTACTCGGCGAGGTAAGCGCCGTCCTGCCCGGTCACGCCGGTGATCAGCGCCACCCGGCCGCTGCAATCCTTGCCCGCCATCACCACTCCAACATCGCCACCGCCCCTGCAGGCCGCGTTCCCCACGAGCAGTCCATAGCCGCCGCCGCCGGTCAAGCTCAATGGAAAACATATGTCAGATCAATGGCGTAGAAATAGGATGCAAAGGTAGGTCTAATCCCCGTAGCAGCGCAGGCGGTCGAGATCGAGCACGGTCACCCCGCCATATTCCACCCGCAACAGGCCGTCGCGCTCCAAGGTCTTGAGGCATTGATTGGCGTTCTGCCGCGACAGGCCGGAGAGTGCCCCGATCTCCTCCTGGGTGATTTCGAGGTGACGGGTCGTGTTGGGGTAGAGGATCGGGTTGAAGAGCGCGGCAATGCTGCGGGCCAGCCGCGCCGTCGCATCCAGCGTGCGGCCGACCTCGACGAGGCCAATGAACTGGCCGAGCCGCTCGTTGAGCTGAGTGACCAGAAAGCGGTTGAAGCCGACGCTGTTCTCGAACAGCCACATGAAGGTCTGCCGCTCCATCAGCGCCGCACGGGTATCGCGCAGCGCGACCACGTCGTAGCGGCGCGGCTCGTTCTTGAGCACGCTGCCCTCGCCGAACCAGGCGCCGGCCGACATGCCCGCAAACGTCGTCGCCTTGCCGCCCCGCGATACCGTGCTCATGCGGGCCAGACCCGAGACGATGCCGGTCCAATAATCGAACTGATCGCCACGCAAAAAGATGTGCTCGTTGGCCGCAAAGGAGCGCTCGACGATGCCGGCCGAGGCAGCGTCGATCTCCTCGGGCTTGAGATGGCGCGACCAGGGCGCGATGCGCAGCAGGGTGTCGGAGGAGATCAAGCCGTCGTCTCGTTACTTCGAATCCCGCGACCGTATTGCATCGCAACAATCACGTCTTGAATTTTGCCCGGGAATTGTCAGGCGCAAGACAGTTCCTAATAGCGCTTTCCCTTATCCAGGACCACCGCATTCGACTCGGGCCTCTCGGGTTCATCCCCAGCCCGGATGACGCGAAAGACCGGCATGCGGCAAAATGCGCCTGCCGTAACCGCCCGTCATTCGTCGGATGGCGCGGAACAGGCGGGCGGGATAGAGTTCGACGACAGCGGCGAGCCTACGTCGCGACACCAGGCTTGAAGAGCGCAACAAGCGCCGGCAAGGACTTCGGGAGGACGACTTGGACTATACGTTGGAAGCGCGCGGGGTGTCGCTGCGTTTCGGTGGGGTGAAAGCCCTGACCGACGTCAGCTTCGGCGTGCGCGAGGGCGAGCTGTTCTCGATCATCGGCCCGAACGGCGCCGGCAAGACCTCGATCGTCAACTGCATCTCCGGGCGCTATAAGCCGACCGAAGGCCGCCTGTTCCATCGCGGCCACGACATCACCGGCCTGCCGCCGAATGCGCGCGCCAAGATCGGCATCGGCCGCACATTCCAGAACCTCGCTTTGTTCCACCACATGAGCGTGCTCGACAACATCATGGTCGGGCGCCATCACTTGTTGAAGAACAACTTCCTCACCGGCTCGCTCTATTGGCTCACCGGCGCGCGGCGCGAGGAGCTGAAGCACCGCGAGAAGGTCGAAGAGATCATCGACTTCCTCGACCTGCAGTCGGTGCGCAAGGCGCCGGCGGGCACCCTCTCCTACGGCCTGCGCAAGCGCGTCGAGCTCGCCCGCGCAATGGCGCTCGAGCCGCATCTCATCCTCCTCGACGAGCCGATGGCCGGCATGAACTTCGAGGAGAAGGAGGACATGGCGCGCTACATCGTCGACCTCAACGAGGAGTACGGCATGACCGTCGTGATGATCGAGCACGACATGGGCGTCGTCATGGACATCTCCCACCGCGTCATGGTGCTCGATTTCGGCCGCAAGATCGCAGAGGGCGATCCGGCCGCCGTGCTCGCCGATCCCCACGTCAAGCGCGCCTATCTCGGCGAGGAGGACGAACTGCTGGTCGATCCCGACGAGGCGCCCTCCATTGCGGAGGACGCGGCATGATGGACTATGCGGGGCGCGTCAGACAGGCCGACACCTATCCGAAGCTGCTGCGGCTGAATGCCAGGGAGCACGGCCAGGAGATCGCGCTGCGCAAGAAGGATCTCGGCCTCTGGCGCACCTTCACCTGGGCCGACTACCAGGCCCGCGTCCGTGATTTCGCGCTCGGCATGGTCGCGCTCGGGCTCGGCAAGGACGACGTCATTGGCATCATCGGCGACAACCGGCCGGACTGGGTCGCAGCCGAAATCGCCACCCATGCGATCAGGGCGTTCAGCCTCGGCCTCTATCGCGACGTGCTCGACGACGAGGCCGCCTATCTCCTGAATTATGGCGAAGCGCGGCTGGTATTCGCCGAGGACGAGGAGCAGGTCGACAAGCTCTTGAATCTCGCCGATCGCGTGCCGGCGCTGAAGCACATCGTGTATTCCGATCCGCGGGGCATGCGGAAATATGACGATCCCAGGCTGATGCCGGCCGACAAGCTCGCCGAGCTCGGCCGCAACCGGGCCGCCCGCGAGCCGGATCTTTATGACCGCATGGTCGATGCCACCCAGGGCGACGACGTCGCGATCCTCTGCACCACGTCGGGCACGACCTCGCATCCGAAGCTCGCGATGCTCTCAGCCGCGCGCGTGCTCAAGCATTGCGCCACCTATCTCGCCTTCGACCCCAAGGGGCCCGAAGACGAATATGTCTCGGTGCTGCCGCTGCCCTGGATCATGGAACAGGTCTATGTGCTCGGCAAAGGTCTGCTCTGCCGGATGAAGGTCAACTTCGTCGAAGAGCCGGATACGATGATGAACGACTTCCGCGAGATCGCGCCGACCTTCGTGCTGTTCGCGCCAAGGGTCTGGGAGCAGATCGCGGCCGACGTCCGCGCCGCCGTCATGGACGCCTCGCCGCTGAAGCAGCGGCTGTATCATCTGGGCATGTCGACCGGTCTCGCGGCGCTGGAGAAAGGCCAGCATTCGAGCTTCGCCAATATGCTGCTGTTCCGCGCGCTGCGCGACCGTCTCGGCTTCACCCGGCTGCGCTCGGCCGCGACCGGCGGCGCCGCGCTCGGGCCTGACACCTTCAAGTTCTTCCGCGCCATGGGCGTGCCGCTGCGCACGCTCTACGGCCAGACCGAACTGCTGGGGGCCTACACGCTGCACCCTGCCGACAAGGTCGATCCCGACACGACCGGCGTACCGATGTCGGAGGACATCGAGATCAGGATCGACCAGCCCGACAGCCAGGGCATCGGCGAGATCCTGGTGCGCCATCCCAACATGTTCTTAGGCTACTACAAGGCCCCTGAAGCCTCGGCCGCCGACGTCAAAGACGGCTGGATGCATTCCGGCGATGCCGGCTATTTCAACGACCACAACCAGTTGGTCGTCATCGACCGCATCAAGGATCTTGCCGAGACCGCGCGCGGCGAGCGCTTCTCGCCGCAATATATCGAGAACAAGCTGAAGTTCTCGCCCTATATCGCCGAAGCGGTCGTACTCGGCGCCGGCCGCGAGCATCTCGCGGCGATGATCTGCATCCGCTACTCCATCATCTCGAAATGGGCGGAGAAGAACCGCATCGCGTTCACCACCTATTCCGATCTCGCCTCGCGCAACGAGGTCTATGCGCTGCTGCAGAAGGAGGTCGAGACCGTCAACGCGCATCTGCCGGCTGCGCAGCGTATCGCCCGCTTCCTGCTGCTCTACAAGGAGCTCGACGCCGACGACGGCGAACTGACCCGCACCCGCAAAGTCCGCCGCAGCGTCATCAACGAGAAATACGCCGACATTATCGACGGCATCTATGGCGGCAAGCCGGCTATCCCCGTCGACACCGTCATCCGTTTCCAGGACGGCACCACCCAGCGCATCCGCACGACGTTGAGGGTGGTGGATCTCGGAGGCCACGGACCCATGGCGGAGGCGGCGGAGTGATGCGCCTTCCGTCACAAGAGACAGTCATGCGCGGGCTTGAGCCGCGCATCCATCCTCTTCCGAAAACCTCCTTCGCGATGGATCGCCGGGTCGAGCCCGGCGGTGACGCGTGAGAACGATCATGAATACCTCCTTCCTTATCCAGCTCCTCGTCAACGGCCTCGTGGTCGGCACGCTCTATGGCGTGGTCGCGATGTCGTTCGTGCTGATCTACAAGGCGACGCAGGTCGTCAATTTTGCCCAAGGCGAGCTGCTTTTGATCGGCGCCTGGGTGTGCTGGCTGCTGCTGACGAAATATCAAGTCCCGTTCTGGGTCGGCATGCCGCTGACGCTCGTCTTCATGTTCGCGTTCGGCATCGCCGTGCAGGTCGTGATCCTCCGTCCCATGATCGGCGAGCCCATCATTTCCGTCATCATGGTGACGATCGGCCTGTCGACGGTGTTCCAGGCGGCGCTGAAATGGATGTTCGGCGTCAATCCGCAGCCGTTCCCGCCGGTGTTCGCGAGCAAGGCAGTCGATCTGTTCGGGCTACAGATCCAGACCGTCTATGTCATGAGCCTCGCGGTCTCGGTCGCGATGATGCTCGGCATGGCCTGGTTCTTCAAAGCCTCGAAATACGGCCTCGCGATGCGCGCCACCGCCTTCAACCAGCAGGTCGCGCAATCGCTCGGCATCTCCGTCAAGAACGTGTTCGCGATGGCCTGGGCGATCTCGGCAACCGTCTCCGCCGTGGCCGGCGTCGTCGTCGCCGTCGTCAACGGCGTGTCGTCGGGACTGTCCGCCTATGGCATCAAGGTGTTTCCCGCGGCGATCCTCGGCGGCCTCGACTCGGTCGGCGGCGCCGTACTCGGCGGCATCATCATCGGCCTGCTCGAAAACATCGCGCAATATGTCGACAGCCAATACCTGCACTGGGGCAATCTCTACGAGATCGCGCCGTTCTACGTGCTGATCCTCATCCTGATGATCAAGCCCTACGGCCTGTTCGGCACCAAAGACATCGAGCGGATATGAGCATGATCGCCGAAAAGTGGAGACCGGTTTTCGGTAACGATCATGCTCAAACCAAAGCGAAGGGCGAGCCCATGACGCAACTCAAGATCCAGGCGAGATAGGCCCGCCATGGTTGCACGCTCCACCATCCCCGCCGGTGACTTCCGCACCTCCTATGCGGCCGACACCACGATCTTCCCGACCAAGACCAGCCGCAATTTCGCGATCGCCGGCGTGATCCTGCTGTGCTTCGCGCCGCTTGTGTTCTCCGAATACTGGCTGTCGGTCTCGATCCAGATCGGCATCTTCGCAATCGCGGCGCTCGGGCTGAACATTCTGGTCGGCTTCACCGGGCAGATCTCGATCGGCCAGGCCGGCTTCTTCCTGCTCGGCGCCTTCACATCGGCCTATATCAACAACACCTATGCCATTCCGGTGTTCTTCGCGATCCCGCTGGCCGGCGTGATCACGGCGCTGGTCGGGCTGGTGTTCGGCCTTCCCGCGGCGCGGCTAAAGGGCCTCTATCTCGTCATCGCCACGCTCGCCGCGCAATATATCCTGCTCGACTTCTTCTCCCGCGCCGAATGGTTCTCCGGCGGCTCGGTGCCTGCGTCCGCCAATCCGTTCTCGATCTTCGGCTATACGCTGCGCGGCGACCGGCAATATTTCTACGTCGTGCTGGCCTATGTGCTGGTCTGCTATTTGCTCGTCACCAATTTGATGCGCACCCGCGACGGCCGCGCACTGATCGCGATCCGCGACCACTATCTCTCGGCCGAGATCATGGGCATCAACCTGACCAAGTACCGCACGCTGTCGTTCGGCCTGGCCGCGTTCTTCGCCGGCATCGCCGGCGCGCTCTATGCGCACTACCAACTGGTGATCTCACAGGAAGGCTTCGGCATCGAGCGCTCGATCCTGTTCCTGGCCATGATCATCATCGGCGGCACCGGATCGATCATGGGCACCCTGATGGGAACTGCCTTTGTCGTGCTGCTGCCGGAGTCGATGGAGTGGCTCAGCCACAATCTGAAGGGCGGCGCGATCGACAAGGCGCTCGCGCTCAACAACAACATCACCTTCCTGCGCGAGATCGCGATCGGCCTGATCATCATCGCCTTCCTGATGTTCGAGCCGGACGGGCTCGCGCGTCGCTGGCGACAGATCAAGACATACTGGAAGCTCTACCCGTTCTCACATTGATTCCAACCAACAGGGACCGGCGACAATCCGGCCCGGATGCACCACAGGAGGAAGCACTATGACGATCAAATCATGGCTCGGCTCGGCGGCGCTGGCGCTGCTCGCAGGCACCTTCGCCGCATCGGCGAACGCGCAGCAGATCGCGATCGGCCATCTGCAGGATCTGTCGGGCGGCACGTCCGACGTCGGCACGCCCTATGGCCAGGGCGTCGTCGACACCTTCGCCTGGGTCAACAAGAACGGCGGCATCGGCGGCAAGCAACTCGCGGTCGACAGCAACGACTATGGCTACCAGGTACCGCGCGCGATCGCGCTGTACAAGAAGTGGTCGGCGCCGGACAACAAGGTCGCCGCGATCATGGGCTGGGGCACGGCCGACACCGAGGCGCTCACCGGCTTCCTCGCCAATGACAAGATCCCGGACATGTCCGGCTCCTATGCCGCCGCGCTGACCGATCCGGAAGGCACCAGCGGCAAGGCGAAGCCGGCGCCGTACAACTTCTTCTACGGACCGAGCTACTCGGACGCGCTGCGCGCCGAGCTGACCTGGGCGGCCGAGGACTGGAAGGCCAAGGGCAAGCCCGGCAAGCCCAAATTCGTGCACATGGGCGCCAACCATCCCTACCCCAACGCGCCGAAGGCCGCGGGCGAAGCGCTCGCCACCGAGCTCGGCTTCGAGGTGCTGCCGCCGCTGGTGTTCGCGCTGGCGCCCGGCGACTACAGCGCGCAATGCCTGAGCCTGAAGAGCTCCGGCGCCAACTACGCCTATCTCGGCAACACCGCGGCCTCCAACATCTCGGTGATGAAGGCCTGCAAGAACGCCGGCGTCGATGTGCAGTTCCTGTCCAACGTCTGGGGCATGGATGAGAACGCCGCCAAGACCGCGGGCGATGCCGCCGATGGCGTGATCTTCCCGCTGCGCACCTCGGTCGGCTGGGGCGGCGATGCACCGGGCATGAAGACGGTGCAGGAGATCGCCAAGATGTCCGATCCCACCGGCAAGGTCTATCGGCCGGTGCACTACGTCGCCGCGGTCTGCTCCTCGCTCTACATGAAGGAAGCAATCGAGTGGGCGGTGAAAAATGGCGGCCCGACCGGCGAGAACGTCGCCAAGGGCTTCCACCAGAAGAAGGACTGGGTGCCGGCCGGCATGGAAGGCGTCTGCAGCCCCTCGACCTGGACCGAGAAGGACCACCGCGGCACGATGAAGGTCGACCTTTATCGCGCGCGCGTGACGGGACCGACCGATGGCGACCTCAACGACTTGATGGCCAAGGGCGTCATCAAGCTCGAGAAGGTCAAGACCATCGAGCTGCCGCGCAAGGCCGAATGGGCGGGTTGGTAAGTTGCTGAGCTGATGCCGAATGAGCTCGGCAGCAACTCCACGCACGATCGTCATCCCCGCGAAAGCGGGGATCCAGGACGCCGCGGCTTCTCGGTGAAGCATCGGCGTGTCTGGAATACTGGGTCCCCCGCCTTCGCGGGGGACGACAGCGGTGGACAACCACAATGACCGAGACACTCGACACTCCGCGAGCCGGCGCAGGCAGTGCCTTAGCCGCCCCCCTGCTCTCCGTTCGCAACATCGAGGTCGTCTATGACGACGTCATCCTGGTGCTGCGCGGGCTCAGCCTCGATGTGCCGAAGGGCGCCATCGTCGCGCTGCTCGGCGCCAATGGCGCCGGCAAATCGACGACGTTGAAGGCGATCTCCGGCCTGCTCAAGACCGAGGATGGCGAGGTGACGCGCGGCGAGATCATGTTCGACGGCGCGCGCATCGACGGCATCGATCCGGAGAAGATCGTCCGCCGCGGCATCTTCCAGGTCATGGAGGGCCGGCGCATCGTGGCCGACATGACCTCGCTCGAAAACCTCAAGCTCGGCGCGTTCACCCGCAGCGACCGTGAGGTCAACAGCGACATCGAGATGGTGTTCAACTATTTCCCGCGGCTGAAGGAGCGGACGGGCCTCGCCGGCTATCTCTCCGGCGGCGAGCAGCAGATGCTGGCGATCGGACGCGCGCTGATGGCGCGGCCGAAGATGATCCTGATGGACGAGCCCTCGATGGGCCTGTCGCCGCTGCTGGTGAAGGAGGTGTTCGCGATCATCAAGGAGATCAACCGTGATCTCGGCGTCACCATCCTCCTGGTCGAGCAGAACGCGCGCGCGGCGCTGTCGGTCGCCAGCCACGGCTACATCATGGAGCAGGGCAAAGTCGTGCTCGACGGCACCGCGGACAGTTTGCGCGACAACGAGGACGTCAAGGAATTCTACCTCGGCGGCGCCGGCGACCAGCGCAAGAGCTTCAAGAACCTGAAGAGTTTCAAGCGGCGGAAGCGGTGGCTGTAGCGAACTATCTGCTCGTCATGGCCGGGCTTGACCCGGCCATCCACGCGCGAGCCGGAACGACGAACGACGTGGATGCCCGGGACAAGCCCGGGCATGACGGTGCAAGACCGAAGGACTGGGCATGAATACCCACTACGACGCCCTCGAGACCCGTGATCCCGCCGAACGCGAGCAGGATCTGTTCGGCCGCCTGCCCGACGTGCTGCATGCAGCGATCAAGGCGCCCGCCTATGCCGCGCTGCTGCAGGGCATCGATCCCCGGGACATCACGAGCCGCACCGCGCTGGCGCAATTGCCCGTGCTGCGCAAGTCGCAGCTGCCGGCCCTGCACAAGGCCGCTCCCCCGTTCGGCGGCTTCGTCGCGCAGGCGCCTGGCGCGTTCTCCCGTCTGTTCACCTCGCCCGGCCCGATCTTCGAGCCAGAGGCGGCCCACACCGATCCCTGGCGCGGCGCGCGCGCGCTGTTCGCGGCCGGCTTCCGCAGCAGTGACGTCGTGCTCAACACCTTCAGCTATCATCTGACGCCCGGCGGCTTCATCTTCGATGCCTCGGCGCGCGCGCTCGGCTGCGCGGTGATCCCGGCCGGACCGGGGAACACCGAGGCACAGTTCGAGCTGATCGAGGCCTATCGCCCGATCGGCTACAGCGGCACGCCCGACTTCCTCAAGATCCTGCTCGATGGCGCGGCGAGCGCCGGCCGCGACGTCTCCTCGATCAAGCGTGCACTGGTGTCGGGCGCGGCCTTTCCGCCGTCCTTGCAGGCCGAGATCAAGGCGCGCGGGATCGATGCCTACCAGGCCTTTGGCACCGCCGATCTCGGCATCATCGCCTATGAGACCTCGGCACGCGAGGGCATGGTGGTCAACGAGGATCTCATTTTCGAGATCGTCCGCCCCGGCACGGGTGATCCCGTGGCCGAGGGCGACGTCGGCGAGATCGTCGTCAGCTCGCTCGATCCTGCCCATCCCTGGATTCGCCTCGCACTCGGCGATCTCACCGCCGCCCTGCCCGGCGTCAGCCGCTGCGGCCGCACCAACATGCGCATCAAGGGCTGGATGGGCCGCGCCGACCAGACCACCAAGATCAAGGGCATGTTCGTGCGACCCGAGCAGATCGCCGAGATCGGCAAGCGCCATCCGGAGCTCGGCCGGCTGCGGCTGGTCGTCACCCGCGCCGGGGAAACCGACGCGATGACGTTGAAGGCCGAATGCGCCGCGCCATCTGATGGCCTGCAGGACGCGCTCGCCACCAGCCTGCGCAGCGTCACCAAGCTCGGCGGCCAGGTCGAGCTGGTCGCGCCGGGAACGCTGCCCAACGACGGCAAGGTGATCGCAGACGAGCGCTGAGCCAGGTTCCAGCTCGAAGCGTAGCCCTGCAGCAGCGGCATGAGCGGCGGGGTGCGCACGGCCCATGCGCAATTGTCGCCTCCCGCGCCCTCTCCTATACAGCCATGTCACGCTCTCTCGGAGTTCGTCCGCATGGCCTTCCCGCGCGCGTCCAAAGCCCTGTCCCGCTTCACCGTGCTCGATCTGACGCGCGTGCGCGCCGGCCCGACCTGCGCGCGGCAGTTTGCCGATTGGGGCGCCAACGTTATCAAGATCGATGCCATGATGGAGGATGGCGGCGAGGCGCTCGGCGGCCCGCGCCGTGGTGCCGACTTCCAGAACCTGCATCGCAACAAGCGTGCGATGACACTCAATCTGAAAGACCCCAAGGGCGTCGACGTGTTCATGCGGCTGGCCAAGCAGGCGGACGTCGTGATCGAGAACTACCGGCCGGATGTGAAGACCAAGCTCGGTATCGATTACGAGGCCGTTCGCAAGGTCAATCCGCGCATCGTCTATGGCAGCATCTCCGGCTTCGGCCAGGACGGCCCCTATGCCAAGCGGCCGGGCTTCGATCAGATTGCGCAGGGCATGGGCGGGCTGATGTCGATCACCGGCGCGCCCGGCGAAGGGCCGATGCGCGCGGGGATCCCGATCGCCGATCTCTCCGCAGGCCTGTCCTGCGCGATGGGCATTCTCACGGCGCTGCTCGAGCGCGAGGTGTCCGGTGAAGGCCAGTGGGTGCAGACCTCGCTGTTGCAGGCGCAGATCTTCATGCTCGACTTCCAGGCCGCGCGCTGGCTGATGGAGAAGGACGTCGCACCGCAGGCCGGCAACAACCATCCGACCAGCATCCCGACCGGCGTGTTCAAGACCTCCGACGGCTACATCAACATCGCGGCGACCGGCGGCCGGATCTGGGAGCGGCTATGCCAGACGCTGGGCGCACCGGAATGGATCGATAATCCCGACTACGCGACGGCGCCGGCACGCTCCAAGAACCGCGACGCGTTGAACGCCGAGATCAACCAGCGAACGGTGGCGAAGACGAGCGAGCAATGGGTCGCCGAGCTCAACGCCGCCGGCGTGCCCTGCGGCCCGATCTACGCCATCGATCAGATGTTCGAGGACCCGCAGGTCAAGCACCTCGGCATGGCGCAGCAGGTCGCCAGCGACGACGGCCGCGACATCACGCTGGTGGCGCAGCCCTTCACATTGTCGCGCACGCCGAGTCGCATGGCGGCACGGCCGCCGGAATTCGGCGAGCAGACCGAGGAGATCCTCTCCGAATTCGGCTTCACCGACGGCGAAATCGCTGATCTTCGCCTGCATCGCGTCGTGTGAGCAGGTGCAATATGACCAAGCTGCGGCATCCCGCCGCTGTGGCCAAGATGTCACCACGTTGGAACTTCCAACTTGGCCGGATTGAGGCCAAGGCAAGACCGCGTTAATCTCTTCGCATCAGTTGATCGCGGACCTCATGGGGCCCGCGCGCGTGAGGAGTAGCGGACCATGAGCGCGACCGAGTTGAATGAATTCCTGACGGCGATGGACATCGTACGCGACGTCAACGCGGCCGCTGTGACTGCTCCTGGTGCTCTGTTGTTCGACGAGACGATGCTCGACAACGAATCCGACTGGTACCACATGCCCGTCGCAGAGAAGGTGAACTGAGACTGAGCTGCCTGAGTTCAACGCTCTCGTCTGATATCAACGCGTCCCGAGGCCTTCGTTCGGACAATCCGGACGGAGGCTTTTTCATTCGGGACCAGAATGAGGCAAGGAGCGAACAGGCATCCTTGTCAGAACACGCCGAACGCAAAAAAAGCCCGACGCAAGCGCCGGGCAAGGGATCGTCTCGGGAGGAAACATCAGGACGCGATGACCAGAGATCAGGCACCGCGCGTGAGCAGCACAACGTCTGCCCATGAATGAAGCCTACCACCGCCCTGCCTAAAAAGCTGTCATCGCAAAGACACAACCTCTGGAGAAGCGCGGAAAGGATTTGAACAACGGTCCGTCGCCGCGAAGCCAGCCTCCTCCCTGATGTGGCAACGGTGCCACGGTCCAGTTCGATCCACGCCAAGGCCCAATCGAGCCAGTGGTCGCAATCTCACGCGAATTCTTGCGTGTTTGTTGTGGCGTCCTGCCATTCCAGCGGCGGCGCCTCCGCCCCAGCGCAGAACGCGTGGTCGGCGCGGCTCATCTTGCCTGTGGCCGTCCTTCGAGACGCCCGCCTGCGGCGGGCTCCTCCGGACCAGATCTGAATGCGCAGCACGATCTCACCTTTCATGGTGAGGAGCGCCGCGCCTCAAAAGGTAGTGGACTCCACCAACTGTTGCGCGCGGAGCGTCTCGAACCATGAGGCCCCGAACGTCGCGGCCTGCGGTCCGCCGCCTACGCCTCGGCCTTCGCAGCCGGCGCGCTCGACTTGCTGATGCTCGCGACCAGCCGATCGATCAGCGGCCAGAACAACAGCAGGATCGCGAGCGTCGTGATGGTGCCGACGAGACCGTTCGCCCAGAATACCTTCATGTTGCCGCCGGAGATGATCATCGACTGGCGGAACGCATCCTCGGCACGGCTGCCGAGCACCAGCGCCAAGGTGAACGGCGCCAGCGGAATCTTGATCTTCTTGAAGACGTAGCCGACGACGCCGAAGCCGAGCATCAGCCAGACGTCGAACATCGCGTTCTGGATCGCATAGGCGCCGATGGCGCAGGACACCACGATCATCGGCGCGACCGCCGCAAACGGCACCCGCAGGATCGAGGCGAAGATCGGCACGGTCGAGAGCACAAGCACGAGGCCGACGACGTTGCCGAGATACATCGAGGCGATCAGGCCCCAGACGAAATCCTTGTGCTCGACGAACAGCAGCGGTCCAGGATTGAGGCCCCACACCATCAGACCGCCGAGCAGGATCGCCGCGGTGCCGGAGCCAGGAATGCCGAGCGCCAGCATCGGCAAAAGCGCCGCGGTGCCCGAGGCGTGCGCGGCGGTCTCAGGCGCGAACACGCCCTCAATGCGGCCCTTGCCAAAACTGTCCGGGTCCTTGGAGAAGCGCTTGGCGAGATTGTAGCCCATGAAGGACGCGGCGATCGCGCCGCCCGGCGTGATGCCGAGCCAGCAGCCGATCACCGAGGAGCGCAGCAGGGTCATCCAGTATTTCGGCAGGTCCTTCCACACCGCAAGCACCGTGCGCAGCGAGATCGAAGCCGCGTGACCGCGCAGCGCGAGGCGCTCCTCCATCGTCAGCAGGATCTCGCTGATGCCGAACAGGCCGATGACGGCGACCAGGAAGTTGATGCCGCGGAGCAGATCCGTCGAGCCGAAGGTCATGCGCAGCTGGCCCGAGACCGTGTCCATGCCGACACCGGCAAGCAGCAGCCCGAGCGCCATCGCAATGACGGTCTTGTGCTTGTCCTCACGTCCGAGACCGACGAAGGAGCAGAAGGTGAGCAGATAGACGGCGAAGAACTCGGGCGGGCCGAACTTCAGCGCGAAGGACGAGATCCACGGCGCCAGGAAGGTGATCAGCAGCACGGCGACCAGGGACCCGATGAAGGACGAGGTGAAAGCCGCCGTCAGCGCCTCGGCCGCCTTGCCCTGCTGCGCCATTGGATAGCCGTCGAAGGTGGTCGCCACCGACCAGGCCTCGCCGGGGATGTTGAACAGGATCGAGGTGATGGCGCCGCCGAACAGCGCGCCCCAATAGATACAGGACAGCATCACGATGGCCGAGGTCGGATCCATCGAGAAGGTCAACGGCAGCAGGATCGCGACGCCGTTGGGGCCGCCAAGTCCCGGCAGCACGCCGACGAACACGCCGAGCACCAGCCCGACCATCATCAGCGCCAGCGTCTTCCACGTCAGGAGGACCGCGAACCCATGCAGCAGCAGACCCAAGGCTTCCATGATTTCATTCCAGCTCGGTTTCCGTCATTACGAGCGCAGCAATCCAGAGTCGCGTGTGAAGCCCTGGATTGCTTCGTCGCTTCGCTCCTCGCAATGACAGGGAGAGATAGCAGTGTCAGTACCCGAACGCCGCTTCGAGCGGTCCTTTGGGCATCAGCACGTCGAAGACGATATCGAAGGTCACGAACATCACGGCGCTGAACAGGAACGCCGTGAGCAGAGATTTCCAGATCGCGATTCTGCCGACGATACGCATGAAGCCGGCGATCAGCAGGAAGCTCGCGACATAGATGCCGAGAAACTGCATGGCGATGCAGAACAGAAGCGTCGGCACAAACACCGCCATCACGCGGCGCAACTGCGCCCGCGTGACGAAGGTCTCGACCGCCTCCTTGCGCGACAGGAAGGCCGCGCCGATGCCGTAAAGGCTGGCGCCGCCGAGGATCACCGACAGATAGAACGGGAAGTAGCCGGGCTCCGGACCGGTGGAGTCCCAGGACGCCCCGGTCCGCCAATTGTCCCAGGCGAGCACGACGGCGAGCGCGAGCAGCAGCAGCGACACAGCGACGTCGACGGTCCGGTTGGAGGTGACGGAAGGAGAATCCTCCTCAGGCGCGGTCGGATCGTCGACCGCGATCTCGAGCTCAGCGTTGGACATCGATCCTCCTCATCCCCTCGCCTCGCCCGGCCTCACTTGGCGACGAAGCCGGCTTCCGTCATCAGCTGCTTGTTCAGCGAGCCGTCCTCTTCGAGGAACTGCACCATGTCCTTGCCCGTAAGGAAGATCGGCTTGAGCGCCTGCTTCTCCATGTAGTCCTTGTATTCCGGCGTCTGCACCAGCTTGCTGAACAGGTCGACGTAGAACTCCTGCTGCTCCTGGGTCACCTTGCCTGGCAAGAACATCGCGCGCAGCATCAGGTACTGCACGTCCAGGCCCTGCTCCTTGCAGGTCGGAATGTCATTCCAGGACTGCGTCTCCGTGACCTTGGCGGTGTAGGAGATGCGCTCCTTGTCGAACACGCAGAGCGGACGCACCTGGCCGGCGCGCCAGACCTCCAGGTTCTCGGAGGGATTGTTGACGTTCGCCTCGGTATGGCCGCCGACCAGTTGCGTCGCAGCCTCGCCGCCCGACTTGTAAGGCAGATAGGAGAATTTCGCGCCGGTCTTCTTCTCCAGGAACACGGTGAGCACGTGATCCTCGCGCTTCGAGCCGGTGCCGCCCAGCTTGAACGGCGAGCTCGATGCCTTGGCGGCTTCGATGAACTCCTTCACCGTCTTCGGACCATTGACATTGTCCCACAACACGAACTGGTCGAGCGCGATCACCGCGACCGGCGACAGCTCATGCCAGTCGAACGGCAGCTTGGCCGACAGCGGCAGCATATAGATCAACGAATAGGCGATCAGGACCTTGTTGGCGTCACCATCGCTGGACTTCATGTACATCAGCGCCTCGGCTCCGGACGCCCCGCCCTTCAGCGACACGACGACCGGTTGCTTCAGCAGATTGTTCTTCTGGATCGCAGCCTGCATCATGCGGGCCATCTGGTCGGATGCGCCACCGGCGCCCGCAGCCACGACGATTTCGACCGGCTTGGTCGGTTCCCAGCCGGCAAAGGCCGGCGCACTTCCGAAAAGAACCGCCGTTGCGGCCGCGATTTTGATCAGGTTGCGCACGTGTTTTCTTCCCCGTTCGAAGCGCCTGCTTGCATCCTACCAGGATACTGCTGGCTTATTGTGATGAGTTCAAGATGACAAGGAAAATGCCGCATCGCGATGTCCGCATAAGGTCGCAGCCGCGGCATGCGCTACTTGCCCTTCCAGTTCGGTGTCCGCTTGTTGAGGAACGCGTCCATGCCCTCGCGGAAATCCTCGCTCATATAGGCCCGCAGGATCAGGTCCTCGCCCTCGTCGCGCGTCAACGTGCGGCGGATGCGGCGGACCGCCTCCTTGGTCACTTCGAGCGTGATCGGCGCATGCGACGCGACGAGCTTCGCCGTCTCAAGCGCGCGCGTCTGCAGGGTTTCGACGTCGGGAACGATCTCGTTCAGCAGGCCGAGCGCAAGCGCCTCCGGCGCCTCGGCCAGCCGCGCCTTGAAGATCAGGTCCTTGGTCCGCGCCGGTCCGATCAGGGAGACCACGCGCGAGATGTTCGACATCGATAGGCAGTTGCCGAGCGTGCGTGCGATCGGAAAGCCGATGCGGGTGGTCTCGGTGCCGATCCGGATGTCGCAGCAGGCGGCGATGCCGGCGCCGCCGCCGGTGCAGGCGCCGGCGATCGCCGCAATCACCGGCACGCGGCAGAGCTCGAGCGTGCCGAGCACGCGATCGATCCGCGCCTCATAGTCGAGCGCGTCCTGCGCGGTCTTGAAGGCACGGAACTGGGAGATGTCGGTGCCGGAGGCGAACGCCTTGTCGCCGGCGCCGGTCAGGATCAGCGCCTTGATCGACCGGTCGGCATTGATGGCCTCGCAGATCGAGGCCATCTGGTCGTACATCGCGAATGTCATCGCGTTGCGCGCCTGCGGCCGGTTGAAGGTGATCTTGGCGATGCCGTCGTCGACGGCATAGATGAGATCGTCGGATCCGGTCGCAGGTGCGTTCATCAGGCCACCTTCGAAATCGGCGCGGCCTCGCGCGCCTTCAGGACGTCCATCGCCGCGAGCACGCCACCGGCCCGATGCGGCACATTGGCAAGCGCGAGGCCCATCTCGACGCCGGCGAGCGTGCCCATCAGCATCAGGTCGTTGAAGTGACCGATATGACCGATGCGGAAGACCTTGCCCTTGATCTTGTTCAGGCCGGTGCCGAGCGACATGTCGAAGTGCTCGAGCACGAGCTTGCGGAACTGGTCGGCATCATGGCCCTCGGGCATCACGACACCGGTCAGCGCCGGAGAATGCGCCTGCGGATCCTGACACTGCGTATCGAGACCCCAGGCCTTCACGGCGGCGCGGGTGGCGAGGCTGTGGCGGCGATGGCGGGCGAACACGTTCTCGTGGCCCTCCTCCTCCAGCATCTTCAGCGCCTCGTTGAGGCCCATCAAGAGATTGCAGGCTGGCGTGTAGGGGAAGGTGCCGAGCTTGTTGAAATTGATGATCTCCTGCCAATCCCAATACGAGCGCATGCCCGGATTGGCCTTGGCGGCGGCGAGCGCCTTCTCCGAGACAGCATTGAAGCCGAGTCCCGGCGGCAGCATCAGGCCCTTCTGCGAGCCCGCGACGGAGACGTCGATGCCCCAGGCGTCATGCTCGTACTCCATCGAGCCGAGGCCGGAGATGGTGTCGACCATCAGCAGCGCCGGATGGCCGGCGCGATCGAGCGCCTTGCGCACCTCGAGCGGCGGCGTGAGGCAGCCGGTCGACGTTTCGTTGTGCACGATGCAGACGGCCTTGATCTTGTGCGCCTTGTCCTCGACGAGGCGCTGCTCGATGGCCGCGATGTCGGCGCCATGACGCCAGTCGCCGGAGATGAAGTCGACGTCGAGCTTGAACTTGTCGGCGATGCCACGCCACAGCACCGCGAACTGGCCGGTCTCGGCCATCAGCACCTTGTCGCCGGGCGCGAGCGTGTTGACGATCGCCGCTTCCCAGGCGCCGGTGCCGGACGACGGATAGATGATCACCGGCTGCTTGGTGCGGAAGATCCGCTGGCTGGCCGCCAGCACAGCAAAACCGAGCTCGGCGAACTCGGGACCGCGATGATCCATCGTCGGCATGTCCATCGCGCGCAGCACGCGGTCGGGCACGTTGGTCGGCCCCGGAATTTGAAGAAAATGCCGTCCTGTGTGCACAGTCATTGGCGTCCATCCCCGGTCGTTTGGTTGGTGCGCGGACGTGGCATGCCACGCGCTCGCCGCGCTTTTCTCCCGCCAGACCGCTGGCGTCAACACAGAAGACGCAAGCACCGATCGCTTCGGGCTGACATCCCTCAGATGCACACGGGCTTCCTTCTGCTGTGCAGCGCGGCACGGGCGGATTTGACCCGCAACCGCACGCGATTTCGCCTCAATTCACAACTGCGAGGTGCCGCGGCGCATTGCCGGGCATGGGCTGCTCCAGAAGCGCCATCGCAGCATCGACGCCGCCGGCACGATGCGGCACGCCGGCGACACGCAGCCCCATCTCGACACCGCTCAACGCGGCCATCAGGGTCAACTCGTTGCACTCGCCGAGATGGCCGATACGGAACACCTTGCCGGCCACTTTGGAGAGGCCCGAGCCGAGCGACATGTTGTAATTGTCCAGTACGACCTGCCGGAACTGATCTGCATCATGGCCCGGCGGCATCAGCACGGCGGTCAGGACCGGCGAATAGTCCCTCGGCTCCTGGCAGAGCACCTCCAGCCCCCAATGCTGGACCGCGGCACGGGTGGCCTCTGCCAGCCGTTGATGGCGCGCGAATACCTCGTCGAGGCCTTCCTCGAGCAACATCGCGATCGCCTCACGCAAGCCGTAAAGCAGGTTCGTCGCAGGCGTATAGGGGAAGAAGCCATTCGCGTTCAGCTTCAGCATGTCTTCCCAATCCCAGAACGAGCGCGGCATCTTGTTGGTCTTGGCAACCGCCCGAGCCCTGTCCGAAACCGCATTGAAGCCGAGCCCCGGCGGCAGCATGAAACCCTTCTGCGAGCAGGACACAGCGACATCGACCTTCCACTCGTCGAAGCGGAAGTCGGCCGAGGCGAGGCCCGAGATGGTATCGACCATCAGCAGCGCCGGATGCTTGGCGCGATCCATCGCTGCCCTGACCTCGCCGATCCGGCTGGTCGCGCCGGTCGAGGTCTCATTGTGCACGACCATCACGGCCTTGATCTGATGCGCCGTGTCGGCCGCGAGCTTCTCTTCGATCATTGCGGGGTCGACACCGCGCCGCCAGTCGCCCGGAATGAAGTCGACCTCTACCCCCCAGCGCGCCGCCATCTGCCGCCACAGCGTGGCGAAATGGCCGGTCTCGACCATCAGCACCTTGTCGCCGGGTGACAGCGTGTTGACGATCGCAGCCTCCCAGGCGCCGGTGCCGGAGGACGGGTAGATGATCACCGGGCTCGCGGTCCTGAAGATCTTCTGCGAGCCGCTGAGGACGGCCTTGCCGAGTTCGCCGAATTCGGCGCTGCGGTGGTCGATCACCGGCATGTCCATCGCCCGCAGCACCCGCTCGGGCACCGGACTCGGTCCCGGAATGTGCAGGAAATGGCGGCCTTGGTGACGGGTCAAAGGAAAACTCCAGACGACAGCGGCATTGCAGCACCTATGATTGCATGCAATTTTTGACTGCGCAAGGCACATAACGAATTCATATATGAGATCGACCCAATCTGTAATCACCGCTACAATGCTGTGGCATGAGCTCCATGATTCCCGACATCGAAATGCCCCCCTCTGCCGAGCCAGGCAGCCGCACGACATCAGCGCGGGACGAGACCTCGTTGCATGACGAGATCCTGGCCAGGCTGCGCGACTACATCGTCGAGGGCCATGTCCCCGACGGCGGGCGGTTGTCCGAGCGGCAGCTCTGCGAGATGTTGGGGGTGTCCCGCACGCCCTTGCGTGAAGCCCTGAAGGTGCTCGCGGCGGAAGGGCTGGTCGAGCTGCTGCCCAATCGCGGCGCGCGGGTGCGCCCCCTGAGCGCCGCAGACATTCGCGAATTGTTCGACCTGATGGGCGGCCTGGAGGGTCTTGCCGGACGCCTCGCCTGCGAGAAAATGTCGGATGAAGACATCAAAAATATCGAGCAACTTCATCACGATATGTACGGCTTCTACATTCGGCAGGACATGCATGGTTACTTTCATGTGAACCAGCTCATCCATCGCGCGATCGTCGATGCCGCCGCCAATGCGACCCTTCACGCGACCTATGAGAGCCTCGCCGGACGCATCCGTCGGGTCCGCTTTTCAGCCAATTTCGCCCGCAAGCGCGAACGCTGGAGCGAGGCCATGCGCGAGCATGAGCAGATCCTCGACGCGTTGCGCCGCCGAGCCGGCAGCGAGCTGTCTGACATCCTCTTCCAGCATTTGCGCAACAAGGGGGCGGCCGCGATCGCCTACTTTGCCGAGGGGCAGGCCGTCGCCGCCCCACCCGGCGGAAAGCCGGTTGGAGTAGACTAAGGTTGAGAATGGCCTTCTCAAATTGCATGCAATCTGGTTGACGGTACGCTGCAAATGATTGACACCGGGCCGAGGCGTGGGGAACCGCGACCAGACCAGGGCCGACCAGGGACCATCATGCCGAACGCCAAAGCCGGTCCGTCCAGGCTGGAACAGAAGCTCCGCGCCGAGATCACCGGCGACGTCTTTTTCGATCGCTTCAATCGTGGCCGCTACGCCACGGACGCCTCATTTTATCAGGTCATCCCGGCCGGCGTGGTCGTGCCACGCACGATGGACGAGGCTTTACGGGCGCTGGCCATCGCCCGCGATGACGGCCGCATCGTCACCCCGCGCGGCGGCGGCACCTCGCAATGCGGCCAGACGGTCAACGAGGGAATCGTCGTCGACTTTTCCAAGCACCTCAACCGCATCGTCTCGCTTGACGTCGCCGGGCGGACCTGCGTGGTCGAGCCGGGCATCGTGCTCGATGACCTCAATCGCCAGCTGAAGACGCATGGCCTGTGGTTTCCCGTGGACGTCTCCACGGCATCGCGCGCCACGATCGGCGGCATGGCCGGCAACAATTCCTGCGGCGGCCGCTCGCTGCGCTACGGCACGATGCGCGACAACACCATCGCCATCGACGCCGCGCTGGCCGACGGCACGCAGGCGCGTTTCGCCGAGGTGCCGCGCGACCTAGCCGACGTGAACGCGCCGGACAAGGCCCGCGCCCTGTTTCGTCACATGCTGGCGCTCGGCGAGCGTGAGGCGGCCGAGATCGGCGACAGATTTCCCAAGGTGCAGCGCCGCGTCGGCGGCTACAATCTCGACGCGCTGACGCCGCGCAACGCCGCCAACAATCTCGCCCATCTCCTTGTCGGCTCCGAAGGCACGTTGGCCTTCTCCACCCGGATCGAGCTGAAGCTGTGGCCGCTCATCCGAAACAAGGTGCTCGGCGTCTGCCATTTCGGCAGCTTCTATGAGGCGATGGACGCGGCCCAGCATCTGGTCAAGCTGAAGCCGATCGCGGTCGAGCTGGTCGACCGCACCATGATCGGGCTCGGCCGCGACATCGCAATGTTCCGGCCGGTGATTGCGGCGGCCGTGCGCGGCGATCCCGATGCGATCCTGGTGGTGGAGTTCGCCGAGGAGACTGTCGACGCGAACCTCGCCAAGCTGAAGCTGCTCTCCGAGCTGATGGGCGATCTCGGCTTCTCCTGGACCAACGAACCGCGCAAATGGGGCGGCGTGGTCGAGATATCGGAGCCTGCCCTGCAGACGGCCGTCGCCGACTTCCGCGCCGCCGGCCTCAACGTGATGATGTCGATGAAGGAGGCCGGAAAGCCGGTGTCCTTCGTCGAGGACTGCGCGGTGCCGCTGCCGCATCTCGCCGACTACACCGCGCGCCTCAATGAGGTCTTCGCCAGACACGGCACTCGCGGCACGATGTATGCGCACGCCTCCGAAGGCTGCCTGCACGTCCGCCCCGTCCTGAATTTGAAGCTGGAGAAGGACGTCAAGGCGATGCGCGCCATCGCCGAGGAAGCCTTCGCCATGGTGCGCGAGTACAAGGGCTCGCATTCCGGCGAGCATGGCGACGGCATCGTGCGCTCGGAATTCCACGAACAGATGTTCGGCAGTCGTATCGTCGCCGACTTCAAGGAAGTGAAGCAGCGCTTCGACCCGGCGAACGTGCTCAACCCCGGCCGCATCGTCGATCCGCCCAGAATGGACGATCGCTCGCTGTTCCGCTATCCGCCGGATTATCGCATCGACGACATCAAGACCGTGCTCGACTGGTCGGCCTATCCCGGCGCTGCCGGCGGCTTCCAGGGCGCGGTCGAGATGTGCAACAACAACGGCGCCTGCCGCAAGCTCGACGGCGGCGTGATGTGCCCGTCCTATCGCGCCACCCGCAACGAGAAGGATGTCACGCGCGGCCGCGCCAACACGCTGCGGCTCGCGATCTCCGGCCAGCTCGGTCCAGGCGCGCTGTCGTCGGACGAGATGATGGAGACGCTGAAGCTCTGCGTCTCCTGCAAGGCCTGCCGCCGCGAGTGCCCGACCGGCGTCGACATGGCCAAGATGAAGATCGAGGTGCTGGCGGCACGGGCGACCAGCCATGGCCTCACCTTGCGTGACCGGATCGTCGCTTATCTTCCGCGCTATGCTGATCTCGCTGCACGCTTCGCACCGCTCGCGAACCTGCGCAATCACAGCGCGCCGCTGCGCGCGCTGATGGAGCGCGTCGCCGGCATCAGCGCCAAACGCAAGCTGCCGGCGTTCCGCAGCGACACGTTCCGCGTCGACGCCGAGGCGTTCGGCCCCGAGAACGGCCGCGAAGTCGTGCTGTTCGGCGACACCTTCAACCGCATCTATGAGCGCGAGAATCTCGACGCCGCGCTGCGCGTGCTGATCGCCGGGGGGTACCGCGTCTATGTGCCGAGGCCGGTCGATGGCGGCCGCGCGCTGTGCTGCGGCCGCACCTTCCTCTCCGCCGGGCTCGTCGATGAAGCCAAGTCCGAGCTGCAGCGGCTGGTCGAGACCTACGCGCCGTTCGCCGCCCGCGGCGTGCCGATCATCGGCCTGGAGCCGAGCTGTCTTCTCACGCTGCGCGACGAGCTGCTGTCGCTGCGCAACGACGCCAACGCCCGGACGATCAGCGCGCATGCGCTGCTGCTGGAGGAGTTTCTGGCGCGCGAGGCGGAGAGCGGCCGGCTGGCATTGCCGCTCGGTCCCCTGCCCGGCAAAGCGCTGCTGCATGGCCATTGCCACCAGAAATCCTTCGCCGCTTTCAAACCGGTCGAACAGGTTCTGCGGCTGATCCCCGAGCTCGAGGTCGAGACGATCGAATCCTCCTGCTGCGGCATGGCCGGCGCGTTCGGCTATGGCGCGGAGACCTACGAAGCGTCGCTGCAGATGGCGGAAGCCTCATTGCTGCCGGCTGTTCGCAAAGCTGATAGCACGACCTTCATCGTTGCCGACGGCACCTCCTGCCGTCACCAGATTCAGGACGGCGCTGCCCGCGGCGCCGTGCACGCTGCGCAGCTCCTGGCGATGAGCCTGGAGCGTACGCAGGCATCTCAGTAGCTCCCGAGACTGGAAGCCGCGGAGCATGATCTCACTGTCGTCATTGCGAGGAGCGAAACGACGACTTGTCCGCCATAGCCCGGAGGGTGACGGCGGAAGCAATCCAGATCTTTTCTTTCGCCCAGGATTGCTTTGCTTCGCTCGCAATGACGGATGATAAAGCCGACTATTCATCACAAATCACAAAGGACACCGACATGGCCGATCTCACGCTCGACACTGCCCGCAAGATCCTCGACGCGACGCTGGCCAAGGGGATCGAGAAGAAGCTGAAGCCGCTCGCCGTAATCGTGCTGGACGCGCGCGGCTGCCTGAAGGCCGCCGCAGCGCAGGATGGCACCAGCCTGATGCGGGCCGAGGTCGCACATGGCAAGGCCTATGGCGCGCTGGCGCTCGGTCTCGGTTCGCGCGCGCTGTTCCAGCGTGCCCAGGAGCAGGCCTATTTCATCGATGCCGTGAACACGCTGGCGCAGGGCCGTATGGTGCCGGTACCCGGCGGCGTGCTGATCATGGACGGCACCACTTTGCTCGGCGCGGTCGGCGTCTCCGGCGACACCAGCGACAATGACGAGATCTGCGCCATCGCCGGCATCGAGGCCGCCGGCCTCAAGCCGAATGCGGGCTGAGCCTCTTCGTCCTCTTGGCAACCTTTCCGGCGATCGCGGCTTCCTTGGTGATCTCACCGAGGAGGCCACATGTCCCAGATTCCGCTGCCGGCATCGGCGCTCGCCAAGACCATGACGCCGATAGGCGCACTGGCCGAGCTCGCGCGAGACTTCGACACCGTTGTAGTTCTCGACGACAGGCGCCACCACATGCGGCCGGGCTGACCGTGGCGCAGGAGCTTACCAAGGATTCATCAGCGCGGTTCTCCCCGCCCGAAACATTGCCGGCGGCCGCACGTTTGTACAACGGGGCGCGTGGAGAACCCGGACATGCCTCGCAGACGAGCTCGCACGATCATCATCACCGGCGCCTCCGCCGGTGCCGGCCGCGCCATCGCCAAGCGCTTCGGCGAGGCTGGCGACCGCGTCGGTCTGCTCGCACGCGACGAGGAGGCGCTTCGCGGCGTTCAGCGCGAGCTGCAGGGGCGCTTTGCGCATGCCGAATACGAGGCCGTCGATGTCGCCGACGCGCCGGCGCTGTTCGAGGCCGCCGAGCGGCTCGAGCAGCGTCTCGGTCCGGTCGACATCTGGATCAACGACGCCATGGAGACCGTGTTCTCGACGGTGGCCGACATCACGCCGGAGGAGTTCCACCGCGTCACCGAGGTGACCTATCTCGGCTTCGTGCACGGCACCATGGCGGCGCTGCGGTCGATGCGCCGGCGCGGCGAAGGCCGGATCATCCAGATCGGCTCGGCGCTCGCCTATCGCGGAATTCCGCTGCAGGCGGCCTATTGCGGCGCCAAGCACGCGATCCGCGGCTTCACCGACTCGCTGCGCGCCGAACTGATGCATGAGCGGTCGCGCATCACGCTCTGCATGGTCGATCTGCCCGCAGTGAACACGCCGCAATTCGACTGGGCCCGCGCCCACCTCGCACATACGCCGCGGCCGATGGGCCGGCCCGTGGAACCGGAGGTGATCGCGGACGCCGTCCACCGCGTCGCCGACGGCGACTTCCGCGAATATTGGATCGGCTGGCCGACACTGCTCACGATCCTCGGCAACGCCGTCGCGCCGGCACTGCTCGACCGCTATCTTGCCGCCAAGGCGATCGCCGGGCAGCAGACCGATGTCCCGCTGGTGCCCGACCGCCCCGATAACCTCGACCAACCCGTGACGCGCCTGCATCGCACGCGTGGCTCGTTCAGCCAGGGCGCAGCGCAGCAGGCCATGCTCATCCCGGGCGACGTGGCACGCGCGGCGACCGTCGCCATCGGGGCCGCGATCTTCTTTGCCTTGGGGGCGACGATGAGCCGGCGGTGGCGCTAGGCCGCAGGCCGCGAGGCCGCTCTTGCACCACGACAGCGAGATGCGCTTCTCTGCACTGCGACTTCCAATACAGGTCCGGAGCGCCTCCATGACCATCGAGAGCATTAGCGCGATCACCATCGCCACCCACGACATGGCCCGCGCGGTCGCCTTCTATCGGGCGCTCGGATTCGACGACATTCCGTATGGCGGCGGCGACGCCCCGTTCACGACCTTCCGCGTCGGTACGGGCTATCTCAACCTGATCGCCATGCCTGAGGACAAACAATGGAGCTGGTGGGGCCGCGTCATCTTCCACGTCGCGGATGTCGACGTCGTTTACGCGAAGGCGCTGGCCGCTGGTTTTGCGCCATCGACCACCCCGCGTGACGCCGAATGGGGCGAGCGCTACTTCCACCTCACCGATCCCGACGGCCATGAGCTGAGCTTCGCGCGGCCGCTCGGGCGCTGAGCTAGCCGAGCTCGAATGTGGTGATGCCGAATACGCGCTCGATCCGTAGCGGCGGGATCGGCCCGGCGTACATGCGCGCGGTTTCGAACACCGGCTTGAGGCCGAGGCTCTCGGCGAGCGCCAAAGCCGCCGGATTGATCGCCGGCACGTCGAGGAACACCTCGGAGTCGCCGGCTGCGCTCAGCAGCGCTGCGACCATGGTCTCGGCATCCTCGCGCCTCTCGGCCACCAGCGGACCGATCTTGGAGCCGGCGCGACATGGACGGATCACGCCCCAAGCGGCCAGCGCGCCATCGCGGATCAGCGCCCGGCCGACATGACCGGGCGCGTCGATCCAGGCCCGCAGGAATGCACGGCGTGGGGCGGGAAACACGGTCGCATCTGACGCTTCGATGTCGGTCAACGGCACATCGCTCAGGGCGACGATCCGTGATGAGCCCCCTGGTGGCGGCAGGGCGGCAGGTCGCCCACCATAGCGGATATTGGCATGCGCATAGCTGAAGCCGGATGTCCGGTAGTTGTCCTGCTGCACCACCACGCCGTCGAGCCCAACAACACGCGATCCCGCATGCGCCATCGCCGCCTGCCAGAGCCGCAAGCCGTAGCCGCGCCCGCGCAGCTCGGGGCGGACGATGTAGAAACCGAGAAAGGCGAAGCGATCGTCATAGTTGACGCAGGACACCGTCGCGACCGGCACGCCGTCGCGCTCGGCCACGAAAAAGCCATCGGGATCGACCACCGCGAAACAGGCCGCATCCGACAAACCAGGATTCCAGCCCTCGGCCGCCGCCCAGTCGACGGCCAGCGGAATCTCATCGGCATGCATCGGCCGGATGGTGAGACCATCGGTTGCACGGGTGTGGGAAGCCCTCATACGTCCATCCCAAATCCACGAACGCGTTTGCGCATCATGGATGCTCCGCCTTCGCGGAGCATGACAGCGCCAACAACCGAGCAGCCGTCAAACGTCCAACGGCGGCGGGCTACTTGCCCGGCCACACCGGCTTGCGCTTCTCGGCGAACGCCTTCAAGCCTTCCTTGGCATCCTCGGTCATCGCGAGCAGCGCGATTTGGCTTTCGAGATAGGCGATGGATTCGTCGAACGACATCGACGCGATCGCGCGCATCGCGTATTTGCCGCGTCGGATGGCGGTCGGTGATTTGTCGACGAGACGGCCGATCAGCCAATCGATCTTGGCATCGAGCTCGGCGGCCGGAACGACGTGGTTGAGCAGCCCTGCCGCCTGCGCCGCTTTGGCGTCGAACGGCTCGCCCGTCAGAGCCCATTCATTGACGAGCCGGGGCGGCGCGATGCTCTGCAACAGGCTCAGCACCTGCATCGGGAACACACCAACCTTCACCTCCGGCAGGCCGAAGATCACGTGGTCGGCTGCGACCGCCATGTCGGTCATGCACAACAACCCCATGCCACCGGCCATGCAGACGCCGCCGACCCGCGCGATCGCCGGCTTGGTGGCGTTCTGCGACAACCTGAGCAGATCGGCATAGTCGACATTGGGCCGCGAGAAATCCATCGCAAAGGCCGCACCGGAGTTCTGCAGGTCGGCGCCGGCGCAGAACGCCTTGTCCCCTGCCCCCGTCAGCACGATCACGCGCACGTCCGGATCGTCATGCGCCTGGCGGTAGCCGCGCGAGATGCCCGCGATGACGTCGCCATTGAGGGCGTTGCGCTTCTCGGGCCGGTTGATGGTGATCCAGAGGGCCTGGCCGCGCTTGTCGAGAATCACGCTATCGTCGGTCATCGCCTTGCCTGTCGCTTGCTGTCGGATGCGAGATTGTCGCGGGATAGCTGGGAGGGGCAAGGAAAACTTGCGTCAAGAGGCCGCGCGGCGGCCGATCTCGGCGATGACACCGCGCAAGAGCGGACGCGCCGGCTCGAACTGGCCATTGCGCAGGAACGCGATCGTCTGCCGGATCGATGTCGGATGCACCAAGAGGCCCATATGCGAGGCCTTCACCGTCGTGTAGTCCGTCATCTCAGCAAGCTTGCAGCTCTCGACCGACACGCGGCCGTCATTGGGCCATGGCAGCACGAACAGCGCCGCGATCGGGTCGAGAAAGCGGTTCCCGGCGATGACGCCGATCTCGTAATCGGGCGGCGGCAGCGATGTGAGCGTGATGTGCTTGGTGGTCACCAGTTGCAGGCCGGCGGGACCGAAATAAGCGCGATAGAGCCCGACATTCTGTAGCCAGTCCGCGAGCTCGCTGCCGCCATTGGGCGTGCCCAGCATGACGACGCGGCCAAGCCGCGACGGCCGATGATGCGCGATCATAACCCGCGCCAGCAGCCCACCCATCGAATGGGTCACGAAGTGGATCGGGCCGTCGATTCCTGTCGCAAAGGCGGCAATGGCCGGATGGATATCCTCGGCGAGACGCTCGAGCGGCTTCTTGCGGCTCTCATAGTCGAGGTTCAGCGTGGCAAATCCCGCGCGCTGCAGCCGCCGCTCCAGCGGGCGCAGCATCAATGAGCGGCCGGCGATGCCATGCAGCAGGACGACCCCCGCGTCGCGGGGGCCATGCTGTTGGCGAGATCGGCGCAGCGATGCCATCACGCCACTTCCCGCTCCTCCGCCTCGCGCTCCGGAGCGGCCTGAGCAGTCTCCTTGGCAGCCTCCTCGGCAATCACCTTGGCACCGACATAATCCGTCTTGCCGGAACCGAGCAGCGGGATCTTGTCGACCACCATCACGACTGCCGGCACCGCGAGTTCCGGCGCGCCCTGCGCCTTGGCCTGACGCTGCATCGCCGCGCGCTCGGCATCCTTCTGCGTCGTGATCAGCACGATCCGCTCGCCCTTGCGCTGATCGGGGATCGACACCGCGACGGACGCGGCCTGCGGCCACAACGTCGTGGCGATCTGCTCGACCACCGTCAGCGAGACCATCTCGCCGGCGATCTTGGCGAAGCGCTTGGCGCGCCCCTTGATCGTGATGAAGCCCTGCGGGTCGATCGTGACAATATCGCCCGTGTCGTGCCAGCCCTCCGGCAGCGCCTCGAGCACGCCGGGATTCTCGGCCCTGACATAGCCGAGCATGACGTTGGGCCCGCGGACGGAGAGCCGGCCGCCCTCCTCGATGCCCGGCACCTTGTCGAGCCGATACTCCATCAGCGGCGACAGGCGGCCGACGGTACCGACACGGTTGGCCATCGGCGTGTTCATCGCCAGAACCGGCGCGGTCTCGGTGACGCCATAGCCTTCGAGCACGCGGATGCCATAGCGCTCCATGTAGACCTGCCGTGTCCGGTCCTTGACCGGCTCGGCGCCGGCGATGACCAGTCGAAGCGTGCGGAAATCATAGGCATGGGCCGAACGCGCGTAGCCGGTGAGGAAGGTGTCAGTGCCGAACAAAATGGTAGCGCCGGTCTGGTAGATCAACTCCGGCACGATCCGGTAGTGCAGCGGCGACGGGTACATATAGATCGGAATACCCGCCAACATGGGCATCATCATGCCGCCGGTAAGGCCGAAGGAGTGAAACACCGGCAGAACGTTGAACACGAGATCGTTGGCATTGGCGTCGACCCGGGCCAGCGCCTGAGCGGCGTTGGCCAGGATGTTGCGGTGGGACAGCACGACGCCCTTGGGCGTGCCCTCCGAACCGGAGGTGAACAGGATCACGGCCGGGTGATCGGCGTTGCGGGGCACGCGGGGCTTGGTGCCAGCCATGATGCCCTTGATCTTGTCGGCGAGGCCGACCGAGGCCTTGACGTCCTCGAGATAGACCAAGCGCACCTGCCCCTCGATCGCGGCAATCAGCTTGTCGAGCTTGCCCTTCTCGATGAAGGCCCGTGAGGTCAGCACCGTCGTGACCTGCGCCGCCTTCATCGCTGCCAGCACGTTCACCGGGCCGGCGGAGAAGTTCAGCATCGCGGGCACGCGGCCGATCGACTGCAGCGCCATGAAGACGACGGCGACGCCGGCCGAGTTCGGCAGCAGCACGCCGATATTGTCGCCGACCATGGTGCCATGCTCGAGCTTGCGGCTGAGCACCTGCGCGCCGAGCAGCAGCTTGCGATAGGTCAGCCTGGTCCCGAGCGGATCCTCGATCATCACCTTGCCGGTGTCGTGGTCGCGATGGGCATGGGCCAGCGCCTCGAACAGCGTGCGGTCGAGCATGGCGTTCTTGACCATCGCCTCGATCATGACGTCCTGCAACGCCGCTCCAGCCGCGTTGCGGCGGGTCTTGCCTTTGAGCGCCGCGTCAATGGTGAGCTTGACCGGCGGCAGGATGGTCACCGTCACCTTGGGGAACCACGAGCGTTTGATCTGACCGTCCTTGAGGTAGCTGAGATGCGAGCGCTGCGCGCCCTCGATGCGGACGGGCACGACCACGGCATCCGCCTTGTCGGCGATCATCGCGGTGCCGTCATACACCTTCATCAGCGAGCCGGACACCGTGATGCGGCCTTCCGGGAAGATCACCACCGGCTCCTGGCTGGCGACCAGCTTGATGAGGTCGCGCGCACCGAGCGGCTTGGTCGGATCGATCGTGATGTGGCGGACCAGCTTGAGGAAGACCTTCGCCCACCAGGCCTTGGAGATGCCGGTGTCGACGGCGAAGGTCGCGTCGATCGGCAGCACCGCATGCAGCAGCGGGCCATCGATCAGGCTGACATGGTTCGGCGCGATCAGCATGCGGGTGCCGGCCGGCGGCAGGTTTTCCAGGCCGCGCACTTCGGTGCGGAACAGCGCGCGGAACAGCATGGCGCCGAAGTCCCGCACGCCTTCCTTGCCCCACTTGTTGAGCACGAACCAGACCGTCCCGAAGCTCGCCAGCGCGAGTCCGAAGAAGATCCAGGCGATCGAGACGCCTGCGGCCTGCAAGCCGGCCACACCCAGCGAACCGACCACCATGAAGGCAGCCTGCAGGACATTGCCGGCGGCGATGATACGGGCTCTCTCATCCGGTTCCGACCAAGCCTGCACGGCTGCGAAGGCCGGAACAACGAACAGGCCGCCGCCGAAGGCGAACAAGGCAAAATCGATCAGCATGCGCGCGCCAGCCCAGGAGCCGATGAAGCCAAGCGGGGTGAGGCCTTTCGCGGTCTCTGTCGTGGCGATGGCCCAGGAGAGATCCAGTCCGAGCACGCCCATGAGGATGGCGCCGATCGGCACCAGTGCGAGGTTCGGCCTGACATGGCTGAGATGGGCAGCGAATAGCGAGCCGATCGCGATACCGATCGCGAAGATGGCGAGGCACAAGGTGACAACCCCCTCGGTCCCGCCGACGACATCCTTGACCAGCGCTGGCAGCAGCGACAGCACGACGGCGCCGACCAGCCAGAACCACGACACGATCACCATGCCGTCCCACAGCCGCGGCGCGGCATAGAGCGACTTCAAGAGGTGCGACGTCGAGGTCCAGGGATTGGCGGTGATCCGGAGATCCGGGGCCGACGGCGCGGTGTGCGGAATGCGCGAGGCCGACGCCCAGGAGATCACGGCAAGACCAATGACCGCGAGAGCGACCCACCCCATGTGGGAGGAGCCAGAGACCAGCTGGCCGCCAGCGATCGTGCCGATCAGAATGGCCATGAAGGTCGCGCCTTCGACCAACGCATTGCCGGTGGCGAGCTCGCCGACCGTCAGCTGGTCAGGCAGCATGGCGTATTTCACCGGTCCGAACAGTGCCGCGATGACGCCGAACATGCCCAGCGCGACAAACAGCAGCGGGATCGAATGCAGGAAGAAGCCAAGCGCGGCAAACCCGGCGGCGAAGATCTCTGCGAACTTCAACCTGCGCGCCACGACTCCCTTGACGTATCTGTCGGCCAACTGGCCACCGAGCCCGGACAGGATGAAGAAGGGAAAGATGAAGACCGCTCCAGCCACCGTCACCAGCGCATCCCCATGCGCTGCGACCGCGCCGTAGAGCAGCATGATGACCAGCGCGTTCTTCAGGACGTTGTCGTTCAGCGCCGAGGCGAACTGCGCCCAGAACAGCGGAGCAAACCGGCGCGACGACATTAGCTGCTTGATCATGGTCGTTTCCTGTGTGCTGCGGACGCTTTGCCGCAAGGATCGCGAAAACTGTTGAATCTTGGTGCTGAAATAGAGGCTCGTCCGGAACGCGTGCCGCCTCACGCGCGCCGCCTTTCCGGTCTGCGTCGCCGACCGCAACGCACCGAGCCTCGCGACAGCAGCGCCATCGTGTCGGCCAGCGTGAAGGACGACCACAAGAGCGCCACAAGCCCTGCTGCTAAGCCCCCGCGCAGCTGCCAATCGAGCGGCAACGCAACGATGCCGCCGCCGACCAACACAAACGATATCGCGAAGGTCATGTGCAAAAAGCTTATCCGGATGAAGGTCAGCTGCACCGAGGAAACCGGACGTAAGGACATGGTGACCGCTTCGTTGCGTATGGGCAGCAGATTTGAGCTGTGATCAGCTCAGTTCGCTCAGGTAGTCGAAGTAGCCGAACAGGCCGCCGCGGCGAAGCCAACCCCGTCCGCGCCCGGCGGCACGAAAGAGCTGATAACCCGCCAGTCGCCGCGCTCGTCGCGCCGCCAGCAGACCGGCGACGTCGCAGACATTGGCGATGCGTTCGACGCGAGACGCTACGAGGTGAGACGCGGCTCGGGCCAAACCGTGCAGCAGAGCCTGAGATGGAACGGAAAAAAGTCGCGGACCGCCATAGCTGAGCACCTGCATGGAATGACCTCCAAGTTTGAGCGACGCTCAAACCATAGCGGATTTATGAGCGACGCTCAAGAAGATCTTGCAGGACAGGACAATTTGGTAAAGAAGATGTTCTCGGCAGCCGCGCCCGCCCGCCGGGCCGACTCCTAAGCCTCTGACTTATAATATTATTCTGAGATTTCTTGGGGCGACCGCGTTCACCCAATCGATTTTCGCATCCAGACCTTGTTGTCATGGAAGGCTGCACCGCCGATCGGCGCGACGGTGTCTGCTCCCGTGAGCGAGTTTATGCCACGACCACCGGGATGGGCCCGATTGGGATGAATGGATTCGGCGATGAGCACCCCGCGCCGAACGCCTTCGAACAGCCGGGCGATCAGCGACGTCTGCCCGCGGTCATTTCCGAGTGTGACGAGATCGCCATCCGCAATGCCAATCGGGGCGGCATCGAGCGGATGGATCATCACCGACGGCGCCCCTTCCCTCGCTTGCGAGGAGGGCGTCTCGTTGAAGGAGGTGTTGAGGAACGAGCGCGCGGGACTCGTTGCGAGTCGGAACGGATGTTGCTGATCCACGTCCTCGGTGACCGCCCAATGATCCGGCAGCGAAGGCATGCGTTCAGGATTGCCCATTACGCGCCCGAACGGCGGATGGACCCAATCGGCCTTGAAGTGGAATTTGCCGTCCTTGTGCGCAAATCCGTCGAGATAATGCGACGTGCGGAAGTCAGGCTGCAGGTCGCGCCAGATATCAGCCTCGAGAGCGGCGATGTCGCCGTGGCCACTCTTCTTCAACGTGGCATCGATCAATTCGCGCGGCGTCATCTCGAAGCCGGGATGAATCGCCCCCAATCGACGCGCCAAGGCCTGCAGCACTTCGTGATTGGAGCGACATTCGCCGGGCGGATCAATCAGCTTCGGTCCGACCGAAATATGCTGGTGGCCTCCGCCATAATACAGATCGTCATGCTCCATGAACATCGTTGCGGGCAGCACGATGTCGGCCATCTGCGCCGTTTCAGTCATGAACTGCTCATGCACCGCGACAAACAGATCCGCGCGCGCAAAACCCTGACGAACCAAGTCCTGTTCCGGAGCAACCGTCATGGGATTGGTATTCTGAATCAGCATCGCCTTGACAGGCGGGCCATCACCTAATGCCTCCCGGTCTCCGACCAGGATGCGCCCGATCTGCGATTGGTCGAGAAGCCGGGTGGCGTGATCGATGGCGTCATGACCCTCGATGATCGACTCGTCGAAGCGCCACAGCGCAGCATTGTTGAAGAAAGCTCCGCCTCCTTCATATTGCCAGGCGCCCGTCACGGCCGGAATGCAGGAGGCCGCATGCATCTGCGTTGCACCGTTCCTGCTGCGGGTGAAGCCATAGCCGAGCCGAAAGAAGGTCCGCTTGGTTTCACCGACAAGCTTCGCGAAGGCCTCGATCTCGGCCACCGGAACACCGCAGATTTGCGATGCCCATTCCGGCGTCCGCGCCTTCAGATGCGCCTCGAGCTCGTCCGGACAATCGGTGTATTTCGCCATATAGGCGCGATCGGCATGCCCATCACGAAACAGCACATGCATCACGCCGCAGGCGAACGCACCATCAGTGCCGGGACGCAGGATGATCTTGACGTCAGCCTGCTTCATCGTCTCGTTGTCGTAGATGTCGACCGCGGCAATCTTGGCGCCCCGCTCCTTTCGGGCGCGCGCGGCGTGAGTCATGACATTGACCTGGGTGTTGACGGGATTCGTTCCCCAGATCACGATGAGATCCGAAAGAGCCATCTCGCGGGGATCGACGCCGGCAATCTTGCCGGTGCCGTTTGCGAAACCGACGCGGGCCACATTGGCGCAGATCGTCGAGTAGAACCTCGAGTACTTTTTCACATGCGTGAGACGGTTGAGGCCGTCGCGCATCACGAGACCCATCGTACCCGCGTAATAATAGGGCCAGACCGACTGCGAGCCGAATTCGCGCTCGGCCTGCAGAAACTTCTCGGCGATCTCGCCGAGTGCCTCGTCCCAGCCAATGCGGGCGAACTTGCCAGCGCCTTTCGGTCCAACCCGTCGCATCGGGTGAAGCAGACGATCCGGATGATGAATGCGCTCGGCATATCGTGCGACCTTCGCGCAAACCACGCCGGCCGTGTAGGTCTGCCGTTTTGAACCACGAACGCGTCCTATGGTTCTGCCGTCGATGACCTCGACGTCAAGCGCACAGGCTGACGGACAATCGTGCGGACATGTGGAGTGGCGGATATCGATGCGTGTCTGCTGGTTCATCCTCGACTCGTAACATCAAACGAGCCGACCGCCGAGAGCGTTCGCGACGCATTCTCAACAACAAAATCAAGGCATTCGAATTCTGGAGAGGAAGGAACCGGGTGAGTTCGTCCGATTGATCGACGAACGCAGCCGTTCGACCGCGGGCGTCGCCGGAACTCGGTCACGGTCCGTGGAGTGCCGTGATTATCGGATCGACAGAAGCGAGGGGATTCCGCCAGCCCCGCATCGCACCATAACGATGCTTCGGGCAACCGGCATTTGCTGTTGCCAAAGCAGATTCATATACTAATATATCAGTTGAGGAAACGTAGATGCCAAGTCGTGCTCCAAGGAAATTGGCTCCCGCGCCACGTCCAGTCGTCGCCCGCATGCGCCGCAATGGTCGGCCGCGGGGCGCAACAGCCGCTTCGCGCATCTATGCCGATCTGAGGGCCGAGCTCGTGTCGCTGGTCCGTCGACCAGGTGAGCCGATCTCGGAGGCGCAGATCGCGACCGCCTACGGCGTCAGCCGAACGCCGGTGCGTGAAGCCATCCTGAAGCTCTCGGATGAGGGGCTGGTGGAGATATTTCCCCAGTCGGGCATTTTCGTTTCGCGCATTCCTGTCGCGACGCTTCCCGAGACCATCATCATCCGCAAGTCCCTTGAGGAAACCACGGCCCGGATGGCCGCCGAGCACGCGACCTCCAGCCAGCTCCTGAACCTGCACGCGACGCTCGAACGCCAGCGCGAGGCCTGCGCTGCGAAGGATCGAGAAGCCTTTCATCAAGCGGACGAGATGTTTCATGCGGGGATCGCTGAGGTTGCGGGCTATCCTGGAATATGGAAGCTGATCCTGCAAGTGAAGGTTCATGTCGATCGGTATCGACGCCTGACCCTGCCTCAGATCGGACGGATGGCGGAGGTCATCGCCGAACATGAGCCGATTCTGGAGGGGATCGAGCGGCGCGATCCGGAACGAGCCCGCGCCGCCATGGCAAGTCATTTGGAACGACTGCTCGACGACATTTCTGAAATTCAGAATCTCAATCCAGATTATTTCGATCAGCCGACATAGCCACATGCCGCGGCATCCAACTGCGGCTTAGCGATCAAGCCAAAGTCCGTGGGAGGACGCCATGAAAAGACGCAATTTCGTAAAACTAACAGCCGGTCTCGCCGGGACAGTCGCGCTTCTGCCATTCTCGGCCGCGCACGCCCAGTCGAAGGCGGTGTTCAAGGCCTCCGACGTTCAGCCCCCCGGCTATCCGACGGTTGCGGCTACCGAAAATCTCGGCAAGAAGCTCGCAGCCGCCACCAATGGCCGGCTGACACTTCAGATGTACCCCTCCGCACAACTCGGCGGCGAGAAGGAGACCATCGAACAGACCCAGATCGGCGCAATTCAGATGCTGCGCGTCAGCGCCGGCGCATTGGGGCCGATCGTCGATGAGGTCAACGTCGTCAACATGCCGTTCTTGTTCAAGAGCATCGAACACTCCGAGAAGATGATGGACGGCCCGATCGGACAAGATCTGCTCGACCGCATCAGCGCCAATCCGGGCGCAAATCTGGTTGCACTTTGTTGGATGAACTCCGGTGCACGCAGCATCTACAACACAAAAAAGCCGATCAGAACGGTCGAGGACATCAAAGGTCTGAAGATCCGGGTGATCGGAAACCCGATCTTCATCGATATGATGAACGCGCTCGGCGGCAACGGTGTCGCGATGGGCTATGATCAGGTCTTCAGCGCGTTGCAAACAGGCGTGATCGACGGTGCCGAGAACAATCCTCCGAGTTACGTTTTCAGCAACCATTATACCGCGGCCAAGTATTACTCGTTGACGCAGCATCTGGTCATTCCAGAAGTTCTTGTTTTCTCGAAGCGCGCCTGGACGAACCTTTCGACTGACGACCAGGCTCTGATCAGGAAGTTCGCGCGCGAGGCTCAACTGGAAGAGCGCGAGCTTTGGAAGGCCTATGAGCGCGAGGCCATGGAGAAAGCCAAGGCAGCCGGCAGCGAGATCATCGAGATCGCCGACAAGACGCCGTTCCAGAAGGCCGTCAAACCGGTCTGGGACAAATATGGCCCGAAGTATCAAGACATGATCAAGCGCATTCAAGAGATCGCGTAACGCACAGAGCAATCGGTTCGGACAATCAGGAGGTTACCATGGCCGGGCTCTATCGCTGTGCGATGGATGCGCTGTATCTCGCCTGCGTAATCGTAGGCGTCACCGCGCTCGTGCTGATCTCAGCCGTCATTCCCTGGGCGGTTTTCACCCGCTACGTGCTGAACAGCGCCGCCTCCTGGCCCGAACCGATGGCCGTTCTGCTGACGATTCTCTTGACGTTCATTGGCGCGGCGGCTGGGTACCGGCTGAATCTTCACATGAACCTGGCCTACTTTGCCAACCAGACGCCGCCCCCTGTGAGACGAGCACTCGATATACTCGTGCAATTGCTGATGGCCGTCATCGCGATCTTCATGATCGTCTGGGGCACGAGGCTGGTCGAGGTCACGTGGAACAACACGATCGGGGATTTCCCTTTCCTCTCGGTCGGTGTCACCTACCTGCCCATCCCGGTCGGTGGCTGCTGCTTGCTCCTGTTTATCATCGAACGGCTGTTCATCGGCGCACCGCCCGCCCCCATTCCTCATCACGACACCGAATCGTTCGAGTAAGCCGGCCAGCCGAGGCAGACCGATGGACATCTTCATTCTGCTTGCCACAATGCTGGTGTGCTTCCTGATCGGGATGCCCATCGCTTACTCGCTGGCGATGGCCGCAATCGCTGGCGCTCTCTCCGTCGGCATTCCGCTCGAAGCGGTGATGCTCAAGATTTCGGATGGAGTGAGCAAGGTCGCGATGCTGACCATTCCGTTCTTCGTACTGGCGGGCGCCATCATGGCGGAGGGCGGCATGGCCAAACGGCTGGTGGCTTTCGCTGACGTCCTGGTCGGTCTCACTCGCCTGCGCGGCGGTCTATCGATCGTGAATGTGCTGGCAACGACGTTTCTAAGTGGCATCTCTGGCTCGGCGGTCGCCGATACCTCGGCGATCGGCTCGGTCATGATCCCGCAGATGGAGGCCAACGGCTATCCGCGCGTGTTCGCAACTAATCTGACCATCAGTTCCTCCGTTCAGGCGCTGCTTGTTCCGCCGAGCCACAACGCCGTGCTGTATTCCCTGGCGACCGGCGGCACGATTTCAATCAGCGCCTTGTTCATGGCCGGTGTATTCCCCGGCCTGTTGCTCGGCTTTTCGCTCATCATGCTTTGTATCGTGATCGCCTATCGCGAACGTCATCCGCAAGGTCAGACGGTCCCAGCCAAGGATGCGGTCAAGATCACCATCGATGCAGCGTGGGGCCTCATTACGCTCGTGATCATTCTCGGCGGGATCCTCGGCGGCATCTTCACCGCGATCGAAGCCGGCGCCGTCGCCTGCATCTGGGCCTTCTTCGTCACGATGTTCATCTACCGCGACTATCGCTGGCGCGACCTGCCCGCGCTGCTACACCGAACGTTCCGCACCGTAGCAATGGTGATGACCTTGATCGCGTGCGCGTCTGCAGTCGGCTATATCATGGCGCTGACGCAGATGCCCGCGAAGATGACGCAGTTCTTCCTGTCGATATCGAGCAACAAATACGTCATCTTGCTGCTGATCAACGTGCTGTTGCTGCTGCTCGGAACGCTGGTCGATATGGCGCCGTCGATCCTTATCGCGACGCCGATCCTTCTTCCCGTGATGCAGAATTTTGGCGTCGATCCGGTTCATTTCGGCATGATCATGCTGCTGAATCTGGGCATCGGCCTTTGCCATCCGCCGGTTGGGGCGATCCTTTTCGTCGGCTGTGCCGTCGGCAGGGTGTCGATCGAGCAGGTCATGCGCAAGATATGGCCGTTTTATGCGGTCATGTTCGGCGTGCTGATGGCGGTAACGTACATCCCTGAAATCTCGCTGTGGCTGCCACGACATATCCTGCGCTGACGCTCTCGCGCCCCGCCGCGGCGTTCGCGACGGTCAAACAAACAACAGGGGAGAACCGGACGTGAAACTGCCGCGAATAAGGCTGATCAGCGGGGGGACCTACTGGTCATCATCCTGACCGGCCTCGGCCAATCCTCGCAGCGGCTCGGGATTGAGAAGCACGATCGCGCCGTGCTCAAGTCGGACCCAATCCCGCGCCGCCCAAGAACGCAACTGCTTGTTGATGCTCTCGCGGGTCATGCCGACCATCTCGCTGATTTCCTGCTGAGTGATCGCAATGGTGCGGCTGGAGGGATCCAACTTCCGCTTCTCGGTCAGGCCAAGCAAAGCGCTGGCGAGACGCCTGGGAAGATCCTGCAGGATGACCTGCTCGACCTGATCGCTCGTCCAGCGCAACCGGTCGCAGAGCAGTTCGATGAACTTCATTGCGAGCACCGGCTGCTGCTTGACGAATGGCAGGAATTCACGGCGATCGATGACCAGGATCTCGCAATTGGTGCTCGCAGTTGCGTCTGCGGTTCGTTCCCCGCCGTCGAGCACGGCGACTTCGCCGAAGATCTCACCCGGGCCGATCAAATTCAGGATCGCATTGCGTCCATCCGGGGACGACACGCTGATTTTGACGGTGCCGCTGATCACGGCATACAAGCTCGATCCGGGATCACCTTTCGAGAAAATGGTCGCGCCACGCTTGAGCGAGGTTGGCTTGGCGTAGCGGCAGAGCTGGTCGAGCGCGTCGGGCTCGAGTTCGCGAAAGATCGGATGCTGTCGAAGGACCGACAGCTTGCCGCCTCCGGCTGATCGGCCGCTCGCCTTTTTCTCCTCAGTCACACCGCATCTCCCAGGCGTCCCATCCGGCTGACCAAAGGAGATGTCGAAAGCCGCCGACCGTGCCCTTTGACGTCAAAGGACCACGGACGCGCCCAGCAAAGACGATCCCTCGGCCTCGCGACCGCCCATCTCTCAATTCCGCTCCGTTTCGGAATACGGCAGATCGGGACTTTGTCCAAGAGAATGCGTCAAAGATCAATGCGAGGCCTGACCGCCAGCGCCGGCGCATTTCGGCTGACCGAGAGCTCAGCAGCGATCATACTGCACCGCAGCAAATCTCGTCACCCACGGTCCAGCCAAAGGTCTGAACGGGCAGCTTGGAGGATCTGCGATGTCGGCTTCAGGCTCGGGTTCGAGTCTGCGAATCAGCCCAGAGCAGGACGCCCGCAAACGCGACGAAAACCGCCACCACCGCAAAGCTCACCATCATGGCATCGAACGGCATGTCTCTCCCCCTTTTTTGAGTTTGAGACATTGTTTCTCAATCGCACCCCGGCAGTCTTTGACTCAGATCAATGCAAAGCGGATCATTCGCGGAGCGGCAAAGATGTCAGGCAGCCGCTAGCGCCTCGGCACGCGCCGAATCCCGGAGCGATACGCCTCCGGGTAGTATGGTGATGATTCCATCCCGCTCGAGTTTCGTGAACGTCCGGCTGACTGTTTCGATCGTAAGCCCAAGATAGTCGGCAATGTCCTGCCGGCTCATTGGTAGCGGCACGATGTTGGATGGCCCTCGGAGGTCGACCAGCCGGTCCCGCCAGCTCACGAGGAAGGTGGCAACCTTTTCTTCAGCGGAACGGCGACCCAGCAAGACCATGTGGTCCCGCGCCTGGTTGAGCTCCTGCACAGCCAGTTCGTTCATCCGGCGGAGAAGGTTTGGCTTGTCGTGCGCAAAGCGACCAAACGGCAACTTGGCGAACTGACAGACCGTAACCGGACCGATGGCATCGGCTGAAAACCCATGTCGCTCCTCGGTCGTCATGCCCACGAAATCGCCAGGCAGTACAAACCCGACGATCTGTCTTCGACCGTCCGGCAGAAGCTTATAGAGCCTCATGACGCCGTCGAGCAGGTTGTAGAAGAAGGACGTAATATCCTCTTGCGAGAAAACAGTCTCGCACGACGCGAAGTGGGAACGCCGACTGAGCTGTTCGAACTCGCGCATCTCGAACTGATCCAGCGATGCGCACACGCTAAATCCGCGTACAGCACATTCAGAGCAGCCCTGCCCGTGGAAATCGACTGCAACCAGAGACGTCTTCATACGGGGCTCCGCTGGGCCAAGCGCAAGGACAATTGCCGCATTCTAACGGATGCCGATAGTTCCGATTGATTCAAATCAAATGACGGGAGGATCCCGACCCTATCGTGGCGGAAAATGCCTGATGCCATGGACGTGATGCATGCGGTGGTTTGTTCTCTGTGCTTTACTTCTGCCTCTCTCGTGGACACATCCGTCGAACGCAGCGTCCAGGCCGGAACAGCGGGGACGGGCTTACGCCAAGGCCCATTGCGCGCGGTGCCATGCCATCGGCACGACCGGGGAAAGCCCATTCAAGCCGGCGCCTCCGTTCCGAACGCTGCACCTGCGCTATCCGATCGAAACGCTCGGCGAGGCTCTCGCCGAAGGCATCGTCACCGGGCACCCCGCGATGCCACAATTCGAACTTGCACCGACGCAGATCAACGATCTGCTGTCGTATCTGAAGACGCTGGAATAGGTTCTTAGCCAGAGGCGAGATCTACAGCGCCTGGACGGTCCACGTCAGGAGCGACTTGGCAACTCGGCCAAATGCCTGGTCGAAGGCAGTGACTGCAATCGCAGGATCGAGGCGATCAACAGGTTGGCTTTCGTCAAACAGCCGCGACGCGATGATTTTTCCGCTCTTGTCGACAAGGCGAGCCGACAGCCCGATCTCCACGACCGCTGTCGGATCCGTATTGATCCGGAAGCGGCGGACATCCACAAGCAATTGGACATCAGGCTGTCCGAGATCCGCTGTCCGCAGCGGAGCGTGGGCAATGTCATAATTCTCAAACGCGTCGATCAGGCGAGCCTGCAGCAGTTTCGGGATGCTGTCTGCCCATAGGGCGTCACCAAATCCCGGATAATCCTTCGCCGGCGAGAACAATATCCGCTGCGTCTGCAGCATCGCCACGGCCGTCGGCTCTGGGATGGCGAGTTGTCCCTTGATGGTCTTGGCGATCGGGCCGAAATCGCGCGGCGCTCGAAGGTCATAGGTCACCTTCTGTGCCGGAGCGCCACCACCGGTCATCTTCTCGAGTCCAGAAACGATACTGTCCAACTTGCCGGTGTTCCGCGCCAGCCCGTCTGAGAATGTCCGGAGATTGGCAATCGTGTCCTTGAGCGGCCCGGCATTCTCGGCAAGGACAGCGTCGACGCGCCGCAAGGCGTCACGCGCCGCCTGCGTCATGCTTTGTCCGGCGCCGGGCTCTGCGATCAAGATCGAGACCGGCCCTGATGTCGCAGTTGACGAGCCACCTTCCAGTGCGATGACCGGCACCCCCGTCAGCCCCTGGAATTCCAGACCCACCTTGGTGTCGGACCGCACCGGCACGCTCGTCGCAACCGAAATCGTCGCATTGACCCGACGTGGATTGTCCGGCGCCAGGACCAGGTCGGTCACTTCGCCAACACGAATTCCGTTGAAAAGAACGGCAGCCCCGACCAGAAGACCGGGAACTGAACCCTCGAACTGCACGTGATAGCTTGTGCGTGGCCCAAGTCCTCCCGTGTTGTTGAGCCAGTACACAAAACCAAAGATCGCGACGATCGCCGCCAGCACGAAGCCGCCGATTACAGCGAATGGCGCACGCGTTTCCATCTTCAACTCACTTTCGGTTGCAGCATCTGGGATCGCTTACCGTGAAAGTAGGCTTTGACCCAGGGATGTTCTGATCGAAGCAGATCGCTCATCGGACCGATCGCAACGATCTTGCCGTCCGCCAGGGCGGCGACACGGTCGCAGACCGAATTGAGGCTGGCCAGATCATGCGTCACCATGAACACGGTCAGCCCCAGCGTCTGCTGGAGAGTCTTGATCAGCGCATCGAAATCACCAGCTGAGATTGGATCGAGGCCAGAGGTCGGCTCATCGAGAAACACGATCGCAGGGTCGAGTGCGAGAGCCCGCGCCAGCGCGGCCCGCTTGGTCATTCCGCCCGACAACTCAGCGGGAAACTTGTCGCCGTCCTCGGCGCGAAGGCCGACCATCTCGAGCTTGGCGATCGCGATCTCGTCCATCAGAGTCTGCGACATCTGCAGGTTTTCGCGCAGCGGAAACTGGACATTCTGCATGACCGTCAGCGATGAAAACAGCGCGCCCTGCTGAAACAGGATTCCCCACCGCGTCGCCGCATTCTGTGTGGCGCGCTCTGCCGCGCCGCCGAGCGGCACCCCCATCACCTCGATGCTGCCGCTGCGCCGTGGAATGAGGCCAATGATCGTGCGCATCAGGACCGATTTCCCGCCGCCCGACGCCCCGACGAGCCCCAGAATTTCACCACGGCGAACATTCAAGGACAATTCGTTCAGAACGATTTGTCGACCGAACCCGACGACAAGATTGGTGACGCGGATCGCGTTCGTCTCTTGCAGATGTTCCATTGCTACAATCCAATGGACGCAAAGAAGACGGCGAACAATCCATCGAGGACGATGACCAGAAATATGGATTTCACCACGGATGTCGTCGTTTGTTGACCTAGCGATTCGGCACTGCCCTTGACTCGCAGGCCCTCGCTGCAGGCGACAATGCCGATGACGAGAGCCATGAACGGCGCCTTCCACATCCCGACCTCGAAATGCGTGACGGAGACCGCGTCATGCAGGCGAGCGATGAAGATGGCCGGTCCCATGCCACCGTAAAGCTGGGCGACCAAGCCTCCGCCATAGAGCGCAGCCATTGAGCCAATGAAGGCCAGGATGGGCAGGGTCAAAATCAATGCCACGATACGCGGCAGTATCAGGACCTCCACCGGATCAAGCCCCATCGTCACCAGAGCATCGATCTCCTCGCGCATCTTCATCGATCCGAGCTCTGCGGTGTAAGCACTACCTGATCGCCCCGCCACCATGATGGCCACGATCAGGACGCCGAGTTCGCGCAGCACGAGAATTCCAACCATGTCGACGACATAGGATTCTGCGCCGAAGCGACGAAAATGAAAGATCCCCTGCTGTGCAATAATAGCGCCGATCAGAAAGGTGATCAGCACCACGATCGGAATGGCCTGCCAGCCGATACGGTACATCTGATAGACAAGCGAGGTCACGCGCAGCGACCGCGGCCGCGCCAGCGTCCGGACCAAAGCCAATGACAACGCCGCCAGCATGTCGAGGAACACCGTGACGTCCCGCGCAGCCCCGAGCGTCGAACGACCGAGATCCGTGAGCTTGGCCACTATCGGGTTCTGCCGCGGTGGCGGCGCAATATCGCGCCGGTTGACCTGCCGGACCTCCTCGACGAGACCTACGTAATTCTCAGCAACCCCGGTCATCTCGACACGGCGGCCGCCGGCGGCAGCACTCCGGCTGAGCTTTTCCAGTAGCCAGACGCCGACCGTATCGATCTCGCTGACGGCACCAAGATCGAGCTTCACGGCCTTGGCGTTGCCGACTTTGCCGCTCGCAGACCTCGTCAGGTTCTCGAGCTCGGTCACGTTGAGGGACACCCAGGATCCGCTGGGACGAAGCTCAAGCAGTTCTCCGGTCGCCTCGGCGGCCAATCCTGGATGGGCGCGCAACTCGATATCTCCTTCACTCGGCAGGCCCGGGGTACCCCCGTTCCTTAGATCTCACCAATCAGCCGCGCTTGATCTGCGTCAACCCCGTCTGACGGCATCGATTGAGCGAAATCAAGCCCCCTGCCGCCTCCCGTTTTACAGTTAATCCAACCATAGGACAAAGCATGGCTGACGCATCCACCAGACATGAGCTGGCTGCACTGACCCGCGAACTTCGCGAGCTATTGAGCCAGATCGAGAATAAGGACTCCGGCCAGTCCCGGCGCGCCTCGATGATGGCGCCGATCGCTGCAATGAGCGCCGCTCTGGGCAGAGATCTTGGCGATGCTGAGCTTCGTGTCGAACAGCTGATCCGCAGCCGTCCCGTCACGGCCGCCGTGTCGGCCTTCGCGATCGGCATCGCTGTCGGCCTGCTATTGAGGAGAACGTAAGTGGATACAGAGAATGTCGCCAAACACCTTCGTCTTCTCTGGCGCACCGACCGGGTGATCGCCGATATCAGGCTTCGACACCTGCTCGTCGGCTTCGGGCTGCGAGCCCTCGCAGCACTGATTGCCTGCTTCGGCCTCTTGATGTTCGAATTGGCGGCTTATCTTGCATTGGTCCAGATCACGTCTGCGGTCGTCGCAGCCGCGGTTCTCGGCACCTGCAACGTCGTTCTTGCGGCACTCCTGCTGATGCTGGCCGGCCGGGAGCCCGCGGGCCGCGAATTGGAGCTCGCCAACGAGATGCATGCCTCGTCGATGGACGCGCTGCAAGCGGAGGCGAGATCGCTGCAATCCTACCTGTCGGGCCTCATCAACCATCCGCTCAACAGCTTGGTTCCGCTGCTGATCATCCCCTTGGCCACGATGATCATCAAGACACTCCGCTCGCACGACGTCTCCGAGACCGAAGCCACGAGCCCATCCGCCGACACGCCTCCCAGCTGAATCGGCCTTCGCAGCAAGAGTTTATGCCTACAGCCTGAGCTTGACGTTGCAGAGGTCACGCTCGGTCGGGTCCGTCTTGACCTCGAACCCGAGATTGCGACACATCTCCAGCATGACGATATTCTCCTGCAGGACATCGCCAGAGATCATCTTGAGATCTTCCGCCTTGGCGTATTCGATGATCAGCTGCATCAAGGCCCAGCCGAGTCCTCTGCCCTTGAGATCCGAACGCAGCAGAATGGCATACTCACCGCTTTCGTAGACCGAATCGGAATGAATTCTCACCACGCCGACGAGCTCATTGGTCGTTTCGTCCAGAGCAACAAAGGCCATTGCCCGTGAGTAGTCGAGCTGCGTCAAACGCGCGATGAACTCATGGGTGAACTCCTTCATGGGCGCGAAGAAGCGAAGGCGGAGATCCTCCGCGGTGACATGCTTGAGGAATTCATGAATGGTCGGCTCGTCCTCGGGTCTGATCGGACGCGCAAAGATGCGCCAGCCGTCTTTCACCTGGAGGTGCCGCTCCCACTGACTCGGGTATGGGCGAACGGCAAAGTTCGATGGCCCTGAGCCCTTGAATTTCGGCGGCACCCGTCCGACAGCAACGCGCGCATCGACCGCCAGGACCCCGCTCTCGTCTGCCAACAACGGGTTGATATCGAGTTCGCGAATCTCGGGAACATCCGCCGCGAGCTGCGCCAGCTTGACGAGGACCAGCGCGACGGCGTCCGGCTTGACGGCCGGAACATCACGATAAGCGCGCAGCAATCGCGAGACGCGCGTGCGCTCGATCAAGTTGCGGGCAAGATGGAGATCCAGCGGAGGAAGACTGAGCGCCTTGTCGTTGATGATCTCGACTGCAGTGCCGCCCCGGCCAAACACGATCACGGTCCCGAAGGTCGGATCGTCGGCGATGCCCATGATCAGCTCCCGTGCCTTGGCACGCACGACCATGGCTTGCACGATCACTCCGGAAATGCGTGCATCTGGGCGAACAGCCTTCGCGCGGGCCATGATCTCAATTGCCGCGTTACGGACCGCCTCGGCGGTGGTCAGATTGAGGACGACACCTCCGACATCAGATTTGTGGACGATGTCGCGCGACAGAATCTTGAGCACGACAGTCGCGCCCTGCGCAAACAGCTGGTTGGCATAAGCGACCGCTTCGTCAACCGTCGACGCCGCATAGGTCGGCACCATCGCGATGTCATAGGCCTCCAGAAGTCGGCTGATTTCCACGGGATCAAGCCAGCTCCGCCCGTCGGCGAGGGCTGTCTCGACAATGTTGCGGGCGGCCTCGACATTGGGCGAAAAAGAACTCGGCATCGCCGGGGGCACCGCGGCCAGCGACTCGACCACCTCCCGATGGCGCACAAGGTGCATGAAGCCCCGAACGGCGTCGTCCTCCGTGGGATAGTTCGGAATTCCTGCACCGCTCAAGGTCTCGATGACTTGCTGCTCCGCGCCGACCCAAGCGGCAAGGACCGGCTTGGCCCAACGCCTGTGCTGCTTACGGTAGGCATTGACGAATTCCGTGACGGCAATTGCTATGTCGCTTGCTGACGCAATCGCCGTCTGAACGTTCATCACAAGGACCGCGTCATTGGCTTGGTCCGCGAGCAGCGCCTCAAGCGAGGTCGTATAACGGGCCGCGTCTGCGTCTCCGACAATGTCGACCGGGTTCGACGCAGACCAGGTTGGCGGAAGGACGGCCTGCAGCCTGTCACGAACCGCTGGCGACAGGGTTGCTGGAACTCCTCCGAGCTCGACCAGCCGATCCACCGCGAGCACACCAATTCCGCCACCATTGGTGAGAATTGCGAGCCTTTTACCCGTCGGCGACTCGACCCGCCCCAACGTCTCCGCACAGTCGAACAGTTCGCGGAGATCCGACACACGCAGCACGCCGGCGCGGCGAAACGCCGCGTCATAGACCGCATCGGCCCCCGCCAGCGCTCCCGTATGTGTTGCGGCAGCTCTTGCGCCAACCGCACCACGGCCGGACTTCACGACGACAACCGGCTTGACCCGGGCCGCCCCGCGCGCCGCCGACATGAACTTCCGAGCATCCTTGACAGCTTCGATGTACAGCAGGATCGCTCGGGTTCCACCGTCAAGCGCGAAATGATCGAGAAGATCGGCAAGATCGACGTCCAGCTGGTCGCCAATCGAGACAATTCCCGAAAATCCGACGCCACGCTGCGCAGCCCAATCCACCATTCCTGCGGCAATGGCGCCGGATTGGGAAATCAGGGCCAAGCTGCCCGCCACTGGCATATGCGCCGAGAAGCTGGCGTTGAGCTTGATTGCGGGCATCATGATGCCGAGGCAGTTCGGTCCGATCAGGCGCATGCCGTAGCGCTGTGCAGCCTTTTCGGCCTGGTCGGCGAGCGAGCCCGGACCATGACCAAGCCCCGACGTGATGATCAGCGCGCCAGCCGCTCCCAAAGCGCCGGCACCATCGATCAGGTCAGGAATCGACGGGGGCGGCGTGGTGATCACCACAAGTTCAGGAACGAATGGCAGCTCGCCAAGGCTGCCGACGGACCCGATCCCGGCGATGTCACGGTATCGGGAATTGACCAGACCGAGCTTGCCCTCGAACCCTGCCTTCATGATGTTGTCGAGAATAGCCCTCCCGACAGAGTTCGGCCGCGGGCTTCCGCCCACCAGAGCGATGGAGCGTGGCAACAGCAGGTTCCGCAGGCGATAGGTCGACATTTCGATATCCAATAAGGAGGCGACGAGAGCCGTTCGTAGCCAGGTCCGTCTTACCAATCGGCATCTTAGTTTCAATCCGCCGCCGGTCTAGCGTGACTTATGATCCCAGACGGGGAATGAGCGTGACGCTGCTCAAGCCCCATGCTCGACGGCGACTTGATAAGCGACCCAAGCCGCTTAGAACCTTGACAGACATCAAGCCGTGGCGAGTTGTCTTGGCTTATGGGTCGAAGGCAAATTGGTCCAGGAGGCGCAAGGTGCACGCGATGGTGCTGCAATCGCCTGGAGCCCCTCTCCGGCATGAATGTCTGTCGGATCCCGAGCCGGGTCTCGGAGAAATTCGCGTCCGTGTCAGCGCCTGCGGAGTCTGCCGAACCGACCTGCATCTCTGCGATGGCGAGCTCCCCAGCATTCCTTATCCGATCATTCCCGGGCACGAGATTGTTGGTCGCGTTGACCGAATCGGTCGTGGGGTGACAACCCACCGGTTGGGCGAGCGGGTCGGAATTCCGTGGCTGGGGCATACCTGCGGCCGCTGCCCCTTCTGCAGCCGCGGAATGGAAAATCTCTGCGACGAGCCTTCTTTCACCGGCTATACGCGCAATGGCGGTTATGCGACCCACGCCATCGCCGACGCAAATTATGCCTTTCCGCTCGATGGACTGAGCGATGACGTCGCGACCGCGCCCCTGCTGTGCGCCGGTCTTATCGGCTGGCGGTCACTGGTCATGGCGGGTGACGCAGAACGGCTCGGAATCTACGGGTTTGGAGCTGCGGGTCACATCATTGCCCAGGTCGCCCGCTGGCAGGGTCGCCAGATCTATGCCTTCACCCGCGAACATGACCGGCCCGCACAAGATCTGGCCCGCCAACTTGGCGCAGTATGGGCTGCAGGTGCAGACCAGCGTCCAGACGTCGATCTGGACGCTGCCATCATCTACGCCCCTGCCGGCGAGCTCGTTCCGGCCGCTTTGCGGGCTGTCCGCAAAGGCGGCCGGGTTGTCTGCGCCGGCATTCATATGAGCGACATTCCGAGCTTCCCTTATTCGCTTCTGTGGGGAGAACGCCGGGTGATGTCCGTCGCCAATCTGACGCGGCAGGATGGTGTCGATTTTCTACGGGTGGCCCAGGAGGCTGACATCCGCACGCATACGACGGCCTACTCCTTGTCCGAAGCAAACACTGTTCTGGCCCGCTTGAGGCAAGGCGACATCGTGGGTGCGGCCGTCCTCGTCCCGGACTTTTGAATCGAATTCAATCGGTACCGGCCCATGACCTCATCATCCGATCAGGACCACGTACTCACATTCCTGGGCGATCCACGACGACATCCAGAGGTCCGCCGCATCGATACGCATGCCGCGTCCGTCTTTCTGTTCGGGCAGCGCGCCCTGAAGATCAAGCGCGCGATCCGGCTGCCCTTTCTCGACTATTCGACTCTTGCACAACGCAAGGCGGCTTGTGTGAAGGAGCTGGAGATCAATCAGCCGTTTGCGCCGGACATCTACCTGCGCGTGGTCGCCATCACCAGGACGCCGGATGGATCGATCGAACTCGATGGAACCGGTACACCGATCGAGTATGCCGTGGAGATGCGTCGCTTCGATGACAGCCAGACCCTCGATCATCTTGCCGCCCGACGTCGTCTGGATGGCGATCTCGCCCGACTCCTGGCCATGACGATCGGCAAATCCCACACTGTCGCGCCTCAGGTCACATCGAGCGCGTGGGTGGAGCAGTTCCCGCATTGGATCGACGCGTTCATCACCAGCTTTCGAGCCAGCACGCGTTTCGATGAGCCTGACGTCGAGGAACTCAGAACCCGCTGCCAATCGGCTTTCTCGCGTCTGCGGCCATTGCTCGAGCAGCGTGCGGCGGCCGGTCATGTTCGACGCTGCCACGGCGATCTTCACCTGGCCAACATCGTCCTCATCGGCGACAAGCCCGTGCTGTTCGACGCCATCGAATTCGATGACCGGATCGCGACGATCGACGTGCTCTACGATCTCGCTTTCCCGCTGATGGACCTGCTGCACTTCGAGCAGCCGGTCGCGGCCAATCAACTCCTGAACCATTATCTATCGACCGCGGCATGCGAGCAGGCCGGGGGCTTGGCCGCGTTGCCGCTCTTCATGGCGATGCGCGCAGCGATCCGCGCTCAAGTCTTTCTAGCGAAACTCGATCGTGACGATGCCAGTCACGCTGACCATGAGCGATCGAACACGTTGGAGACCGCAAAAAGCTACTTCAAGTTGGCTTGCCGGCTGATACAGCCGGCGCCAGCAATGATGATCGCCGTCGGCGGGCTCTCCGGCACCGGGAAATCCGCGCTGGCGCGGGCGCTAGCCCCTCGCCTGCCCCCTCCACCGGGAGCAATCGTCCTCCGCAGCGACGTGCTACGCAAACGGCTGTTCGGTGTCGACGAGACAGATCGGCTCCCCGGCGACGCCTACACGCCTGATGCCAGCTCACGCGTCTATCAAGAGCTGGCGCGGCAAGCCCTCCAGGTGCTCGCACAGGGCTTCACCGTGATCGTCGACGCCGTGTTTGCACGCCGGCATGAACGCCAGGAAGTCGAGACTCTTGCACAGCGATCAGACGTGCCTTTCGTGGGGCTCTTCCTTGTTGCAGACCTCCCTATCCGACTGGAACGGATTCGCGCGCGGGTCGGAGATGCGTCCGACGCGACGGCCAGCGTCGCCCGAGAGCAGGAAAGCTATGATCTGGGTACCCTGGAATGGCTGCAGGTGGATGCGTCAAGCACGCTGCAGACGACACTCGAGCGAGCGCTGTCGATGCTGCAGCGCTACATTCCAAATTCAAACTGAAGCTTCGATGCGGTGGCCGCGATGCAGACATCGCACCCCAATCCAATTGTCGTGAGAGGCATGATCTCGCGAGAACTATGTCGCCTGTCAGCCGCGCCACGCTCGGCTGGCGGCTTTTGAGCGGACCACAGACGCCTCTCTTGTCAGGTATGCACGTAATCACCTGGCGCGTCGGGGAGATCGCTCGCGCCTTCGGTGCCGAGCTGCGGCGGCTCGCGCAGTGTCCCTGACTGTTGCTTCAGCCATTCGATCCAGGTTGGCCACCACGATCCTTCGACCCGCGGAGCAATGCTCAGCCATTCGTCCGGCCCGAGATAAGGCGCATCGGCAGCCTTGGTTCGCACCTGATGCGAGTGCCCCTGCTCATCCGTCGGCGCCACGATGCCGGCATTGTGCCCGCCGCTTGCAAGCACAAAAGTCACGTCGGCATCGACCTCATAGTGGATCTTGTATGTCGACTTCCATGGCGCCACGTGGTCGCGCAAGGTTCCGACAACAAACATCGGCTTGTGGATGTCCGACAGCGAGACCGGCTTTCCTTCGACCCGATACCGCCCCTCTGCGAGATCGTTATTCAGGAACAGCCTGCGCAAATATTCGGAGTGCATCCGATAAGGTAGCCGCGTCGCATCGGCGTTCCACGCCATCAGGTCGCTCGGACTGGCCCGCTCGCCGAGCAGGTAATCGCGCGAGACGCGCGACCAGATCAGATCGTTGGACCGCAACAGCTGAAACGCCCCCGCCATCTGGGTCGTGTCGAGATACCCACGCTCCCACATCATGTCTTCGAGAAACGCGACCTGGCTTTCATTGATGAAGAGCGTCAACTCTCCCGCTTCGGTAAAATCGGTCTGGGCCGCAAACAATGTGATCGTCTTCAGACGATCATCGCCATCCCGGGCCATGGCCGCTGCCGTGATCGAGAGCAGCGTTCCGCCAAGACAATAGCCTGTGGCATGAACCTGCGTATTCGGCACGATCCTTCCGATCGTGTCCAGGGCGGACATCACGCCCAGGGATCGGTAATCGTCGAAGGCAAGGTCGCGGTCCGCTGCCCCCGGATTTCGCCAGGAGATCATGAATACGGTGAAGCCCTGGTCCGTCAGATATCTGACCAGCGAATTATGCGCAGACAGATCCAGGATATAATACTTCATGATCCAGGCTGGCACGACCAGGACCGGCTCCGGCCGGACTTTCTCGGTGGTCGGCGCGTACTGGATCAACTCCATCAAGCGATTGCGAAGCACCACCTTGCCCGGCCGGGTCGCGACCGTCCTGCCGACGACGAACTCGGCATTGCCGGGTGGTCGCCCCGGGTGTAGCACCTGCATGAGATCGGCAAGCCAATTCTGCCAGCCGAACACCAGGTTTTCTCCGCCGCTCTGGAATGTCTTCTCGATGACCTCAGGATTGGTCGCCGCGAAGTTCGAGGGTGCGAACATGTCCAGCAGCTGACGCAGCGAGAAATCAACGACGGCTTCGTTGGCAGGATCCACGCCGCGAATGCCGGTCGTCGCCTTATGCCACCAATCCTCTCCCAGCAGGAAGCTCTGGGCCAACAGGTTGAACGGCTGCATCGCCCATTGCGGCTTGGAAAAGCGATGATCGTTGGGCTGAGGCTTGATCAGGTCCCAAGGCGAGCGATTGGGGTCGGCAAGATGCAGCGACCGCTCGGCGAGCTGCCTCGCCATCTGCCAAGCATTGTGAACATTCTCCATCTGGCGCTGCGGGGCGGCGGCCAGATGGCACGCCCAATCCAGATAGGCCATCGACAAGGCGGCGGGAGAGATTCCTGCGGTCATCCGCGCCAGAACGGCGCTGAACGCCTTGTCCAGCTCATGATCCTCGCGGCGAAACGCGTCGGAATCTTCGTCCTCTTGACGGAGAGGCAGTGTTCCGCCCGTTGCCGCAAGCGCCGTTGCCGACGCTTTTGTTGTCACGGCAACGGCCGGACCGCTCTCGGCGTTTCCTTCCCGTCGCCGCGGATCAGGACGCGACGCCCCCACAGTCTTCAGTTTCGCCACCGTTGCCCCACAAGATTCACACTGGCATCAATCAGGCGCTGCCCGTGCTTGAAGAGCCGGTCGCAGTCCCTCCTGACAAACTCGACTTGATGCCGGCCACATTCCTGCATCATCGTCTGGATTCCCTTGACGGAATGCACGCCGGCCAGTTTCGATACGAATTCAGCGAACAGATGCGTTTCTGTCCGCGCGCGATCCAGCGCCTCATTGCTGGCGAAGAGAATCTCTTCCAACATGATCTGCTGGGAGCCGATGAGCAGCTCAAGAGCGTGCTTATTGGACAGCGCGACGCGTTCGGACAATTCGGCCGTTTCGTCGGCCATAGCATTCACGCCGGGGAGTTCAGACATCGGCCGTCTCCTCTCGCTGGATCAGTGGATCTTCATAGCCCAGGTCCAGGTTGAGGCCTTGAGCTGCATCAATGAATCCGCGAGCTTCGCCTTTGACCTGGGTCAATTCAGGGATCTGACAGCGGACTACCCTCCATCAGCTTTTGACATCGGAGTCCGCCATGCGCGCCCATCAGATCATGACCCGTCCGGTCATCACCGTCACGCCTGACACCTCAATCGTTGAGGCCGCCAACATCATGCTCCAGCGCCATGTCAGCGGCCTGCCGGTGGTCGACGCCAGCGGCAAGCTCATCGGGGTCGTCTCTGAAGGCGACTTCATCCGCCGAACGGAAATCGGCACCGGACGGAAACGCGGGCGCTGGTTGCGCTTCATTCTCGGACCCGGAAAATCGGCCGCCGATTTCGTCCACGAACATGGACGCAAGGTGTCGGAGGTGATGACCAAATCGCCTCTGACCATTACGGAAGACGCCGCACTGGCCGAAATCGTGGAGATCATGGAAAAAAACCATGTGAAACGGCTCCCCGTGGTCAAGGGCGACCAGGTGGTCGGCATCGTGTCACGGGCAAATCTGCTGCAGGCCGTCGCAACGCTTGGGCGCCAGGTCCCGGACCCGACGGCGGATGACGATCACATCCGCAACCGCGTCATCGACAACCTCGAAAAGAACGATTGGTGCCCGTTCGGCCTGTCTGTCATCGTCAAGGACGGCATCGTTCATTTGAGTGGTGTCATCACCGAGGAACGTTCGCGGCAGGCGGCAATCGTGGCCACTGAGAACGTCGCCGGCGTCAAGAAGGTTCACGATCATCTGTGCTGGGTCGACACCATGTCAGGCATGTACCTCAACTCGCCGGAAGACGAGGAGATGGCCAAGGCCAGCTGATCGATCTGACCGGCCTCGGCCAACTCGACCCGCCATCACCGCGACTGAACCATCAGAGCGCGCGTCAGGCTTGTTGAATGGGAGGGATCGGGCCGAAGGCGCCAGCTTGCCGCAGACGCTCGAGATCCTGCTCCGAATGCCCCAGAGTGTCGCGTAAGACCGCGGCGGTGTGCTCACCGAGTCGGGGGGCCGCGCGGGGGTCGACGGCGGGCGTCAGCTGCATCGAAATCGGCGGCTCGATGTTCGGGATCGCGCTGGCCGTCGGGTGGGGAATGTGACAGACGCGGTCACGCTCCCGCACCTCGGGAGCATGAAAGGCTTGCTCGACGGTGCGGACGCGACCGACCGGAACTCCGGCCTGGTTCATCCGCGAGATCCAGACGTCCATCTCTGTTGTCGCCATAATGTCAGCGATAATGCCGCGCAGCTGAGCGCGGTTGATCCATCTCGCCCGTCGCGTGGCAAAACGCGGATCGCTCAGGAGATCCGGACGACCAAGAACCTCCGTCACCAGCCGCCGGTAGAGCCGGTCATTGGCGCAGGCCACGTAGAGCGGACCATCTGACGCCTCGAAGACGCCGACCGTTGGAGAGTCGTTCGGCGAGTTTCCGGTACGGCTCGGGTTCACGCCGTTCATCAGATAGGCCATCCCGAAGAAGCCGGTCATGGCGAGGGCAACGTCGAACAGAGCCACCTCGACGTGCTGACCGCGACCGAGCCGCTGCCTGGCGGCGAGCGCCAGCAGAATGGCATTGCAAGCCGACATGCCGGTCGCCAGATCGACGATCGGCGGGCCGGTCCGGACCGGAGGACCATCGGCAAAACCGTTGAGCGACATGAAGCCGCTCTCGGCCTGAGTGATCGGATCGAAGCCCGATCGCCAAGCAAGCGGACCGTGGCGTCCATAGGCAGAGATCGAGCAATAGATCAGACCTGGATTGGTGCCGGAGACAGCCGGATAGTCCAGGCCGAACTTCTTCATGACCGAAGAGGAGAAGTTCTCCACCACGACGTCGGCCTTGGCGATCAGCGCACGGGCGACCTCCTGGCCTTGCGGGACCGTGAGATCCAGCACGACGCCCCGCTTGTTGCGATTGAGACTGAGGAACGCTGCGCTTTCACCGCCGAGCTCTGCATGCTCATAGGCGCGGGTATCGTCGCCCGTGACCGGTTGCTCGATCTTGATGACCTCGGCACCGAAATCGCCCAGGGTTTGCGTACACGCCGGCCCGGCAACGACCCGGGTGAAGTCAATCACCCGCAGACCCGCCAAGGCGGCCGGCGCATCAGTCGGCCGCGGCGCACGATCTGGCAGAGCGACCTGAGCCGGCATTCCAATCCTCCCCGCTTGCGTCGATCGTCTCACGCGATCTGTGCAGTATTGTTCGGCGACGAGCCCACAACGACTGGAAGACCATGGTTAGCTCAATCACTGGCGCAAAGAAAGTCGCCCCCGCCCCCCTCTTTCTCCCTGCTCTGCTGCAGCGCAGCGCCGCATGCGCGCGCCGTAGGAGACGCATCAGGACCCGATCACCTTGCGCCAGTAAAGCGAGTTCCGCCAGGCCCAGGGCTGCTCGGGCTGGAACAACACATACCCGCAGCGGATGAAATTGTTGGCGGAGATGATGTTGCCGGTCGTGTCCGAAACGATGCAATACAGGCCGGATCGTCGCGCGCGCTGCTCGATCGTACGCATCAATCGCCGCTGGAGACCATGTCCGCAGCACTCTCGAATGACGCCGACCCTGGAGAGATAGGCGATGCCCCTGCCGAGCGATGAAGGGATCATGCCGGCAAACCCGACGGGTCGTCCATGCTCGCTCGAAACCCACCACTGTCCGATCTCGAAATCGGGGAGAGGCGCGCAATCGAGGAAGGTTCGCACATGGAGATCGTTCAGCGTATCGAGGACATCGGGCTCACACGCGTCGACCTCTCGGATGAGGAATCGGCATGCCTGCCGCACACGATTTGCCGGCACGGCATCACCTTCCGAGCATCACTTTGATGCCGAGCCAGATCGCGCCGAGCAGACCGGTCGCGATCACCGTGATGACGGCCTTGAACGTATAGCTTTGGGCCTGCTCCACGCTCTTGCGCCAGCGGCGCAAGTGCTGAAAATCCGCTCTCAACTCGTTGCCGACCCATTGCACGATCCAGATCGTGAAGGCGTCGGCACTGGCGCCCGCGCCGCCGATATCGATGAAGGCGCGCAACGGCAGCAGCGGATCGGCCGCGACCTTGCCGATCCGCCCCTCCCGTCTCGCCTGCGCCAGCAAATCGGCAAAATAGGCTCCTTCGAACGTACGCACGTAGTCGCCCTCCCAGATGTGCTCGTAGCGGTCGGGATAGAGCGCAAGGTCGAGCCGGCGCTCTTCGTCCAGCACCGCCGGAAGCCACGGGTTGTCGCGCCAATTCGCCTTGACCACGACCGCCCCGTCGGGCTTGCGGCTGCGCAGGAAATCGTCGACGGCATCCGACTTGCGGCGCGGATTCCAGCTCGCCCACAATTCGGAGCGTGGCGCGCGGATCGTTGGCCGCAGCAGCGACAGCGAGCGCGCGCTCAGGGTCTGCGCCTCGTCGATCCAGGCGATGCGAAATCCCTCCAGCGACTTGATCGATTCCGCCGTGTGATCCTGCATGCCGCGGAAGATGATGAGTCCGTCGCCGGGCGTCGCGATGCGATCGCTGAACGGACGGAAGCCCTGGCCAAGGCCGAGCGCCGCGATCTTACCCTCGATCAGCCGCTTGGACGATTGCGCCAGGGTGCGCTGGGCTTCACGAATGCAGACCGCGAGCGTACCGCGCTCGGCCTGGCAGGTTTCGACCAATAGCTCGCCAAAGAAGTGCGACTTCCCCGAGCCGCGGCCGCCGAACGCGCCCTTGTAGCGCGCCGGCGCCAGCAGCGGCTCGAACACTTTCGCGGTGGGGATCTTGAGGGTGGACAATGATCAGCTGCTCCTGCCAGCCGGCTGCGCGGTCGACGGGACCGACACGAACGGCACGGACGGAGCCCCAGCGTCGAATAAGGATTGATCCGTCGGAGTCGCCTGCCGCGACCGAAGACGACGTAAGGGCCGCCCCTTTTCTTGGTTGGTGACGCCCGACTCGACCTGCCATCGCAGGGTAGCTCCGGCGTTTGGATTGGTCCAGCCTCCAAACCGCTCATCAATGGGTGCGGCGGGGACGGACTGCTCGCCGCTGTTTGATCCACCGGGAAGACGTCCCAATCGCTCGGAGGGAGCGTCTGCCCCGCCGCCGACATCGGCGTAGTCCCTCTGAATCCCACGGAGGGCATCAGGGACAGGCAATCCCGTTCGCGCCAATCGCCGCGCTTTTGGATCCTTCGCCAGCGTGTCGGCTCTGTCGGACAGATACTCATAATTGGCTGGCGGTATCGGATAGAGGTGCTTTCCAAGACCTGCAGCTTCGGTGATCCGATTCACGATCGACGTGCAGATGCCGGAGTCCTGCGAAAAACGGGCAAGATCCCAGCCGTTGTAAAAGAGAGGCTCGGCACTGAGCTTCGCGCTCTCCCCACGGGCGAGATCCGCCTGTTGTTCGGTGATCGGAGCCGTGAACGTTGCGTATTGGCCTGCATCCGCAACGCTGGAAAAGTCGTTCGGTGGCGCCTTCCCATTCAGCATCGAATGAGCGTCGAATTTTCCCTCGTCCGAAATCGAGCCATGCTGCTCCGGACCGAAGCCCGCATACACCTGCCCGGTCGGATCATTGACGACGAGGGCGGCGTGCCCCAGCAGGCCGGGATTGATCTGAAATGTGAGCGAGTGTGGAGCGGCCATCATCGGTTCCATGTGTGTTGAGAGAGATTGTTGGATGAACGCTGCCAGCTCACCGATCGCAGTGGACGCGACCTGGCGGCGCCACTCTCCATGCGAACGATGCCGGCGGCTCCGCTTCGAACTCAACTGCGATTGCGCAAGGTGGGAAGGGGCGCCTCGTCACACGCGCCGCTATGTGGACCGGCGTTCGCCGCCACAATGGCGTCGCGTCGTGCGACTAATCCCGATGGAGTCGCTTGATCAAACGGGCTGCGGCCGGACTGCATAGGACGGCGAGCAGGAAGACACAGACAGCGAGTCGTCGCACCACAGAGTGAGCGGCTCGTTTCTGTCCAAGCCGCACTGCTGCGACCATGTGACCTGCCCGCATCTCGACCGCACGATTGACCGAGGAACGCGCGTCGACGCGCTCCGTCCCGAGAACAAAAAGAACAAGCAACCAAGTCCGTCAACGGCGACTGAGCGAAGACGCTGTTATTCTACGGCGGTTTCGCCCTCCTGCTCGTGATCCACGTCGCCGGGATGCACGATCACGCGCTCGATGCGGTGAATCAGTTCAAGTGCGCCGTCCTCGCTGTTTTCCAGGGCCTGCGGCGGCTTGCCCCAGCCACGATCGAGAATGGCATTGGCGGCCGAGACACGCGCCGCGTGCGTCGCCTTGGGCGATCGCATTACACCGACCAGCGTGTTGATCGCCGTCTTGGTGTGGCTACGCGCCATCGAGCGGATTTCAGTGATCGTTTTCGACATGATCGCTTCCGGACATGGTGAAGTGTCAGATCAGGCGGCGCCATCACGACAGCGCAACCGCAGCCGCAATGGGAACGAGATCGAGCAAGGAGAACGACGTCGGATCGGCGTCTCGTACTCTCCCGTGGACTGAACTATAGACGCGGCGGATCGCGGACGACGCGATCGCTTCGGGCGCGAACCCCATCCCTCGAGCAAGGGACCGCAGCAGGCGCGACGACGGTCGTCACGTCCGCGGACCGTCCCCTTCGCGCGGGACGGTCAATATTCAGAAGGTTGTCAGCAGCCTGGTCCTTGCTCAGCTTTGACGCATGAGCAGGTCGAGTGTTCGAGCAGCGGGCTGGCGCTTTTGGCCTCGATAGGATCGTCAGCGGCCGCGGACGAAGCCATTTCTGAAATTCCGACGATGCCATCATGCCTGTGATTTGCCCGACATGTCAAATTTGATCGAAATGCGGTCGCCGCGCTTTGCAGATTCGATACCGCCACGCGAAGTCCTGCGCGACCAAACAAAAAGCCCGCTGCCGATCTCCCGGCGCGGGCTCTATGATTTCTTCGATGGTGGCAAGATGCGCCTGATTTGCCCGACGTGTCAAGCGCAATGGCCGACGGCGATCAGCAGCACGGCCGGCGCGCCCGTCGGCAGAACCGGAGAAGGAGGTCTCGTCATGTATGTCGTCGCAGTGGTGCTGGCCGTCTTGTCCGCGCTGTTCTATGCAGCCGGGCAGCATCAGCTCGGATCGGTCGGCGCCGATGTCTGCAGCTACGGCGGCCTGTTCTGCGACAAGCCGCACTACATGATGACAAGCGCGTTGCTCGCCGGCCTCTGGGGCAAGTTCGTCAGCATGCGCTAGCGGTGCGACGGCAGGCCTTCCGGGAGCAGAGGCTCGACATCCGTCCCTACTCGGACGGAGCCTGCTCCGAGCTCGTTGCGCGCCCGGCCATCACCTGGCGCAGCACGCGCGACAATTCGTCGACCGAATAGGGCTTGTGAATCAGGCTGAAGCCGTGACGACCGCCATCGGCGAGAACATCGCTGTAGCCGCTGTTGAGCACGATCGGAATGGTCGGTAGCCGACGCCGAATTTCCTGGCCGAGCGTGACCCCGTCCATTCCGGGCATCACGACGTCGCTGAGCACGAGGTCGAAGCGTTTAGGATTGTCGTCGAGCATGCGCAACGCGTCGATCCCGCTGCGGGCCAGAACGGTTCTGTAACCGAGATCTTCGAGCAGTTGCGTCGAGAATTCGCCGATCTCGGGGTTGTCCTCGACCACCAGCACGTTCCAGCGCGCAGTGAGCAGCTCAGGGGCACGCTCATCCCGCTCATGCGACTCGAGCGGCTTCTCGGTCAGCGGCAGCAGCAGGGTCAGCGTGGTTCCTCTGCCGACCTCGCTGTCGGTCAGCACCCGGCCGCCAGACTGGTGCACGAAGCCATAGACCTGCGACAGGCCAAGGCCCGTGCCGCGGCCGACGCCCTTGGTCGTGAAGAACGGTTCGAAAATGCGGTCGAGCTGCTCGGGCGGAATGCCGCATCCGGTGTCGCTGACGGCGATGGAGACGAATTGCTCTGGCGCAGTCGGTCCACCGTGATCGACCCGTTCGCCACGGATGGTCAGCACGCCGCGGCCATCCATCGCATCCCGCGCATTGGCGACGAGGTTCACAAGTGCAGTGTCGAACTGATTGATGTCGACATCGACCGGCAATGGCCGGGCGCGAAGATCGAGCGCGATCACGGCCGGCGCGCCCAGCACGGTCTGCAGCATCTCCGCGATCTGCTCGAGATGGCGCGCCGCGTCGAAAACCTGGCGCTCCATCGGCGTGCGCCGCGCGAAGGCCAGCAACTGGCCGGTCAGCTTGGCTGCGCGATCTGCGGTGTCGGAAATCGCGTCCACGTAACGCCGCATCCGCTCGGGCGGCAATTGGCGTCGGCGCAGCAGATCGGCCGATGACCTGATCACGGTCAGGAGGTTGTTGAAGTCGTGCGCGACGCCGCCGGTGAGCTGGCCGATCGCCTCCATTTTCTGGGCCTGCCGGAACGCTTCCTCGGCCTGGCGACGCTCCGTCAACTCGACGGCCTCGGGGACGATCGCCGCGAGCTGTCCCGCCTCGTCGCGCACCGGCCGCATCTGGAAATCGAACCACCGCCGGCCGCCGACCGGAAGATCGAGCTGAATCTCCCGGCGCGCGACCTCGCCATGGATGACGATGTCGACGAGTGACTTGATCAGCTCGGGCATGCCGGGCGTGCCCGTGAACCATGGTGTGTCCCAGAACGGCCGCCCGGCGACCTTGTCCAACGGCGCCGCAATCGCGTCGAGCGAGGTGGCATTGGCGTCGAGCAGCGTGCCCTCGCCGGACAACAGGGCCTGGAACGTATAGCTCGCCTCGAAGATCGTTCGCAGCCGCGCCTCCTTCGCCTGCAGTTCGGCCGTTCGCTCGGAGACCTGCGCCTCCAGCCGCTCGTTCAGCTCGCGCAACGTGGTCTCGGCCTCGCGCCTCACCCGTGCCAGATCGATATTCGCCCGGACACGCGCCAGCAATTCGCGCGCACTGAACGGCTTGCTGAGATAATCGCTAGCACCGGCGTCGAGGCCTTCGACCTTCGCCTCCTCGCCCGCACGCGCGGACAACATGACCACCGGAATGTCGCGCAGCCGCGGGTCGCTGCGCATCGCCTGCAGCAGACCGAACCCGTCCATTCCGGGCATCATCACGTCGGTCAGAACAAGATCGGGCCGGCGGCGTCGCATGGCCTCCAGTGCGGCGCCGCCATCGCCGACGGCTTCGACCTCATAGTCCTGCCCCAGCAGACGACGCACATAGTCACGCATGTCCGGATTGTCGTCAGCCAGCACGACACGGTCTCGCCCGGCCGCCGCCGCAGCGGGAAGTCCCAGATCGTCCGGCGATGACGGATGCGGCAGTTCGGCAGGCTGATCGCCGTTCAGCCAGCCCAACGCCTCGTCGATATAGGCCCGCGCCCGCATATTGGTCGTGACCTGCGCCCGTGCGGACCGGAGCTGGGCGGGCGGCAAATGCGATGCGCCGAACGGAAGCCGCACAGTGAAGACGGAGCCACGGCCGAGCTCGCTGTCGGCCGTGATCTCGCCGCCATGCAGCTTGACGAGCTCCTGGACCAGCGCCAGACCGATCCCACTTCCCTCGTAGGAGCGACCGCGCGCGCCCGCGACGCGGCGAAAGCGCTCGAACAGATGCGGCAGCTCGTCCGGCGGAATGCCTGTGCCGGTGTCATGGACCGCGAATTCCGCATGTCGCATGTCGGCGGCGATGCCGATCGTGACGGAAATTCCGCCGTCGAAGGTGAACTTGAAGGCATTCGACAGCAGATTGAGAACGATCTTCTCCCACAGGTCGCGATCGACATAGACAGGCTGAGGAAGAGGCGCAGCCTCGATCGCGAGGCGCAGGCCGGCGCGGTCTGTCGCAGACCGGAAATTCGACACGAGCTCGGACGTCAGGGCCGCCAGATCCACCGGCTCGAAGCTCGCGGTCATGCGACCGGCCTCGATCCTGGAAAAGTCGAGCAGCGTGTTCACCAGCTTCAGCAGCCGGATGCCGTTGCGGTGAATCAGGTTCAGCATCGCCAGCTGTTCGGCGCCAAGCCCCGCATCCGCGCGCGCGAGCATGTCTTCGAGCGGGCTCAGCATCAGCGTCAGCGGGGTGCGAAACTCATGGCTGATATTGGAGAAGAAGGTCGTCTTGGCGCGGTCGATTTCCGCCAGCGCCTCGGCCCGCCGGCGTTCGGCCTCATAGGCCAGGCCATTTCCGGCAGCCGCGGCGATTTGGCCGGAGACGAGGTTCAGGAACCGGGCATAGCTTTCATCGTAGAGACGAAACGGATTGAGCCCGGCGATGACGAAGCCGCTCTCGCCGACTTCGCCGGACGCGAGGATGGGGAGCACCACCGCCTGTTTGGGCGGTTGCCGCCAGCCACCGCTGGGAAAATCGACGCCGAACGATCGCCGCAGATCGCGCACCAGAACCGGCGCCTGCAGTCGCAGCGCCTCGGCGAGCGGCCACATGCTGTCGCGCCCGATCGACAGGCTTTGCTGAACCGCGGGATGAGTTGGATCGATCCCGGTGAACGCTGCGAGCCGGGCTTGGTTGCCGCTCTCCTCCATCATGTAAATCATCACGAAGGGGAGATCGCGCGGCTCCTGCGCCAAGGCGCGCGCGCAACTCGTACAGGCCTGGTCGACGCTGCGAGCCTCCGCCGCAGCGTTGGCGAGTTCGCGCAGCAGGGAAAGCTGCCGCTCGCTGATCACGCGCTGCGTATCGTCGGTGTTGGCGCAGAAGATGCCGCCGGGCGACCCGTCGTCGTCAGGAATCGGACTATAGGAGAACGTGTAGTAGGTCTCCTCGGGAAAGCCGTTGCGCTCCATGATCAGGAGCTGTGCCTCGACATAGGTGCCTCGATCGCCGCCGCTCGCTTTGGCAAGCAGCGGACCGATATCCTCCCAGATCTCGTGCCACACGACCGACGTTGGACGTCCGAGCGCCCAGGGATGTTTGCCGCCGATGATGGCCTTGTAGGCGTCGTTGTAGAGGTAGATGAGCTCCTTTCCCCAGCCGATCCAGATCGGCTGTTGAGAGGTGAGCATGATTCTGACGGCAGTCTTCAGGCTTTGCGGCCATTGCTCCGGCGGACCGATCGAGGTACTGCCCCAATCGAACTGCAGCATCAGCCCGGCGAGCTCGCTACCTCCCGAAAACAGCCTGTCCCGCTCCGCAGAGCGGAGGTCCTGATCCTGCCTTGGCTGCCGCTGATCCGGCAAACGTGCCCCCATCCGTATTACGCCCGAACCCTAACGCCGGCCCACCCGCCCTGGTTCCGGCAGCTGGAACAAAAAGGGGACGACTGACTTCGACAACATACACGACCGCGCGCGGGAGAGTTGTGCCGTGGCCATCATCGTTGCATCAGAGCCCAACGAGCCGAAGCGATCGGCCAGGAGCTTGTTCCGGCTGCTGGGCCCAGGTCTGGTGACCGGCGCCGCCGACGACGACCCTTCGGGCATCGCGACCTACTCCCAGGCCGGCGCGCAGTTCGGCTACGGCCTGCTGTGGACGGTGTTCCTCACCACGCCCTTCATGATCGCCATTCAGCTGGTCAGCGCACGGATCGGTCGGGTCACGGGCAAGGGACTGGCTGCCAACATCAGCTCGCTTGCGCCGCGATCGATCGTCCTCGGCCTGGTGGCCCTGCTGGTCGGCGCCAATACGTTCAACATCGCAGCCGACATCGCCGCCATGGCCGAATCCCTGTCCCTGGTGATCGGCGGGCTCAACCATGAGCATGCGCTAATCTTTGCGGCGGCTTCGACACTGCTGCAGGTCTTCCTTCCCTATCGGCGCTATGCTCCCTTCATCAAGGTCCTCACCCTCAGCCTGTTCGCCTATGTGGCCACAGCCCTGACCGTCAAAGTGCCCTGGAGCACCGCCCTGCTCGCCGCTGTGTGGCCAAGCCCGTCGACGGATCCGGACTATCTGCTGACCGTCGTGGCCGTGCTGGGGACCACCATCAGTCCATATCTGTTTTTCTGGCAGGCCTCCCAGGAGGTCGAGGAGATGAACCAGGGCAAGGTCGATCGGCCGCTCCGCGAATTGTCGAGGAAGAATCATCCCGAGCTTCGGCGGATGAGAATCGATACGGCGATCGGCATGATCTTTTCGAATGCGATTGCCTTCTTTGTCATCCTGACGACCGCGACCGTTCTGCACGCACATGGCGTCACCAAGATCGATTCCGCGACCCAGGCGGCCGAAGCGCTGCGCCCGCTGGCGGGAGACTTCACCTTTCTGCTGTTTGCCCTGGGCATCATCGGCACCGGGATGCTGGCCATCCCGGTGCTGGCGGGATCGGCCGCCTATGGCGTGGCCGAGGTCTTCGGCTGGCATGCGACATTGGAAGCCAAGCCCGACGAGGCTGCCGGCTTCTACAGCATCATTGCCGCGGCCACGCTGATCGGCTTCGGGCTCGGCTTCACCGGCATCGATTCGATCCACATGCTGGTCTGGAGCGCGGTGCTCAACGGCATCGTCGCGGTGCCGATCATGGCAATGATGATGGTCATTGTGTCGAACGGCCGCCTGATGGGCCGCTTCCGGGCCCGCTCCTGGCTGATCGCACTGGGATGGATCGGCACCGCGATCATGGCGATCGCCGTGCTGGCGCTGTTGTGGTCGTTTGCCGCAGGCCGCGCCTAGCCCGGACGATGTGCAGCTGGCCAGACCGCCTTGAACGCAGTTGCACAACGTCATTGGTGCAACGCGGCGCGGAATCTGTGTTAACAGACCGATCCCGCCATGCTGTCTCGATTGATGCCGGTCAACGCGGACCGGCTACAGCAGCGCGAGGCTCGAAAAGGACTCGGAGACTCCGCCTTGACCCAACCGCAACGTATGACCGCACCGACGCTCCCCACCTACTCCCCTCGCGGGCTTGCGCTGCTGCGTGATCCCCTGCTCAACAAGGGGACAGGATTCACCGAGCAGGAGCGCGATGCGCTTGGGCTGCGCGGCTTCCTCCCAGCGGGTGTCCTGTCGATGCAGGCGCAAGCCGAGCGCATCCTCGTCAACCTCCGCAGCCTGCCCAGTGATCTGGAGAAATATGTCGCGCTCAATGCGCTGCACGATCGCAACGAGGCGCTGTTCTTCCGGGTGGTCTGCGACAACATCGACGAGATCCAGCCGCTGATCTACACACCGACGGTCGGCCTCGCCTGTCAGAAATACGGCCTGATCTTCCAGCGGCCGCGCGGCCTGTTCATCTCGGCCAATGACCGCGGCCGAATTGCCGAGATCCTCGCCAACTGGCCGTACCGCGCCAAGCTCATCGTCGTCACCGACGGCGAGCGCATTCTCGGCCTCGGCGACCTCGGCGCCAACGGCATGGGCATTCCTGTCGGCAAGCTCTCGCTCTACTCGGCCTGTGCCGGCATCCATCCCGAAGAGTGCCTTCCGGTCATGCTGGACGTCGGCACCAACAATGAGGAGTTCCTCAAGGACCCCTATTATATCGGCCTCCGTCAGAAACGCATCACCGGCGCAGCCTATGACGAGTTCGTCGACGAGTTCATGACCGCCGCGCGCGCGGCCTTCCCGGGCGTGCTAATCCAGTTCGAGGATTTCGCCAACCACGCGGCTTTCAAGCTGCTGCACAAATACCGCGACGACGCCTGCGTCTTCAACGACGACATCCAGGGAACGGCGGCGGTCGCGCTGGCCGGTCTGTTTTCCGCGCTGCGCATCACCGGCGGTCGCCTTCGCGATCAGCGCGTGCTGTTCCTGGGCGCCGGCGAGGCAGCCACGGGGATTGCCGATCTCGTCGTCTCGGCCATGATGGCGGAAGGCCTGTCCGAAGCCGAGGCGCTACAACGCAACTGGCTCACGGACTCGCGCGGGCTCGTGGTCAAGGGACGTGAGAACCTGCACGGTCACAAATTGCGCTACGCTCATGAGCAGGCACCGCTCGGAGACTTCCTGACCTCGATCAGGACGCTGAAGCCGACGGCGATCATCGGCGTTGCCGCGGTCGGCGGCGCCTTCACGCCGGAAGTGCTGCAAGCGATGGCGGAGCTGAACGAGCGGCCGATCATCTTTGCCCTGTCGAACCCGACCTCGAAGGCGGAATGCTCGGCGGAGGCGGCCTATCGTTACACCCAGGGCCGCGCATTGTTTGCCTGCGGAAGCCCCTACGATCCGGTCAAGCTCGATGGCAAGACCTTCGTGCCCCGGCAGGGCAACAACTCCTACATCTTCCCCGGTGTGGGCCTTGGCGCGATCGCCAGCGGGGCGCGCCTGGTGACGGACGAAATGTTCATGGCCGCCGCACACACACTCGCGAACTGCGTGACCGGCGCTGATCTCGAACAAGGAAGCCTTTATCCGGCGCTGCCGCGGATCCGCGAAGTCTCCGCCCTGATCGGCGCCGCAGTGGCGGGCGTGGCCTATCAGAACGGGCTCGCCTCCGGACCGGCGCCGAACGACCTGCTCGGTTTCGTCGAGCAGAAGATGTACGACCCGCGCTACTGACGCCGCCAAAGCGGATGCCGTGCTGAAGCTCGCACGGCATCCGCTTCAGCCCATCAGCCAGCCGGCCTCGGCAGCGCGGCTTCCGGCGCGTGTCATAGATCCGGGACGATCGCGTTGGTCGGTGTCGGCCGATCGGTGATCTGCTGGCCAAACAGGCTGCCGATCAGTTCGACCGCGACCCGGGCCGTCTTGCCACGCTCGTCGAGAAAGGGGTTGAGCTCGACGATGTCGACCGACCGCACCAGGCCGGAATCATGCAGCAACTCCATGATGAGATGCGCCTCGCGATAGGTCGCTCCGCCAGGAACTGTCGTGCCGACCCCTGGCGCCACCTCCGGATCGAGAAAATCGACGTCGAAGCTGACATGCAGAACACCATTGCGAGCGCGGACCTTGTCGAGGATCCTGCGCGTCAGGACGCCGACGCCAAACTCGTCGATGGCGCGCATGTCGGCGACGCTGATGCGACGCATGCGCAGCAGCTCCTTCTCCGCCTTGTCGATCGAGCGGATGCCGAACAGTTCGAGGTGCTCGGTGGGGATGGTGGCGCGGACGTCGCCACCGAGCAAGCCATCAAGGCCCGGCTCTCCACACAGGAAGGCCGCGGACATGCCATGCATGTTGGCCGTGATCGTGGTCTCCGGCGTGTTGTAGTCGGCATGCGCATCGAGCCAGAGCACGAACAACTCCTGACCGACGTCGCGGCAGTGACGCGCGACACCGTTCACCGATCCCATCGACAGCGAGTGATCTCCTCCCAAGAACACCGGGATCGCCCCGGTGTGCGCCAGTTCATGGCTCCGACGTGCCAGCACCCGCGACCAGCGTTGGATCTGGCGATAATGCTTCGCCTTCGCAGGAGGGTCATCGCTGAGGTCGGTCATATCGGCGATCCCAACGTCGCCATAATCCGTCACATCGAGACCGAGGCTTTCCAGCAGCGGCACGAGCCCGGCGGTTCGAAGCGCAGCCGGCCCCATCAGGGTGCCGCGCACAGATGCGCCGAGATCGATCGGCGCCCCCAGTACGGCGACGCGGCTTGGAGATGCTTTGTCAACGTGGGTCAAGGCCAGATCCTTCTGCTTGCGCCATGAACATAACCGGTCCCGATGTTGCAGGGATGTCGTTTCCGCGGCGTTCCATCGGATTCACCTGCAGGCAACGTGCCCGCCGCCGGAACCAATCGCGTCAGCCCGCATTTCCTGGAACGGCATGCCCGCTTGCGACCGGGATCCGATCGGGCAGGCCATCTCAACCGAGCCGTGAGCGTCGAAAAGGCAAAGATAGTGAGCAGCGAAACGTTCGAAACACCTCCGCAGCCGGGCGTCGCAGAACGCGCGCTCGACACGGCCACGGACATGTCCCGCTCTCTCGGCGAGATCGTGGGTACCCTCAGTGCGGCCGTCGACCGCCTGAGCGCCGTTGCAAAGGACGCGCGCCGCCCCGGGACGGCGCTGTCGACCTTGAGCGCCATCACCCGCGAAGCTCCGCTGGCCAGCCTGTTCGTCGCGTTTCTGTGTGGCGTCGCGGTGGCGCGCCGGCGCTGACCGCACCGGCGGCCCTCAAAACAGCCTTGGTCCGCGCCGATCGAGCTGGGTTTCCCAGGTCAGCAGCGTGGCTGCGATGACCATCACGGCAATTCCTGCGATGCTGATCAGCAGCTGCATGGCAAAACCGCTGGAGACATCGGTCAACACGACCTGCCCGATAAACGCCAGCAGCACCCCGATGCAATAGATGGAAAGCGAGTTTTCCCCGCAGCGGATGATCGCCGTCATCAGCGGGCGGGCCGGGCCGTTCCATTGCGGCGGTGTCAGCCGCGATACGACGAGAGCCAGCGAGAGAAAGTGGAGCAGCCGCACCGGCGCCAGATGGCTCTTGTAGATCGGATAGATCAGGCCGGTGACGGCCGACGGGATCAATGCCTCCAGGCTCTTGAACTCCCAGCTCAGAGCCATGAAGAGGCTGAAGGCAAGGTAGGCAAGCGCGACGATCAGGAGCGTGCGCGACTTCAGGATCGGCCGCAGACTTGCGGAGCCGACATAGACATACCAGGCGCCGATGACGAACAGGAACTGCCAAGCGAACGGATTGAAGTAGAGTTCGCCGCTCGGCCAAGCCGGCACCTGCCAGCTGAATAGTTGGACCATCATGTAAAGCAGGAACGATATCACCAGCGTGAAGGTCGGGCTGGTCATCATCATCCACAGGACGACGGGAAAGCAGATGTGCAGGATCGCGAAGGTCAGCAGGATATCGGTGTTGACGGGTGCGAACTGCAGCAGCGCGACATGCACGAGCGTGGGCCCGGGATCGCGAAAGAAAAAGCCCGTATTCGTCTCGTCGACGAAGCGCTCGCCATTGCCGACGACCCAGACCAGCGCCGCATAAGCGAGCAGCAGCACGAGAAAGGCCGCATAGATCTCCCACGCTCGCCGCAGCGCACGCACCACCGTCGTCGCCCAGCCTTGCGCCGCCAATGCTCCACCATAAGCCAGCATGCAAGTGTAGCCGGAGATGAAAACGAACACCTCAGACGTATCGCTGAAGCCATAATTCCGCGGCGTCAGCCAGGACAGCGAGTTGTCCGGCACGTGATCGACAAAAATGAACCAGAGCGCGAGACCTCGGCAGGCGTCGAGGCGCAGATCGCGGCAATCTCGTGCCGCGTCGACCGCGCCCGTCGTCGCGCAAACCAGACCACGATCATTGACGTCCAAGGCGCCCCCCGTCTGATGTCCCGGATCGGCATCTGCGATGTGGACTTCCCACCCACAGCGATCTCGACGCAGCAGCCGCCGTCGGGGCTGCGGACGTTCGCGTCAAATAGACGCACGCCCGACGGAGACCCGGAGCCGGAAGACTTTCAACCCTTGATCCTAGCAGCGTCACTCCAACCACTGACGATTTCTTCCAGACCAAGGATCGCAGTCCCGCGCCCGCCGCAGATATCCGCGCATTCTTACAGGATTCCGTTGGCCGATTGGTAACCCGGCCGGTTTCGCTGGCCCGAAAGCAACATCGGGACTCGCGGGAACATCGCGGACGTCTCGGTGTTAACCATTTGGCCTCGCGTAGCTGGCAAAAGTTCCACTCCCGTATTTGCCCGGATTGATTGTAGATGGGTTAGACGTTGACTTGGAGTGGAAGAGTTAAAGGGGGGTTCCGTGATCCACCGAGGTGTCCAATATACGGTCGTGCCGACTGCTGAACCGGACATTTGGGAATGGCGGTATGAGTTCGGCGACCAGGTCAAATCTGGACGAACTCAGACCCGGCTGGCCGCGCTTGCCGCGCGGCGCGTCAAATCGAAAATTGACGCGGCGCTTCGGGCAGCGCAAACGGCCTCCGTGCCCACCACCAATGTTGCCGAGCGCATGGGTCTCGCGAAGGCGACGTCGCACGGCCTGACCTGACCCGTTCTTGTTCTCCCGGCCGGTACGCTCTCGGACGGAGCTTCGTTGCCTGTTGAGACAGATCAAGGCCATAGAAGCCCAGATCTGGCATGCTTCGAAGATGGAAACTCTCGTTTTTCGCTGCTCCCAGACGGGATCTGACGTGCAGGTCGGTGTGGTCGGGCCGCTGGTCTCCGACGACACCGATTTGTACGAAGCCGTCGCATGTCCGGCCTGCGGCCGCCTGCACCGCGTCAATAAGGGGACAGGAAAGATGCTTGGCGACAAAGGGGGGGCCACATGTCTTATGCTGCCCAGGAACTAACGGCCACTGAGGCGCCCCGCCCTTCCCTCCTGAGCCGCCTGGGCGCCCTCTTCAGGCGGATCATCAGCCGGATCGACCTGTCACATTTCCCAAAGTCCTGCTGCAACTGAAGCGGGTCTATGAGACGATCGGTCCGACGCGTCGAGCGCGGACGCAAGCGTCCGCCCCTCCCCTGCAATAGATCAACATGGAACGGATTGGCGAGCCGCTTTTTCTTGCTGCCACACGAGCGGACAAGCTCGACGAAAAACCGATGAGACGGAGTTCCTGATGCGCGTGTTCGTGACGACAATTCTGACCATTGCAGCCGCAGCTACGGCGAGCACTTCATGGGCCGCCGATGCCGATCACGGTGCGGATCTTGCCAGGCGCTGGTGCGCCTCGTGTCACCTGGTCGAGGGAACGCAGAAGCAGGCCAGCGCGGATGTCCCGTCTTTCGCGCAGATCGCCCAGAAGGCCGATTTCACTCCGGAGAAGGTCGCCTTCTTCCTGCTCGATCCGCACCCCAAAATGCCGAGCTTTCCGCTCAACCGCCTCGAGGCGGCCGACATCGCGGCCTATATCGCTTCGCTGCGCAAATAAGTTTCTCCCATCGGCGGCTCAGCAGCCGCCGATGCCCGCGTCATCCGGTCACATGCGCTGCCCTAGGTCTTGGGCTCGGTCGCTTTGCTTGCTGCGGCCATAATGCCTGCGGTGATGGTCTTCATATGCTCGCCGGCATTGGTGAACTGGCTGCGCAGGAATTCGGACTGGATCCGCATGGCCTCTTCAAGCTCGGTCGCATGGACGAGCTTACGCGCATGTTCGAAGGCCGTCTTGATGTTCTGCTCGGTGAGCGAGAGGGCCTGCTTGGACATTTCGGCCGCAGGCCCGGGAACCGTCGTGATCGATTTTCCGGCAGCATCGAAGAACATTTCGAAGGCTCTTTCGGCCTGCGCGATCGTCTTCTCCGCAAGGTCGCGCAGTTCAGCCGGCACTTCCAGTTTTGTTTGGGTCATTGTTGCGTCCTCCACGCGGACCCAACTACCATATTTGTCGCCCTGCGTCGCCGTAGATTTGCAGCTGCCGATGCGGAGACAGCAGATCGTGCGATATCGACGATCTCAGAATGAGAAGGCACGTTCCCGTGCAATCTGGAGCGAGAGTTCGATCGAGGCGAGATGCCGGTCATAGATCCACCGCTCGCCGTCGTTTTCGACCATGCTGCTGAGTTCGCGCGCATGCTGCAAAGCAAGATCGAGCAGGATGATCGTCTTCCTGACCTCGTCCTGGCTGCTGCGCCCAGAGGAGCGGATCGGCTCGAACCGGGCGGCCCCCACTGCTGCAACACCGACTTCACCCTCGGCTCCCAGGTGCGACGGAGACCGCGTTGTCCTTGAACGAAAGGGCAGGATGTTCGTCATGGCCTCTCTCCCCGCGACTACAAACATCGAAGCGGAAGTGAATCAACTTTTCCATTCAATACACGCAGCATTTTACTGAAGCCTTAGGCCGATCTTCGACGGCACGGCCACTCTGGCCCCAACTCGGCAGGTCGAATTAACTCGAACGCAAGCCGCAAGCCTTGCGCGAGGAGAAATGCGACCGCCTGGCGCAATCGCAATCAGCTCAGCCCGAGAAGCGGCGGCGGTACTCCGAAGGCGAGACGCCGAGGTGCCTCAGGAACGCGCGGCGCATGCGCTCGTCATCACCGAAGCCGGCCCTTTGCGCGACCTCGACCACGCTCCCCACCTGGCGACTTTCGAGCAGGAGTCGCGCCGTCTCGACCCTGAGCGCCTCCACGCCCTGCGCAGGCGTCATGCCCGTTCGGCTGACATAGGTGCGGGCGAATGTGCGCGGCGACATGCCGGCCTTTGCGGCCAGCGTCTCGACGCGCAGATCGCTCGCGATGTTCTCGATGATCCAGGCATGCAGCGCGCTGAATCGCCCCTCGACGTCGGAGGCCTGCGCGGCCAACACGGTGGAGAACTGGCTTTGGCCGCCGGGACGCTTGAGGAAGACGACCAGCCGCCGAGCCACGTCGAGCGCGATCGTATGACCGAAATCCTCCTCGATCATGGCCAGCGCGAGATCGATCCCGGCGCTGACGCCCGCCGAGGACCAGACGCGCCCATCCTGGACGAAGATCGCGTCCGGCTCGACCTTCACATTGGGAAAACTGTCCTGCAATCGCGGACAATAGCGCCAATGGGTCGCAGCGCGTTTGCCCTCGAGCGCTCCCGCCCATGCCAGTGCGAACGCGCCAAGGCACACCGAGGCGATCCGCCGGGCATCGGGCAACGCCTGACCAATCCATCGCATCAGCGCCTCGTCCTGGCGCAACTTCCAGATGCCCGGCCCGCCCGGAATTAGCAGCGTGTCGACCTCACGCGGATCGATGGCCGTCATCGGGGCAGTATCGATCATCAGTCCGACGTCTGTAGGCACCAGACCGCCGTGCTTCGAGACGTAGCTCAGTGCATAGCCTGGGCGCGGCAGTTCGATGTCGGCGAGTTCGGCGAACACCTGGGCCGGCCCGGACACGTCGAGCAGCGTCACGCCTGGAAAGGCCACGATGACCAACCGTCTTTCGGTGGCGTCTGGTGGCAGAGCTGCGCGCCGGGACTTGGCAGAATTCGAGGGCATATTGTCCTTTAAGCCATCGGACGGCCGCCTGTATAGCCTGCACTGCAGAGTGGGAGTCCTTGCAATGGCGTTCAAGCTGGATGGCCGATACCCGACCATCGCCTCTCCCTGGGGCGACTATGCCGTCTACAGCTTTCCTGACGCATCCAAGATCGGCTGCTCGGATCGTCAGCCAATCATGGATGCGATGAATTCGATCATTGCCATTAACTGGAAAGCAATCGAACCGCATTGGACCGCCTCCTCGTCGCCCTTCGACAGCAAATACAGCCTCATTCTGGTCTACGATCGCGTCGAACTCATCGCCTTCTCGGTCTATCGCGTCATGACCATTGCGCATCGGATGGCCATCTATCGCAGTGGCACCGAAGTGCTTCCGGCGTATCAGGGACGTGGCCTGTACGGCTTCTTCACATCGCAAATTCTCAAACATCCCTGCGCCGCTTCGCACAGCGAGCGGCTTCTCTACGGCTGGCGCACACGCAATCCCATCGTGTGGGCCGCCAACGCGAAGATCTGCGAAATGGTTGCACCGTCGCTGCTCGCTGACGAAGCGGACGCCGATCTGCAGGCCGCCTGCATCGAAATGTGCGCGACGCTTTATCCGGGCAAGCCGCTCGAAGTGCCCGGCATGATCATGCGCGGCGCCTATGGACACATCGAGCATATTCGACAGGACTATCGCGGCACGGCCTCGCTCGTCGAGGCCGCCATGTCGCGGATCATCCCGAATTCAGCCGACGCGCTGTTCTCGGTCGGCTACGCGAGGGTGTGATGGCAGTGCTCGGACAACACGCCGTATCCTCATCCTCGTCGCCGATCAGGCTGCTCGATCGCACCTATGTTGCGTGGGGAACGGTCGCATTCGCCTATGCGATCGCATTTCTGCAGCGGATGTCGCCGCAGACCGTCGGCCTGAGCTTCATGCGCGATTTCGGCACCGACGCTTCGGGTGTCGCGATGCTCGCCTCCAGCTATTTCTGGGGCTACACGTTGATGCAGATTCCGGCTGGTCTGCTGGTCGATCGCTACGGCGTCAAACGCGTCGTGCTGTGCAGCATGGCGGCATCGGTGGTCGGCAGTCTCGCATTCGCGCTCTCGCCTACCCTGTTCGACGTCTTCATAGCCCGCGTGATTGTGGCCTGCGGCGACGCGCTCGTATTCACCGCGTTGCTGAAGCTGGTCGCGCAGAGCTTTACAGACGAGCGTTTCGGCCTGATGTCCGGGATCTCCCAGGTCTCTGGCTATGCGGGCGGCGTCATCGCAACCACGCCGCTCGCAGCCGCCGTCAGCGGCTTCGGCTGGCGCGCCTGCTTCTTCTTCATCGCCTGTGTCGGGATCGCCAACCTGGCATGCGCCTCGATGGCGCTGAAGGCCGCGCCATCGAACAACAATGGAAGGACGCTGAAGAGCGTCCTGCTGGCGAGTTGGCAGGCGCTCGGATCAGCCGCGAATTGGGGCTGCGCGATGAGCTTCGCGTCGCATTTCGCGGTGGTCACGACCCTGGCTGGCGTGTGGGGCATTCCGATGGTGTCGCATTATTTCGGCATTTCACCGTCGGCCGCCGGCGCCCCCCTGCTCGCCTTCATGGTCGGAAATGCGATCGGATCCATCTTTCTCGGCCATGCTGCCGACCGGACGCGGTCGCTGGACTCGGCCTTGATACGCATCAGCCTGCTTCGCATGCTGCTTGTCGCGATGCTGTGGCCGGCTCTCGCTCATGCATTTGGCCTTGTCTATGTGGGCGTGGTGTTTGCCGTGCTGGGCCTGGTCGCAGGCGGCACGGTTCCCCTGATCCTGAAATGCACGAAGCATCTCTACACGGTGGAACGTATCGGTGTCGGGGCCTCGATCAACACAACCTCGGCAGGCGTGTTCGCAGGACTGGCGCAGCCCGTCATCGCCTTCGCCATGATGGCCGCAAGCGGACTTGGTGCCGGTGACGGCTCAAGCCTGCACGCCGTCGCAAACGACGCCGGCTACGCGACCCTGCTGGCAGCTCTTCTGCTGATGTCCCTACCGGGCATTTTCGGACCACTGATGATGAGGCCCAGACTGACACCGAATACTTAAGCATAACGGAGAGGGTGAGTATGTCGCGTTTGTTTTTAAGGAAGGACGAGGTTCGAGCCAGCTATCGCGTCAGCAGCTGGCAGAGCGTCCTGTTTTCGGAGTTCGAAGCTCAAATGAGCAGCGATGCTCGCCCTTTTCCCTGCATCTTTGGCGTGGCCGGCTATCGGCAGGATCAGCTTCGCTATCTGTTTCTCGATCCTCTCGACACGGACGCTCTCGGCAAGCAGCTCGCACTGTTCGTATCGGAATCTCGTTCGCACGGACCCAACACCTCGCTCGTTCTGTTCACGCGGCCTCGACCGGTTCAAACGCTCGACGCCTACTACAAGAAGTTCTGGCGCATCCTCGATCAACTCGCGCGCATCGACAAACAACCGTGGCCGGCACACATCCCGCAGACCATCGACGATCCGATGTGGGAGTTCTCGTTTGCCGGGGAGCCGATCTTCGTTGTCTGCAGCACGCCGGCGCATGTGATGCGGCAGAGCCGGCGCTCGAGCGCCTTCATGCTCACGTTCCAGCCACGCTGGGTGTTCGAAAAGATCCTCGGCACCGATCGGGCTGCAGCGAAGGCGTTTGGCGAAGTGCGCAAGCGGCTCGCGCCGTTCGACACGACGACAGCATCACCGCTGCTGGGGCGCTACGGCGATCCGGAAGGCCGGGAATACAAGCAGTACTTCCTCTACGACGACAACGAACCGCCGCCAGCCTGTCCCTTCCACAGGCTCGCGCAAACCAAGCTGCCTTCGGTCGAAGACAAGGAGCAGGCCGCATGACCCAGATCATCGCTGGTACGAAGACGGAATTCGCGATTGATCCCGACATCCTCGCGCTGTTGCCCAGGCAGGGCTGCATCGAGTTGCAGCATGATGCGGCAGGCAAGGTCCATCACTTCCACACCCACCCGGTCGACGAAATCCTCGTGGTGATCCGAGGCCGGCTGACCTTCCGATGGGAGGGCGGCGAACGCATCTGCACTGCTGGCGACAAGATCCTGCTGCCGGCCGGGACGCTCCACGAATCGGAAGCCCTTGACGACGCAATCTACGCGATTGCGACGCAGACTCCCGCAGCCGACGCGAGCAATTAGGGAATGTGAGGTCAGGACAGGGGACGATCGGTTTCCGAGTTGTGCTCCGAGGTGAGCCGCTCGACCAGTTCGACGACTTCGATGCGCTGGCCCGGAGCCAGCTTCAGGAACGCCTTCAACAGTCGAAGGCTTTCCACGGCATCGCTCGATGGGGCTCCGAGCTTCGCGTGCAGCTCCGCGATGAGAGTGGGATTCTTCATCTCGCACCTATAACAGGAAACAACTATGGCAGTCCTAAGCAAACGAGAAGGCCTTGCACGCAAGGTAGATACTGCAGCAATCGAAGCTGAAAGTCTTGGTCTGACGACAGCGACCCTAATCCTCAGAATGGCCCGCCTGGAAATCGACCGCGCGGAACCCGACGAGGTTGAAAGTATGCCAGCGAACAACTCCTGCAGCAAGCCGAACTGACCAGATGGTCGATTTCGGCGGCACAATTTGAGCGTTTTGGCAGTTTCTGATCGCCGATGCCAGCGAAAATGGTCGATTACCGAACCAGTAAGGGGAAATCCAGCGGAGGTAAGCTTGTCCTCCGCATTAGAGGTCTTCTATAGTTTACGCGCGAAGACAATGGGTTGCGGATCCGCCGCTGCGTTCCACAGCCTGATTTCTCGCGGATAAGGCGGCAGGAAGACCATGCAAACATATTATTTTGACATGAAGGACGGCATTCCGACCCGAGACCGAACCGGCCTCGAGTTTGCCACGCGCGCGGGAGCCATCGAACACAGCCGGGATCTGGCCCGGCGGCTACGCCACGATCCCCGCATCACGGATCGGCGGTTGTCGATTGTTGTTGTTGACGAATCCGGCGCCGAAATCCACCGAGAGCCGGTCTATCCCGCTGTCGCCAAGGCCAGCCTCTCCTGATTTGAGCTGGACGCCGGAGACGTCCGTCCCTGCGGAGCTGCATTCTACTTTCGGTCCACGTAACGTATTATCCACAATTTTTAAGCGCAGAAGCTGCGTGGCCCCGCTTCGTCCATTCGCTGCCTGCGCCGATCTCTTGCGAACCGGCCGCGCGTAATCCATCGCCGCCCGCTCATTGCTGCTTCTCCCAGAATGAGAGCAATCCCTGGGAGGCGGAGCCGCCGATCACACAGGGAATTCCGACCGCCACCTGTCCGAGCGCGGCTGCAGAGACGCAGCCCAGCGCCAGAGCCCCTACCCCCAGCTGGCCCCAGAAGTCCATGTTGCGGCGCGCATCCGACCCCTTGGTCTTGAGCTCCTCGACCGCAGCCACGGCATCCTTGCGAACAGCACCGAGCTGAACCGTATCGGCCGCTTCGACGACTTCGGCCAGCGGCGCCTTGATCGGCGCCGATTGTCGCGCCAGCTCGCCGCGCAGATAGTCCCGCAAGGCTGCATCCCGTACCGAGTAGCTGGCGAGCGTATAACGCGCCATGCTGCCGATCGTCAGCTTATCGACGGTGTCGCGGCTCTTCGACCACGGCAGCATCTGCACGATGCGCTGAATCGGCACGTACGAGCCGGTGGCGAAGTAGTAGCCCCAGAGAATATCGAGCAGATCCTGGTGGGTCGCATAGCTCAACCTTGTATCGAGCTTGCGCTCCTCCTTCTTGAACGGGTTCTGCGTGATCGCGCCCCGCAGCTTGTCCATCATCCCTAGCTTGGCTTCCTCGAGCGGAATCTCCAGCAAGGTCTGCTGCGCGCCGCTGAGATAGCCTTCGATCATGACGCGGCGCCCCGGCATCTTCGGCGCGATCTTGCGCATGAGATTGCGCCAATCCGGCAGACCGGAATAGGCGATCGCCCGAACGATCACCCACTCGTCCTCCGGAGGAACGGGGAAAAAACTGTTGACGAGCTGCTCGGCCTTGGCGGGATTGGAACCGATGGCGCCGGCGATGAAGCCGAGGTAGATGCCTGCGTTCTCAGGTTCCTTGAAGGTCTGGGAATGAAACATCACACGGACGGCAGCCGGCACGTGAGCGTAATCCGGCTTGGTCCGATAATTGTAGATCCATTGCTGGACGACGGCGAGCGACGTCTGTGGATCGATCTCCGGTGCGGCCGCAGCAGCAAGAGCCGATTGCACGAAGCTACAAAGGATAAGGGCCAGCGCGATCACTCGCATTGTCTGCTCCCGATATCTGCTCACAATGACATGCGCCACGATCAGCATCTGCAGATCCGGACGCATGAGCAAAGCAGCAATCCTGTGGATCGACTCTGCGTCCTTTCTGCGACGTCCAGAGCTTCACATTCGCGCGAACCGTCCCTCGCGGGACGACAGACCAACAACTCACCACCACCGCGACATGATTTTGCCCTCCGCCCGCACTTGCATCCGGGCGATGGACGAGCTCGCAGCGATGACAGCGGACAACTCCGGACGCACCGGACGGCGCGGCCTCGACGCAGTTCGTAAGCACCTGCTGCCCGTCGCGGTCTTGGTCCTGATATCGGCGATCTCGGCCCATGCGGCCACGGAGACGGTTGCCGTGCTGGGCAACCGCCGGATCGATGCCGATACGGTGCGCGCCTACTTCCATGCCGACGCCAACGGTCACTACGACGCCGCCGCGCTGGATTCCGGTCTGAAAAGCCTGGTCGCAACCGGCCTGTTCGAGGACGTGCGGATCGACCGCGCCGATGGGCGTATCGCAGTGCGCGTCTCGGAGGCAAAGGTGCTTGATCGCGTCGCCTTCGAGGGTAACAAGAAGGTGAAAGACGCCGAGCTCTCGGCCGCAGTTCAGTCAAAACCGCGAGCTGGACTGCAGCGCGCAACCGTGCAGGGCGACGTGGCTCGCATCATCGAAGCCTATCACCGTGTCGGACGCGACGACGTCCGTGTCGTCCCCGAGATCATCGATCGCGGCAATGAACGCGTCGACTTGGTGTTCACGATCACGGAGGGCAAGAAAACGCCCGTCCGAAGCGTCAGGTTTATCGGCAATCATGCCTATGGCGCGCGACAATTGCAGGCCGTCATCAAGACATCGGCGACGCACCTGTTGAGCTTTGTCACCGGCGGCGACGTCTATGACCCCGACCGGATCAATGCGGATCGCGAACAGCTGCGGCAATATTATCGAAATCACGGCTATGCCGATGCCGAGGTGACGAGCGTCAATGTCGATTATGACCGAGCGACCAGCGGCTTCGATGTGACATTCGCGATCGAGGAAGGTCCCCCCTATCGGTTCGGCGCGATCGAGTTGTCGTGCAACGTCCCGGAGCTGAACTGCGAACGCTTGCGTTCCCTGCTGTTGGCGCAGGAGGGTGACGTCTTCGACGACGGCAAGCTCGTCAAAACGACGGAAGCGGTGACGGCGGAGCTCGGCAGGATCGGCTTTCCCTTTGCGCAGGTCGAGCCGGTCATTCTGCGCAATCCTACCGCCCATCTCGCCGGCGTCCGCTTTCAGGTCGACCAGGGGCGGCGCACTTATGTCGAGCGGATCGAGATTCATGGCAATTCGCGCACACGCGACGACGTCGTGCGGCGCGAGTTCGATTTCAGCGAGGGCGACGCCTACAACAAGACGCTCATCGACCGGGCCGAGCGGCGCTTGAGGAATCTGAACTACTTCAAGACGGTCAAGATCTCATCGACGCAGGGGTCGTCCCGCGATCGCGTCGTCCTTGACGTCGAAGTGGTCGACCAGGCGACAGGCGACTTCAACGTGTCCGGCGGCTATTCCAACACTGATGGCCTGCTCGCGGAAGTCAAGATCGGCGATCGCAACGTGCTTGGAACGGGCAACACGGCGCAGGCGGCGTTCACCTATGGCCAATTCGCGCGCGGCGCCAATCTGTCATTCACCTCTCCCTATGCTCTGGGACGCACGACGCCCGGGATCGAACTGTTCGCGCGGCAAAGCGCAGCCACCACGTTTCAAGCCTTCGGCAGCAATACCTACGGCGCCGCGCTGACGCTTGGCATGCCGGTGAGCGAGCAAACCGCCATCCTTTGGCGCTATTCGCTATACGACCAGAACGTCGTCCTCTCCCCTGGCACGAATCCGGCCGCGGTGTCGCCGGCCGTCCGACAGGCCGCCGCCGCTGGCCGGCAGTTGGTGTCGCAACTTGGGCATACCGTCACTTACAGCACGCTCGACAACAACAAGATCCCGACCAACGGCATCCGCTCGCAACTGAGCCAGGATCTCGCCGGCCTCGGCGGCGACGTGCGCTTTCTGCGGACCACCGAAGACGTTCGCTACTATCGATCGATCAACAACGACCTGACCGGCATGGTGCGCGCGCAAGGGGGTTATATCACCGGCTGGGGCGGTCGGCAGGCGCCCCTTCTCAACAGCTTCTTCGGCGGCCCGACCATGGTGCGCGGCTTCGCGCCTGGCGGCTTCGGCCCCCGTGATCTCACCGCCGGCTCGACGCGGGACAATGTCGGCGGCAGCGTCTATTGGGCGACCACCGCCGAGCTGCAAAGCAACATTCCGGGGCTGCCGCAGGAGTACGGCCTGCGCGCATCGGCCTTCGTCGACGCTGGAACCGTGTTCGGCTATCGCGGCCCGACCCAGAACCTGCAGGTCGCAAACAAGAACGTCATTCGCTCATCGGTCGGTGTCGGGATGACCTGGGCGTCCCCGTTCGGACCGCTGACGGTCGACTACGCGGTGCCGCTGAGCAAGGCCGCCTACGACGTCGTCCAGCCGCTGCGCTTCAGCGCCGGCGGCTTCTGAGGCCTGGCCGCTTCCCCCCGACAAAGCCCACAAACGCCGGCGCGAATCGTCCCGCCGGGCGAAGCTCAGTACGGCTGATAATAGTGAACGCGCGGCCCGTAATAAGGATGGCCGTAATAGGGATGTCCATAATAAGGACGGGGCGCGTAGTAGACCGGTGGAGGCCCGTAATAACCCGGTCCCGCATAGTATCCTGGCCCGCCGTAGTAGTAATCGTCATCATGCTGATGCGCGGCGATTGCACCGATCGTTCCGATCATCGCGCCCATGATGGCGAGGCCGGCTGCGGGATTGCCGTGGTAGTGGCGACGATAACGCCGGCGCGCGCTGAAATCGGTCGCATCGCTCGACGTCGCATGCGTGAGCATCTGTCTGCTGGCCAATCCCGACGACCGCGCGAGCACGGTCGTCGGCTCTACCGTCGTCGCGATCAGCATCGCCATGGCCGCGAGTCCGATCCTTCGCCCGGCAGGCCTCAACCGAAATTGTCCGTTGACCATGTGATCCCCCGTCTCTTCCTTCTCCCAATCAAACAAGGCGGAGAGCGTAGCGTCAACCAGGGTTTTTGAGTCGGTGGTCAAGCAAGTGCCGTCGGGCACGATTTTTTCATAGACCCACAAGCGTGCTTAGACGCCGCAGCACGCGTTCGGTTCATTGTTGGAGCGCAGCAATTTTTCACGAACCAACTGCGCCGCATCGGAAACCAATGCTTGCACGCTCAAGCCCCTATCCGATGAGCCACTGCCGACAGGAGACGCGATGACTTCACGACTGCAAAGCTTGATATTCGCCGCCCTCACCATGCTGACCGTTCCCGCGGCAACGGCGATCGCTGACGAGAACAAGATCTCGCTGTTCAAAGTGGTGACCGTCAAGGACGAGATCGTCATCGGGCTCAGCTCCGAGGAGATGAGAACGATTGGCGGAAGCGACGCCGGCGCGATCGCGCACGCATTGGCGCAGAAAGGCGATCTCACGGCTTGGCAATACAACGTGCACCGCGGGCCGAATGGTGAACTGCAGATGACCCCCTCTGCCAAGATTGCGCTGCTCGCCCATGCGTCGCTGCGGATCGAGCCCTATAGCACCGCTTACATTGCGGCGCCGCACCCTTGACCCGAGAAGCACGGCCAGCGCTCGCGGCCCAGGATCATGCCGCGAGCGTTGCCGGCTGCTGCTAACACGGCGGGTCGGCGCGATGCCTCGATTGCAGCGGGTGACCGTTCGCCCTGGAAATGCGTTCATTGGACATTCCATAGAGCACGGCCAGCCGATCGAGGCATTCCTTGAACCGGCGCGCGAAATAGTCGTTCCAGCGCTGGCTGGACAGCCCCCGCTTGTGCCCGACCTGCTCCATCGTAAGGCCATGCACCAGGATGTCATGGACGATCGCCGCCCCGTCCGCGCCGAGTTCGCGCTCGGCCCGGTTCAGCCGGACCATCGCCTGTCGCTGACCTTCGGTCACGAGCTCGCGGCCCTGCGCGCCGTCGACATGATCACGCGAGGGGTCAATGGCCTGAGGTCCCCGCTCCGCCCGCTCCCAATCGTTCTGGAAGGCGCGTCCCGACCGATATTGCGCTTCGTCCAGCTGCTTGTGCGCGTGCAGGCGGCCGAGCGGATCGTTGCGGACCGATCGGAGCGCAACGATTTTCTCGCCTGGCTCGCGCGCAAAAGGATCGTCGATCTCGACCGCGACCACCTCCGCATTCCTGGGCAAGTCAAGCGCGCGACGGTCGTGGCTCTTCGAGATGCGAATCGACTTGCTGCGTTTCGGACGCGCCATATTCCGTCTCCGTCATGCTGGTTGAAATCATGTCTGGTCAGTTGCACGTGTGATCACGCAGCCGCCACGAGCCGCAGCACCAAAGGGCCTGTCGGACGCTCGGCCGTGACCTCCGGGTTGCGGGTGAGATGAAAATGCGGGGTGCAGTAGCTTGCGCCGGGCTGCCGCGGATGACCGCAGAACGTGATGGGGTCGTCGTCCCGGTCGCCGCCATAGGGATAGCGGCAGTCGCCGGCCTCGAGTTGCTCGAACGAGAGCAACCTGGGACTGATGCCGACGCAGCGAAGCCGGACTGGCGCCGGCGCTGCCGCGGGGGCAGGCCTGACAACCTGATCTCTGGTTGCCGGGTCCGCAGCACGCCCGCCGGTTCCCGCGGCGACAGATCGCGGTCTGGGTTCGGGAGCGCGAGCCGCTTGCCGGACCACCGGCGCGAGCCCCATTCGCTTGCCCCGGCCGAGCGTCGCATTGCGCGTATAGGTGGTACCGAATTGTGCATTCAGGGCCCGCGCAATCTCGGCATAAGACAGTCCTTTGGCGTGAAGGTCACGCAACACCATTGAATGTTGATCGGGCCAATCGGTGGACTGCATTTTCGCCTCTTCGTCTGCGTGGGGAGGCCCGGGGCGGCATCGCCACTGCGCCTTCGCCCCGGACCGGCTCAATTTCCGATATTCCGAACGAAAAGTCAAGCTTGAATTCTGATTATCGGAAACATATGATGCGCCATCGGATTCGCAACGGAGGTTTGGAGCCATGTTGGACGTCGCCATGATCGAGCGTGCCCTGGAGAAGCCGGGGAAAACGAAGGGAGGCCTGGCCCGCGCCATGGGCGTGCGCCCCGGGGCGGTCTCCGAGATTCTCGGGGGGCAACGGCTGATCAAGGCCGCCGAGATTCCCCTGATCACGGAGTACCTGGAGCTGAACTCCGTTCCGATCATGGGACGGGTGGGCGCCGGCTCCGTCATCGAGCCGGAATATGAACAGGTGCCGGCGGAGGGACTCGGCGAGGTGGCCCTGCCCTTCCCGATTTCGGAAGAGACCATCGCGTTCGAAGTGTCCGGCGACTCGATGCTGCCGAAATATGAGAACGGCGACGTGATCGTGGTGTATCGCGAGCAGCGGCACCCGCTGTCGAGCTTCTACGGCGAGGAGGCCGTGGTGCGGCTCAAGACCGGCGAACGTTACCTGAAGACAATCGAGCGCGGCAAATCGTCAACCCTGGTCAATCTCAAGAGCTTCAACGCCAAGCCGATCCTGGGCGTCAAGCTGGACTGGATCGGCGAGATCTTTGTGACCCTGCCGCGCGGCCAGATCCAGCGGATGCGGAGCAAATCGGCCGCCCGCGCCAGGGCGGCACGGTCGTCCAGCAAGTGATGGCGGATTGATGCCGATAGCGAGGGCTTGAGCGCCGCCGGGGAATGCCATTGACATTTTTCTGTTTATCAGAAATAATGTCGCTCCAGGATATGGCGGACTCCGAGGCGGCGCTGCATGCAATATTTCGTCGTGATGATCGACTACGGCCGTCGTGGACGGGAGGCCGTGGTCGATCCTGAGATGACCCGGCGCGAGGTGATTGCACGGGTCGCGTCGGGAGAATTTGCGAATATCAGTTTCATTCACGAGATCCGCGACCACGCGGTGGAGGACATCACTGCGGACGTGATGGCACAGGCTGCCGTCCCCGAACTCGACGAAGCAACGATCGACATGCAGGCCGCGCAGTTCGACCACCGCCGCGACCTGCGCAAGCACGAGCAGGTCTGAACGAGGATGCCGCCCTCGTCCCTTCGACCAGAACTGACGGCGGGTCCGCCAGAGCTGCTGGCCGGCCCTCCCGCGTTTGAACACCCTCGCAGAACCTCGTCGAGCCCGGGTCAGACCAGGAACACCGTCGATCCGGTGGTCTTGCGAGCAGCGAGGTCGGCGTGAGCCTTGGCGGCGTCCTTGAGTGGATAGGTCTGGTTCACCTCGATCCTCACCGCCCCCGACTTGACGATATCGAACAGCTCGTTCGCCATGGCCACCAGATTCTCGCGCTTGGCCGCGTAGGTGAACAGGGTCGGCCGGGTCACGAACAGCGAGCCTTTCTGGGCAAGGAGGCCGAGATTCAGCGGATCGACCGTGCCGGATGACTGGCCGAACAGCACGGCGTAGCCGAGCGGCGCGAGGCAATCGAGCGACTTCAGGAACGTATCCTTGCCGACGGAATCATAGACCACCGGCACCTTCCTGCCCGCCGTGATCTCGCCGACGCGTGCGACGAAATCCTCGCGCGAATAGACGATGGTGTGATCACAGCCATGGGCCCTGGCCTGCTCGGCCTTCTCGTCGCTGGAGACGGTGCCGATCACCGAGGCGCCGAGATGCTTGGCCCACTGGCTGAGAATGAGGCCGACACCGCCTGCCGCCGCGTGGAGAAGAATCGTCTCGCCAGCCTTGACCCGGTAGGTCTGACGGATCAGGTATTGGACCGTCAGGCCCTTGAGCATCATGGCGGCGGCGGTCTTGTCGTCGATCCCGTCCGGCAGCTTCAGCAATTGCGCGGCCGGAATGAGCCGCGCCTCGGAATAGGCGCCGAGCGGTGACGAACCATAGGCGACGCGGTCGCCGACCTTGAGATCGGTGACCCCCTCCCCCAGTTCCTCGACGACCCCGGCGCCTTCGCTGCCAAGTCCGCTCGGCAGCTGGACGGGATAGAGGCCGGAACGGTTGTAAATATCGACGAAATTGAGCCCCACCGCGGTGTGACGGATGCGGGCTTCGCCGGGCCCGGGCTTGCCGACGGTGACGTCCTCCCAGACCAGAACTTCGGGACCGCCGGTCTTGTGGAAGCGAATGGCGCTTGTCATGAGTGTCTGTCCTCCCTGTTGGACCATGCCGCCCCGTTCGGCGGCATCATGGCCGTTCCTGAACGGTGTCGCGTCCGCGCGCGACCGAGACAGCGCCCTGTCGTAGCCGCTCGCGCCGCGGTTTGGCAATCAGCTTTGCCGCAGACCGTCCCATCGACAGCGCGCGGCAGGAACCGCCAATGCCGTCGCGCGTTCACAGGCGAAAGCGGAGGACACGTCCCATGCCGCCCAAGAAGCGTCGCGAACTGATCAGGCCGGCGATCCTGCTTGAGCTTGCGTGTCACGCGTTGATGGGCACCACGCTCGGCCTCGGTTTCGCCTTCGCACTCACAAAGCTCGATGCGTTCGGAATCGCGAGCCTGATCACGCACAGTGTCGAGCCGATGATGACGGTCACGATCTTCGTGAGCGTCATGACGCTGTCCTTTGCCGTCGGCGCGACGCTGACGGGCTTTGTCTTCACGATGATGGAGGAGAGATAGTTCGAGCAGCCGCGTCGTCGCCCGCCATCACACAGCCGGTCTTGATTACCGCTTGAGGCGTCGGATCTCTGAACGTCAGCTCCGCGGCCAAGCGCTCTTGCGCCTGTCATATGCGCGTCGTGCAAACGATGCAGATGGATTGCAGGTTCGACCGGCGCGGAGATGACGGAATGGCCGGACTTTGTCGGGCGATTGTCCCACAGCTTCGACAGACAGGCGGCCCTGCCGGTGCCGCCGCGCGTTCGGGCTCGCCGCAATGATGAATGGCTGGCTCGCTCTGTTGACCGCCGGCCTGCTCGAGATCATCTGGGCGCTGGGCCTGAAGTATTCCGACGGCCTCACGCGCTTCTGGCCGAGCATCGGAACGATCATCGCGATCCTTCTCAGCTTCGCGATGATGTCGCTGGCGCTGAGGTCACTGCCGTTCGGCACCGCCTATGCGGTATGGACCGGCATTGGCGCTGCTGGAAGCATCATTGTCGGCATCGCCATCTACAGCGAGCCCGCCGACCCGATGCGGCTGTTCTGCCTGACGCTGATCATTGCCGGCATGGTCGGACTGAAGTTGAACTCCCCCGTGTGAGACGATGCCCGGCCTTCGCCAGGAGCGCGCCAGCTCGACGCCGCCGAACAGGCCGAGCGCAAGCACGAACGGCAGCAGGTGATAGAGGCAGCGAAAGATCAGCAATGCCGCGAGCAGCGGCTCCTGGTCATCACCGCCCAGACCCAGCAGGATGGTTGCGTCGAACAGCCCGATACCAGCCGGCGCGTGGCTGGCGAAGCCGAGCAGCGTGGCGGCGATGAACACCGCCATCAGCCGCGTGACCTCGATGCCGAGTTCGGCGGGAATGAGGACGTACATCGCCAGCGCCGCCATGGTGAGATCGAACAATCCGACCACGATCTGCAGCAGCACGGCCGGGCCGGACGGCAGACGGACCGGCCAGCGCGTGCTCCGCCGCCCTGGCCAGCTCCATACGACGAAGACGACGACGCCGCAAAGCAGTGCTGCCGCGATGAGCCGATTCAAGGTCGGCGGCCAATAAGCGACCCAGCCGAACGCATCGGGGTCGATCAGCAGGCTCAAGCCAAGCGCGGTGAGATTGCCGAGCCAGAATGTCAGCCCGGTGAGGAAGCTCATATTGGCGATGTCGATCGCGCCGAGCCGATACGGCGCATAGATCCGATACCGGACCAGCGGCGAGATCAACGCAACCGCGCCAATACCGTGCGCGATGGGGTAGCTCGTGAAGCTGCCGAGCGCGGCCGCGCGATAGGGAATGTCGGGACGGCGGATTGTCCGCAGCGCGAACAGATCGTACAGCGTCAGCCCGGCATAAGAGAGCGCGATAAGAACCAATGCGATCGCGATGAGATGCTTGTCAGTGGCCTGTGCGATCGCAAGCACATGACCGACATCGAGCTTCTTGATGGCATGTGTGAGGACATAAACTGCAACAGCCGCAATCGAGAGGCTCAGGATCAGCCCACCCAGGCTGCGCCACCAGGTTCTGCGGTTCACAGGCGGCAGCTCATCATTCAGGTCAGCCATTCAGCGCGCGTTCCGAATCAAACATGCGCACCGGCCGATTCGAGCGCGAAGACGGCGCCGTTTGACACATCGATGTGACAGCGGCGTTACGCCTGCGGCGGATGATTTGCCTTAATTTTCTATTAACAGCATATGACCGTTCACCGTTTCCAACAGGGTTAGCTGCAATGCAGCAGTCCCTGTCGAGATCATTCAAATTTGAATTAATTCACACGCGGTTCGGGCGTAATGAAGCGGCCGCATCACTACGGGTGCAGGAAGGTCGCATCTTCGTCACGCGACTTCCCTAAGACGAATGCGGGACGTCAACTTTCGAGGCAGCATGAACGCGGAATTCGAACAGGAACTCACGCCGGATCAATGGGAGACGCTGAAGGCGCTCCGCATTCCCGCGCGCGACCGCCGCCGGCTGAATGGCATGATCGTCGAGCAGCTCGTAGCGCTTGGACTCGCGGTCATCGACAGCGGCGCTGCGAAGCTCACCCTCGCCGGGCGCAAGGTCCTCGTCAGGGGATCCTCGCGCCTGCTAGACCTCGCGGCCTGATCGTCGGGCCGTCCTGCAACCCTGTCTTTGACAAGGATGTCTTTGACACTCTTGTCTTTGAGCCGCGCTGAAATCACCACATCGATTTCCGCGCGCGCTCAGGCCACTCACGGTCATAGGCCGCACCATCAATATCGGCGGTCATGGCGGCCAGGATCTGGCCCGGCGTCGGCAGCTCTCGCGGATCGACGCGCTTCTCCGGGTTCCAAAGATCGGCACGAACAATCGCCCGCGCGCATTGAAAGTAGATCTCCTCCACCGTCATGACGAGCACTGTCCGCGGCAGCTTGCCTTCCATGCGGAACGATTCCAGCAGGTCGGGCGCGGTCGACAGATGACCATGCCCATTGACGCGCAGCGTGTTGCCCGATCCCGGAATCAGGAACAGCAGAGCGATACGCGGATCGCGCACGATGTTGCGCAGGGAATCGACCCGGTTGTTGCCGCGGCGATCGGGCATCATCAGCGTCTTCTCATCGTGGATACGGATGAAGCCCGGAAGATCGCCGCGCGGCGAGCAATCGAGGCCTTCAGGGCCGCAGGTCGCGAGCGCCGCAAACGGCGATTTCTCGATCATCACGCGATAGTGCGGTGTCACGCGATCGGCCACCTTGGCCGTCGAGGCCAGCCCGGTCTCACCATAGATCGCTTCGAGCTGCTCAATCGTGGTGATGACCGACATGGCTGCCTCCTTCCGTGGCTTCGACCGGCGTCGCCTCACGCGGTCCCCTGATGATCTGCGTCAGCCTGTGACCATGCGGCTCGGGATCACCGACATTGACGATCGTCACGTCTGCCGCGACGTCGTCGTCGTTCACCGCGCGGTGGAGGCGCTCGCTGATATCGCCGTCGCTCGGGCGATGCCGTTTGCCGAGACGCTCCGCGAGAACGTCTGGCGGCGCCGTGATCGTGACGACGATGACATGGGCGTAGCTGCGCCGCGCAGCCGCGATGACGGTGCGCGAGACATTCACGACGACGGTGCGGCCCGCCAGGATGTCGTCATTGATCGACCGCGGCACACCGTAGCCGTGCCCATGCGCATCCCAATGCAGCGCGAACTGACCGGCGTCGAGCGCCTCGCGAAAGCCGGCCGCGCTCATTTCCAGATTGTCCTCGAAGGCGGAAGCCGCGCGGGTGACGATCCGTTGCGGAAACACGACGCGATCATCCCCAGCGCAGTCGCGGCGCGCGACGTTGAGCAACGTATCCTTGCCCGCGCCGCTCGGCCCGACCACCAGCACCAGGCGCCCCGGCCCGAGCTTCTCACGCAAATCCTGCGCTACGGCCGCCGCTTCGCTCATGCCACCCGCAATCCTTCTCGCCAGACGCTGCGCACCACCGGCAGCTGGCCCGCGACACGAACGCGGATCAGGTCGGCCCGTTTGCCCGCGGCGATCTCGCCGCGATCATGCAGGCCGACGGCGTCGGCGGGAGCCTTGGTCACCGTGCGCACGGCGGCGGCGAGATCGATGGCCGGCACTCGCTGCGGCAGCTGCAGCGCGCCCATCAGCAGGCTCGACGGCACATAGTCCGACGACAGGATGTCCAGCAGACCCTCGCGGGCGAGGTCGACCGCCGCGATATTGCCGGAGTGCGAGCCGCCGCGAACGACGTTCGGCGCCCCCATCAGGATACTGATGCCCGCCTCGTGCAGGCCACGCGCCGCCTCGATCGTGGTCGGAAATTCGGCGACCGCGATGCCGTCCTTGATCGCGTCCGCAACATTCTCCTCGGTGGTGTCGTCGTGACTGGCCAAGGGCACGTCATGGGTCTTGGCCAACGCAACGATGTCGCGGATGTTCGGCGCAGCATAGGCCTGCTGATACGCAAAGCGTCGCGCGAACATCACGTCGAGCTCCGCGTCCGTCTTGCCGCCGCTCTTGCCGCGGTAGTAGTCGCGCAGCTTGCCCTCGTCGCGGAACTGCCGCTGGCCCGGCGTGTGGTCCATCAGCGACATCAGCCGCACGTCAGGGCGCCCCGCCAGCTGCCGCGCCTCCTCGACCACCGTGGGCATCGGCACCTCGCAGCGCAGATGCAGGAAGTGGTCGGAGCGCAGCAGTCCGCCATCGCGGGCCGTCGCGATCGCCTCAGCCAGCATATTGGCCTGACCATCGACGCCTTCGGTACCATCCTCGGTCCACACGCGCAAGGAGTCGAGAACCGTGGTGATGCCGGCGGTCGCCAGCTGCGCGTCATAGGAGATGACTGCCGCAACGGGATCCCAATGCACCTTCGGGCGCGGTACGACGTGGGCCTCGAGGTGATCGGTATGCAGCTCGACGAGGCCCGGCATCAGCAGATCGCCCTCGACGTCAAGACTGCCGGCCGGTGCATCGCCTTCGCCGAACTCGACGATCCTGCCAGCGGCAACGGCCACCCAGCCCTGCTCAATGACCCGATCCGAGAGGACCAGCCTGGCATTGCCTATTACCGTGTCGGACATGTTCGCGCTCATCTGCAATCCTGCCTCTATGCCGCCGCTGCGAAGGTCGTCACATCGACCGTGCGATCAGCGATCTGCTCACGAATCTCATCGTCATGCACGATCGCGAGCATCGCCACGCCGTCTTGCTTCTTCGCCGCGATGAGGTCGACAACAACGGCGCGGTTGGCAGCGTCCAACGACGCCGTCGGCTCGTCCAGCAACAGGATCGGAACGTCCGAGATGAACCCGCGTGCGATGTTGACGCGCTGTTGCTCGCCACCGGAGAAGGTCGATGGCGGCAGGGACCATAACCGCTCCGGAATGTTCAGGCGACCGAGCAACGCGCCGGCGCGAGCACGGGCCGCGTCGCGCCCCAGGCCCGCCGCCAGCAGCGGCTCGGCGACGACATCCAGCGCGGGTACGCGCGGCACCGCGCGCAGGAACTGGCTGACATAGCCGATCGTCTGCCGCCTTGCATTCAGGACCAGTCGCGGTTCCGCGCCGGCAAGGTCGGTCATCTCGCCCTGGTGACGAACGGCGATCCGGCCATCGTCGCAGCGATAATTGCCGAAGATCATCTTCAGGATCGACGACTTGCCGGCGCCCGAGGGCCCCGACAACACGACGCATTCCCCTGCCTTGACCTGAAACGACACGCCACGCACCACCGGCAGCGAGATGCCGCCCTGCAGATGCATAATGAAGGTCTTACGGGCATCCTCAATATCGATCATCACGGTCATTGCGGTCGGGCTCATGGCGGCAGGATCGAGGAGACGAGAAGCTGTGTGTATGGCTCGCGCGGATCGTCGAGCACCTGGTCGGTCAGGCCGGTCTCGATCACCCGCCCCTCCTTCATGACCATCACACGATGAGACAACAGCCGCGCTACCGCAAGATCATGCGTGACCACGATCGCCGCGAGGCCGAGCTCGTTCACGAGGCTGCGCATCATGTCGAGCAGGCGAGCCTGAACCGACACGTCGAGTCCGCCGGTCGGCTCGTCCATGAACACCAGCCGCGGCTCGGTAACGAGATTGCGCGCGATCTGCAGCCGCTGCCGCATGCCGCCCGAATAGGTGCGGGGCGCATCGTCGATGCGGGCCACGTCGATCTCGACCCGCTCCAGCCAGGACGATGCCGTCTGCCTGATCCGGCCGTAATGATTCCAGCCGACCGCCATCAGCCGCTCGCCGACATTGGCGCCGGCCGACACCGCCATGCGCAGCCCCTGCGCCGGGTCCTGATGCACATAGCCCCAATCGGTGCGGAACAGGAAGCGGCGCTCGGCCTCGCCGAGATCCGCGAGATCGCGCAGCACACCATCTCGCATGCGGTAGGACACGTGGCCCGCGCTCGGCGCAAGCTGCGCCGACAGCATCTGCAGCAGTGTCGACTTGCCCGAACCGGACTCCCCGACGATGGCGAGCACCTCGCCGGGATAGAGCACGAACGAGACGTCGCGGCAGGCTGCGAGGCGGCCATAGCTCTTCGACAGCGCCTCGGCGACCAGCAGCGGCTGATCGGACGTGCGGGTGACCTCAGACATGAGCGCCCTCCTTGTGCGGCGCGGCGTTTTGCGTGCCGCGATGCCCGGCAGCCTGGCGGCCCTCGCAATAGTCGGTGTCGGAGCACACGAACATGCGGCTGCCCTTGTCGTCGGTGACAATCTCGTCGAGGTAGGAATCCTCGGCGCCGCACAGCGCGCAGGGCGCATCGAACTTGTAGCGCGTGAACGGATGATCCTCGAAATCGAGCGACACCACCGACGTATAGGGCGGGATGGCATAGATCCGCTTCTCACGTCCAGCCCCGAACAGTTGCAGCGCCGGACAATTGTCCATCTTCGGATTGTCAAATTTCGGCGTCGGCGACGGATCCATCACGTAGCGCGCATTGACCTTGACCGGATAGGCGTAGGACGTCGCGATGTGCCCGAAGCGCGCAATGTCCTCGTACAGCTTGACATGCATCAGGCCATATTCCGCCAGCGCATGCATGCGGCGCGTCTCGGTCTCACGCGGCTCGAGGAAGCGCAACGGCTCCGGAATCGGCACCTGATAGACCAGCACCTGCCCCTCTTGCAGCGGCGCCTCGGGAATGCGGTGGCGGGTCTGGATCACGGTCGCGGCCTCTGTCGAGGTCGTCGTGGCCACGCCCGCGGTCTTGGCGAAGAACTTGCGGATCGAGATCGCGTTGGTGGTGTCGTCTGAGCCCTGGTCGATGACCTTGAGCACATCGTCGGGGCCGAGGATGGCCGCCGTGACCTGCACGCCGCCGGTGCCCCAGCCATAAGGCATCGGCATCTCGCGGCTGGCGAACGGCACCTGATAGCCGGGGATGGCGATCGCCTTCAGGATCGCGCGGCGGATCATCCGCTTGGTCTGCTCGTCGAGATAGGCGAAGTTGTAGGTCGGCGCGTTCATTCCGCGGCCTCCTTCAGTGCAGGCTCGGCATTGGCCTCGGCGAATTCCCGGCGCAGCTTGCGCAACAGGCCGAGCTCGGACTGGAAGTCGACGTAATGCGGCAGCTTCAGATGCTCGACGAAGCCCGTCGCCTGCACATTGTCGGAATGCGACAGCACGAACTCCTCGTCCTGCGCGGGTGCGACCAGATCTTCACCGAGCTCGCGCGCGCGCAGCGCGCGATCGACCAGCGCCATCGACATCGTCTTGCGCTCGCTCTGGCCGAAGGCGAGGCCATAGCCGCGCGTGAAACATGGCGGCTCGGTCGCGGAGCCCTTGAACTGATTGACCATCTGGCATTCCGTCAGCTCGATCGAGCCGAGCGGCACGGCAAAGCCGATCTCCTCGGCGAAGAATTCGACCTCGACCTCACCGAAACGGATCTCGCCGGCGAAAGGATGATTGCGACCGTAGCCACGCTGGGTCGAATAGCCGAGCGCCAGCAGAAAGCCCTCGTCGCCGCGCGCCAGATTCTGCAGGCGCAGGTCGCGGCCCGCAGGAAAACCCAGGGGATCGCGCGTCAGGTCGCCGACCGGCGCCCCCTCCACGGTCTGCGGCGACGGCTCGATCAGCCCGTCCTGGCCGAGGATATCGGTCACGCGCGGCGTCGGCGCATGCGACGCCTCGGCGAGCGCCGGCGCATCCGGATCGCTGGCCATTGCGAGTTGCGGATCGAGCAGCCGATGCGTGTAGTCGAAGGTCGGCCCCAGCACCTGCCCGCCGGGAATGTCCTTGAAGGTCGACGACACCCGCCGCTGCACCCGCATCGCGCCGGTATCGACCGGCTCAGTCGCACCGAAGCGCGGCAGGGTCGCGCGGAACGCCCGCACCAGGAAGATCGCCTCGATCAGATCGCCACGGGCCTGCTTGATCGCAAGCGCGGCCAGCTCGCGATCATACAGCGAGCCCTCGCTCATGACGCGATCGACCGCGAGCCCGAGCTGCTCCGAGATTTGCGCCAGTGAGAGCTCCGGCACATTCCGGTCGCCCCGGCGCTCATGCGCCAGCAGACGGTGTGCATTCTCGATGGCGCGCTCGCCACCCTTGACGGCGACATACATGCCTCAACCTCCTGCAGCGGCGAGCCGCGTCGTGCGCGGGATCGCGACCAGCGAACGGCCGTCGACCAGGATCACGTCGATGCCGCGTGGAAACAGAGCTTCGTTGATCGACAGCCTTGCGAACAAATCGGCGGGCGCGATCGATGCGCAAAGCGACACCGTGCCGTCGATCCCAGGCCCACGCAGCTGACACATCGGCCCGACGGAGAGACTCGCCACCTGCAACACCAGTGTCGTCGAGCGATCGGGATAGTCCGCGCTGCCGAGCGCGAAGCTGCGCAGATCCGGAAGCTGCTCTGGCGCTGCAACCAAGGCGAAGCTTGCGAGGGCGGGATCGGCGACGATCGGAGCCCCGGTGTGAAACTTCAGCCACGCCCCGATATCCGGCGCGCCCGACAAGGGGGCATCGAGCCAGATCGGCGTCTCCTGATCGAACAGCGTCAGGGCGATGGCGGCAACACCGGCCATCATCGACGGCGGCCGGCCGACGCCGTCCTCGACCTGCATCACCTGCCCCGGACGCGCCATGGCCTCCATCACCGTGCGGAAGGTCGCCTGCGCCGACAGCACCTTGTCGGCGAAGCCGGGCTGCAGCGCGTGATCCAAGCTCTGCATCATCCTTCTCCGCGAACCATCGTGTAGAAATCGACACGCGTGGCTGCCGCCTGCGCGGCCGCCTGATCCCGCGCCGCGCGCATCTCGGCCCGCAAGGGCGCTACGACCTTGGCCTCGATCGCACTGGCATGATCGGGTGATTGGATCAACGCGTCGCACAGCGCGATCAGCCGCGCCTTCTCGCCGTCACGGCCAAGCACATAACCGAAGCCGACCTCACCGCTGTGAAGACGGATGGCCGCCCGCGACACCGTGGCCTCGCCGAGATTGAATGGCGCACCATCGCCGCCGATGCGGCCGCGCACCATGACGAGACCGTTCTCCGGCGCACGCAGCTGCTGATAGGGCGGCAGAGGCAGCTCTGCCATACGCAGCGCGATGTCGGCTGCCGGCGCATGCGACAGCACTTGCATCGCCCCCTGGCGTCTCTCCTGCAACGTATTGCCGCTCATATTGCCGTCCATGTTGCCCCTGATGGCCACTGTCGATCTTGCCCGGCTCAAGTTGTCTATGATAATAGACAACTTGATAAGAGAGCGCCATGACTGTTTGATGACATGGACGTGATTTTCACCAGTGCAGGCGGGACGACCGAATGAGCATGCCGGACGCCGATTCAGGCGTGGCCCTATGGCGACGGGTCGCCGACGGCATCGAGCGCGACATCGCCGGCGGGCGGTTCGCGGCCGGCACGCGCCTGCCCGGGGAAACCGAGATCGCCGAGACCTATCGCGTCAACCGCCATACGGTGCGGCGCGCGCTGGCGATGCTGGCCGAACGCGGCTTGGTGCGGGCCGAGCGCGGCAGCGGCACCTATGTGGAAGCGCCCCGGCTGTCCTATCCGCTGCGCTCGCGCACCCGCTTTTCCGAGATCGTCGGCGCCGGTGGGCGCGAGCCGCGCGGACAGTTGATCGCGAGTTCGGAGGAGCCGGCAACGCGCGAGCTCGCCCGCGAGCTGGCCTTGAAGACCGGCGCGCCGCTGATCCGCATCGAGGCGTTGCGCTTCGCCGACAAGACGCCGATTTGCGTCAGCACCTCCTGGCTCTCGGCAGAGCGCTTTCCGGATGCCGCGCGGATCTTCGCGACAACCCGCTCGATGACGGCGCTGCTCGCGCATTACGGTATGCGCGACTACCGGCGCGGCAAAACGCGTATCACTGCGGCGATCGCGGACGCCAGCGATGCCGCGCGCCTGGACCTCGCGTTGGGCCGCCCGGTCCTGGTCGTCGAGAGCACGGACATCGACGCGGACGGCACGCCGCTCGTCAGCAAGCGCTCACGCTTCGCCGCCGAGCGTGTCACCTTCGAAGTGGAAGCTTAGCGCAAGGTTCTGCAACCGCGACCGCGGCGGTCAATCGATCAGCGTGCCGTCCGCGTTGAAGAACGGATGCGGCCCACCGAAATCGCCGATCGGGATCTGATGCGTGACCAGCGTGCCGAACGCCGCGCCGGGAAACCAGGCATGCAAATTGAAGGCCGGCGGCTCGATCCTGAAGGACGGCGGCTGGCGCTCAGCCAGATCGAGATCGACGGCGTGGTTCGGCGCAGGACAGATCGTACAGAGGACGCCGGCAAACCTCGTCAGCGTCGCCCGATGGACATGTCCGCACCCGATCAGCTGGACGCGCGGATGCCGCGCGACGATCTCGGCCAGGGCGTCGGCATTGCGCAGATTCTGCCGGTCCATGTGCCAGATGCCCGCGGCAAAGGGCGGATGATGCAGGAACAACAGCGCCGGCCTGTCCGCGCGGGCGGATAATTCGGCGTCCAGCCAGTGCAGCGTCTCGTCGCCGAGCTCACCATGCGGATGACCGGGAACGCTGGAGTCGAGAAGAAGCAGATCCAGATCGGCGAGCTCGACGCGCCGGTTCAGCGCACCGGACGGCATTGCGAAACAATGATCCGGAAAGGCAGCGCGCATCAGCGCGCGCGAATCGTGGTTGCCGGGAACGGCCACGAAGGGAATGGCGAGACCAGCCAGCAGGCTCTTGAGGTGATCATACTCTGCCGTCGACGGCGTGTCGGCGAGATCGCCGGAGATTACCACCAGATCGATCCGGGGGACGAACCTGTTCAGCTCATCGACGCAGCGGCTCAGCGCCAGCGCCGTATCGACCCGGCGATAGGCCAGATGTCCGGGCGCCTTGACGTGGAGGTCCGAGATCTGGGCGATGAGGATGGGGCTCTTCGTCACGGGTCAGCCTTCCGCGGGAAGCAGGCGAATCGAGTCCGCCGCGATGGAGAGGCCGATCCGCTCGCCCGCGCGCACATGGATCGTGTGCGGCACATCCAGCGCAAGCGGAATCGCGGCCGCGTCGCGCACGATGATGCGTTGACGGTCGCCGGCAAAACGAATGCTGTCGACGACGCCGGTGAGGCTCGCTTTGTCCGCATCCACGATCGCGATCGTCTCGGGGCGGACCATCGCCACGGCCTTGGCGCGAGTCGAACCGACCGGCTGACGACCGCCGGGCAGGATCAGATCGCCGCTCTCGATCGGGGCCTCGATGATATTGGCCGCGCCGACGAACTCCGCAACGAAGCGGTCGGCAGGGGTGAAGTAGATCTCGCGCGGCGTTCCGACCTGAGCGATCGCGCCCTTGCGCATCACCACGATGCGGTCGCCGAGCTCCATCGCCTCGGCCTGGTCATGCGTGACATAGATCGCCGTGATGCCCAGCGTGCGCAGCAGGCCGTTCAATTCGCCGCGCAGGCGCTCGCGCAGGGCGGCATCGAGCGCGGTCAGCGGCTCGTCGAGCAGCAGCACGCTCGGCCTGATGGCGACGGCGCGCGCCAGCGCGACGCGCTGCCGCTGACCACCGGACAGCTGATCGATGCGGCGATGTTCCAGTCCGCCCAGATTGGTCAGCGTGATCAGCTCGGCGACACGCGCCGCGCGTTCCGACCTCGACACGCCGCGGATCCTGAGCCCGTAGCCGATATTCTCCGCCACGGTCATGTTGGGAAACAACGCGTAGGATTGGAACACCATCCCGACATTGCGCTTCTCGATCGGCTGCCGCGTCAGATCCTTGCCGTCAAACAGCACGCGGCCGCCCGCATCGGGCATCTCCAGCCCGGCGACGATCCGCAACAGCGTGGTCTTGCCGCAGCCGGAGGGACCAAGCAGCACCAGCGTCTCGCTCTGCGCAATGTCGAGCGTGGCGCGCGCGAGCGCGCAGGTGCCGTCGGCAAAGGTCTTGCCGCAGTTCTCGACCTTCAGCGCCGCGCCATGGCGGATCATCATCGTCACTTCGCACTCCCCATCTCGCCGATCCATTGCATCGCCACCAACAGCGGAATGATCATGACGAAGAAGATCAACGTATAGGCCGAGGCCACTTCGAGCCGCATCGACGCGTAGCTGTCGGCGAGCCCGACCGGCAGGGTCTTGGTCAAGGGCGTGTGCAACATCCATGTGAGGTTGAACTCGCCGAGCGACAGCGTCACCACCATGAGGCTGCCGGCCAGGATGCCCGGCGCCGCATTGGGCACGATGACATCGACGAAACGGCGCCAGGGCGCGGCACCGAGCGATGCGGCGCCTTCATCCAGCGACTTGACGTCGATGCTGGCGAAGATGGCCATGACGGAGCGCACCATGAACGGCATCGTGAAGATGACATGGCCCGCAAGAATGAACAGCCACGAGCGGCGAAAGTTGCCGAAGCCGCCATAGGACAACAGCAGCCCGAGCGCCAGCGCGAGACCCGGAATTGCGACCGGCAAGGTGATGATCTCCTCGACCAGGCGAGCCAGCCGGCCGCTGCGGACATAGAGCGCGTAGGCTGCGGGAACGCCAACGACGAGCGTGACCAGCAGCGTCCCCAGCGCGATCGCGATCGAGGCCATGATCGTGCCGGCATAGAGATCGAAGACCTGGGCGACCCATTGCAGCGTGACGCCGGACTGGATGCCGCGGAAGTAGTTGACGGTCACGCCCGCCGCGATCGAAAGCGCGGCAGGCACGACGAGAAACGCCGCGACGATCAAGGTGAACAGAAGTTGCAGGGCGAAGATGATCCGGTCGCGCACGCGTCTATCCCGCCGCCGCAACGGAGTTGCCGGTAAAGGAGCGCGCCAGCGCCAGGATGAGCCAGGTCATCACGCCGAGCCCGACCGATAGCGCCGCCGACGTCGCGAGATTTCCGGCCAAAGTGAACTCCGTGTAGATCAGCATCGGCAGCACATCGATATTGGTGGCCAGAGTGAAGGCCGTTCCGAACGCACCCATGGCCGTGGCAAAGGCGATGGCACCTGAGGCCACAAGAGCCGGCGCGAGCGCCGGCAGGATCACGTCGCGCAGCACGGCGAAGGGCCCGGCGCCGAGCGAGCGCGCCGCCTCCGCAAGCCCCGGATCGACCTTCTGCGCCGCGGCCATGATGGTGAGGATGACGCGCGGGATCGAAAAATAGAGGTAGCCGAGGAACAGGCCATAGATCGAATAGGCGAAGACGAGCTTGTCTCCGGTCAGGCGCGCCGAGACATCGCCGATCAGCCCCTGGCGGCCGGCCAGCAGGATGATCATGAAGCCGATGACGACGCCGGGAAACGCCAGCGGGAATGTCAGGATCGCCACCAGAACCGCACGCCCGGGGAAGCGGTGACGCTGCAGGAACAGGCCGGCGATGGTTGCGATGATCAGCGTCGCGACGGTGGTCGCCGCCGCCAGCAGCACCGTATTCAGGAGCGTGGCGCGGTAGCGCGGCTCGACGAGAATCGCGAGATATTCGGCCAGCCCGCGTGGTCCTTCCGCACCGGTGACGAGCAGCCGCGCCATCGGCAGCAGAAAGAAGGCGGCCGTCACGGCCGCCAAAGGCAACAGGCAGATCCAGACGAAGGATTTGTGCGACATGAGATCACGGACGTCCCGCCGGCCAGGGCCGGCGGGACCTGGTCCTCCTTAGCGGACCTCGGACAGATAACGGTCGACGAACGCCTTCTGCGCCGTTTCCATGTCGCCCCAATTGACGCTCTTGGCACGGGCGTAGTCGCTGTCCGGCAGGAACTTGGTCTTGACGGCCTCGGGCAGCTCGATCGGACGTGCCGGACGCAGATAGGCATTCGTCCAGATCGCCTGGCCCTTGTCGGAGAGCAGGTAGTCGATGACCTTCTTCGCCTTGTCCTTGTCGGGCGCATTCTTCACCAGGCCGACGACGTAAGGAAACACCACCGAACCCTCGCAGGGAATCACAAACTCGAAATTGCCCTTCTCGGTGTATTTTGCGCGGTAGGCGTTGAAGTCGTAGTCGAACAGAATCGGGATCTCGCCCGAGACCACGCGCGCATAGGACGTCTGCTTCGGCACGATCGGATCGTTCTTGCTCAGGTCGTTGAAGAAGCTCAGAGCCGGATCGAAATTGGACTGCGAGCCGCCAAGCGCAAGATTGACCGCGACAGCGCCGACATAGCCGACAGCCGCCGAGCTCGGATCGAGATAGCCCACCATGCCCTTGTAGTCGGGCTTCAGCAGATCCTTCCAGCAGGCCGGGACCGGCTTCCCGCCGAGCGCGTCCTTGTTCACGAACAGGCCGAGCGTGCCGGAATGGATGGTGGTCCAATAGCCGTCGGCGTCCTTCAGACCGGCCGGGACCTGGTCCCAATTGGCCGGCCTATAGGCTTCCAGCGCATCCTGCGCCTTCGCCTTCATGCCGAAGGTGACGCCGAAATAGCCGATGTCGCCGACGGGATTGCTCTTCTCGGCGAGAATCTGGGCCAGCGCCTGGCCGGAGTTCTTGTTGTCGTGCGGGATGTCATAGCCGAGATCGGTCTTGATGGCCTTGAGCATCGAGGCCCAATCAGCCCATTCCGGCGGACAATTGTAGCAGATGACGTCAGCGGCTTTGGCTTGCTGCGACGGCGCCAGGACGACCAGCGCGAGCAGCGCAAGAACGAGGCGGGTGACCTTCATGACGTTGAAAACTCCGTATGTCTGGCACGGCGGCCAGTTCCGGAGCTTCCCCTAAAGGCGGCGCATGAAGGATTTGCGACAGCGCGTGCGGCGCACACAAGCGAGGCCGCACGCTCATCGTTTGCTTACGAACGACCTCTACCTTCAGCTGCCGACATGATCAGGCGACGGCGCGGCGGCCGATGATGGCGAAGCGCAGCTTGCCCGAGATCCAGTCGATCGCCGCGACCGCCACCAGGATCATCAGGATCAGGAACGACACCCGCTGCCATTCCAGCACGCGGATCTGCTCGGCCAGCTGCAGCCCGATGCCGCCCGCACCGACGATGCCGATGATCGTCGCCGAACGGGTATTGGATTCGATGAAGTACAACACCTGGCCGGCGATCACGGGAAGAACCTGCGGCAGGAGGCCGAAGCGGATCTCGTGCAGCGCGCTGCCGCCCGAGGCGCGCACGCCTTCGACCTGTTTCCTGTCCGCGCTTTCCATCGCTTCCGAGAACAGCTTGCCGAGCGCGCCGAAATCCGAAACGGCAATCGCGAGCACGCCGGCAAACGGGCCGAGACCGACGACATTGATCCAGACCAGCGCCCAGATCAGCGTGTCGACGCCTCGGATGGTGTCGAACAGCCGGCGCACCGGAAAGCGGAAGATCGCCGAGGGGATGATGTTGCGCGCTGCGAGCAGGCTGACTGGCAGCGCAAAACATGCGGCCAGCGTCGTGCCCAGCACGGCGATGGACAGCGTCTCGCCGAGGGCCTTCAGATAGATCGGCAGCGAGGCGCCGGGATCCGGCGGCAGCATCAAGAGCGCGATCCAGCCGAGTTGGCTGAGGCCCGACAGCATGCGCGACGGCGAGAATTCGAGATCGACAAGGCCGAAGACGAAGATCGCCAGTGCGAGCACCAGCACCAGCGGCGTCGCCAGCCGGGCGGACAGCGGCCGGTCGAAGATCTCGGGATAGCGCTCCCGGATCTGTTGCGAGTCGGGCGCCTGCTGACGGCTCATGAGCGGGCCTCCGCGCCAAACAACCGTCCGCGCAGCCAGCCGGTACTGATATCGATCAGGAACACCGTCAGCACGATCATGACGAGGATGGCGCTGACATCCGAGTAGTAGAATTTGCGGATTGCGACCACGAGTTCCTGCCCGATGCCGCCGGCGCCGACGAAGCCCATCACCGAGGCTTCGCGCACGTTGATTTCGAAGCGCAGCAGCGTGTAGCTGGAAAATCCGGCGATCACCTGCGGCAGCACCGCGAAGCGCATGCAGGACAGCCAGCTTGCGCCGGTCGCGCGAATGCCCTCGACCGGCTTCATGTCGGCGTTTTCGACCACCTCGGAGAACAGCTTGCCGAGCGCCCCACTGGAATGCACGGCGATCGCGAGCACGCCGGGGATCGGGCCAAGACCGAAGGCGATGACGAAAATCAGCGCGAACACGATGCCCGGCACGGTACGGGCGAATTCGAGCAGGCGCCGTACCACGAAGCGGATCCAGGGCGCCGGCGAGGTGTTCTCCGCGGCGAGGAAGTTGAGGCAGAATGCCACGACCATGCCCGCGATGGTGCCGACATAGCTGATCAGCAGCGTCTCGCCGAGCAGTTTGAGCCACTTCTTGAGGCCCCAGAACCATTCGGGAATGTTGGTCCAGACCCGCTGACCGTCATCGAGCGTGAAGATGCGATCGAAATAGCTGACGAAATTGCCGAAGTAGGTGTAGAGCGTCCGCAGATTGACCTCGGCGCCGACCGCCGCAACCAGCAGCACGGCGATGAACACCACCGCCGAGATCGCAAAGCGCAGACGACGGCGGAACACCGCCCGGCGATAGACGCCGTTCAGAGCCGCAAGTTGCTGGCTCGGCAGGATCGAAACGGCGACCGCCATCGGAGTTGTGCTGCTTCCGGTTCGGATGTGTCAGACGTGGGTTGACAAAGCTTGCTCGACCAACCTTGCGCAAGACAAGAGCCGGGTCTGTCCGACCCGGCTCTTGCTGGCATGATGTGTCGATCAGGAGGCCTTCTTGCGCAGGCTGTCGACGAACTTGATCAGGTCGATGGTGCCGTCCCAGTCCTTGGTCGTAGCTGGATTGAAGCCCTTCCGCTGGCCGTCGAACAGACGATCGTAGGCCGCCTTGTCCTTGGCTGGAGCTTCGAAGAAGGCCTTGGCGATCGCCTGCTTGGCGTCTTCGGGCAGGTCCGAGCTGTAGGCGTAGGGACCATTGATGATCGGCGCGGACTTGTAGATGATGCGGAAATCGTCCTTCTTCATCGGCGAACCATCGGCGTTCTTCAGCATGCCCTTGGTCAGCATCTGCGCCAGCGTCGAGTCGTTATCGCTGGTCCACTGGTTCGCCGCGACGTCGACGGTGCCCTGCGCCAGCGCCAGGATCGCATTCTCGTGGCTGCCGGTGAACACGACCTTGCCGAAATAGCCATCGGCATTGGTGATGCCCATCTTGTTCAGCTCGAAACGCGGCACGTTGTTGCCGGAGGTCGAGTTAGGATCGACCAGGCCGAGATTCTTGCCCTTGAGGTCCTCGACCTTCTGATAGGGACTGTTGGCCTTGACGAAGAACACAGAGTAGTAACCGGTGCTGCCGTCGCCATTGATGTCGTTGGCGAAGGCGTCGATCTTGACACCAGTCAGCCGGGCGCGGGCGAACGAGGCCGAGCCATAACTTGCGATGTGGATATTGCCGGCGCGCTGCCCCTCGATCACGGCTGCATAGTCGTTGGCGATGCGCAGCGTGACCTTGGTACCGAGTTCCTTGGATAGATAGTTCACGAACGGCGTCCACCGCTCAGTCACACCGGACGCATTCTCTGCCGGAATGATAGCAAAGGTCAGCTCTGGATACTTCGCCCTCCAATCTTCAGCGGAGGCCGAAGCGGTGAACGCCAGCGCAGCGACGCCCGCGAGAACGATGCGACGATTGATCATGAATTGCCCTCTTGTTGCAGTAAATAACAGACCTCGTCCTCAGCACCTGCGGAGATCCAAGGTCGCAGAAAATTCCTGTCGTCAGGCCACGGCGGCTTCGCCGAGCGCCGGCACGGTTGCCGCCGGCGCCGGATGAGCCGCTCCCATGACCTCGTCAGCCTCGAGGTCGTAGAGTTCGCGCGCAATCTGCGCCGTCAGGGCCGCGGGCACATCGTCGAAAACGACCCGCCCCGTGGCCATGCCGATCAGGCGATCGCAATAGCTCCGCGCCAGATCCAGCGAATGCAGATTGCAGATCACGGTGATGCCGAAATGCTTGTTGATGCGCAGCAGCGCATCCATCACGATCTTGGTATTGCGCGGATCGAGCGAGGCAATCGGCTCGTCGGCAAGAATGATCTCAGGATTCTGGACCAGAGCGCGCGCGATCGCGACACGCTGTTGCTGGCCACCGGACAATTGATCGGCGCGCTGCGCGGCAAGCGCAGCCATGTCGAACTGCTCAAGGGCCGACAGTGCCATGGCGACGTCCTCCGCCGGCCAGAGCTGTGCCAGCGAGCGCCACGACGGAATCTCGGCCAGCCGCCCCATCAGCACGTTGGTCAGCACGTCGAGCCGGCCGACGAGATTGAACTGTTGAAAGATCATGGCGGAGCGTGCGCGCCACTGCCGCAACTCGCGACCACGCAGCGCGGTCACGTCGAGGTCCTTGAAGAGGACGCGCCCGGAGGTCACCGGGCTCAGGCGATTGATCGAGCGCAGCAGGGTCGACTTGCCGGCCCCCGATCGGCCGATCACGCCGACAAAACTGCCGGGAGCAATAGAGAATGATGCGTTGTCGACCGCGGCTTTCGTGCCGAAGCGGCACGTCAGGCCATCCACCACCAGCATAGAATTCTCCAGACGCCTCGCTTTGTCGCTATCGCTAGCGTCCGGATTCTACAGATATGTGACAGTCACGCTGCGCTGCGACGATCATCCACACATCCGGCGTCATGCGGCTGTCACGCACTCGTCATAATGAGGCATCATCCACCGCAAGGTACCGCACACAGAGCGCGAGATGGCCGGCAAATCACTTTCGACCGAACCAACTGTTGATCCCTCGGCCAAGCTCCAGGACGTGAAGCTCGGCATCTATTGCGAGGTCGGCGCCCGCACCATCCTGCAGGAGGTGACGTTGGGCGACTATTCCTACGTCGTGAACGACTCCCAGATCACCTACACGACGATCGGCAAGTTCTGCTCGATCGCGGCAATGACCCGGATCAATCCCGGCAATCACCCGATGCACCGCGCGACCCAGGCCCACTTCACCTATCGCGCCAGCGCGTATTTTCCCGGCGAGGCCGATGATGCGGAGTTCTTCACGTGGCGCCGGGAACATCACGTCGAGATCGGCCATGACGTCTGGATCGGGCATGGCGCAATCGTGCTGCCTGGGCGCAACATCGGCACCGGCGCCGTGGTCGCTGCGGGAGCCGTGGTCACCAAGGATGTGCCGGCCTATACGATCGTCGCCGGCAACCCGGCCCGGCCGATCAAGCGTCGTTTTCCGGTCGAGGTCGAACAGCGTCTGATGGATCTCGCTTGGTGGGATTGGGACCACGCGGCGCTGCGCCGGGCGCTGCCTGATTTCCGGCGGCTCGAGATCAGCGCCTTCCTGGACAAATATGAAGCCGCTCTCGACGGCGGCCGCGCGCTGCGGCAGAGTGCCGCCCCATGACCGACATCTCGATTTCCAACGGCCGTTGCCTGATCGGCTCCGACCTCGTCGAAGCATCGCTGCTCGTCGCCAACGGCGAGATCGCTGCGATCGATCCCCGCCGCCCGCCATCGGGCATGGCACTCGACGCGCGCGGACTGACCGTGCTGCCCGGCATTGTCGACATCCACGGCGATGCCTTCGAGCGGCAGATGATGCCGCGCGCCGGCGTCGATTTTCCGATCGACGTGGCCCTGATCGACAGCGACCGGCAGGCGGTCAGCAACGGCATCACGACAGTGTTTCATGCCACGACCTGGTCGTGGGAGCCGGGCCTGCGCAGCGCCGGAAATGCGCGTCGCCTGCTCGAGGCGATCGAAAGCCTGCGGTCGCGGCTTGCCGCGGACACCCGCTTCCATCTGCGCCACGAGACCTACAATCTCGACGATGAGGACGAGATCCGCCAATTGCTCGCGGCGCGGCGCATCGACCTGTTCGCCTTCAACGACCACATGGACTCGACGGTCGCGAGCCTCGAAAAGCCGCACAAACGCCAGCGTATGGTCGACCGCACCGGCCTGTCCGGCGATGATTTCGACCGCCTCGTCACGCGCATCGCATCGCGCGGTGACGCCGTTCCGACGTCCATTGCCCGGTTGGCGGAAGCCGCGCGCGCGGCCGGCGTGCGGATGTTGTCGCATGACGACGATAGCCCGGAGATGCGCAAGGCGTTTCGCTGCCAGGGCGTGACGATCGCCGAATTTCCGGTCAATGAAGCGACGGCGCGCGAGGCTGCCGGCGGCGGCGATGCGATCGTCTTCGGCGCGCCCAATGTGGTCCGCGGCGGCAGCCATACCGGCTGGACCAAGGCGAGCGACATGATCGCCAAGGGCCTGTGCTCGGTGCTGGCGTCGGACTATTATTATCCGGCACCCCTGCTCGCCGCGTATCGCCTCGCGGCCGACGGCATCTGTCCGTTGCCACGCGCCTGGGAGCTGATCTCGGCCGGCCCGGCCCGAGCGGCAGGCTTGTCCGATCGCGGATCCCTCGCGGAAGGCTTGCGCGCGGATATCATCCTCATTGACGACAGCGACGCGTTGCGTCCGCGTGTCGTGGCCGTGGTGGCATCGGGACGCCTGGTCTACCTGACCGAGGCCGCTCGCCTCCACGCCGTCGCCGTGCCGCGCGCGGTCGCGGCGGAGTGAGCCACCGATGACAGGCTTCCCGCGCTACGCGATCTACTACACGCCACCGGCCGACACGGCACTGAGTGCGTTCGGGGCCGACCTACTCGGCTACGACGCCTGGACCGGCCGCGATCGTCCTTGTCCGGACGACGTCGTCAACGACGTCCCGGACTGGGCCGAGCTCACCGCCGACGCGCGCAAATACGGCTTTCACGCGACGCTGAAGGCGCCGTTCAGTCTGGCCGAGACGCGCAGCGAGCGCGAATTGTGCGACGCCTGCGCCGGCTTCGCTGCGGCTCCAAGAACGGTTCCGATGATCCGGCCGGTGGTGGACGCGATCAGCGGCTTCGTTGCCGTCATTCCGGGCGAAGTCTCGCCGGCCCTGCAGGATTTCGCCGCTGAATGCGTGCGCGCCTTCGAACCGTTTCGCGCGGCCATGACCGCGGAGGATCGCGCGCGCCGCAAGCCAGAGCTGCTCTCGCCGCAGCAGCGCGCGCACCTCGATCGCTGGGGCTATCCCTACGTCATGGACGATTTTCGGTTTCACATGACGCTGACGTGCCGCCTGTCCGACGAACGGCGCCGACCGATCCTCAGCATGCTGCAAGCGCGCTACGCGGCGCTCGGCATCACCTCGCTGGCGATCGACAGGATTGCGCTATTCTGTCAGCCGACCCCGCGCAGCCGTTTCAGCATCCTTGCAAGCTGGCGGATCGCGGACCGATGATTGCGCTCACACCGCCTTGGTCAGGGCACCATCGATAATGAGGTTGGTTCCCGAAATCCGGCTCGCCAACGGACTGGCCAACATCACTACGCCGAAAGCCACCTCCTCCGCAGTTCCCATGCGACCGGTCGGGTTCAGGCCCATCGCCGTCTTGAACAGATCAGGCGAGCCGTTCTCGATGTTTTGCCAGATGCCGCCTTCGAAGTAGGTGTTGCCGGGCGACACGGCATTGACCCGAATGCCCTTGCCGACGAGCTGATGCGCGAGCCCCTTCGCGTAATGCAGCAAGGCGCCCTTGATCGCACCATAGGATCCCGCGGCAAAATCGACTTCAAATCCGGAGACGCTGGAGATGATGATGATCGAGGCCGATGGCGACTTTTCCAAATAGGGGATGGCCGCCGCGACCGCATTGACGGTATGCATCATGTCGGTGCGGAAGGATTTCTCCCAGGTCTCCGGCGTATCACCGACGGCGAGCGCGCTCACATTGCAGACCAGGCAGTCGATGCTGTCGAACGCCTTGGCGGCGCCATCGACCCAGCCCTTGAGCGCGACGGGATCGGCGACATCGATGCCCTGCCCCCAGGCCTTTCCACCGCTGCCCGTGAGCTTCGTCACCACCGCGCCGACCGCCTCGGCATCGCGCCCGCAGATGGCGACGTTCGCGCCCTCAGCGGCAAACAGCTCCGCAATCGCGCGCCCGATGCCTTTGCTGCCACCGGTCACCAGCACGCTTTTGCCGGTCAGCCCGAGATCCATGATGCTCTCCCCTACGGCTTCACGCCCGTCTGCGAGCTCGATCATCATGGCCGGCGCGCACGGCACCGATGACCAACCGGGAGCTGTGCGCCTCGACGACCAAGCGACATGATGACCAAGCGAAAACTTGCGAGGAGGTTACGGTCCCGGGATGCCGCAGCAAGGCGAAATAACAGACGCGAACTGCTGAAAAAGCTGACGCTGTGAGAATGTACGTCTGTGCCGGCCTCACGCTGCCCAGGCGTTGTCGTCTTGCTGCCCTTCGACGAACCGCTTTGCCCATGGGTGCATCGCAGAACGCGGTCGTCACACGAATCGGCTGAGCGTCGCCGCACAAAGAAGATGCAGCAGCGCCGCGGCGACCGCGCACCGCTTTTCAAGGCCCAGCATGTCGAGCCCGACGGCCTTTCCAGCTCGCTTGTGTCAATTCTCGTTTGTGGCTCGGCTTCCCCACGCGCTCCAGATGCACGGTGCATCTTCGTCCCGTTGTCACGAATCGAACGCTGCGCGGTGGATCGGCCGGCCTCTCAGACGGTCTCGAACAATATCGGCATTCGCAATTGCAGCATCAGCAATGCAGCATGTCGACTTTCCGACAACGCATTGATGTTGATAGTGAATGGCATATCGCTTGCAATGCACAATACGCCTCGCTATTGCAGCGCAGAAATTTCTTTGGAGTGCCACATGCTCGGAATTGGAAGTAAGCTGCCCTCGTTCGAAATCGTCGGCGTGAAGCCCGGTTTCCAGCTTCATGAGGAGAAGGGCGAAAGCGCCTTCGAGACCCTGACCGAAACCAGCTTTCCTGGAAAGTGGAAGGTCATCTTCTTCTACCCGAAGGACTTCACCTTCGTCTGCCCGACGGAGATCGCCGAGTTCGCTCGGCTGGCAAAGGACTTCGAAGACCGCGACGCCGTCGTGCTCGGCGGCTCCACGGACAACGAGTTCTGCAAGCTGGCCTGGCGCCGTGACCACAAGGACCTTCACAAGCTGCCGATCTGGCAGTTTGCCGACACCAAGGGGTCGCTGGTCGACGGTCTCGGCGTGCGCTCGCCCGACGGCGTGGCCTATCGCTACACATTCGTGGTCGATCCCGACAACACCATTCAGCACGTCTATGCGACCAATCTGAACGTGGGCCGCGCGCCGAAGGACACGCTGCGGGTGCTCGACGCGTTGCAGACCGACGAGCTCTGCCCCTGCAATCGCGAGGTCGGCGGCGCCACTCTGAAGGTCGCCTGACCGTGTCCATCGAGCAGCTCAAGGAGCAGATTCCGGATTTCGCCAAGGACGTCAGGCTGAACCTGTCGTCGATGGCGTCGGACGAGAGCCTGTCCCCGCAGGCCAAATACGGCCTGTTCGTTGCCTGCGCGATCGCCACCCGCAACCCGACCGTGACAGCGGCGCTGGAAGCGGTGGCGGCGGCACATCTGTCGGCGGCGGCATTGACCGCCGCCAAGACGGCCGCCGCGCTGATGGCCATGAACAACGTGTATTACCGGTTTGTGCATCTCGCCACGAACAAGGAATACGCGACGATGCCGGCGCGGCTGCGCATGAATGCGATCGCCAATCCGGGCGTCGACAAGGCCGATTTCGAGCTCTGGTCGCTGGCGGTGTCGGCGATCAACGGCTGCGGGACCTGCATCGATGCCCATGAAAGGGTTCTGAAGGAGGCCGGCGTCAGCGCGGCGTCGATCCAGGCCGCGGTCCGCTTCGCGGCCATCATTCAGTCGGTCGCCGTCGCAATCGAGGCAGCGGCTGTCACCGTGCCGTTAGCGGCCGAATAGAAAACGATCGACATGTGATTGCGGCCGGCATCGTTCGGCCGCATTTGCTTTGGACAACTCGCTCAATAGTTGTGGCGTAAATTCATTCCGTGGTGCGGTTGGCGCCCATGCTAACCGCCTGTCGTCCCGCCCGCACGCGCATCGTGGCGGCACCATGATACTTCAGGCACCGTTCTCGCCTCGGGTAGACATCAACATAAATTCGCGTACAGCGTGTGTTTTGACAATGGGCCTGGCCGGGAAATTTCCACGGAATAGCCTTACCCGCTCACCCTTCCCGCCAAGAACATTGATCAGCTTAGGGGCCAAGCAACCCCGATTGTGACCAGCGCGCGCAAAATGGGTGGCGCGCATCGCGGAAGGAAACTGATCTGCCAGTCCCGGCAGAAGCGTTGGCGATATCGCGGCTCGCCTGGTGATGCTAGCTCGGTTGGATCACGCGCGCCTGACGCCCTGAAGATCTCTTCCGCGACGCGGGTCGTGGAAGACAGGAGGCCTAGTAATGAGTGCTCCAGTTCAGAATGAACCGGCCAAGCCGACTCCGCCTTGGGCCAATGAGGAGCTCCGGAAATACGCTCCGCGGCGACATCAGAGCGATGGGGGACTGCCTGTCCAGGACTCGAGCCCCTTCAGCCCGCTGCCGTCCCATCTGGTCGCACGGCAGAACGCCCTGACCGCGACACCGAGCGTGACAGACCTTGTCGATGAGGAATTCCGCCGTGGTCTGCTGAGCGCAAAGCTCGACCCCGTCGTCATGCCCCTCCCTCCGGTGGACTCAGACCGGACATCTCGTCTGGGCGCCATCGTCAGGATCGGAGCCGCCATCGGCATCGCTGCGTCGGTGGCCATGATGGTCGCGAACGTGGTGACGCTGGACGATGGTGGATCGGAGCGGAGCCGCAAGTCCCCGATCATGCCGGCGGCTGTGCTGGAAAGTCTTGCCCAGATCGACCCCGCCGAAGCGAAGATGGCCCAGGAGGATCCGCCCGCGACTGCCGCCATCATCGCGTCAGCCAGCCCGGACGCTGGCCCGCGTCCGTGGCCCCCGACATCATCGGCAGCAGCGGCCACCGCCGCTCCCGCCCCTGCTGCCCTGGCCGCCTCCAATCCCGTACCCGCGGCTTCTTCCGTTCCGCCGCGCCCGACCATGCCGTTGCCGCGCGAGGAGGTCGAGTCGCTGATGAAGCGAGGCCGTGATCTGCTGTCCGCGGGGGACGTGGCCAGCGCGCGCCTGATCCTCACCCGACTCTCCGATGCGGGACATGCCGACGCCTCTTTCCTGCTCGCACGGACCTATGATCCGATCGAGTTGACGAAGCTGAGGCTGCTCGGAGCCGTGCCCGACCCAGCCAGGGCAAGGACTTGGTATCTCAAGGCCGCTGAGCAGGGCTCTCCGGAAGCCAGTCGCCGCGTCCAGCAATCAGCCGTGCGATAGGACCCGCGCGACGCAGCCGACGATAATATCGACCGGCGTGCCGCCCCGGTCATGATACTGCGCCGCTGCCAGGCTCTCGGGGTCATGGCACGGAGCGGCGCCGACAGAAGTACCACGCTGGCCAGCCTCAACACAGATGCGCCTTCAAGCTGCAGCGGATGCCGGTGTGATGCGGACCTGGACGTCGCATGGTCGCGCCAGATAGGGGGCCGAGGTGACCAGCAGGTCGGCGCCCGCCGCCGCATAGGCGGCCGCATTCTGTGCGTTGACCCCGCCGGCGGCGGCGATGATCGGCCGTATCTGCAAGGCGGCCATCGCGCCGACGCGCCTGACCAGCGCCTCGATATCAGCGGCCGGAAATTTCTCGGCCTGGATGACATCGAAGCCGGCCACAGCCGCGGCGACCGCCTGCTCGATCGAGGTGACCTCGATGACGAGCCGCTTCTCCGGCGCGGAGCGCCGCAACCGCTCAGCGACGGCGGCGAGCGGCATGTCGCCAAGAAAGGCCCGATGCTCGGGAAACACAAGGATCGTCTCCGACAGGCCGAGCCGATGCATGATCGCGCCCCCCGCCTTGACCGCCGCCACCGCGAACTGCTTCGCGCCCGGAACGTTCTTGCGCGTGCAGGCGACGGCGATGTCCGGGTTCACCGTGCGCGCCGCACGCACGATCGCCTGGGCTTCCGTCGCCACGCCGGACCAGATCTCGATCAGGGTCTGCGCCACCTTCCAGCTGCGCAGCAAGCCGGCGGCCGCGCCCTCTGCGCGCAGGATCGGACTGCCATTCTCCAGTACCTTTCCACTCGCGGCGAGCAGATCGACTTTGCAACCGGTGAGCGCGATCAATGCAGCGGCCTCTTCCGCCAGCGCCAGGACCATCCGGTCGCGCGCAACGAACTGCATCTGGCCGGGCGCGGCACCGATCCCGAGCGCCTCTGTCGTCAGGTCGCCATAGGGAACGTCATCACGAAGCAGGGTCTCCAGGTCATATCGCGGAACGCTGGTCGGCACGCACGACACTCCTCTTTGTCTCTGATCTTTGTCTCAGGGCCACAACCTCGATATAGTCGCATCCGGCTGCTCGCCGCCGATCGCCGGACCATTCGGGCCGGAATCGTCGAACGACATCGCAGCAGTCACCCGAGGTTGCCCGTGATGCCACGCGATCGTCTACCCGCCGAGCTTGATCCTCCCCGTCTCGCCGCCGTCCTCTACGGGCCGGGCGACGATGCCGATGTTCTGCTGGACGATTTCGCCCAGGGCCTCCTGCAGCGCGGCGTGCGGGTTGGCGGCATCGTCCAGCGCAATACGCGAAACGACGTCGGCCGAAAGAGCGGGATGGATGTGATCGACCTCGGCAATGGCGACACGATCTCGATCTGCCAGGATCTCGGCAGCGGATCGACAGCCTGCAAGCTGGACGCCGCAGGGCTTGCCGAAGCCGGCATGGCCGTTCACCGCGCCATCGCCGCGCATGCCGACCTCATCGTGATCAACAAATTCTCCAAGCAGGAGGCGTCCGGAAGCGGACTGCGCGGCGAGCTCGCCGATGCCATCACCTCCGGCATTCCGGTTCTGACTGCCGTGCCGCAGAAATGCATCGAGGACTGGCGGAGCTTTGCCGGCGAGTTCGGCACGCTGCTGCCGCCGTCCCGATCCGCAATGGATGAATGGTGGCTCATGCTGAGCTCAAAGGCGGGCAGCGTTCGCTGAACGCCGTCTCGGCCACCCAACTCATTTCCGCAAGCTTCATTCTATTTGCCGATCATCACGTCCGAGGACTTGATCACGGCCGACACACTGTCACCGACAGCGAGCCCAAGCTCCTCCACCGCCTCATTGGTGATGGCCGAGAAGACCGTCAATCCAGGGGCCAGCTCGACCTTGACATGAGCTGTCGTGGCTCCCTTGGCGACGGAGATGACTTTCCCCGGCAAGACGTTTCGTGCGCTCAGCTTCACGTGCTGCTCTCCTCATCCTCGGCAGCACCGTTGCTGCAGCCAGATGTCAGCACAGAGAGCGCCCGGACTCAATGACCTATATCAACTTCGATACAGCACCTGCCGAGCGCTGATTGCCGAGAGCATCTGTCCGATCCGGCCGGCTCTCAGCCGAACTTGAACAGCACGCCATAGCCGCCGCGCGGATAGCTCCATTCGATATCGCCGCTGGCTTCGCCGATGACGCGGCACGTGCCGCATTCGATGCAGCCATCAACCGTGATCTCGACCTGGCCCGAATCGTTCAGCTCATAGCAGCGCGCCGGACAGGCCTTGAGCAGCGCCTTCAGCTGCGGGCTCGGCGTGGTATGCGGACGGACCTTGATATGGGCCCGGCCGGGATCGACCTGATAGCGATTATAGAACAGCTTGTCTTCGACCCTGACAGCGACATCCGTGCTCATCTCTGATCTCCCTTGGCCCAGTTGTTTCGTTCACTTCAGCTATCAGCGCCACGCCCGCGCGAAGCGGAACGCGTCTCCGAACAGGCCTGTCCAGGACCTCGCGCTCACAAACGAACGCAGGGTGCTGCTCTCCTTCTCCTTCTTCGGCGTGCCGTCGACACGCACGAAGTTTTGCATCGCCTTCGAGACCAGCTGCGGATAGGTCAGGAAGAAGTTCTGCGACTGGTTGTGCAGCAGCGCAGGCATGTCCTTGTATTTCTTCAGATCCTTGATGACGAAGGACTCCTCGAGCATCTTCTTGTAGAGCGCGAGGTTTTGCTTCGTCATTGGATCGCGGCGCGATTTCACCTGGAAAATCGCCTCCGCCGCGATCCGACCCGAGGTCATCGCCAGGTTCGAGCCTTCGCGGTGGATGGCATTGTTGAGCTGGGCGGCGTCGCCGACCACGACCCAGCCATCGCCGCAGAGCTCCGGGATCGCGTTATAGCCGCCCTCGGGGATCAGATGCGCCGAATACTCCTTCACCTCCGAGCCTTCGATCAGCGGCGCGACCGACGGGTGCTTCTTGAAGTTCTCGAGCAGGCCGTAGGGCGTCTCGCCGGTCTTCTGGAAGTCGGAGACGAGGCAGCCGATGCCGAGCGAGATGCACTCTTTGTTGGAGTAGATGAAGCCCATGCCGGTCATGCCGCGGGAGATGGTGCCAGCCGCCTCGATCACAGCGCCCTCATCGCCCTTCAGGTTGAAGCGCGCCTCGATCGTCTCGCGCGGCAGGAAGTGCATCTCCTTGACCGCCAGCGCAACATTCTCCGGCTTCGGCCGCTCGCGCAAGCCGGCACGGGTGCCGAGCAGGCCGTTGACGCCCTCGGCAAGCACCACCACGTCGGCGTGGATCTCACCATCGCGCCGGTCGGTCCTGACGCCGATGACCTTGCCATAGGCGTCCTGCGCCAGCTCGGTCACCGTGGTCTCGCAGAGCACGATCGCGCCCGCTTCCTTGACCTTCGACGAGAACCATTTGTCGAACTGCGCCCGGATGATGGTGTAGCGGTTCGGCTTCTCCTCGTTGAAGTCGTCCGACTTGTAATGCAGGCCGACATGCGACTTGTCGTCGAGCATCCAGAACCGCTGCTCGACCAGATGCCGCTCCAGGGGCGCTTCCTCGCGGAAGTCCGGGATCAGCTTCTCCAGCATGTCGGCATAGAGAATCGCGCCCTGCACATTCTTCGAGCCGGAATATTCGCCGCGCTCAAGCTGCAGCACCTTCATGCCGCGCTGGGCCATGGTCAGCGCTGCTGCATTGCCCGCCATGCCGGCGCCCACGACGATCGCGTCGAAACGTTCCTCGATCATTGCCCTGCTCCCTCTCTGGTGCCTAGCTTGCGATACGGTCGCGTGAATGCGGCGATAGCCGCGCGCGGAATGCCTCGGTGAGCGCCGGCAGCAGCCGGATCGCGTCGGTGACGATGCCGACATGCGCGAAGTCGAAGATCGGCGCGTTCTTGTCGGTGTTGATGGCGACGATCAGGTCGGCGCCCTCGACGCCCACCCGATGCTGGATGGCGCCGGAGATGCCGGCGGCGATGTAGAGCTTGGGACGGATGGTCTTGCCGGTCTGGCCGATCTGGCGGTCCGAGGTGACCCAGCCCTTCTGCACCAGCGGCCGCGAGCAGCCGAACTCGGCGCCGAGCACCGCCGCCAGTCCCTTGACCAGTTGGAAATTCTCCGGCGAGCCCAAGCCCAGACCGCCGGCGACGACGACATCGGCATAAGCGAGGTTGGACTTGGCGGAGTCGCGATCCGGAATGAAGGACAGCACCTTGGTGACGATGTCCTCCTCGACGAGGCCGAGCTTGTGCTCGATGATCCGGGTCGCGGGCTTTTCCACGCGGTCGGGCATCGGCATCACCCGCGGACGCACGGTCGCCATCTGCGGCCGGTAGTTCAGCGTATAGATGGTGCACAGTAGCGAGCCGCCGAAGGTCGGCCGCGTCGCCGCCAGCGAGCCGTCGGCGTCGACGTCCAGCTCGGTGCAGTCGGCGGTCAGACCCGTGAGCAGCGTGGTCGCCACGGAGCCTGCGAGGTCACGGCCGAGCGTGGTCGCTCCGAGCAGCAGGATCTCCGGCTTGAAGGTGTTGACGGTGTCGGTCAGCGCCTTGGTGTAGGCCTCGTTGCGATAATCGCCGAGAACCTCGTCGGCAACGATATAGGCGAGATCAGCGCCGTAGCAGAACGATTCCGCGGCAGCGTGCTGGACGGCTTCACCGGGCGGTCCGATCACGACGGCTGCAAGGTCGACCTTCAGCTTGTCCGCGAGCTTGCGGCCGGCGCCCATCAGTTCCCAGGACACGGGGTGAACCTGTCCGCGCTCCTGCTCGATGAACACCCAGACGTGCTTGTAGGCTTTGAAATGCTCCGGCAGCTCCTTCTTGGTCGCGGCGCGACCGGCTGCGGCAGGCGGTGCTTTGGTGGGTTCGCTCATGGTCGTCGTCCCGTTGAAGCTCGATGTCCGAAACCGAAGTCTGATGGCAAAGTCAGAAGCCGTGCGCCGACGAAATCAGCTCGGCCTCGAGCTTCGGCTGACGCTTGAACAGCTCTTCGATCAGCGTCTCCGCCGGCGGTCGATTGGCGAAATCGACGATGGTCGCCTTCTCGGCCCGGGCCGACGGCGCGAACACGCGCTTCACGATGGTCGGCGAGCCCTTCAGGCCGCACTTCGAGATGTCCTCGACCCCCGCGTCCTTGGCGCTCCAGGTCACGATCTGCGCGCGCGCAGCGCGCAACGCATCGGCCATGGCGCCGCGGCGGATCTCATTGGTCGCCTCAAGCATCGTCACCAGGCATGGCAGCTTGGTCTTGAGCACCTGGACGCCGCCTTCCGAACGGCGCTCGGCCTCGATGGTCCGCGCGACCGGGTCGACCTCGTTGATCTTCGCCACATAGGTCAGCTGCAGCAGGCCGAGCCGCTTGGCGATGCCGGGACCGACCTGGGCGGTATCGCCGTCGATGGTCTGCTTGCCGGTGAACACGATATCCGGCGCGCCGAAGGTCTCGCTGATCTTTCGAATGGCGGTCGCCAGCGCGTAGGTCGTGGCCAGCGTGTCGGCGCCGGCAAAGAAGCGGTCCGTGAGCAGCACGGCACGATCGGCGCCGTAGGTCAGCGCGCGGCGCAGCGAGTCCTCGGCTGATGGCGGTCCCATGGTCAGCACCGTCACTTCGCCGCCGAACTTGTCACGCAGCTGCAGCGCCGCTTCGAGCGCAAACAGGTCGTAGGGATTGATGATGGTCGGCACACCCTGACGCATGATGGTGTTGGTGACCGGATGAACACGGATCTGCGCGGAGTCCGGGACCTGCTTGATGCAGACGACGATATGCATGCGATCACTCCGGTATGTGGGCCTGCGATGAGGACAGCAATTGTCGTACCAGTTTTCGTCGCAGCGAATATCGAGCCAGATTCAACAGCTTGGCGCATAGACCTGAGTTGTTGCTCAGAATTGGCGCGGAGGTCCGACACGTCGCAAGCAACACGCGTCGGGAATGCGACAGGAGCTGAACAGCATGTCGATTGCCGTCAAAGCAGAAGCGCCGCCAGTTGAACTGGCGGCGCCTCTGGATGCCCTGATGAGTTCGTCTGTTACTTGAGCGTGGTCAGTGACACGAAGGGCTTGGGCGCCGGCTTCGGCGGCGCGACGGCTTCCTTGAGCACCTTGAAGACACGCTGATCGAGCGGCGACGAGACGACAAAGTCCTGATAGGCCTGCTCCAGGAACGATTTGCAGCGCGAGGAAATCTCCTCGTTGGAGACGTCCGAGAAATCCTCGCTGACGAGATATTGGCCCATTCGCCTAAGAATGTGCAGCCGGCAGACGTTCAGCACCTTGGGATCATAGTCGACGTTTAGCAGCTTGAAGAACTCTTCCGCTGCCGAGGTCTTCTTCAGCTCGTCGAGAACGTTCGGTGTTGCCGCGGTCATCGTTTTGCTCCTTGGGTCAGAATCGGGTCAACCTCGCATCCGTTGATCGGCGCCGGCGGCGGCGGCCCCTGGCGCACCTTTTGCCGGACATGCGCGAGCTGCGCCTCGAGGAACTCGATCCGGTCCAGCATCACCGACAGCGCCTCGCCAACCGGATCGGGCATCAGATGGTGATCGAGATCGATGCGGCCGACGGTGCGGCGGTGGGTGAACTCGGGGCGCACCACCTTGGCCGGGATGCCGACCACGGTGACATCCGGCGGCGTGCTCTGGATGACGACAGAATTCGCGCCGACGCGGGTGCGCGGTCCGATCGTGATCGGTCCGAGGATCTTGGCACCGGCCCCGACGACGACACCGTTCTCCAATGTCGGATGCCGCTTGCCCGGCGACCACGAGGTGCCGCCCAATGTCACACCGTGATACAGTGTGACGTCGTCGCCGACCTCGGCCGTCTCGCCGATCACGACGCAGGCGCCGTGGTCGATGAAGAAGCGGCGGCCGATCTCTGCGCCCGGGTGAATGTCGACATTGGAGAGGAAGCGTCCGAGCCAGGACAACAGACGCGCCGGGAAGCGCCAGCCATGGATCCACAGCCGGTGGGCGAGACGATGCCAGATCAGCGCGTGGATGCCGGGATAGGTCAGCAAGGTCTCGATCTCGCTGCGCGCCGCGGGATCGCGCGAGCGGACGCAGCCGATGTCCTCACGGATCAATTGGAGCAGCGACGGCGGGCGCATATCGGCTGCGACGGGCTTGGCAATCGGCGTGTCGACGATGTCGCTCATGATCAGGCAAAGCTCGCTAGCGGGTGATCGCAGACTTCGCGCCAGATGGCGGCGACGGCTTCCTTCGGCACCGGACCCTTGTGCACGACCGCATGCTTGCGCACGCGGGCCAGGATCCGCTGGGCCTGGTCGGCGCTCACCGGCAGGCGCAGATCCGACAGCAGCGAGGTGATCGCCGACAGGCCGGAATGCTTGCCGATCACAATTCGGTTGGAGCGGCCGAACAGCATCGGATCGAGCGCCTGGTAGGTCCGCTGATCCTTCAGCAGGCCATCAACGTGAATGCCGGATTCGTGGGTGAAGACGTGCTCGCCGACGATCGCCTTGTTGAGCGGAATGGCACGCGCCGCGGCGGCTGCGACGACATTGGCGACACGATCGAGCTCAGCCAGCACGATCCCGGTCTCGCGCCGGTAGAGCTGGCGCAGGGCGACGGCGACTTCCTCCAGCGGTGCGTTCCCGGCGCGCTCGCCGAGGCCGATCACGGTGACCGATGCATGCGTCGCGCCGGCCTTGACCGCGGCCAGCGTGTTGGCGGTGGCGAGGCCGAGATCGTCATGACCGTGAAACTCGATCTCCAGATCCGTGGTCGCGCGCAGGGCATTGACCAGCGCAAACGTCGCGTCGGGATCAAGCACGCTCAGCGTATCGGCGACACGGAAGCGTCGCGCGCCGAGTGCCTTGGCCGTGGCGATGACCTCTGCCAGGAAGCCGACATCGGCGCGCGACGAATCCTCGCCGCCGACGGCCACATCCAGTCCGCGCTGGCGCGCGTAAGTAACGACGCGCTTGAGCAGTTCCAGCGCAGCACTGCGGCCACCACCGAGCTTGGCCGCGATCTGCACGTCCGACGTCGGAATGGAGACATTCACCATCGACACACCGGCCGCGATCGCGGCATCGACATCCGCCTCGCGCATCCGGCACCAGCCGATGATGGTTGCCGGCAGACGGGCGTCGACGATCGCGCGGATCGCGGCGATCTCGTCGGCCCCCATCGCCGGCGTGCCCGCCTCGATCTCCGGAACGCCGGCCCGCGCCAGGGCGCGGGCGATCGCGACCTTCTCCGCGAGCGCGAAGGCGACACCGGGCGCCTGCTCGCCATCGCGGAGCGTGGTGTCGTTCAGGATGACCCGGGGCATCGGGCTCCGAGAGACCGTACTCCCTTCGGGTGAGCGGGCATCTTGGGCATTCCTGGGCCCGCGCGGTCCGAAGACGTCAGGCATTCACTTGCTCCGTCGCAACCTGTGACGGCCGCCAGAAGCATGACGCTCGATCGCGGCCCACAGGCTCCTCAGCAACCGCCATGCCACCGCCGGACCTGGCCTCAATCGGTTGAAGATGTGATGTTTTTCGTCGCCGACCGCATTGTCGGATTCGTAACAGGGTCGGAAATCCAACGTCAGGGATGGCCGGCGGTGCGCGCAGCCTCGCAGCCGTGGCGGCCGGCCGCGGTGTCAGGCGTGCCGCCTGCGGCGCAGGTGAATGATGACGTCGATCCGCTCCATGCCATAGCCTGGCAGCGGCTCGGGCAGTTGATCGAACGCGACATGTTCGGGGACGTCGACGAGCACGCCTTCGTCCTCATAGAAGAAATGCGGATGCACCGTGGTGTTGGTGTCGAAGAACGACCGGGAGCCATCGACACCGATCTGCCGCAACAGCCCGAGCTCGACGAACTGATTGAGCGTGTTGTAGATGGTCGCCTGCGAGATCTTCATGCCGCTCGCCACGGCGGCGGCATAGAGCGCGTCGGCCGTGATGTGACAATCGCCATTGCCGAACAGAATCCGGCTCAGCTGCTGGCGCTGCTGCGTCGGCCGCAGCCCGGCCTTTCGCAAGGTGTCCTCGCAACGGCGCACCAGCGTCTCGCCCGCCTCGCAGGTGTCAGCCGCGGGGCACAGGCCGCCGTCACCGTTGCACGGGGATCCAAGCTGGGCGTCCAACAACATCGTTGCAATCCTCGAACTCACATGGCCGCGCTTGCGGCCGCCTCCTGCAGCGCGACCTCGCGGCGCCGCTCCGCCATCCGGCTCTCGCCGCCCTCCTCGCCGAAGCAGAGCTGAAAATCGTTGCATTGGGTACAGACCGGCGTCGTGCACATCACGAAGCCGTCGTCCTCGCACAGCATGCGGTAGAAGAAGCGCTTCCAGCGCATGTTTCGGGTGTTGCGGCTGGCCAGCGGCGCGAAATGACGCATCAGCAGCCGCGACAGTTCGGAACGCTCGCGCAGGCCGAGATCTTCCCAGAGATGGTTCGGCTCCATCGCGCGCCGCGCGACCATCGCCGCGAGCCAGCGGCTGGTGTCGCCAGGGGTTGAACGCTGAGCGGCGAGCAGATCGCGCACCATCGTGATCTCGTCATCGTCAGGCGCAGGGGCGGCGCCGTTGATCGGCAGCCAGGAGGAATCGATCGATGCCGCGGGAAACAGCTGCGCCAGGAGCGTGATCAGCTCGATCGTGGACAGCCCTGCCCGTTCCGCCAGCGTGCCGTGCTCCATCGCAGCGACGGCGAGGATGGATGCGATCACGTGACGGTCGAAGCTGGCATCGTCGTCGATGCGGGCGTCATCGGGATCGACACCTGTCAGCAAGCGGTAGATCTGGCGGCCACGATGCTGACCGCTGCATCCGAGGCCGCCATCATCCGGCGACGACGGCAGGCCGGAGGACACCGAGCGCGAGACGTCCACGATGGCAATGGTCATAGCGTGATCCCCTGCGGCCTGCGACGGGACTTGCGAAGAGGTACCGGCCTTCCGACGGGAGGAAGGCCGGTACCAAGACTGCTTAAGCCGTTGCGGCGAGTTCGGCGGCAGTCTTTCCGATCTGGCTCTCGTCCACCGCCTTCATGATGCCGTGCTCCATCAGCATGTCCTCGAGCTCGTCCATCGTGATCGGCGTCGGGATGATGCCCTTGCCGGCGTTGCCGTGGATCTTGGTCGCCAGGTTGCGGTAGTGGTTGGCCTGAACCGACTCCGGCGCGTATTCCAGCACAGTCATGCGGCGCAGCTCGGCGTGCTGCACGATGTTGTCGCGCGGCACGAAATAGATCAGCTGGGTGCCGAGCTTCTTGGCGAGAGCCTCGGCCAGCTCGAGCTCCTTGTCGGTCTGGCGTTCGTTGCAGACCAGGCCGCCGAGGCGGACGCCGCCGGAATTCGCATATTTCAGAATGCCCTTGGAGATGTTGTTGGCGGCATACATCGCCATCATCTCGCCGGACATCACGATGTAGATCTCCTGCGCCTTGTTCTCACGGATCGGCATCGCGAAGCCGCCGCAGACCACGTCGCCGAGCACGTCGTAGGACACGTAGTCGATGTCCTCATAGGCGCCGTTCTCTTCCAGGAAGTTGATCGAGGTGATGACGCCACGGCCGGCGCAGCCGACGCCCGGCTCCGGACCGCCGGACTCGACGCAACGGATGTCGCGATAGCCGACCTTCATGACCTCCTCGATCTCGAGGTCCTCGACGCTGCCCGCGGCAGCGGCCAGGCTGAGGATGGTGTCCTGCGCCTTGGCGTGCAGGATCAGGCGGGTCGAATCCGCCTTGGGGTCGCAGCCGACGATCAGGATCCGATGACCCATCTCGGCCAGCGCGGCCAGGGTGTTTTGCGACGTCGTCGATTTGCCGATGCCGCCTTTGCCGTAGAATGCGATTTGTCGCAGCGATGCCATTCTGCTCTCCATCAACCGATTGCCAATGTCACGCCCGCTCATCCGCAGGGCGTGACCGCGTCCTCTCATGTGTCCGAACCGGCAGACGGGTTATTGGGAAGGAGAGCATCGCTCGTCCGAAGCGTCGGCGTGCACTCAGCCCTCAACCATTGCCTGACCAGAGTTTTGCAACGGCTGTGCCAGTGCCCGCAGCGAGCCAAAACAACCATGTTTATAAGGAGATGAAGAGCAGTCCGCCGATCGATGCGGGTTGTTGCAAACCCGACATCGGAACGCTTCGCAAGATCTGGTTCAGCCTCGCGCTGTCCGAAACGACACATCGGCGGCGGTTTTGCAACGCGCCAGGGCCCGGAACGAGATTTGCTAGATCTTCATCGCAGCCTTGCGGCAGAAGCGCTGAGATCGTTGAGGAGGATGCAATGCAGATCGGAGTTGAAACGGCAAAAGCAGTGGACCAGCGACGCGTGTTCGTGATCGATGACGATGAGATCACGCGCGCCGCCCTGCAGTTCATGTTGCACGACGAAATCGAGACACATGAGCTGGCGACACCGGAAGAGGCCTATGAGAAGGGCGTCGATTGGCTGGTGCCGAACGTGGTGCTGCTCGGCGTGTCGTTCCTGAAGCAGCGGGGGCCAGAGCTGGTGCGCGAGATCGCCGCCAGGTTCAAGGGCGTGCGCATCCTGATCGTGACCGCCAAGGCCGACGAGGCGATCGCCATCGAAGGACTGAAAGCCGGCGCGCATGGCGCCGTGGTCAAGCCGCTCACGATCGAGTCGGTGCGCAAGAAGGTCGACACCATTCTCGGCCGCGCCGGCGGCGCCCAGCTGGTGCAGCTCGGCGGCCTCTGACATGGCGACCGTGGTGTTCTACGAGAAGCCGGGCTGCGGTACCAATGCCCGGCAGAAGCTGATGCTGACGCGCGCCGGTCACGAGGTCGTCGCGAGAAACCTCCTGACCGAACCTTGGACCGGCGAGCGGTTGCGCGGCTATTTCGCCGGGACGCCGATCTGGTCGTGGTTCAACCCGGCCTCGCCGCGCGTCAAATCCGGCGAGATCGAGCCGGAGAGGATCGAGGCCGTCGCGGCGATCGATCTGATGCTGGAAGATCCGCTGCTGATCCGGCGTCCGCTGATCGAGGCCGACGGCCAATGCTGTGCCGGCTTCGACCGCGAACCGGTGCTGTCGCTGCTGCAGCGGGACGAGGATCTGAACGACGTCCAGGGCTGTACACGTCCCGATGCGGCGACACCATGTCCGGAGCCGCGCTGAGCGGCTCCGGCTGATCCTTCAGCGCTTCAAGACCATCACCAGACGGTCGACGCGCTTGCCCTGCTTGAAGTGGGACTCGACGATCTCGTCGATATCCTCCGGCTTGGTCGGCCGATACCAGATGCCGTCGGGATAGACCACCATCATCGGTCCGGCGCTGCAGAAGCCGAAGCAGCCGGCGGCGGTGACTCCGATATCCGTCAGCCGCTGCGCCTCGATGGTCTTGGTGAGCCGGTCCCACAATGGCTGCACGCCGAGCGCGCCGCAGCTGCCGCGCGGATGGCCCGGCGGACGCTGGGTCAGGCAGACGAAGGCGTGATATTTGTAGAGCTGGGGAGGCTCGAAAGCGTCATCCGCCTCGGCGACATCGGTCTCGCTCATGACGCCGGCGCCTTGATGCCCTTGTCGGCCAGCAGGGTCGCGAGCTCACCGGCCTGGAACATCTCGCGCACGATGTCGCAGCCGCCGACAAATTCGCCCTTCACATAAAGCTGCGGAATGGTCGGCCAGTTGGAGAATTCCTTGATGCCCTCGCGGATGAAGGGATCGGCCAGCACGTTGACGCTTTCATAGGGCACGTCGAGCTTGGCCAGGATCTGCGCCACCGCTGCGGAGAAGCCGCATTGCGGCGCCGCCGGCACGCCCTTCATGAAGAGAACGATATCATTGCTGTCGATCAGCTTCTGAATACGTTCGGATGTCGACATTGACTTGATCCTTTCTCGTGGATGCGACCGATCAGCTCGGCGGCCCCGCTCATTTCGGCAATGACGTCTCGAGCGCCAGCGCATGCAGAACACCGCCCATCTGGCCCTTGAGGGCCGAATAGACCATCTGATGCTGCTGCACCCGGCTCTTCCCGGCGAAAGCCTGTGAGGTGACGCGCGCCGAATAATGGTCGCCGTCTCCGGCCAGATCCTCGATCACGACGACCGCATCCGGGAACGCCTCCTTGATCAGACGTTCGATATCAGTTGCTGCCATCGCCATCGCCGTCACTCCCGCTCGATTGATGAAGGCGTCATGCAAGCTCCGAACCAGCGCATTGTCCGGCCGCAATCCCCGGCTCGTCGTCATTCGACGGGCTATCGAGACCAGACCACTGCTGCGACACGTCGCCTTTGCGACATCAACAACAATGCGAGGCGACGGCCGCGTTGAGAACACAACATCGGCCGGCCCTCACGGCCCGTGTCGCGCTTGGAGAAGCGCCAATAGCCCCGGCCGCCCAAACGGTCCGCGTCTTGCAATGATTTGATCGAGGTCAATGCAAATGCTCGAACTCGTCAGCGAACCCGAGACGATCAACTTCGGCGATCTTCCCGAGGAGATCGACGCGCTGCTGCAGCAGGGCGTGGCCGCATACCGGCGCGACCACGCGCGGGCGGACCGGCTGTTTCGCCAGGCGCTGGCCGCCGCTCCTCACGAGCTGCCGACCTATTTCTGTCTTTATAAGATCCACACCTATCAGGGCCATCTCGAGGAGGCCAAGGCGGTGGCCGAACTCGGCCTCGCAGAGGCCGCGCGCCAGGCCGGCTGGCCCGCGGATTGGCGATGCTGGGTGCCGTTCGATCCGCTGCCCGACGGTGCCGGCCGCTTCGCGCTCTACACGCTGAAAGCGCTGGCCTTCATTCATCTGCGCCAGAACGAGGTGGCAGACGCGGCCGAGATGCTCGCAACGTTGCGCCGGCTCGATCCATCCGGCGCGGTCGGCTGGCCTGTGGTCGCAGCGCTCGCCGACGGCCTCGGGTCGGAGTGAGGCACAGCCCAATATGGACATGAATCCGAACCAGCATTCGCCAGTGCGAACCAGGACCATGAGAGGACCCCACGGATGATGAGCATGCACGCCGCGCCCCCTCCCTCCCCGGCCCAGACCGCCGTCGCAACGGGCTCGCAGGATGCCGCCGAGAGCGTCATCGCAGCGCTGCGGACGGTCTATGACCCGGAGATTCCGGTCAATGTCTACGACCTCGGGCTGGTCTATCGGATCGCGCATGAGGGTGGCGGCGCCGTCGAGATCGACATGACGTTGACGGCGCCCGGCTGCCCGGTCGCGAGCGAGATCGTCCGCATGGTGGAGGACGCCGTGCAGGCTGTCGACGGTGTCGCGTCGGTGAAGGTCACGCTGGTGTTCGAGCCGCCCTGGGACAAGTCACGGATGTCGGAAGAGACCGCCTTGGAGCTGGGTTTGCTGTAACGCGCCCGGCGCGCAGTCAGAAGCAGGAGCATCGTATGCCCACAGAGAGCACCATCAAGCTTACCGCCGGTGACGGCCACACGTTCCAGGCCTTTCGCGCCGATCCGGCCGAGTCGCCGAGAGGCGCGATCGTCGTGCTGCCCGACGACAATGACGGCCCGCGCAGGCTCCGCAAGGTCGCCGACGCCTTCACGGCCAGTGGATATGTCGTGATCACGCCGGAACTGTCAGCCATGGCCGAGCCTGCCCCAGACAGCGAGCCGTCGGCAGCGTTGCCGGATCCGGCTGAGCGGCTGCTCGCCGAGATCCAGTCGACGGTGGACAGCGTCAAGGAGTGCGGGAAGGTTGCCGTCATCGGCTACGGTGCCGGCGGCGGGCTTGCCTATGACGCGGCGAACCGCGTATCCGGCCTTGCCTGCGCCGTCAGCTACTACGCGACCGGCGTGGTCGAGGCGGCCGGAGCCAAACGCAAGGTGCCGACGCTGCTGCATTTCGGCGAAGCCGATGCGGTCGTGCCGTTTCCCGCGGTCAGCATGTTCCGCGCCCATCATCCCGAGGTCAGCGCATTCTCGTATCCCCATGCCGCTCACGATTTCGATGGCGACGGCGACACTTATGACGAAGCCGCGGCGGCACTTGCCCAGCAGCGAACCCTCGCCTGGATCTCGCAATACGTCGTCGGCCAGCCGCCGATCTCGCTGAAGAACGCCGGCGCCTATGCGCTCGCCAAGGTCGACAAGAAAAAGAAGAAGAAGGCCGACGACGACATGGGACCACCGATGGAGTGAGGGCGCCGCAGATGCTGCCAACCACCATTCTGATCGACGAGCAGCCGCGCTGCGTGGTGCGGCCCAACGACACCAAGGACCTCAACCGCTTCATCCGCAACGGCAAGCTTTATCTGCTGGCGGAGAAGCCGGACGGCAGGATTACCCACCGCAGCGCCAGCGATGCCGAGATGACGCAATGGCAGAACGCGCTGGCCCTGCACCGCGCCTGGGGCGGCGACGACGAACACTTTTTCGGAGTACCGTTGTATTAGTTGCGATCGATAGGGCGGACAAAGGCGCCCGCGACGGGAACGAGTTCGCTCCGCCGGCTGCGCGCCGTGCCCGCCATTCCGACAACAGCACGACCCGCCAAGCCCCGGTGGGTAGGCTTCGCTTTGCCCACCCTACGCCTCGCATCTCCGTTATTGCGAGCGCAGCGACGCAATCCAGGATCACGCGACGACTCTGGACTACTTCGTCGCCTTCGGCGCCTCGCAATGATGCTGCGGCTGGCTCAAGGCCGCGCCGCGCGGGCGTCGTGCGGATTGCCGGCCTGGTTGCGCATCCAGTCGGCGAGCTTGGTCATGGCGGCGTCGACATCCTGTCGCGCCTGCACGTCCGCGACGGTTTCCTCCAGCGCGCCGCGCATGCACAGCAGCCAGGCGTCGCGTTCGGCATTGCCGATGGGAAAGCCCAGGTGGCGCTGGCGCAGCCGCGGATGGCCCTTCTCCGGCGAATAGAGCTTCGGGCCGCCGAGCCATTCCGAGAGATAGCGCTTCAGGATCACCTTGATCGGCCCCAGATTGGTGCCGTGCATGTCGCGGACCTGCTTGGCCTCCGGCAGCGTGTCCATCCGGTGGTAGAACGACTCGACCAGGCGATCGACCACCACGGCCCCGCCGATCCGCTCGTAGGGCGTGACGACCGGCCCTGCGGCCAAAGCTCCGGTCTCTGAAGTCCCAGCGTCCGCCATACGGCAATTCCCGTCTCTCTTCGTCCAAGCTTCTATTCGTCCAAGCTCGGCTGCAGGATGACCTCGGCCGGTGCACCCGGCCCCTGCTCGTCCACGAGCTCCAGCGCATCGACCCGCGACAATCCGGCGCCGCTGTCCATCAGCACGATAGCGTCCCTGGGCATGCTGGCAAGAGCCTCGATCAGCTTGGCGACGGTCACGGTGCCTCCTTCACGCAGCATCCTGCCCGGCGACAGGCGCGCCGGCCTCATCAAAATTCAGCGTCACCGGATCTTCTTCCAGCATGACGATTTCGGCACGGCTCAACATGCCGTTGGCGTGATAGCTGTAGCGATGGGTCAGCTCGATCTCGCCATAGACCACCTTCTCGAATCCGGTCAGCGCGCCTGCGGCGTCGAAGTAGCCCCGGATGAAGGTATTGCGGTTGGACAGCTGCTCCGGTGCGATCGCGGTCACCAGCCGCAGCGGCAGCTTGACGCCCGTATACGAGACGAAGAATCTGCAGTCCTGTCCTGTATCCGTCATCGCGCTGCCGCCTGAGGCCTGATGCACCGACGCGGCCGTCACGCGACGGCCGCGGCCTTCAAGGCTTCGACCTGGTCGCGTGCGACCTTGAACATGCCGCGGCCACCGGCGAAGGTCTGGTAGGCCTTCATGCCGATCGCCTCGCTCAGTTTGTTGAACCATTGCTGCGGCGTCAGCGCAGCCGGCCGCTCGCTGATCTCGGCAACGGTCCCGTCCGGCGCAAAGCGAACATGAAGCGTGATATTCTCCATCGGTCCCTCCTGTTACAGACCCGAGCCGAAGCCCAGGAGCTCGATCTTGACGTTCTCGGTGCCAAGGATGGTCGCCTGGCAAGCCAGGCGGGATTTCGAGCCGACGCCGACGATGGTGTCGAGCTTCTCGTTCTCCAGCCTGGTGACCTTCGACACGCCCTTGCGTCCTTCCTGCAGGAAGATGTGGCAGGAGCCGCACTTCGCCTGGCCCTCGCATTTGTGCGGGATCTCGACCTCAGCGCCGAGCAGCGCTGCCAGAATGGTGGTGCCCTCGCCCACTTCGATCGTCTTGCCCGAAGGCATTACCGTCAATGTCGCCACTTGGATTCTCCTTTTGCAGTTTGGGATCAGAACTCGTCAGTAGATCGCCGCGCCCGCTCCGACGTTGACCGAGGCGTCCTTCATGGTCGCGACGATGAAGGCGATCTGGTCCGTGGTCAGATGGACGTGGAACGGCAGAGCGACCACGCGATCGGCGACCTTCTCGGTGACGAGGTAGTCGCCGCGGCGGTAGCCCATGTCGAAATAGTGCCGCTGCAGATGCAATGGATTCGAATAGGCGACCGCCTCGACCTGCTCGACCCTGAGATCCTCGACGATGGAGTCGCGGCTCGACTTCGAGAACCGCGTGCCGAGATGGACCTGGTAGAGGAACCAGTTCACCTCGGTGACGTCAGGGCCGACATAGGGATCCTTGATGCCCTCGAAGGACTGCACCTGGCTGTAATAGATCTGCTCGATCAACCGGCGGCGCTCCAGGATCTCGTCGATCCGCTTGAGCTGCGCCAACCCGAGCGCCGCGGTAACGTCGCTGATGATGGCGTTATGCGATGGCGTGCTGCTGACGACCACCGACGAACGCTCGTCGAGGCGATGCAGGCGGTGACGACGCACTGCGACCGCGATGTCGACATCGTCGGTGACGATCATGCCGCCCTCGCCGCAGGTCAGCGCGAATGGCTGCGAGAAGTCGAACACCGAGGCGGCCCCGAAGGTGCCGACCAGAGCGCCCTGATATTTCGAGCCGATCGCCTCGGTCGAATCCTCGATGACAGCCAGATTGTGCGCCTTTGCGATCGCCTGCAGCTCCGACCATTTGGCCGGGTGGCCGTTGGTGTTGCCGGCGAGGATCGCCTTGGTCCTTTCCGTGATCCGAGCCTCGACCTTGCTCGGCGCCAGCGTGCCCGAGTAATAGTCGATATCCGCAAACACCGGCTTGGCGCCGACGATGCTGATCGCATGCGCGACCTCGCGGAACGAATAGGACGACGCGATGACCTCATCGCCCGGCCCGATCCCCATCGCCTTCAGCACCAGCAGCAGGCCGAGCGTTCCGCTTGGCACCGCGATGGCATATTTGCGCCCGAGATAGGCGGCGAACGCCGCCTCGAACTCGTCGACCAGCGGACCGCAGGACAGTCGCGGCGAGCGCAACGCGGCGTCGACCGCCGCGATCTCCGCCGTCGTGATGTCCGGATCGGACAGAGGGATGAAGCCCGCCTCCACCGGCGTCAACTCCGCTTCATCCTGTTCCTGGCGATCGGCATCATGCACCAGATAGGGCTTTGTCATGATCAGCCCCGCTTGGCCAGGATGAGGCCGGTGGCCTTCGCGGGATCGTCGGTCACCCCCGCACAATGATCACTGGCATCGAGCAGATGAAGATCGAAAGCCGCGTAGCTACGGAACGGCGCTTCGGTAACATCCGACGCATCGCAACGCGTCAGCGCCAGCTTCGGGAAGCGGCGGCGCAGTTCGCCGAACGCCATGCTGCCGGCGTCGGGTCGCTCGAGCACCTGCGCGATCTCATTCAGTTCCTGCTCGGCCAATGCCATGTCGCCCGTCCTCCTCTACTGCCAAAAGATCCGCTCGGGGTCGGCATTCAGCTCGTCGACCGCCGCGGTCAACCGCTGGTGCACGCTGTGCAGCTCCCAGATCCCCTGAGCGTGGTCTCTCCAGAACAGCTTCCACATTGTATTCGCGGGGTCGTGGCGCAGCAGCGCCACGTCGATCACCCCGCCATCCTTGTCGATGTTGCGCGAGCAGCACGGACTCTGGACGTGATAACCGTCATCGACCGGCGATACCGTCGGCTCGACATAGCGATAGCGCTTGCGCGACTTCAGCGCGCGCTCGATCCGCTTGCGATCCAATTCGTTCGGATGCGCAGGAAGGACGAGGCAGAGCTGACGCGCGATTGCGGCCATGGCTGTTCATCGCCCCTCAACCGGGACGATCTCCTCTTCGAGACAGCCCACGACGAGCTGCTCGCCAAACTCGACCAGATAGATCGGCACATTGGCTTCGGTGTGCGTCCCGACCTGCACGATCTCGCCGAGATCGCCGACGCCGACAAGCTTGGCCTCGGCCGGCGCATTCGGAAACGAGCCATCATTGACGAGGTCGATCAGCGCCTTGACGCGCTGACCCCATTGATATCTCGGCAGACGCGGTTCAATCATGACTGATAGGCTCCCGGCAGCGGCAGCTCATCGTCGACCTCCCCGCGGGGAACGGTCGATTCGAGCTCCTTGCGTTTCATGCCGACGCGGTTTCCGCTTTCGAGAAACTCGACGCCGTAGATGTAGAACTGCTGCAGGAACGTGCCGATCGAGACGACGTAGCCGATCTCGCCCTTCTTCGCGAGGATCTCGCCGATCTCCTTGCCCGCATAGGTGCCGTCGTTGCGGATGGTGCGCTTCGCCTTCACCTTCTCGCCGAAGGTGAAGTATGGCGGCGCGGACAGTTCCACCACTTCGCTGTCACGAACGATGTTGCTCATGCCGGTTTCTCCATCGCTGCTCCAGAACGGTTATCGAGTCGGCCTCGCGCCATCTCCCGCACCAGCGGATCCTCGTCTTTCGCCAGTTCATGGAGCTCGCTGAGCGCGATCCGGCTCGCGACTTCATGGCGGACCCGCCAATCGGAGTCCTTGCGCATCGCGGTGAGAAGATCGGGCGCCAGGCGCTCGGCGATTTCAAGCCGCACGCGGGCATCGGGATCGCTGATCATGCCGAGAAGCCAATCGCTCGGGATCCGCCGCGCGACGACGCGGCGGACCTCGGCCTCGGGGTCACCCATCATGCGGCCGAGCACCGACGGCACGATGCGGCGCGCAACGACGAGACGGACGTAATAGTCGTCGTCCATCATCATCGGCATCAGGTCTTCCGGATCGAGCACGGTGGCGATGCGGATGCGGACCTCCCGATGCGGATCGTGGCGCAGCCGCAGCACCAGCCGCTTCGGCAGCCGCCGTGCCGCGTTCCAACGCACGGTTTCCTCGGGATCGTCGAGCAGCGGCGGCAGGTAGAACGGGCTGGCATGCTTGGCCGCGATCGCACGCACCTCGAAATGCGGGTGCTTGACATAGTCGTTGGCAAGCGCCGGATTCCAGTTGAAGAAGCGGTCGATGCGCCGGGCATAGCGGTCGTGCACGCAGGCGTGCCGAAGCCGGCAGCCGCCGGCGGCGCTGAGCTGCTCGTGGGCGCAGCCGGCGCAGCTGATCTCGTGGCCCTGCCAGTCGATGGCCTCGTCGATGTCGTCACTCATCGTCGAGCTCCACCCGGTCGACGACCTCGAGCAGCACCCGCGCCCCGATCTTGTCGCTGGGATCGAGGTCGAGCAGCTTCTGCACAGCGAGCCGACCCTCCACCAGATTGCCGAGCCGCATCTGCAAATACGCGTAGCCCTTCAGCGTGAACATGAAGAAGCGCGGCAGCATATGGTCGAAACTGCCGAACGCGGCATGCTCGGGCCGGACATCGCGCCAGTGCGGCGGCAGATGATTTTCGACCGCAGCCTTGGCCAAGCAGCGCTTGGCGATCCGCAACGCGTCGGTGAGCCGCCCCTTGTAGAAATAGAAGCGATAGAAGCCGATCAGGACCGCCGCATGGTCGGGCGCCAGCGCCTCGGCCTGCTTCAGATGCGTCTCCGCGACCTCATCGACATGATAGCTCTGGCCGGCCAGCCAGAGATGATGCTCGGCCTCCTCAGGCAGGCCGCCACCAAGCAGCGCATCCGCAAGCAGCGCGTCCTCGATGGCAGTCTGGGAGCTGGGCCGGGCATCGGTGGGCATGGTTCGCTGTCCTAGTCCTGCAGCGCCTTCAGCGCGTGGCTGGAGCACGACACCTGCTTCGGGTCGTGGAACACCAGGCCGGTCTGGGTCGCCGTATCGGCGAAGTCGATGGTGACGCCGTCGAGCAGCAGCCGGCTCTCGGCTGGCAGGAACAGCTTGACGCCGTCACGCTCGACCACCGCATCGCCGGGCTGCGGCGTCGCGAGCACGCTAATGTCAGCAGCCAGACCCGAACAGCCGCCGGGAGACACAGCGAGGCGGAAGCCCGAGCCCGCGGTGCCGTCGGCCCGTAGCATCATGCGCATGAACTTCTGCGCAGCTGGCGTGAGAGTGAAGTTCATCGGGGTCTCCTCAGGCCGGCGGCTGGTAGCGCGGGAACGAATTGTCGATCACGCAGGTGTTGTCGACCGGGCAGACGGCGGCACATTGCGGCTCGTCGAAATGGCCGATGCACTCGGTGCACTTCTTCGGGTCGATCACGAACGTGCCGTTCTTCTCGGAGATCGCCACGTTCGGACATTCGGGCTCGCAAGCCGAGCAGCTCGTGCATTGCGAGGCAATGATCTTCAACGTCATGAATTGCTCCTGTCGAAAGGGACCGGCGGCGACAGCGCGCCGCCGGGTTCGCGTGTTACGCTGCTGAGATCAGAGCGCCCTGGCGGATCTCGGCGTCGCCGCGCACGACGTGCTGGATCTCGCCGCTGTTGACCTTGTCGAGATAGCTCTTGAACCAGGCGATCGCCGATTTCTCGATGAACTCATGAGCGAACTGATCGACCGGCTCGATACCGGCGGCCTGCAGGTCGCTCTTCGGGCAGCCGCCGATCTTGGCCACGAACACCGCATGGCAGTCGTTGATGGCACGGATCACGGTTTCCAGGCTGTCCTCGTCGCCATAGCCACCCTGGCAGTACAGATCGACGCGGCGATGACCGACGAACTTCGCTCCAGCCGTCGAGAGCTCGTAGACCTGGAACTCCTTGGCATGGCCGAAATGCTCGTTGATCAGGCCCGAGCCCTTGGTCGCGACGGCCACCAGCAGCTTGATGTCGCTGGACTGGCCGGCAAGCGAGGCCAGCTCCTCCTGCCGGGCGACGACCTTGGCGACGCGCTCGCTCTCGACAGCCTCCTGATAGGCCTTGCGGCTGTCGATGTCGTAGTTCACCTCCATCGCCATGATCTTGTCGGTGGTGAACTCGGCGGAGCGGTCCTCGCCGAGCAGGCCGACGGCGTCGGCGCGGCACTGGCGGCAATGCCGCATCATGTTCATCTCGCCTTCGCACTCGTCCTGCAGCGCCTTGAGCTCCTGCGCGGTCGGGCCGCGCTGGCCGGTCAGGCCGAACACGGTGCCGTGCTCGGGCGAGGAGATCAGCGGCATGATATTGTGCAGGAAGGCGCCACGCGACTTCACTGCTCGGTTGACCTCGACCAGGTGCTTGTCGTTGACGCCGGGGATCATCACCGAGTTGACCTTGCAGAGGATGCCGCGCTCGGTGAGCATCTCCAGGCCCTGCAGCTGGCGGTCGGTCAGCAGCTTGGCGGCTTCGACGCCGGTGTAGCGCTTGTGCTTCCAGAACACCCAGGGATAGATCTTGGCGCCGATCTCGGGATCGACCATGTTGATGGTGATCGTGACATGGTCGACATTGAAGCCGGCGATGGTGTCGACATGGTCGGGCAGCGCCAGGCCATTGGTCGACAGGCACAGTTTGATGTCGGGCGCGGTGCGGGCGATCAGCTCGAAGGTCTTGAAGGTCTTCTCGGGGTTGGCGAGCGGATCGCCGGGGCCGGCGATGCCCAGCACGGTCATCTGCGGAATGGTCGAGGCGACGGCGAGCACCTTCTTGGCGGCCTGCTCGGGCGTCAGCTTCTCGCTGACCACGCCCGGACGCGACTCGTTGGCGCAGTCGTATTTGCGGTTACAGTAGTTGCACTGAATGTTGCAGGCCGGCGCCACGGCGACATGCATGCGCGCATAGTGATGATGCGCCTCTTCGCTGTAGCAGGGATGGTTCTTCACCTTCTCCCAGATCTCCGGCGGCAGGTCGTTCTCGCCGGCACCCGAGCCGCAGCTCGCCTTGCCGCTGCCGCCCGAGGTGCCGCAGCCCTTGTGCTCCGCGATGGTCTGCATCACCGAGCTCAGCTTGTCGCCGTCCGGTATCGTCGCCTGTTCGTGCTGCACTGACGCGTCCATGTCCGCTCCTTAACGTTGCTGGCGAGCCGCAAACCGCCTTGGTCTTGGGTTCAGCAACTCGCGTGCCACGCCGCGGACAAGATCATTTCTCCGAACTATCAACGCCTTAGCAAAATCATCGCGGCTGTCGCCTTGCCAACATGCGAAAGCCTCTCGTTTGATGCGTTGTTAGAAACGTTACAGACTCGGATCATCGAGACGACGCACAGCAGAACAGCGCGGCTTGCGCCGCGCTGTTTTGTATCTGCGACGTCTCGATCTCAGCCGCCGATGATGATCTCGGTCACCCGTGCGAGCGGAATCGCGATCGGCGTCAGCCGCTCGGCGATGAAGAATTTCAGCTCGTTCTTCGACAGCGAGTCCGGCTCGACCAGGACGTAATGCTCCGTGCCGGAGCGCTTGATGACCTGGCGGCCATAGGTGCGCAGCAGCTGGTCGTTGAAGCGGCAGCCGATGAACAGGAAGCCGCGATCGGTGCGCCGATCCTTCACGGTGTCGGGAATCGGCGTCTGGATGTCGATGTCGGTCAGGACCTCGACATAGTCGGCGTCGGTGATCAGGAAGTTCTTGGCCGGCGTGATGCCGCCATGCGGCTTGTAGAGCAGCGTGGTCCAGCCGCTCGCCTTCTCGCGGTCGGCCTCGGCGCCTTCAGCGTCGTAGAAGCGATACCAGCGGTCCTCGCCGATGCCGGCGCGGGTGATGCCCTGCACCTCGCCCCAATCGCCGCGTCCGGCCAGCGCCGTCCGCATCGCGCCGTCATACCAGCTGTCGACGATCATCGGCAGCGGCAGCGATGCGAGGTACTGCTGCAACGGCGTCGGCGCGACGGGGGCTGCGAACGCCTCCGCCATCAGCGCCGTCACGGTGGAACGGTGGCGCGTGCTCTCGATATGCTGCGCGGAGGCCCAGGCATTGCCCTTGGCCCGGCGCGGCAGCGCCACCTTGGTGCCGAAGAACGCCGCGAGCGCTTCCGGATTCATCGGCACCGGGGCACCGGACTGTTCCGAGACCGCGGGGCCGAGGAACGGGACGACCTGGCCGGCCTTTAGCCGGACGACAACGTCCTTCAGCAGCGCCTCGGCGTCGGCCTGCTTGAGAATGTCGATATGAGGAAGCGGCGCATTCATCACTCGTCCCCTTCTCCACCGCGCTTGCGCGCATTGATGGTGATCGGCAGCCGCGTGTCGGCGGCCATCTGCGGCAGCTCGAGCACCCAGCCATTGGCGATGCGGATCCAGCCGCCCCACAGGGTCTCGTGCTCGGTCTCGACGATCGGCTCCTCCAGGTCCTTTTTCGGGACGTAGATCGAGAGGCCGGTTTCCGGCGAGCGACGGATCATGACTTTCATTGCGTGAGCTCCGTGGGGCGAAGGGCGTCCGCCGATGGCGAGGGATGATGCTGCAGCCACGCCGGCGAGGTCTCGCGCAGCCGGCCGACGATGTCGGGCAGGACCTGCAGCACACGGTCGATGTCGTCGTCCGTGGTGTCGCGCGACAGCGAGAAGCGAACCGCGCCGCGCAACAGATCCGTCGCCACGTTCATCGCGCGCAGCACATGCGACGGCTCCATCGAGCCGGACGCGCAGGCGGAACCGAGCGAGGCCGCGATGCCGGCTTGGTTCAGGCGCATCACGATCGGCTCGCCCTCGACATGCTGGAAAGCGATGTTGGCGGTGTTCGGCAGCCGCTGCGCGGGATCGCCGAGCACGGCGCAATGGCCGACGCCCTGCAGGATGCCCTGCTCCAGCCGGTCGCGCAGCGCACGCACGCGGCCCTGCTCGTCGGCGAGATGATGTGCGGCGAGCTCGGCCGCCTTGCCGAGACCGATGATCGCGGGCACGTTCTCGGTGCCGCCGCGCCGGCGCCGCTCCTGCGGGCCACCGCGCACGAGTGGCGCGAACGGCGTCCCCTTCCGGACATAGAGCGCACCGATGCCCTTGGGCCCGTGCAGCTTGTGGCCGGACAGCGACAGCATGTCGACGCCGGCGGATTTCAGGTCGATCGCGATCTTGCCGACGGCCTGGACGGCGTCGGTATGAAACAGCGCCCCCGCGTCATGCGCGAGCCTGGCCAGCTCCGGAATCGGAAACAGCGTCCCGGTCTCGTTATTGGCCCACATCACCGAGGCGATCGCGGTGCGCGGCCCGAGCGCGCGCTTGTAGGCGTCGAGATCGAGACGCCCGGCGGCGTCGACGCCGATCAGATGGACCGTCACACCACGTCTGTCCCTGAGGTGCTCGACCAGCGACAGGATCGCGGGATGCTCGACCGCCGTGGTGACGATCTCGTCCCGGCCGTCCTGCGTCTCCAGCGCCGACAGGAGCGCGGTGTTGTCGGATTCCGTTCCGCCCGAGGTGAAGACGATCTCGTGATCGAAGGCGGCTCCTAACAGGGCCTGAAGGCTCTTGCGCGCCTGGCGGACGGCGCCCGCGACCTCGCTGCCGAAGGCATGAGAGGACGAGGCATTGCCGAACTGGTCCGTGAAGAACGGCAACATCGCCGCGACGACGGCGGGGTCGACACGTGTCGTCGCGTTGTTGTCGAGATAGACAGGACGCAAGGCCGCTCCTTAATGCCGCGCCTTGGCTGCGCCGGCCACGGGAACGAGACGGACGAACTCGCCGAGCTTCTCGATCATGCGGGCCTGGATGCCTTCCAGGGTCGCGCTGGCGAGCTTGCAGAAGATGCAGGCGCCGGCGAGCTTGACCATGATCTTGTTGCCGTCGATCTCAACAAGTTCGCAATCACCGCCATCGCGCTTCAGGTTCGGACGGACCTCCTCGATCACGGCCCGGATGATCCGCTCACGCTCGCTCATCTGAGCCGGCGCTTCGACGATACCCTGGGTTTCAACCAGCATGATGTCACTTCTCTCGGATGTTGCGGGGATCAGGCGAACGACTTGCCGCAGCCGCAGCTCGACTTGGCGTTCGGGTTCTCGAAGGTGAAGCCGGAGCCCTCGAGCGCGACGACGAAGTCGATCGTCGTGCCCTCGAGATATTCGAGGCTCTTGTGATCGACGAGCACGCGCACGCCCTCACGCTCGATCACGGTGTCCTCCGGCTCGCTGCCGCTGACGAGGCCCATATTGTATTTGAGCCCGGCGCAGCCGCCGGCTTCGACCATGATCCTGAGGCCGTCGACCGGCTTGTCGGAGGTGGTGATCGCGTTGCGCACCGCATTGATGGCGCTGTCGGTCAGATTGATCATCATCGTCTCGCCTTTCTTGTTCGGCTGTTGCGGATGGGATTGGCAAGTCTCGTGCCATGCAGCAATGAGCTGAAAGAACTTGGGTTTTTGCAGTGTCGCTGTGGCGTTTCCGACGCGTGTCGACTTTCCGACAGGGACGCTTCGCGTCGTGTGCCCCGACCTGTCGGCGAGCGATCCTGGCGCAAATCCGACAATCCGCGCGCCGTGCGGGCGAAACACCAGACAAATCAAGCCTCCAGATATGTCGGCAGACAATTTGCATCACGCCGCTCTTGACCGCGCCGTGCGGCGAACGGCTCACCAGACCATGCGAGGGGATTGCTGATGACGACATTGGAGAAGACGGTTGCGATCGAGACCACCGCGCTCGCGCAGCTCGACAAAGAGGGGCGGCTGCTCAATGCCGTCCTGAAGGCGCCGACCACCAAGCCCGGGCGGTTCGGCTTCCGCGGCGACATCGCCTTGAAATTCCAGACCCAGGTCGCCGACGAAAAGCGCCCGCCGGACTTCTCGATCGAGCAGGTGCTGACGATCGTCAACGACGGCGAGCCGACCATTCCCGTGCTCGTCGGCTACATTCACTCGCTGGCCTATCTCGAGACGGCCGCCGAGGTTCTCAAGGGTCTGCTGCGGTCCGACGGCAGCTACTTCATGTTCTGCAACAACATCGACCTCTTGGCAAAGTACCGCATCAAGATGGGCGACGTGACGTTCTACGTCCTGCCGTGCGATGAATCGACGGTCTGGAAAGAGATGATGGATCTGCTGTCGATCGACAAGAACGACATCAAGAAGCTCGACACCGCCGGCAAGCTCGATTACGTGCTCGACGCCGCCAAGCGGTTCAGCGAGAGCTATGAGTTCATCGCCTATGCGGACGCGCTCGCCAAGATGGAACCGGTGAAGAACCGCAACGAGAACCGGCCAGTCTGACGCTACTCAGATCTTCTTGTGCGAGTTGAAGTCCCGGCCCTCGAGCGGGGACTTCGTCAGATAGTTTGTCTTTGATAGTCGGTTGTAGCGGGCAGCAGGACTCCCACCGTCCTTCGAGACGGCCGCCTTTGGCGGGCACCTCAGGACGAGGCCGCTTTCGTGGCGGGATCTCAACCCTCATGGTGAGGAGCGCCGCTCGCGGCGCGTCTCGAACCATGAGGCCCGGAACTGCGCCAGCGCCTATACGACAGACTTGGTGGCTTCCCAGGGGGGTCCTGCGGGATCTCAACCTTCCTCGCACTGCAGGCCGGTCTCGGCCTCCTCGTCCTCGTCATCCTCGACCAGGGTCACACCGGTCACGCAGATGTCGCCATCGAGGACGGTGAGCGCCACCGGCGTGAGGCTTTCGCCCTTGCAGGGGCCGTCGACGCAGAGCCCGGTGCCGATCTCGAACAGCGAGCCGTGCTTGCCGCAGAGGATGCGCAGGCCGTTGCCGTCCAGGAACTGATTGCGCTCCCAGTCGAGATTGACCTTGTCGTGCGGGCACATGTTCAGATAGCCGAATACCTGCTTGCCCCAGCGGATGACAAAGATCGGCCAGGGCCGTTGGCTGCCGTCCTCGGCCACGATCATGAGCTGGAAGCCCATCGCGCGGCGGCTCGGGATGTCGTTGAAGCTGCAGATGGCGTAAGCGACGTCGGTCGTCATGTCAGGCTCCATCGATGTCTGGCGGATGTCCGACATCGCCGCTTTCGGCACCGCGAGAGCGACGGTCGGCTCGCTGAGGGACCACATTGCAAGATTCGCGCAACTCCGCCGGCCGACCGGTTTTTCTCGCTCTTGCGAGAGACTGGCACAGAACTTGAAAATTTCTCCTGCAAAGGCGCTTCTTTGTAAGGAGATCGACATGAACGTGACACTGGACTTCGTCGAAAGCTCGCTCGACGACATCAAGGCGGCCCTGGATGGCGGCACCTTGACGGTCTACTCGGTGGCGCGGCCGACCACGGCCGACAAGGCGGTCGATCGCAGCGGCGTGCTCGCGACCTTCACTTTCGCCTCGCCGGCCTTCGGCCCGGCCAAGGACGGCCTGGAGCAGCCGAACTTCGTCGCGGCCTCGGTACCCGCGGCCACTGTCGGTACGCCAGGCTTTGCACGAGCCCGCAAGGCCGACGGCACGACGGTCGCCGATTTCTCCGCGGGCCCCGGCGAGCGCGAGATCAAGTTCACCGAAGTGTCGTGCTCACCCGGCGCGCCGGTCACCGTCGCCAGCTTCAAGATCATCGCCGATGGCGGCTGGCCGGAGCGCCCCGAATATTACGACACCCGCCCGCGCCCGGGCTACCCGATGCCGAAGACGCTCTGACGCCTTGCCGCGTCAGCCTTCCCTTGGCTCTTCAAATCGCGAGCGCATATATGAGCACAGACACATCGAGCGCCCTGGTCAGCTCCGAATGGCTGGCGCAGCACCTCACCGATCCCACCATCAAGATCCTCGACTGCACCTGGCATCATCCGAGCACCAATCTCGACGGCCGCACCCAATATCGCGGCCGGCATCTGCCGGGCTCGGTGCATTTCGACATCGACCAAGTCGCCGACAAATCGAATCCGCTACCGCACATGCTGCCGACGGCCGAGGATTTCGCGCACAAGGTCGGACTGCTCGGCATCAGTAATTCCGATCGCGTCATCGTCTATGACCGCCATTATGGGGGCTCGGCGGCGGCGCGCGTATGGTGGATGTTCCGCGTGTTCGGACATGACAATGTCGCGCTGCTCGATGGCGGCTTCGGCAAATGGACCAAGGAGAAGCGGCCCGCGGAAATGACGCCGGTGCGTCCGGCGCCGGCGAGCTTCACGGCGAATGTCCAGCCCGGCCTGGTCGCGACGCTGGCGGACGTGCAGCGGCTGGCGCAGAGCGGCGCACAGTTGGTCGATGCCCGCGGCCCCGGCAAATTCGACGGCACGCAAGCGGACGTCTTCGCCTTCAAGCGCCAGGGCCACATTCCCGGAGCGATCAACCTGCCCTGGGCCGACCTGGTCGACCCGGACACCGGTGTCCTGCTGTCGCCCGACGCGCTGACGGCGCGCGTTACGGCCGCCGGCATCAATCTCGGCAAGACGATCGTGACCACCTGCGCGTCCGGCATCACCTCCTGCATGCTGGCGCTGGCGCTGTACCAACTGGGCGCTCCGACCACCGCCGTCTATGACGGCTCCTGGGCCGAATGGAGCCAGCTCGACGATACCGCAGTGGCGGCGTGATTCAGCGGATAGCAATGACGGGAGTACGAGCATGGCAAAGACCCTGGTCAAGACCACACAGGACGGCCGCAAGGTCGAGGTGATTGGGCTCGCGATCTGTCTCGAGGGCGAGCTCGAGGCGTTCGAGCTGGTCGAGGTCAAGCTGCATCCGAACCGGCGCAAGATCTGGGAGGCCGCGCCCGACGCCACCCACATGGCCGGCCGCATCACCTTGACCAAGGACGAAGCGGCGATCGTCGAGGGCGCCTTCGCCGCCGCCCAGGCCGAGATCCTCGCCACGCCCGCCGCCATCAACGAGCGCTTCCGCATCGCCGCGATGTGGAAGGCCCGGGAACAGGGCATCGAGTAAAGTCCCGGCTTTCGGCCTGGCCCTCATCTCTCGACCGTCATTCCGGGGCGCGCGGATCGATCGTGGCCAACACAAGTCTCCGTCATCGCGAGCGCAGCGACGCGATCCAGAGCCACGCTGGGACTCTGGAGGGCTGCGGCGCTTCGCAATGACGGCTGGGAGACTTGTGAACGGCGACTGAATGATCGGCTACTGAAAGAGCCGCCCGCGGTAGTGGTAGCTCCCGTCATCATCGACATCGAACAGCTCGCCGATATCGGGATGCTTGACCGGCTCGCCGGAGGCATCCGGCAGCAGGTTCTGCTCGGGGACATAGGCAATGTAGCTGCTGTCGCCGCTCTCGGCGAGCAGGTAATAGAACGGCTGCTCCTTGTCGAGCCTGGCGTCCATGGTGATGGCGCGCCAGCCCTCTTCTTCGGAGAACGACAGGTCAACGTCGAACACGACGCCGCGCAGATCATAGACACGGTGCCGGGTCACCTGGCCGATCGTGAATTTCGCCTCCATCCGCACCATGACAACACGTCCGGTTGCTACGCCGCCGGCGAATGGGTCTGGCAATTGGTCGGGCAGACCCGGGCGCAGGCACCGCAGCCGATGCAGGCGCCGGTGTCGTGCATGACCATGATCTTCTTCTCGACCTCGTCATCCTCGTCATCGTCGAGTTCGACGAACTCACCCTCGTCGTTGATGCCCTTCAAGGTCATGACCTCGCGACCACAGACCTTGTAGCAGCGGCCGCAGCCAATGCACTTCTCGGGATTGATCGCGACCAGATAGTCCGGCTTCCAGTCGCGGCCGTCGCGGGTTGAATTGGACATGATGACGAGTCCTTACGATCGGATCACGCAGTCTCGAGCTTCTTCAGCTCGGCCCGCTTCTTCTCCAGCTCGGCGAACGCTTCATGCGCCTTCTGCGCCGTCGGCAGGATCTGGTCCCAGTTGATGGGCAATTCCTCCGACAAATCGTGCAGGTTCATCTTGGCATCCATGGCGCGTGCCGACAGCTTCTTGATCTCGGCTTTCAGGGTGTCCAAATCGCTCATTATCTCATCCTCGCCATTAGTAGTTTGCGACGTCCTTGAACTTCTCGATCATCTCGACGCCGGCGTTGACGAATTTGTCGCCCTCATCGGCCAGCTTGCCGAGATTGTCGAAACCGAAACGGTGCACGTCGCGGAGCTGCTTGTTGACCACGATCAGCCGGCCGCCGATCAGCACCATGCGGCCGAAACCCTCATGGCTCATCTTCAGCATCGGCGAGATCATCACGCCGGTGGCCTTCTCGATCGATAGCGCGACCGCGTTGAAGAACAGCTCGAGCCGCCAGATCGTCTCCGGATCGGGATCGCCGATGATCGGCAGCGCCCGCCGCTTCTCCTTGTCCAGGATATAGGGCTCGAGCAGGTCGACGTCCTTCTTGCCCTCCCAGGCGCCATGGGTGTCCTGGGCGCGCCAGACCTTGATCAGTTCCTTGACGAAGGGCCGCTGCTCGGCCGGGACGACTTCTGCGACGACTGCGGTATCTGACATGTTGGTTTCCTCATTCCTCGAAATCGAGCGCGCGTTCCTGGCCCTTGGCCAGCGCCTTGCGCAGCCACGGCGGCGGCGTTCCCTTCAGCACGGCCTGCAGCTTGCCAAGGAGATCGGTGATCTCCTCGGGCTGGGTAACCTTCATCGGATGGATGTTGTTGGCGACGACGCGCGCCGCGCCGGAGCCACCGATCGCGGCGACATAGAGGATCGCGCAATCCTTGATCGCCTCGATCTTCGGCGCCAGCTTGTCCTCGTTGCCGTCCTCCTTGAGATCGCCGTCGAACTCGACGGTCTCGACGAAGCGATAGCCCTCGGGATCGAGATCGTAGATCGCGATGTTCTTGGCCCAGCCGAAATGGGCATCGACGCGTTTCAGATCCTGGGTAGCGAATGCGACTTTCATGTCGTCGGTCCTTTCTCCTGAAGCGTCAATGCAGTGGCGCCACGACAGCGGAGTCGATCGGCGCCTGATGCTCGGCCCATGGGTCGAGCCAGGTGTCAGGCGTCGGCTGATGGTTGTCCTCGCGATCGGCGATGATCAGATTGGCCAGCGCGAAGATGAGATCGCGGGTGCCGCGATAGCCGACCGTCAAGAGATGCCCTGCCCCGAGCCGGTCGAACATCGGGAAACCGATCCGGTAGAACGGGATCTTCAAGCGCGCGGCGGCCTGGCGGCCATGCGAATGCGTCATCATCAGGCCGCAGTCCCGCGCCTTGGCCTGCGTCTCCAAATCCTCGAGATCGCCGATCAGCACCTCCGCGCACGGCATGCGCTCGAGCACCGGCGACTGCGTCGTGGTGATGGCGACCGCGATCTCGGCGCCCATGTCATGCAGCATGCTGGCGACGTCGAACAGCAGGTCCGGCTCGGCGCCGATGGCGAGCTTGCGGCCGCCGATGTGGAAATGCGCATCCAGCATCGCGTCCGCGAGTTGGCCGCGCTGCCGGCGGTACTTCGCCGGCACCGGCCGTCCCGAGATCTCGCTCAGGAAGGTCATGAACTCATCGTTCGGCAACAGGCCGCAGAGACGCTCGAACAGCCGGTACGGCACGCCGGTCCTGGCCTCCATCGCCTCCGCCGCCCGCTTCATCTGCGCCCCGATCGCGATCGTCCAGGACGCGCTGCCCATGGTCGCGATCTCTTCCAGGCCGATGCCGCCGATCGTGGTCGGCGTGAACTCGTCGGGGATATGACCGTCGAGCGAGCCGCCGATATCCGGCAGGAACGACGGTTCGAGCCCGAAATCCTCGAAGATGGTGCGCAACTCCTCGATGTCGCCGGGCGTCAGATGGCAGCCCGGCAGCACGTTGACGCGCGCCGGATCGCGCCGGATCGAAATCGGCTTGTCGACGAGCACCTCGACCATCTTGGCCACGGTCTTGTCCCAGCCGTCCTGGAAGGCATCCTTGAAGTCCGGCGTCGAGACGTAGACCAGCGGATAGTTGGCGAGTTCCGGGTGCTTCTCGCGGATCAGCCTGATGTAGCCGTCGACGTCGTCGCCCTTGGTTTCGGTCACGCCCGTGGAGCAGATGCCGATGATCTCCGGCTTCTGCTTTTTGTAAATATTGAGGATCGCCTGCTCGACATTCTCATAGCCGCCGAGCACGGTGGCGACCTCGCTCATCGCCGTCGTCTGCATCGGCACCGCTTCCTTGAAGTGGCGCACGAACAGCGTCAGGCCGAACGAGGTGCAGCCCTGCGAGCCGTGCAGCAGCGGCATCGCTCCGCGCAGGCCGAGGAAGGCGAATGAGCCGCCGATCGGCTGGCTCATCTTCAGCGGATTGACCGCGCAGGCCTTCTTTCCAATCGTGACCTTGGCCATGTGCGCCACCCTACTCCGCCGCCTGCAGCAGCTCGGCCGGCGCGCTGACGCGGGCCAGGATGTCCTCGACCCGGCCGGCGCAGGCGCCGCAGCCGCCCGAGGCGTTGGTGTGGGTGCGGACGCCGGCGACGTCGGTCAGGGCGTGCGCCTTGATCGCACCCTCAATGGTGCCGAGATCGACCGACTTGCAGTGGCAGATCTTCTTGGCGCGCCGCACGGCTTCCGCAGCGACGGGATCAGCGGCGAGCGCCGCGGCTTCGGCGTTGGCCTGCGCGATCGCCTTGGCCTGCCAGGTGGTGCTGGCGCTCTCCCACGGCGCACGCTTGCGCAGCTGCTCCCACATCGGGTTGTAGATCGCCTTGTCGATCTCGGCGACCAGCTTCACCATGCCGATATAGCCCATATAGGCGTGGGAGCGCTCCTGGTTGATGTCGAGCCAGGGCATCGCCGCCTTCAGCGCCACGAATTGCGACTTGCCTCCGGACAGCATGATGTCGGCCTTGGCGTCCTTCAGCATCTTGTACATCTCGCGCGGCGCCATGTCGTCGATCATGTGCGCGTCCTGGCCCATCAGCTCCTTGATACGCTCCTTGTCTTCCTTGGTGGACTTCTTGACGGAGGTGCCGACCAGCTCCATGCCGGCCTCCTGAAGCGCCGCCACCACCGACCACGACTTCACGCCGCCGGTGATCAAGAGCACCTTCTTGCCGGTGAGGCGCTTCTTGAACGGCTCGATCGCCGCCCAGGCCTTGGCCTCCTCGCGGGCAATCACCGCCTCCGTCCGCTCCAGCAGGTCCGCCGGCGCGCCGCGCTCGACCAGCAGGCGTGCGATCTCGCGCAGCGAGTCCGAGGAGTCCTGGATGCCGTAGAACGAGCCCTCGAAGAACGGAATGCCGTAACGCTCTTCCATCTTGCGGGCGACGTTGATCATCGCCTTGGAACACACCATCATCGCCGCGCGGGCGCGGTGCGACGAGGCGACGTCCTTGTAGCGGCCGTCGCCGGAGATGCAGGCGGAGATGCGGATGCCGAGTTCGTCGAACAGCGGCTTCACCTGCCACAGCTCGCCGGAGAGATTGTATTCGCCGATGATGTTGAGGTCGTAGGGCGTCGTCACCTCCGGCTCGACCGTGCCGATGACATGGTCGAGCAGCGCCTCGCCGGCGAGCTTGTTGCCGAGGTTTTTCGGGCCGACGAAACCGGGTGAATTGACGGGAATGCACGGCTTGCCGAACTTGGCGGAAGCCGCCTTGCACACCGCATTGATGTCGTCGCCGGTCATGGCGGGCACGCAGGTCTGGTAGACAAACACCGCCGGCGGATCGTATTTCTCGATGATTTCCTTGATCGCCTTGTACAGGCGCTTCTCGCCGCCGAACACGACGTCGGTCTCGTTGATATCGGTGGTGAAGCCGGTGCGCCAGATCTGCGAGCCCGATGATGCCGCACCACGGTTGTCCCAGGAATTGCCTTCGCAGGCGATCGGTCCGTGCACGAGATGTGCCACGTCGGTCAGCGGCTGCAGTGCGACTTTCGCACCGTCGAAGGCACAGCCACCGGCCGCGCCGCCCGGCTGCAGCTGCTTGGTGCAGCCCTTCTTGCGCTCGGCCTCGGACTTGTTGGCGTTCTTGCCGCAACCCGGCTCGTTGAAGACGTTCTGGATCGTGGCAGACAGCGAGCTCATTGGCTTCTCCTGTTGGCGGACCGTGGGCGCGTCTTGCGAGCGACGAAGCCCAGGCGCATGGCGCCTCCCCTTGAGCCTCATCGTCCCCTTGCGAAGCGCGGCGGCCCTTGGGGAGCCGCCGCGCGCCGTCCTCAGCGAATGATGTCGAAGCTGTAGTCCGACTTGGCCGGCACGTTGGTGTTGCGGTCGATCTCGTCGAAGATCTTGTCGAGGATCGTGACCAGCACGTTGAGGCCGCCCTGATAGCCCCACACCGGGTAGCGGTGCTTGTGGTGGCGATCGAAGATCGGGAAGCCGATGCGGATCAGCGGCGTGCCGGTGTCGCGCTCCAGATATTTGCCGTAAGTGTTGCCGATCAGGAAGTCGACCGGCTCGGTGAACAGCAGCGAGCGCATGTGCCAGAGATCCTTGCCGGGATACACATGGCAGTTCTTCCCGAACGGCGAGGCATCGAACACCGCCTGCACCCGCTCGGCCCATTCCTTGTTGCCGTTGGTGGCGAGCACATGGGTCGGCTCCGCGCCGAGTTCGAGCAGGAACGAGGCGAGGCCGAGGCAGAGGTCCGGATCACCATAGATCGCGAACTTCTTGCCATGGATATGGGCGCTGGAGTCCGCGATGGCGTCGACCAGCCGGCCGCGCTCGAGGGCGAGCGATTCCGGGATCTCCTTGCCCGAGATGCGCGACAGCGCCATCACGAAGGCGTCGGTGCCGGACACGCCGACCGGATGATGAAACGAGACCACTTCCTGTCCGTGATTGGCGATGAAGGGCAGCGTCTTCTCGGTGCAGTAATGCTGCATCGAGATCGTCGCCTTGGCGTGAACGGCGTTGGCCGCGTCTTCCAGGGTGGTACCGCCCTCATACATACGGAACTCGCCGTCGGTCGGCGTATCGAACACGTTCGAATTGTCGCCGAGGATGGTGTACTCGATCCCCATCTCCTCGAAGATGTGCTTCACTTCGCGCAAATTGCCGACGGTGTAGCCGTCGAAGCCGCCGATGAAGTTGATCTTCTCGTTGGGAACACGCTCCAGCTTCGGCGCGGTGCCGGCCTTGCCGTCCCAGAAGTGATCGAGAATGCCCTTCATCGCATTGTCATAGCCGGTGACGTGGCTGCCAACGAAGGCGGGTGTGTGGGCGAAGGGAACGTCGAACTCGGCCGGAACCGAGCCCTTCTCCTTGGACGTCTTGATGAAGGCGTTGAGGTCGTCACCGATGACTTCCGCCATGCAGGTGGTCGACACTGCGATCATCTTCGGCTTGTACATGTTGTAGGCGTTGGCGAGGCCGTCGATCATGTTGTTGAGGCCGCCGAACACGGCCGCGTCCTCGGTCATCGACGACGACACGCAGGAGCTCGGCTCCTTGAAGTGGCGCGACAGATGGCTGCGATAATAGGCCACGCAACCCTGCGAGCCGTGCACGAACGGCAACGTGCTCTCGAAGCCGACGGCGACGAACACCGCGCCGAGCGGCTGGCAGGCCTTGGCCGGATTGACCGTCAGCGCCTCGCGGGCGAAATTCTTCTCGCGATATTCGGGCGTCTTGGCCCATTCGCGGATGCGCTCGACCTCAGCAGGGTCGCGCGGGTTCTCGAACATCTTCTTCTTGTTCGCCAGCATCTGCTGGTATTCGGGACCACGGAAAAGCTCGAAGTGATCGAGCACATGTTCGGCAGACTGCGTCATGGGAAAACCCTCTCTATGTTCCTGTGTCGATCAGGGAGCGCTGGCTCTCCGCCGAAGGAGAGCCAGGCCGTGGGTGGTGGTGATTACTCGGCCGCTTGGAGCAAGGGCTTGGGCGCCTGCTTCCAGGGCGCCTTGGTCATCTTCCAGACCGGCGAGTTGATGGCCATGTCCATGTCGCGGGCGAAGATCGCGAACCCGTCATAGCCATGGTAGGGACCGGAATAGTCCCAGGAGTGCATCTGGCGGAACGGCACGCCCATCTTCTGGAAGACGTACTTTTCCTTGATGCCCGAGCCGACGAGGTCCGGCTGGACCTTTTCGACGAACTTCTCAAACTCGTAGCCGGTCACGTCGTCATAGATCAGCGTGCCGTCCTTGACGTAGTGCTGGGCGGTGCGCTGATAGTCGTCATTGTGGGCGAACTCGTAGCCGGTACCGACGACCTCCATGCCGAGGTCCTCATAGGCGCCGATCACGTGGCGCGGACGCAGGCCGCCGACGAACAGCATCACGGTCTTGCCTTCGAGGCGCGGCCGGTACTTGGCGATCACGGCGTCCATCAGGGGCTGGTACTTGGCGATGACGCGCTCGGCACCTTCCTTGATCTTGTCGTCGAAATAGCTGGCGATCTTGCGCAGCGATTCGGCGATCTTGCTCGGCCCGAAGAAATTGTACTCGCACCACGGAATACCGAACTTCTCTTCCATGTGGCGAGAGATGTAGTTCATCGAACGGTAGCAGTGCAGCACGTTGAGCTTCGCCTTCGGCGTCGCCTCGAGCTCGGCCAGCGAGCCGTCGCCCGACCACTGGGCGATCACGCGCAGGCCCATCTCCTCGAGCAGGATGCGCGACGACCAGGCATCGCCACCGATATTGTAGTCGCCGATGATCGCGACATCGTAATCGGACGGCTCGAACCGCGGCGCGGCGTCGGCCGGCAGCTTGTCGAACACCCAGTCCCGGATCGCGTCGTTGGCGATGTGGTGCCCCAGGGACTGGGAGACACCGCGGAAGCCTTCGCAGCGGACCGGAACGATGGTCTTGCCGTCATATTCCTTCGACTTGGTCTTGGAGACCGCCTCGATGTCGTCGCCGATCAGTCCGATCGGGCATTCGGACTGCACGGTGATGCCGTTGTTCAGCGGGAACAGCTCCTGGATCTCGTCCATGATCTTGGCGAGCTTCTTGTCTCCGCCGAAGACGATGTCCTTTTCCTGGAAGTCGGAGGTGAACTGCATCGTCACGAAGGTGTCGATGCCGGTCGTGCCGATGTAATAGTTGCGGCGCGCCGCCCAGGAATATTGGCCGCAGCCGACCGGGCCGTGGCTGATATGGATCATGTCCTTGATCGGGCCCCACACCACGCCCTTCGAGCCGGCATAGGCGCAGCCGCGGATGGTCATGACGCCGGGGATCGACTTGATGTTCGACTTGACGCCGCAGTCCGACTTGCCGGACTCGTGGACGTTGAGGTGCTTGGCACGACGCTTGGCGGTCTTCTCGGGATAGACCTTCAGGACCTCGGCGATCAGTTCCTTGTTGCGTGCCTTGATCTCGGCAACGCTTTGTTTCTCGATAACGCTCATCTGGCTTTTTCCTCGATGATCGGTTGCGGAGATCGCCCGGCCCGTCGAAGAGACGGGCCGGATGACCGGTGACGCTTAGGCCGTGGCGGCGAGCTCGGCGGCGGTCTTGCCGATCTGGCTCTCGTCCACCGCCTTCATGATGCCGTGCTCCATCAGCATGTCCTCGAGCTCGTCCATCGTGATCGGCGTCGGGATGATGCCCTTGCCGGCGTTGCCGTGGATCTTGGTCGCCAGGTTGCGGTAGTGGTTGGCCTGAACCGACTCCGGCGCGTATTCCAGCACAGTCATGCGGCGCAGCTCGGCGTGCTGCACGATGTTGTCGCGCGGCACGAAATAGATCAGCTGGGTGCCGAGCTTCTTGGCGAGAGCCTCGGCCAGCTCGAGCTCCTTGTCGGTCTGGCGTTCGTTGCAGACCAGGCCGCCGAGGCGGACGCCGCCGGAATTCGCATATTTCAGAATGCCCTTGGAGATGTTGTTGGCGGCATACATCGCCATCATCTCGCCGGACATCACGATGTAGATCTCCTGCGCCTTGTTCTCACGGATCGGCATCGCGAAGCCGCCGCAGACCACGTCGCCGAGCACGTCGTAGGACACGTAGTCGATGTCCTCATAGGCGCCGTTCTCTTCCAGGAAGTTGATCGAGGTGATGACGCCACGGCCGGCGCAGCCGACGCCCGGCTCCGGACCGCCGGACTCGACGCAACGGATGTCGCGATAGCCGACCTTCATGACCTCCTCGATCTCGAGGTCCTCGACGCTGCCCGCGGCAGCGGCCAGGCTGAGGATGGTGTCCTGCGCCTTGGCGTGCAGGATCAGGCGGGTCGAATCCGCCTTGGGGTCGCAGCCGACGATCAGGATCCGATGACCCATCTCGGCCAGCGCGGCCAGGGTGTTTTGCGACGTCGTCGATTTGCCGATGCCGCCTTTGCCGTAGAATGCGATTTGTCGCAGCGATGCCATTCTGCTCTCCATCAACCGATTGCCAATGTCACGCCCGCTCATCCGCAGGGCGTGACCGCGTCCTCTCATGTGTCCGAACCGGCAGACGGGTTATTGGGAAGGAGAGCATCGCTCGTCCGAAGCGTCGGCGTGCACTCAGCCCTCAACCATTGCCTGATCAGAGTTTTGCAACGGCTGTGCCAGAGCTTTGGAATCGTTAAAAAGGCCGTCTTTTGAAAGAGATGCGGCCAACGTCGAGGCTAGGATGGAGTTGTTGCAAACCCGACATCGGGGTTTTTCACCCGACGCTCCCGGGCCGTGCTGTTCGAAACGACACATGGCATCGCAGCTGTGGCTTCGCAGCGCTGGCTTTGCAGCCGCAACGCCGAGCTCCGGTCATCGCCGGTCGCGGCTGTCTGAGCTAACAGGCCAAGGGGCGCGGTACGGAGTTTGCTTGATGTAGATCAAACCCGTCTCCGAACGGGCAGCAGGAGTATTTTGATGTCGGGCAAGGCATGCGTCTTCGTCATCGAAGCCGATCAGGTGATCCGATCGGCGCTCGGCTATATCCTCAGTGAGCGCCACGAGACCTTCACATTCGCGGAGACCGCGGATGCGCTGAGCAAGGCGGCGCGGGCCGCGCCCGACGCGGTGCTCGTCGGCAGCAGCATTCTGGAGGATAGCGGCGCCGAGATGGTCGGCGTGCTCGCCAGGAAGCTGCATCAAGCCGGCATCATCGTCGTTGCGGGATCGACCAGGTCGCCGCTGGCGCTCGCCGGGCTGCGCCAGGGCGCCGAGGCCATCATTGCCAAGCCGATCACCTTTGACGGCGTGACCCATGCGGTGGACGCGGTGCTGGCGCGACGCGGCGCCGAGCCGAGCTTGGCGCCATCGTCGTGATGTCCAAGGCCTTCAGCCGATGAGCAGGAGAAGATCATGTTGAAGCTCACCCAGACCGCCGCGCCGGGAACGCCCGACATTGCGGACATCGTCGAGAACTTCGCCCTGTTGGACGATTGGGACGACCGCTACCGCTATGTCATCGAACTTGGACGTGGACTTGCACCGCTGCCGGACGCCGATCGCAATGACGCCAACAAGGTGCAGGGCTGCACCAGCCAGGTCTGGGTCGCCACGTCGGTGCGGCACGGCGCCGCACCAGTGCTCGATTTCATCGGCGACAGCGACGCCCATATCGTGCGCGGCCTGGTGGCGATCCTGCTGGCGATGGTTTCGGGGCGCACCGCATCCGAGATCCTCGCCGCCGATCCGATCGCCCTGTTCGAGACGCTGGGCCTGCGTGAGCACCTGACCCCGCAGCGTTCCAACGGCTTCCGCTCGATGGTCAGCCGCATCAAGGCGGATGCGAAGGCGGCGCTGGCGGCTGCGTAGGTTTGATGAGGTGGTTTGCTTGTTTGATTGAGCCCATATCGAGCGACAAGCACGATGCCCCCTCTCCCCATGGGGGAGAGGGGGCGGCCGAAGGCCGCCAAGTGAGGGGTTCTCTCGGCACACTCAGACGGTCGTGAGGACGGAGACACCCCCTCACCCGAGTGAGTCTGGAACTGACGGGCGGCGTAGCCCTCTCCCACAAGGGGAGAGGGCGCAGCAATTGGCAGCGTTTCTTGGCGATGACCGGAGGGAGTTCCTAAGCTAGGAGAAAAACTCCTGCGCCTTCTTCAGCGCGCGCACCAGCGCATCGACCTCTTCCCGCGTATTGTACATCGCGAAGGACGCGCGGCAGGTGGCGGTGACGCCGAAGCGCTCCAGCAACGGCATGGCGCAATGGGTGCCGGCGCGCACCGCAACGCCGGCGCGGTCGATGACGGTGGCGAAGTCGTGGGCGTGGGCGCCCTGCATCTCGAACGAGACGATGGCCCCTTTGTCGGCGGCATTGCCGATGATGCGCAGCGAATTGATCTCGCGCAGCTGCTCGGTGGCGTAAGTGACGAGATCATGCTCATGCGCGGCGATGCGCTGCTTGCCGATCGAGGCGACGTAGTCGATCGCCGCCCCGAGCCCGGCTGCTTCCACGATCGGCGGCGTGCCGGCCTCGAAGCGATGCGGCGGATCGCCATAGGTGACCCAGTCCCGCGACACCTCACGGATCATCTCGCCGCCGCCATTGAAGGGCGGCATCGATGCCAGGAGTTCGCGCTTGCCATAGAGCGCGCCGATCCCGGTCGGGCCGTAGATCTTGTGGCCGGTGATGCAGTAGAAATCCGCGTCGAGATCGCGGACGTCGACCTCCATGTGCACGGCGGCCTGAGAACCATCGATCAGCACGGGAATGCCGCGCGCATGCGCGATGCGGATGACGTCCTTGACCGGAACGACCGTGCCGAGCACGTTCGACATCTGCGTCATGGCCACCATCTTGGTGCGCGGCGTCAGCAGCTTTTCGAACTCGTCGATCAGGAAGTTGCCGGCGTCGTCGACAGGGGCCCATTTGATCACGGCGCCCTGGCGCTCCCTGAGGAAATGCCAGGGGATGATGTTGGCGTGGTGCTCCATGATCGAGAGCACGATCTCGTCACCCGGTCCGATCCGCTCGCGGCCGAAGGTCTGCGCCACCAGGTTCACGGCTTCGGTGGCGCCGCGGGTGAAGATGATCTGCTCGGGGCTTGCGGCGTTGAGGAAGGCCGCGACCTTGGCGCGCGCGCCCTCATAGGCCTCGGTCGCGGCATTGGCGAGATAATGCAGCCCGCGATGCACATTGGCGTATTCCGCGGTGTAGACCTGGTTCATCCGGTCGAGCACGGCCTGGGGCTTCTGCGCCGAGGCGGCGTTGTCGAGATAGACCAGCGGCTTGCCGTGCACCTGCATGCCGAGGATGGGGAAATCCGCGCGGATGCGGCCCACATCATAGCCGCTGCCGTTCACCGCTGCATGCATCACCTACTCCCGTCGTCCGAGCCAGCCCAGCATCGCCTCGGTCAGCGCAGCCCTGACGCTCTCATTGGCCGCGCCCTCGATGATCTCGCCGATGAAGGCCTGGATCAGCAGCGCCTTCGCTTCGTCAGGCGGAATGCCCCGCGCCATCAGATAGAACAGCAGCTCGTCATCGATCGCGCCGGTCGTGGTGCCGTGGCCGCACTGCACATCATCGGCGAAGATCTCGAGCTCCGGCTTCGAGTCGGCCTCGGCCTCGTCGGACAGCAGCAGCGCCCGTGACATCATCTTAGCGTCGGTCTTCTGCGCGCCCGGGCTGACCGTGATCTTGCCCTGGAACACCGCGCGCGCGGTGTCGCCGACCACGGCCTTGAAGGTCTCGCGGCTCTGGCAATTCTCAGCGGCATGCTCGATCGCCAAGGTGGTGTCGGCATGCTGGGCACCCGTCAGCAGCGAGCCGCCGCGGATGTCGGCCACGGTGCCCTCGCCCGCGATGTGCACAAACAGCTGGTTGCGCACCAGGCTGCCGCCAGCGACGAAGCCGAGCTGGTTGAAGGTCGCGCGTGCGCCGATATTGGCCAGCAGCGATGAGATATGCAGCGCGCTGTTGCCCTCGGTCACGACCTTGACATGGTCGATCCGCGCCTCGTCGCCGACGACGAGCTGCAGGGCGGTGTTGACCTGATATTCGGTGCCGTCGGGCCCCTGATGCGACTCGACGAGGGTGGCGCTGGCGCCCGCGCCGATATTGACTTGCGAGCGGGTGAACATCGAGGTCGCGACCCAGTTGGTCGTGACGAAGGCGACATGGATCGGCCGGCTCAGCGCGGTGCCCGGCGCGACCAGGATCACGACGCCATTGGCGGCCAGCGCGGTGTTGAGCGCCAGCGCCGGATCATCGTCTGGCACCACCGGACCGAGGCGCTGCAACAGCAGCGGCTGGTCGGCCGCGAGCGCATCGGCCATCGGCTGGATCGTCAGGCCCGGCTCGAGATCGGCGAGATCGGACAGTTCGGGCACGAAGGCGCCATCGACGATGACAAGCTTGCGGAAGCCGGCGCCCGCAAACAGATTGCTCGCTTCGCGTGCTTTGGTCTTGGCGGCATCGTCGGGCAGCGAGGCGAGGCGCTTGGCCTCCTTCATCTGGGTGCGCAAATCAGTGTAGCGCCAGGCCTCGACACGCCGGTGCGGCAGGCCGACCGCGTCGAAGCGGTCGAAGGCTGCGGCACGCACCGCCGTGATCTCCTCACCGCCCGGCAGATACCGGCGGGCGCCCTGATACAGATCGGCCAGTCCGAGTTCGGCCTTGGTCTTGCGGATCGCGACGCCCATCCTGCTGCTCCCCACGCTCTAGGCTGCTTCGCTCTGATACTGGGCGTAGCCGGTCGCCTCGAGCTCGCGCGCGAGGTCTGCCCCCCCGGTGCGGACGATGCGGCCAGCCGCAAACACGTGGACGATGTCCGGCACGATATAATCGAGCAGCCGCTGATAGTGGGTGATGACGATCATGCCGCGCTCGGCCGAGCGCAGCGCATTGACGCCGTTGGCGACCACCTTCAGCGCGTCGATGTCGAGGCCGGAATCAGTCTCGTCGAGCACGCAGAGCGACGGCTGCAGCAGCGCCATCTGCAGGGTCTCGTTGCGCTTCTTCTCGCCGCCGGAGAAGCCGACATTGAGCGGCCGCTTCAGCATCTCGGCGTCGATGTTCAAGGTCTTGGCGATCTCGCGCACGCGCTTGATCAGATCCGGCGAGGACAGCTCCTCCTCGCCGCGCGCCTTGCGCTGGGCGTTGAAGGCCGCGCGCAGGAACGTCAAGGTCGCGACGCCCGGGATTTCCAGCGGGTACTGGAAGGCAAGGAACACCCCCTTGGCGGCGCGCTCATTGGCCTCCATCGCCAGCAGGTCCTCGCCGTTGAGATAGACCTCGCCGGCCGTGATCTCATAGCCGGGCTTGCCGGCAAGCACGTAAGAGAGCGTCGACTTGCCGGCGCCGTTCGGCCCCATGATGGCGTGGATCTCGCCCTTGTTGACGGTCAGGTCCAGCCCCTGGATGATCTTCCGTCCGCCAGCGATCTCGGCATGGAGCCCCTTGATTTCGAGCAAGGCCGTCATCGAACCCTCCTTCTGATGTTGTCGCCGCGCGGCACCGTCATCCCACCGAACCTTCGAGCGAGATCGAGATCAGCTTCTGCGCCTCGACCGCGAACTCCATCGGCAGCTGCTGCAGCACATCCTTGACGAAGCCGTTGACGACGAGGCCGACCGCCTCTTCCTGGCTGAGCCCGCGCTGGATGCAGTAGAACAGCACGTCCTCGGAGATCTTCGACGTCGTCGCCTCGTGCTCGAACACCGCGGACGAGTTCTTGGCCTCGATGTAGGGCACGGTGTGGGCGCCGCATTTGTCGCCGATCAGCAGCGAGTCGCAGGCGGTGAAGTTGCGTGCGCCCGACGCCTTGCGATGCGCGCTGACGAGGCCGCGATAGGTGTTCTGCGACTTGCCGGCCGCGATTCCCTTGGAGATGATCCGGCTCGACGTGTTCTTGCCGAGATGAATCATCTTGGTGCCGCTATCGACCTGCTGGAAACCGTTGGAGATCGCGATCGAATAGAATTCGCCGCTGGAATTGTCGCCGCGCAGGATGCAGCTGGGATATTTCCAGGTGATCGCCGACCCGGTCTCGACCTGGGTCCAGGAGATCTTCGAATTGGCACCGCGGCAGTCGCCGCGCTTGGTGACGAAATTGTAGATGCCGCCGACGCCTTCCGAATTGCCCGGATACCAGTTCTGCACCGTCGAATATTTGATCTCGGCGTCGTCCAGCGCGACCAGCTCGACCACGGCGGCATGCAATTGGTTTTCGTCGCGCTGCGGCGCCGTGCAGCCTTCGAGATAGGAAACGTAGGCGCCCTTGTCGGCGATGATCAGGGTGCGCTCGAACTGACCCGTGTTGCGCTCGTTGATGCGAAAATACGTGGACAGCTCCATCGGGCAGCGCACGCCCGGCGGCACGTAGACGAACGAGCCATCCGAGAACACCGCCGAATTGAGCGTCGCGAAATAATTGTCGGTGGTCGGCACCACGGTGCCGAGATATTTCTGCACGAGGTCCGGGTGCTCGCGCAACGCTTCCGAGATCGGCATGAAGATGACGCCAGCCTTCTTCAGTTCCTCCTTGAAGGTGGTCGCCACCGAGACCGAATCGAACACCGCGTCGACCGCGATCTTGCTGCGCGGCACCGCAGCCTCACCGTCGGCATCGGTTTCGGCGGCAGCCGCCGGCCGCTCGACGCCTTCGAGCAGCTCGACCTCACGCAAGGGAATGCCGAGCTTCTCATAGGTCTTCAGGATCTCCGGGTCGATCTCGTCGAGCGAAGCCACCTTTTTCTTCGGTTTTGGCGCCGCGTAGTAGTAAAGGTCCTGATAATCGATCTTGGGATAGCCGACGCGGGCCCAGGTCGGCTCGGTCATGGTCAACCAGCGGCGATAGGCCTCGAGCCGCCATTCCAGCATCCAGGCCGGCTCGTTCTTCTTGGCCGAGATGAAGCGGATGGTGTCCTCGGACAGCCCCTTCGGCGCCTTCTCGGATTCGATGACGGTCTCGAACCCGTAGCGATATTGATCGACGTCAATGCCCTTGACCCGATCAATCGTCTCCTGAACCGCTGCCATCTCTCACTCCGCTTGCAATGATGCCGTCCGCGCCCGCGTCAGGCGGGCACGCAGGTGTCCGGAACCGGACAGACGGCAGCGCATTGCGGCGCGTCGAAATGGCCTTCGCACTCGGTGCACTTCTTCGGATCGATGATGTACATGTCGTTCTTGAGTCGAATGGCCGCGTTCGGACATTCGAACTCGCAGGCCCCGCAGACCGTGCATTGTGAGGCGATGATCTTATAGGCCATGTGCTGCTCCCCGCGCTTTCAGCGACATCGGGCGATGTCATTCACGCGATATCTTTCAAGCGCCGTGCCAGAGAGCACTTGGTTGATTTCTAAGGAGGATTCTAAATTTCGCCGCGACGGTCAGCTGTCGCTCTCCCGACAGCATGTCGCAGATGCGACAGGGGCGCATGAGGTCGGTCGCACGTTTGAGTCGAGCTCCCGCCACAACGGCAGTGCGCTCCCCTCCCCTTGCGGGGAGGGAAGCTCACCGTCGCCGGAGCGCTAGCTCGTTTCACGACCATCCGAACGAAAACGACGGCGTGCACGAGAAAACAAAAAAGGGCGCGCCATTGGCGCGCCCTTTTCGTCACCAAGCACATCTGCTCAGAACCGCTTGACCTCGATATTGTACTTCTTCAGCGCGTAACCGATCTGGCGCGGGGTCAGGCCGAGCAGGCGCGCGGCCTTGGCCTGGACCCAGCCGGAGCGCTCCATTGCCTGCACGATGCGCTCGCGCTCGGGTACGGCGCCGCCGTCCATGCTCTCGGAATACTCCCCCTCGTCTATATCAACAGCAGCCGGCGACTCGGCCGGCGCTTCGATCGGCGCCGATGAGCGCGGCAGGATCGGCAAGGGCACGATCGGCTGGCCGCGCGGTGGCGGCGGGGTCACCGTGTTGCCCTTCCAGAGGATCGCCGACATGCACTCGTTGCGGCTGCAGGCGAAGTCGTGCTGACCGATCGCCGATCCGGCCGCGAGCGTCGCCGTCCGCTGCACGCAGTTCTCCAGTTCGCGCACATTGCCGGGGAAGCCGCAATGCATCAGCACCTCGATGGCGCTGACGTCGAAAGTGAGATCGCGCTCATTCTCGCAATTGAAGCGGCGCAGGAACTCATGCGCCAATTGCGGAATGTCGCTGCGCCGCTCGCGCAGCGGAGGCAGCTTGATCGGAACCACGCTGATCCGATAATAGAGGTCGGCGCGGAACTCGTTGCGCGACACGGCCTCCTCCAGATTGCGGTTGGTGGCGGTGACGATGCGGACATCGACCTTGATGGTCTGGTTGCCGCCGACGCGCTCGAACTCCTGCTCCTGCAGGACGCGCAGCAGCTTGGCCTGGAACGCCGGCGAGATTTCGCCGATCTCGTCGAGGAACAAGGTGCCTTTGTCAGCGAGCTCGAAGCGGCCTTTGCGGGAATTGATGGCGCCGGTGAAGGCGCCCTTCTCATGGCCGAACAGCTCGGACTCCAGCACCGTCTCAGGCAGTGCCGCGCAGTTGATCTTGATGAAGGGGCGCTTGGCGCGGTTCGACAATTCGTGGATCGCTTTCGCGACCAGCTCCTTGCCGGTGCCGGATTCGCCGCGCAGCAGCACCGGCGCGTTCGACTTCGCCACCACATTGATCTTGTCGAGCAACGCCCGCAGCGCCGGGCTGTCGCCGACGATGCCGTCGACCAGCACCTTCTTGCGATTGGCCGACGCCGGCTTCAGCTCCGACAGCTCCTTCTGCAGCCGGTGGCTCTCCGCCATCAGCCGCTCGCGATCGCGCGCCACGACGCGATGCAGCTTGATGGTCTGGCCGATCAGATTGGCCACCATCGTCAGGAAGCGGACATCGGAGTCGAGCCGGAACACGGCGCGGCCATCCCAGACCCTGTCGATCGTGAGCGTGCCGACCACGCGCTGGTCGATCCGGATCGGCACGCCGAGGAACGACACGCGGGTGTCAGCACCGGCACCGAGCGTCACCGCGTCGGCGGGACTGAAGGCCGGGTGATCGGCGACGTTCTCGGCGATCAGCGGCACGGCGGTCGCGACGATCTGATCGATCGCCTTCTGCGGCAGGCGCTCGCGGTAGCGCTGGTCACTGCCTTCGCTCCATCCGGCTCCGACGGCGAGATCGGGAATGCCGTCGTCGGCGAGCAGCGACACCACGCCATGGCGCATCTGCATGAAGGACTGCAGCAGGTTGACGACGTTGGCGAGCGTGATTTCCAGCCGCGTCGGCGCGGCGAGGATTTTCGAGATTTCGAAAATTCCGGTCAGCGCGATCTCGCTGAGCGGTATCGGGGCTGCGTTGGACCTGACGTCCTGAGCTTCGACCTGACGTGTTTCCGTTTGGACCATGGTCGCTTCTCTGGTGGTCACGGACGTTCCTGACAAGGCCGCCGTGATTGTAGGCGTTCTAACATCCTCCCCTAACTGCAGTTGATTGTCGTGCCTAACTTTGCTGCATTGCCGCAGAAGTAGTGGGCAGCAAAGAGAATAGAAAAGCTGCAGGACTTCATGATCTTAACAAATTAGTTTGCATCCCGCAGAAAGCGTGCGCTGCGGCCGCGAGGCGCCACCACATCGCGAGACAGCCCGACAAATACGTGGTGTTTCCGACACCTAATACCGCCGCATCGGGCCTCTTGCTGTACGCGGATCGCAAACAGAACAACTGATCATCAGGTTTCCACCCTCGCCTGGCACTCGCGAGGCCCTTCTGCTAGCGATGCTCATCGCTCGCTTCACATCCGCGTGTAAACAGCCGGGAACAGACTGGGCTGCGCTACGTCGATCCGTCCATCAATCAGAGGTGTTGCCCCCCATTGATCTGGATCTCCTCCTCGCAGCGTCCGAGCAGAGGAAGAACAGCACCTTTGCGACCTCCTCCGGCGCGCCGATCCGGCGCATCGGGATCAGCGGCGAGAAGCGCGCCTCGGTCTCCGGCGACACCATCTCGGTCTTGATCTCTCCCGGCGCGATGGCGTTGACGCGAATCCCGTGCGGGGCGAAATCGTGCGCCATCTCGCGGGTGAGACAGGCCAGCGCCGCCTTGGACGTCGCATAGGCGGTGCCGGCAAAGGGATGCACGCGGGTGCCGACGATCGACGTCACGTTCACGACGGCGCCCTGCCCGCGCTTGAGCTCCTCGAACAGACCGCGCGCCAGCAGGATCGGCCCGAGGAAATTGACGTGGAAGACGGTCATCCAGGTCTCGACCGAGGTCGAGAGCGAGTCGAGCCGGCCACCATCGGTGGCCTTGGGAGAGATGGCGGCGTTGTTGATCAGGGCATGCAGTGGCGCGCCGTCGAGCTTTGCCTTGATTTCGGCGATTGCGCGCGGGATTGCCTGGCGGTCGCTGAGATCGACCTGGACGTGATTGGCGGCACCAGCGTCCCAGGGGCAGCGCCCGCCGTCGAACGGCTGGCGTGAGCATGTGAGGATGCGCCAACCGGCATCGGAAAACAGCTTGGCCGTCGCATGCCCGATCCCTCGCGACCCGCCGGTCAGCACCAGCGTCTTCTGCTCGGTCCGACCAGGACGCTCGGCTGCAGCGACGTCCTGATGAAACGGACACGACGCTACCGTCGCGACCGCTTCGCCGGCCGGGTCCCGCACATCCTGGTCGAGATCGAGACTCACCTCATACCATCCTGATCAGCTGCCGATCGGCCATAGGGGAACGGCGTTCGCGGATCGCGTCGGCCCGCGGTATCGTCATGCGGCGGTTTTGCAGTTTCCGGGCCAACGGAAACCATGCGCAAACCGGTCAATCCGTGTCGCATTCACGACAGATTTGGCCGGTTCGGGACATCCCCAGCGTCGGCTTCCCTCCCATTGCTGCGGAACTGGATCGGCAACACCTTCAGGCCGCGATCGTTTTCCCGATGCCGCGGGTCTGGTCCAACTCTTGCTGACGAGGCTGATGGCTGGACTGGAAGCCGTCTTTCCAATCGCAAGGGACTGCCGGCCGCAGGACTGCCGGCCGCAGGGCATCGACGCCGTATGGACCGAGACATGGGGACGAATGCAGTGCGCTTCGCCGTTGTCCTCGGCACCAACGAGGTTGCATCGGCAATCGGCGTGCATCTGCATCGCGAAGGCTTCTGCGTCGTGCTTTCGCACGATCCCAATCCGCCGGTAATGCGCCGCAAAATGGCGTTCCACGACGCGTTGTTCGGCGACACCGCGCGCGTCGAGAACGTCATTGGCGAGCGCATCGAAAGCACGATGGACGTGTTCAAGGCGCTCGGCGGCCCGCAGCACGTGCTCGTCACCTGGCTCGGCCTCTCGGATCTGCTGCCGGTCCGCAGCATCGACGTGCTGATCGATGCCCGGATGCAGACCCGCGAGGTGACGCCGAACCTGCGCGGTATGACACGCCTGTCGATCGGTCTGGGTCCGGGCTTCTCGCCATCGGCGAATTGCGACGTGGCGATCGAGAGCCGCCAGGACCGCCTTGGTCAGATCGTGCGCGAGGGCTGGACATCGGCGCAGGACGATGGCGGCGCGCTCGGCGGCGTCGGAATCGAGCGCCTGGTTCACTCGCCCCATGACGGGCGCTGGCATACGCCGGTCGAGATCGGCACGCGCATCTATAAGGGGTTCGTGGTCGGTCACCTCTCCGGCGTCCCCGTCACCGCGCCCTATGACGGCATCCTGCGCGGCATCGTCCGCGACGGCTGCGACGTCGCCGCCGGCGTCGCCCTCGCCGAGATCGATCCCCGCGGCCGTCACGCGCAGTGGACCGGCATCGACGCGCAAGGACAGGCGCTCGCACAGGCGACGCTCGCGGCGATCCGGCTGCACGCCGCCGACCGCATCAGCACGAGCGCCGCCAGCACGCGTTGATCTGCCATTTCGAACGATTCTGATGCGGCCGCATCCGCGGCCTGAACCTTGGCATCCCGGTTGCTTATCGGTCGCAGGAGCGAGCAACAGCCATGATCATTTGTTCCTGCAACGTCATCAGCGACACCGCCATCCGCGACATCGTCACGGCGGCCGACATCACCTTCGGCTCACCGGCGCAAATCTACGATTGTCTCGGTTGTTCGGTTCAATGCGGGCTCTGCTCGCGCTCCGTGAAGCGGATTCTGGACGAGCGGCAGGGCGAAACCGCCGCCGCTTCAGTCTGGCCGGTGCATCCCGAGCCTGCGCCCTGCGCGCTGATGTCGGTGGCGTGAGGCGATCACGGCATGCGACGTGTCGGATCGCATGCTGTCGGATGTCGGACAAATCGGACAAGCCGCGCGACGGGAGCGCAACGCTATCCATTGAATTGGACGGCCGCCGCGATCGCCGTTCGAGACAGTGAGCCCTTCGCGGGCTCTCGGCGCAGAGCGACGCCTCAGATGAACGGCTTACCGCCGGTGACGGCGACCGTCGTGCCCGACGTGTAGCTCGACAGCGGGTCGGCCAGCATCACATAGGCAGTGGCGAGCTCGGCCGGCTGGCCGGCGCGCTTCATGGGCACCTGCTGACCGAACGATGTCACCTTCTCCTCCGGCATCGTGGAGGGGATCAGCGGCGTCCAGATCGGACCGGGCGCCACCGCGTTGGCGCGGATGCCCTTGTCGGCGAGGATCTGAGCAAGGCCGCCGGTGAAATTCTGAATCGCGCCCTTGGTCGTGGCATAAGCCAGCAGACTGGGGTTGGGCATGTCGGAATTGACCGAGGCCGTATTGACGATCGCGCTGCCGGGCTTCATGTGCGGTACGGCCGCCTTGGTGAGATAGAACATCGCGTGGATGTTGGTGCGGAATGTCATCTCCCATTCGTCGTCAGAGATATCGCCGATCTCGCTGAAGGTCGCCTGATGCGCGGCGTTGTTGACCAGGATGTCGATGCCGCCGAGTTCGTCCACGGCGCGCTGGATGACCGCCCTGCAATGTGCGGAGTCCTGGATGTCGCCTGGCATCAGAACCGCCTTGCGGCCTTCCTTCTCGATCAGCCGCTGCACCTCCCTGGCATCGTCATGCTCCTCGAGATAGGCGATCAGGACGTCGGCGCCCTCGCGCGCATAAGCGATCGCGACCGCGCGGCCGATGCCGCTGTCGCCGCCGGTGATCACCGCCTTCTTGCCGCTGAGCTTGCCGGAGCCTTTGTAGCTGGTCTCGCCATGATCGGGCTTCGGCCGCATCTTGGCCGTCGTGCCCGGCATGACCTGTTGCTGCGGCGGAAAGGGCGGCGCGGGATCGTGGTCCGACATCAAAGCTCTCCTTGTGGGTGATGCAGATTCAATCGCAGCACCGAACCGGCGTTCCTGCAGCCCATCAGGTCGAGGCAGCGTGGCCGCCGCACGGAACGCGCGCGCCTCCGCGCGCATTGCCGTCCACGTGCTAGGCGAGAAGGACCATGCCATGGCGAAGGACCTGCCCATCAACGGACGCGAGCCGGATCGCTCCGAGGACGACATCCAGCGTGATCAGCTCGGCTCCCGCGGCATCCCCGGCGCGAAGGATCCGGCGACGATGACGCCGCAGCGCGACAAGAAGATGCCTGATGATGCCGATCCCGGACATCCGGCGTGATGCCACTGCAGTCGGGAAGAGCTGATCCGTGAGGACCTGACAACTCTCAGCCCATGGCAAGCAGCCATGGCAAGCCATCGAGGTGACGCTTGCACACCTCGCCTCAATGGGTGTTGCTCTCCGCCCATTGCTCGAGGTCCTTGGCTGCCTCGGAGCGCTGTTCTTTTTCCGGCTTCTCGGCCCAGGGCTTGTCGGTCTGCTTCATCGATCCCCAATCGCTCTCCTGGCGCGGGTTGTCTTTCGGCGTTTCCTTGCTCATCGCGGGTCCTTCCAGTTTATGATGTTCACCCCGGCAGAATTGTCTCTGGGGGTGCCGTGGCCTTGTCGTGCAGCTCGTCAGTCTCGCGGATATCGCGTTCAGCCTGAAACCAGAACTCATCCTCGCGACCGTCGGGACGCCCGGCCTGTTCCCACAATTGATGGGCACGCGCGCGAATCCTGTCCTGCAAATCCGTTTCGCTGGTCTGGTCCATGATGCTCCTCGCCTGAGACGCGCGCCCCTCTCCGGGGCTGGAGGGAGAGGAAGCGCGCAAGGCCATGACCGCCGCATGACCGGGGGAGCAATGACCGGCGGCAAGCGAAGTTCCAACATGGCAGCGCACGCGACGACAGGCAGCACCCGCGGATCTCAAGGGTGATTGATGTCGGTCACGCAGATAATCAGCTCAGATTGCCGGGCATGAAGCAGCGGATCGAGGTACCGAGTGTCCCCTTGATCGGCCACACCATCGTACGTCCCGCGCGGTTCGGCTCGGTGATGACGGCGTCGTCGGGCACAACGATCCATTCGCCGTCGAGCCGCACCCGGTAATGCGTGCCCTGCAGATCCCAATCGGGGTCGGACAGAGCCAATCCATCCGCGTCCGAGCAGCACGGCCCGCGCCCGCTTTTCAGGCTGTCGAACCAGCCCTTGAGTGGCGAGTTGGCAAAGCGGCCGTCATCGCGCGCGACGGCATGGTTGACGGACAGCGCAGCCAGCATGGCTGCGCCGTTCAGCGCAAGCAAGGTTCTCGTCATCGGATCACCGCAAGCAACCGGCGCGTGCTCAGAACTGTGGCTCGCGCGGATCGAACGTCGCCCGTTGAAATGCCCCGCCGGCGGGTTCGTTCCTACGTGCCGAACTCACGCCGCGTCGGCCGGCACCATCGCCTCGATGGTGACGCCGGTGCCGGTCGAGGCCACCGTCAAGGTGCCGCCGAGCGCCAGCAGCCGCTCGCGCATGCCGGTGAGACCGAAGCCGAGCTTGTGCTCGGGCGCGAGACCGCGGCCGTCATCGCGGACGCAGACCCGCGTATAGGTGCGCCGCTGCCCCGCCGCCACCTGCTGCTGCGGCTCGATGGTGACATCGACCGAGCTCGCCTCGGCATGGCGGAACACATTGGTCAGCGCCTCCTGGACCACGCGATAGACCGTCAGCTCGGCGGTCTCGTTGCTGCGGATGCCGGGATCGGTGAATCTGGTCTCGATCGCGACCTCAGGCCGGGACTCCCGCCACAGCCGCACCAGGGCGCCGAGCGCCTCGCGCAGGCCGAGCTCGGCAAGACCGACCGGGCGCAGCCGCTCCAGGATGCGGCGGTTGAACTGCTGCACCGCGTTGACCTGGTCGAGGATCGCCTGGCCGTGCCGGCGCATGGCGGCGACGTCGAGCGTCCCGCTCTCCGGCAGCCGCATCAAAGCGCTGGCATGCGCGCGCAGTGCGAACAGATGCGGCCCGAACTCGTCATGCAACTCGCGCGCGATCTCCTTGCGCTCAAGATCCTGCAGCGACACTGTCCGCTCGGCCAGACGGCGTTTCTCCTCCACGGCTTCGCCGAGCGCGCCAGCGAGATGGTTGAGCTTGGCGCAGAGCGCCGCAAGCTCCGGCGCGCCGCCCGGCTGCACCCGGGCATCATAGGCGCCCGCCTCGATCCGGCTCATCGCCTCCGACAGATCCGCCAGCGGCGCCAAAGCGCGGCCGACCACCAGCATCGTGATGCCGAAGATCGCCACCGCGATCGCCGAGCCGACGACCAGCTGGGTCGTGATGCCGTCCCAGATCTCGGCGATCTCGTCGTCCGGATGCGACGTGATCACCAGCGTCTCGGCCCGTCCCGCCACCAGGACAGGCATGCTGACCGAGGTCTTGTCCGGATGCACGAGCGCGATGAACCAGCTCGGCGCCGCACGGGCCGGCTCTCCGGGAGGCGGCGACTGACCGGGCATCGCCTGCCGGCGCACGCTCACATGGCGCAACTGACCGAGATCGCCGACGATCCGGTCAAGCCGGGCGCCCGGGTCCGGCGCCTCATTGACCTCGTCCATGATGGTCTCGACGAAGGCGCGGGTCAGGCGGATCACGCTCTGATCCTCCGCCAGGACGCGCGGCGCCGCCTCCAGCACGAGACGGCCGATGTTGATGGCGAGCCCCAAGGTCAGCACCAGCGCGAGCAGCACGTTGATACGGGTCCGCAACGACCAATTCTGCCACATTATCTCCGCCCCGCCGCCATCCCGTTCATACGCACTCACATTGACAGACAATTCCGTCGGCGATCTAATTGCAACATGATGCAACATCGCGCAGCATGCATCCATGATGCATCGCAACAATGACGCGAGGCGGAAAGTCCGGGACCCCAAGGCCATGCGCGTACTGATCGTGGACGATCATCCCATTGTTGCGTCGGGGTGCCGTGCCCTGCTGTCAACCGATCCGGATCTTGAGCTGCTCGAAGCTTCGGATGCCGAGAGCGGCGAGGCGAGCTTCGTGGCGCGGCGGCCGGATGTCAGCGTCATCGACATCAACCTGCCGACCGTGTCGGGTTTTGAACTGGCGCGGCGCATCCTGGCGCATGAGGCCAGCGCCCGGCTCATCATGTTCAGCATGAACGACGACCCGGTGTTCGCGGCCCGCGCCATCGATATCGGCGCCAAGGGCTATGTCTCCAAGAGCGGCGATCCGAACGATCTTGCCGAGGCGATCCGCGAGGTCGCACGTGGCGGCAGCTATCTGCCACCGGCGATTGCGCGCAGCATCGCGTTTGCAGGCGCGACGGTGGCGCAGAGCCCGCTGGCGAAGCTGACGCCGCGCGAACTCGAAATTCTCCGCCTGCTCAGCGCCGGCAAGAGCCTGTCCGAGATTGCCTGGCTGATCCACTCATCCTACAAGACCGTTGCCAACACCTCGTCGATCATCCGCCAGAAGCTCGGCGTGAGAACGTCCGGCGAGCTGGTGCGCCTGGCCATCGAGAACGGCGTGGCCTGAGTTGCGTCGATTGAACCATTGACCAAGGTTGGCGACATGCTGCGCCAGCCGCCCTGACATCATCGCTCAACAGTCATCGCTCAACAGGATGCTTCCATGACGCTCACGACCGTCTCCCAGAACAAGGCCCATGGTGGCATCCAGGGCGTGTACCGGCACGCCAGCCAGGAGACCAAGACTGAGATGACGTTCTCGGTGTTCGTGCCGGCGCATGATGCGGGCGCGAAACTGCCGGTGGTCTGGTATCTCTCCGGCCTGACCTGCACTCCTGCCAATGTCACCGAGAAAGGCGAGTTCCGCGCCGCCTGCGCCGAGCTCGGCCTGATCTTCGTCGCCCCCGACACCTCGCCGCGCGGCGACGGCGTGCCCGGCGATCCCAACAATGCCTATGATTTCGGCCTCGGCGCCGGCTTCTATGTCGATGCGACGCAGGAGCCGTTCGCGAAGAACTATCGCATGTGGAGCTACGTCACCGAGGAACTGCCGAGCGTGGTCGCGGCCAGTTTCCCGATCGATCCGCGCCGGCAGTCGATCATGGGCCACTCGATGGGCGGCCATGGCGCGCTCACCGTGGCGTTGCGCAACCCGGACCGCTACCGGGCGGCCAGCGCGTTCGCGCCGATCGTCGCGCCCTCCCAGGTGCCGTGGGGCGAGAAGGCCCTGGGCGGCTATCTCGGCGCGGACAAGGCGGCCTGGCGCAAGCACGATGCCGTGGCGCTGATCGAGGACGGCGCCCGCCTCTCCGATCTGCTGGTCGATGTCGGCGATGCCGACCAGTTCCTGGCGCAGCAGCTGCGGCCCGAGCTCCTCAAGGCCGCCTGTGAGAAAGCCAACATCCCGCTGCTGCTGCGCAAGCAGGACGGCTACGACCACAGCTACTACTTCATCTCCACCTTCATGGGCGACCATCTGCGCTGGCACGCGGCCCGGCTCGGGCGCTGACACCAGCGCGCACCTGATTTGCCCGGCGGGCGCGATGACGTGCGCGCCGGGCTCGCTTGTGGTCGCCGCCGGTCTCGTTTCAGCTGCGCGCAGACCGTAATTTCGGCAGGCCGCGCAACGCCATCAGCCCTGTCCAGTTGGCGGACGAAAAAGATTAAACTTTCGGTTTTTCCAAAAACATGATTGTGTAGCCCCATCCCGCCTCGTCGAGAGGGCGTATCGCGGTCGTCACGAACGTGGAGGTGGGGATGCGGTGGACGCCGGCGGCGCGCAGCATGGTCGGGGCATAACATGTCCAGGAGCATGTGGACGAACACGTCACGGCGTACGGCCAAGTCGCGCGGTCCTGAGCATCCCGAAGCCGATGCCCCCGCGGCGGCGCGCGATCAGCGTGCTGTCGCGCACGGTGACCAGAAAGCCCGGCGCACCGGGGAGCACGCGAAGCAACCGTGAAAACCATCGCGCAGGGAGGGCCGGGATGTTCCCAGCCGAACCTGTGGTACCTGCCGCCTGCTTTTGTCTTCGCAGGCGGGCCATGGGGGCGGCAGGCTCCCGGCCTTCCCTGCGCCTCTCTGGTTTCCGAGGGGCGATCGATACGCACAGCTCGGGCGTCGTCCGCCGCGAGGATGCAGCCTCATGCCTGTCAATGCCATGGTCGATCAGATCGACGCAACATCGGGGCCTCATGGTTCGAGACACGCCGTCGCGTGCATCGATGGTGTGGCAGGCTTCAGCGCGCGGCGCTCCTCACCATGAGGATCGGGCACCCAAATCGACGCGGCACATGGGCCATGACCCGCGTACTCATGGAGAGGGGCTCGGCAGCAGTTTCGGCGAGCAATGTCTTGGATTTCGCCGCGCACTCACGCCTCATCCTGAGGAGCCCGCCTTTGGGCGGGCGTCGCGAAGGATGGCCACATCCACCGGCCGGGCGATGCCCTCGTCGCCTATTGCGCCTGCGGCGCGCCGTAGTTCGGCGCCAGGAGGCGATTGCGGACCAGCCAGGCCATGGTGCGCGTCCAGGACTCGTCGGTATTGCCGCGCATGTCGGCGGTCATGGCCGCGACCGGCTGGCCGGTGTGAGCGTCGCGCAAATAGATGTTCATGTTGAGGATCAGATTGGACACTTTCTGCACCGTCCCGGTCATCGCGAGATCGGCCCCGAGATCGGCAGCGAGCTTGACGTCACAGCCGCCGCAGGCCTGCAGATTGCTATGGTGCGCCGCATCGTTAACAGGGCCGATGTCGAGCACGCGAAATTGTCCGGAGTCGCGGAGCGCGGCGCGGAGTTGCTCGCCCGCCTGGGCCAACCGCCGCTGCTCGTCCTGGCGCGGGCCCTGCACCTCGCCCTGCAGGCTGCTGTCGATCAGCTCGAAGTCGAAGACGGCCACCTTGGGCGGCTCGGCATGCACAGATGCTGCTGAGATGAGGAGCAGCGACGCGAGGACGAAGGCGAGTTTCAAGGTCGTGATCCGAAATGATGCCACAGCGGCCAAAAGCGGGGTTGAAAGCTAGGCCAATTCGGTCATCTTGCAACATGAAACCTCGCCAAGACAGGACGGGGAACAATGGGAGGACTTGTGGTCCTGGGAGTTCTGGCCCGATGCCTGATCGGCGCGATCGGCCTCTTTGCGACCGCGGCGCACGCCGCGGAGCCCGTCGACATTGCGATCGGCTATCTCGGCCGCGCCGGCGTGCCGCAGACCTTGTCGCCGCTCGACCAGCCGGCGCCCGATGACGGCGTGGCCGGCGCGCGGCTCGCCATTGAGGACAACAACACCACCGGCAAATTCCTCAACCAGCGCTTCACCCTGATCGATCGTCGCGTGAAGGACGACGAGGACGCCGCACAGGCCGCCAATGAGCTGGCCGGCAAGACCGGCTTCATCCTCGCCGACCTGCCGGCCGATACGCTGCTCAAGGTTGCTGATGCCTTGCGCGGACGCGGCACCACCCTGCTCAATGTCGGTTCAACCGACGATCGGCTGCGCGAGCAGGATTGCCGCGCCAACGTGCTCCATGTCGCGCCGACGCGCTCGATGCTGGCCGATGGCCTGGCGCAATATCTGGTCTGGAAGCAATGGAAGCGCTGGCTGCTCGTCACCGGCTCACATGACAATGACAAACTGTTCGCCGACGCGCTGCGCCGCGCCGCCACCCGCTTCGGCGCCAAGATCGTCGAGGAGCGCAGCTTCGAGGACACTGGCGGCGCCCGCCGCACCGATTCCGGCGTCACCCTGATCCAGCGCCAGATGCCGGTGTTCACGCAGAAGGCGCCGGCCTATGACGTCCTCGTCGCCGCCGATGAGAGCGAGGTGTTCGCCAACTATCTGCCCTACCGCACCTGGGATCCGCGCCCGGTCGCCGGCTCCGCGGGACTGCGGCCCACCAGTTGGGACCCGGCGCAGGACCAATGGGGCGCGACGCAGTTGCAGAACCGCTTCATGAAGCTGGCCTCGCGCCGCATGGACGCCCTGGACATGCAGGCCTGGATGGCCGTGCGCATGGTCGGCGAGGCGGCCTCTCGCACCAATTCCGGCGACGCCAAGGCGATGGCCGACTACCTCAAGGGCCCGAACTTCACCATCGCCGCCTTCAAGGGCACGAGGCTCTCCTTGCGCGACTGGAACCTGCAACTGCGCCAACCGATCCTTTTGGCCGACGGCCGCATGATCGTCTCGGTCTCGCCGCAGGAAGGTTTCCTGCACCAGGTCTCCGAGCTGGACACGCTCGGCGTCGACCGCCCCGAAACCAAGTGCAAGCTGCAATGATGTCGGATCTGATCATGCTGATGAAGATGTTGAGTCCGACACGCTGGAAGCGTTTCCATTGGCAGGGTGACCGGTATGGATCCGTCCGCCAGGCAATGACCAACGACGACGCGAGCGCGATGCCCGCCTCTCCCCGCCTGCGGGGAGAGGACGGATTGCATCGGAGATGCAATCCGGGTGAGGGGGGCTCTCCGCACGCCGTGCTCACGGAGACGGCCCCTCTCCCCGTGAAGACCGGGGAGAGGGAGCGCACCGTCCGTGCCGCGAGATCTCGAATTTATCTTACGAAGGGCCGAATGAGAGAATTGTGCCGCAGGCAGTTCGCCAGGGGCCTGCGACTGGCAGCCGGCCTGCTCGCCGCCGCGCTGTTGCTGGCGCAGGCATCCCCCGCCTCCGCCTATGTCGCCTTCGTCTCCAACGAGAAGGGCAACACGGTCTCCGTCATCGACACCGACACCTGGACCGTGACCAAGACCATCAAGGTCGGCCAGCGGCCGCGCGGCATCGCGTTCACCCGTGACGGCAAGTTCGTGATGGTGGCGGTCGGCGACGACGACACGATCCAGGTGATCGATGCCAAGAAGATGGAGGTGGTGGACACCCTGCCCTCCGGTCCCGATCCCGAGCTGTTCGCGCAGGATGCGGCCGGCAAGACGCTCTATGTGGCGAACGAGAACGACAACACCGTCACGGTGCTCGACCTCGAGAAGCGCGTCCGCATCGGCGACGTCCAAGTCGGCGTCGAGCCGGAAGGCATGATGCTCAGTCCGGACGGCAAGATCCTGATCTGCACCTCCGAGACCACCAACATGGCGCATTTCATCGACACGGCGACGCGCAAGATCGTCGCCAACGTGCTGGTCGATGCGCGGCCGCGCTATGCCGAGTTCAAGACCGACGGATCGGAGCTGTGGGTCTCGGCCGAAATCGGCGGCACGGTCTCGATCATCGATCCGGCCAAGCGCGAGGTCACCGGCAAGATCAAGTTCGCCGTGCCGGGCCTGCGCAGCGAGGCGATCCAGCCGGTCGGCATCAGCCTGACGAAGGATGGCAAGACCGGCTTCGTCGCACTCGGCCCCGCCAACCGCGTCGCTGTCGTCGACGGCGCCACGCATGAGGTGAAGAAATATCTCCTGGTCGGTCAGCGCGTCTGGCACATGGAGTTCACGCCCGACGAGAAATATCTGCTCGTCACCAACGGCGTCTCCAACGACGTGTCGGTGATCGACGTGGCGGCGCAGAAGGTGATCAAGACCATCCAGGTCGGCGAACTGCCCTGGGGCATCACGATTGCACAACCATGACGCTCAACGCACCCGCTCTCGATTCCACAACCTCGGCACCACAGCCGACGTCCAATCAGGTGCCAGCGCTGTCGGTCGCTGGCGTCAGTCATTCCTACGGCGCCCGCAAGGCGCTCAACGATGTCAGCTTCGCGGTGCGGCCGGCAAGCTTCACCGCCCTGCTCGGCCTCAACGGCGCTGGCAAGAGCACGCTGTTCTCGCTGATCACCCGCCTGTTCGCGGTGCAGACCGGGCATATCGGCATTTTCGGCCATGACATCGGCCGCACGCCGGGCGAGGCGCTGCGGCTGCTTGGCGTCGTGTTCCAGCCGCGCACGCTCGATCTCGATCTGTCGCTGACCCAGAACCTGCTCTATCACGCCGCGCTGCATGGCATAGCGCGCCGCGAGGCCCGCGCGCGCAGCGCGGAGCTGCTCGCGCGGATCGGCCTCGCCGACCGCGCTGGCAACAAGGTGCGCGATCTCTCCGGCGGCCAGATGCGCCGGCTGGAGATCGCCCGCGCCCTGCTGCATCGGCCACGGCTGTTGCTGCTCGACGAGGCGACGGTCGGGCTCGACGTCAAGGCCCGCGCCGATATCGTCGGTCATGTCCGCCAGCTCGTCACCGAACAGGGCATCGGCGTGCTCTGGGCGACGCATCTGTTCGACGAGATCGCCGCGACCGACGATCTCGTCGTGTTGCATCAGGGCCGCGTCCTGGCGCGCGGACCGGTGCCGCAGGTGATCGCCGAGGCTGGCGCGGCGGATGTCAATGCGGCGTTCGCGCGGCTGACGACCCAGGCCAGTCCGTCCAGTGTCAATCCGGTCAGTGTCAATCCGGCGCGGAGTGCGGACGCATGACCCTCACCACCATTCATCCCGCCACGCCGACCCGCAGCGGCTTTTCCGCCGGCGAGTATATCACCTGCCTCACCGGCATCGTCTGGCGCGAGGGCTTGCGTTTCCTGCATCAGCGCGAGCGTTTCGTCTCGGCGCTGGTGCGACCGCTGGTCTGGCTGTTCATCTTCGCCGCCGGCTTCCGACAGGTGCTCGGCATCTCGATCATCACGCCTTACGAGACCTACATTCTCTATGAGGTCTATATCGCGCCAGGCCTGATGGCGATGATCCAGCTGTTCAACGGCATGCAGTCGTCGCTGTCCATGGTCTACGACCGCGAGATGGGCAATATGCGCACGCTGCTCGTCAGCCCGCTGCCGCGCGGCTACCTGCTGTTCTGCAAGCTGCTCGCCGGCACCGCCGTCTCCGTGCTGCAGGTCTATGCGTTTCTCGCCATCGCCTGGTTCTGGGACATCACACCGCCGCCGATGGGCTACCTCACGGTGCTGCCCGCCCTGATCCTGTCCGGCCTGATGCTCGGCGCGCTGGGCATGCTGATCTCCTCCGGCATCAAGCAGCTGGAGAATTTCGCCGGCGTGATGAACTTCGTGATCTTTCCGATGTTCTTCGCCTCCTCGGCGCTCTACCCGCTGTGGCGCGTCGAGGAAGGCAGCCCCTGGCTCGCTTATCTCTGCGAAGCCAATCCATTCACCCATGCGGTCGAGCTCATTCGCTTCGCCCTCTACGGCAAGTTGAACTGGGTCTCTCTGGCCGTGGTCGGCGGCTGTACGGCCGTGTTCATGATCGGCGCGATCCTGGCCTACGATCCGTCGCGTGGTTTTGTCAGGCGTGGTCCCGGAGGCGAGGCATGAGGTCGAGAGCTGTGTTGGCGGGGATCGTGCTCATGGCGGCGTCGGCCGCGCCTGCCCTGGGCGCCGATCCGCGCTATCCCGACTGGCCCTGCCCGCAGGCCAAGGTGCCGGAGATCTCGATCGCCGCGGTCTGGTCGGGCCCAGCGATCGATGACGTCGGCACGAGTTGGAAGGACGACGCCAAGATCGCGGAACTTGTCGCCAAGCTCGCCGCGCGCCGCATCCCGCTGGAACAGGCGCAGAAGGACATTTCCGATTTCCTCACCGGCACAGCGGAAGAGAAGACCCGCAAGGGCAAGCTGCTGTTCGCAGGCCTGTTCGATACGCTGAACGCACAACGGACCTCGGTCATGAACGGCCTGGAGCGCGTCATGCGCAAGCAGCGTGAGGCGGTCGAGAAGGTCCGCGGCGACACCATTGCGCTGCAGGAGATGCAAAGCAGCGCGACGCGCGACGAGGCCAAGATCGAGGAGTTGGGCAATCAGCTCAACTGGGAGACGCGCATCTTCGAGGACCGCCGTCGCGTGATGAAATTCGTCTGCGAGGTCCCGACCGCCATCGACCAGCGCCTGTTCGCACTCGCCCGCGAGATCCAGCAGGACATGGAGTAGCTGCGGTGTCGTCGCTCGCCACAACAAGGGACCATGAGCGAGTGCACCGCCCCCTCCACGTCCTCATGCGCAGGCCTGACGCGCGCATCCACGTCTTTCCGCGTGGCACGACGTCGATGGCCGGGACAAGCCCGGCCATCACGAGCCAAACAACTGACGATGTGACGCGCGGTCACGAGCCGGGGCGCTCACTCCTCCGGCCGCGGCTCGGGCTGCGTCTGCTGCAACGGCAGGTCGGCGCGGGCCCAGCCGTCGGTCCCGTCGGGATACCAGGCGACGGCACGATAGCCATAGGTCAGCGCCCGCTTGGCGGCGTTCCAGGACATCCAGCAGTCCTCAAGACAGTAGAATACGAGCATGCGGCCGAGATCGCCGCCCGACGCCTGGGCCAGGCCGCGCTTCAAATAGTCCTCCGTCGCCGCCGCCAGCACGCCATAGCCGGTGTCCGGCAGCCAGATGCTGCCGGGAATGTCGAGACGCGGCTGCTCGCGCCAGACTGTGCCGACGGGGAGGCTTTTCGGCTTCGGCGGCCGCGGCAGGACATCGATAAAGGCCGCGGATTTCGTCCGCCAGATCGCTTCGGTCTCCGACGTGGACAGCACCCGCGCGCCGTTGAGCGTCGTCGGCACCGGCGCGCGGTAGTTCTCGGTGCGATAGCCGGGCGGCTCCGCCACGAGATCGTCAGCCCACGCGGCCACCGCGATCAGCAGCAGCGCGGCCGCCAGGACAATCGCGGTGAGCCGAACGATCATGGCTTCGCCGCAGCTTCGGCGGTGATCAGATGATTGCTCTCATCGAGCAGCGGCACACCGAAATCCAGCAGGATCTTGTTGATCTCGCCCTGGTTCTCCTGGATCAGCTTGTTGAGCTGCCGCCGCCAGTTCTGGTCGGCGCCGCGCACGCCCATGGCGATGCGGTAGATCAGCTTCGGGCCGGACGTCTCCTTGACCAACGGCGTCACGTGCAATTGCGGGTTTGCCTGCTTGGCGTAATAGCCGGCCATCGGGCCCCACAGCACGCCGGCATCGATCTCACCGGATTTCAGGTCGTTGATCATCGCCTCGGCCGACGAATCCACCCGGGTATCGATCATCAACGGATAGGGCTTTGCCGTCGGCATCAGCCCGGCGAGCGCCATGTTGGTCGCTGGCGGCGTGCCGGCCACGATGCCGATATGCTTGCCCTTGAGCTTGGGGTCTTCCAGCGTGGTGACATCGGCAAGATCGGAGCCCGGCTTGGTCACGATCGCATAGGCCGTCCGGTAATAGGGGCTCGTGCTCTGCACCAGATCATCCCCTTGCGGGAAGCCCATGATCACGTCGCAGCGATGCGAGCCGAGCGTCATGCGCACGAAACCCGTCGCCTGCGGGAAGAACGTGTAATCGACCTTCTTCTGCAGCTTGACGGCGAGGAACTCGGCGAGCTTGTTCTCGAAGCCTTCGCCCTTCTCGTTCGAGAACGGCAGGTTGCGCGGGTCGGCGCAGACCCGGAGCACCTTCGGGTCGACCAGCTCGATCGACAGGTCCAGCCCGTCATTGCTCTGCGCGTGAGACGCAACTGGTCCGAGCAGCGAGAGCCCCGCGGCCACAGCCAGCGAGCACGCGAGTTTGCGACGTTTCGTCATTGTTATTTCCATCCCTATGGAGCGCATCGAGGTATTTTTGGAAATGCTAGGCTGCCGGCCTCGCGCACGCAACAGCCCCTGTCATCGCGAAGAGTTGACCCCGTGCTGCACCGCAACGTCTGCAAGAACGAGAACACGATGTCTCATGCGAGCAAGGCCATCCGATGGTGACGCAATGGATCATCGCCATCATCATGGCGTGGGGCGCCGTTGCGCTCGGCGACGTCGCGCAGGCCGAGACACGGGAGCTTCCTGTCGAGGAGATCGCGTCCGGGGTGTTCGTCCATATCGGACAGACCGCGTTGATGACCGCGGAGAACGAAGGTGCCATCGCGAATGTCGGATTTGTCATCGGCAGCGATGCCGTTGCAGTGATCGATACCGGCGGCAGCGTCCGCGAGGGACGCGCTTTGCTGGCGGCGATCCGCGCCCGCAGCAGCAAGCCGATCCGCTACGTCATCAACACTCACGCCCATCCCGACCACATCTTCGGCAATGCCGCGTTCCAGGTGGACGACGCCCGCTTCGTCGGCGCGAAGAACCTGTCCCGGGCGATCGCCGTGCGCGGGCCGCATTACATCGAGGCCTTTCGTCGCTTGATGGGTGCCGAACTCATCGACGAGATCCGCCTGGTGCCGCCATCGCTTGTCGTCGAGGATCACCTGTCGCTCGATCTGGGCGGGAGGACTCTGACCTTGAAGGCCTGGAGTACCGCTCATAGCGACTGCGACCTGACCGTCACCGACGACGAGAGCGGGACGTTGTTTGCTGGGGACCTGGTTTTCCTGCGTCACATCCCCGTGATGGACGGCAGTCTGCGCGGCTGGATCGCGGACATCGCGGCCCTGGCGACCATCACCGCCGCGCGCGTGGTACCCGGCCACGGGCCGGTCAGCCCATGGCCGCTGGCACTCACCGACGAACGCCGCTACCTCGACACATTGGCCCATGACGTTCGCGGGCTGATCAAGGCGGGCAAGCCGATCGCCGAGGCCGCAGGCGCCGCCGGATCGGAACGCGGCAAATGGGAGCTGTTCGACGACTACAATGCCCGCAATGCCACCGCGGCGTTCTCGGAAATGGAATGGGAATGAGGCCGAGGACGCGTTATGATCGTTAGCTCAGCAGACCACTCTCGGAGGATTGTGCCATGATCGGGCTACGCCTGCCGTCCCTATCGTTTCTCAGCGCCGGGCTTCTTGGCGCAAGTCTCGCGTTCTGCTTCGCACCTGCGAAGGCCGCTGAGGGGTACGATCCATGGCCGGGGCTGGTCCAGGACGTCTTCAACAACAAGCCGATGCAGGACGGTGCCAATGTCCTCTCGATCGAGATGCCGGCCCGCGCCGAGGATGCGTCGGTGGTACCGGTCACTCTTCGCAGCAAGCTGTCGCCTGCCGATGAGCGCCGCATCAAGACCATCACGCTGGTGATCGACCAGAACCCGGCACCGATGGCGGCCAAGTTCACCCTCGGCGCGGACGCCAATGTGACGGCGATCTCGACCCGCGTGCGCGTCAACAACTACACGGATGTGCACGCTGTGGCCGAGCTGACCGACGGCCAGCTCTATGTCGTCAAGACGTTCGTCAAGGCCTCCGGCGGCTGCTCGGCGCCGGCCGCGAAAAACCCGGACGAGGCCAAAGCCCGTATCGGCCAGATGCGCTACCGGCAGTTCACGCAAGCTGGCGACGGCGCCACGAGCGGCATCCGCGAAGCGCAGGTCATGGTCGGGCACCCCAACAATTCCGGGCTGCAGATGGATCAGCTGACGCAGCTCTACATCCCCGCCTTCTTCGTCGATCAGCTGACCCTGTCACAGGACGGCAGCCTGGTGCTGTCGGTGGAGGGCGGCATCTCGATCTCGGAGGATCCCAACATCCGCTTCACCTATGTGTCGAACGGCGCCAAGCACTTCCGCGCCGAGGCCAGGGACACGCAAGGCCATGTGTTCGAGCATGAATGGCCGGCGGAGGGCTCAGGCACCTGATGGCATCGCATGGCCGCAAGGCGTCAGAAACACCTCACCTCGGCTTCGGCCTGGGCACGGCGGAGATCGTTGAGCGCGCTGGCGGCCTGCTCGGAAGTGCGGAACTGGGTGCCGAGATTGCTGCGCACCTGGGACATGCTGAGAACAGTTTCCGCGGTGACGTAACGCTCATAGGGAATGATCGACGCGATCACGTCGATCGAACAGGAGCACTGCGTGATCGATTGACGGGATTCGCCATTGGCCTTCATGCAGCCGAACACATATTCGGCGCGCGCGGAGGTCGGATAGTCGTTGAGCTCGTCGGCGCGAGCCGCCCCGCCCACGCCAATCAACGCAAGACAAACGGCGACAATCGGTCCTACCTGAACAACACAGCGCATCACAGTCCTCCGCAGCATCGCAGCCAAAGCTATGCTAAGGAAACGAGGCTGAAAAGAACACATCTCGAGGAAATGCAGACGGGCTCATGAGGCGGATCAGTCATTTCCAGATCAGTCATTTGTTGATCGCATTACTTGCCTGCGTCGGGCTGCCGGTCTCCGCGGGCTGCGCCACTGAGACCGTCAAGGTTGCAGTGCAAAAGACCGGAACCTTTGCCTGGGAACTGGCCGTCATCCGAGCCCATCAACTGGACAAGCAGGCCGACATTTCGATCGATGCCGTCGAGCTCGCAAGTCCCGAAGCCGGCAAGATCGCGCTACGCGCCGGCAATGCCGATATCATGGTATCGGACTGGTTATGGGTGTCACGCGAGCGTGCGCTCGGCGCGAAGCTGACCTTCACGCCCTATTCGAGTGCGCTCGGCGCCGTGATGGTCCCGGCAAACTCGCCGATCAAGACGTTGTCCGATCTCAAGGGGCGCAAGCTGGCGGTGGCCGGCGGTCCGCTCGACAAGAGCTGGCTGTTGCTGCAGGCCTCACTCAAGCGTGATGGGATCGATCTGAAGTCGCAGGCCGCGATCAGCTATGGCGCGCCGCCGCTGCTGGCCGCCAAACTGGCGGACGGTGAGATGGATGCGGGCTTGAACTACTGGAATTTCTGCGCGGCGCTGGAAGCCAAGGGCTTCCGCCGTCTGACCGGCGTCGAGGATCTCCTGGCTCCGTTCGGCGCCAAGGGCCGCACGGCCATGATCGGCTACGTTTTTGACGAGGACTGGGCCGGCAAGCATCGCGATCTCGTGGCTCGGTTCCTCTCCGTCACCGCCAAGGCCAAGGAGATCCTGGCGGCGTCCGATGCCGACTGGCAGACAATCGCACCGCTGACCGGCGCGCCTGACGACGCCACCTTGCGGGTCTATCGCGACCGCTACCGCGAAGGCATTCCACGCCGTCCCGTGGCCGAGGAAGAGGCCGACGCCCGCATTCTCTATGGAGTGCTCGCCGCGATCGGCGGACGCGATCTGGTCGGCCCTTCGCCCGAGCTCAGTCCCGGCACCTATTACAGGGCGGATGCGAGGGATTAGTGCTGCGACTGTTATCCTTTGCGCTTCTGCTGGCCACCTGGTGGATCGCCGCCGCCGTCGCCGGCAGCGTCAAGCTGCCGCCGCCATCGGCGGTGCTGGCGGTCGCGATCGCGGAATCGCAATCCGGCGCGTTGTTTCTGCATCTCGGCGCCACGCTGGCCCGCGTCACCCTCGCCTTCACGCTGTCGATGGCGATCGGATCGGCGCTCGGCTACTGGATGGGGCGCAGCCGGCTCGCCAATCGCCTTGGCGATCCCTGGCTGATCCTGCTGCTCAACCTGCCTGCCCTGGTGGTGATCGTGCTCGCTTACATCTGGGCGGGGCTGACCGAGGTCGCCGCCATCGCAGCGATCGCGATCAACAAGCTGCCGACCGCCGTGGTGACCTTGCGCGAGGGCGCCCGCGCACTCGATCCAGCGCTCGATGAAATGGCCAAGGTCTTCGCCTTTCCGCGCGGCCGCATCCTCCGCCACGTCCTGCTGCCGCAGCTCGCACCTTACATCGCGGCGGCGGCGCGCTCCGGCCTGTCGCTGGTGTGGAAGATCGTGCTGGTCGCCGAGCTGCTCGGACGGCCCAATGGCATCGGCTTCGAGATCGGCGTCGCGTTTCAGCTGTTCGACATTCCGCTGCTGCTCGCCTACTCCCTGAGCTTCGCCGCCGTGGTGCTGGTGATCGAAGCTGTCATTGTCCAGCCGGTTGAGCGGCGCGCATCAAGGTGGCGGCTCCGTGCAGCTTGATGTCGATATCAGCTCGAAGAGCTACACCAGCGCCAATGGCAAGCGGCAGCAGGTGATCGCCGGGATGACGTTCACGCTCCGACGCGGCGAGGTCGGGGTCGTGGTCGGCCCATCCGGCTGCGGCAAGAGCACGATGCTGCGGATCCTCGCGGGCCTCGATTCCGATTATCAAGGCAAGGTGTCGCAACCCGCCGGTGCGCGGCTCGCGATGGTGTTCCAGGAGCCCCGGCTGCTGCCGTGGCGATCGGTGGAGGACAATGTCCGGCTGGCGGCGCCTGACGTTGCGGAGGACAGGCTGTCTGCCATCTTCGCCGTGCTCGAGCTCGAGGGGCATCGCAGCCATTTTCCGGGCGAGCTGTCCCTCGGCCTCGCACGTCGGGCAGCGCTGGCACGGGCATTCGCGGTCGAACCGGACTTCCTGATTCTCGATGAGCCGCTGGCCTCGCTTGACGATGCTCTCGCCGCGCGGCTGCGCGAGGAAATTGCGACATTGGTGGCCTCGCGGCCGATGATTACGCTGCTGGTCACGCACAGTATGGATGATGCGGTCCGGCTCGGGGATCGTATCTTCCTGCTGTCCTCACGACCGGCCCGGCTGCTCCACACGGTCCCGATCGCCGTGCCACGTGCGCAGCGCAGCAACGAGCTCATTGCCGCGATCAAGGCCGATCTGGCGCGATTGGATTTTTCCGTGTCATAGTCATGGCAATGATCGAGATCGACCAGGGAAAACGCCATGAGAGCCGCAACTGCCGTCACGGCAATCACCATTCTGTCGAGCCTGCCGGTCGCGGTGCACGCGCAGAGCAAGGGCATCCGGCTCTGGAATCTGACGACGGCGACGATGACCGGCTTCCAGCTCTCTCCTGCTGGCGAGAACAAGTGGGGGCCGAATCAGACGCTGAACGACAAGGACAAGGAACTCGATCACGACGAACGGCTGAAGCTGACCGGGATCGAGCCGGGCCGCTATGATGCCAAGGTCAGCTATGCCGGCGACCGCCAATGCATCGTCCGCGGCCTCGACATCAAGGCCGAAGCCGTGATCTCGGTGGCCGACAAGGACTTGAAGGAGTGCACGAAGTAGGCAGGCGCCGGGCCGGCGTCAGGCCTTGTCGTTGCTGTGCGGGTACTCGCAGCGCCAGCGCACCGCGGTCCATTTCGGGTGTTCGCCGATCCATTGCGCGATATAGGGCGGCGCCTTCATCGCACATTGCTGCAGGGATGCGCCGCCATCGGCGAAATGGAGATGTTGCTCTTCGCATGTCGTCGGCGAGAGCACCGCACAGACGGTAATCACGAGATCTATCGGGCTCATGGCTCGGTCCTTCGATAAGCCTGATGCACACTACCTCAAAATACGACATCCGGCCGCATCGGTTTCTCTTTACGCCACAATTTGTCGAGGGAACCGCGGCAGAAGCACGTTCAAGCGGCGGATCCGGTCCTGGCGCTTGATCCGGGCGTGCGGATCGGCTGCAATGGCGGCGGTCGATCGACCTCAAGAAACGATTTTGGAGGAAGCAGATGCCCAAGGTTCTCGTGCTCTACAAGACCCCGAAGAGCGCCGAAGCATTCGACAAGCACTACATGAATGTCCACGTACCGCTGGCGAAAAAGATCCCTGGCCTCAAGACCTACGACATCAGCCGCGGCCCGGTGAATGGACCGGCGGGAGCCACCAACATTCACCTCGTGGCGACGCTGACATTCGATTCGATGCAGGCGTTGCAGGCGGGCATGGGCTCCGCCGAGGGAAAGGCTGCCGCGGGAGATCTGCCTAATTTTGCTGATGGCGGCGTCGACCTTTACATCTTCGACACCCAAGACGTTTAGGCGAACCGAACAGCAGATTTGGGCGAACGGAGATCGTCCGGGCGCTGGGCCGTTGATTGTTCTTCGGTCCGGTTGCCCGTGCCAGCGGACCGGAGGAGGCGTTCAAAACTGCTGGGCCGGTCTCATGAACAGTCCCCGACCGCTGAAAGAGCTACAAGCCTGAGCAAGAACAGGTCGAGGTCTTCACAAATTAAAGCAATAACAAACTAAGCTAATAACAGACCAAGGCAATCACAGTTCCGCCAAGCCAGTCCGAAGCGGATACCACGTCCGGTGGCTTGGCGGGTCGCTAATCGTTACTTGCGCGCCGCGCAAGCATACATGTTGATTTCCATGCCAACGGGCACTTCGACGATCTTCGGGGTCTTCCAGGCCATTTCAAACTCCCAAGTTCAGACTGTCATTGACTGGCGCCTTGCTCGCGCCGGCGATTAAGCTAGGGTCGGGCCTGTCGGAACGCAAGACGCCTGCCATCACAAGTCCCGAGCATATAAGTCGACAAGAAACTTACTCGCCTCTTAGTTGTTTCGACATCGCCGGACAGCCGGTATCGTGCCGGATTGTGGGCCGAAACGTGGTCGTACACGTCAAACATCGCAGTCACGCACAGCCAATCCGGATTTCTACCGCCGGCGCGCGATATGAGCTCAGCGACCGAGCGGCGCCCCGGTCAAGGCGCCGATCCCACGCTTGCTTCACCTGCCGCAGGCGGCGGGCCCCTCTCCTCCTCTCAGGCCCCTCCTGGCTGCACGTAACAGAACACGTAACGATTGCGACTGAGGAAGATGATGCCGTGACCCGTCGGATTGCCCTTGTCCCACTTCAATTTATGGGCAGGGACTTCGATTTCGGTCCCGGTATCGATGTGCGGTCGACCACGCGGCTCATCCGGACGGTCGTCCGTGATGGTCACGTAGGTCTTGCCGTCACGCACATGAATCTCGTCGGCGAAGTAGGCATCGGCTTCGCCACAACACGAGGCTGTCGGTACATCCGGTTGCATCAAAGCCTCGTACCACTGACGTAACGCGGGATCGACGGCTCCCCATTGGCCGAGATCACGTGCACTCGCACTCACCCAAAGGCAGCAAAGCATTCCGAGCCAAAGGATGGTTCGTTTCATCCGCCTACTCCTCTGTTGCCCCGGCAGAGGTCAAGAAGCAATGTTCATGCCGCAGCGCAACATCAGAGAGGTACCAAGATGCAGCAACATATTTGGCTGAACAAACAGCGGGTTACCTACGTGTTCCGGAGAGGATGAGGAGCGTTTCCCGATCGCTCGATGGCCACTGCCCACCTTTTCATATTGACGCTTCCCGATTTCGAGGGGAGTGTTGTTCCCGCAGCGTCAGAATAGGCGCGCATCAAAAATCTTGGAGGAAATGAATGAAGCGGATCGCGCTGGCCGCAGGCCTCGCCATCTTTGCATCACATGGTGCAAGCGCGCAGAGTGCCGATCAGTTGGTCAAGGGTGCCACTGATACGGCAAACGTCCTGAACTACGGGATGGGCTACAATCTGCAGCGGTTCAGCCCGCTCACGCAGATCAACAAAGACAACGCGAAGAACCTGGTTCCGGTGTGGAATTACAGCTTCGCCGATGACCGCAGCGAGGAGTCGCAGCCGCTCGTTTATCAGGGCGTGCTCTACGTCACGACTCACAACGCCACGATGGCGGTCGACGCCAAGACCGGCAAGCAGATCTGGAAGAGCAAGATCGACTATCCCGCCGAGACGCCGCGCGTCGTGTGCTGCGGCATCATCAACCGCGGTGCCGCCCTGTTCGACGGCAAGGTCTTCCGCACAACGCTCGATGCCAATGTGATCGCGCTCGATGCCAAGACCGGCAAGGAGCTGTGGCGTCAGAAGGCCGCCGACATCAAGGAAGGCTATTCGATGACCGTGGCGCCGCTGGTGGCGGACGGCGTCGTGATCACGGGTATCTCCGGTGCCGAGTTCGGGACCCGCGGCTTCATCGATGGCTGGGATCCGGCCACGGGCAAGCATTTGTGGCGTACCCACACCGTTCCCACTCCGGACGAGCCCGGCGGCGACACCTGGAAGGGCGACACCTGGAAACTGGGCGGTGGCTCGACCTGGATCACCGGCTCATACGATCCCGAGCAGAACACCGTGTTCTGGGGCGTCGGCAACCCCGGTCCGTTCAACGCGGCGGTGCGGCCCGGCGACAATCTCTACACCTGCTCGGTGCTCGCGCTCGACCCCAAGACCGGGAAGATGAAGTGGCACTTCCAGTTCTCGCCGAACAATCCGTTCGATTATGACGCGGTCGCGGAGATGGTGCTCGCCGACATGAACGTCGAGGGCAAGCCGACCAAGGTGCTGATGAACGCCAACCGCAACGGCTTCTTCTACGTGCTTGATCGCTCCAACGGCAAGCTGCTGGCTGCCAACCCCTATGTGAAAGTCAACTGGGCCTCCAGCATCGATCTGAAGACCGGCAAGCCGGTCGAGACCGATGTCACGCGTGATGCGCGCGAGGGCAAGAAGGTCACGGTCTATCCGTCGATCCTTGGCGGCAAGAACTGGCAGCCGATGTCGTTCAATCCGCAGACCGGACTGGCTTACGCCAACACCCTCGTCTTCGGCGGCCACTACAAGACCGAGCCTGCCACCTACAAGGCCGGCGAGTGGTATCTCGGCATGGATCTGACCGATCTGTGGGATTGGCCGGAAGGTCCGCGTGGCCAGCTCAAGGCCATCGATCCCATGACCGGCAAGACCAAATGGGAGCAGCCGAGCGACATTCCGCGCTTCTCGGGCGTGCTGTCGACGGCCGGCGGCGTCGTGTTCTCGGGCAAGCTGACGGGCGAGTTCGAGGCCTTTGATGCCGACAGCGGCAAGAAGCTGTGGCAGTTCCAAACCGGCTCGGGCATCGAGGGGCAGCCTGTCACCTGGCAGCAGGATGGCGTTCAGTACGTCGCCGTCACCTCCGGCTATGGCGGTGTCTATTCCCTGTTCTCCGGCGACGAGCGACTGGCCAATGTGCCGGCGGGCGGCTCGCTGTGGGTTTTCGCGGTCAAGAACTGAGTTTGGACGCCCGTGAGACAGAACATGTTCATGAGAACGGCGGCGACCTTCGCCGCCGTCGTGGCGACCTCGAGCATCCTCTCGACCGCCGCCTTCGCCCAACAGGATGAGACTGCTGCACACGGCCAAGTGGACCTCGGCAAGACGACATTCGCGCAGAAATGTTCGCATTGCCATGGCCCGAACATGGTGAACTCCGGCACGGTCACACCGGACTTGCGCCGGTTTCCTGACGACCAGCCACGCTTCGTGACCACCGTGAAGCAAGGCAAGAACGGCCGCATGCCGCCATGGGGTGACATTCTCAGCGATGATGAGATCACCGCTCTTTGGGCCTATGTTTCGAGCCGGAGAGCGCAATGACGCGCCGTCTCGCTTGCTGGGTGGCCGCCTGCATGATTTCAACAATGTCGACAGCGGCTTCGGCCGCTGACGACGTGTTGCGCATCTGCCTGGACGAAAATCTTCCACCGCTCTCGGCGCATCATCGCGGTCAGCCAGGCAGCGGTTTCGATATTCTCCTCGGACAGGCGATCGCTGAACGTCTCGGCAAGAAGCTCGAAATCCAATGGTTCGAAAGCAAGCTCGACGAGGATTCCAGTCCGGCTCTGGAAGCCAATGCACTGCTTTCGGACGGCAGATGCGCGCTGCTCGGCAGCTATGCCTTCACCCAGGATGGACTGGTCCAACCCGGCGTCAAGACGGCCAAGCTGCCGGATTTCGATGGCGCGACGCGTGACGATCGCCGGCGCCGCATCCCGCTGGGCGCCTTGATACCGAGCAAGCCCTATCTGTTCTCGACACTAACGGTCGTTCTCGGACCTGCGGCAGCACAGCGCCGAATCAACGACATTGGAGATCTCGCTGGGCTGCGCCTCGGAATCGAGAGCGGCACATTGGCTGACGCGATCCTGATGACGTTCGACAAGGGACGGTTGATCGAGGACATCACCCATCTGATTCCGACGCGGGATGATTTGTTGGGGGCGCTTGAACGAGGCAAGTTCGACGCAACGCTGCTCGACAGCCGGCGCTTCGATGCCTATCGGGCCGCTCACCCTGAGACGAAGCTCGCCGGATCCGGCTATAGCTATCCAATCGGCGTGAACCGTGGCTATGTCGCGCTGTCCAGTTCGTCAGACCTGCTGACAGCTGTCAACAAAGTATTGTCGGACCTGGAAGCTGCCGGAACTCTGGCCGATCTTGGTCGGTCGGCGGGACTGACCTACCTGCCTGCACGCGAGCCGATCGTGCTCGGCGATGCCTTCCAGAAGATCATCCGGAGCGGCGCGCGCTGAAGCGCGTCGCGCCTGGACGCTCAGCGTGCTGCCGTCTTATGAACCGATGACGGCACGACGCCAAAATATTTGCGGAACACGCGGCTGAAATGGGACGAGCTCGAAAAGCCCCATGAGAACGCAACATCGGTGATGGTCTTGCCGCTCTGCGTTTCCAGCTCTTGCCGGCAATGTTGCAGCCGGGCTCGCCAGATGTAGTCGCTGACCGTCATGCCGCGATCGCTGAAGACCATGTGAAGGTAACGCTTGGTACAACCAAGAGCTGCCGAAATCTGATCGATGCAAAGATCCGGATCGCGCAGATGCTCGCGAATGAAGGCTTGCGCCCGGATGTAAACGGCCTCGGGCCCCGCACGGTCCAACATCCGATCGGCTTCCCGCAATGGCAACAACAACAGATCGATGAGCGATTCAGCGACGCTGGCCGCCGAGTTGGGCGACAGCCGAGTCGCCTCGTCAAAAGCGGCATGCGTCACGTCATGCGCGATCCGGCCCGTTCCGCTGCGCGCCGACAATTTGTACGCGGGCATTTTTTCGGACCGGAAGCCGCGCTCCTGCAGCAACTCCTTCGGCACGATGACGACATCGTGGCGCGTCAGCGCGGGGCTGACGATCGTGTGCGGCGACGAGACATCATAGGCAAGACAGTCGCCCGGTCCGATCTCGATCTGCCGGCCATCCTGCTCGAAATAGGAGACGCCATAGGTCTGGAACAGGATCTTGATGTAGGGATGTGCCGTATCTCGCGCTCGCGCATAGGTATGTGCGATGCGGTGCTGGCTGGCCTCGATCTGGCAGAGTTTCAGGCGCGAGACGGTGGTGAAATTGATGCGGCCTTCGAATGACGCCCCTTCCAACGGGTCGATATCGAAACGTCCGCAAAGATCGGTCAGTGCATCTGACCAACGTTGAATCTGGCTCTTCGGCGAGAACCCCGAAGTACTAAGCGAGCGGATCGTATCGGACATATTCATCCACCGATTCATGAGCGAAACGCAACGGGTCCGCCGCAGGACGGCGGACGAGATTGCAGCCGGATTACTCCCATTTTAAGGCCGCGCGAGCGTGCGCGGCAAATCGGTTCCAAAGATGTCCCCGGTGATCCTCCGCCTTCATGTCTGCAAGGTCAAGGGAAACATCAACCCCCGGTGGAACCACGGTGCTGCAAATTGATGCTACGCAACAAGAATGGGCCTCATGTTGCGGGCCAGCAAAGCAAAATCTCCTTCAAAATCTTCTGTTGGCTTCACTCTTGAGCAAGCGCTTTTCTCTATTGGGCAAGTTTCCCGATCCGGAAGGGGATAATCAATGATGCCGAAAACGAATACTGGGCCGCGCAATGCGGAACCTCAGTTGAACCCGGGAGGAAAGACGATGCGAAAGGTACTACTCGCAACTTGTCTGACGTCAGTCGCGGCGCTTGCCGCGGGTGGCGCATGGGCCAGCGAAGAGCTGGTCAAGATGTCGGCCAACCCGAAGGACTGGGTGATGCCGGCAGGAGATTACGCCAACACGCGTTACTCCAAGCTCAACCAGATCACCGCCCAGAACGTCGGCAAGCTGCAGGTCGCGTGGACCTTCTCCACCGGCGTGCTGCGCGGCCACGAAGGCGGCCCGCTCATCGTGGGCAACATGATGTATGTGCATACGCCGTTCCCGAACAAGGTGTATGCCATCGATCTGGCGCAGGACAACAAGATCGTCTGGCGGTACGAGCCGAAGCAGGATCCGAACGTCATTCCGGTGATGTGCTGCGATACGGTCAATCGCGGCGTCGCCTATGGCGACGGCAAGATCTTCCTGCACCAGGCCGACGACAAGCTGGTGGCGATCGACGCCAAGACCGGCCAGCACGTCTGGACCGCCGTCAACGGCGATCCGAGCAAGGGCCAGACCGGCACCTCCGCTCCGCTCGTCGTCAAGGACAAGGTCCTGGTCGGCACCTCCGGCGGTGAGTTCGGCGTCCAGTGCAGCATGACCGCTTACGACATCAAGAGCGGCAAGCAGGTCTGGAAGGCCTACTCCGAAGGTCCGGATGACCAGATCCTGTTCGATGCCAACACCACCTCGCTCGGCAAGCCGGTGGGCAAGGACTCGAGCCTGAAGACCTGGCAGGGCGATCAGTGGAAGACCGGCGGCGGCTGCACCTGGGGCTGGATCTCCTATGATCCGCAGCTCGACATGGTGTATTACGGCTCGGGCAACCCCTCGACCTGGAATCCGAAGCAGCGCCCAGGCGACAACAAATGGTCGATGACGATCTTCGCGCGTGCGGCCGATACCGGCGTGGCGAAGTGGGTCTATCAGATGACGCCCCACGACGAGTGGGACTATGACGGCGTCAACGAGATGATCCTGTCGGACCAGGCGATCAACGGCCAGCCGCGCAAGCTCCTGACCCACTTCGATCGTAACGGTCTCGCCTACACCCTCGATCGCACCAATGGCGAGTTGCTGGTCGCCGAGAAGTACGACCCGAAGGTGAACTGGACCACCGGCGTCGACATGGACAAGAACTCTGCGACCTACGGACGTCCGAAGGTGGTCGATCAATACTCGACCGACAAGCAGGGCGAAGACGTCAACACCAAGGGCATCTGCCCCGCCGCGCTCGGCACCAAGGACGAACAGCCCGCCGCCTATTCTCCGGACACGCAGCTGTTCTATGTGCCGACCAACCATGTCTGCATGGACTACGAACCCTTCAAGGTGAGCTACACTGCAGGTCAGCCCTATGTCGGTGCGACGCTGTCGATGTATCCGCCTCCGGGTGAGAGCCATATGGGCAACTTCATCGCCTGGGACGGCAAGACCGGCAAGATCGCCTGGTCGAACAAGGAGCCGTTCTCGGTCTGGTCGGGTGCGCTCGCAACCGCTGGCGGCGTGGTGTTCTACGGAACGCTGGAAGGCTACCTCAAGGCTGTCGATGCCAAGACGGGCAAGGAGCTCTACAAGTTCAAGACTCCGTCCGGCATCATCGGCAACGTCACGACCTATGAGAACGGTGGCAAGCAGTATGTCGCCGTGCTCTCGGGTGTCGGTGGCTGGGCCGGCATCGGTCTTGCGGCGGGCCTGACGGATCCGACCGCCGGTCTCGGTGCGGTCGGTGGCTACGCAGCGCTGAGCAACTACACCGCTCTCGGCGGCACGCTCACCGTGTTCTCGCTCCCGCAACAGTGAGCTGACGGTCTGCTTCCGGCGCATGGACATGTCCATGCGCCGGTTCGCTACCCCCAAACTTAAGGGAAGACGCCCTTGCGTAAGATCTGTTTTGCGGCCGCCACGGCTCTGAGCCTGGCAGCCGGCGGAATGACTGTCGTCGAAAAAGCCTGGGCGGAAGCCCCGGGCGACGCGACGGCCGTGAAATCCGAAGATGGGAAGTATTTCGATAAGGATGGGAATCCGACCTACAAGGTGACCGCCGACGGATCGGTCGATTGGTACACCTACTCCGGATACCGCCGCTACCACTCCGAATGCCACGTCTGTCATGGGCCCGACGGCATGGGATCGACTTATGCGCCCGCGCTGAAGGATTCGGTCAAGAACATGAGTTATGGCGATTTCCTCGGCGTCGTCGCGAGCGGCCGTAAGAACATCAGCACGGCCCAGGAGAACGTCATGCCCGCGTTCGGCGACAACCCGAACGTAGCCTGCTACATGGACGATCTCTACATCTACCTGCGCGCCCGCAGCAATGACGCGGTGGGTCGCGTTCGCCCGGCCAAGCACGAGGACAAGCCGCCAGCCTATACGGAAGCGGAAAACTCCTGCATGGGCAAGAAATGACTGACGACGGGGTCCGCGACCCGGGCAGCATCGCGGGCTCAAGAGAATGAAACAGGAGTTTAAGACATGAAGACGCGCGCCGCGGTCGCTTTCGAAGCCAAGAAACCGCTGGAGATCGTCGAGGTTGACCTCGAAGGACCGAAGGCCGGTGAAGTGCTGGTCGAGATCAAGGCGACCGGCATCTGCCACACGGATGCCTATACGCTGGATGGTTTCGACAGCGAAGGCATCTTCCCGTCGATCCTCGGCCATGAGGGCGCCGGCATCGTGCGCGAGGTCGGTCCCGGCGTGACCTCGGTCAAGCCCGGCGATCATGTCATTCCGCTGTACACACCGGAGTGCCGCCAGTGCAAGAGCTGCCTCAGCCGCAAGACCAATCTCTGCACCGCAATCCGCGCGACGCAGGGCAAGGGCTTGATGCCGGACGGCACCTCGCGCTTCAGCTATAAGGGTCAGACCATCTACCATTACATGGGCTGCTCGACCTTCTCCAACTTCACCGTGCTGCCGGAGATCGCGGTGGCGAAGATCCGAGAGGACGCGCCGTTCGACAAGAGCTGCTACATCGGCTGCGGCGTCACCACCGGCGTCGGTGCGGTCGTCAACACGGCGAAGGTGGAGCCGGGCTCGAACGTGATCGTGTTCGGTCTCGGCGGCATCGGCCTCAACGTCATCCAGGGCGCCAAGATGGCGGGGGCCGACAAGATCATCGGCGTCGACCTCAATGACGGCAAGGAGGAATGGGGCCGTCGCTTCGGCATGACCCACTTCGTCAACCCGAAGAAGGTCACCGGCGACATTGTTCAGCATCTGGTCGCGCTCACCGATGGCGGCGCCGACTACACCTTCGACTGTACCGGCAACACCACCGTGATGCGCCAAGCGCTCGAAGCCTGCCACCGCGGCTGGGGCGAATCGATCATCATCGGCGTCGCCGAGGCAGGCAAGGAGATCTCTACCCGCCCATTCCAGCTCGTCACCGGGCGCGTCTGGAAGGGCACTGCGTTCGGCGGCGCGCGTGGGCGCACCGACGTCCCCAAGATCGTCGACTGGTACATGAACGGGAAGATCGAAATCGACCCGATGATCACCCACACGCTCAAGCTCGAAGAGATCAACAAAGGCTTCGACCTGATGCATGAGGGCAAATCGATCCGTTCCGTCGTCGTGTTCTGACCCCAAGCACGCAACCATGAGGAGGACTGCGCCATGACTGTCCACATCCACCCGTACGTCGACAACGGCGTCAAACAGGGAAGCGGCCACTTTGCCGGCGGCACCCTGGTCTGCAAGTGTCATGACCGGCCGGTGAAGGTCGCCGTCAAGGGCGACGTCGCCCACAACCACGCCTGCGGCTGCACCAAGTGCTGGAAGCCTTCCGGCGCGACCTTCTCGGTCATCGCCGTGGTTCCGCGGCAGAACGTCACGGTTCTGGAGAACGGCGACAAGCTCAAGATCGTCGATCCCTCGGCGGTCATTCAACGCTACGCCTGCACTGGCTGCGGCACCCACATGTACGGCCGGATCGAGAACACGGGTCACCCGTTCTACGGCCTCGACTTCATCCATCCCGAGCTGTTCCAGGAGCAGGGCTCGGCGGCCCCCGCGTTTGCCGCCTTCGTCTCCTCGGTGATCGAGTCGGGCGTAAAGCCGGAGCAGATGGGTGAGATTCGGGCTCGGCTGAAGGAACTGGGGCTGGAGCCCTATGACTGCCTGTCGCCGGCTCTCATGGATGCGATTGCCACCCATGTGGCGAAAGCAAAGGCGGCCTGACGGCCGCAGCAGACCAAGCGTATGAACTGAAGCGTTCCTTCCTGAAGACTTGGTGCCTCGCCTGCCCCACGCCGGCGAGGCATTCTTTTTCTGCCGTCGTTCTGAACCCGCGACCGCGCTTCGTAGCGACGCATCGCTTGATGTTCCGCGTTTGCATTGCAGCGGGCTGCACGCTCTGCCCTCGCCTGCCCTGACAGCACACGCGCCTGTGTAGACCGATGCCCATCCCGGTCTGCTATCATGAGTCGTTCTCCGACAATTCTCAATCAAGCCGGCGCGCGCAGCAGGGACATGTGGTCTCGCGCGCGTCCACCAAAGATCAGAACTGACGACCATTGGTCCGACAGAGCGAGGGCGAACATGATCAAGGTGAAAATCAACGGGCAGGAGCAGAGCTGGGATGGTGATCCGAGCCTGCCGCTGCTGTGGTATCTGCGCGATGAGCTCGGCCTGACCGGCAGCAAATATGGCTGTGGCCAGGCGCTGTGCGGTGCCTGCACCGTGATGGTCGACAAGGAAGCTGCGCGAGCCTGCATCACTGCGATCTCGGATGTGGCGGGGCGCGAGGTCACGACCATTGAAGGCCTGCATCCGACCGGCGACCATCCGGTGCAGAAGGCGTGGCGACAGGTCAACGTGCCGCAATGCGGCTTCTGCCAGGCCGGCCAGATCATGCAGGCGGCCGCGCTGCTCAACCAGAATCCGAAGCCGTCGCATGACCAGATCAGGGACGCGATGTCCGGCAACATCTGTCGCTGCGGCTGCTATCAGCGCATCGAAAACGCGGTTCATCTCGCCTCGACGGGAGTGTGATCATGACCATCATCGCAAATCCCGACAGCGCAACATCCGCCTCGCGGCGCGGCTTCGAGCGGCATCTCAAGGTCGAGAACGTCTCCCGCCGCGCCATCCTGCAGACGCTCGGCCTGGCCGGCGGCTTCGTGCTCGCCGCCCCCCTGCTGTCGCGGCCGGCCTTCGCCGCCTATGAGACCGGCGCCGGCAAGATGCCGCATGGCACGGTGGTCGATCCCAAGATTTTCGTGTCGATCGCGCCCGACGGCATCGTCTCCATCCTCGCCCATCGTTCCGAGATGGGCACCGGCGTGCGCACCAGCCTGCCGCTGATCGTGGCGGAGGAGATGGAGGCCGACTGGACGAAAGTGCGCGTGGTGCAGGCGCCCGGCGACGAAGTGAAGTTCGGCAACCAGGACACCGACGGTTCGCGCAGCACGCGGCATTACCTGCTGCCGATGCGCCAGATCGGCGCCATGGCGCGCGCGATGCTCGAAGCCGCCGCAGCCAAGCGGCTTGGCGTGCCCGCAAGCGAGGTGAAGGCCGTCAACCACGAGGTCGTGCACAGCGCCAGCGGCAAGCGCCTCGGCTTCGGAGAGCTTGCGGCCGACGCGGCCAATCAGCCGGTCCCCGCCGTCGACAGCGTGCAACTGAAGTCGCCCAAGGACTTCCGTTATCTGGGCAAGGGTCAGGTCAGCATCGTCGATCTGCACGACATCACCGTCGGCAAGGCGCGTTACGGCGCCGATGTCCGCCTGCCCGGCATGAAATACGCCGTCATCGCCCGGCCGCCGGTGACAGGCGGCAAGGTGAAGTCGTTTGACTCGGCCGAAGCCCTGAAGGTCCCCGGCGTCGAACAGGTTCTCGAGGTCAAGGGCTGGCCGTGGCCGTCGAAGTTCCAGCCGCTCGGCGGCGTCGCCGTCGTCGCACGCAACACCGGGGCTGCGATCAAGGGCCGCGACGCGCTCAAGGTCGAGTGGGACGACGGGCCCAACGCGGCCTACGACTCGGTCGCCTATCGCGCCGAGCTCGAAGCCGCCGCGCGCCAGCCGGGTCTGGTCGTGCGCCAGGAGGGTGATGTCGAGGCCGCGCTGAAGTCGGCCGACAAGATCGTCACCGGCGAGTACTACTTGCCGCACTTCGCTCATGCCAGCATGGAGCCGCCGGTCGCGGTCGCCGACGTGAAGGGCGACAAGGCCGAGATCTGGGCGCCGGTGCAGAGTCCCGGCGGCACCCGCGAGGACGTCGCCAAGACGCTGCAGCTCCCGCCGGAGAACGTGACCGTCAACGTCACCCTGCTCGGCGGCGGGTTCGGGCGTAAATCGAAATGCGACTTCGCGCTCGAAGCCGCCCTGCTCTCCAAGACCCTGGGCGCGCCGGTCAAGGTGCAGTGGACGCGTGACGACGACATCCAGCACGACTTCCTGCACACGGTCTCGGTCGAGCGGATCGAGGCCGGGCTCGACAAGAGCGGCAAGGTCGTCGCCTGGCGTCATCGCAGCGTCGCGCCGACGATCCTGTCGACCTTCGCCGCCGGGGCCGACCACGCCGCGCCGTTCGAGCTCGGCATGGGCCTTGTCGACATGCCTTTCGAGATCGCCAACATCCAATGCGAGAACCCGGCCGCCAAGGCGATGACCCGGATCGGCTGGTTCCGCTCGGTCTCGAACATTCCGCGCGCCTTCGCCGTGCAGTCGATGGTCGGCGAGCTCGCGCATGCCACCGGCCGCGACCAGAAGGACATGCTGCTGGAGCTGATCGGCACGCCGCGCGTCGTCAAGCTCGCTTCGGTGAAGGATCTCTGGAACTACGGCGAGCCCTATGAGAGCTACCCGATCGATACCGGGCGGCTGCGCCGCGTCGTCGAGTTCGTCGCCGAGAAGGGCAATTGGGGCCGCTCGCTTCCCAAAGGCCATGGCCTCGGCATCGCCGCGCATCGCAGCTTCGTCAGCTACATCGCCACCATCGTGGAGGTGTCGGTCGACGACAAGGGCAAGCTCTTGGTACACCAGGTCGACAGCGCGATTGATTGCGGTGTCTTCGTCAACCCCGAGCGCATCCAGTCGCAGCTCGAGGGGGCGGCAATCATGGGGCTGAGCCTCGCCAAATATGGCGAGGTCAGCTTCAAGAACGGCCGGGTGCAGCAGCGCAATTTCGACGACCATCCGGTGGTCCGGATCGACGAGGCGCCGCTGGTCACCAACGTGCACATCGTGCCCGCCGATGCCGACACGCCGCCGAGCGGCGTCGGCGAGCCGGGCGTGCCGCCATTTGCGCCGGCGCTCGCCAACGCGATCTTTGCCGCCACCGGCAAGCGTCTGCGCGCGCTGCCGATCGGCAATCAGCTCGCGACGTGAGCTGATCGACCTCACATCATCATCGGCCGGAGCGATCCGGCCGATGATCCCCCCCAGCAGAGCAACGAAAGATCAGCGCCCGTAGCGCACCGAGGCATAGCGGCCGATGACGGCGCCGCGCGCCTGTCCCGGCGTGCCGGCGCCGCCGTGAGGCGTGCTGCCGCAATCTTGGCGCAGCGGCCGCGGAGCAGGCTTGTCGGCGCGCGCCGAAGTCGGCCGGACGCCGACGAGCTTGGTCACCAGCGTGCGCAGTCGCTGGTTCTCGATCTCCAGCTCCTTCAAACGACGCAGGGCAGGACTGCTGAGCCCGCCATAGCGCTGGCGCCAGCGATAGAAGGTGCGCAGCGAGACGCCCGCCGTGCTGCAAATTTCGGCAACCGGCACGCCCGATTCCGCCTCGCCCAGCAGAACCAGAATCTCGTGCGCGGTGTGCTGACAACGTCGCATGCTCGAGCCCCCTGCGCTGCCCTTGGCGGCATTCTCGCATGGATTCCATGAGCTTGATAGGCGCCCCGGGCGACCGCCCGTCGTGCCCGCGCGGCGCGACGGCGACGTGGCGCGAGGTCATGAGACCGTCGCGCCAGAACGGCGGCTCGCCGACCATTGGCAAAATTGACACGAGCGCAGGGAACCGAGCTGATCTGCCGGGACGCTGAGCAAGGCTGAACAGTTTTTGGCATTGCGCGCCGCGACATCCTACCCTGAAATCGCGTCGAAGACTCGCGCCCCACGGAGGCAGCCCTTGTCCAAACGCCACGAAATTCCCGCCACGCATGAGAGCATGGTGTGGGGCTATCTCGACAGCACCACGCCACCGGTGCTTGAAGTCGCCTCCGGCGACACCGTGACGCTGCATTCCTTCCCGGCCGGCGGCAAGGAGACCCTTCCCGAGGACCGCAGCATCGTTCCACCCGGCTATCTCACCGCGCTCGACACCCTGATCCAGGGGCCGGGCCCGCATTTCATCACTGGTCCCGTCCACGTGAAGGGCGCGCAGCCCGGTGATACGCTCCAGGTCGACATCCTCGACGTCAAGGTCAGCCAGGACTGGGGCTTCGTCTCGATCCTGCCTTTGCTCGGCACCCTGCCCGACGAGTTCACCGACTACGAGACGATCCACCCGAAGGTCGATCACGAGCGCCAGGTCTGCATCATGCCCTGGGGCACCGAGATCGCGCTCGATCCGTTCTTCGGCATCATCGCGACCGCGCCGCCGCCCGCGTGGGGGCGCTGCGGGTCGCCGGTACCGCGCAGCTTCGGCGGCAACATGGACAACAAGGAGCTGCGGCCGGGCACGACGCTGTATCTACCGGTGTTCAACGAGGGCGCATTGTTCTTCGCCGGCGACGGCCATGGCGTGCAGGGCGACGGCGAGGTCTGCATCACCGCGCTCGAGACCGGCGTCACCGGCACCTTCCGGCTCACGGTGCGCAAGGACATGGACATCACCTGGCCCTTCGCCGAGAACGCCACCCATCTGATGTCGATCGGCCTCGACGAGGATCTCGACGACGCCGCCAAGCAGGCGGTGCGCGAGATGGTCAAGCATGTCTGCGCCCGCACCAACCTGTCGCGCAATCAGGCCTACATGCTGTGCTCGCTGGCCGGCAATCTGCGCGTGACCCAGCTGGTCGACGGCAACAAGGGCATCCACATGCTGCTGCCGAAGGCCTATCTGTAGTCCCTCCTCTACCGGTCGATGAAGCGATCGTGCGCGGTCAAAACGACCTGACCGCCGGCCCCGATGGCCTGGAAGGTGACATCGGCGTCGCGCGGCTCGGGCATGGTCAGCGTCACGCGCAGGGTCTCGGAGCCGTCCGGCTCGACCGTGATCGCATCCGCCGTCGCGTGACCGACAATCGCGAGCGCCGCGTCGACGCCGCTGATGCCGAGCGTGAAGCTCTGCACGGCCGCCGACTTGTTGAGCAGCTTGACCGTATAGGCGTTGCGGACCGAACCATCCGACAGCCGCACCGACATCGGATCGCGATCGTGCTGCACCGAGAGTACGGCGGTGGTCTTGGTCACAAACGACACCGCGATGATGCCGGCCAGCGCGACACAGGCGAGCGCGAGCCCGACCGTCTTCGGCCGCAGCAGCCGCGACACACGCGGCTGGCCCGCGCGGCCGCGCTCGATATTGTCCCAGCTTTCGTAGTCGATCAGGCCGCGCGGACGGTCGAGCCTGGCCATCACACCATCGCAGGCGTCGACGCAGAGGCCGCAATTGATGCAGGCAAAATTCGGCCCCTGGCGGATGTCGATGCCGATCGGGCAGACCGCGACGCAGGCGCCGCAATCGACGCAATCGCCGGCCGGCAACCCCTGCGAGCGGGCCTCGGCGGCCTTCTTCGCCGACATCCTGACCTCGCCGCGATAGTCGCGGTAATTCACGGTGAAGGCTTCGGCGTCCCAGATCGCGCCCTGCAGCCGCGGCCACGGGCACATGAAGGTGCAGACCTGCTCGCGCGCGAAGCCGGCCAGGCCATAGGTCGTGCCGGCGAACACCAGCGTCCAGGTCAAGGCGGTCGGCGACATCTCGCCATGAATGACGTCGCGGACCAGTTCCGGCGCGTCGGTGAAGTAGAAGATCAAGGTGCCGCCGGTGAGAAGCGCGATCATCATCCACAGCGCGTGCTTGGTCGCGATCTGCGCCACCCGCTTCGTCGTCAGCGGCGCACCGATATTCTTCAGCCGCTGCCGGCGATCACCTTCGACCAGCCGCTCGACCAGCAGGAACAGATCGGTCCACACCGTCTGCGGGCAGGCGAAGCCGCACCACAAGCGCCCGGCCAGTGCATTCACCAGGACGAGGATCAATGTCGCCAGCAGCATCGCCGCGGTGATGAGATAGAGGTCCTGCGGCCAGATCTCGGCCGGGCCGAGATAGAGTTTTCCATGGGCGAAATCGAGCAGCACGGCCTGCCCAGGCGCATTCGGGCCGCGGTTCCAGCGGATGAAGGGCGTGACGTAGTAGACCGAGAGGGTGAGCATCAGGATCAGCCATTTGAGCCGGCGGATCGGCCCCTTGACGCCTTGCGGAACCACGGGACCGCCGAGCTGGCGTGGGGATCGTGCCGGTTTGCGGACAGGCGCTTGGCCGTGAGCCGGGGACTGGCTCTGGCCCCGCCCCTGCGCCGCGCGGCGCGTCCTGGCGTGATCGATCTCGATGGTGATGGCCACGTCTGCCCTCGTTCGCTTGCCTGTTGCAGGCGACGATAGACGGCGGCGCGAGGCGGCTCTTTGTCGGCCCACAAACTTGCGAACAGGTGGCAGCGGCTGTTTGCGCGGGAACAACGAGGCTCGGCGTCTAGCAGGCGATGAGGGAGGCGGCACCGCGAGTGCTGCGGCAGGCGCGCCATCCGATGGGATGAATGCGTCTGCCGCCCTTCTGCTGGCAAAATTGCGGTAGTGTTCGGCGTGCCGTAGCTTGCGGCCATCCTTCGAGACGCGCGCCTTCGGCGCGCTCCTCAGGATGAGGTTCGAATACGCGGAGGGATGCAGGACCCTCTCCATGAGAACGCTGCCGTAACCGGCAGCGTCCTCATGGTTTGTATGCAGCGCCAGTTGGCGCACGCGACTCATGGTGAGGAGCGCCGCTCGCAACGCGTCTCGAACCATGAGGCCAAGATTGGAACGCATCGGATTGCATCCGCATCGTCCGAGTCATGCCGCTAGTCACACGATCTTGATCGACATGTCGGGCAAGCCCTCCAGCTTGCACAAGAGCACGTCGCCCTTGACGACCGGGCCGACATTCTCCGGCGTGCCCGAATAGATGATGTCGCCGGCCTTGAGCTCGAACGCCTCGGAGAGCTTCGCGATCTGCTCGGCGACACTCCAGATCATCTTGGTGAGATCGGAATTCTGCCGGACGGTGCCGTTGACCGCGAGCGAGATCGCGCCCTTGGTGAAATGGCCGACCTTGGTTACCGGATGGATGGGGCCGATCACCGCGGCATGGTCGAAACTCTTGCCGATCTCCCAGGGCTTCTTCTCCGCGGCCATCCCGTTCTGCAGGTCGCGCCGGGTCATGTCGAGGCCGAGCGCGTAACCATAGACATGGTCGAGCGCAGCCTCGACCGGGATGTTGGTGCCGCCGGATTTCAGCGCCGCAACCAGTTCGACCTCGTGGTGATAGTTCTTGGTCAGCGACGGATAAGGGTGATCGGCGACCTCGCCGATCGCGACATTCTGGATCGCATCGGTCGGCTTCTGGAAGAAGAACGGTGGCTCGCGGTTCGGATCGGAGCCACGCTCGATCGCATGCGCCGCATAGTTGCGGCCGATGCAGTAGATGCGGCGGACCGGGAACACGCTTTGCTCGCCGACGATCGGAATGGTGGTCGCCGGCACGGCGAAGATCGGCTTCGGCCCGGCCTGTGCCGCGGCAGGGTAGGTGTCCGTCATAATCGCAGCCGCTGCGGCGGCGCTGCCGGCGACGAGAAGATCGCGGCGTGAGGTGTCTGCCATGGGTTTCCTCCTGGGATCAGCCCGTTGCGGTCGGCTGATTTGTTGGTGGTGGCGCGCCAGCATCGGCGCCCCGCTCAACTGATAAGCATATCCAGTATGCCAGCGCCACCATGCGCGCACGCGCCGTCGCCCTCGCAGCGCAACACGCGCCCGAAGCGATGCTCGAGACCCTCGCCGGAAACGCGAGGGCGCAGGGAAGGCCGGACCTCGACTGAGGCCCGTGGCCCGCCTGCGGAAAAAAATGCAGGCGGCAGGAACCACAGGTTCAGCCGGACAGACCCGGCCTTCCCTGCGCGATGGGTGAACGTCTGCTCCGAGCTCTCCCCGGGGACCGGCTTTCTTGCCCCCGTCACCTCAGCGACACGTCATGTCACTCAGGCTTGGCGCCAGCATCGGGACGCCAGGACCACACGGCTTGAACGTCCGCGAGCTGACAGTCGTCTTGCGCAACAGCGCCTGACAGACCCGCGGCCACCGCTCCCCGCCTCTCCGTATCGTGACGACGCGCACGTCCCTCTGCATGAGGCGGGATGGGGCGAGGAGAGCATCATTTCTGCAAATACGAAAGAAAGAAATTTTCGCGCTGACATCTGGACAGGGGTGATCGTGCTGAGCACGCTGCGGAATTATCGCTTTCGGCGCATCCGCGGATGCGCGCTTGCAAGAACCTGCGACGGCGGCTCGGCAGTGCAGTTGGTCTTCGCGGCTCGACTGAGTCGCCCGTCGGGTCGGTCACCGCAAGCAGCCAACGAACACGGACCCCATGGATGTGTTGCGCGCGAATTGCGGCCTTTGCCGCGATACCCTGGCCTCATGGTTCGAGACGCGCGGCCATATCGACCGCTGGATGAGCTTGACCAGTTGCACGGCGCTCCTCACCATGAAGAGCAGGTGAAGGAGGAGCGTGGCGCGATCACGTTCGTCCCGCCGCAACAGAATCGGACCTCATGCTGAGGACCCCGCCGCAGGCGGCCGTCTGGAAGGGTGGACGTGGGCGATGCACTCACCACCTGATCCGCGGGACCTCTCGCCTCGTTCCTTTGTTGACACCCAACCGAACGGCGCAATGCCATGACCGAGCCGACACCACCCAGGAGACGCCGCATGCTGATCTGGCTGGCCAGCCTTGCCATGCTCGTGATCGCCGGCGCCGCCATTGCCGCGGGGCCGCTGATGAGCCGAGTCGAACATCCCAAATACGACACCGTCAGTCGCGATGGCGATTTCGAGATCCGCGCCTATGCGCCGATGATCATTGCGGAGGCCGAGGTGCAGGGCGCACGCAAGCCGGCCATCGAGGAGGGCTTTCGCATCATCGGCGGCTATATCTTCGGTGCCAATCAGGGCAGGATGAAGATCGCGATGACCGCGCCGGTGCAGCAACAGGCAGCGGCATTGCCGGCACCGGGGGACGAGACCGGCAGCGATCGCTGGAAGGTCAGCTTCGTGATGCCGTCGAGCTGGTCGCTCGACACCCTGCCGCCGCCCGCCGACACGCGCATCAAGCTGAACTCGCTGCCGGCCCAGCGCATGGTCGCAATCACCTTCTCCGGCTCCTATTCCGACGGCATCATCGCCGAAAAGACCCGCGAACTGCGAGACTACGCGCAGCGCAAAGGCCTGACCGTCACCGGATCCCCATTGCTCGCATTCTACAACCCGCCCTGGACCCTGCCGATGCTGCGCCGGAACGAGGTGATGCTGGCGTGTAGTTGTTAGCCGGACTTTGACCCAGGCGAAGCTGCGCTCCCTCTCCCCGTTCTTACTGGGAGAGGGTCGGGGTGAGGGGCGACCACGCGCACCGACTGAGCTGAGAGTCCCCCTCACCCGGATCGCATCTATCGATGCAATCCGACCCCTGCCCGCAGGCGGGACGAGGTGCGCCACCATCGCCGTTCGATCTGTGATCAACTCATTCAGTAACCTGCGGCGCGCACTCACTCAGCGCCAACCCACCTCACGCATCAATGATCGCCACCGCCCGCGTCCAGCCGGCGGACGCCCGCTCGATCTTCACCGGGAAGCACGACACGGTGAAGCCGGTCGATGGCAGCTGCTCCAGATTATGCAGCTTCTCAAGGTGGCAATAGCCGATGTGGCGGCCGGCTTTGTGGCCTTCCCAGATGATGCTGGCGTCGTGGGTCTCGGCATAGGTCTTGGCCGTGAACACGAACGGCGCATCCCAGCTCCAGCCATCGGTGCCGGTGAGACGAACGCCGCGCTCGAGCAGATACATCGTCGCCTCATAGCCCATGCCGCAGCCTGAATTGACGTAATTGGCCTGGCCGTAGCGCGCGCCCGCGGCGGTGTTGACGACGACGATTTCGAGCGGCGACAGCGTGTGCCCGATCCGCTTCAGCTCCTCCTCGACATCCTTCGCGGTCGCCACATAGCCGTCGGGGAAGTGCCGGAAGTCGAGCTTCACGCCCGGCTGCAGGCACCATTCCAACGGCACCTCGTCGATGGTCCAGGCGCGCTCGCCCCGGTTCATGGTGGGATGGAAGTGCCAGGGGGCATCGAGATGCGTGCCGTTATGGGTTGAGAGGTTGACCTGCTCGACCGCCCATCCCTGCCCGTCCGGCAGATCCTCGGCCTTCAACCCGTCGAAGAATTGCAGCATGCGCGGCAGGCCCTGCTGGTGGTCGATATAGGTGATTGTCGGATGCGTTCCCGGCGGATCGGCCGGGACATCGTTCTGCAGCGGCACGGAAATGTCGATCAGCTTGCGGGCCATGGGCGGTCCTCTCCCGTTGTTGTTGTCGTGGTCGGCACGATGCATCGTGATGGCAGGTCAGACGTCCTGCCGCTCGACCCTGTTCTTCAGTACACCTATTTTCTCGACCTCCAGCTCGATCACGTCGCCATGCTCGAGATACCAGCCGAGCTCGAGGCCACAACCATTGCCGACAGTGCCCGAGCCGATGAACTCGCCCGGCATCAACGTCTCGTCCTTGCTGATATAGGCGATCAGCTCCTCGAACGAGAACAGCATGCCCTCGCTGACGCCGCGCGAGCGCACCTCGCCATTGACGCGCGCCTCCATCCTGAGGCGGTAGGGATCGCCGATCTCGTCCGGCGTCACGATCCACGGTCCCATGACGTTGCCGCCATCGAAGCTTTTGCCCTTGGAAGGGCCGAGCCGCCCCTCCATTTCGACGCGCTGGGTGTCGCGTGCGGAAAAATCGTTGAAGATGGTGAAGCCGAAAATGTGGTCGCGCGCCTTCGCCGCCGGAATATTCTTGCCCCGGCCCCTGGTGATGATGCCGAACTCCAGCTCATAGTCCATCACCTTGCTGTAGCGCGGCCATGTCACAGTCGTGTTGGGGCCGCGCACGCTGAAGCGGTTGGTGATGTAGAAGATCGGCACCTTGCGATAGACGTCCGGCAACTCTCCCAGCGGCTCCGCATCGATGCGCGCGAGTTCGTCCGCATCGCCGCGCTGGCGCGCCGCAAGCTTCAACTGGCCGCGCGGCGCCTGCAGGATGTGCAGCGGGAACGACATGCCGTCGCGCATCTGCCGCGGCTCCGGCACCGGCGCGAGAAGCTCGGTGCTGGCGACGTCGCGCGACAGGCTCTCATCATTGCCATACCGCTCGACCAGCGCGCGTGCGGCATCGAGCCCGCCCTCACCGGCATCGATCAGCGACAGCATCGAAGCGAAGGCCGGATTGGCCGTTCCGGTCCGCCCGGCGACCGCGGCGAGATCAAAGAGCTTGGTATCGCCGGCATGGACCACGCCGATCCGCTCCCCGCCCTCGGTTCGAAATGTCGCAAGTTTCACGCCGGCCTCCCCTTGTGTTCTATCTGAAAATATACAAACATAGAAAATATCGATAAACAAGAGGCGTTCGAATGGACGCCCGGGGAGGAGTCAACAATGCGTCATCGGCTCACGGGTGCTGTTGTCGGCTCGGTGCTGACCGCGTTCGCACTGACATCAGCGGCACTTGCCGAGAAGATCCAGATCGGCTGCACGGCCACTTCGGACTGCGCATCGGCGATGATCGCGGTCGACGAGGGCATCTTCAAGAAGCATGGGCTCGACGCCGAGATGGTGCTGATCGGGATCAATTCGAACATCCCCGCTGCCATCCTGTCCAACTCGATCCAGATCGGCGGGCCGACCTCCACGGTCTTCCTGCAGGCCGCCGATGGCGGGCTCGACCTCGTCGCGGTGTCCGGCGCGTCGATCATGAACAAGACCTCCAACGACGCCATCGCCGCCTTCGTGCGCAACGGCATCACCATCAACAGCCCGCAGGACTTCAAGGGCAGGAAAGTCGGCGCGCCCGGCATCGGCGCCTTCCTGCACGTGCTGTTCGTGAAATGGCTGGTGGAGAAAGGCGTCGACCCCAAGAGCGTCAACTTCGTCGAGGTCACATTCCCGACCATGGCCGACACGATCAAGTCGGGCGGTGTCGACGCCGTGCTGACCGCCGAACCGTTCGTGATGCGCATGAGCAACGCCAATCTCGGCACCGTCGGCGCGCGTTACGCGGCCGAGCTTGCCCGCACCGAGCCGATCATCTTCTACGCAGCGTCGCGCGAATGGGCCGAGAAAAACCCAGCGACGGTGAAGAAATTCCGCGCGGCCATCGCCGAGGCGGCGCCGATCGTCAACAATGATCGTGACAAAGCCTCGGCCGCAATCGCCAAGTTCACCAAGCAGCCGCTCGATCTGGTCAAGCTGACGGCGCCCAATCAGTCCGAGCCGGTGCTGAAGCCCGAACAGCTCGCCTGGTGGATCGACGTGATGTCGGCGCAGAAGATGCTGCAGACCAAGCTCGACCTCAAGAAGCTGATCCTCGACTGATGACGGCACAAAGCCCGATCCTCCAGACCGAGCCGCCGAGCGGCGACACGCTCAGCGAGCGCGCCGCCGCGCTGATCGAGCGCGATATCGTCGCCGGCGTCCTCGCCCCCGGCTCGCGGCTTGGGATCGTCGAGCTTGCCAAGCGCTACGAGATCGGGCCGACGCCGCTGCGCGAGGGACTGTCGCGGCTGGTGTCGCGCGGCCTGATCGTCGGCATCGGGCAGCGCGGCTTTCGCGTCGCCGAGGTCAGCCGTGACGATCTCGTCGACATCACACGGATGCGCACGGTGGTCGAGAAGGAGGCGCTGCGGCTGGCGATGCTGAATGGTGGCGACCCATGGGAGGCCAGCATCGTCGCCGCGCTGCATCAGATGCGCCGCTACATCCAGCGCATGCAGAGCGAGTTTCGCGAAGGTGCGCCGGAGTTCGACCGGTTGCATAAGGCATTTCACACCGCGCTGCTGTCCGCCTGCGGCTCGCGCCGCCTGCTCGCGGCGCATTCCGATCTCTACGACCAGGCCTACCGCTACCGTCGCGTCATGATGCGCAGCTTCGACGATGGCCGCGGCTTCATCCGGGAGCACGAGGCGCTCGCCGACCTCGTGCTCGCGCGCGATGCCGCCGCCGCGCAGGCGCGGCTCGAGGCCCACCTGCGCTCCACTGTCGCTATCGTCTATCCTGATCCAAAGCAGGGCCGCCGCAAATGACACAGCGCTCAGCTCGGGGCCTCATGGTTCTCAAGGCGATGCGAGAGCATTGTCGGAACGCGCCGCAAGCGGCGCTCCTCACCATGAGGGGCTCAGTTCTCGCAGTACAGTCAGTCCTCGTCCTGAGGAGCCCGCCGGAGGCGGGCGTCTCGAAAGACGCTGGCGGCCGCACTGCGTACCCCACCGCCAGTCGCATGCGATCATTCCACCGACCGAAGGGAGACTAAGATGGCAGAGCCTGCTCTCGCTTTGGTGCAATCGTCTCCCGCGCCTGCGCGCGCGCAGATCGCGTTCGACAAGGTCGCGCTGGTGCTCGGCGGCAAGGCCATCATCGACACCATCAGCCTCGAGGTCGCGGCCGGCGAGATCCTGTGCGTGGTCGGCGCTTCCGGCTGCGGCAAGACGACGGCCCTGCGGCTCGCCGCCGGCCTCTATCAGCCGACCGGCGGCGCAGTGCGCTTCGAGGGCGAGGTCATGCGCGCTCCCCGGCGCGAGATCGCCGTCGTGTTCCAGGATTACGGCAAGGCGCTGCTGCCGTGGCGCACGGCGGCCGGCAACGTCTCGCTGGCGCTGGAGACGATCGGCATGCCCTCGGCGCAGCGCGCGGCGCGCATCGCCGAGCTGCTGGCCAAGGTGGGGCTCGCCGGCCATGCGGCGAAGTATCCGACGGAGATGTCCGGTGGCATGCAGCAGCGGCTGCAGATCGCGCGCTGCCTCGCGCAAGACCCCAAGGTGCTGCTGATGGACGAGCCGTTCGGCGCGCTGGATGCGATGACACGGCAGGGATTGCAGGACGAAATGCTGGCGCTGGTCGCGTCGACCGGCGCCACGGTCGTGTTCGTGACGCATGATCTCGAAGAGGCGATCTATCTCGGCGACCGGGTCGTGGGGCTGTTGCCGCATCCTGGCCGCGTCGGCCTGGAGCTGACAATCGACCTGCCGCGGCCGCGCGATCAATTGGCGACGCGGGAGCATCCGGAATTCCTGCGGCTGCGGCGTGCGCTGTTCGACTTCATCAAGGCGAGCGAATGAGCATGCGGGAGCGCATCAAGCCCCTGCTGTTGCCGATCGCGGCGCTGCTGGTCTTCGAGGCCTGGATGCGGCTCGCCGCCGTGCAAAGCGACTCGCTGGCGCCACCGAGCGCGATCGCGCTCGCGCTGGCGGGCGCGCTGGCCGACGGCTCGCTGCTCGCGGCGACGCGTGACACGCTGGCCTCGGCCTTCGCCGGGCTCGCGATCGGGGGCGCCATCGGCCTTGTGCTGGGCGTCGCGCTGGGGCTCTCGCACGTTCTCAGCCGGCTGATGGAAGTGACGATCGAAGCCATCCGGCCGATCCCGTCGGTGGCGCTGCTGCCGATCGCCCTGATCGCACTCGGCTTCGGCTATCGCATGGAGATCGCGATCGTGGCCTTCGCCTGCGTCTGGCCCGTGCTGATCGTGACGCGTGCCGCGGTCGGCGGCATCGAGCCGCGGCTGATCGAGGTGGCGCGCGTGCTGCGGCTGACGCAGCTCGATCGCATCAGGAAAATCGTGCTTCCCGCCGCCCTGCCCCGAATCGTCCTGGCGTTTCGGCTCGCCGCCGGCATCGCGCTGATCGTCGCGGTCACGGTGGAGATCGCGATCAACCCGCTCGGCCTCGGCGCCGGCATCATGACGGCGCAGCAGGCGCTGCGGCCGGACCTGATGCTGGCCTATCTGGTGTGGATCGGCGTGACCGGATTCGCGCTCAACGCCGCTTTGACGGCTGCGCAGCAGACGCTCTTCGGCCGCGCCGCATTGACGGATGACAACGCATGAGATGGTCCGTGATCGCCTGGCGTTGCGCCAGCTTCGTGGTCGCCGCCGGCGTCATCGCGCTGTGGCAGCTCGCGGCCGACCGACGCCTGATATCGCCGGTGTTCCTGCCCGGTCCCGACCGCGCCTGGGCGTCGCTGCTGCGCGGCTTCACGAGCGGCGATCTCCTGACCAAGCTCACGGGCACACTGACGCACATGGCCTATGGCTGGCTGCTGGCGTCGGTCGCCGGCATCGCGCTCGGCGCGATGATCGGCTCGTCGAAGGCGATGCGCATCTATGTCGCGCCGACGCTCGAGCTGCTGCGGCCGCTGCCGGTGTCGGCGATCATTCCGGTCGCGATCGCGGCGTTCGGCCTGAACCAAAGCATGGCGCTGTTCGTGATCGCGTTCGGCTCGCTGTGGCCGATGCTGCTCGGAACCATCCACGGCTTCGCCGCGGTCGAGCCACGGCTCTATGAGGTCGCGCGGGTGCTGCACATGTCGCGGCTCGCCGTGATCTTCAAGATCGCGCTGCCATCAGCGGCCCCCGACATTCTCGCCGGCATGCGGCTCAGCCTGACGGTCGCGCTGATCCTCGCCGTCGTCTGCGAGATGCTCGCCGGCCTCGACGGCCTCGGCCAATGGGTGCTGCTGTCGGCCCGCGCGTTCCGCTCGGCCGACCTGTTCGCCGGCGTGATGCTGCTCGGTATCATCGGCTATATCACCGCGCTCGCGATGGGGGCGGCGGAGAGCCGGCTGTTGCGCTGGCAGGCCGCACGGCGGTGACTGAGCTCAGCGCGACAGCCCGGCGACACGGCCGAGCGCGACAGCGGTGAGCAGGCCGTTGCCGGAGAGATAGCCCGAGGCATCCGCGCCCGAGACGCCACAGGCGGCGCCGCCGGCGGCGAACAGATTGTCGATGACGCCGCCGTCCCTGCGCACGACGCGCGCGCGATCGTCGATGACGAGGCCGCCTTGGGTATGGAACAGCGCGCCGGTGACCTTGACCGCGCGATAGGAGGGCGCGAGCTGCGGCACGCCGGCGAAGCTACGGCCGAAGCGATCGACGCGCTGCTGCGCCTTGGCTTCACGCACCTCATCGCATGTCGCCGTCAGCACATCGGCCGGCACGCGCATCGCCGCTGCAAGGCTCGCGACATTATCGGCTTCGAGCACTGCGCCATGCGCGAGCGCGTTGCGAAAATCCTCGAACTGCGCGGCGATGCCGGCGATGCGCGCATCGAAAATGGTCCAGGCGACGCCGTCCGGCTGCGCCAGCACGTTCGCCGCCTGCTCCGAATAGCCGGAGGCCTCGTTGGAGAAGCGCTCTCCCCTCGCATTCACCTGGAAGCCGCCTTCGGTGATGGTCGCCCAACTGATGAGGATGCCGGCGGGATGCGCCACGGAGCCGTGGCCCTGATGGCCGCCGAGATCGCGCGTCGCCGCGCCGAGCTGCTCGCCCCAGACCAGCGCATCGCCCTGGTTGCCGACATGGCCGAAATAGGTGGCCGAGGCCATGTCCGGGATGTGCCGCGCGACCAGCGCCGGATTGCCGCCATAGCCGCTGCAGGCGAGGATCAGGCGGCCGCAGCCGATCTCGTCCGTCGTGCCGTCGGGCCGGACGAAACGCACCCCGATGATCCGCTGCGTGGGATCGACCAGCAAGGTCGTCGCATGCGCCGCGCAGAGAATATCGATGCCGGCCGCTTCGGCGGCCGTGCGCAGCCTGTCGATCAGCTCGCGCCCGGCGCGGCTCGGCAGGCCGTGCATGCGATAGCGCGAATGTCCGGGATAGGAGAAATTGTCGACCAGCGAGAATGGCAGCTGATGCCGGTCGGCGAGCCATTCGAGCGTCGGGCCGATGGTGGTGGTGACGAGCTGCACCAGCGCAGGGTCCGGCTCATCATGCGCCTTGTGCAGGATATCCGCGGCGAAGCGCGCCGGACTGTCGTCGATGCCAAGCGCCGCCTGCCAGCGCGTACCGGCTGCTGGTATCAAGCCGGCCGACAGCGCCGTCGACCCCTGCGGCACGGCATCGCGCTCCAACACCAGCACGCTCTCGCCCTGCTCGATCGCCGACAACGCCGCAACGAGCCCCGCGGCGCCGGCACCGATGATCAGGCAGTCGACCGCGAGTTCTTGCCTGCGATCGATGATGTCGATCGCACTCATGTGCGCCCCTCACCACGCCCGCGGCCGTCCTTCGAGACGCTCGCCTGCGGCGAGCTCCTCAGGACGAGGACCATGGTGGCGGCAAGACTGTCGCTGTCACCCCTCTCCATGAACACGCCTCTTGGCGTGTTCATGGTTCGGTGTGCAGTGCCGCCTCGGCTTTTGACCCCCATGGTGATGAGCGCCTTCTTAGGTGCGTCTCGAACCATGAGGCCCCAACAGGCTGCGCGTGTTCTCATGACGCCGCGAGCTCCGACATGGCCTCCGCGATCGAAGCCACCCGGCACACAGGCCTCAACGCCGCGATCGCGGTCGCATGCGTTTCCGCGGTGAACGCCGCGCAGCCGTCCTCCAGCACCACCGTCTCGACGTCACGGATATGCGCATCACGCACTGTCGAGGCGACGCCGCCATTGGTGACGATGCCGGCGACGTAGAGCTTTTCGATGCGGCACTTGCGCAGCACCCATTCCAGCCGGGTCATGTAGAACGCCGAATAGGCGATCTTCTCGATCGTGAGGTCGGCCGGCTGCAGCAGGTCGACCAGTTGATGGCCCCACGCGCCGGGCAGGAAATCGCCCTTGGCGAGGAACGGCCGCAGCTGCTTCAGATGCGGCGAGATCAGGGGCTCGCCGCCCTTGCCCGGCACCAGGGTGAACTGCGTCGAGATGACGAAGCCACCTTTGCTCCGCATCAGATCGGCGAACGGCTTGATCCGTGGCGGCAGCGCCGCGATATCAGCCGCCGTCTGTCCGGCGCGGCCATAGGCGCCTTTGGGATCGAGGAAGTCGTTCTGCAGATCGACGATCAAGAGCGCGCTCTGCGCGGCCGGGATGGGGTGATCGCTCATATCAGCTCCACGATGACGTTGCCGAACGCATCCACCCGCGCCTGGAAGCCGGGCGCGATCACCGTCGTCGCATCCGGCTGCTCCAGGATCGCGGGTCCTGCGATGTCGCTGCCGACCGGCAGATCGAGCCGCGCATAGATCGCGGTAGCCCACCATTTGCCGTCGAACCAGACCTCGCGGCTGCCGCGCCGCGCCTTGCCGAGATCGGCGTTGTCATCCGGCGCCAGCGCCGAGAGGTCGAAGCGCGGCCGCACGCCGATCGCGGCGGTACGCAGGTTGACGATCTTGATCGGCACGCCCGGCAACAGCCGGCTGAAGCTCTTCTGATAGGCGGTTTCGAACGCCTTGCGCACGTCCTCGACCGTCAGCGCGATGGCACCGTCGCGGATCTCCGCCGGCAGGGTGGCGCGAATGGTGTGGGTCTGTCCGACATAATGCATGTCGAGCTCGAACAGCGTGTCGATGCGCTCGACCGCGAGCCGCGCATCCTTCACCGCGGCCTGCGCATGCTCGGCCTCGGACAGCATCCAGCCCGTCAACGCCGCGATGTCGAGACCGTCGACGAACATGTTGAGCGTCTGCACCTGATCGTGGCGGATGTCGGCGATGACGCAGCCGAGCGCCGAGGTGACGCCGGGATAGCGCGGCACCAAAGCCGCTTTCAGCCCGACATCCTTGATCAGCGCCGAGACGTGCAGCGCGCCGCCGCCGCCGAACGGCACCGCCGCGAAGCGCGCCGGATCATGGCCGCGCTCGATCGACATCAGCCGGATCGCACCCGCCATCTTGCTGTCGGCGATCCGCACGATCGCCTCCGCCGCCTCCATCACGCCGAGGCCCAAAGGCTCGCCGACATGGCGCGCGATGGCACGCTTGGAAGCCTCGACGTCGAGCGCCTTCAGCTTGCCGCCGATCGGCCTCTCCGCATTGATGCGGCCGAGCACGACATTGGCATCGGTCAGCGTCGGCCGCTCATTGCCGCCGCCATAACACACCGGGCCGGGCCGCGAGCCTGCGCTCTCCGGGCCGACCTGCAAAAGGCCGCCGGCATCGACATGCGCGATCGAGCCGCCGCCGGCGCCGATCGTGGTGATCTCGATCATCGGCGTGCGTACGACCAGGCCGAAATCGATCGTGGTCTGCGCCGCCAGCGAGGTCGCGCCATCCACGACCAGCGACACGTCGAACGAGGTGCCGCCGAGATCGCCGGTGATGACGTTGGGGAAGCCGGCGGCTTTCGCGATTTCGGCCGCGGCGATCACGCCGGCCGCCGGGCCCGACAGCGCAGTGCGGATCGGGAAGCGCCGCGCGGCGTCCGTCGACATCACCCCGCCATTGGATTGCACGATGTGGAAGCGGCCGTCAAAGGCCTCGCCTGCCAGCGCATTCTGCAGCTTCTGCAGATACGAGCCGACCACCGGCTGCAGATAGGCGTTGAGCGCGGTCGTCGAGGTCCGCTCGAACTCGCGAATTTCGGGCAGGATCTGGCTCGAGCAGGCGACATTGTCGTTCGGCCAGATCGCCTGCACGGCCTCGAGCGCGCGGCGCTCATTCTCGGGATTGGCGAAGGCGTTGATGAACACGATCGCGAGCGCCTGCGCGCCTTTGGCCAGCAGTTCGCGCGCGGTCGCCGCCACCTGCGCCACATCGACAGCGGTGCGAATGGTGCCGTCGGACAGCACGCGCTCGTCGACCTCGGCGCGCATGTCGCGCTCGACGACCGGAATGAAATCGCCCCACAGGCCCCAAGTGTTGCGGCGGTCGCGCCGGCGCATCTCGAGCACGTCGCGGAAGCCACGCGTGGTGATCAGGCCGATGCGCGCGCCCTTGCGCTCCAAGAGCGCATTGGTGCCGACGGTGGTGCCATGCACGATCGAGGTGAGATGCGAGACCGCGCCGAAGCCTTGCAGACCTTCGAGGAAGCCTGTCGCCTCGTCGCCGCGGTTCGACGGCACCTTGTTGGTGCGGAAGGTCCGCTTTGCCTCGTCGAAATAGAACAGATCCGTGAACGTGCCGCCGACATCGACGCCGACGATGGTGCCGAGCCTGCTCATGCCGCACCTCCCGCGCGCAGCATGCGCGTGGCAGCTTCATCGACCACGCCATCCACTGCTACCGCGACCTTGTAGACATCGCGCGCCTGCGCCGGCGAGACGAAGCCGAGCGCGACGTCATGGGCGACCGCCGCGACGGGCCGTGCCTCTGGCGGTCCCCAACCGCCACCTCCGGGCGTTTCCAGCCGCACGCGCTTGCCCGCCTTCAGATGCAGATCCGTGATCTTGGAGACCATCGGCGGGTTCGCCTCGCCATCATCCGTTTGCCAGGTGAAGCGATTGAGCGCGGCGCTGCCGCCACCGGCAACGCCGAACGGCGCCGCCTTGCCGCGCTCGCCGAGCAGCGCCACATCGGCATCGGCCAGCAGCTCGACCTCGTAGATCGCGCCAACGCCGCCGCGATGGGTGCCGGCGCCGGCGGAGTCCGGGCGCAGCGCCCATTGCGTAAACATCACAGGATAGGCCGCTTCCAGAATTTCGACTGGAGGAATGGTCGCCGTGGAGATCGGATTGTTGGCGTGGTTGAGGCCGTCGGTCGCCGGATTGCCGCCGAGGCCGCCGCCGAAGAACGAGAACATCACAAAACGGCTGTTATCCTTGCGATGGCCGGCGATCGACAGCGCATTGATGGTGCCGAACGGCGCGGCCGTGGCGCGCGACGGATCGGCCTTGGCGAGCGCGCCGAGCACGACGCCGATCAGGCGCAGGATGGTCTCGGTATAGCCCGCGACCGGCTTCGGCGGCCCCGCCGCCAGCAGCGAGCCGTCGGTAATCTCGAACGCGATCGGCCGGAGGCAGCCGGCATTGGCGGGCACCTCGGTGAACACATGCTTCAGTGCGACATAGCAGGCGGCGATCGTGGTCGAGCGCGAGATGTTGATCGGGCCCTTGCAGGCGCCGGACGAGCGGGTGAAGTCGAGCGTCATCGTGTCGCCGGCAATGGTGACGTCGAGCGCCACCGTCAGCGGTTCGTCGACGATGCCGTCATTGTCGAGCACGTCCTCGAACGAATAGGCGCCGTCGGGCAGCGAGGCGATGGCTGCGCGCATCAATGTCTCGGCGCGATCGGAGAACGCCTCGAAGGCGTCGGCCACCGTCCTATCGCCGTAGTCGTCGAGCAGCGCGCGCAGGCGCCCCTCGCCGAGATCGAGCGCGTTGAGCTGGCCGTTGAGGTCGCCCCAGTTCGACATCGGCACCCGTGAATTGGCTTCGATGATGCCGAGAATGTCGTGGTTCATCCGCCCCGCCGCGATCAGCTTCACCGGTGGAATGCGCATGCCTTCCTGAAAACTCTCGACCGCCTTCGGATTGTAGCCGCCGGCGACATTGCCGCCGATGTCGAGCCAGTGGCCGACCGAGGCGATCCAGCAAAAGACCTTGCCGTTGCGGAACACCGGACGCACCAGACGGAAGTCGTTGAGATGCGTGCCGCCGTCATAGGGATCGTTGAAGATGAAGGTGTCGCCCTCTTCGAGGCCGCCGTCCGCGGCGACCTTGGCGATGACCGCGCGCACGGCGAAGGCCATCGCGCCGACGAAGATCGGCAGGCCGCCCTGCCCCTGCACCAAGGTATCGCCGGTCGTGGCATGGTAGATGCCGTGGCAGGCGTCGCGCGCTTCAGCGATCGTCGGGTTGAAGGCCGAGCGATAGAGCGTCGCGTCCATCTCGTCGGCAATCTGCTCCAGCCGGCCCTTGAGCACGGCGAGCGTGATCGGATCCAGGGTCGTCATGCCCGCGCCTCCTCGTCGCTGGCCGCGTAGCGCGCGCCGTTGGCCAGGATGTCGGCGGTGCCGAGCATCGCGTTGAGCCCGGCGAAGTCGAGCATGCGGTCGGCGAACGGCTTGGTCGAGCCGGCCTGCGCCAGCGACTGGTAGTAGGCGCGCGCGGCGAAAGCGAGCGCGCGGACGATGCCGCCGGGGAAGATCACGAGCTTGAAGCCGAGCGCGCCGAGTTCGGACGCCGCATGGATCGGCGTCGAACCGCCTTCGACCATGTTGGCGAGCAGCGGCCGCTTCGAGGCTAACCGGCCGGCGATCGCCGACAATTGCTCGCTGCTCTTCGGCGCCTCGACGAACAGCACGTCGGCCCCCGCCTCGGCATAACGCTCGGCGCGCGCGATCGCCGCCTCCATGCCCTCGATCGCCAGCGCGTCGGTACGCGCGACGATCAAGGTGTCTGCAGACTGCCGCGCGTCGAGCGCCGCCTTGATCTTGCCGACCATCTCGCCGGTGCTGATGACCGTCTTGTCTGTGAGATGACCACAGCGCTTCGGCGTGGTCTGGTCCTCGAGCTGGATTGCTGACGCGCCCATGCGCTCGAACAGCCTGATCGTACGCTGCACGTTCAGCGCATTGCCGAAGCCGGTATCGGCGTCGACGACAACAGGCAGATCGACCCGGTCGCGGATCATGGCGATGGTGTCGGCGACCTCCATCATCGACACCAGCCCGATATCGGGACGGCCGAGCTTGGTATAGGCGATGCCGGCGCCGGTCAAATACAGCGCCTTGAAGCCGGCTTCGGCGGCGATGCTCGCGGTCAGCGCGTCATAGACGCCGGGCGCGATTGTCGTCTCGGCTGATGCCAGAGTGGATCTCAGGCTCATTGTGGTTTCCCTGCTCTTCTCAAGTTGACTGACGCGCCGGTCACAGACCGAGATAAGCGCGCTTCAGCTCGGCATTCGATTTCAGTTCGGAGGCCTGGCCGGAGAGCGTGATGAACCCGTTCTCCATGATGTAGGCCCGGCCGGCCAATTCGAGCGACTGCACGACGTTCTGCTCGACCAGCATGATGGCAAGGCCCGATGCGGCGAGCCGCGCGATCAGCGCGAACATCTCCTCCACCATCAGCGGAGACAGGCCGAGCGACGGCTCGTCGAGGATCAAGAGCTTCGGCTCGCCCATCAGGCCGCGGCCGATCGCCAGCATCTGCTGCTCGCCGCCGGACAGCGTGCCGGCATATTGCCGCGCCCGCTGCTTCAGCTTCGGAAAGATCTCATAGACCTGATCGACCTTTGCAGCGCGGCCGCGCCGCGGCCGGCAATAGGCACCGAGCTCGAGATTTTCGCGCACCGACAGATTCGGGAAGATCTTGCGCCCCTCAGGCACATGGATCAGTCCGGCGGTGACGATCTCGGGCGCGGCGGCGTGCTCCAGTGCCGCGCCGTTGAAACGGATCGTGCCTGATGTCGCCGGCACCACGCCCGACAGCACCTTGTTCAACGTCGTCTTGCCGACGCCGTTGGAGCCGAGCACGGCGACGACCTCGCCCGCGTTGACGTCGAGACTGACGCCACGCAGCACTTCCGTTCCGCCATAGCCGGCGCGGAGATCGCGGACCTCAAGCATGGGCCTGCTCCGCGCGCAGCCGCTCGGCGGCGCCATGGCCGAGATAGGCTTCGATCACCTGCGGATCCTCGCACACCGTCTTGGGCTCGCCCTGCGCGATCATCCGTCCTTGCGACAGCACATACACGGTATCGCAGAGATTCATCACCGCCTGCATGATGTGCTCGATCATCAGGATGGTGACGCCCTGGTCGCGGATGTCGCGCACCAGCGGCAGCACGTCACGAATCTCCGAGGGGTTGAGGCCGGCCAGCACCTCGTCGAGCAGCAGCAGCTTCGGCTGCGTCGCCAGCGCGCGCGCCACCTCCAGCCGCTTGCGGCCGGCGACGGTGAGATCGGACGAGCCCTTGGTGAGATCAGCGCCAAGGCCGACGCGCTTGGCGATATCAGCAGCCTGCCGCATCGCCTCGCTGGCGTCAGGCGTGTGCAGATAGGCGCCAACCGCGATGTTCTCCTGCACGTTCAGGCCTTCGAACGGCTGCACGATCTGGAAGGTGCGCGCGATGCCCGCGCGCGCGCGCACGTGCGGCGCGAGCGCGGTGATGTCGCGTCCTTCATAGCTGACGGAGCCGCCGTCGGGCTGCAGGAAGCCCGCGATCATCGCAAACAGCGTCGTCTTGCCGGCGCCGTTCGGCCCGATCAGGCCGGTGATCGAGCCCTTGGCGACCGACAGCGACGCCTGGTCGACGGCGACGAGACCCGAGAAGCGCTTGGTGAGAGACTTGACCTCGAGCATCACGCCTCCTTCGCCTTCGCCGGCGCGCGCAGGCCGAGGCTCTTCATCAGCATGACCAGACCATTCGGCGAGAACGCCACCGACAGCACGAGGATGATTCCGAACACCAGGAGATCCATGCCAGGAATGCCGCCTGAGAGTCCCTTGGTCAGTTCGCCGAGCCCAAGCAGCACGATCGCGCCGATCAAGGGGCCGAGCACGGTGCCGGAGCCGCCGACGATGGCCGCGAACAACGCCTCGATCGAGATCCACGACCCGAAGGCGACATTGGCATCGATGAACAGATAGTTTTGCGCGTAGAGGCAGCCGGCCGCTGCGGTGAGCGCACCGGAGATCGCGATCGCCTTCATCTTGACCGCGAACACGTCGACGCCGAGCGCCTGCGCCGCCTGCTCGTTCTCGCGCAGCGCCACGAGATAGGCGCCGAAGCGCGAATGTTCCAGCCACCAGCTGACGACGAGGCCGATCGCAACGCAGCCGATGGTGATCAGCAGGAAGTAGCGGCGATCGGCGAATTGCAGGTAAGGCAGGCCCGTCTGCAGCTTCAGCAGGATGCCGGCGGCGCCGCCGGTGAAGTTCCAGCTGTTGGCGAGGATGCGCGCGACCTCGGCAAAGGCCAGCGTGATCAGCGCGAAGTACGAGCCTTTCAGGCCGGAGCGGAAGCTGAGGAAGCCGATGAACGCCCCGACCAGCGCACCAAGCGCGATGCCGATCACCAGCGCGATCCAAGCGTTGACGCCGAAACGGGTCTGCAGCACCGCCATCGCATAGGCGCCGGCGCCGAAGAACGCGGCGTGGCCGAACGACGACAGCCCGGCATAGCCGCCGAGGATGTTCCAGCCCTGCGCTGCCAGTGCAATGATCATCATGAAGATCATCAGGTTCAACAGCGCTCCGGACAGGCCGGCAAAAGCGATCACGGCCAGCGCGGCCACGATGATCGCGAGCGTCGCCAGGCGAGGCTTGGTCATGCGCGCGCTCCGAACAGGCCGGTCGGGCGCACCAGCAGGGTGACGATGAAGATCAGGAAGATGCCGATCTGGCCGAGGCTGTCGCCGAGAAAGAGACTCGAGGCGGCTTCTACGACACCGATCAGGAGGCCGCCGATCAGCGCGCCGGGGATCGAGCCCATGCCGCCGAGCACGACGATGGTGAAGGCCACCAGCACGAAGGCCGCGCCGGTCTTCGGGCTCACATAGAAGGACGGCATCAGGAGGCCCGCGGCGACGGCAAGGCAGGCGCAGCCGATCGCAAAGGTCATCGCATAGACATGCGGCACGCTGATGCCGACCAGGCTGGCGCCGAGTTTCTCTTTCGCCACGGCGCGGATCGCCTTGCCGATGTCGGTCTGGTGCAGCACCAGCCAGAGCAGAATCGTGGTGGCGATGGTGACGCCGAAGCCGACCACACGCGGGAACGACAAGAGCAACGGCCCGAGCTCGACGACGCGGAACGAATAGTCGGTGGTGATGGTGCGGGTGTCCGATTGGAACGCGGCGAGCAGCGCGTTCTCGATGATAATGGAGAGGCCGAGCGTCACCAGCAGGATGCCATTGTCCTTGCCATGGCTGGCGGGGCCGATGATGAAGCGCTGTAGGCCATAGCCGAGCGCGAACATGAGCGGCGCGACGACGAGGATGGCAAGATAGGGATCGAGCCCGTAGCGCGCGCAGACGAGCCACACCATGAACATCGCCACCGTCAGCAGCGCGCCGTGGGCAAAATTCACGATATGCAGCACGCCGTAGATCAAGGTGAGGCCAAGCGCGATCAAGGCATAGATCGCGCCCAGCATCAGCCCGTTCAACAGCGCCTCCACGACGATCTGGGGCGAGTACATCACATCCTCTGTTTCAGCAGACGCTGAGAGCGATCCGCTTGGTACGCGACCCATTCGCGCTTGCTCAATGCTCGCCTCTCCTCGCCTGCGGGGAGAGGCCGGATTGCACCGAAGATGCAATCCGGGTGAGGGGGACTCTCCACATGCACCGAACTCGCGGAGAGTCCCCCTCACCCCCTCTCCCCGCAAGCGGGGCGAGGGAGCGCACCGCTCGTGGTGCGAGCGCTCGATTCCAATGTTCGGTCACGCCGGATTGCAGTCGGTCGACCTTAGCCGACTTCACCTGCCCTGCCCGATCACCCGTTGATCGGGAACACCGGCTTGGCCTCAGCGTACTCGGCCGGGTAGATCACCTTGATATCCTTGCCCTGCACCTGCGTGTTCAGCGGCAACGCACTCGCATTCTGGCCCTTGGCGTCGAACTTGGTCTTGCCGTAGGGCATGATGCCGCTGTCGAACTCGTTCGCTGCCAGGGCCTCGATGATCTTGGCGCGATCGGCGCTGCCGGCCTTCTCGACGGCCTGGGCAAACACCTTCACCAACGAGTAGTTGATCGGCGTGTTGTAGGCGTAGAACTTGCCGGCCGCGGTCACGGTCTCGCGCAGCTTCGCGGTGATGGGGCTCTTCGGATCACCCCAATGGTTGCAGTCCATCACGCCCTGGGCGGCCTCGGGGAACTCGTTGACGAAGCGATAGCTGGAGGCAGCGCCGCCGAACACCGCGTAGATCCCCTTCGGACGCACACGCTGCTGTTGCAGGGTGCGGGCCATCAGCACAAACTCGTTGAAGTAATGCGACGGCACGATCAGATCGGGATTGAGCGCGCGCAGCCGCAGCACAACGTTGGTCATGTCGCGCGCCGGCGTCGGATGGGCGATGGTCTCGACGATCTGGAAGCCGAGCGGCGGCAGCTTCTCCTGCATGATCTTGGCAAGGCCCGAGCCGAACAGGCCGTCCTCATGCACGATCGCCACCGTCTTGATCGGCTTGCCGGCGTCGTCATTGAGCTTGACGAGGTTCTTCAGCGCGACCGCGGTGGCCATGCTGAAGTTCGGATTGAAGCGGAAGGTGTTCTTGAGGCCGCGCTCGGTGATCGTATCGGCCACCGCGCAATCGACCACGAACGGCAGATCGTAGCGCGCGGCGGTCTGCGTCGCGGTCAGCGCGATGCCTGAGGCAAAGCCGCCGAGCACGGCAGCGACGCCGGCCGATTGCAGCTCCTCGGTGGCCTGCGCGCCGGCCTCGGCATTGGAGCGGCTGTCGCCGACGACCAGTTCGAGCTTGGCGCCGCCCAGCGCCTTGATGCCGCCGGCGTCGTTGATCTCCTTGATCGCGAATTCGGCGCCGATCTTGGCGAGATCGCCGTCGAGCGCGAAGGCGCCGGAGATCGGCTGCAGCAGCCCGACCTTCACCGGCGCCGGCTCGGCGCGGAGCAGACCGGGCGCCGCCAGCATCGAGGTGAGCGCGACGCCGCTCTTGAGCACGGTGCGCCGTGACATGGACTTCGATATGCGCGTCATGACTTCCCCACTTTCCTGACTGGCGGCCGCCGGCGCGGGCGCTCCCTGCGGTACACCTCGGCGGTCGGGCTCCAGTGCCGGTGCCCTTCGTCGCCCGTCCGTTCGAGGTTCATCTGCAATGTGTAGCGATCCGGCCGATAGAGCGCCTGCAAATGCTCCATCGGCTGGCCGTCCTTGCCGTAAACCGTGCGACGCAAGGCCACGAGCGGCATGCCGACATCGATGTCGAGCGCCTTGGCCACGTCGGGACTCGACAACACCGCGCTGATCTCCTGCCGCGCGGAATCGCTGGTCAATCCCGAACGCTCGATCAGCTCCAGCAGCGGCACGCGCGCAAGATCCTCGCGCGAATAGCTTCTGCCGATGCGCTCCGGGACATGCGCGATGAGATAGGAGAACGGCACGCCATCGACGAGGCGGACGCGCACCGAGCGCTGCGACCGCTCGTCGGGTGCGAGCTGCAGCGCCTCGCGGATCTGGTCGGGCGGCGTGACATAGTCGAACGACAGCAGCCGCACATCGGTCGTGCGGCCCATCTCGATCAGATGCGCGAATATGTTGGCGACGTCGGCGAGCACCGTGCGCACCTTCGAGGCCGGACGATGCACGAAGGTGCCGAGCCCGCTCTTCTTCTGGATCAGGTCCTCTGACGCGAGCAAATCGAGCGCCTGGCGGATGGTGACACGGGAGACATTGTGCTCCTCGGCCAGCGCAAACTCGCCGGGCAGCCGCTCGCCGTCCGCAAGCTCGCCGGATGCGATCTTGTCCTTCAGCAGCAGGTAGATCCGTCGTGCCTTCAGTGGCTCGGACGCGGCGCGCAAGGCAGGGGCCCCAGTGATTTCGAGCTATCTTGCTTTCAATACATGAGGTGTATAGAAAATATGACAGCTTAGGTCAACTGGCTCGGCCGGCGCGATCTAAGCAAGGATCGAGCCATCCATCGAGCCATGGATCGAGCGCGGGGAGGATCACGCGATTTGTCGCAGCATCAGCCATTTGCACAGGCGCTAAGCCCGCTCGACGTCGGCCCCCTGCGCTTCCGCAACCGCATCTTCGTTCCCGCACACACGACGAATTTCGGTGAGCACCATCTGCCGAGCGCGCAGCATCTCGCCTATCACCGCGCCCGCGCGCGCGGCGGCGTCGGCGCCATCATCTTCGAATCCATCCGCGTGCACGCCAATTCGCTCGGCCGGCCGCAGGCGGTGTGCGGCTTCGACCCGGCCTGCATCGATCCGTTCCGCCGCATCACCGATGCGGTGAAGGCGGAGGGCGCGGTGATGCTCGGCCAGATCATCCATCTCGGACGGCAGGTCGAAGGCGATTTCGAGCGCACGGTGGCATGGGGCGCCTCAGCCGTGCCGTGGTCGATCTCGGCGCTGCCGCCGCGACCGATGGACGAATTCGACATGGAAGAGGTGATCGAGGGACACCTCGTCACGGCGCGCAATCTGGTCGCCGCCGGCTTCGACGGCATCGAACTGCAGATGGCGCATGGCCATCTGCTGCAGCAGTTCATGTCGCCGCTCTCCAACAAGCGAAATGATGAGTATGGCGGCGCGCTGGAGAACCGGCTGCGTTTTCCCGCCCGCGTGCTGGCGGCGCTGCGCGCCGAGCTCGGAGCCGGCTTCTGCCTCGGCATCCGCATCAGCGGCGAGGAATATGCCGAGGGCGGGCTCGGCATTGACGAGGCCGAGCGGATCGTGCCGATGCTGGCGCGGCAGACGCGGATCGACTTCGTCAACGTCTCACACTCGGCCTATGTCGCGAGCTATTCGCTGGCGACGCAGATGGCCGACATGGCGTTCGATCCGGCGCCGTTCCGCAGCCTGCCCGCGCGCATCCGCGCCGAGCTGCGGACGGAGGGGTTTGACACGCCAGTCTTTGCCGTGTGCCGATTTACGGGACTCGACGAGGCCGATGCCATGATCGCGGCCGGCCACGCGGACGCGGTCGGCATGGCGCGCGCGCATCTCGCCGAACCGGCGATCGTGCGGAAGTCCGTCGAGGGCCGCCTCGACGAGATCCGCCGCTGCATCGGCTGTAACCAGGGCTGCGCCGGCATGCTGGAGCGGAACCTGCCGATCCGCTGCCTGATCAATCCGATCGCCGGGCTCGAGGCGCAATTTGACGAGCCCGAAGCACTGCCGCGTGGCGCGCGCAAGAAGGTCCTGGTCGTCGGCGGCGGCCCGGCGGGCCTCGAAGCCGCGCGCGTCGCGGCGGCGCTCGGGCATGATGTCACGCTGTGGGAGCGCAGCGATCAGCTCGGCGGCCAGTTGCGCACGGCTTGGCTGATGCCGAAGCGCGCCAATTTCGAGACGTTCGTCGCGTTCCAGATCGCGGCACTCGCCCGGCTCGGCGTCACCACGATCTTCAACAAGGAGGCCAGCGCAGCCGAGATCGCGGCGTTTGGCGCCGATCGCATCATCCTGGCGACGGGCTCGACAACGACGCCGATGCCGGTCCCCGGCAGCGGGCCGGTCTTCACCCTGCCCGACGCGCTGCGTGCGCCGGACAGGCTCGGCGCAGCGGTGGCCGTGTTCGACCGCACCGGCGAATGGGGCACGCTGGCGGCGCTGGAGCATTTCGCCGACCTCGGCAAAGCCGTGACCTTGTTCGTTCCGGCCGCGAGCTACGCCTGGCGCACCACGATCTATTCGACGCTCGCCAACAGCCGCCGCCTGCGCGAGCGCAAGGTGAGGATCGCGACCCTGCGCGCGGTCCGCGCGTTCGACGGCGGCACGCTGGAGGTCGAGGATCTCTCGACCGGCGAGGTCGCGCGACTGTCCGGCTTCTCTGCGCTGGTGGCGGTCGATCACAACAGCGCCGACCAGACGCTCTATCTCGCGCTGCGCCGGGCCGGGCTTCCGGTGATGCAGGCCGGCGACAACAATGCGCCGCGCACGGCGCTGGAGGCGACGTATCAGGGCCACATGGCGGCGCGGGCCCCCTTCCCTGCAGCCTCGGGACTCACGACATGAGGATAGAGCGTTGACATCGACTGAGGACGTTCAGGGATGATGGATGTAGCGCGGCGGCAGCGAACGCTGTTCGACAAGGTCTGGGATGCACATGTGGTGACGCGCCGCGAGGATGGCGCGGAGCTCTTGTTCATCGATCGCCACCTCGTGCATGAGGGATCCTTCCACGCCTTCAACAAGCTGAAGGAGAGGCGCGCGCAGGTGCGCCGGCCTGATCTCACGATCGGCGTCGCCGATCACTACGTGCCGACGCGGACCCGCGTGCTCAGCGAGATCGCGCCGGAGATCGCGGGCATGATCCGCCAGCTCGACGACAATTGCCGCGCCAATGATATCCGTCTCTTCGGCTTCGACGATCCGCGGCAGGGCATCGTCCATGTGATCGGGCCCGAACAGGGCCTCACTCTGCCTGGTCTCACGATGGTCTGCGGCGACAGTCACACCTCGACGCATGGGGCGTTCGGCGCGCTCGCCTTCGGCATCGGCGCTTCGGAGGTTGCGCATGTGCTGCTGACGCAATGCCTGTGGCAGAAGAGACCGAAGCAGATGCGCATCACGATCGACGGCGCCCTTGCATCAGGGATCACCGCCAAGGATGTCGCGCTCGCGATCATCGCCAGGATCGGCGCCGATGGCGCCCGCGGCCATGCCATCGAATATGCCGGAACCGCCATCGATGCGCTGTCGATGGAGGGACGGCTGACGCTGTGCAATCTCGCGATCGAGAGCGGCGCGCGTTGCGGGATGATCGCGCCCGACGAGACAACCTTCGCCTATGTGACGGGGCGGCCGTTCGCGCCCAAGGGCGATCTCCTCGATCGCGCCATCGCGAATTGGCGCGAGCTCGCGACCGACGCCGAGGCCGCGTTCGATCGCGAGATCCGCCTCAATGGCCAGGAGATCGCGCCGACGGTCACCTGGGGCATCAGTCCGGAGGACGCGCTGCCGATCAGCGCGGCCGTGCCTGATCCCGCCACCTTCGACGACCCCGCGCAAGCGAGCCATGTGCGCGAGGCGCTCGACTATATGGGGCTTCAGGCCGGCCAGGCGCTCGACAGCATCAAGATCGACCGCGTCTTCATCGGCTCCTGCACCAACAGCCGCATCGAGGATCTGCGGGCGGCCGCCGCCATCCTCGCCGGCCGCACCGCCCGGGTGCCAGGGCTGGTGTCGCCGGGCTCGCACCTCGTCAAGCAGCAGGCCGAGCAGGAAGGCCTCGACCAGATCTTCCGCGGCGCGGGCCTCGACTGGGTCGGCTCCGGCTGCTCGATGTGCGTCGGCATGAATGGCGACCTCGTGCCGGCCGGCGAGCGCTGCGCGTCGACCACCAACCGCAACTTCAAGGGCCGGCAAGGTCAAGGCGCGCGCACGCATCTGATGTCGCCGGCGATGGTGGCGGCCGCAGCCGTGACCGGCCAGCTGACCGACGTGCGGAACTTTCTGAGGGGCGATCGATGAGACCGTTCGACATCATCACGACGACCGCCTGTGCGCTGCCGCTTGCCAGCATCGACACCGATCAGTTGATCCCGGCGCGTTTCATGAAACGCTCGCGCGCCGACGGTTACGGTCAATACTTGCTCCACGACATGCGCTTCGACGAGATGGGTCAGGCCAGGCCCGATTTCCCGCTCAACGCCGCCAGCGCTGCCGGGGCCGAGGTGCTGGTGACACGGCGCAATTTCGGCGCCGGCTCGTCGCGCGAAGCGGCGGTCTATGCGCTGGTCGATTTCGGCTTCCGCTGCGTGATCGCGCCGAGCTTCGGCGACATCTTCGCGTCGAACGCGGTCAACAACGGCCTGTTGCCGGCGACGGTCAGCGAGGCCGACGCGGAAGAGATCCTGTCCCTGCTGCCATCGACGGGAGCGGCGATCACGATCGATCTGAGAGATGGTCTCATCCGACTGGGCAATCGCACGTTCTCATTCAGCGTCGATCCGATCTGGCGTACCAAGCTGCTGAACGGCTGGGACGACCTTGATCTCACGGTCTCCCTGGCTGACGGTATCACCGGCTTCGAAGCGCGCGACGCCCATCAACGGCCCTGGGCCGCTCTCGGAACCCGGCGCGCCTGACACCAACCGACAAATGCCGAACTGACAAAGAAAGAAGCCGCCTGCACAGGACGTACAGGCGGCCCAAGTCCAGGGAGGAAACGCCCCAAGAAGGGCTAAATCTTGTTTATCCGATTTTGTGAGTCGTGGGTATCCGGATGTTACCGGAGGTTGCCGCGACCGATTCTCACCCTTCCGGCCGGTACCGGACTGCCATCAGGCCGCCTGGCGCTCCTCGTGCTGAACGAATTGCAGCGTGACCTTCTCGACATTGGCGTCGACCCACTCGGCCATGCGCTCCTCCTCCTGCAGCGATTCTTCGAGCAGCCCGCGGGCTTCGCTGGCGCCGGCCGCACCACACAGCGCCAGCAGCGACTTGTAGGCGGCGATCTCGAAATTCTCGAACGCATTGTTGGCAAAGGTGTTCTTCAGGATCTCGTCGCCTGACATCGCATGTCCCGAGGGATCGCGCGAGACGATCGAGAGGCAAGCAGCAGGAGCAGAGGACACCGCGGCGCATCGCCGATCCCGTCGCGGCGCCAAAGGATGGGACCTCCTCGCCAGCGCCCAACACGACCGCCGCAGCCAAGGTCAACGCGATATCAGATCAACGCCACATCGTCGGCGTGACGAGATGTCGTTTCTGGATCGCATCGCGGCGGTCGGCAGCGTCGGCGGCAAGCTCCGCGCCGGCTTCGGGTTCGATCGTGGGGGCTTTGTCGAGCCGGATCACGGCAGGTCCGGCGATACGCCCGCCCCCGTTCGGCTCACCGCCCGCGGCGCGCGCGCCAAGGGAACCGGTATGATCGTTCAGCTTGTCAACGGGGTCGTGCATCTGGCAGCTCCGAGCCCTGAAGCGACGTTACTAATCCTCTCGGCAGATTAGGCGATATCAACTGCGTTAATCCATGCGCGATGTCGCCGCGCTTAACCGATTCGACCGCGCCGCAGCAGAGCATGCGGCTCCATGCCATCGCTTCGTGGCTGCCTGATGACGACGCGCTGCGATCACCAGACCGTGTCTGCGACGTGCTTGCCTGCTCGCCACTCATGCCTCTCACGAACCCGGTTCAGTCAGGCGCGAAGCGCAACGCCCTGCTCCGATCTCATCCGATCGACATCAAGCTGGCATTGCCGCCAGCAGCCGCCGTGTTGGTCGACACGCAGACTTCTCTGACGAGTCTGTCGAGCTCATCGTCTCCGTCCACCGCACGCTTGATGATCACGGGAATGATGGGCCCGGGCCGCTCGGCCAGCTCTCTGGTCAGCGCGAGCAGTTGTGGGATCGCACCGTCGAACAGGACCGCCTGGATGTCGTCGACATCGCGCCAGGAGTCGACAAGCCGAACCCGCGCAAGGTGCGACGGCCCGAGCCCGCCGACCATCGCGCGCGCACATGTTGACGCCTCGGCGACGACCTGATTGCCCGTCGCCAGAATGGCACCGCATTGAAGCAGCAGCGCTTCCTCGCTCTGCGCCAGCGCAAGCACGGCCCCGCGCGGCACGAGGCGATACATGTTCTGTTCGCCCACCGGTCCCGGCAGCTCGATCGCCGCGCCAGCGAGCGAGCGCGACAGATAGGCCTCGCAGCGGGCCGCCAGTTCGGCCTGCCCCTGGCCGCGCAGCCATGCAACATAGGCCTGCGCGGCCGGGTCGGGACGGCCGGCCATGCCGCGGACCGCATCGGACGGTGCGGCCGACAGCCGCCGCAGATACAGGGGACCTCCGGCTTTCGGGCCGGTGCCCGACAGGCCGGCGCCGCCGAATGGCTGAACGCCGACCACCGCACCGATGATGTTGCGATTGACGTAGATGTTCCCGGCACGGATGTCAGCGGACAATTGCGCGATCGTCTCCGCGATGCGCGAATGGATGCCGAATGTCAGACCATAGCCGGTGGCGTTGATCGCGCCGACGAGATCGGCAAGCTGCTCGCGCCGATAGCGCAGCACGTGGAGAACGGGACCGAACACTTCGCGCTCGACCTCGGCAATCTCGTCGATTTCGATGAGGGTTGGCGCGACGAACGTCCCAGTCGCGGTGCCCGGCGGCAAGATCAGTTCATCCACCGCATGACCACGATCGCGCATCATCGCCACGTGGGCGGCAATATTGTCCCGCGCCTCTGCGCTGATGACCGGCCCGATATCGGTCGACAGCAACGCCGGATTGCCGACCTCGAGCTCGCGCATGGCGCCGCGCAGCATGACGAGGATGCGATCTGCGACCTCCTCCTGCAGACAGAGGATGCGCAAGGCGGAGCAGCGTTGGCCGGCCGAATCAAAAGCGGATGCGATGACGTCGCCGACGACCTGCTCCGCAAGCGCGGAGGAGTCCACGATCAGCGCGTTCTGCCCGCCGGTCTCGGCGATCAGCGGAACGGGCCGTCCGTCAACGGTGACGCGTGTGGCCAATTGGGTCTGGATCAGACGTGCGACGGCGGTCGATCCGGTGAAGATGACGCCCTGCACGCGCGGGTCCGCGACCAGCGCCGCGCCGACCTGTCCGTCACCGGGCAGCAATTGCAGGACGCCCGGCGGCAAGCCGGCCTCGCACAGGATGCGCACGGCTTCGGCGGCGATCAGCGGCGTCTCCTCGGCCGGCTTCGCCAGCACCGGATTGCCGGCCGCGAGCGCAGCCGCGACCTGGCCGGTGAAGATCGCGAGCGGAAAGTTCCACGGGCTGATGCAGACCACGGGCCCGAGCGCCGGACGCACCCCCGCATCGTCAGGCGTTGCGATCTCGTCCGCATAATAGCGCAGGAAATCGACCGCCTCGCGCACCTCCGCAACGGCATTTGCATAGGATTTGCCGGCTTCGCGCACGATCAGACCGATCAGAATGGGCCGCTGCGCCTCCATCGCGGCCGCGGCTGCGCGCAAGCAGATGGCGCGCTCGCGCGCGCTGGTGGCAGCCCATCCCGGCGCCGCCGCCACTGCATTGGACAGGGCCGCCTCGATCTCGCGCGCCGTCACATCCCGGACATGGCCGACGACGTCACGACGATCCGCGGGATTGCGGATGATGCGTGCGCATTCCCCGCCTGCTGCTGTCGACGGCAGCGCACGCCATGACACGCCGGCGCTGCGCGTCAGCTCCGCGCCAAGCCGCGCGAGCTCGCTTTCGTCGGCGAGATCGAGCCCGGCGGAGTTCGGCCGCTGCGAGCCGAACACATCCCGCGGCGTGCGAATCCTCTCATGGGCAGCGCCCGGACGCGACGCGGATCGCACCAGCTGCACGGGATCCGCGATCAAGTCCTCGATCGCCACCGCGGGATCGGCGATGCGGTTGACGAAGGAGGTGTTCGCACCGTTCTCGAGCAGGCGGCGAACGAGATAGGCTAGCAATGTCTCATGCGAGCCAACCGGAGCATAGATCCGGCAGGGCCGCGCCAGCCTTCCGGGACCGACGATTTCCTCGTAAAGCGGCTCGCCCATGCCGTGAAGGCACTGGAACTCATACTGGCCCTGATAGAAGTTTGGTCCGGCCATTTCGATGACCGAGGCCAATGTGCGCGCGTTGTGGGTAGCGAATTGCGGAAACACCGCGTCGGGCGCGCTCAGCAGCTTCCGGGCGCAGGCCAAGTAGGACACGTCAGTATGGGCCTTGCGCGTGAACACCGGAAAGTCCTCGAGGCCATCGACCTGGGCGCGCTTGATCTCGCTGTCCCAATAGGCGCCCTTGACCAGCCGCACCATCAGCCGCCGCTGCGAGCGGCGCGCCAGATCGATGATCCAATCGATCACGAAGGCGCAGCGCTTCTGATAGGCCTGGACGACGAAGCCGATGCCGTTCCAGCCGGCGAGATCCGCGTCGCAGCAGAGTGCCTCGAGCAGGTCGAGCGACAGATCGAGACGATCGGCCTCCTCGGCGTCGATGTTGAGTCCGATGTCGTGCTGCCGGGCCAGCAACACCAGCTGTTTGAGGCGCGGCAGCAGCTCGCCGAGCACGCGGCTCCGCTTCATCCGGCTGTAGCGCGGGTGAAGCGCCGACAGCTTGATCGAGATCCCCGGCCCCTCATAGATGCCGCGGCCGGCCGAATGGCGTCCGATGGCCTGGATCGCGGCCTGGTAAGCGGCGACGTAGCGGGTCGCGTCGGCCGCGGTGGTCGCAGCCTCTCCAAGCATATCGTAGGAGTAGCGGAACCCTCGCGCCTCCCAGCGCTGGCCGTTCGAGAGCGCATCCTCAATGGTTTCCCCCGCCACGAACTGCTCGCCCAACAGCCGCATCGCAAGCGTGACGCCCTGGCGGATGATCGGCTCACCGCCCCGCGCGATCAGCCGCGTGAGCGCCGAGGCAAGGCTGTCCTCGCTGGCGGCAGCCGTGAGCTTGCCGGTGACGATCAAGCCCCAGGTCGCGGCGTTCACGAGCAGAGACGGACTATGTCCGATGTGAGCGCGCCAATCGCCGGTCGCGATCTTGTCGCGGATCAGCGCATCGCGCGTCGCCGTATCCGGAATCCGCAGCAGCGCCTCGGCCAGACACATCAGCGCGACGCCCTCCTGGCTGGAGAGCGCATATTCATGGATCAGGCCCTCGACCCCGCCCGATGGCGCCTTGCTTCGCAAGCGAACGACGAGATCCCGCGCCAGGGCGGCCGCCCGCTCCGACGCCGCTCCGGACAACGCCGCGAGATCGAGCAGCGGCCGCACGCACTCCGGCTCGTTCCGGCGATGGGCCGAACTGATCGCAGCCCGCAGCTCGCTCGGGGTGCGAAGATCAGCGTTGAATGCGGCAAACGGCGGCGGCACAGGGCCAGAGCCAGCGGCGGTCTCCGCGAGCGGCATGGCGCGTTCTCCCGGTGAATGCGGACGCCGATGATAACAGCAAACGCCTGACCGCGCTGCTGGCCTCGAAGACGGCCGAAGCAAGGTCCGCCAGCGGCGCCTCGCCGCTGGGGGCGGTCGCGCGCAAACCGATCGTGATGGCCCATCAGGCCATCACGAAAGGCTGATCTTCCCTGCGATCACCTGCGCCTGCCTCTCCGGCGCGCGCGCCGATCAGACGCCGCCGGACTGCGTGGATTTGGCGGCGAGCCGCGCATCTGCGTCATCAGACGTCGCTGTCTTGGGCGAGACCAGGCGCAGCACGACGACGAAGAACACCGGCACCCAGAACACCGCCAAGACGGTCGCGGTGATCATGCCCCCGAGCACCCCGGTGCCAAGCGCCTGCTGACTGGCCGCGCTCGCCCCACTGGCGATGACCAGCGGCACCACGCCGAGGATGAAAGCGAGCGACGTCATGACGATGGGCCTGAAGCGCAGCTCGCAGGCGGTGATGGTGGCTTCGATCAGAGGCACCCCGCGCGCCAGCAGATCCTTGGCGAACTCGATGATGAGAATGGCGTTCTTTGCGGACAGGCCAATGATGGTGATGATGCCGACCGTAAAGTAGACGTCGTTCGGCAGCCCGCGCGACCAGGCCGCAGCCACCGAGCCGATCAGTCCGAGCGGCACCGCCAACATCACGGCGAATGGGATCGACCAGCTTTCGTACAGCGCGGCAAGACAGAGAAACACGAACAGGATCGACAGGCCGAGCAGGAACACGGCCTGAGACCCAGCCAGCTTCTCCTGCAGCGACTGCCCGGTCCAGGCATGGCCGAAGCCCTTTGGCAGCGTCTGCATCAGCCGCTCCATTTCGGCGATCGCATCGCCCGACGTATAGCCCGGTGCCGGATTTCCGGTAATTCGCACCGAAGGATAGCCGTCGAAGCCCACGACCTGTGTCGGCCCCACGTCCCAGACCACTTTCGCGAAAGACGAGAACGGGACCATCTCGCCTGCGGAGTTCCGAACGCTATAGGTCAGCAGATCCTCAGGCTTCAGACGCTTGCCGTCGTCGACCTGCACGATGACCCGCTGCATTCGGCCGCGGTTCAGGAAGTCGTTGATGTAGTTCGAGCCGAGGCTGGTCGACAAGGTCGCATTCATCGAGGCAAAAGTGACCCCCAACGCCGCGGCCTTGACGCGATCGATCTCGAGACGGACCAGCGGTGCCGGCGGCAGACCCTCGACGCTCAGCGGGCCGAGCACGGGTGATGAGGCAGCCGCCTTGAACAGCGTGTCCTTGGCCGCCATCAGGGCGTCGTAGCCACGCTGCGATCGGTCCTGCAGGCGGAAGCTGAAGCCGCTGGTGTTGCCGAGATTGTCGACAGGTGGCGGCGCGAGCACCGACACCTGGGCATCGCGGATTTTCGCAAGCTCGGGATTCAAACGGGCGATCAGCGCATCTGCGCTCTCGTTTCGGCCGCGCTCGGACCAGTCCTTGAGCGTCACGAAGGCCTGCGCGGTGTTGGCGCCCTGACCAAAGAAGCTGAAGCCGGTGATAAAGGAGACCTTGTCGATCCCAGGAGTCGCCGTGAGCTTCTCGCTGGCGGCGTGGACCGCATCCAGCGTGCGGTTCGCGCTGGCGTCTGCCGGCGTAAGGACGTCGACCATCACGAAGCCCTGGTCATCGACCGGGAGGAATCCGCCCGGCAAGCGCCAGAACGCATAACCCAGGCCGGCCAACAACAGCAGATACAACAGCATGAACCGGCCGCCGCGGACGACGACCCAGCGCGTCGCAGTGGAATATTGGCTGGTCACCCGCGCAAACCACCGATTGAACCAACCGAAGAAGCCACGGGTCGCGTGTCCATGTCCCTTCTCGATGGGCTTGAGCAGGGTCGCACACAGCGCCGGCGTCAACGACAGCGCCAGGAATGACGAGAAGCCGATCGATATGACCATTGCCGCCGAGAACTGCTGGTACATGATGCCGACAGATCCGGGAAAGAAGGCCATCGGCACGAACACCGCCATCAGCACGAGCGTGATGCCGATGACCGCGCCGGTGATCTGCTCCATCGCCTTGTCCGTCGCGGCCCGCGGGTGCAGCCCCTCCTCGGCCATGATGCGTTCGACGTTTTCGACCACGACGATGGCATCGTCGACGAGAATGCCGATGGCCAGCACCATGCCGAACATGGTCAGCACGTTGATCGAGAAGCCGAGCCCGAGCAAAACGGCGCAGGTTCCGAGCAACGCGATCGGGACCACGATCGTCGGGATCAGCGTGTAGCGAATGTTCTGCAGAAACAGGAACATCACCAGAAAGACCAGCGCCACGGCCTCAGCCAGAGTGAGCAGCACCTTCTTCACTGAGGCGGCGATCACCGGCGTCACGTCGTAGGACACTTCGTATTTCACACCCGGCGGGAAGAACGCAGCGAGTTCCTCCATACGGGCCTTCACGGCCGCCGCGGTCGCGAGCGCGTTGCCCGACGGCGCCAGTTGAACCGCGACGGCAGCCGCCGGACGTCCATTGAGCCAGGATGAGAACGCATAGGACAGACCAGCGACCTCGATCCGGGCCACATCGGACAGGCGCACGGTCGAGCCGTTCAGATTGGCCCGCAGCACAATCTCACCGAACTCCTCGGGGGATTCGAGCTGCCCTTTCACGAGCACCATATTCTGCAGGCGCTGCTGTGTCGGCGCCGGCGGGGCTCCGAGGGCTCCGGACGCAACCTGCGCGTTCTGTGCGGCGATCGCGGCATCGACGTCCGCGGGCGTCAGACCGAGCCCGAGCAGCTTGTCCGGATCGAGCCATATCCGCATCGCGCGCTCGGTTGCGAACAGACGTGCGCGGCCGACGCCGGGCAGTCGGCGCAGCTCTGGCAGCACATAGCGGGTGGCGATGTCGCCCAGGCCGATCTCATCGAGGCTACCGTCGCTCGAGGTCAGGGTGACGAACTGGAGGATGGCGCTGCTCGCTTCGAGAATGGCGATGCCTTGCTTTCGAACCGCCTCGGGCAGGCGTGGCTCGACCCGCTTGATCCGATTCTGGACGTCGACCGACGCCTGCTCGATATCTGTGCCCGGCTTGAACGATGCAAAGATCTCGACATCCCCCGTGGTGTCACTGGTTGACTCGTAATTCAGGATCCCCGCCGCTCCGTTCAGCTCTTCCTCGATCAGCCGGGTCACGCTGTAGTAGAGGTTTTCGGTCGACGCGCCGGGATAGGTCGTGGAGATCGAGATCGATGGTGGGGCGATGATCGGGTATTGCGCAACCGGCAGGAACGGGATTGCGAGCACACCGCCAAGGCAAATGAAGATCGCCACGACCCACGCGAAAATCGGGCGGGCAATAAAGAAACGCGACATCGGATACGGTCTCCGGAGCCTGTTGCGGCCGTCAATTGGATGAGTTCGGAGCGGCGATCCGCCAGGCGACCGGCTTCACCATTTCACCTGGAGAGAACTTCTGAAAGCCGTCGACCACGATGCGCCATCCAGGCTTCAGACCGTCCTCGATCATGACGCCGGCATCGACAGAGCGGCCAACCCGCACCGGCTGAAGTGTCGCCCTCTGCTGATCGTTGATCACGAACACCGCGCTCCCACCGGCCGGAGTCCGCTGGATCGCCTGCGACGGAACGACGATGCCGTCGGCGTCGATCGCCTCCTCGATCTGAACACGCACATACATTCCGGGCAGCAGATCCGCGTCCGGGTTCGGGAATTCCCCGCGCAAATTGACCTTCGACGTGCTGGGATCGACGCTCACGTCGGAAAACAACAGGCGCCCGCTATGCTTGTAGACCGATCCATCATCAAGAACGAGCCGCACGCGCGCGGCTTCGGACGACACCTTTTTCAATCTGCCATTAGCAAGGTCGCGCTTGAGCTGAGCAAGCTCGCCGGCCGACTGCGTGAAGTCCGCATAGATCGGATCGAGCTGCTGAACCGTTGCCAGATGCGCCGCATCCGTTGGACTGACAAGCGCCCCTTCGGTCACCAATGCACGTCCGATACGCCCCTTGATCGGGGCTCTGACCGTCGCCCATTCAAGATTGAGCTGAGCTTGTTCCACGACGGCTTTCTGTGCCGCCACTTCAGCCTCCGCCTGGCGCTCGGCTGCCAGCGCAAGCTCATATTGAGCCTGCGACGTCGACTGGCTCGTCAATAGCGACTTGAGCCGATCTTCCTGTCGTTCGGCCTGATAAAGCACGGCTTCAGCCTTTGCCAGTGCGGCCCGGGCCTTATCCAGCTCGACCTGGAACGGGGCTGGATCAATCCGATAGAGTACCGTCCCCGCCTCGACGACGCTGCCCTGCTGGAAGCCCCGCTCTGTCACGATGCCACTGATGCGAGGCCGCACCTCCGCGATCCTCATCGGCGTAATTCGCCCAGGCAGAATCTTCGTGAGCGTCACCGGCGACGCCTGGACCGTGATGAACCCGACGGCCGGCGCATCCGCCGCCTTGGCTGCCGACGCCCCCTCCTGCTCCTTGCAACCCACGACACTAATCGTCGCAACCAGGAGAAGCATACACCGCGTCGCGTGCTTCGACACACAACCCGATAGGCGTAAGCTCAAGTTCAAGGCCATCGCAACGATCCCCCAAGGAAAGGCGTCCATCGCCAACCGCATGTCCGCCGGACACGCAACTAAGCAGCGCGATCCGAACAATCAACCCATCGCGCGCATTGCTATCCTATCGATCGACTGCGACCACAAAATTTCAACTGCCATAAACGTTCGGGAGGAGCAATTGGATCAGTTGGTCGCAGACATTCACGCCCCATCAATCATACGGGCCGCCGAACTACCGCTACGCATTCATTATACCAGCGCAGCTGCGCCCGGGAGCGACGGCCGTGCGCCATCTCGACGCGGGTCGAGACCGGCCAGCCCCGCGCGGCTCCGGACATCAGATGCGGAAGCGGATTGACATACCGATCGCGGCTCACGACGACGCAGGCCAGGCTTCCGGATTGCGCGTGAGGGTCAAGTAACGTGCACATGCGGCATAGGCCGCGGAGCTCAGCCGAGAGATCGCAGCCACGCCAGTCGCGCGATCGCCCGCGACGCAAGTCGCTGCAACCGATCGAGCTGCTCGGGATCGGTCGCGCGCTCGGCATGGTCCAGATAGGCGTCCACCAGCGCCTCCGCGATCACCGTCGACTCTGCCTGAACGAGAGCGGCCGGCAATTGCACCAGACCGGCGATCTCCGCCGACATTCTGGAGGCCTCCTGCGCAAGCTCATGGAGACGCTCGGCCGGGCGGCTCGCCGAGCGAGCGGCCATGGCCTCGAGCAACTCCGCAAGCCGCGCCTCCAGCTGACGCGCATCGACGGGCTCTCCGTCGGATGTCGTTCCCCCGCCTTCGTTCTCCGTGTGATAAGCGCGCCGCCGCTCCTTGCGCAGCGTCGCGACGTGGCCAAGCTCCTCGCGCGCCATGGCCTCGGACGCTGTCTTGACGTCCGCATTGTCAGTGAACGCGGCGACGTAGGACCAGAACGCGAAGGCGCGCTCCTCATTGCGCACCGCCATGGCCAGCGCACGATACGGCGTCATCAGGCGCGAGCCGTGAATTTCGCTCGCCGCCTCCGGCTCGAACGTCTCGGGCGCGCGCCATCGCACCAGCGCGGCATCGGGAGCGTGTCCCGTGCGCGCCGTCGACCACCGCGCCACGCTGTCGACGTGCTCACGTTCGGCCGCAGCCAAGCGGGCAAAGACCTCGGCCAGATCGCGACGTCCCTGGCGCTGCATCTCTTCGCTCAACGCCGTGTAGCGATCAGCCGCCTCCCGCTCCATCGCATTCGCGAGCGCAAAAAGCTCGTCAAGCGAGGCAAGGTTCCCGGCGGGTTCCGACTTCAGCAAGAGGGTTCGTGACAACAACATGACGTCAGCCTGCTTTGACGACCTTGCCCAAGACGGGCTCTGAGACGCCGCTGTTTGAGACGACGACGTCCGAATGCCGCGGCGTGTTTGATCCAGCGCAACGTTCGTGAGATTGCAACCCACTAGACAGGGCGCACGATCAGGAGTCAATTTAGGTTGGCTCGATTTGCGCCGAGGATGTCAACGACGACGATCCTCCCTTCCCAACACGACAACTGATTGGAATGCGCGTCCTTCGCGGGGCGAGGGTTCCGCTTGAGGTGATCATGGTTGCGAGTGATGTCGCCACCAATCGAGGACCTATGGCTGCAATGATCCTGGCGGTCCTGATCGCGCTCTGCACGCTGGCAGCGCCGTGGCCAGCGCATGCGGTCGGAGATCTCGCCAACTATCTCTCAAAGATCACGCCAAGCGAGTTCTTTCCCGGCGCGGATCGTTTCGGCGCACCGCAAGGCGAGCCGCCGATCGTGCCCGTCTATCGCGGCGATCAGCTCCAAGGCCATGTCTACCTCAATTCCGATTTCGCCAATGCCGTCGGCTATTCCGGCAAGCCGATCAATATTCTCGTCGGCATCGCGCCCAAGGGCGTTATCACCGGGCTGAAGCTGGTCGACCACAAGGAGCCGATCGTGCTGATCGGCATTCCCGAGCCGCGCATCATTGCCGCGCTCAACGGCCTGCTCGGCAAGGACATGACGCCGATCGCGCAAGGCGCGGAGCATGCGCCGCAAGCCGACATCATCTCCGGCGCCACTGTGACCGTGCTGGTGATGCACGACAGCATCGTCCGCGCCGCCATGCGCCTGATCCGCAGCGGCCGGATCGGCGGGAGCAACCCGGCAGGCGCGGTCACTACACCGCCGAGCGTGGTCAAGACGGTCGATCCCGACAAGAGCGAGATCCGCGACTGGACGAGCCTGCTTGGCGACGGCTCGGTGCGGCGGCTGCATCTCAGCATCGGCGACGTCAACGACGCGTTCGCAAAATCGGGCAATACGGTAGCCGCGCAAAATCCGGAGCCCGGCAATTCGGACGACACGTTCATCGACCTCTATGTCGCGCTGGCCAGCGTGCCGTCGATCGGCCGCAGCCTGCTCGGCGAGGAGGGCTATCAGCGGCTGAAAGACCGGCTGCAGCCGGGCCAGCAGGCCATCCTCGTCGCAGGAGACGGCGTCTACTCGTTCAAGGGCTCGGCCTATGTCCGCGGCGGCATCTTCGATCGCATCGAAGTGCTGCAGGACGGCGCCAGCACGCGATTCCGCGACAAGAATCATATGCGGCTGGGCGCGCTGGAAGCCAACGGTGCGCCGGCATTGCGCGAGATCGGACTGTTCGTCACGCCGTCCGAATTCACGCTCGACCCGGCCGAGCCATGGCAGCTTCAACTCCTGGTCCAGCGGACCACCGGCAGCCGTGACAAGGCGTTCCTCTCGTTCGACGTCAATTACACGCTGCCCGACGCCTATCTGAAGCGACAGGCGCCGCTTGCTCCGCCGGCCGCGAATGCGCCTGCGCCGCTGCCTGCCACGAGTAGGGCGCAACAGTCGGCCGAGGACGCTGAAGAGCCGCTGTGGATGCGCATCTGGCGCTCGCAAACCGTGTCGGTCGGCATCACTGCACTGGCACTGGCCGTGCTCACCGGCATCTTCTTCTTCCAGAACGTGCTGGTGCGCCGGCCCCTGCTCTTCACCTGGGTACGGCGGAGCTACCTGCTGTTCGTGCTGGTCTGGCTCGGCTGGTACGCCAATGCCCAGCTTTCAGTGGTCAACATCCTCACCTTCACCAATGCGCTGCTGAGCGGCTTCCATTGGGAGTTCTTTCTCGCCGCTCCCCTGATCTTCATCCTGTGGGCCGCGACCGCCGCGGGCCTGCTGTTCTGGGGCCGCGGACCGTTCTGCGGCTGGCTATGTCCGTTTGGCGCGCTCCAGGAGCTGACAAACACGGCGGCGAAATGGCTCAAGGTGCCGCAGATCACGGTGCCCTGGGGCCTGCATGAGCGCCTCTGGCCGATCAAATACATCATCTTCCTCGGCCTGTTCGGTTTGTCCTTGTACTCGGTCGCGCTCGCCGAGCAGTTCGCCGAGGTCGAGCCGTTCAAGACCGCGATCATCCTGAAATTCGCGCGCAGCTGGCCGTTCGTGCTGTATGCGGCGGCGCTGCTCGGCATCGGCTTGTTCATCGAACGGTTCTTCTGCCGCTACCTGTGCCCACTCGGCGCCGCACTCGCCATTCCCGGACGTATCCGCACCTTCGAATGGCTGCGCCGCTGGAAGGAATGCGGCTCGCCCTGCCAGCGCTGCGCCAAGGAATGCCCGGTGCAGTCGATCCATCCCGAGGGGCACATCAACGTCAATGAGTGCATCTACTGCATGCATTGCCAGGAGCTCTATTACGACGACCAGCGCTGCCCGCACATGATCCAGGTCCGGCTCAAGCGGGAGAAATTCGAGGCGATGTCATCGCCGTCGATGCGCAAGTCCGGCCAGAAGACGCTGGTCACGCATGCCGGCCGGCCGCTGACGGCCCCGGTCCAGCCCCCCGATCTCACCCGTCCATCATAAGGAGACCACGATGGCGCACGACGACGACCAGACCAAACTCAGCCGCCGGCAGATCGTCGGCACGGCCGCACTCGGTGCGGCCGGCGTGGCCGGCAGCATCGGCCTGACCAAGACGATCGAGACCACGCCGGCCGCAGCGCAGCCGCGGCCAGCCCCAGGCAAGGCGGAAGTCGCGCCGGGCCAGCTTGACGATTACTACGTGTTCTTCTCCTCAGGCCAGACCGGCGAGCTCCGCATCGTCGGCATGCCCTCGATGCGCGAACTGATGCGCGTCCCCGTCTTCAACCGCTGCAGCGCCACCGGCTGGGGCCAGACCAATGAGAGCCGCAAGATCATGACCGAGGGGCTGCTGCCGGAGACGCGCGAGCGGCTCAAGGACAGGCTCGGCATCTGGATGAATGGTGACTGCCACCATCCACACATGTCGTTCACCAACGGCACCTATGACGGGCGTTACGTCTTCATCAATGACAAGGCCAACACCCGCCTCGCCCGCATTCGCACCGACGTCATGAAGTGCGACAAGATCATCGAGCTGCCGAACCAGTACACGATCCACGGCATGCGGCCGCAGAAGTTTCCGCGCACCGGCTATCTGTTCTGCAACGGCGAATATGAGGTGCCGCTGCCGAACGACGGCAAGGTGCTCGACGACAAGTCGAAATACTGGTCGATCTTCTCGGCCGTCGACGGCGACACCATGAAGGTCGCCTGGCAGGTGATCGTCGACGGCAATCTCGACAACACCGATTGCGACTACCAGGGCAAATACGCCTTCGCGACCTGCTACAATTCCGAGAAAGGCGTGACCCTGGCCGAAATGACGGCCAGCGAGCAGGACTGGGTGACGATTTTCAACATCAAGCGCATCGAGGACGCCGTCAAGAAGGGCGACATCAAGGAGATGAACGGCGTTCCCGTCATCGACGGCCGCAAGGGCTCGCCCTATACCCGTTACGTGCCGGTGTCGAACAGCCCGCATGGTCTCAACACCGCGCCGGACGGCATCCACGTCGTCGCCAATGGCAAGCTGGCGCCGACGGTCACGGTGATGGACGTTCGCCTGATCGACAGCCTGTTCGACGACAAGATCAAGCCGCGCGACATCATCGTGGCCGAGCCCGAGCTCGGCCTCGGGCCGCTGCACACCGCCTTCGACGGCCGTGGCAACGCCTACACGACGTTGTTCCTGGACAGCCAGGTCTGCAAATGGAGCCTCGATCTCGCCAAGCGCGCGTTCAAGGGCGAGAAAGTGAACCCGATCATCCAGAAGCTCGACGTCCATTATCAGCCCGGCCACAACCACGCCTCGATGGGCGAAACGCGGGAGGCCGACGGCAAATGGCTGCTGTCCTTGAACAAGTTCTCCAAGGATCGCTTCCTGAATGTCGGTCCGCTGAAGCCGGAGAACGACCAGCTGATCGACATTTCCGGTGACAAGATGGAACTGGTGCATGACGGCCCGAGCTTCGCCGAGCCGCACGACGCAGTGATCGTGCACCGCTCCAAGCTTGAGGGCCGCGTGACCTCGATCTGGAAGCGTGACGACCCGTTCTTCGCCGATGCGCGCAAGCAGGCCGCCGCCGACGGCGTCACCCTGGAGAGCGACGCCAAGGTGATCCGCGACGGCAACAAGGTGCGCGTCTACATGTGGTCCAGCGCGCCCGCCTATGCGCTCGAGAAGTTCGAGGTCAAGCAGGGCGACGAGGTGACGGTCTATGTCACCAATATCGACGACGTCGAGGACCTCGTGCACGGCTTCTGCATCGTCAACTACGGCGTCAACATGGAGATCGACCCGCAGCAGACCTCGTCGGTGACCTTCATCGCCGACAAGCCCGGCGTCTATTGGTATTTCTGCACATGGTTCTGCCACGCCATGCACATGGAAATGCGCGGACGCATGCTGGTCTCGCCGCGGAACGCGTGAGGCGATGCGGCGCATGCGCCATATCCTGACATTGGGGCTGGCGGCGCTCATCGCCGCCGGCCTTCCCTGCCGCGCGACCGCAGCGACGCTGCGGGTCGCAGCCGGCACCCCTGACCTTCAGGCCGTTCTCGATAGCGCCGCTGACGGCGACGAGATCATGCTGGCGCCCGGCACCTATCGCGGGCCCCTGCGGCTCACCCACCGCCTGACGCTGAGCGGCGTGGCCGGTTCGGTGATCACCGGTGAGGGCCAGGGCAGCGTCATCACCGTCACCGCGCCGGGCACCGTGATACGTGGCCTCGCCATCGGCGGCTCCGGCCGCTCGCTCGAGCAGATGGACTCCGGCATCTTCGTCGAGCAGTCCGCGCACGACACGCTGATCGAGCATAACAGGCTCGAGGACAATCTGTTCGGCGTCTATCTGCACGGCGCGGCCAACGCCATGGTGCGCCACAACAGCATCATCGGACGGCGCGGCACGCAGCCGGGCGGCGTCGGCAATGGCGTGTCGGTGTGGAACGCGCCCGGCGCCCAGGTGGTCGACAATGACATCCGCTACGGCCGCGACGGCGTGTTCGTGATCACCAGCCGCAACAACCTCTTCAGCCGAAATCGCTTCAGCGACCTGCGCTTCGCGGTCCACGACATGTACGCCAATGACAGCGAGATCTCCGACAACATCTCGACCCGCAACATCATCGGCTATGCGATGATGTTCTCGAAGAACCTGGTGGTGAAGGGCAACGTCTCCGATCATGATCGCGATCGCGGCCTGCTGTTCAACGCAACCAACGGCTCGCAGATCTCCGGCAACAGCGTGATCGGCGGCCTGCAGCCAGCGGAGCGCTGGGCCACCGCGGAGAACCGCGGCTCCGATGAAGGCATGCCGCAGACCGAGAAGAGCGCGGTCGGCGCGGGCTCCGGCGTCCGGCCGGGTCCAGAGAAATGCGTGTTCATCTACAATACCAACAACAACCGGATCTTCGACAATTGGCTGGAAGGCTGCGAGATCGGCGTCCATTTCACCGCCGGCTCCGAGGGCAACGACATCCGCGGCAACGCCTTCGTCGGCAATGCCAGCCAGATCAAATATGTCGGCAGCCGTCATCTCGACTGGTCGAAGAACGGCCGCGGCAATTATTGGAGCGACAATCCCGGCTTCGATCTCAATGGCGACGGCGTCGCCGACGCCGCCTATCGTCCGAACGATCTCATCGACCGCGTGTTGTGGACGGCGCCGGCCGCCAAGGTCCTGATCAATAGCCCCGCGGTGCAGGTGATCCGCTGGGCACAGGCGCAGTTTCCCGCGATCCTGCCCGGCGGCGTCGTCGACAGCCATCCTCTGATGGCGCCGCCGGCGCGCCGCACCGCTCCGGAGAGCCAGGCCCGATGACCGCGACAATCCATATCGCCGACGTGATCAAGCATTACAACAAGGTCGAGGCCGTGAGGGGCGTGTCGTTCGACCTCGCCGCGGGCGAGATGGTCGCTCTGATCGGCCACAACGGCGCCGGCAAGACGACGCTGATGAAGATGATGCTCGGCCTGATCCGCCCCACCCGCGGCACCATCGCCGTGCTCGGGGAGAATCCAGCCGCCGGCGAATTCTCCTCCCGTCGGCAGCTCGGCTATCTGCCGGAGAACGTCGCCTTCGACGCCGCTCTCAGCGGCCGGGAGACGCAGACCTTCTACGCCCGCCTCAAGCGTGAGCCGGTGCAGGAGGCGCTGGCGCTGCTCGACATCGTCGGTCTCGGCGACGCGGCGAAGCGCCGCGTCAACACCTACTCCAAGGGCATGCGCCAGCGTCTCGGCCTGGCGCAGGCGCTGATCGGCCGCCCGCGGGTGCTGCTGCTCGACGAGCCGACCACCGGCCTCGACCCGGAGCTGCGCCAGACCTTCTACGACGTGATCCAGAAGCTCGCCGCCGAAGGCACCACCGTGCTGTTGTCGTCGCACGCGCTGACCGAACTGGAGGAGCGCGCCGGCCGCGTCATCATCATGAACCGCGGCCTCAAGGTCGCCGATGGAACGCTGGAGGAGCTGCGCCGGCTGGCGCGATTGCCGACGCGCATCCGGGTCAAAGTCGCCAACCTGCCGCCAGCGGGCCGGCCAGCCTGGCTGCCCGCGACCGCCTCGTATCGCCGGATCAACGGCCACATCGTCGAGATCGACGCGGCGCCGAACGAGAAGATCGAGCTCCTGCGCAGCGCGACCGCCGACGGCACCGCCGTGCAGGATCTCGAGCTCATTCCGCCCAATCTCGACGAACTCTACGCGCATTTCCTGCGCCACGCCGAGCGCCCGCAATGAACAGCGTGATCACCATCGCCGCCAAGGAAATCCAGCAGGCAATTCGCAATCGCTGGGTGCTGGCGGCGACCCTGCTGCTGGCCGGGCTCGCGCTATCGCTGACCTTCCTCGGCAGCGCCCCGACCGGCACGGTCGGCGCCCGTGCGCTGGATGTGGTCATCGTCAGCCTGTCGAGCCTGACGATCTTCCTGATCCCGCTGATCGCGCTGCTGATCGCGCATGACGCCATCGTCGGCGACATGGAGCGCGGCACCATGCTGCTGCTGCTGAGCTATCCGGTGGCGCGGTGGCAGGTGCTGCTCGGCAAGTTCCTCGGCCATCTCGCCGTGCTCGCTTTCGCAACCTGCCTCGGGTACGGCGCAGCAGCTGCGGCGCTGCCGATCACAGGCAGCAGCTTCGACAGCGAGGGGCTTGCCGCCTTCGCCGCGATGATCGGCTCATCCATCCTGCTCGGTGCGGTGTTTGTCGCGATCGGCTATCTCGTCAGCGCCGTGGTGCGCGACCGCGGCACCGCCGCGGGGCTGTGCATCGGGCTGTGGCTGGCGCTGGTGCTGATTTACGACATGGCGCTGCTTGGCCTGCTGGTGCTCGACCAGGGCCGCAACATCTCCGGCGGCATGCTCAACGCGCTGCTGCTGCTCAACCCGACCGACGCCTACCGGCTGTTCAACCTGACCGGCTTCGCCAATGTCAGCCTGTTCTCCGGAATGGCCGGGCTCGCGGGCAGCAGCACGCTGTCGGTGCAGGCGCTGCTCACCGCGCTCGTCCTCTGGATTCTGGTCCCGCTCGCCGGCGCTGCGCTCGCCTTTTCCCGGAGGGAGCTATGAAGCGTCTTGCTCGCGCCTGCGCCGTTGGCGTCGCCCTCGTGCTCGCCGGCTGCAACGACAAACAGGCCGCCGCCCCGCCGCCGCCGATCAAGCTGAGCGCGGAGGCAATCGGCCACTATTGCGGCATGAACCTGCTCGAGCATTCCGGGCCCAAGGGACAGATCTTCGCCGCCAGCCTGATCGAGCCGGTGTGGTTCTCCTCCGCGCGCGACGCCATCGCCTTCACGATGCTGCCGGACGAGCCCAAGGATATCCAGGCCATCTACGTCTCCGACATGGCGAAGGCGGTGAGCTGGGACAATCCCGGCGCCGACAATTGGGTCGAAGCGCGCAAAGCGGTGTTCGTGATCGGCAGCCGGCTCAAGAGCGGCATGGGGAGCGACGAGGCGGTGCCGTTCTCCGCTCGGAGCGCCGCCGAGCGCTTCGTCGCCGAGCATGGCGGCCGCATCGTCGGCTTTGCCGAGGTGCCGCGCGACTATGTGCTGAGCTCGGCGGATGATCGCGACGGCGCAACCAAGCCGGACCCCAAAGACAGCAATTGAGCAGACGCTGATGACCCATCACCTCTCGCGACGACGCTTCATCCGTATCAGTGCCGCGATGGCCGGACTTGCGCTGGCTCCGCGCGCCACCGATGCCGCCCAGGACATGAGCGGCCTGGTCGAATGGCGCGGCACCCTCCTCGGCGCCGTCGCCACCATGAAGCTGCACCACCCGGATCGCGCGGAAGCCGAACGGCTGATCGCGCGATCGGTCGCCGAAGCACGCCGGCTGGAACGGCTGTTCAGCCTCTATCTCCCGGACTCCGCGCTGGTCACGCTGAACCGCACCGGCGTGCTCGTCGAGCCGGCGCCCGAGCTCGTCGACATTCTCACGCTGTCGCAGCGCTATGCTGTCCTAACCGAGGGCCGCTTCGATCCCACGGTTCAGCCGTTGTGGACGCTCTATGCCGATCACTTCGCGCGCCCCGATGCGGATCCCGACGGCCCCAAGCGGGCGGCGATCCGCGAGGCGCTGGCACGGGTCGGCTATCACAGGCTCACGGCGAGCCGGGATCGGATCGTCATGCCGCAAGGCACTGCGATTACCCTGAACGGCATCGCACAAGGCTATGTCACCGACAGGATCGTTGATCTCCTGCGCAGCCAGGGGGTGCGGCAGAGCCTCGTCGACATGGGCGAGGCGCGGGCCATCGGGACACGGCCGGACGGACACCCCTGGGACGTCGCGATCGAGGATCCGGACGTCGCCGGTCGCACGGCCGAGATGCTGGCCGTCATCGACCGGGCCGTATCGACATCCGGCGCCTATGGCTTCCGTTTCGACCCTCAGGGCCGCTTCAACCATCTGTTCGATCCGCAGAGCGGCGGCTGCGCACATTCCTATCGCAGCGTGGCAACCGTGGCCGCCGATGCCACCGCCGCAGATGCGCTATCCACCGCATTCAGCATCATGCCGGAAACCGACATCCGCGCGGTCATGCCGCGCGCCGGGATCGATCGCGTTCATCTGATCGACGCGAACGGTGTGGCCGTCGATCTCATCGCCTGACCGCCGTCGTGGCGCGCGGCAGCAAGTCCATCCGTGCGCGAGGTCGGCGACCGGCCGTGCAGAATCGAGCAACAGAGCGATACGGATCGAAGCCGCCCAGCCGCGCGGTCTCTGGCGCCTTCTCGCCGGCGCCCTGACATCAAGCTGCGGCTATGATGATACTGTTGGAGCCAATGCCGGCAAGCGCAGCTCACGAGACAGGAGTTGGACCAGCTTGGCGTGGCTCGGAACGCCCAGCTTCGTTCTGATGCTGCGCAACTGATGATCGACGGTGTGAACCGAGCGCCGGAGGTCGCGCGCGATTTCCTTGTAGCCCATTCCCTTCCCGGCGAGACGCGCAACCCGGATCTCCGCTTCCGTCAATTGCCCGGAGATGCTGGTCAAAGCGATCGGCTGCGGGGCGGCGTCGTCCTGCAGCGACTTCGACGCCGCAAGAATCGGCGAAACGACCTCGTGCAGCACCGACCTGAACAGATCGACCAAGGCGATCTCCCATCCACGGCTGGCGCGCGTGAGCCGGTCAACGGACATGAGACCGAACGGCCGCCCGTCGTCGCCCCTCATGGGCATGATCATCTTCGTCTTGGTGCCGGTGGCCAGGAGTGCGGCACGCGCGGACCGACTCATTCCCGCCGCGCTCGCGACCACCTCCAGCACGACAGGAGCGTCGGCGTTCCAAAGCTGCCGCATCCCGGGATCGGAATTATCGAGCGTCGTCCCCTTTGCACTCCGAGCGTCGCAGCCCAGCAAGGCGCTTTCCCAGCGTCCGCAGACATAGACTGCATCGGACGGACTGCCGATATTGCCGTCGACGCGCTCGCCCTGCACGCGCTCCAGCAACCATTGCGCGGCAATATTGCCCGCCAAGGTCACATCATCGATCGCCAACAACATATGTGCAGCCAGGTCACGCGCTGGCGCGAAAGAGATGGCGCCGCGAGCATCGAGCAAGGACGCCCGCAACGTTTGCTGCTGGCGAAAACAGGCCGCATCTCGATTCACGACCGCGCTCCTTCGTCGGCAATGAAGAGGTACCACCCGACGCTGCCGATGCTGGTCTCTCGCGCGATCGGGCCGGATGACCATGCGACCGCTCAGAACCACTGCAGCGGCATCGCTCCCCGGATGATCTACCGACCAGCGTCAGCTGGTTACCTCGCATGATCGTACAGCCTATTCGCAGCCGGAGGTGATGGCAAGCCCACCGCCGCCCGCGATCATGGGCGCGCGATCTCGCACAACTTCGGATGTCGAACATCCGCCGGCCGGCCAATAGCGAATGTTCGCTATGTACGGTTGCACTTTCCTGGTCACTCTTGACATCAAGACTAACGCGCAACGTCGCGACCTGGTCTAGCAGACCAACAAAAACAAAATGGGCGGAGACGAGAAAATGCCGAAACACGAGGCAGAGTTCGACTATGTCATCGTCGGTGCCGGGAGTGCGGGATGCGTTCTGGCGAACCGTTTGACGGAAGATCCGAACGTCAAGGTTGCGATCCTCGAGGCGGGGGGCCGAAACAAATCCCTCATGCTGAGAATGCCGGCGGCCATAGGCGACATCTTCATGCAGAAGGGACCGGCGAATTGGATGTTCCAGACCGTCCCTCAAGGCACGTTGGACGCGCGGCGTCTGTATCAGCCGCGCGGACGAGGTTGGGGAGGATCCTCCGCCATCAACGGCATGCTCTACGTACGCGGCCACGCGCGCGACTACGACCAATGGCGGCAAACCGGCCTGACCGGCTGGGGTTATGCCGATGTGTTGCCGTATTTCAAGCGAGCCGAGCATAACGAGAATGGCGGCGACACGTGGCGGGGCGACCGCGGCCCTCTCTGGGTCTCGGTTGGCCCGAACGGCAATCCGCTCTACCGCGCGTTCATCAACGCCGGACGGCAGGCCGGCCATCCCGTCACGCGCGATTTCAACGGATATCAGCAGGAGGGGCTCGGGCCGTTCCACCTCACGATCAAAGACGGCGAACGCTGCAGCGCAGCATCGGCCTATCTGGAACCGGCGATCCGGGACCGGCGAAATCTCACCGTGTTGTCCCATGCCCACGCGATGAAGATCATCATCGAGAACGGCGAAGCCAGAGGCGTGCAATACGCGTCCGGTCGCATGAAGGTCGTGAAGACCGTGCGCGCCCGACGTGAAGTGATCCTCTCGGCCGGGGTCTTCCAGAGTCCGCAACTGCTGATGCTGTCGGGCATCGGTCCTGCCGACGCGCTGCGGCGGCATGGCATTTCGGTCGTCCACGACGCCCCCGAGATAGGACAGAACCTGCAGGACCATTTCGATGTGGTGATGAGCTATCGATGCACCAAGCCCATCACCGCTCATTCGTTCATCACGGGATATCGCAAGATTCTGCTGGGCCTGGAATATCTGCTGTTCCGGACCGGTCAGGGACGCACCAACCACGTTCAGGCCGGCGCGTTTCTCAAGTCCCGCACAGAACTGGATCGGCCTGACATCCAGTTGCACTTCGCCAATGTCATGCTCCTCAATCATCAGCCGCTGAAAACCCATTCTCATGGCTTCGGTCTTCACGTCTGTCAGCTACGCCCTGAGAGCCGCGGCGAGATGCGGCTGGCGTCCCCTGATCCCTTCGCTGCGCCGATCATCGATCCGCGATATCTCTCCTCCGAGACCGATCGGCGCACGATCCGCGACGGTGTGAGGATGGTTCGCGAGATCGTTCAGCAAGACGCCTTGAGAATGTATCGCGGGCCGGAAGTGCATCCGGGCCTTGATGTGCAGACCGACTCCGAGATCGACGCGTGGACGCGCCAGACGGGACAATCCATCTTTCATCCTGTCGGCACCGTCCGCATGGGCGCAGACGCCAACGCGCCGGTCGGGCCGGACTTGGCGCTGCGCGGGGTGAGGCGGCTGCGCGTCGTTGACGCCTCCGTCATGCCGACATTGGTCGGCGGCAACACGAACGCGGCGACGATCATGATCGCTGAAAAGGCTGCCGATATGGTGCGGGGGCGCCCACCATTGTCGCGCGAAGAAGCACCGATTGCCGAGGACGTCGCAATCTCCCACCGCGTGCAGGTCCAGCGCTTCGCGTCGGGCACCGCGGTGGCGTTCAATTAGCGCAATCGCGAACTTGCGCGATGTATCCCCTCCAGATCTCTGACATTCGTAGACCAACAGATTTGAACAAGAGGCCACGACGATGAACATGACCGCGATCCCATCGACCGAAGCGACGAAGGCCCGAATGCAAGCCACGCTCCACCGGCAGAAGGCCGAGCAGACGCGCCTTGGTCCTCCGTCATTATCGCTTCGCCGCGACCGGATCGCGCGCGCGATCTCGATGGTGTTGACGCACAAGAACGAGTTGCTCGATGCCATGAACACCGATTTCGGAGCCCGCTCGCGCGACATGGGGATGCTCTACGATATCGTGGGCTCGGTGCAGCCGCTTCGAGAGGCGCACAAGAATGTCGCGAAGTGGATGCGGCCGCAGCGGCGCAAGGTATCGCCCCCCATCCTGTCGCTGCTCGGTGCGCGCTCCACCGTGAGATACCAGCCCAAGGGCGTGATCGGCATCGTCACCTCGTGGAACTTCCCGCTACAGCTCATGATGGACGCAGCCGCAGCCGCGTTCGCCGCCGGCAACAGGGTGATGCTCAAGCCGTCCGAATTCACGCCGGCGACCGGAGGCCTGGTCGCGCAGCTGTTCGACAGCCATTTCGACGAAGACGAAATTTCGACCTTTCTCGGTGGTCCGGATGTCGCCAGCGCATTCACAAGCCTGCCTTTCGATCATCTGATCTTCACCGGCTCGACCAATGTCGGACGCCATGTGATGCGCGCTGCGGCGGATAATCTCACGCCGGTCACGCTCGAGCTCGGCGGCAAGAGTCCGGTCGTCGTCGGCCGGAGCGCGGACATCGGCAAGACGGCGGCGCGCATCATGATGGGCAAGATGATCAACGCCGGGCAGGTCTGCGTCGCGCCGGATTATGTCCTGGCGCCTGACGACCGGGTAGAGCCATTCATCACGGCCGCAACGACGGCGGTGGCGAAGATGTTTCCGACCCTTAAGGACAACCCGGACTACACGTCCATCATCACGCAGCGGCACTATGAGAGATTGCAGATGCTGACCGATGATGCACGAGCCAAGGGGGCCCGCATCGTCGAGATCAATCCGGCAAAGGAAAACTTCTCGCAACAGCAATTCCGGCGCATGCCGCCGACCCTGATTGTCGACGCGACGGATGACATGGCAGTGATGCAGGAGGAGATTTTCGGCCCCGTCCTGCCGATCAGGCGCTACGGGACGTTTGACGACTCGATCGACATGATCAATGCGAGGCCGCGGCCGCTCTCGCTCTATTATTTCGGCTCGGACAAGGCCGAGAGTGAAAAGCTGCTCGAGCGGACCCACGCGGGAGGCGTGACCATCAACGACATCTTCTGGCATATCGCGATGCCCGATCTGCCGTTCGGGGGAATCGGGCCCTCCGGGATGGGCGCGTATCATGGACATCGCGGCTTCGTCGAATTCTCCCACGAGAAGGCCGTGTATCACCAGACCGGAAGCGAGATCATTGCGATGTTCAGACCGCCCTACGGACCGAAATATCGCAAGATGATCGGCGGCCTGCTCAAGGGATAGCGATCGAGCGCTCACGGCGCCGGATCACGGAAGCCGCCCTGCTTCGCCGCTGCACCGAGATGGAGGAGCAGCGGCGGACCGGTTCGCCGCAAGCTTCTTTCGCGCGCGAGATACTCGCCGGATTGGACGGACGACGGATGCTCAGAACCGAAACCCGGATTCCGGCTGGTCCATTGAAGGCTTGCCTGGGCGCACTATTCCTAGATCGGAAACAATTGGCAGCTGTTCCATATTGACCAACTTAGCCCTCTGCGTCGTGTCAGCATGCAGTTTCGATGCAGAGCATGCCAATGCACGATTACATCCACAACGCAAACATCGATCTGTATCGGCGTCTGATCGCCGAGAGCGAATGTGACCCGAAGCGCGATGACGACCGGCATAAGACCTTGCTGAAATTGCTAGACGAGGAAACAGCCAAGGACAATAAATCTAACCGCGGTGTATCCCCGAGCCGTTCGACTATCGGGTGCTCCTTGGCATCCGCCCCGGGGGAGCTTTCGACGAACTTTGCGATTGGGCGCCACCTTAACTCGGACAGGGGAGGTTAATGATGAGGTGCTTGATCACTCTCAGGGACGGCGTCGCAATGGAACGAGCGATGGGAGCGCTAGCGAAGTACAGATACACGGCGGACGGTGAGTCCGTCGCTCCAGAAGGACATCCAAGAGAATGGAGCCACTGGCTTCTTGAGATCAATTCGGCAGAGTTCAACGCCATCAATGACCACGTCGAAGCCGGCGACATCGTCGAGATGAAACCGTCAACGAGTTCGCAGACCGTTGTGTGATCCACGGACCACTATTGTCCCGCCAATGCGAGTTCGCCTCTGGGTTACGGTTTGCCCAGGAGAGCGATGATCTGCCGCAATCCAAGACTTGTTCCGGTCGGAACCTCTCCTTTCATCTGAGCGCCCCCTTAGCTTCATCGACCAGGCGGAACTGATCTGCAACTACTTTGCGGCATTCGTGCCATCCTTGTGCTTATGCAAAAACCGGGCGATTTGACCGCGGAGCTCCGCCGTCTCCGGCAGCTTGCCGACAGATCCCGCCGTGTCGAAGATCTCCCGCTGCAACCCAGTCGGCAGAGCATTCCATTGCATGATGATAGCCGCGCCAAGACACCTTCGCTTGCTAATTCTGCGCCGTGACGTTGATCCGATCGGGCGGCGTGAACTGCATCGCGGTAGCCGTCCGCCAGTCCCTGCTCTTTGTCGGCGAGCGAGACCAGACGATCCTGCGCGTCTTGAAGCTTTCGACCTTCGTCCGGATCGATCGCCTCCTTGGCCCGTTTGCCGTATTCGGCTGCTTCGGCGCGATATTGTCTGGACTTGAACATGTCTTGCCCTTTCATGGGTGCCTCCAGCCATTTCCAACGCCATCGTCAACCAAAGTCGAAGCCGAGCGCCGCTCGCAATATACTCGGGGCTTGGCAAACGGCAGCAATGAGTTGGCAGCCGAACGGGCGTGACTCATAGCACTCCTTACCAGCCGCGACAGCTTGGCGGCGACAGCCACACCGCGCGGCAAGCCGCGCGTGACTTCAGTTTTGAGCCAGCTGCGAATTCGATCTGACACTGCCGGAAATTATTTCTTCAATGATATTGACTATCGCCGGCTTCGGCTAGGCAGGAGGGCTCGGACGATCGACGCACGTGGCATTCTGTCCCGGGCGCTGTTCTTCTCGTGAGCGTCACCGGCCCTCATGGGAGGTCCACAAGAGCAATCGGTCGATATCAGAGCCGCTCTCCAAATGCAGCGCCGATCCCTGCCGTCAGTGCCATCACTAAAGCTCCCCAGAACACGACGCGAACGGCAGCGCTGACCATTCCGGCTCCCCCGCTTTGGCGCCGATTGCGCCCAGGACGACCAGAAAGACCAGCGACACAATGGAGACCGCTACGGCCTCCCAGCCGACTGGGGCAGTGAGGGCGATCAGCACTGGAGGAATGCCACCGGCTGCGAACGACAGCGCCGCCTGGATCGGACGTGCCGCGGTCATGTCCGACAGCCCAAGTTCATCGCGGCTAAGAGTACCGAGCGCATCATAAGCCATCAACTGCCCAGCTACGGTCGAGGCCAACGCCGGATCCAGCCCCCTCTGGACGTAGATGGCCGCCAACTTCTTCGTCTCTCCTGCGCCATCCGAGGCCAGCTCTCGTCTCTCGCGGCCGACGTAAGCCGTTTCGGCATCCGACTGCGTACTGACCGAGACGTAGTCTCCTGACGCCATCGACATCGCCCCGGCAACGAGCCCTGAGATACCTGCAATCAGGATGCTCTCGCGGCTGCCGTTCGCGCTGGCGACACCGATGATCAGGCCCGATGTGGAGAGAATACCGTCATTTGCCCCCGACACAGCTGCTCTCGACCAGCCGGAGCGGTTGACAGTTTGACGCTCCAACTGCTGAGTGGAGTAGTCGTAGTCTCTGGCCTCTTGCATTCGACTTCGATCCCTCCCACACCTATTGCCCGCATTACTGCGACGCTGCCGGAAATCGCAGCCCGTTCCCTGCAGGACGCTCGCCGGATTTGGTAGTCTGACGTGAGCAGTTCGGACCAGATCTGCTCCCTGTGCCGGTCTATACTTGCCAAATGACGATGCTCCCGGACACCGAAGCCATCATGCATGGGAATAGATCACTGTTCTGCTCAATGGGGCCGCGCCGTCAGGCAACGCGGAGTTTGAAAATGTCGGCTCCTTCAGATCTTCCTTTTCAGCCTGGCTCCAACGGCCTCAATGGTGACGGCATTCCGATACTGCGATGTGAACTCTGCGGCCTAGGGATGACCCACCTTGGCGACCTGCCCGGCCGCATGGGAAAGGCCTCGATCCGCGTCTTTCGCTGCTATCCATGCAACCGGATCGTTTCGCACAGTTGCTAAGCCCTTTCGTACCGACGTTCGGCGCTACTGCACGCCGCCTTGTCTCCAAATGCGGTGTTGAGGTGATCTGCAATGATACCAGCGGCAGGATCGCCGGCCTCATTCAGATTATTCTTCATCAACTGATCGATCTCTCTACGGAGGCTGAGACGCCCCAGTCCGGCCTGCCCCTGCGACGGGTCCGACGCATCCGCATGCGTCGAACACGTTAGGCTACCATCCGCCGGCGATCGCCAGCCGTGCCAGCGCGGGAAGCGACCGCACGCCCGCCTTCTTCATGATCGACGCGCGGTGGCTCTCGACGGTGCGGCGACTGATTCCGAGGTCCACGGCGATATTCTTGCTCGGGTGCCCTGCCAGCACTCTCTGCATGACTTCCTGCTGCCGTCGCGTAAAGCACGGAATGCGATCGGCGGAGCCATCGCTCCGCCCAGCAGTGCTGTCGGACATGCGCACCAGCCTCATGACCCGCGCAACGCCGTCCAGAAGTTCAGAGCTGTGAATTGGCTTCTCGATGACGTCCACCGCGCCGGCCTTCATCGCTGCGGCTGTCGTTGCAACGTCCCCATGCCTGGCCATCATGATGACCGGGATCGAATGCCCGAGGTCCTGGAGCCGGCTCAGCATGGTCGATCCGCTCATTCCGGGGCCATCGGTATCAATCAGCAGGCATGCATCGCAACCAGGCTTGTACGCCTGCAGAAACGACGCTCCATTCTCGTGATCCTCGACCACCCATCCGTCATGGTCGAGCGTATTGCGGATCGACCGGCGTAATTCGCGGTCGTGATTGACCAGATAAACGATCGGCGAGCTGGAGGAGATGTCGTGCCGTGCCGGCAGTTCGCGATAGGACGGCTCGATATCGATCGAGAACACCGACCCCTTTCCAAATTTGAACGGACCCTTACCGGGTGATGGAGGAGACGTCCAAGCCGCTTCACGATGGAGAGCCCCAGTCCACGCCCGTTCCCCCGATTTCGAGCCGAGCCATCGAGCTGATGATACTCTTCGAAAACATTCCGAAGTTGGTCTTCGGGGATACCGATGCCGGTATCCCAGATCTCGATACTCAACGTCCCCTTGCGGCGCCGGCAGCCGAGCAGCACCCTGCCCCGCTTCGTGAATTTAATCGCGTTCGAAAGCAGATTGCGTATCATCTGCTCCAAGAGCTGTGGATCGCTGCGAACGAACATGCTGCACGGCGACACCTCAAGCGCGATCTGCCGCGCTTCGGCCTGATCGACCAGATCCGATATGATCCGGTGGAGCAAGGCGCAAATCGGGAACACTTCGTATTCCGCTCGAATGCTCCCGGTCTCAATACGATTGAGGTCCAGCAAGCCGTTCAGCATACCCGACATGTTGCCCAGTGCCTGATCGAGGCGCTCCACCAGGTCTTCAGCCTTGTCACCGACGACCTCTTTCGCAAGAAGCTCCTGGAGCAGCACGAGGTTCTGTAGCGGCTGTCGAAGGTCGTGGCATGCGGCGGCCAGAGAGCGAGATTTCGCAACGTTGCTGGCCTCCGCTTGTGCTCGCGCGCATTCGAGCACCTCGGCGGTCCGCTTCTGGTCCGATAGATCGACAAATGCGATGACAGTACCCACCATTTCGCGCCGGCTTGAGAAATACGGAAATATCCGCCGGATATAGCAGACGCCGCCCAGAGATTCGATCTCGCGCTCGACCGGCGTGAGCGACTGCATGACATGACCTGCATCCGTCCCAAGCATCTGGTCCGACGCGAGCCCTATCCGATCCCATAGGGGCATGCCTATGTCGGTCTCGACCAAATTGAAGCACCGGCTCATTTCCGGCGTGAAGAAGCGGATGGTCAGGTCGGAATCGAGCAGAACGATCGGAATCCGGATGCCGGACAGCACGTCCTGCAGATCACGCGCGGTCAGCGCTCGACGTGCATCGACATCATCGAGAGAGGCGGCCAAGGCAGACACAAGGGGAACAGCGCCGAGCTCCGATCGACCTTCTTTACCTGCTCGCATCCCGACGCCTCACTTTTCCATCCATCTGACGCTTACCAGGGGTGGCATGTTCGCGACGCCCAGCTCCTAACAAGGTTAGCTCATGACTCGTGCGCGAGACTGAGCAGAGTTGCTCACATGCGCTCCCGGCTTGAAAGGCGATGTTACTCATCGACGCAATCTGAACTGGTCCGCGGGGTCTCCGGACCCAGAGTGGCCCGCTCGGTCCAGAAGGTCGCCATCCTTACGCTATGCGCCTGGACGTCCGGATCAGGGGGCTCTCGGGAGAGCTGCGCGAAATCCGCCGCCAATCGAAGACAATCGCGGCTGTATTCGAGGTCGCTGGCGGGGTTCGACACGACGTATCCTCTCGACTGGATACATCTGTCACACAGCGCGCAGGGTTGCTGTTGGTGGTCCAGGCCACGGAGCGGAACAAAAAGCCGCCACACCCAAAGGGGCCAGACATGCCCTCCGACGCCGCCCCCCCAAGATCAGCCCATTCGGCCGCCGACCCGCGACGGATCGCCCCAGTGCGGGCAACGCACAACGTCCTGTTTTGCTCAGACTCCTAATTGGAGTTACCTCAGGTTGGGTTCGGATGCACAAGAAGCGCGACACGACTGAATTCGGCGAGCAGCGACTGCTGCTTGAGCCGATAGCGCAGTTACTCCGGCACGGAAGATGAGACGCCGGCTTCGCTGGTCTCGTTGGAATCGCGGTCGAGCGTCACAACGCAGATGCGCGGCTACAGGAAGCTCTGGATTATCAGGCCATGCTGACGCGCGAAATGAGCGACCGCGTCAAGAACAGCCTCACCTCGGTCGTCGCGATGCTCCACATTCAATCGCGCAGCACGCATTCAGATGACGTCAGGTGCGCGCTCGAAGAGCGCCGGATCACGTGTCGCGGCCATCGCCCAGGTCCATGACCGTCTTTCTCGCGGCACACATGTCAGCTTCATCGACCTTGCCGTTTTCATGACCGACCTCTGCGGCCGATTGCATGGCACAGCAGGAACGAATGCCCTGTGCTGCCATGCCGACGCGATACAGCTGTCGGCCGATCATGCGCTTCCCCTCGGCCTTCTGATCAACGAACTCGTCACCAATGCGGTCAAACATGCCTATCCCGGCGGTCACGGCGCTATCGACGTGTCGGCGCGTGAAATGACTGGATGCCTGCACGTCGAAGTGTCCGATCACGGCATCGGCCTTCCAAAAGGCTTCGACATCGATCAGGCGCGCCCGAGCCTGGGATTCCGGGTCATCAGGGGGCTGGTGCGCCAGCTCCGCGGCCGTCTGACCATCATATCCAATACACCGACCGGCACGCGCTTTCTCCTCGAACTGCCACTCATCTCCGGCGAGGGATCGCAGACGCCGAACAAATCCGTGCTCACAACTCACTCCGGCGCGCCGGCCGCGACATAGCGAACCAGCTTCTTGTTGACGAACTCCTGGATTCCCATGGAGCCCAGTTCGCGTCCATAGCCGGAGTTCTTGATGCCGCCGAACGAAAGTTCGACATCGGACCAGCTGAGGTTGTTGATGAACACCATGCCGGTCTCCAAGCGGCTCGCGACGCGCTTTCCGCGCGAGATCCTTGGTGAAGACTGCGCCACCCAGGCCAAAATCGGGATCGTTCGCGAGCGCGACCGCGGCGTCTCGAACGTCCTGTGGAGCTTGCGGGTAGCGGGATTGACGCTCTGATAGGTCATCGCTCGAGCCTCATTGTACGGCGGGCCCATCGCCCCGGAGCTCGCTCGACGAGCGCATCCATCATGAGCATTTGGGGTCCGCCTTTCCGTCATCTGTCGCCGCAGTCACGGCCAGCACCTCATGACGACACAGGTAGAGACGATCGATCGCGTTGAGTAGCCTCGGAAACGACTCAGAGGCGGCCAAGGGACCGCCCTATCCTTCCGAGCGTTCAGGCGGCCGCTGCGCGCCAACGAACGTCTATGTCTGCCGTACGGCGGATTTGCAGGGTTGACCCATCATCTGAGTGGTCGTCCCCCGGCCGTCTCCGGCTGGGTGGTCATGGCGCTCGATGCGCGACTGGCGGCGTTCGTTCCTGTATTGCGAACTGCCTCCGCCAGGATCTCCCGTAGCTCAGCCTTCGTTTTGGGAGGATCGCGCGTGATGGATGGTTGCCAGTTTGCCATAGACCCTTATGTGGGGGCTTCTGAGCGCGATTGAAGCCCCGCCAGACACGATTGCAACGCCCCACGCGCCGCTACCGATGTTTTACGAAATCAATTCCGTTTCAATCGGTCCGAATGAATTCCTGGAACCAATGCGGCTCTGGACGCTTGACCAGAACGACCGGATGCGAATCCCCCATAGCATCCGATGAATGGCGGCCCCAACTACCCCGGTTGGGGCCGTTTCATTCGCTAGCGCTTTCCATGATCCGCTGCCTGGATCAGCGCCTTTGCAGATTCGTCGGGCGCCACTCGCCCTAAACGCACCATTAATGACTGACGAGCAGTGCCTCACGCGCGACAATCGTTACCGATAGACCTGCCGTTCTTTAATGGTGATCCCGGCGATGATCCGGCTCCGCCTCTTTGGCGAAGGCATGATCAAGGGCCCTCTTCAACTTATGAACTGCGCCACGAACAGCCTGCTCCATGAAGCTGTCCTGGTGCGCAACGACGATGAGTTCGCTGCCGTCGCGATGGACCTCGATCGTGCAACTTTTGTCGTCGTGACTGGCTTTGTGACCGACCTGGTCGCTAAGATGCACATCGATCCGCCTGACTCGATCCTCGTAACGCCGGAGTACCACATGGACAGACGATTTCACGTCGTTTGACAGTTGCTCACCGCCATTGATGTTTCCGTCGGTCCTGACATCGATCAGCATCTGTCTCTCCTTGCTTGAATAGAAAGGCGGGCGTCGTATGGCGCAATCGAGGTTACGATCAGCTCCAGGCACGTTCGTGCTCAGAACTTCAAATTCGACGAACTGGAGTCGAACATTTGCGAGCTGCCTTGCAGACGGCGTCCACGGACAGTGAGCCGTCCAGCCCCCGGAGATAGATCTCGATCGGCATCTTTGCGCGGCGTATCGCGCGGAGGCGCTCTTAACTGACCTCGAATGTCAGACGTAAGGTCAAACTGCCAGAGGCCGAGGTGCCCGACTGGTCAATATTGCTCAGTTTTGCCCGACAATAATGCTCACGATGTGCGCGACTTCCGCTTTTTGAGCCTGAACCGGAGATGGATGATGGATTATCCAATCACGTTTCGGTGCCCCCAAACGGGGACAGACGTGGACGCCTTCGTCGAACAGCCGACGGGTCTGTCGCGCTTCGAGACCGTCAGCTGCCCGGCCTGCATGAAATTCCATTTCATTGACGGAACGAGTGGCGCGGTCATTCCTCCGACCTTGTTGGGCCCGGCGAGTTGGACGTCCTGACCGGGACCAAGACGAGAGCGAACGCGGGCTGATCCCAGCGGGCGGATTTGAACTCGGGGCGAACATCTCGCTCATGACCGACCGGCAGGCCGGCGCGACGACTCCTCCGGGATTGCGTGCGGTCAACGGCCCGATTCTGGCGCGATTATCAACGATAAGCGTGAACGATACACGGTTTCCGCTGACCGGAGTTCGATTTTTTTGGGCGCGGATTTCGCAAGGGATTTCAGGTTAGACAGGTCTCCGAGACGAGACGCTCATCTGTTGAAACTTGAGAGCCAATTTATTGCGCTAATAGCCGAGCTGGATGGCCAAGTCGGCGAGCCCGCTCCCACCGATCATTTCGTAACGATGACAGAGGAGGCGCTGCTCGCGCGTCTCGATCCGATAGAGCGAGCGATTATGGGGAGCCCCGCACAGACTATTACCGGCTTGAGCGTGAAAGCGCGTGACTTGCCCCGCGTTCTTTCCGAATACTCAAAAGGTCCGATCGATCAGACAGGCTGGGAAGGACGAGCAGTTCGCGTGCTCGTTGAGGCAATCTGTGAGGTGGCAAGAGTACCGTTGCGCATTTGAGATCGTCGACAGAAGGATTGCGCCCCAATTGTCGTTACAGCACCGGTCCAATACTGAATCGAGCAAGCGTGAGCCGATCATTGAGCTCGCGAGCTCGTTGGTCGCCGTCCCCCAGAGAACCGAGCAAAGCCAACTGACGATGGTGCAGGACTGACTGGTGGGCTACTGTCGGAGCTGGTGAAGGAGCTGGCTGCTGAAGTAGCATCCGCCTCTATTCTCCAAGACTCTTCATTTTCCAAGACTCTTCATTTTCCAAGACTCTTCATTTTCCGAGACTCTTTATTTTCCAGGACTCTTCGGCCCGTTCCACCATCTCAGCCGAAGCGCTGGTCATAGGCGAGCACGGCCTCAAGCAGCACCTGAGCGCCGGCACCGCACTCCTCGAACGAGGTCGATTCCGATTCGTTGTGGCTGACGCCGCCGGCGCAGGGGACGAAGATCATGGTGGTCGGCGCGACGCGCGCGATGTAGGCCGCGTCGTGGCCTGCGCCGGACACCATGTCGCGGGTGGCATAGCCGGCCTTCTCGGCGCCGCCGCGCACGCAATCGATCATCTCGGCATCGAAGCGCACGGCCGGGCTGTCCCAGATGCGCTTCTCGTCATAGCTCAAGCCCAGCGGTTCGATTGTTGCCTTCAGCGCGGCACGGAACTCCTGCTCCATCGTCTCCAGCACGGCCTCGTCCGGATGCCGGAAGTCGACGCAGAAGAACACCTCGCCCGGCACGACGTTGCGCGAGTTCGGCCGGACCTCCATCAGCCCGACGGTGCCGACCGCATCGGGCGCGTGCTTCATCGCGATCGCGTCGATCTGCTCGACCATGCGCGCAGCGCCGAGCAGCGCGTTCTTGCGCAGATGCATCGGCGTGGCCCCCGTATGCGCGGCCTGGCCTTGCACCGTCACCTCGTACCAGCGCATGCCCTGCACGCCGGTGACGACGCCGATCATCTTGCCTTCCGCTTCCAGGATGGGCCCCTGCTCGATGTGCAGCTCGAACATCGCGCCGATCTTGCGCTGTCCCACCGGCTCGCTGCCCCTGTAGCCGATGCGGGCCAGCTCGGACTGAAACTCCTTGCAGTCGCGGTCGCGGCGCGAATAGGCGAACTCGCGGGTGAAGGCGCCGGCGAACACGCCGGAGGCCAGCATCGCCGGCGCGAAGCGCGAGCCCTCCTCGTTGGTCCAGTTGATGATCTCGAGCGGCGCGTTGGTCTCGTAGCCGGTCGCGTGCAAGGTGCGCATCACTTCCAACGCGCCGAGCACGCCCAGCACGCCATCGAACTTGCCGCCGGTCGGTTGCGTATCGAGATGCGAGCCCATGCAGATCGGCGGCAGGTCAGCGCGCTTGCCCGGACGGCGCGCGAACATGTTGCCGCAATCATCGACGGTGACGGTGCAGCCGATCGCCTCGCAGGCACGCTTGAACCAATCGCGCACCCTGCGGTCGTCGTCGGACAGCGTGAGCCGGCAGATGCCGCCCTTCGCGGTGCCGCCGAAGCGCGCCGTGTCCATCAGGCTGTCCCACAGCCGTTGCGGATCGATCGACAGATTGGTGCGATCGGACTTGGCCGGAGGTGTCACGGTCTCGCTCATGGCACCACCGGCATGCTGCGCGACACCGGCCTGGGCGCGGAAAATTCCTTCCAGGTGCTGTTGGCGACGTGGCTCGCCGGGAATGGCGGCCGGGCAATGAACTGTCCGTCGCCCTTCTCGGCGCGCAGTTCGCCATCCTGCCAAGCGATGCGGCCGCCGGACAGCGTGATGCGCGGCGCGCCGGTGCAGGCGATGCCTTCGAACACGTTGTAATCGATGCGGCTGGTCTGGGCCTTGGCCGAGATGGTCTTGGTCCTGGCCGGATCCCAGATCACGAGATCCGCGTCGGAGCCGACCGCGACGGCGCCCTTGCGCGGATAGATGTTGAGAATGCGCGCGATGTTGGCCGAGGTGACGGCGACAAACTCCTCCTTCGTCAGCCGCCCAGTGTTGACGCCCTTGGTCCACAGCACCAGCAGCCGGTCCTCAACGCCGCCAGTGCCGTTCGGGATCATGCGAAAATCGTTCAGGCCGAGCCGCTTCTGCTCGCGCGTGAACGAGCAGTGGTCGGTCGCGACCACCTGCAGCGAGCCGGACTGCAGGCCCGCCCACAGCGAGTCCTGATGCTTCCGCGGCCGGAACGGCGGTGACATCACGCGCGCCGCCGCATAGTCCCAATCCGGATTGCGATATTCGTCCTCATCCAGCACGAGATGCTGGATCAACGGCTCGCCATAGACGCGCTTGCCGGCGGCGCGCGCGCGCGCGATCGCCTCATGCGCTTCGCGGCAGGAGGTGTGGACGACATAGAGCGGCGAGCCCGCCATGTCGGCGATCATGATGGCCCGGTTGGTGGCCTCGCCCTCGACCTCGGGCGGCCGCGAATAAGCGTGATTTTCAGGCCCGGTCGCGCCCTTGCCCATCAAGGTCTCCTGCAGGCGGAACACGACGTCGCCATTCTCGGCATGCACCATCGGCAGCGCGCCGAGCGCGGCGCAGCGCGAGAACGAGTTGAACAGCTCGTCGTCATTCACCATCAGCGCGCCCTTGTAGGCCATGAAATGCTTGAAGGTGTTGATGCCGTAGGTCTTCGCCACGGCTTCCATGTCGTCATGGGTCTCCTTCGTCCACGATGTCACCGCCATGTGGAAGGAGTAGTCGCAGGCCGCTTTCTCGCTCTTGTGACGCCAGTCCTGATACGCCTTGAGCATCGACTCGCCGGGCGCCGGGATGCAGAAGTCGACGATCATCGTGGTGCCGCCGCACAGCGCCGCCTTCGTGCCCCATTCGAAATCGTCCGCCGACACCGTGCCCATGAACATGAGCTCCATGTGGGTGTGCGGGTCGATGCCGCCCGGCAGGATGTCGCAGCCGCCGGCGTCGATCACCTGGGCTCCGGCCGGCGCCGATAACCCCTCCGCCACAGCGACGATCGTGCCGTCCTCGATCAGGACGTCGGCGCGGCGGGAATGGTCATGGTTGATGACGGTGCCGCCGCGAATGAGAATGGTCATGAGCGCTCCTCCGGCTGGATGGCATAGGGTCTTCGAGCTCGTCGTTCAGGTCGACATCGAGAGAAAGGCTGCAGCGCTACAATGCGCTGCAGCAGAATGTGCAGACGATGGAGCGCCTACTTCAGGGCCGCATCGATCACCGCGTGAGTCCAGGCGCCCTCGGGCTTCTTGGTGATGACCGGCTGGTCGCCGCCGGCACCGAGCAGCGTGGTCACGGTGCGGTCGAAATCGGCCGGATCGAGCTTGCCGGTGGAGCCCGCGGTGAGCTTGTTGATCTCGCCCATCATGCGCTTCTGGTGCGCCTCCTTCTGGGCGCCGGTCGCGTCGTTGTCGAGCACGATCTTGACCGCCTCGTCCGGATTGCTGCGCGCGAACTCCCAGCCTTTCATCGTGGCCTTGACGAACTTCGCCATCTTCGCGGTGAAGGCGGCGTCCGACAGCTTGCTCTCGAGCACGTAGAGCCCGTCCTCCATGGTGGAGACGCCCTGGTCGGTGTAGTTGAACACCACGAGCTCGTCGGGCTTCAGCCCGGCGTCAATGACCTGCCAATATTCGTTGTAGGTCATGGTCGAGACGCAGGCGGCCTGCTTCTGGATCAGCGGATCGACGTTGAAGCCCTGCTTGATGACCTTGACGCCGCCGGCCGAGCCGTCGGTCTTGTAGCCGAGCTTGGCCATCCAGGCCATGAACGGATATTCGTTGCCGAAGAACCAAACGCCGAGCGTCTTGTCCTTGAAGTCTGCCGGGGTCGCAACGCCGGAATCCTTGCGGCAGGTCAGCATCATGCCGGAGCGCTTGAAAGGCTGGGCGATGTTGACCAGCGGCACGCCTTTCTCGCGCGCGGCGAGCGCAGCCGGCATCCAGTCGATGATCACGTCGGCACCGCCGCCTGCGATCACCTGCGGCGGAGCGATGTCCGGGCCGCCCGGCTTGATGGTGACGTCGAGGCCTTCCGCCTTGTAGAAGCCCTTGTCCTTGGCGACGTAGTAGCCGGCGAACTGGGCCTGCGTCACCCATTTCAGCTGCAAGGTCACCTTATCATCGGCCGAGCCAGGAGTCGCGATTCCCACCAGCAGCGCCGCGCCGAGCATCAATCTCTTCAGCATCCGTCGTCTCCCCTGTTCAACACCACCAACAACAAACCTTGTCTCAACTCCGGTTCGACGGGTGCCAGAACGTCACCCGCTTCTCGAGCAGCGCCAGCGCGCCGAAGCAGGCGGAGCCGGCGATGGCGGCGATCACGATCGTCGCCCACACCATGTCGAGCGACATGCGGCCGACCTCGGTCGAGATGCGAAAACCCATGCCGAGCGTCGGCGTGCCGAAGAACTCGGCGACGATCGCGCCGATCAGCGCCAGCGACGCGTTGATCTTCAGCGCATTGAACAGGAACGGCATTGCGGCCGGCAGCCGGAGCGCCAGCAGGGTCTGCAGCCAGGAGGCGCCGTAACTATACATGAGGTCGCGCTCGAGCCGGCCGGCCGCAGCAAGGCCCGCGACCGCGTTCACCAGCATCGGGAAGAAGGTCATGACGACGACCATGGCGGCCTTCGACTGCCAGTCGAATCCGAACCACATCACCAGGATTGGCGCGATGCCGATGATCGGTAGCGCCGAGATGAAATTGCCGATCGGGATCAGCCCGCGGCGCAGAAAGTCCGAGCGGTCGCAGGCGAGCGCGACCAGGAAGCCGGCCGCCGATCCGATCAGCCAGCCCGGCACAGCCGCGCGTACGAAAGTCTGCGCGAAGTCGGCGCCGAGTACAGGCAGCGACGCGAACAGCCGCGCCATGATCAGCGACGGCGCGGGCAAAAGCACGGTCGGCACCTTCAAGCCAACGCAGATCACTTCCCACAGGAACACCAGCGTCAATCCGAACAGCAGCGGCACGGCGGCCGGCGCCAACCGCGTCAGCACCGGCGGCAGGCCTTCCGCGCGACTCCAGATGACGTTGGCAAACCACGCAAGGGCCCAGACCGCGAGTGCGAGCGTGATCACGATCGGAGTCGATGCGCCGCGATGGGCCAGCATTAGCGCCAGGATCGCGAACCCGACTCCAGCCGCGAGAGATCCCGTTAGAGACAGCGTCGCCTTGCGCTCGGTTGGGAAGGAAGCGATGACGCTCATGGCCGCGCTCCCATCGCCTTCAGAGTCAGCTTCTCGGCGAGCGTGATCAGCGCCACGAGCAGCGCAGCGAGCAGCGCCGCCATCACCAGCGCCGACCAGATCTGCACGGTCTGGCCGTAATAGGAGCCCGACAGCAGCCGCGCGCCGATGCCGGCCTGCGCGCCGGTCGGCAGCTCGCCGACGATGGCGCCGACCAGGCTGATCGAGATCGACACTTTCAGGCTGGCGAACAGCAGCGGCACCGCGGCCGGCCAGCGCAGCTTGGCGAAGGTCTGCGTTCCCGATGCGTTGTAGGTGCGCATCAGGTCGAGCAGCATCGCGTCCGGCGAGGTCAGGCCCTTGACCATGCCGATGGTGACCGGGAAGAACGAGAGATAGGCCGAGATCACCGCCTTCGGCAGCAGGCCGACGATGCCGACCGAGCCGAGCGCGACGATGATGATCGGCGCGATCGCCAGGATCGGAATGCTCTGGCTCGCCACGATCCACGGCATCAGGCTGCGGCGTAGCGCATTGACGTGCACGATCGCGACCGCCAGCGCGATTCCGAGCAGCACACCGATGACGAAGCCCGCGAGCGTCGCCGAGATTGTCACCCAGGCATGGGTGAGCAGATTGCGCGGGTTGAGCACGAGCCCATCGGCGGATTCCCGCAACAGCCGCGTCCCGATGGTCGAGGCATAGAGCTCGCCGATGATCTGATGCGGCGCCGGCAGCACCGGCCGCTCCAGGCCCCAGGCCACCTCGTAGCGACTGGCGAGTCCCTCGACACGTGCGAGCTGCGGCAGGTCGCGGTTCATCGGCAGACAGGCGAGATACCACACCGACAGGATGATCGCCGTCAGCGTCAGCACCGGGACCAGTCCGCCGCGCCGCAGGCGGTCCCACATCCGGTGGGACGCCGAAGCTTCGCGCGGTGCCCCGAGTGCGACGCTACTCATCGTAGCTATGGCCGGCGCGCAGCCCCTCCCTGACGCGGTGGGCGACTTTCAGAAACTCCGGGCTCTCGCGGATGTCGAGCGTGCGTTCGGCTCCGAAGTCGCAGTCGATCACGTCGATGATGCGCCCCGGCCGCGGCGACATCACCACGATGCGCGACGACAGGAACACGGCTTCGGGAATCGAATGCGTGACGAACACGATCGTCTTGCGAGTCTGGTTCCAGAGCTTCACAAGCTGCTCGTTGAGTTGGTCGCGCACGATCTCGTCCAGCGCGCCGAACGGCTCGTCCATCAGCAACAGCTCGGGCTCGAACGACAGCGCACGCGCGATCGAGACGCGCTGCTGCATGCCGCCGGACAGCTGCCACGGATATTTCTTGGCAAAGCCCGACAGCCTGACCAAGTCGAGATGCTTGCGCGCCCGCTCGCGGCGCTCGGCTTTCGGCAAGCCGAACACTTCGAGCGGCAGCATCACATTGGCTTCCACCGTACGCCACGGATACAGCGCCGGCGCCTGGAACACGTAGCCATATTGGCGCTTCAGACGCGCGTCGCGAGGCGCGAGGCCATTGACGGTGATGCTGCCGGATGTCGGCTGCTCGAGATCGGCGATCACGCGCAAGAGCGTGGTCTTGCCGCACCCCGACGGGCCGATGAAGGACACGAACTCGCCTTTGGCGATGGTCAGATTGGCATCGGCGAGCGCGTAGACCGGACCGTCGCCGGTCTGGAACGTCAGCGACAGATTGCGAATGTCGATGGCCGTCGGCGCCCTCACAGATCACCCTTCCCCGGCGCGGTTCGTCGGGTCGCATCGAAGCAAGCGGTATGCCATGCACTGCTCCCTGAAGTTACAGGCCTTAATCGAGAAGGCCTCCAAGCCGCCTGCGTAAGATTTGACCATTTGATCAGATTCATTGCATTGTGCCGGCGGACCAATCGACCTGATCTCATCGATCTGCAACGGACTGTCTGATGGCGGCGCGCACGACCACGAAACGCAAGGCTCGCAAGGCGGCGACGCCTGATACGGAGACCCGGGCCAAGACGCGCGGCGGCGAGGCCAATGTGGAGCGCATCCTCGACGCCGCGCTCTCGGTGTTCGCCATGGACGGCTTCGCCGGCGCCCGCATCGACGCGATCGCCGATCTGGCGGGCCTGTCGAAGCCGAACCTGTTGTATTACTTCCGCACCAAGCAGGATCTCTACCTCGCCGTGCTCAAGCGGACGCTGGACATGTGGCTGGTGCCGCTGGCCAGGATCGAGCCACAGAGCGATCCACGCACGGCGCTGACCGACTACATCACCACAAAGCTGGAATACGCCCGCGACCATCCCAAGGCATCGCGGCTGTTCGCGATCGAGGTGATGCGCGGCGCGCCGGTGCTCGGCAAGGTGCTGCAGGACGACCTGAAGCAGCAGGTCGACGGCAAGGTCACCTTGCTGCGGCGCTGGATGACCCAGGGCAAGCTGCCGCGCCGGGATCCGCATCATCTCATCTTCATGATCTGGGCGACGACGCAGCATTACGCCGATTTCTCCACGCAGGTCGAGGCCATCACCGGCCGCACACTTCAGCATCCCGCCTTCTTCACCGCGGCACGGCAGTCGATCCTCGACGCCGTGCTCGGGCCGGAGCAGGACTGAGGCGAACTACTCCGCTGCATGTTTGGCGGGCCTCGGGTTGGTCGCCATCGGATTGTTCGGATGCTCCAGCCAGGTGCGGTGCCCGCCGACCTTCAGGCCGGTGCGGCGATCGACCTCGCCTTCCCTCAGCGGCACCATGGTGATGCAGTTCTCGATCGGGCAGACCACGGCGCACAGATTGCAGCCGACGCATTCCTCCTCGATCACCTCGAAATGGCGCTGGCCGTCCTTGAGGCTGCTGATCGCCTGATGCGAGGTATCCTCGCAGCCGATATGGCAGCGGCCGCATTTGATGCAGAGGTCCTGGTCGATGTGGGCCTTCACCACATAATCGAGATTGAGATGCTGCCACTCGGTCTTGCGCGGCGCGGCGCGGCCGACGAAATCCTCCGGTCGCGCATAGCCCTTCTGGTCCATCCACTCCGACAGGCCGGCGATCATCTCCTCGACGATCTTGAAGCCGTAGACCATGGCCGCCGTGCAGACCTGGACGTTCACCGCGCCCAGCGCCATGAACTCAGCGGCGTCGCGCCATTTCTCGATGCCGCCGATGCCCGAGATCGGCAGGCCCTGCGTCGCCGGGTGGCGCGCGATCGCGGAAACCATGTTGAGTGCGATCGGCTTGACGACCGAACCGCACATGCCGCCATGGGTGCCGTAGCCGTCGATATGCGGCCACGGCGCCATCTGGTCGATGTCGACGCCCATCAGCGCATTCACGGTGTTGATCAGCGACACCGCGTCCGCACCGCCGCGTTTCGCTGCTTCCGCCGGCGGCAGGATGCTGGCGACGTTCGGCGTCAGCTTGACGATGACCGGCATCCGCGTCGCCGCCTTGCACCAGCGCGTGACCATCTCGATGTATTCGGGCACCTGGCCGACCGCAGCACCCATGCCACGCTCGCTCATGCCGTGCGGACAGCCGAAATTCAGCTCGACGCCGTCGGCGCCGGTCTGCTCGACCCGCTTGATGATCGCGGTCCAGTTCGGCTCTTGGCAGGGCACCATCAGTGAGACCACGACGGCGCGGTCCGGCCAGTCGCGCTTGACCTGCGTGATTTCCTGCAGGTTGACCTCGAGCGGACGGTCGGTGATCAGCTCGATGTTGTTGAAGCCGATGACGCGCCGGTCGCTGCCATGGATGGCGCCATAGCGCGGGCCGCTGACATTGACGATGGGCGGATCCTCGCCGAGCGTCTTCCAGACCACGCCGCCCCAGCCCGCCTTGAAGGCGCGGACGACGTTGTAGGCCTTGTCGGTCGGCGGGGCCGAGGCGAGCCAGAATGGATTGGGCGATGTGATGCCGGCGAAGCTGGTGCGGAGGTCGGCCACGACTCAAGCTCCTGCGTGATGGGGCACAGCAGCGCCTTGCAGCGCCGCGATGATGGAGGCCGCAGCCGCCTTGCCATCGGCGACGGCGGCCACGGTGAGATCGCTGCCTCCGGCGACGCAATCGCCTCCGGCCCACACGCCGGGAAGGCTGGTGCGGCACGCGGCATCGACCGCGATGCGGCCGCTCTCGAAGCTGAGGCCGCCGTCGGCGAGGTCACTCGCGAGCAGCGTCTGACCGATCGCGATCAGCACCTGGTCGGCCGCGAGCGTCATGCGCTCGCCAGTCGGGATCAGTCGCCCCTCCTCGCGGCGCGTACGTGCGAAAGTGACGCCGCTGACGACCCCACCGGCCTGCTCAAATGCGACCGGCACGAGATGCTCGCGGATCAGCACGCCGCGCACCTGCGCGACCTCCTGCTCATAAAGCGAGGCCGGCATCTCCGATTTCGAGCGGCGGTAGGCGATGGTGACGCATTCGGCGCCGAGCAGCTTGACCTGGGTCGCCGCATCGATCGCCGTCATGCCGCCGCCGATGACGATGACGTTGCGCCCGATCGGCAGCACGGTCTTGTCCGGCGCCTGACGCAACGCGGCGATGAATGCCACCGCATCACTGACGCCCGCCGGCACATCGCCGAGACCGAGACCATTGGTGCCGCCGAGGCCGAGGCCGAGAAACACCGCGTCATAATCGGCTCTCAGGCCGGCCAGGCTGATGTCGCGGCCGAGCGCCTTGCCATATTCGATCGTGATGCCGCCGACGGCCAGAATATAGGCGAGTTCCGCCTGCGCAATGTCGCCGGTGACTTTGTAGGCGGCGATGCCGTATTCGTTGAGGCCGCCACCTTTGGGACGCGCCTCGTAGATCGTCACCTGATGGCCAGCCCGCGCCAGCGCGTGGGCGCAGCTCAGCCCGGCCGGACCGGCGCCGACCACGGCGATGCGCTTGCCTGTCGGTGAACCGGCGCGATAGAGCTGGCGTCCGCTCGCGAGAAGCGCGTCGGTCGCATGGCGCTGCAACCGTCCGATCTCCACCGCCCGCGCCTCCGAGGACTCGCGCACGCATGCCCCCTCGCAGAGGTTTTCCGTCGGACACACGCGCGCGCACATCGCGCCCATGATGTTGGCATCAAGGATGGTCTTGGCGGCCGCGACCGGCAGCCCGTTCGCGATCTGGCGGATGAACAGCGGAATGTCGATTTCGGTCGGACACGCCGCGACGCAGGGCGCATCGTAGCAGAACAGGCAGCGCTCAGCAGCGACCCGCGCCTCGTTGGGATGGAGTGGCGCGACCAGATCCTTGAAATTCTCGCGGCATAGCTCGGCAGAGATTCTGTGGCCCGCGAGGCCGGCAGCCAGTTCGTTGCTCAACCTGGTCCTCCTGCAGTCTCGGTCGCTAAGCGACCCGTCCGAGAACGATCTTGCCCTGGAAGATTTGACCAGTTGATCAAAATTGTCAAACACCGACATGCGTTGCGGCCGCGAAAAACAGATCAGCGTTCGGCTGAACACAGTTTCTGCCTACGCGACCGGCGCATTGCTAATTCCCTTAGCAATGATTGCCCTTGGTTTGAGCGCGACGTGAGCTTGCAGATCGCCATGCGACAACGACAGACACGTCTGCGAGCACACAGACTCACTTGAGCAACAGCGGAAGTCTCGCCGGGCTACGTCGCTGCGGTCCACTCGCGATCCTCAGATTCAGCCATGCGCTTGCTGTCGATATCGGAAATCTTGAGCGAGACGACCTCGTTGGCTCGCAGGCCGGCGCCGTAGGCCACGCAGAGCGCCGCCTTGTATTTGATCCCGGGTGCCGCATCGAGCAGCCGCGCCACTTCCTCCACGCTCAGCACCACCGGCAGCTTGCGCGGCTCGTGGATGAAGTGGGTGCGCTCGACGATCTCGTGACGTCGCAGCGTGACCTTGAAGAAGAACCGCAAGGTCGAGACCATCTGATTGATGGTCGGCACACCGACGCCGCGCAATACCAGATGGAGCTGATAGCGACGTACATCCTCGAAGCCGGCCGTATCCGGCGATCGTCCGAGGAAGGCAGCGAAGTCCTTGATCCTCTGCACATCGTCATGTTGGGTCTTGGGCGCGAACTTGCGGATCGTCATGTCTTCGATCATGCGCCGCCGCAACATGGACATGGCAGCTTGGCGGTGTCGACGCTGGTTGCTGTCGGTTCATCCTCACGCTCCCTGACGGCGAGCAGCTCGCGCGCGCGTGCGACGTTGTCGGCGCAGGCGCCCCGCGCCAGCAGGCCGTAATGGCGGATGCGGTGGAGGCCCTTCGGCAGCACGTGGATGAGGAAGCAGCGGATGAACTCGCCTGTCGCGAACGTCATCCGCTTTTGACAGTCCCGGCGCCCATTCTTCAACGGCTTGCACCGGCAGTCGCGCGGCGACTTCAACGATGGGCTTACTTTTTCGGGCCACCGACCTGGTCACGCAAACAGGGCTGCGAGATCAACGCTGAGGCCTTAGGCGAGGATGACACGGCTGCAGTAGAGCGAGCCGAAACGGTCCTCCTTCCAGGATTCGACAGCTGGCGCTCGCGAGGACTGACCGATCTTGGTCCGCCTGCCCTTGTCTCAGGGAACGGGACTCGCGCGGGCTCAAGGCAAATCGGTCAATTCACGAAAGGCTTCGTCGACGCCGTCTATGCAAAGCTGCTCATTGTTGAAGAAAGAGACAAGAACGGCAATATCATTCATCGCGAACGTCCACGTTTTGCGAACGCCGCCGTGGTCGCCTGTCGGCGAGCCTGGTTCGTCGGCCACCGCGCTAGGGAGAAGAATGTCCCAGCCATCAATCCGTTCTCTCGCATGGGCTTGAAAGCTCGTGCGCCAAACCGAGCAGCACGAGAGACGCCAACCGCCACATGGGTGGAACTCGTCGCCTTCTGTCGAAAGGCGAACGAGATGGGTTATCGTTCGGTTGCGACCGCCGCTCTCCTCAGCTGGGAGTGACTGCAACGCGAGGAGCACGTCTTCGGCGCGTTCGAGATTTCCCACTACCGGCCAAAGGAGCATCCGAACAGTGTCAAGGTCGTCCACCCCGAGAATGGGGAGGAGGCTTGGTGGCCTCTGTTCCACGACGCAAGCGAGACGCTGTTCCCCGCGTTGATGGCCGAGCTCGATGAGATCAAATCGCGAATGGTGGCGGGCGTGATGTTTTGGCGCGATCACCAAAGTCGCCGAGGGAGCGCGCTCGTGCCCTGGATCACCCAGCGGCGAGATCTGCGGTATCTCCGGGCCGCGGTCAAAAAGGTCATAAGAACCGCGTCTTTGCGAAGCGAATTGTCCTTCACTTCACTTCGCCACGGCGGCTTCGCGGAAGGGGCAGACAGCGACCTGACAGACGCTGAGCTGCGTGCCGCAGGCCGCCACAGGTCAAGTCGACAACTGCCGACCTATGCGAAGCGGACCCGAAAACAGTTGTTCTCGGGGTCAGAAAAGCGCCGGGAGGAGCGAACAAAAGCAGCCGGTTTGTCGGAATAGCCGCTAATCGCTTCACGGAATGGCTTCGTACAATCTGCCAAAAATCCTTGAAAGGCTTGGTGGGCGCACTAGGGCTCGAACCTAGGACCCGCTGATTAAGAGTCAGCTGCTCTACCAACTGAGCTATGCGCCCGGATCTTGCATCCGGAGTAAGCCTTTGCAAGAGCCGGTCGTTTAGCAAAGCGATTCCGGGATGTCCAGCGATCACTGACGATTTTTCGGCAGTTTCGATGCAGAAAAACCGCCGGCTTGCGGCGGTTTTCCCCAGGTGAGATCTTGAGCGGATTCAGAGGGGCGTTAACCAGCCCTCAGAGCCGTCCGGAGTCGGGTCCCTCGTCGGACCAGCCCATGCGATCCATCGGCGGGTGGCCCATCGGTCCGGGGCCGAAGCGATTCTCGCCGAAGCGCGGCCCGTCCGGGCCGCCCTCGCCGCGCTCCATCCAGCGGTGGTGACGCGGACCGTCCGGTCCCATCATCCGCCCCATCGGCCGGGTCAACATCGACAGCCGGCGCTTCTGGCCGTCATCGAGCGTCTTGTAGAGCGGGTCGGCGGCATCGGCGACCTTCTTCATGGCGTCGGCCGTCGCCGCCATGGTGTCGGCATGCTCACGCAGCCGCGCCACGGGATCGACGTCCTTGTCCGGCGCGTCATCGGCCGCCTTCATCCGCGCATTGGCGCGGTCGAAGCGCAGCTTCACGAGATCGCGCACCGCGCTCTCGACCGGCGGCCACAGCTTCTCCTGGTCGGCCGACAGCTTCAGGCCGGCATGGACCGAAGCAATGCGTGCATCGAGCATCGCGGCGCGGTCTTCCGGATTCATCCGCGCGTGGTGCATGTGATCATGAAGCCAGCCGCGCTGGGCGTAGACCGCGGTCGAACCGGCGATGGCCAGCACGGCGACGGCAGCGATAGTAAACTTTCTCATGCCAACCTCCTTGGAAAGCCGGACCAACATGAGCCTGCCGTGTCGGGCCTTCAACTTACAGTTTGGACAGAGTGTACGACGTTACGAAGATGTAATTGCTTCAAATACCTTTCTGTTTTTGCAATTCGGTTTCATTTCGTTGCTGCGCCTCAAAGCATCCCGAGCATGCGCGGCAACCAGAGCGAGATTTCCGGCACGTAGGTCACGAGGGCCAGGAAGCCGAGCATGGTCAGCAGCCACGGCATCACGGCGATGGTCAGTTCGGTGATGCCCATCTTGGCGATGCCGGAGGCGACATAGAGGTTGAGGCCGACCGGCGGATGGCACATGCCGACCTCCATGTTGACCACCATCAGGATGCCGAGATGCACCGGATGGATGCCGAGCTTGACCGCCACCGGAAACAGGATCGGCGCCATGATCAGCACGATCGAGGTCGCCTCCATCACATTGCCGGCGAGCAGCAGCAGGATGTTGACGACCAGCAGGAACACCGCCCAGTTGACGCCGGCCGCCGCCATCCAATTGGCGATCTGCTGCGGGATGTTCTCATTGGCCATCAGGAACGAGAACAGCACCGCATTGGTGATGATGTAGAGGATCATCGCACTCATATTGGCCGAGCCGAGCAGCACCTTCGGCACGTCCTTCAGCGACATGTCGCGATAGACGAACACGGCGATGATGAAGGCGTAGACGGCGCTGACGGCAGCCGCCTCGGTCGGCGTGAACTTGCCGGTGTAGATGCCGCCGAGCACGATGACGATCAGCAACAGGCCCCAGATGCACTTTCTGAACGCAATGAAGCGCTCCGCCCAGCTGGCGCGCGGCAGCCGCGGGTAGTCGTTCTTCCAGGCGCGGTAGAAGGTGGTGAAGCCGAGCAGGGTCGCCAGCATGATTCCGGGAATGACGCCGGCGATGAACAGCTGGCCGACCGAGGCCGAGGACACGCGATGGCCGGCCGGATCGAGCGCGATGCTACCGCCGGTCGCGACCGCATAGACGACCATCACGATCGAAGGCGGAATCAGAATACCGAGCGCGCCGGAGGTGGTGATCACGCCGGCGCCGAAGCGCTTCGGGAAGCCCTGCTTGACCATCGCCGGCAGCATGATCGAGCCGATCGCGATCACGGTCGCGGGCGACGAGCCCGACACGGCGGCGAACAACGCGCAGGCCATGACGCCGGCCAGCCCCAGGCCGCCATACCAATGCCCGACCATCGAGGTCGCGAAATTGATCATGCGCCGGGCGACGCCGCCATGGGTCAGGAAATTGCCGGCGAGAATGAAGAACGGGATCGCCATGATCTCGAAATTGTCGATGCCCGTGAACAGCTTCAACGCGACCGACTCGGTCGGCACGTTCGTCATGAAGAAGACGAAGGACAGCACGGTGAGGCCGAGCGCGATCGAGATCGGCATGCCCGTCAGCATCAGGAAGATGAGCAGGCTGAAGATCAGGAGGCTGCTCATCGCACGGCCTCCGTGCCGGTCGCCTCGACGCCTTCGACATAGGCGTGATCGTGGTGCGGCAGCTCGTCATGGCGGAGATAGTGCCAGGCGACCTGCAGGAAGCGGAAGCACATCAGGTAGGAGCCGAGCGGGATGCAGAGATAGACCAGCCAGCTCGGCAGCTCCATGTCCGGCGTGACCTGGTCGGTCTGCGACAGACCATAGACGAACTTGGCGCCCATGGTGCCGATGATCGCGGTGAACAGCGCCCCGCACATCAAGCCGAACAGGATCGTCACCTTGCGCAGCGAGGGCCGGAGCATGTTCACCACGACGTCCACGCCGACATGGATGCCGGTGCGCACGCCATAGGCAGCGCCGAACTTCGCCATCCACACGAACATGTAGATGCACAGCTCCTGCGCCCAGGACAAATCGATCGGGAACAGCAGGGGATAGAGGAAGGGCACACCGACGAGGTAGCGGTGCAGCACGGCTACGAAAATGATCGAGGTCGCGGCCGCGATCAGGAATGCGATCAGAATCTCCTCGAGCCGATCGAGGATGCGCAACAGCAGACCCAAGTCCCCTACCCCCAAAGCCATCCGACGCCCGCGCGCTTTGCGCGCCGTCGGGTGATCTCGGCGTCTCAGCCAGACGCCGCCACCTCACGATGCGCGGGCCACCCGCCCGCGCATCCGCGCCTCACACCATCAGTTCGTCGTGCCGCGCGTCTCCTTCAGGAACTCGTCGATCAGCGGCTGGCCGACGCGTCCGGCGACGTCCTTGTAGACCGGCATCATCGCCTTGCGCATCGCCTCGTCCTGCGCGGGGGTCAGCTTGACGAACTCGGACTTGCCGGACTTGCGGATCTCTTCCAGCGCGTCGTCATTCTCCTTGGCTGACTGGCCGTTACCGTATTCGGTCGCCTCCTTCATCGCCTTGTCGCAGGCGGCGCGGATGTCCGGCGGCAGGCCGTCCCAGAACTTCTTGTTCACGACCACGACGTAGCCGATATAGCCGTGATTGGTGAGCGTGATGTATTTCTGCACCTCGTGCATCTTCTGCGTGTAGATGTTCGAGGGCGTGTTTTCCTGGCCATCGACGACGCCGGTCTGCAGCGCTTGGTACACTTCCGAGAACGCCATCACCTGCGGAATCGCACCGAGGGTGCGGAACTGGGCGTCCAGCACCTTCGAGGACTGGATGCGGAACTTCATGCCCTTGTAGTCAGCGGGATCGACGAGCTTCTTGTTGGCGGTCATCTGCTTGAAGCCGTTGTCCCAATAGGCCAGCCCGATCATCCCCTTCGGCTCGAGCAGCTTCAAGAGCTTGGCGCCGAGCGGCCCGTCGGTCACCTTCCGCAAGGTGGCGAGGTCCGGCAGGATGTAGGGCAGATCGAACACCTCGAATTCCTTGATGCCGATCGGACCGAACTTGGAGTTCGACGGCGCCAGCATCTGCACCGCGCCGAGCTGCAGCGCCTCGAGCTCTTCCTTGTCCTTGTAGAGCTGGGAATTCGGATAGACTTCGACCTTGACCTTGCCGTCGGTGTACTTCTCGGCCAGTTCCTTGAACTTGTCGGCCGCGAGCCCCTTCGGCGTGTTCGCCGCCACCACATGGCTGAACTTGATCACGATCGGATTGTCGGCCGCCATGGCCGGACCGGTCAGCGCGAGCACCGCCAGCGAGGCGGCGGTTGCGATCACATGGCTCAAGCTGAGCTGGCGGAATTTGAACTGCTGCAAGGTGTCCTCCCGACGTTTCGGGGGGCATTGCAATGACGCCCCCGCTTTGTATGCCACGGGCATTGTTAGCGGCTCGCGGGACGGATTACCATTGACCGTTAGCCGCAGACACGGGATTCCCCACGCTGCAGCGCAACAATGATTGTCCCCCGCTTCTTCGTCCCGGCCGCTTCGCCATTTCGGGGCAGCCGCTTTGCGGTGCCCCGAATGACCTGGTCACATCAGCTTGCAGCCGCGGCCGCCGCGCCCTGCGCCACATCGCGCTGGCGCTTCATCACCAGCTTGTTCAGCGCGCCGAGATAGGCCTTGGCGGACGCCACCAGCGTATCCGGATCGGCCGCGCGCGCCGTCATCGAGCGGCCGTCCTGCGACAGGCGCACCGAGACCTCAGCCTGCGCGTCGGTGCCCTCGGTCACGGCATGGACCTGATACAGCTCCAGCTTGGCCTCGTGCGGCACCAGCGACTTGATGCAGTTGAACACGGCATCGACCGGACCGTTGCCCTCGCTCTCCTCGATCTTGGTCACGCCGTCGACATCGAGCTTCATGGTGGCGCGCTGCGGGCCGCGGGTGCCGGCGATGACGCTCAAGGACAGCAGCTTGATGCGGTCATGGGCGCTCACCATGCCCTCGTCGATCAACGCCTCGATATCCTCGTCGTAGATGTGCTTCTTGCGGTCGGCCAGGGCCTTGAAGCGGACGAAGGCGTCCTCGACCTGGTTGCCGGCGAGCTTGTGGCCCATCTCCTCCAGCTTGTGGATGAAGGCGTGGCGGCCGGAATGCTTGCCCATCACCAGCGAGGTCTGCTTCACGCCGACCGTCTCCGGCAGCATGATCTCATAGGTCTGGGCATTCTTCAGCATGCCGTCCTGGTGGATGCCGCTCTCATGCGCGAAGGCGTTGCGGCCGACGATCGCCTTGTTGTACTGCACCGGGAACGAGGTCGCCGCCGACACCACCTTCGAGGCGTGGGTCAGCTGCGTGGTGTCGATCTTGTTCCAGAACGGCAGCTTGTCGTTGCGCACGCGCATCGCCATCACGACCTCTTCCAAGGCCGCATTGCCGGCGCGCTCGCCGATGCCGTTGATGGTGCACTCGATCTGGCGGGCGCCGGCGCGGATGCCGGCCATCGAATTGGCGACCGCCATGCCGAGGTCATTGTGGCAGTGGACCGAGAACACCGCCTTGTCGGAGTTCGGCACCGTCTCGCGCACGCGCTTGAACAGGTCGTAATACTCCTCCGGCACGGCGTAGCCGACAGTGTCCGGGATGTTGATGGTGGTGGCGCCGGCCTTGATCGCGGCCTCGACGCAGCGGCACAGGAAATCGAATTCGGTGCGGGTGCCGTCCTCCGACGACCATTCGACGTCGTCGGTGTGGTTGCGCGCGCGGGTGACCGAGGAGACCACCAGCTCGAACACGGCTTGCGGCTCCATCTGCAGCTTGTACTTCATGTGCACCGGCGAGGTGGACAGGAAGGTATGGATGCGGCCGCGCTTGGCCGGGCGGATCGCCTCGGCACAGCGGTCGATGTCCTTGGCGCCGGCGCGCGACAGGCCGCAGACCACGGCGTTCTGGGTGCGCTTGGCGATCTCGTTGACCGCCTCGAAATCACCGTCGGAGGCGATCGGGAAGCCGGCCTCGATGACGTCGACGCCCATGCCGTCCAGCATGGCCGCGATGTTGAGCTTCTCCTCGAACGTCATGGTGGCGCCGGGGCACTGCTCGCCGTCGCGCAAAGTGGTGTCGAAAATGACGACGCGGTCCTTGTCGGACGGGGTGGTGCTGGACATCTGCTATTCCTCGGATTGTCGGGTGGTGCGCATGTTTGTCAGGATCTCTGATCAACTGGGCGCTGAAGGGTGTTCTGCTGTCGAAGCAACCCCCTGAGTGCCCAGGCGCATCCCGCCCAGCCGGCCCTCAGGGGCAGCTAAGAAGCAGAAGCTCGATCGCGCCGATCAGGCCGGCGGGCTGCAGCGCGGCGAGCGCGATCGACCGGGCGTCTGCCCCGGCGATGGCCTCGATCTCTGCGCTGCGAATCAGCATTGCCAAACCCTTTGCGAGAACACGAAAACTGTGCGGCAAAACCATTGACGGATTGTTGCCGAGGCGCCCTCACCGGAGCTTTTACCGGGAATAAGAGGGTCCCGCAACGCCGAATAAGGGTCAGGAGATATGACGTAATGAGCCCCTGCTCCCTTTTGGCCCGGGCCATGCCACCCACTGCCGCATCCGCTGCCGTCATACCCCGCGAAGGCGGGTATCCAGCAAGCCGCGGCCTCTCGGGTCAACCATAACGGGCTCTGGAATACTGCATCGTCCGCCTTCGCCTTCGCGGACGATGACAGCTAGCGTGGAACCCCGCTTTATCCGCGTCATTGCGAGCGCAGTGGCGCAGTGAGGCAGTGAGGCAATCCACAGTCCCGCGCACCACCCTGGATTGCTTCGCTGCGCTCGCAACGACGGCGGTGATTGACGCAACAGTTCCACGCCTCACTCTCGCCGAACATCGGCAAACAGCCCGCATCCAAACACACCTCTCCGCTCCCGCAGCACGATCATGCCCGGGCTGATCATCGACATTAAACCCTCGTCGATCGAGGGTGCAGGGAAGACCGAGCGTCTGCCGACGCCCGCGGCCCCCGTGCGTGAAAGAAGTGTACGGGGCAGGAACCACAGGATCGGCCAGGACTCCCGGCCTTCCCTGCGCAACCGCTCTGCGACTTACTTCGCGCTCTCCTCGGGACCGGCTTGATTGCCCCCGTCACCGGCGCGCGCGTCATGAACGGCGCCGGCTTGACACCAGCATCGGGGTGTCAGGACCACACGACTTCGTCGCCCGCAAGGACACCACTCGTCCACTGGCGCCTCACGGCCATCGCTCCCCGCACTCCACGTATCGTGACGACGCGTACGTCCCTCTTCGACGAGGCGGGATGGCGAAAGATAAGCATGATTTCTGAAAAAAAGAAATATAAATTTCGCGCCGGACCGAAGCTCACGGATGATACGGTAACAAGCGCCATGACCAACCGCATCTTCATCCACGGCGTGCCGGACACGCCTGCGATCTGGGGGCCGCTGATCGCGGCGCTCGGCGAGACCGTCGCGGTGCCCTGCCTGCCCGGCTTCTGCGGCGAGGCGCCGGCGGGCTTCGGCGGCAGCAAGGACGACTACGCGGATTGGTTCGTCGCGCTGATGGAGGCGCAGCATGCGGCGTTCGGGCCGCTCGATCTGGTCGGGCATGATTGGGGCGCACTGCTGGTGCTGCGCGCGGCGTCGCTGCGGCCGGAGCTGGTGCGCTCCTGGGCTGTTGCCGGCGGTGCACTCGATCCCGGCTATCGCGGCCATTTGATAGCGCGGATCTGGAACACGCCCGTGCTGGGCGAGATCTTCATGGCGCTGTCGTCGCGGCGGGCAATGGCGCGCATGTTCCGGCAGAGCGGGCTGCCGGCGGACCTGGCGGCGTACGAAGCCGCCGCGTGGCGCGCGCCGATGCGGCGGTCGATCCTCGCGCTCTATCGGTCCGCCGATGGGCTGCGCTTCAGCGGCGACTGGATCGAGCGGCTGGCGCAATTGCCGCCGCGTGGCCTCGTGATCTCGGGCACGCAAGACCCTTACGTGCCGCTCGACACGCTCAGCCGCTTCGCACAACGCCATGGCGCGCCGCTGCATGTCGAGCAGGACGCCGGCCACTGGAGCATCGTCGAGCGGCCGCAGAGCATCGCCGCCGCGCTGCGGGCGCATTGGGCGGGGTGAGCGCTGGGCCGAGTGAACGGTGGTTCCCGCAGCCGTTGACGAGCCGCCGATGCATACGCACAATCCAGGGACATCCAACGTTCACCGCGGCGCCGGTGCTCTCTCTTGTTGCAGAGCGGCCGCCAGCGCTCCGCAAAGCCCGTCCGCGATCTCGGCCTCCACGAGCTGGTTGGCTCCGGAAACGTACTGCTGGCCGACGAGCTGAGTGCGGCCGTCCGCCTTCCAGACGCGCAGCAGCATCGTGTGGCGGCCATCCGCAAGCAGTGACGCAATGCCGATCAGCACGAGATCGACATGCTCCTGCAGCCGGGCCTCAAACTGCGGCACCCGATCCTCATAGGTCGACAGGACCGGCGGACCATCGACGATGCGCAACAACGGCAGCGCCTTCAGCCGCTGACGGATCTCGGCCGTCACGCGCGCGGCGTCGTCGCTGACCTCGGGCGCCAGCGCTCGAATCGCAGGCACCGCGATGACGCGTTCGTTGTCGGCAAAGACTGGCCGCGCGACAGCGGCGAGCAGAGCGGCAAGCGCAAATCTGACAACGAGAAAAGCGGCGAACCGCGCTGGTCCGGGCATAGGAGGCTGCATGATCTGCCGAGATCGACAGATCGCAGTCTTTGCCACGGCAACACGCCGCTTTTGCGGCATGCGCCATGATCGTCACACAATCTTTGATGAGTCATGGTTTTCTGATACCATGACCCGCATCGCTGTTTGGAGAATGCGGGATGTTGCGTGTCAGGACCAGCGTCCGGGTCGCGGCTCTGCTGCTCGCCGGCTTGTTCACCCTCCACTTGTTCGCCCTCCGCCAGGCGGCCGCCGATGACGCGAGCCGAACCGGCTTTCCGCAAGCCGACTGGCCGGTCGCCACGCCCGAGGACGAAGGCATGGATTCGGCGGCGCTGGCCAAGCTCGTCGACGCCGGCAAGGCGTTGAGGTTCGACAGCCTGCTGATCACGCGCCACGGCCGCATCGTGCTCGATGCCTCCTACGCGCCCTACAAATCGGACGAATTGCACATCATCAATTCCGCGACCAAGGCGGTGGTCGCCACCTTGATCGCGATGCTGCAGAAGGACGGCGTGCTCGACAGCCTCGATCATCCGGTGCTCGACTTGTTCAAGGACCGCCAGATCGACAACGTCGATGCGCGCAAGCAGGCGCTCACCGTGCAGCATCTGCTCAACATGACCTCCGGCCTGGACTGGGACGAAGGCTACAATGGCGGCACCGAGCGATCACTGTTCGAGATGGGTCGGAGCCCCGATTGGGTGCAGTACATTCTCGACCGGCCGATGGCGCATGCGCCGGGCGAGACCTTCTACTACAACAGCGGCAACTCGCATCTGCTCTCCGCCATCGTCACCAAGCTGACCGGCCGCAGCGCGGAGGACTTCGCCAGAGAGCGACTGTTCGCCCCGCTCGGCATCACCGAGCACGCCTGGTTCAAGGATTCCAAGGGAATTTCCAGCGGCGGCTTCGGGCTGGCGCTGAGGCCGCGCGACATGGCGCGGATCGGCTATCTGTATCTACGCGGCGGCCGCTGGGGCGGGCAGCAATTGCTGCCGCCCGGCTGGATCGAGGCCGTCAACCACGCCACCACCAGCATGAACGCGACGTTCGACCCGGGCCTGCACTATGCCAATCAGTTCTGGGCCCTGCCGGACCGCAACGTGGTGATGGCGGTGGGCTATCATTGCCAACTCATCATGGTGCTGCCCGATGCCGACATCGTGGCGGTGATGACCGCCCGCAATTTCTGTCCCTTCCGCAAGCTCGCGAACGATATCCTGGCGACGGTGAAATCGAGCGAGGCCCTGCCCGCCGCGCCCGAAGCGACGGCGGCCCTGGCCGCGGCTGTCAGCGATGCCGCGACGGAGACACGGAGCACGGTCGGAGCTGCGCCGGACATCGCGGCGGCCGTTTCGGGCAAGACCTTCAGCTTCCCGCCGGGCCCGCTCGGCATCAATGCGATCACGCTCGACCTCACAGGACCCGACCCGCATGTCGCGTGGGACATTCCACGGCAAGGCGGCGGTAGCGGCACACTACACCTGCAGAGCCCGATCGGCCTCGACGGCTCCTATCGCAAGACGGCGCAACCCCATCCGTGGCAGCCCTACACCTATCGGGCGATGAAGGGCAGCTGGATCGACGCGACGACGTTTGCGATCGACGTGCAGTTCATCGGCCAGGGCGAAGAGCGCAACTGGCGGCTCAGCTTCGATGGCGACAAGGTGACCTTCAAGACGAAGGGGCGATACGGCAAGGAACTTGCCGTCGAGGGGCAAGCGCTGCCATGAGATTCTGAGACCGCCACGATGTTCGTCTCCCCGCCGGGCGACTGGATAAATGCCCTCATCGTGCTGTTGCATGCCGCGTGGGAGGATTTGGAACCGTTCTAATAACGCTGCGCGTGCCGCAGGCGGCGGATGCGATCTCCCGTCGTTTTCTCAACGGACTCATCTCGTGTATGTCTGCCCTCCCGTCGCGGCTCCCACGCCGCGGCGGGGGATCGTTTTTCGATTGCGGTGGCATCATGTTGAGATTGCTGGAGCGGCTGGGGCTGCGTTTCGAGGATGCCGTCGAGGAGCGGCGTTTCGTGGACCATTACGTCCGCGGCAGCACCGGCTGGACGCAGATCGCGATGGTGCTCGGCGCCTTCACCTTTGCCGGCTACACGCTGTGGGACTGGGTGCTGTATCCCGAGATCGTGCCGACCACGCTTGCGATCCGCGGCGGAACCGCCGTGCTGGTGCTGCTGCCGCTGACGGCGTTGCTGTCGACGCCGGCCCGCAAATGGGCCGAGCCGATCCATCTGCTCTATTGCGTCATCCCCGGCTGCGTGCTGCCGACGATCTATTGGGTGCTGCCCTCGGGCTTCACCTACTCCGCCGCCGGCATGATCATCGTCATCCTGTTCGTCTCGACCATGCTGCCGCTGCGCATCGGCTCCTACGCGACGTTCTGTGCGACGAGCTGGAGCGCGTTGGCGGTGGCCGAGAGTCTTGCGGCCGAGCCGCTGCCGCCGGGCCTGCGCTTCATCGATCATTCGCTGGTCGGCAATGCCTGCCTGCTCTCGCTCTATGCCGTCGGGGCGCGCGAGTACCAGGCACGCAAGCAGTTCCGCACCGCCGAGGCGCTGCAGCGGGAAAAGGAGCGCTCCGAGGCTTCGCTGCGCGATCTGCATGCCACCCAGGCCCATCTGGTGCAGGCGGAGAAGCTCGCCTCGCTCGGCCAGCTCGTCGCCGGCGTCGGCCACGAGGTCAGCACGCCGCTGGGGCTGGCGCTCACGACGTCGACCGCGATGGAAGACGACGTCCAGACGATCGCCCGCATGCTCGGCGGCGGACTGGTGCGACGCTCGGACCTGGCGAAGGGCGTCGCGCGGCTGCAGGAGGGCCTGCAGCTGACCACGCAGAGCCTGCATCGGGCCTCCGAGATGGTGCACAGCTTCAAGCAGGTCGCCGTCGACCAGGCCAACGAGGCGCTGCACAGGTACGAACTGCAGGGCTGGATGGCCGATCACATCGCCAAGCTCCGCCCACTGCTGGCGCGGCAAGGCCTCACGGTCGCGCTGTCCTGCCCCGAGGGCATCGTGCTCACCAGCTATCCGGGCGCGCTCGGACAGGTCATCAGCATCCTCGCTTTCAATGCGGCGACGCACGCTTATCCCGGCGAGGTCAGCGGCCTCTTCACTGTCGAGGTCGCGCCGCCCGCCGATGGCGTTGTGCGCATCCTGTGCGCCGATCACGGCGTCGGCATGCCCGGCCATGTCCGCGGGCGGGTGTTCGATCCGTTCTTCACCACGCGCCGCGAGAAAGGCAATGCCGGCCTCGGCCTGCACATCGCCTTCAACCTCGTGGCCTCCACGCTCGGCGGCCGGATCGAGCTCGACAGCGAGCCGCAGCAGGGCACGCGCATCACGCTCGACATTCCCTTGACCGGACCGAGCAAGCCGGCCGAGCTGGAGCTCGCCGCGGCACAGTAGACGTCATCGCAACCGACAACGGCACCATGGGCACGATGAGCGCGCAGTCCGGCACGATCACGCCGAAGCGCTGACATCAGCCGGCGCCTGGTCCCGAAAAATGAGACCGGCGGCGCGTCATCCACAGTGGCTGGAGCGCTGTCGTGCGCGCCGCGGTCTCCTTCATCTGCACGACTTGCACGCGTCCGCAGGACGCTGTGCGCAAGCCGTGATCAGCCACGGCCGATGACGCAAAGTCGCCGCGCGCCGGCGCAGCTTCGCAGCATTTCGAACACTTCGGCACCGCACGACTTAGAGGGATTCAACGGCGCGCGACGTATTCTTGGCTGCACTGCATTGCTAGAGCTCACCTCAAGCAAACCGTTCGCTTGAACGGCGCGACGTTGGAAGTGCAGTGAACGATGATGGACGATGAAGGCCGGCGCGATGCTCGCGCGCGAACCGGCATGTGTGGCGCGATCGCGCTCGTGAGTGCCCTGACCGCAGACCTGGTCTGCTCCTCTTCTCTCCATGCCCAAGCGACGCTGCCGGCGGTGACGGTGGATGCACCGGCGCCGAAGCGCAAACCCGCGACATCGTCCAGCGCGCCGCAGCGTCAGGCGCGCGCCACGCCGTCGCGCCGCACCATGCAGCCGCCACCGATGCCAACGCGGGCGGAGCGCGCCGCGGCGGAAGCCGTGGTGCTGAATGCGGCCAAGCTCAATTACCGCGCGATGCCGAGCGCGACGACACTGCGCAGCGGCGCCTCGCCGCTCGACACCGCGCAATCCGTCAATGTCGTGCCCGAGCAGGTGATCAGGGATCAACTGCCACGCAACATCGACGATGCGCTCGCCAATGTCAGCGGCGTCACCCAGGCCAACACGCTCGCCGGCACGCAGGATGCGGTGATGCGGCGCGGCTTCGGCGACAATCGCGACGGCTCGATCATGCGCAACGGCATGCCGCTGGTCCAGGGCCGCAGCCTCAACGCCGCCGTCGAGAGCGTCGAGGTGCTGAAAGGGCCGGCGTCGCTGCTCTACGGCATCATGGATCCCGGCGGCATCGTCAACACCATCAGCAAGCGCCCCGAATTGTATCAGCACGGCTCTGTCACGCTGCTCGGCTCGGCCTATGCCAACGACAGAACCGGTGCGGATGGCACCATCGACGTGACCGGCCCGATCGGCGATGGCGGCCTGGCCTATCGCTTCATCGGCTATGGCGTCAGCGAGGATTATTGGCGCAATTTCGGCCGCCATCGCGAGATGCTGGTGGCGCCGTCGCTGGCCTGGTATGGCGACATGACGACGGTGCAGCTCAACTACGAGCACCGCGAATTCATCACCCCATTCGATCGCGGCACCGCCTTCGTCAACGGCGCGCCGCTGGCGATCCCCGCCACGCGTCGCCTCGATGAACCCTTCAACAACATGTGGGGGCAATCCGACCTGGTGCAGGCCTCGGTCGAGCAGAAGCTCAACGACGACTGGAAGCTCACCGCCGCCTACAGCTACAACACCGAGACCTTCAGCGCCAACCAGCTGCGCATCACCGCGATCAATGCGACCACGGGCCTGGAGACGCGCAGCAATGACGGCACCTGGGGCTCGCTGAGCCGGGTCAGCTACGGCACGTCCTATGTGCAGGGCAGCTTCTGGCTCGGCGGCCTGCGCAACGAGGTGCTGTTCGGCGGCGACGCGCAATATCGCACGATCTACCGCCAGGACCTGATCCGCCAGACCGTCTCGACGCCGTTCAACATCTACAACCCGGTCTACGGCCTGGTCCAGCCGGGCACGACGATCTCAGCGACCGACAGCGAACAGACCGACAAGCTCGGTCAGTACTCCCTGTTTCTGCAGGACACGCTGCATCTCACCGACAGGCTCGCGCTGATCGGCGGCGTGCGCTACATGGACTATGAGCAGATCGCCGGCCGCGGCCGGCCCTTCAAGGCCAACACCAACGTGGCCGCCGACAAGGTGCTGCCGCTCGGCGGCGCCATTCTCAAGCTGAATGACCAGCTCTCGCTCTATGCCAGCTACACGCAATCCTTGAAGCCGAACTCGACCATCGCGCCACTGACCGGCGGCGTCGTGCTCGGCTCCAACATCGCGCCTGAGCAAGGAACGTCCTGGGAGACCGGCGTCAAATTCGATCTCGACAAGCGGCTGTCCGGCACTATCGCGGTCTATGACATCGACAAGAGCAACGTGCTGGTGTCGCAGCTCAATGCCAGCAACGTGCTCGAATACACCACCGCCGGCAAGGTGCGCTCGCGCGGCGCCGAGGTCGACGTCACCGGCAGGCTGACGCAGGCCTGGAGCATGATCGGCAGCTATGGCTACACCGATGCGCGGGTCACCGATGACCCGACCTACCGCGGCAAGCGGCTGCAGAATGTCGCGCTCAACACTGCCTCGCTGTATCTCGTCTACGATTTCGGCGCTGCTGTGCCCGGCAAGCTCAGGCTCGGCGGCGGCGCGCGCTATGTCGGCGACCGCGCCGGCGATGCCGCCAACAGCTTCGTGATGCCGTCCTATGTGGTCGCCGATCTGTTCGCGACCTACGAGACGAAGCACCAGAACCTGCCGGTGATCTACCAGCTCAACGTCAAGAACCTGTTCGATAACGTCTACTACCCGTCGGCCAACAGCGTCCTGAACGTCGCGGTCGGCGATGCCAGGCGGGTCTCGCTGGCCGCAACCGTCAAATTCTAGCCGGCAGGATCGCGCCGTTCGACAACTCGCAAGACAGGCAGAAGGGAGCTTCCTTTGACGACATCACACATCAAGACGGCTCTGCTGCAGATCCACTCCATTGTGGGGCTGGCGGCGGCGCTCATCCTCTCGGTGATGGGCGTCACCGGCGCGATCATGAGCTTCGAGGACGAGATCCAGGCGGGGCTCAACGGCGCCCTCGCCCATGTCGTCGCGCGCGATGCGGCGCCGCTGGCGCCGGCCGAGCTCATTGCCCGGCTCCAGGCCGATCCCGCCCTCGGCAAGGTCGCTGCGCTCTCGCTGTCGCGCGATCCGACATCAGCTGTCAGGGTCCGCTTCGCGCGCAGCGAGGATGGCGGCCATCCCTCCTCCGTGCTGGTCGATCCCTATGACGGGCGCGTGCTCGGCACGCCGCTCGGCGAGAGCTTCTTCGCCACGATCCGCCGGCTGCATCGCTGGCTGCTGCTGCCCGGCGACGGCAAGGGCGCCGGCCGCCAGATCACCGGCGCGACGGTGCTCGGGCTGATCGTGCTGTTGATCTCCGGCCTCGTGCTGCGCTGGCCGCGGCGGGCGAGCAGCGCGGCGTTGTGGCTGAAGCCGCAATGGCGGTTGAGCGGGCGCGGCCTGCACCGCTCGCTGCACAGCGTGATCGGCACCTGGCTGCTGCCGATCTATCTGGTGATCGCGCTGTCGGGTCTGTCATACTCCTATGTCTGGTACAAAGACGGACTCACCTGGCTGTTGAGCACGAAGCCGCCTGCTGCGCCGAAGCCGGCGCGTGGCGAGCGCGATGCCAGTCCCGCCTCGCAGCAGCCCTTGGCGCTCGACCTGGTCTGGGCGACCGCGCTGCGCGAGGCTGGCGACCGCTACATCACGCTTGATCTCATGCTGCCTGCGGGCGGCGCGGCCGCTGTACGGGTGCGATCCTGGCTCGACGAGACGCACGACATCCGCGACGAGTTCCGGATCGATGCCGGCACGGGCCGGCTGATCGCAGCGGAGCGCTATGCCGACAAGTCCACCGGTGAGCGGGTGCTGGCGCGCGTGTTCGATATTCATCGCGGCAGCATGCTCGGCTGGCCCGGCCGGATTCTGTTCATGCTGGCCGCCGCAACGATGCCGCTATTCGCGGTCACCGGCCTGCTGCTCTATATGTCGCGGCGACGGTTGCGGCGGCCGCCGCAGCCGGTGCGAACCGTCCGGCTGGTCCCCGGCGAATGACGACAGCGCCGCTGCCGGCGCGTTCAGGCCGCCCGCGCCTGCGCGGCGCGGCGGATCGCGTTGGCCGCGATGATGACGTGCAGCAGCAGTGACGCGCCAAAGCCCAGGGCATGCTGGGCCGCCGTCGCCGGGATGGTGAGCACGGTCACGAGGCCGAGCGGGATGAACAGGATGATGCTGGAGACAAGGCCCGGATTGTAGCCGCGGAAGCGCAGCGCCGGACCAATATGCCCGAGCGAATTCACCAGCATCAGATAGGGTGCGACCAGGGCCCAAGCAGGACCGGCGATCCAGGCCACATAGAGCGCGATCAGGTCGATGCCCCAGACCGCGCCGCAATTGACCCAGAGCACGTCGACCGTGGTCAGCGCCTCGCGGCCGCCGAACATCACCTGATTGACGAAGCGGCGAAAGCGATCCCCGGTATGCTCCTCCACCTGGTGGATCATGTAGCCGGGGGAATGCAGGAAGATCAGCAGCAGCGGCAACGGCCAATCCGCGGCCAGCACCGGCACCAAAGCCAGCAGCGCTGCGGCCATGAACACGGCACCGGCAACCCAATGGCGGGCGAGGAGGTCGAGCATCTTCAAGTGATGCGCGAGTCGCAGGAACTTGCCAAGCGAAGTTCCACCGGGGAAACACCGGGACGTGGACTCCGGACACCGCCCAAGCGGCGTCCGCCAGCCGGCGTTCCGAAGGTACAAGGACTGCGCCTGCCGCCGACGGTCCGGCGTTCCCGGCTCTAATTCGTCTTCTGCTCGGCGGCAGACAGGCGCTGCGCCAGCTTCCTCAACGTCGCCTCCGACGGCGGCGCACTCTGGAACTCGCGGATCGCGCGGGCGAGTTCATGATCCGACATCGGCTGGGCCGGCTGCCTGAGCTCGCCGCGGGTCAATGCCGCCGCGATGCTGTCGAGATGCGGCCCTGAGCCGCCAAACAGGCGGCGAATCCGGTAGAGGAACGCAATGTGGGGCACGGCTGTTCTCCCGATGCGGCGACCACCAACTCCTCTCCGCATCCCGTGATACGATTGTCGAATTTAGTAGGACCGGCTGAAAGCATCGGCTCATTTGATACGGAAGCTGAGCAGCGAGCTCGAATCTCCCATGGATGCGGACAGGATCGTCGTCAACAAGCTCAAGGAACATTCCCGGTTGTCGAGCGACGACATCGCCGAGATCAAGACTCTCAGCTTCACGCGGCGCGAGCTGGCCGGCCATGAAGACCTGATCAGGCAAGGCGACGAACCTGACAAATCCGTCGTGGTCATGTCCGGCTGGGTTGCGCGCTATCATCTGCTCCGCAGCGGCGGGCGACAATATCTCTCATTTCACATGGCCGGCGACTGGCCGGACTCGCAGGCGCTGTTCCTCGACCGCATGGACCACGCGGTCTGCGCGATCGGCTCTGCGGCGGTCGCGTCCGTTCAGCACAAGGAGCTGACGCGGGCGATCAGCCGGCGGCCGTCGCTGGGTTTTGCGATCTGGCGCGAGACACTGGTCGACGCGTCGATCTTTCGCGAGGCCATCACCAACAACAGTGCGCGAGGCAAGCCGGCGCGCATGGCGCACCTGTTCTGCGAGCTGTTCTACCGCGCCAAAGCGCTTGGCCATGTCGACGGCAACCTGCTGCAGCTGCCGGTCAGCCTGATCCAGCTCGGCGAGGCGCTGGGCATGGCGATCGCGACCGTCAACCGCACATTGGTCGAGCTGCGCGCCAGCCGCGCGGTCGATTTCCGCAGCGGCACGCTGGCGGTCTATCATTGGCCACGGCTGTGCGCGATCGGCGAGTTCGATCCCGGCTATCTGCATCTGAAGAGCCTGCCGCGCTGAGGGGCAAGCTCATGCTGACGCGAGGCCGGGTGCGGGCGGCGACGTGTCGCCCGCAAGGTTTGCTTCAAGGCATCATCGCCGCTTACGCGATGCACGATCCGCGACGACGACGCAGACGCGGTCAGGTGCCCTTGGTGACGAGCTTCAGCGCATAGGCGTAGGGCCCGTTCGGACTCTTCTCGGCGATCCAGGCGCAGTGCCAGTCCGAGCCGTAGCGCAGCCCGGTATCCCATCCCGAGCCGCCGCCGTGCTCATTGTCCCACGACCAGGCCTTGCGATCCTTCTGCGGATCGGACGGGAAACTGCTGCTGTTGTAGACGGAAATCTGCCCCTGCTGCGCACGGAAAGGTGCGGTCGTGCTCCACTTGAGCCACAGATTGCCCTGCTCCTCATACGCCGTGAGCGTCCATTGAAAGGATGCCGACACGGGCTGCGGATTGGTGCTGGTGGCCGACGCGTGCTCAATGACTGACATGGATCGTCTCCGTTTGAAATGAAATGAAAAATCTTCACGAGAATGGCTGCCGAAAAACAACAACCTAAACTTGTATAAGAGAATAATCTCACCCGAACAACGGGACTCCTCGCACAACCCCGTGATCGCTGCGTGAGATCACCCCGCGCAGGACGCAGCGTTACGCAAGCGACCTCAGATCAATCGACCTCAGATGCAGAGGCCGATCACCTTGATGTTGAGATGACAATCTTTGGAGGCCGGCGGCTTGGCGCCCCAGCGCGTCACCGGCTTGGTCTCGCTCTTCTCTGCTCTTGGCGCGGTCTGTGCGACCACGGCCTTGCCCCTGCTCTTCGGAGCCGGCTTCGGCCGGTCGCTGTCATAGTCGCCCGCGATCACCATGGCCCAATAAGTGCGCTTGCCGCTGGCATTCCGCGCGCTGGCGATGCCGACCTTGGTCGCCTTCGGCAACAGCAGGTTCTTGCGATGGCCCGGCGAGTTGATCCATTGGCCGAGCGTCTTGTCGAAATTGTCATAGCCGTAAGCGATGTTCTCGGCGGCACGCCCGGCCTTCGACGGCGCGACGCGACGGGTGAATGGACCGAGCACCTCATGGCTGAGATCATCCTTCTCGGCCATCGCGCGGGCCTGCTCCAGCGCGATGCGGTCGAGCGTGGCATCGCGTATCACCCGGCCCTCGCCATTCTTGAGCCGGAACGCCGAGATCTGCGCCGCAGGCGAGGCATCCTCCGCTTGTGCCGCCGGGACCGCCATAAACATGATCGCAGCGACGACGAGCGCGCGCAGCCCATGCGACATGAAACGAAGAACCGCCATCCTACGCGACCACCTCGATCGGATAGACGTCGATGGCCGGCTCTTCATAGGGATGTGCGGCGCGGACCGCCGTGAGCACCGCCTTCAACCTGTCCTCCGTGCAGACCGTCTCGATCCGCTCCTCTTCAACAACCTCGATCCGGCCGACGCTGCCGATCGTGGGATTGGCGCCGGCGAGCGGCCGGAAGCGCCCGATGCCCGTCACGGTAAACGAACAGTAATCGTAATTGCCAATCCGCCCGGCGCCGGCCTCGCCCATGGCACCACGCACGGCCTCACCGGCGGCTGCGGGAACGTAGACGACGATCTTGTAGGTCTTCATGCGCGGCCAACGTCCAACCTGGATCACACGCGCGTTACCACCACCGCCAGAATCGCGCAATTTCACAGCAGGCAACGCCCGGTCACAATCCCGCCAGTGCGCCGCAGCAAGGCGCCGACCAGCCATTCCGAAACGCGCCTTGTGCGCCGCAGCAAGTCCGATACACAGGGTGCATCACCTCATTCATCTGACCTGACGGAAGCCGCGCCTTGACTGACACCAGTGCCGACATCGAGATCGTCCGCCATCGGCCGATGGGGTTCGCCGAATTCGTGATCGTCATCGCGGCGATCATGGCGCTTAATCCGCTGGCCATGGACATGATGCTGCCGGCCCTGCCGAACATCGGCTCGACGTTCCACATCGACGTCGCCAACCGTGTGCAGACGGTGCTGTCGGCGTTCGTCATCGGCTTCGGGCTCGGCCAGTTCGCGATCGGCCCGCTGTCGGACAGCTTCGGCCGCCGCCCGGTCCTGATCGGCGGCATGGTGCTTTACGTGCTGGCAAGCTTGTTCGCGATTGCCGCTCCGTCGTTTGAAATGCTGCTGCTGGCGCGCGCATTGGAGGGTCTCGGAACGGCCGCCACGCGCGTGATCGCGACCTCGATCGTGCGCGACTGCTATGCCGGCCGCCGCATGGCGAGCGTGGTGTCGCTGGCGATGATGGTGTTCATCGCGGTGCCCGTGGTCGCGCCGTCGTTCGGCCAGGCCGTGATGATTCTGACGCAATGGCGCGGCATCTTCATCGTGCTGACGATCTATGGCGTCGTCGCGCTGTTGTGGACCGCAGCCCGTCTCCCCGAGACGCTACCGGAAAACGAGCGCAAGCCGTTCTCCGTCGCCGAAATCACGGCCTCCTTCCGCAAGACGCTGACCGACCGCCAGACCCTCGGCTACGCACTTGCCGCCAGCGGCGTGTTCGGCGCGCTGTTCGGCTACGTGCTGTCGTCGCAGCAATTGTTCACCGGCGTCTATCATCTCGGCCATTACTTCCCGCTCGCCTTCGCGGCGATCGCGGTGACCATTGCGCTCGCGGGCTTTCTCAATGCCCGGCTGGTCGGCCGTCTCGGCATGCGCGTGATCTCTCATGGCGCGCTGGTCGGCAGCGTCGTGATCGCGCTGGCCTGCTTCGCAGCTGCCATGCTCGGCACCTTGCCGCTGTGGCTGTTCATGACGCTGTCGGCGGCGATGATGTTCTCGTTCGGCCTCACCTTCGCGAATTTCACGGCGCTGGCGCTCGAGCCGCAGCGCGCCAATGCGGGCACGGCGTCCTCGATCTACGGCTCGATCACAACGCTGCTCGGCATGGCCGCCGGCGCGGTGGTCGGCCAGGCCTTCGACGGCACGGTCGTGCCGTTCGCAACCGGCTTCCTGGCCTGCACGGCCAGCGCACTGATCATCGTGCTGATCACCGAGAAGGGCCGGCTGTTCCACGGCCATCATAAGCCAGTCTGATCGACCTCACATGCAGGCGCCCTGCCCGCGCTGCGGGCACAGCTTGAGCACGCTCGACAGCGACAGCAACAGACGCACGCCGCGCGTCGAATTGTCCGGCGCGCGGTAGCCGAGCGGCACCGCGACGCCGAGATCGGCACGCCAGTCGTTGGGGAAGGTGAAGCGCACACCGGCTCCGGCCGACGTCAGCGCAACGCCATCGGACGGCCGAAAGCCGTCATTCCAGGCAAGCCCTGCATCGAAGAAGCTGTAGAGCTGATAGCTCTTCAGATAGGCCCAGTTCGGTGTCTGCTCGAAGCGGACCTCGAACGTGCCGGCGATGCCGTTGTCGCCGCTGATCTCGGCGCTGCCATAGCCACGACCATAGGACAGGCCGCCGAGATAGAATTGCTGGGAGTTATACAGCGGCCCCGAGGCAAGCTGGCCCGCGGCAGCAAGCTTCAGCGACCAGGCCTCCGACAGCGCCTGATAGCGCGTGAACCAGCCGTTGACGACGGAGAAGCTCGGCGAAGCTCCCGCACGCGACGCCATGATATCGCCAGCCGGCGTCGCCCCAAAGGCATTGAGCCCTTGCCGATAGGCGAGCGTCAGATAGCTGTCACCGCCGAGATCATCCTTCCAGCGGTAGTCCGACGTGAACGTCAAGGTACGGATACGGTCACGATACCAGATGCCGAAGATGTCGCGCTCGGTCACGTCGCTGAAGGCGGCCGCCATCGTCAGATTCAACGATGCGCGTTGCGACTGGATCGGCGCAATGCCACCGCGCAGCTCGATCGTCTCGGTCACGGTGTTGTCGTTGAAACGGCGCCTGATGTCGCCCGGCCGCACCTCGCTATACAGCGCAGAGGCGCCGATATGCACCCCGTCGGTTCCGAGCGGAACGTCATAGGACAGTCGCCCGAACGCGAGCTGCCGCGGATCCCCCGGGGTCGTCGACAGGTTCGCCGTCAGCGTGTCGCCCGGGAGCAGATAGGAGTTGAAGGCGGCCGTGGCATAGCTCTGCCAAGGGCCCACCGTCGACGATCCCATATTGTCGATGCCGGCGAAGCCGTAGACGTGCCAGGTCTTGAGCTCGAGGATCAGGCGGAAACGGCCGGTGGTGCCGCCGATCTCCTCCAACGAGGAATCGACCAGGCGTACGCCGCCGCGGCTGTTGATCAGGAGCAACTGCCGCTCCAGCGTGGCAAGGCGCGAGGGCTGCTCGGCCAGCACCGGGCCAAGCATTGCACGGATTCCGAACTCCTCCGCACCGGGACCCTGCAGGCTGACCTCGGTGATGCTGCCCTCGATGATCTGGACCCGCACCGTGCCGTTGCTGACGTCCTGCGGCGGGATGATGGCCCGACTCAGATGGAAGCCGGCGGCCCGGTAGAGATCGCTGATCGCGGTCGCAATGGCGGCGAGATCGGCCTGCGACACCGGCTTGCCGATATAGCTCTGATAGGCTGCCGCGAGCTGGTCCGCCGGCAGCGCCGACGCGCCCGTCAGCGCGACTCCGCGGAGGGTGAACAAGGTCTTACGATCGCCGCCCTTGTCTTGCGAGCCGAATGTCGGCGCGCGCGGGCGCGGCGGCAGCTGCTGTGCGGGACGCGACTGTTCGTCGAAATATTTCTCGGTCTGCCGGGGATCGAAGCTCGGCTGATTGACCTGCTGCGCATGACCGGGTGCCGCGCCCAGCAAGGCGGAGAACGCCATGCCCGCAGCGGCCGCGGTTCCCCTGAGCATGCGCGATGCGCGCGGCCCGGCGGCTCCGTCGCGCCGGCCCGCGTATTTCCCGACGCTCTCGACACAACGGCGACCCATGCCGTCGTTCTTAATTTGTTAAGGTCAATGAAGCGTAAACGCGGGAGGAAAACCTAGGCACAACTCATAAGGCTCTCTTGAAACATTTTGTCTAGTTTTGGGAGACAGCAACCGCCGCGAGTGTGGACCATGTCAGCCAAGCGCTTCCTGTTACCGGCTCTGATGGCCGCGTTCGTTGTCGGTGCGGCCCCCGCCGCATTCGCGGCCGACGGCGAGCCGTGGCTGGTCAGCAAATTCTCGGGCGATGTCTGGGTCACAAGCTCGGGCGCCACGCAGGTTTCGCTCGGACGCGAGGACATGCTGAAGCCAGGAGACACGATCCGCACCGGGCCAAGCGGGCACGTGCGCCTCACGCGCGGCGCCGAGATGATGATGATCGGGCCGAACTCGGAGGTCGGTCTCCCGGCCGCAGCCAAGGACGGCATGGCGACGACGATCCTCCAGCGCGCCGGCTCGATCCTGCTCGAGGTCGAGAAGCGCAATGTTCAGCACTTCGAGGTCGAAACGCCCTATCTCGCCGCCGTGGTGAAGGGAACCAAGTTCAGCGTCACGATCAGCGGCCGCAACACCAGGGTCGAAGTCAGCCGCGGACAGGTTCAGGTATCAGACTTCAAGACCGGGCAGATCGCCCAGGTGATGCCCCGCCAAGCCGCCACGGCGTATGCAAGCGGTCGCGCGGGCCTTGTCCTGTCCGGCGCGGGCACATTCAGCCCGATCGAACAGGGCCGGCCGCGCACCCCGACCATCGATCGCATCCCGGTGCCGAGAGACGGCCTGCGCGCGCCGCGCGATGCCAAAGGCGGCGTAATTCATGCGCTCAACGCCAGCGGCGCCGCGCTCCGTGCCGCGACGGCTACGCCTGCTCCGCAACATTCCGGACCAGCGTCTGCAACTGCAAGGCCGAACGTCGTCCGAATTTCGACCTCGATCGGTGAGGTCAACCTCAACGTTCAGAAGGCGACGCGCGGCCTCGCCCATGGCGCGCACACGGCGACCGGAGGCGCTGGACGCAGTGCCGCCTGGAACGACCCGCGCAGCGGCAACGGCAATGCGGCAAGCAGTTCGGCCACGAGCAGCGCGTTCGGAGATTCGTCGGTGGCAGCCGCAGTGACCGCCGCTGTCGGCTCGCCGGCCGCATCCGCCAGCAATGGCAACGCCAACGCTGCCGCTAATCTCGCCGCCGCCAACGGCAACGGAAATGGGAACGGGAACGGAAACGGAAACGGAAACGGAAATAACGGCAACGGCAATAACGGCAACGCGGGAAACAACGGTAACGGAAACAACGGCAACGGAAACAGCGGCAACGGAAACGGAAACGGCGGCAGTAGTGACGACCATGGCAGCAATCGTGGCCGCGGCAATGCCTACGCCTACGGCCACAACAAGAACTGATGCGACCGCCCGCGTAGCAAGGGCGCAATCGGATGAATGCGGACGACGTCGTTGGCGCGGATGAGCGCCGCGCAAATGGGGACACCAATGAAGCCGGGATCGCGCGGATGGAGGTCGGCGTGATCCGCGCAGAAGCGGGAGGGGGCATGTTCAGGCGGTTCATGCCGCATATTCTGGTCGTCGTTGCGCTGCTCACCGTCGGCCTGTCTGGCGGTTACGAGCTGCTCAGCCATGCGCTGGTCGACCTGCGCTTCCGTCTCGACCGTCATCCGGCCAGCGGGGAGATCGCGGTCGTGGCCATCGACCCGCGCTCGATCGAGGCTATCGGTGTCTGGCCGTGGCCGCGAACACATCATGCCCGCTTGGTCGAGCAGCTTCAGCGCGCCGGCGCACGCGACATCGCCCTCGACATCGACTTCAGCGCGCCGTCAGACCCGGCCGCGGATCAGGCCTTTGTGGATGCGCTGCTCAGCACCAAGGGGGCCGTGGTGCTGCCGGCCTTCAAGCAGCTCAAGGACTCGGTCCTGTTCGCCAATCGGCCGCTGCCGCGGTTCGAACAGGAGGCGTGGTCCGCCTTCGTGAACATCGTGGTGGAGCGGGACGGCCGCGTCCGAAGCTATGCCTATGGCGATTACGACAAGGACAGCTTCCTGCAGTCGATGGGCGCGTTTCTCGCCGGCAGCAATGTCACCAGGGACACCACGTTCCTCATCGACTACGGCATCGACCCGTCATCATTGCCAAGAGTGTCCTATGTCGATGTGCTGCGCGGCGACGCGGCGGCGCTGGCCAAGCTCAAGGACAAGCGCGTCATTGTCGGCTCGACCGCCGTCGAGCTCGGTGATCACTACAGCGTTCCGAATGGCCGCGTCCTGCCGGGCGCCGTGCTACAGGCGCTTGCGGCGGAATCGATCCTCCAGAACCGCACGCTGGTCCCGACATCGAGTGTGGCGACCGTCGCGGCTCTGCTGCTGATCGTCGTCACAATGCTGCTCAGCTGGCCGCATCTGTCGGCCGCGCGGCGCGCCCTGCTGGTCGGGATCCTCAGCATCACGATCGAGGTCGTGGCGCTGATTCTACATGATCGCTTCGCGCTGGTGTTCGACACCGCGCTGCTGCAGATCGCGCTGGTCGCCTATCTGGCGGCCACCGCGCTCGACGAGATCGACTTTCGCGGCCTGCTGCGCCATGTCGCCGAGAGCCGCTTCGAGCGGATCGCGATGTCGATCGGCGACGGGCTGGTGTGCACCGACAAGGACAAGCACATCACCGTGTGGAATCCCGGCGCGGTCGCGATCTTCGGCTATGGCGCAGAGGAGATCATCGGTCAGCCTTTCGCGCGCTTGCGGGCGGACCGCAGCGACACGGACGACCTGTTCCCGCAGCAAGAAGCGGCGCTGCCGGCCCCCCTATTGCCCGGCGGCGCGACGGTCGAATTCGAGGGCCGCCGCAAGGACGGCGAGGTCTTCCCGGTCGAGGCGAGCGTCTCGGCCTGGCAGGGCGCGGATGGTCTGCAATATGGCGTGATCCTGCGCGACATCTCGGTGCGAAAGCGCGAGGCGGAGCGCATTCGTTATCTGGCCGAGCACGATACTCTGACCGGGCTGATCAACCGCAACACGCTGCAGACCGAGCTTGCTGCGATGATCGAAACGGCAGATGCGGGAGCAGACCGGCTGGTGCTGCTGGTGATCGGCCTCGATGGGTTCCAGCACATCAACGACATGCTGGGCCACGCCTTCGGCGATAGCGTGTTGCGTGCGGCCGCTGAGCGGCTGCGGAGCGAAATCGGCAGCATGGGCTGCGTCGCCCGGCTCAGCGGCGACGAATTCGCCGTCGCCATTCCCTCTTCCGCCATCGGCGGCACCGTGGCCGAACTCGCGCAGCACGTCTCGCATCTGTTCGAAACACCGCTGGAAGCCGCCGCGCGGCAGCAGCGCGTCAAGATCACCCTTGGCGTCGCGGTTCATCCGGACGGTGGCCAGAGCGCGGACGAACTGCTCAGCAATGCCCACCTCGCGCTGTGCCGCGCCAAGACCGACCGGCGCGGCAGCCACATGATCTTCGAGCCGGCGATCCGGCAGGAGCTGGAGCGGCGCCTCACCCTCGAAGCCGAGCTGGCGCTCGCCGTCGAACGCCGTGAATTCGAGCTGTTCTACCAGCCGCAGGTCGACCTCTCGAGCGGCCGCGTGATCGGCGCCGAAGCGCTGATCCGCTGGCGGCATCCGACGCGCGGCCTCGTGCCGCCCGGCGATTTCATCCCGGTGGTCAACACCTCGCCGTTGTCCGAAGCCGTTGCCACCTGGGTCATGGCGACCGCCTGCCGACAGGCACGGGAATGGCAGCTCGCCGGCCACGAGATCCGGGTCGGTATCAACCTGTCGCCGTCGCAGTTCCAGTCCGGCGATCTCGCCGCCTTCGTCAGCAAGCTGCTGACGGTCACCGGCGTGTCACCGGGCCTGATCGAGCTCGAAGTCACCGAGGACATTCTGCTGCATGACGAACCCGGCGTGCTGCAGACCTTCAACCGACTGCAGGCGCTCGGCGTCAGCCTGGTGTTCGACGATTTCGGCACCGGCTACGCAAGCCTCAGCTATCTCAAGAAATTCCCGCTGGACGGACTCAAGATCGACCGTTCCTTCGTTCGTGACGTGCTGACCCAGGCCGATGACGCCGCCATCGTCGGCTCCACCGTCAGCCTGAGCAGGCAGCTCAATCTGTCCGTCATCGCCGAAGGCATTGAGAACCAGGCGACGGCCGACTTCCTCCTCGCGCTCGGCTGCGAGCATGGCCAGGGCTATCACTTCGGCAAGCCGATGCCGGCCGCCGATTTCGAGCGCCGATTCCTGTCGGCGGACAACACGGCGCGGCAGGCCGGCGCGGCGTGAACGGGCGCTGAGGCCCGCCTCACCCGCCGCCTTTCTTGCCGCCCTTGCCTTCGCCTTCCAGCGCCTTGCGCACCGCCTTGAACTCGTCGAGCGCGGCGCCATCGACGCGCGGGAAATGCAGATCGAGCGCTTCCAGCGCGGCCACGATGGTCGATCCGATCACGACGCGGGCAAACCATTTGTGGTCGGCCGGGACGACATACCAGGGCGCATACGACGTCGAGGTGTGGCGCACGATGTCCTGGTAGACCGCCTGGTAGCGATGCCATTTGGCGCGCTCGGTGACGTCGCCCATCGAGAACTTCCAGTTCTTCGCCGGCTGCTCGAGCCGATCGAGAAAGCGCTCGCGCTGCTCCTCCTTGGAGATGTTGAGGAAGAACTTCAGGATCACGGTGCCGTTGCGCGTGAGATAACGCTCAAAGGCAGAGATGTCCTCGAAGCGCTCGCGCCAGATGTTCTTGGTGACGAGCCGCGCCGGCAGCTTCTCGGCCTTCAGCACTTCCGGATGAACGCGCGTGACCAGGCACTCTTCGTAATAGGAGCGGTTGAAGATGCCGATGCGGCCGCGCTCCGGCAGAGCAAGCACGGTGCGCCACATGAAATCATGGTCGAGCTCCTTCGAGGTCGGCTGCTTGAACGAGGTGACCTCGCAGCCCTGGGGATTGACGCCCTCGAAGATGCTCTTGATCGCGCTGTCCTTGCCTGACGCGTCCATGCCCTGCAGCAGCACCAGCACCGACCAGCGGTCCTGGGCATAGAGCTTCTCCTGGAAGTCGGAGAGACGCTTGCGGTTCTGCTCGATGATGGCTTCGCCGTCCGCCTTGTCGAGACCGCCCTTCACCTTGGTCTTGTGCGACTTCAGGTGAAATTTGTGCCCGCCATCGATTCGGAACGGCGAGATGAAGCCGTCGAGCTCGGTGGCCAAGGTGCGGGCCTTCTTGCTCATGCGGAGCGCTCCGGTTCGCTGAACTGGGTGTTGAGAAAGGCGGTGACGAAATGCGGCATCGCCGCGGTCAGGTCTGCCCTGCTGCGGACCAGGCGGATCGCCGACAGTTCCGGCTCGTCCTGGGCGGCGAGATTGGCCTCGATGCGGCGTTTCAGGATCTCGCCGGTCTCGGCCGCATCGAGCACGCGCATCAAGGCGATCGATGCCCCGGTCACGACGCAGTCCCAATGCGGCGATGCCTGATAGTCCGCAGGCGCAAGCCCGGTCTCCTCCTCGACCTCGCGGGCGACATTGGCGGCGAGATCGAGCGTGCCGTCGCGGACATCGTCGAGATCGGGCGTGCCAGCGGGAAAATACAGCCGGCCGGCATTGGCCGTATGCGCGCCCATCTCGCCGAGCACGAAGGCGCCGTCGGAGGCGCGCAGCGCGCCCATGCCGAAGCCGTTGAAGGCGGTGCGGTCCGGAAAGCCCCAGTCCCGCCACGCCAGCAGGCTGGCGAAATCCGCCTCGAAATAGCTGGCGGAGAACGTGCCGCCGTCGAAGCGGGCATCGCGCCCGAGCAGAATGCGGCCGTTCCACAGGCCGGGCTTCTCGCGCTGCCGCTCGGCGAAATGCGCCGCGATGTCGTCGCGGCGCTCACGCGCGAACGGCCAGTCCCAGGGCTCGACCTTGAGGTCGAGCGCGGTGACGCGATGGATGACGGCGCCCGTCATCCGCTATTTCGCGCCCGTGCCAGTCGTGCCCTTCGCCTGCTCGACGAACTTGTTGGTGAAGGTCTTGCTGACGTCGATATTGGCCTTGGCGACATCGGGCGAGCCGGTGCTGAACACCGCGAGCACGGCGTCGGCCCCCTTGGGATCCATCTTGCCGGTTTGCGAATACATCGGGATGGTGTTCTTGAGGGCGGCGAGATACAGCGCCTTGTCCTTGCCGACCAGTTCCTCCGGCATCTTGGCCATGATCTCCTCCGGACTATGCGCATGGATCCAGCCGAGCGTGGCGACGATCGCGTTGGTCAGCGCCTGCGTCTCCTTCTCATGGCCGGCGATCCACGCCACGGTCGAATACAGCGCCCCGCCCGGATATTCGCCGCCGAACACCTCCAGAGTATCGTGCTGGGTGCGGGTGTCGGAGAGGATCTTGAGATCCGGATGCGTGCCCTGCAGCACGGTGACGGAGGGATCGAGCATCACGGCGGCGTCGATCTGGCCCTGCTCCATCGCGGCGACCGCGGTGGCGCCGAGGCCGACGCCGATCACGGCGGTGCCGGTCGGGTCGAGCCCGTTCTTCTTGAGCAGATATTTCAGGAAGAAATCGGTCGAGGAGCCGGGCGCGCTGACGCCGACCTTCTTGCCGGCGAGATCCTTGATCGAATTGATCTCCTTGTTGTGCGACGGCGACACCACCAGCACCAGGCCGGGATAGCGGTCATAGACCACGAAGGACTGCATCTCCTGCTTCTTGGCGGCGAGATTGACGCAATGATCGAAATAGCCGGAGACCACGTCGGCGCTGCCGCCGAGCACGGCCTTCAGCGCATCCGAGCCGCCCTTGAGATCCACCAGTTCGACGTCGAGCCCGGCCTTCTGATATTCGCCGAGCTGCTTGGCCAGCACCGTCGGCAGGTAGCACAGGCAGGCGCCGCCGCCGATCGCGACGGTGACCTTGCTCGCGGCGGTGGCGAGACCGGTGCTCAGGCCCAGCGCCAGCAGCGCGCCGGTGATCCGGCCGATGATCTTGTTCATGCGTTTCCTCCGTTCATGTCGTCGATCAGATTAGGCCCGTCGGCCATCAATGAGAAGGCGGCCCCAACTTCGCTGTCGTCCCTGCGAACCCAGCGACCCATAACCACAGGCCCTCGTTTGTGGCCGGCGCGACGACCAATCTGTTCCAACCTCGAGATCACGCGGTATGGGTCCTCGCGTTCGCGGGGACGACAGCTGAGCGTGATGAGACACCGCGCCCGTCATCGCCCATCCGCGGCGTCCGGGCGCCACACCAGCAGCCGCCGCTCGACCAGGGTGACGCCGATATCGATCAGGATCACGAAGGCCGACAGCACGAACATGCCGGCGAACACGCCGGCGACGTCGAACACGCCTTCGGCCTGCTGGATCAGATAGCCGAGGCCGGCCGCGGAGCCGAGATATTCGCCGACGACGGCGCCAACCACCGCAAAGCCGACGGAGGTGTGCAGCGAGGAGAACATCCAGGACAGCGCCGACGGCCAATAGACATGGCGCATCAATTGCCGCTCGTTCATGCCGAGCATGCGCGCATTGTCGCGCACCACGGTCGAGACCTCCTTCACGCCCTGATAGACGTTGAAGAAGACGATGAAGAACACCAGCGTGACACCGAGCGCGACCTTGGACCAGATGCCGAGGCCCAGCCACAGCGTAAAGATCGGCGCCAGCACCACGCGCGGCAGCGCATTGGCCATCTTGACGTAGGGATCGAACACCGCGGCGACCAGCGGCTTGCGCGCGAACCAGAAGCCGACCAGCACCCCGCCGAGCGAGCCGATCGCGAAAGCGAGGATCGCCTCCCACAGCGTGATCGCAAGATGCTTCCAGATCGCCCCGCTCGCGAACCATTTGACGACCTGGGCAAACACGTCGACCGGGTTGGAGAAGAAGAACGGCGGCAGCAAAATGCGGCCGAACACCGGCACGGTGGCCAGCAATTGCCACAGCGCGAGCGCGACGATCGCAACGAGCAGCTGCAGCGCGAGCAGACCGAGACGCGACATCACACCGCCCCCGCCTGCTTGTAGGTCTTCTCGACCTCGGTTTTCAGCGTCTGCCAGATCTCGCGATGCAGCTCATGGAACTCGTGCTTCATCCGCACCTCGAAGATGTCGCGCGGGCGCGGCAGGGTGACCCGCCAGTCGCCGATGATGCGCGAGGCGGGACCGGCCGACATGATGACGACGCGATCGGCGAGCGCGATCGCTTCCTCCAGGTCATGGGTCACGAACAAGACCGCCTTGCGGTCGGCGCTCCAGAGGTCGAGCAGCAGATTGCCCATAATCTGCCGGGTCTGCGCGTCCAGCGGCCCGAACGGCTCATCCATCAGGATGATTCTGGGATTGCGGATCAGCACCTGGGCGAGCCCGACGCGCTTGCGCTGGCCACCCGACAGCATATGCGGGTAGCGGTTGCCGAAGGCGCCAAGGCCGACCGAGGCCAGCCATTGCTGCGCCTTCGCAGCCGCGTCGGCCCGGGCGGAGCCCGCCACCTCCAGCCCGATCGCGACGTTCTCCAGGGCTGTCTTCCAGGGGAACAGCGCATCGGCCTGGAACAGGTAGCCGGCGTCGTGATTGAGGCCGGCCAGCGGCTGGCCGAAAATGCGGACGCTGCCGGCGGCCGGCTTGAGCAGCCCGGCGGCGACGTTGAGAAGGGTGGATTTGCCGCAGCCGGTCGGCCCGACAATGGCGACGAACTCGCCATCGGCCACGCTGAGCTGCGCCGTTTCGACGGCGGTGTAAGTGCGTCCGCCGGCGAGACGGAATGCCACCGTCGTCCCGTCCAGCGAGACCGCGGCGGCCGTGGGCGTCGTCACGTTCCAGATTCCTCCCCGAAAATGGCCGGGACGGCTTAGCCGCTTGCGCGGCGAAGTTCAACGCACCGGCGGGACGTGCTAGGTCCGGTCGAGCGGGCCCTTGCCCTCCCCTGGGAGGGGGAGCAGCGCGCGAGCTTCGAGATCGCCAAAGGCCGTATGCAGCCCACGCCCCTGATCAGCTACGATCGCGTCCACAAGACCTTTGCCGGCCCGGCAGGCGCGGTGGCTGCGGTCGACGACGTCTCGCTGGACATCGCCGAGGGCGAGTTCCTGGCGATCGTCGGCAGCTCCGGTTCGGGCAAGACGACGCTGCTGCGGCTCGCCAACCGGCTGATCGAGCCGGATGGCGGCAGCATCCGCATCGCGGGCGAGGACATCAGCCGCCTCGAACCGGTCGCCCTGCGCCGGCGCATCGGCACCGTGTTCCAGAATGGCGCGCTGTTTCCGCACATGACGGTTGCGGCCAATATCGGCATCACGCCCCGGCTGCTGGGGACAGCGCCCAAGGCGGTCGCCGCCCGCGTCGACGAACTGCTCGACCTCGTCCAGCTCGACCGCGCCGCCCATCGCGACCGCCTGCCGGATGCGCTCTCCGGCGGCCAGCGCCAGCGCGTCGGCGTGGCGCGCGCGCTGGCCGCGGGTCCCCGCATCGTGCTGATGGACGAGCCGTTCGGCGCGCTCGATCCGCTGACCCGCGACACGCTCGGCAGCGACTACCGCGCCCTGCATGCCCAGCTCGGGCTGACGACGGTGATGATCACCCATGACATCACCGAGGCGCTGCTGCTCGCCGACCGCATCGCGGTGATGCGCAGCGGGCACCTGGTCGAGGCCGGCACGCCAGCCGCGCTCGCCGCCAGCCGCGAGCCCTACGTGGCGGAGCTGATGACCACGCCGCGCCGCCAGGCCGCACGCCTCGCCGCGCTGCTGCCCGAGAGCGGCGCGGCATGAGCCTGCTGTCCGATCCGCGCTTCGCCGAGGCGCTGTCGCATCTCGCCGATTATCTCGGCAGCCATCTGCGCGTGAGCATCGCCGCGCTCGCGCTGGGACTCGCTGTCAGCTTTCCCCTCGCGCTGCTGGCACGCAACCGCCCCACCTTGCGCAACCTCCTGCTCGGGATCGCGAGCGTGGTGCAGACCGTTCCGGGATTGGCGCTGCTCGCGCTGTTCTACCCGTTGCTGCTTGCACTCGCCGCGCTGACCCTGCGCTGGTTCGGCCTGTCATTCTCCGCGTTCGGCTTTCTGCCCGCGGTGCTGGCGCTGGCGCTGTATTCGATGCTGCCGGTGCTGCGCAACACCATCACCGGGCTGAACGGCGTCGACCCCGGCCTGATCGAGGCCGCCAAGGGCGTCGGCATGACCGAGCGCCAGGCGCTGCTCATGGTGGAGCTGCCGCTGGCGCTGCCCGTGATCATGGCCGGCATCCGCACCGCTGCGGTGTGGGTGATCGGCACCGCCACCCTGTCGACGCCGATCGGCCAGACCTCGCTCGGCAACTACATCTTTGCCGGGCTGCAGACCCAGAACTGGGTACTGGTCATGTTCGGCTGCGTCGCCGCCGCAGTGCTGGCGCTCGCCGTCGATCAGCTGCTGGCCTTCATCGAGCTCGGCCTGCGGACACGCAGCCGCGCCCGCGTCGGATCGGGGACCGCGGCCATCGCGCTGATGGTGGGCGCGAGCCTGCTGCCCTCGCTCGGCAGCAGCCCCGCACGCTACGCGATCGGCGCCAAGACCTTTACCGAGCAATATGTGCTGTCGGCGCTGATCAGCGAGCGGCTGCAGGCGGCAGGCCTCTCCGCGACCTCGCGCGCCGGCCTCGGCTCCAGCGTCATTTACGAGGCGCTCAAGAACGGCGACATCGACACCTATGTCGATTATTCCGGCACGCTGTGGGCGAACCAGTTCCATCATCGGGAGCAGATGCCCCGCGCGGCGCTGCTCGCGGCCTTGCAGCAGGATCTCGCTCGGGACAAGATCACGTTGCTCGGCGAGCTCGGCTTCGAGAACGCCTATGCGCTGGTGATGCCGCGCCAGAAGGCGACGGCGCTCGGCATTCGCACGGTCGAAGATCTCGCACGCCGCAGCCGGGACATGTCGATCGCCGGCGACTACGAGTTCTTCTCACGCCCGGAATGGGCTGCCTTGCGCGACGCCTATGGTCTCGCCTTCCGCACCCAGCGCCAGATGCAGCCGGATTTCATGTATGCCGCGGTGGCCTCGGGCGAGGTCGACGTCATCGCCGGCTACACCAGCGATGGCCTGATCGCGAAATACGATCTCGTCGTGCTCGACGATCCCAAGCATGCGATCCCGCCCTATGACGCGATCCTGCTGGTGTCGCCCAAGCGGGCCGAGGACCACGCCCTGCAGGACGCGCTGCGGCCACTGCTCGGCCGCATCGACATCGCGACCATGCAACAGGCGAATTTGCGCGCCTCCGGCAGCGACGCGGACTCGTCACCACAAGCAGTGGCGCGCTGGCTGTGGAGCAGGATCGCGAAGTAGGTCGCGCCATATCCTCCGCGTCATTGCGAGCGCTCACAATGACGGAGGTGGTTGGTGCGACGACCGCCGCGACCAATCAACGGAGCTGGATCACATCCCCGGCTCGATCGGCTTCTCCACCGCGCCGCCATGGTCGGCCCAATCTTTGAAGCCGCCGATGTTGAACACCTTGTCGTAGCCCAGATCCTTCAGCGTCTTGCCGGACAGCGCGGCGCGGCCGCCGGAGGCGCAATAGATGATCACGCTCTTGTCCTTGGTGAAGGTCTTGTCGTGATAGGGCGAGTCCGGGTCGGCGCGGAACTCCAGCATGCCGCGCGACACGTGCAAGGCGCCGGCAATCTTGCCGCTCTTCTCGATCTCCGGCGCATCGCGCACGTCGAGCACCAGGGCATTGCCCTTGGCGATCATCGCCTGCGCCTCGGCCGGGGTGATCTTCGGCACCACGGCATTGGCCGCAGCCAACAGCTCTTTTACCGATGTGGACATGTCGGACCTCCCATTGGACGGAGCGCACGGGGTAGCCCAGCACGGCCACCCCTGCAATGCTCCGATCGGTCGACCCGCTGATCGCGAATCCGTGGGGTCTCCCGCCAGCGACAGGCCTGCTCTACAAGCCCCGGATCAGCTCGGCATCGATCAACATCCGGTTGAAGCGGCGTGCCTCGGCGCCCTCGCCACAGGCGTAGAACACGCCTTTGCAGCGCAGCATGATGTCCTTCTGCTCGGCGAAGGACGGGTCGAGCGGAATGCCGGCCGCCTCCAGGGTGACCAGCGGCAAATAGGCCGCGTCGATCCTGTCCATCACAATTTCGCTCCGGCGCGGCTCGAAATTGACGCCGTCGATGGCGTAATAGGTCGCGTAATAGCGCGGATCATAGGTTTCCAGCTTCTGGCCGATGCCGGCCTCGTCGAGCTTGGGATCGAGAATGTGCGGCGAGAACTCCGGCTGGTGATCGCCATAGCGCACGATCAGGAACGGCTGGTCGCCGAAGCGCTTCTTCAGGCTCGCCACGAAGCGCTGATAATCCGACGCACTCATCGCCTGCCGGCGCAGATACTCATCGATCGCCGGCAGATTGCCGGGCGCGCGCCAGGCCGGCGTCAGATCCGGCCGGAACGTGGTCTCCCAGGGGAAATGATTGGCGGCGAGATAGACGAACATGAACAGCGGCTTGGTCCGCTGCCGCTGCTGCATCAGATCGAGCGCCGCGTCATAGAAGAAGCTGTCGGGCTCGACGCCTTTGGCGCCGAGGTCGCGCGCGTCGAGGAAGCGCTCGATCCCCATTGTCGTCTGGAAGCTGCGCGCGCTCATGAAGGCGCCGTGCGCGGGATAGATCGAGGCCGTGTCATAGCCGCATTGCCGCAGCGCCCAGGGCAGTCCGCGTTCGACGCGGCCGGCGGCGATCCGGGTGACGAAATAGGCAAAGCGGCCGAACGAGCGCGACGACAGGCCGGCGAGCACATTGTATTCGGTGAACCAGCTCGGCCCGCCATTGCTCTCGGCCATGAACTGCCGCGCCTTGCCGTCATAGGACTTGAAATGGCTGCCATAACCCTCGGGCACCTTGATGCCGGGGGCGGAGCGGATGTCGAAGCTCGATTCGTCGTGGATCAGCACGATGTTCGGCCGCCGTCCGGCCGGATGGCAGGAGTCCGGGAGCACGGCCGCCAGCCGGCGATCGGCCGTGGCGTCGGATTCCATGAAGCCGTTGGCGAGGAAATCCGAGACCGCGGTCACGCCGGAGCGCGCGAATTTGGAGAGATAGCCGTCGTCGTAATAGCCGCGCCAAGCCTCGTCGCGCCAGTTCAGTGAATAAAGCGTCAGCGCGGCGAGGCAGGCGAGCTTGCCCGCCAGCGCCGGCAGCCGCGCGACGCGGAACGGATCGACCCACCACAGCAGGCCCATCAGCGGCAGCACCACGGCCGCCGCCACCAGCACCGAGAGCTTCAGGTTCGGAAAGATCGTGAACAGGAATGCCGCGCTGTCGTGGTCGATCAGCATCACATCGACGAAGTTCGCGGTCATCTGGACCACGGCGTGCTTCAGCTGAGACAGCAGCACCAGCACCACGACCATGGTGAGCGCCAGGGCGCCCGACACCGCCGGGCGCCGCAGCAGCACCAGCCAGAAGCCGTTCAGGATGCCCCAGGCCAGCACGAAGCCGAGGCGAGAGCCGAAATCGGTCTCGGTGTGCAGCATCAGCGCCAGCGCCGCGACATGCGGTGCCGCGACGGCCGACAGCCGCACGGCGGCAGATCGCGTCGCGCTCGCCGCTGCGAGCGTGGTGATCGGTTCGTGGTTCGGAGTCAGCGACATGACGCGGCGATACTCGGACCGGACAGTCCCCGCGCCGGCACCTGCCAGCCGACCAGGACGCCCTACTGTGTCATCCGACCGTAATCAAATCGTCACAAATAACAACAACCGGAATTGCCCGGAGTGCCGCCGCTCGGCCGGCATGGCGCACCGGCCACCGCCGCGGCGCGCGATCCTGACGGCGGCACCTGCGCGTTCGGTCCGGCAATCACCGTTCGGAATCGCCACTGCCGAGCAGTTGCTCGCGGATCACGCGCACCGCGCCACGGCTCCAGGAATAATTGGCGCCGAGGCGCAGCCCGCTGTCGCCGGCAAGCACCAGCGCACCATCGTCTGCCTGGCGGACACGAAAGCCGACGATGTATTCCGTGCGGCCGATCCGTCTGATGATCCCGAGCAGGCTCTGCTGCGCGCCGAGTTCGCGGGCGATCCGAGCCTCGCAATCGTCGCACGCGCGCAGCCCCTGGCCCGGCTTGATGCCGGCGGCTGCGTCCACCAGGCGGTAGCGTCCGGACTGCTCCAGCACCTGCCGGACCGCATCGGTCGCCGCCTGCAGCTCCTTGTGGTCCGCCTCGGTCTCGCCGAGCGCAGCGCCTGCGCTGGTAGCGTCGAGCTCGAACGGCAGCAAGGCCAGCCGGACCGGCGCCGGCGTGACCAGCGCCTCGCGCATCTGGCGTGAGACGAAGGTTTCGGCACGCTCCCAAGCCTCGTCATTGTCGCCGCGGAAGGTGAACAGCTTGTCGAACAGCACCCGGCTGGATGCGACGTCGATGGCCGCCACCCGCGCCCATTGCACCAGGGTCGACAGCTTCTGCACGCCGCCGGTGATGACGATGCCCGCGCCGGCCGCGGCGGCCATCTGCAATCGGGCGGCCGGCGGAGCATCCGCCGCGGGACAGGCGGCGCCGCAGGACGGGCTGACCAGCCGCAGACGCTGATCGGTCGCGACGTCGTGCTTCAACGCCGCCACGAAGGCCTGCAGCCGGCGCTGATGTGCCGCCGTCTGGTCGATCGGCTCGCCGGACGTGTCGAGATAGCTGAAATCGTCGACCATCACAGCCGGGACGGGATCGGATGCGGCCGCGCTACGGAGCGGACCAGCGACGACAAGAAGCGCGAGGAAGAGACAATGGACGGAGCGGCGGTGTGACATGGCGGTCTCCAGAGACATGCTTGCAGGACCGAATGCTAGGCGTGCTGCCGCCGCGCAGAACCGGCTCCGCTCCCGACGGCCCGCGGGAAAATTTCACGACCACGCGGCCACTCGCCCGTGGCGCTTTCGGCCCTGCCGGTTCTGCCGTTAAATGCCGACCGGGCTGGGCTGCCATGGATGCGCTGAAGATGTGGACCCGCTACGACCTCAAATACCGGCTGACACTGCGCATCTCCGGGGTGGCAACGCTCTGTTTCGCAGCGATCTGTGCCTATGTCCTGTTCGACATCGCGAGATCGGCGGATGCGCGCAATGCGCGGATTGCCGAAATCACGGCCCGGACGCTGCAGTTGCAGCAGAGCAAGATGCAATGGGTCAACAATCCGCCGGCCGGCTTTCCCGACCTCGATGCGGTCGCGGCGGCCAGCATGACGCCCGGCCTCTGCATCGCCTACCGCGCGGTCGGCGATCATATGCTGCAGCGGATTTGCGGCGGCGCGGACGCGCAGAGCGACGAACCGCCGCGCGCCTTTGCGATGCTGTATCGCGGGCTGTTCGGTCCGGGCCAGGAAGCCACGCGGCCGGTGCTGTCGCGTGACCGCAAGATCGGCGATGCGGTGGTCTGGATCGATGCGGACGTGATGACGGCCGACGCCTGGCGAGAGTTGCGCCGGCTGCTGCCGGTGCTCGGAACGGCGCTGGTGCTGCTCTGCGTGCTGGCCCATGCGGCGCTGGCACGCGCCCTGCGCCCGACCCGGCTGATCTGCGCCGGCCTCGAGCGGATCGTGGCCAACGATCTGACGGCGCGTTTGCCGCCCTTCGACCTCGCTGAGCTCTCAGCCATCCGCGACGCCTTCAACCAGCTTGCCGACGGGCTGCAGGCGGCGCTGGCGCAGCGCAGCGAGCTGACGCGGCGCCTGATCGCCCTGCAGGACGACGAGCGGCGTCACCTCGCGCGCGAGCTTCACGATGAGTTCGGGCAGTCGCTCGCAGCGATCCGCGCGCTGGCGGCGGCGATGCGCGAGAGCGTCGCCCTGGCGTGTCCCGCTGCGCTCGGCGAGTGCGACAGCATTGCACGCACCGCCGCGGACATGATGGAGACACTGCGCGGCGCGCTGGTGCGGCTGCGGCCGCCGGATATCGACGAGCTCGGCCTGGCCGCCAGCCTTGAGGGCCTGGTCGCGGGCTGGAACAGGCGACAGCGCGGACCAGCCCGGTTCGAGATCGACCTGTCCGGCCCGATCGATCGGCTCCCCGACACAACCGCCAACAATCTCTATCGCATTGCGCAAGAGGCGCTCACCAACTGCGCCAAGCATTCCGCGGCCACGCGGGTCCGCCTGCAGTTGGCGGCACAGAACAGCCTGGGCCAGGGCCCTTCGCCGGATCGGATCGTCCTCACGGTGGCCGATGATGGCGCAGCCAGCGATCTCATGGGCCCGCCAGGCATGGGCCTGCTCGGGATCCGCGAGCGCGTGGCCTCTCTCGGCGGCGACATGAGCTTCGCCGCGGGAGATCATGGCGGCTCGCGGCTTCACGTCACGATCCCCGTCCCGGCCTTTTCGCCCGTGCAGGCACCGATCGGGTGCGCAGCATGACGAACGCGGCGGGCACGATCATGCTGGTGGACGACCACGCCGTGGTGCGCGAGGGCTATCGGTCCATGCTGCAGAAGCAGCACGGCCTGCGTGTGGTCGCCGAAGCGTCCGATGGCGCCGAGGCCTACCGCCTGTTCAAGGAGGTGAGGCCGGATCTCGTCATCATGGACCTGACGATGCCGGGCGTCGGCGGCATCGAGGGCATTCGACGCATCCGGCAATGGGATCGCGACGCGCGCATTCTCGTGTTCACCATGCATGAGAACGCGGGATTCGCCGTGCAGGCGATCCGCGCCGGTGCCCGCGGCTATGTCACCAAGAGCAGCCCCCCGGAGATCCTGGTCCGCGCGGTGATGGAGGTGCTCGGCGGCGCCATCGCGATCAGCCCCGACATCGACCACGAACTCGCGCTCAGCCGCCTGTGTGGCGAGAGGGCCGCCGCCGACGTCCTCACGGCGCGCGAGTTCGAGGTCATGCAGATGCTGCTCGCCGAGCGCACCACCGAGGAGATCGCATCCGCGCTTCACCTCAGCCCGAAGACGATCGCCAATCTGCATTCGTTGATCAAGGACAAGCTCGGCGTCGGCACCGATATCGAGCTGGTGCGCCTGGCGCTGCGCCAGGGCCTGCTGACCTGACCCCGATCGACGTCCACGATTTATCGGGGGTCAGGACTGCTCCGGGTGAATGCGTGCCGCGTCAGCCGTCTCCGATGCGGACTCCCGGCTTTCGGGATCGACCGTCAGATGAAACTCACGCCCCAGCCGGCGCTGCACGCTCATGACGGCGCGGTCGATGTCGCTGATCAGGCTGTCGCCGAGGACGACATGGGGAATTTCCCAGTTGCGGCCGCTGCGCACGTCGACGGCCTGGACGGACGGCACGCACGCGGTCTCGCATCCCGGCTGCGCGCGGATCGCGTCTTCCACCAGACGGGTCAGCTCCGCCCGGGTCTTGCCGATGGTTGTCATGGCCTGGGTCAGACCTTGGCCGGCGGTGTCAGGCCGAGCCGCTTGGCGATGATGCGGTCGACGGTCCGCTTCGGCAGCATCCGGGTGATCCACTGCCGCAGCGGATCGGGCGCAATCTCGTAGCGCACCTTGGGCGCGGGCGCCGTCAGCGCCTCGAACACCCGCTCGGCGATGGTCTCAGCCGGCAGCCCGATCTTGCCGAGATGCAGCATGAAGCCGCGGATCCGCTGCAACGCCGGAAAGAACGGCGAGCTCTGATAGGCCGACAGGTCGACCTCCTCCGCCTTGGCCCAGATCGGCGTCTTCACCGCGCCGGGGGCAATGATGATGACGTCGATCCCGAACAGCATCAATTCGCGACGCAGGCTCTCCGACAGACCTTCGACCGCGTGCTTGGAGGTCGAATAAGGCGCCATCAGCGGATTGCCATTGCGGCCTGCCACCGAGCTGATCATCACGATCCGCCCTGCCGCGCCGGACCTCGCGGGATCCGCCCCGAGCAGCGGCGCGAAGGCCTGGGTGGCAATGACCGGGCCCATGACATTGACCTCCATCTGGCGGCGGAACTCCGCGATCGGCAGCTCCGTCACCGGACCAGCGACCGCAATGCCGGCATTGTTGACCAGGCCGGCAAGCGCCTCGCCGCCAAGCGCCGCCCGCACCTCGCCGGCGGCTGCCTTGACCGCCGCCTCGTCCGTGACGTCGAACAGCAAGGGAGTGAAGTTCGCGCCGAGCTCGGTGCGCAGCCGTTCCGCATCAAGCGGGTTGCGAACACTCCCAAAGACACGAAAGCCACGTGCGAGCAGAAGCTTCGAACAGGCGAAACCGATGCCCGTGGACGCGCCGGTGACGACGACGGATTTCATGGCGACCTCAACGATTTGCCGGACGATTATCGCATGAGATGCAGCGTCATGCTGGTGCTGTTTTCAGCGGCGGACGGGCGCGACAGCCGGCTGCGCTTCCGGCAGCCGTTCGAGCCGATGACACCGGGAATCGTCTCGCTGGCGGCCGGGCGGACCGCCGCAAGAATGTGATTTAGAATTCGATCCTTGAGCGGATGACAGCTGAGGTGAGCTGGATGAGGGCGGATAATCGAGATCAAGAAACGTCTCTGACCTTATGAGATCATTAACCTTTCCGTCTTTACCCGGAGCTCTTTTGCCGATCGTGGCCGATCGTCCGATGCAGCGCTGCGGTGGCGCCAATCGGCACCTGTTTAGCAGCGCTAGCCGCTTCGTCTTAATTTTCCGTATCCGTGTTTCTCCGGAGTACTACGCTCCTGGCCCCTAACACATTGTTATCGCCGATACGGAAAGCTGCGCGGTGCCGAGCCCGCAGCGGAGCAGAAGCGCGGCCGCTGCGGCAATTCCGGACCAGACGAGCGTGACCGTGTCTCAGCCAGAACAGCTTCCCGATTCAGAACATTCGATCATCTCCGAACTCGAGGACGCGGTTCGCGGCGGCTCCTCCGAGAAGCGCGTCCACACGCTCCGCCAAGTCACCAACCTGTTCCTGCATGATGGCGAACGCCTCAGCGAGGAGCAGATCAAAGTGTTCGACAACGTGCTGTGCATGCTGGTGTCCCGCGTCGAGACGCGGGCGCGGGCCGAGCTCAGCAAGCATCTGGCGCCGGTCGATTACGCGCCGGTCGACGTCATCCAGCGCCTCGCCCGTGACGACGAGATTTCGGTCGCCGAGAGCGTGCTGATGCATTCGACCCGGCTGTCCGAACACACCCTGGTCGAGGTCGCATCGACCAAGGGCCAGGACCACCTGATGGCGATCTCGAGCCGCCCGCATCTGACCGAGGCCGTCACCGACATCATCGTCGACCGCGGCGAACGTCGCGTCATCCGCAAGCTCGCCAACAACCAGACCGCGCGCTTCTCCGAGACCGGCTATTCCGGGATGATGGCGCATGCCGAGGATGACGACGAACTGACCGAGATCATCGGGCTGCGCGTCGACCTGCCGAACAAGCATTTGCGCGACCTCCTGCGCCGCGCCACCGATTCGGTGCGCACCAAGCTGATGGCCTCCGCCCCGCCGGCGCTGCAGAAGGAGATCAAGAAGGTCCTGAAGACCATCAGCGACGTCGCGCGCAGCGATGGCGGCCTGGTCGGGCGCGACTTCACGCTGGCCGAAGAGGCCGTCAAGCGCATGAAAGGGCTGAACGAGCTCAACGACACCGCCATTGCCTTTTTCGCCGAGACCCGCCGCTTCGGCGAAGTAGCGGCCGCGCTCGGAATGCTCAACAACGTGCCGACCGAGATGATGGCCAAGGTGCTGGAAGGCCCGCGCACCGACATCGTGCTGATCCCCTGCCGGGCGGCCGGGCTGATCTGGCCCGCCGTCGCCAAGATCCTGACTCACCGCCCGATCAAGCACGCCATCGACAGCGAGACGCTCAAGCTGGCGGAGCGCGATTACACCAGACTGTCGCTGGACACGGCGCAGCGCACGCTGCGGTTCTGGATGGTGCACAACAAGGTCGAGAAGTAAGCCGGACCGACCTTGCCGGTTTCGCAGGACGGAGTCGCGCGATACCGGCCTATCGCCGGGAGATCGCGTCGCCGTGATTGACTCGGCCACACCCGCACACCTACTGTGATGACGACGGTGCCCCATAACCGGGGCTCAAAAGGGAATGCGGCGCCGGACGCGTCTCGCGAGGGACATGATCGAAGGGCGCAGCTGTCCCCGCTCGTGCAGGCGGCAAATGACGCGTCATAGGCCACTCGGAAATCCTGGTCCCGGAACGACGTCATGGCGGCTATGACACGCGAGCCAGGGCACCCGCCGTCAGCGGTGGTCACACGCGAACATATCGGTCCGGATGGTGTTGGCACCGTCTTCAGGCCGGCCGGCAACGACCTGCGTGGCACCTCGTTCGCGGTGACGTGCCACTGACGTGATGCCGAGGTCCACGTGTCTCCCGTTTCCCATGCCCGGCACTGCCGCGCCGTCCTGTCCTCGTCCTGTGTGCTCACATCGATTGCGCTGCTCGGTGCGTTTTCTGCAGCCGCGCAGCAATCCGCCTCCCCGCATCTGCTGCCGCCCGTCGAGGTCGACCCGCCACACAAACCGGCCGCCCGGAAACCGGTCGTCGCCGGCAGATCTCATGCCCGCAGCGCGGCATCGGCGCAGAGGCCGGTAGCGCCTGCCGCCGCCAGCCCAACCGGCATCGCCACGCCAGCCGCCGAGGCCGGCCGGTCGATCACCGTGGTGACTGACAAGGATATCGCCACCCAGCAGGGCCGCAGCCTGCCGGACATCCTGAGCACGGTCCCCGGCTTGACCGTCGTGCAGGCCGGCGGTCCGGGCGGGCAGAGCACCGTCTCCACCCGCGGCACCAGCGCCAACCATACCAAGCTCGTCATCGACGGCGTCGATGTCGGCAACGTCACCAACAGCAATGGCGCGCCCGATGTCGAGCATCTGCTCACCGCCGACATCCAGCGGCTCGAGGTGCTGCGCGGGCCGCAGAGCGGCCTCTATGGCGCGGATGCGCTCGGCGGCGTGATCTCGATCACCACCCGCAAGGGTGACGGACCGGCACAAGCCACCGGCTCGATCGAAACCGGCGCGTATCGGAGTTTCAACCAGACCGCGGGACTCAGCGGCTCAAAGGATCAATTCAACTACGCGTTCAACATTGCGCACCTTCACGCCGGCGATGTGCCGGTGACGCCCTGGCAATTGCTGCCACCAGGACGGAAGGCGATCGGCAACGCCTATGACAACGTCACGGCGTCGACCAGGCTCGGCGTCGACCTGAACGAGGCCTGGACGCTGAACGCGCTGGTTCGCCACACCGACGCGAGCCTGCTGTTCACCGGGGACAGCGGATCTCCGAGCTTTCCGAATGCAACCCAAAGCCATCACACCGACCGCCAGTTGACGACCCGCGAGGAAGCCGTCTGGTCGCTGCTCGGCGGCCGCATCCGCAACCATTTCGGCGTGAACTACGTCAACAACTGGTCTTACGATCTGGCGCCCGGCAATCCGGCGCCTACCATCGCCACCGGCGAGCGCATCAAATATGACTGGCGCGCAGTGGCCGAACTCTCCCCGCGCAATCATCTTGTGGTCGGCGTGGAGCAGCAGGCCGAGCGGCTGAAGGCGGCCGACGTCCTGGCCGAGAACGGCAACAAGGCCGGCTTCGTCGAGCTGCAGACCGAATTCGCCAAGCGCTGGTTCGTGGTCGCGAGCCTGCGCGACGACGTCGACGATCGGTTCGGCGGCCACGGCACCTACCGGATCGCGCCGGCGGTGATCCTGCCGGTGACCGAGACCCGGCTGAAGGCGAGCTATGGCACCGGCTTCAAGGTGCCGACCTTGAGTCAGTTGTATCAGAATTTTCCGGCCTTCAATTTCTTCGCCAATCCGAACCTGAAGCCGGAGGCGAGCATCGGCTACGATGCCGGCTTCGAGCAGCCGCTGTTCGAGGATCGGTTGCGCTTCGGCGCGACCTACTTCCACAATGACATCACCAACCTGATCAGTTTCAACGCGAACGCCACCTCCTTTGCCAATATCGGCTTCGCCACCACCGAAGGCACCGAGAGCTTCGTCGCGGCGAAACTGACCGATCGCATCTGGCTCCGCGCAGACTACACGTTCACCCGCGCGGTCGACGCGAGCACCGGTCAGCAGCTGTTGCGCCAGCCGAGAGAGAAATGGAGCGCCACCGCCACATGGCTGCCGGTCGATGCGCTGACGCTGTCTGCCACCCTGCTGCGCGTCGGCGACTGGCTCGACGTCAGCCGCGACGGTACCACGACCGGCCTCGTCGCGCCCGGCTATACGCTGGTGAATCTGCGCGGCGACTACGCCCTCTCGGACCAGGTCAAGCTGTTCGCCCGGATCGACAATCTGTTCAACCGCCATTACCAGAACCCGACCGGCTTCCTGGCGCCCGGCTTCGGCATGTTCGGCGGCATCCGGATGGCCACCTCCGGGCTGCAGTGACGATGCCAACACGCTGGCCTGGGCGGTCGCGGTCAGGCAGGGCACGCGGCCGCGCTCGGACTCGGAGCAGACGGTGTGGCCGGGGGCCCTTCGGCGCCATCATCGCCACGATTGACTCAGCCACACGCGCACACCTACTGTGATGGTGACGGTGCCCCCTGACCGGGGCTCAAAAGGGAATGCGGTGCCGGACGTCCTTAACGGATCGTTCGAAGGCCGCAGCTGCCCCCGCAACTGTAAGCGGCGAATCTCACGTCAGATGCCACTGGGATTCTCGGTCCTGGGAAGGCGGCGTTGAGGTGACGACCCGCGAGCCAGGAGACCTGCCGTCAGCCGTGGTCACACGCGAGGATGCCGGTCGGGGCGTTTATTGGCATCGTTTCTACGCCGGGCAGCATTGGCCGGTGTGAAACCTCGTTCGCGGTGACGTGCCACTGACGTCATGCCGAGGTTCCCTCGTGTTCTCGTTCCTATCCGTCGCCCGGCGCCATCGCGCCGGCCTGTCGTCGTCGACCGTCCTGGTCTCCATCGCGACGTTCGGCGCGGCTCCGGCCACCGCCCAGCAATCCGCCTCCCCCGACCTGCTGCCGCCGGTCGAGGTCGATCCGCCCCGCAAGCCGGCCGCTCCGAAGCCGGCCTTGCCGCGTGGGGCGCAGACGCCGCGCGCACGCGCATCGCAGCCGGCGGCCACGCAGAGCGCCGCCGCCCAGGCCAACGCACAACTCGTCGTCAGCCCGACCGGCATCGCAACCCCCGCTGCCCATGTGGCGAACGCGATCACCGTCGTTACGGCCAAGGACATCGCCACGCAACAGTTCCGCAGCGTGCCCGACATCCTCGCCGCCATTCCCGGCTTGAACGTCGTGCAGACCGGCGGCGCTGGCGGGCAGAGCTCGGTCTTCACCCGCGGGACAAACGCGAATCACACCAAGATCCTGATCGACGGCATCGATGTCGGCGACGTCACCAATGCCAATGGTGCGTTCGACTTCGCCCATCTGCTGACCTCGGACATCCAGCAGTTCGAGGTGCTGAGGGGGCCGCAGAGCGGCCTCTATGGCTCGGATGCGATCGGTGGCGTCATCTCGGTGATCACGCGCAAGGGCGACGGCCCGGCGCGGGCAACCGCTTCGATCGAGACCGGCACGTATCAGACCTTCAACCAGTCGGCCGGCGTCAGCGGGTCGCAGGACAATGTGAACTACGCGATGAATGTCGCGCATCTCCATGCCGGCGACATTCCGGTCACGCCACAGCAATTGCTGCCGGCGGGGCAGAAGGCGATCGGCAACGCCTATGACAACGTCACCGCCTCGACCAAATTCGGCGTCGACCTCAACGAAGCCTGGTCGCTGAATTCCGTGATGCGCTACACGGACGCAACGCTGCTGTTCACCGGCGACGGCAGCTTTCCCAGCGTCCCGAACGCGGCCCAGAGCACCCATGCCGTGCGGCAGTTCGCCACGCGCGAGGAAGCCGTGTGGTCGCTGCTCGACGGCCGCATCAAAAACTATTTCGGTATCAACTACGTCAACAACCGGACGTCCGATCTCACCGCGGGCAATCCCCTCGCCGCGATCTCGACCGGCGAGCGCATCAAATATGACTGGCACGCGGTCACCGAGCTCGCTCCGCACAACAATTTCATCGTCGGGCTCGAGCAGCAGACCGACCGCCTCCAGACCACGGGCCTCACGGCCGAGAACGGCAACAGAGCCGGCTTCGTCGAGGTGCAGACGAATTTCGCACAGCGCATGTTCCTGGTCGCGAGCCTGCGCAACGACATCAACGATCAATTCGGCAGCCATGGCACCTACCGGATCGCACCGGCCGTGATCCTGCCGGTCACCGAAACCAAGCTGAAGGCGAGCTACGGCACCGGCTTCAAGGCGCCGACCTTGAGCCAGCTCTATCAGGACTTTCCGGCGTTCAACTTCTTCGCCAATCCGAACCTCAAGCCGGAGCAGAGCACCGGCTATGATGCGGGATTCGAGCAGCCGCTGTTCGACGATCGCATCCGCCTCGGCGCGACCTACTTCCACAACAGTATCACCGACCTCATCAACTCCAATGTGACCTTCACCTCCTACGCCAATGTCGGACTCGCCACCACCGAGGGCACCGAGAGCTTCGTCACAGCGCACCTGACGGACCGGCTGTCGCTGCGCGCGGACTATACGTTCACGCGCGCGGTCGACGCGACGACCGGTCTGCAGCTGCTGCGCCGCCCGAAGGAAAAATGGAGCGCGACAGCGGTCTGGACGCCGCTGGACCCGCTGACGGTGTCGGCCACCTTGCTGCGCGTCAGCGACTGGCGCGACGTCAGCCGCGACGGCATGACCTCGGGCCTCGTCGCGCCCGGCTATACCGTCGTGAACCTGCGCGCCGACTACGCGGTCTCCGGCCAGGTCAAGCTGTTCGGCCGCGTCGATAACCTGTTCAATCGGCACTACCAGAACCCGACCGGCTTCCTGGCCCCGGGCCTCGGCGTGTTCGGCGGCATCCGCATGGCGAGCTTCGGGATGGAGTGAACGCCCTGCCCTGCGAACCGCTGTCATCGACATCCCCAATGGACTACAATCCACCCCGAAGGAGACGACCCATGGCTCTCGACATCCTCACCTCCCCCGCCGACGCTCGCCTCACGCCCGTGCCGCCGCGGCATGCTGCGGCCTTCTGCTTCGCGCTGCTGGTCACCGCCTGCGCGCTGGCGAGCTTCGCCTTTGCCTGCGCCACGCCATTCGCGGCCTTCGCGGTGGTCGCAGCCGCCCTGCTGCCGCTACGCCCCGCGTTGCTCTGCGTGCTCGGCGCCTTCCTGGTCAACCAGGGCATCGGCTTCGGCGCCCTGCATTATCCCATCGATGCCAACACGCTGGCCTGGGGGATCGCAATCGGTGCCGCCGCGCTCGGCGCCACGATCATCGCGCGCCTCGTGTTGCAGGCGTTGCGCGCCGCACCGGCGCCGCTCGCGCTCACCGCCGCCCTGCTCGGCGCCTACGCCGGCTACGAGCTGCTGCTTCTCGCGGCCACGCCCGTGCTAGGCGGCGCGTCGAGCTTCACGCCTGCGATCGTCGCGCGCCTCGGACTGACCGGCGCCGCCTGGCTGGCCGGGCTCGTCGCCACCTGTGAGATCGTCCGCCTGCTCGCGCCGCGCGTCTCACGCCGCGCGATGTCCTGAATGGACCGGCGACGGCTCGATCCAACAAAAACGGCGGGCCTCGGCCCGCCGTTTGCATTTCTCGATCGTCGTCGCGAGACCTTAGTTCTTCGACTTGTCGACCAGCGCGCCCTTCTTGATCCAGGGCATCATGTCGCGCAGGCGGGCACCGACTTCCTCGATCGGGTGCTGGGCGAGACGGGCACGGGTGGCCTTGAACGAGGACTGGTTGACCTTGTTCTCCAGCATCCAGTCGCGGGCGAAGCGGCCGGACTGGATGTCGTCGAGCACGCGCTTCATCTCGGCCTTGGTCTCGGGGGTGATGATGCGCGGGCCGGTGACGTACTCGCCATATTCAGCGGTGTTGGAGATCGAATAGTTCATGTTGGCGATGCCGCCTTCATAGATCAGGTCGACGATCAGCTTCACCTCGTGGAGGCACTCGAAATAGGCCATTTCCGGGGCGTAGCCAGCTTCCGTCAGCGTCTCGTAGCCGGCCTTGATCAGCTCGACCAGGCCGCCGCACAGCACCGCCTGCTCACCGAACAAATCGGTCTCGCACTCTTCCTTGAAGGTGGTCTCGATGATGCCGGCGCGGCCGCCGCCGATCGCCGAGGCGTAGGACAGGCCGAGATCATGGGCATTGCCCGAGGAGTCCTTGGCGATCGCGATCAGGCAGGGCACGCCGCCGCCGCGCTGGTATTCGGAGCGGACGGTGTGGCCGGGGCCCTTCGGCGCGATCATCAGCACGTCGAGATCGGGGCGCGGATCCAGCAGGTTGAAATGCACGTTGAGACCATGGGCGAAGACGAGCGCGGCGCCCTGCTTCATGTTGTCGTGCAGGTGCTCGCGGTAGATGTCGCCCTGCAGCTCGTCCGGGGTCAGCATCATCACGAGGTCGGCCCACTTCGCGGCCTCGGCGACTTCCATCACCTTGAAGCCGGCACCTTCGGCCTTCTTGGCCGAGGCCGAGCCCTTGCGCAGCGCAATCGCGACGTCCTTGACGCCGGAATCCTTCAGGTTCAGCGCATGGGCATGGCCCTGGCTGCCATAGCCGACGATGACGACCTTCTTGCCCTTGATCAGGTTCAGATCGGCGTCGCGATCGTAGTAGACACGCATTGTCGTTTCCTCTTTGAAATGGCCGGAATTGGCTGGAAAGTCAGACGCTTGGGTGAGGCACGGGCGGCTGCGCCCGGACGAAATCCGGCCCGTGTCTAGAGCATTTTGAGGTGCGATGGAAACCCCGATCTCGCATGGCGGCCGCCCCTCTCATGCGTCCATGAACACGGGATAGAGCGAGGCCAGCAGCAGCAGGGCCATCAGGATATTAAAGCCGCGGACCGCGCGCTCCGAGCTCAAGAGCGGCCGCAATGCGGTGCCGAACAGGGTCCAGGTAATGGTCGAGCCGATCGCCATGACGAAGCTGATGGCGACCTGCAACGCAACGTTGGCGGGAAAGCGGGCGATGGCGGCATAGGCCGTGATGGTGCTGATCACCATCACCCAGCCCTTGGCATTGACCCATTGGAACAGCGCCGCGCCCCAGAACGACATCGGGCCGCGCGGCGACGTGTCGTTATCGGTCTTGGCCGATCCGGAGAAGGCGATGACGACCGCGAGATAGATCAGATAGGCGGCGCCGAGATATTTCAGCACCTCCTGCAGCACGGGATAGCGGATGAACACCGTGGCCAGCCCGAAGCCGACCGCGCCGACCATGAAGGCGAAGCCGAAGCTGACGCCCATCATATGCGGCACCGTGCGGCGGAAGCCGTGGGTCACGCCCGACGACAGCAGCATGATGTTGTTCGGCCCCGGCGTGAACGCCATCACGAAGGCGAAGGTGACGAAGGCGATGAGGAGCTGCTGGGACATCTAATGAGCTTCCGCCGCACGACGGCTCTTCACCCTCCCCTGAAGGGGGAGGGGCGATCGCGCACGAAATGCGCGATCAGGGTGGGGTGGGCCCCAGGCACAGCTCGCGCGGGGAGGCGTCCCCCCGCCCCGTTTCACATCGCGGCTTCGCGCGATGTGAAACGCCCCTCCCCCTCCAGGGGAGGGTGGCAGCGTGCTCGCCTCGCCATCTCGCGCAAACATCAACACAGCTCGCCTACCCCTGCCCCGCCGGCTTCTGCAGCACATAGGTCGCGTGCATCGGGGCGTGGTAGTCGGCCGACACAGTGACGAAGCCGACCTCGCTCAGCATCCGCTCCATCACCCAGGCGAAGGTCGAGTTCTCGTCGCGCATATGGGTGATGACGCTGTCGCGGGCGAGGTCGTGGTTCTTGATGTTGAAATCGGCCCATTGCTCGATCGAGCGCTCGGCGCCGTCGGGCATGCTGACATAGACGATATCGCGCAGGAAGAACTGCGCGCCCGGCTTCAGCGCGCCGTAGATCCGCGCGAGCGCCACCGCCTTCCAGAAGTCCGGCAGATGATGCAGCGTGAACTCGCTGGCGATCAGGTCGTAGGAATTGGCCTCATAGGCGAACGACAGCAGGCCGGCCGAATGCATCCGCACCGCGGTGCGGCGGTCGCGGGTGTAGATCTTGGTCAGCGCCAGCATCGCCGGGGAGATGTCGATGGCGTCGACGACCGCGCCCAGCAGCGCCGCTTCCGTCGCCAGCACGCCATTGCCGCAGCCGATATCGGCCACTCGCCAGCCGGGCTTGACGCCCAGCATCTTGAGCGCGGCGCGCGCGCGCTCGTCCGCATCATCCCCCGCGCCATAGATCGAGGCCACGGCATGATCCAGCCCGATCCGGTTCCGTTCGTTGTAGTACCAGTCGCGCGCCAGCATGGCTCACATCCCTTCCGGTCCCCGCCCGATCGCCGCAATGCCGGTCCTGGCCACCTCGACCAGGCCGAGCGGACGCATCAGATCGATAAACTGACTGATCTTGTCGGTGTTGCCTGTGATCTCGAACACGAAGCTTTCCGTGGTGGCGTCGATGACGCGGGCCCGGAACGCATCCGCCAGCCGCAGCGCCTCGACGCGCGGCTCGCCGGTGCCGCGCACCTTGATCATCGCCAGCTCGCGCTCGATCGCACGCTTCGTCAAGGTCATGTCGACGACGCGATAGACCGGCACCATGCGGTCGAGCTGGTGCTTGATCTGCTGGATCACCATCGGCGTGCCCGTGGTCACGATGGTGATGCGCGACAGGTGCTTCTGGCTCTCGGTCTCGGAGACGGTCAGGCTCTCGATGTTGTAGCCGCGGCCGGAAAACAGGCCGATCACCCGCGCGAGCACGCCGGGCTCGTTCTGCACCAGCACTGACAGCGTGTGCGTCTCGTTAGGGTCGTGGCGATCTTCGAGGAAATAGGCTGATGCTGGCTGGTTCATTGCTGTCCCCGTGGTGTCTCTGCCGTCATGGCCGGGCTTGTCCCGGCCGTCCACGTCGAGCGTCGCGCGCGCGGCTCGTGGATGCCCGGGCCTTCGCCGCGCCGAAGCGGCTTCGGCCGCGCAGGCGGGTCAAGCCCGGGCATGACGGCGGTGTTTGTGGTGCGCCGAGTGCCCATCACGACACTCCTGCCATTTCTTCGGAGGTTGCCGGCATCACCCAGCGCCTGAACAAATCGAGATCGATGTTGCCGCCGGTCAGCACCAGGCCGACGCGCTTGCCGGCGAGCTTGCGCTTGTCCTGCAGGGCCGCCGCGAGCGAGGCTGCGCCGGCACCTTCGGCGAGATTGTGCGTGTCGGTCCAGAAGATGCGGATAGCCTCGGCGATCTCGGCGTCGCTGACCTGCACGATGCGCGATGCACCCTTGAGAATGATCGCGAGCGCATCGGCATCGGGGCTGCGCGTCGCGAGCCCATCAGCCTTCGTATCGGCGCTGTTGGTCGTCACCACGGTGCGCGCCGCGAATGACAGCGCGTAGGACGGCGCCTCCGTCGACTGCACGCCGACGATCTCGGTCTTCAGGCCGAGCAGGTCACGCGCGAGAATGCAGCCGCAGATGCCGGAGCCCTGCCCGATCGAGACGTAGAGCACATCGAGATCAGGGGCGGAACGGAACAGCTCCAGCGCGTAGGTCGCAACACCGCGCACGAGATCAGGATGGAACGACGGCACCATGTGCAGCCCATCACGCGCCGCGTGCCGCCCGGCTTCCTCGCGCGATTCCTGGAAATCGCTGCCATTCTCGATCAGTTCGGCACCGAACGCGGCCATCGCGCGGTTCTTCTCAACCGAATTGCCCCTGGGCACGTAGATCGTCACCGGCAGGCCGTTGCGGCGGCCGGCGAAAGCGACGCTCTGGCCATGATTGCCGCGCGTCGCGGTGATCAGGCCGCGGACATCAGGCTGCGTGCGCTTGAGGTTGTCGACATACACCAGCCCGCCGCGCACCTTGAAGGCACCGGCCGGCGTGTGGTTCTCATGCTTGACGACGACGCCGGCCCCCAGCCGCGCGGCGAGCAGCGGCCACGCATGCGCCGGCGTCGCCGGCACGGCGGCGCCGACGATGGCATGGGCGGCTTCCAGCTCAGCGAGCGTGAACATGGGACTGCTCATGTGTTGTTCGCCGATAGCCGCGAACGCCGCTGCGCTCCCTCTCCCCGTTCTGACGGGGGCGCGACGAGCTTCGCTCGCGCTGAGAGGGCTGGGGTGAGGGGCAGCCACACGCAACGGCCGTGCGGAGAGCCCCCCTCACCCGGATTGCATCTGACGATGCCATCCGACCTCTCCCCGCAAGCGGGGAGAGGTGAAGAGCGCCGGCACCGCACCACAGTGTCATGCCCGCGAAGACGGGCATCCAGGACGCCGCGGCCGGTGTGAGACCCACGACCGCCGCGGCTTCCTGGATCGCCCGGTCAAGCCGGGCGATGACAGCGGAGTTTGTCGGGCGCGCTGAGCTCACGATCAGTCCTCACACCAGCGCCTTACCGCCGGCGAAGGCCGCAGCCGGATCCGACGCTTCCGCCGGCAGGATCATCTCGTTGTGCGCCTTGCCGGAGGGGATCATCGGGAAGCAGTTCTCCAGCGCGGCGACGCGGCAGTCGAACAGCACCGGCTTCTTGACCGAGATCATCTCCTTGATCGCGCCGTCGAGATCGCCGGGCTTTGAGACCTGCAGGCCGACGCCGCCATAGGCCTCCGCCAGCTTGACGAAGTCCGGCAGCGCTTCCGAGTAGGAATGCGACAGGCGGTTGCCGTGCAGCAGTTGCTGCCACTGCCGCACCATGCCCATATACTGGTTGTTGAGGATGAAGATCTTGACCGGCAGCTCGTACTGCACGGCCGTCGACATCTCCTGCATCGTCATCTGCACCGAGGCGTCGCCGCCGATGTCGATAACCAGGCTGTCGGGATGCGCGACCTGGACGCCGATCGCCGCCGGCAGTCCATAGCCCATGGTGCCGAGGCCGCCCGAGGTCATCCAGCGGTGCGGCTCCTCGAAGCCGTAGAACTGCGCCGCCCACATCTGGTGCTGACCGACCTCGGTCGTGATGTAGGTGTCGCGGCCGCGCGTCAGCTCGAACAGCCGCTGGATCGCATATTGCGGCATGATGACGTCGCGGTTCGGCTTGTAGGCCAGCGAGTTGCGCGCCCGCCAGGTGGCGATCTGCTGCCACCACGCCTTGATGTCCGGCGTCTTTGCCTCGGCCTTGAACACCTGCAGGATGTCGGCGAGCACGTCGCCGCAATCGCCGATGATCGGCACGTCGACGCGGATGTTCTTGTTGATCGAGGACGGATCGATGTCGATGTGGATCTTCTTCGAGTTCGGCGAGAACGCGTCGGTGCGGCCGGTGATGCGGTCGTCGAAGCGCGCGCCGACGCACAGCATGACGTCGCAATCATGCATCGTCATGTTGGCCTCGTAAGTGCCGTGCATGCCGAGCATGCCGAGCCAATTGGTGCCCGACGCCGGATAGGCGCCCAGCCCCATCAGGGTCGAGGTGATCGGAAAGCCCGTGACCTCGACCAGCTCACGCAACAGCCTGGAGGCCTCCGGCCCCGAATTGATGACGCCGCCGCCGGAATAGATCACCGGCCGCTTGGCCGAGGCCAGCAGCGCGACCGCCTTGCGGATCTGCATCGCATCGCCCTTGACGCGCGGGGCGTAGGAGACGTGGACGTCGGACTTGCGCGGCGGATGATAGGTGCCGGTGGCAAACTGCACGTCCTTCGGCACATCGACGACGACGGGGCCCGGCCGGCCCGAGGTCGCGACATAGAACGCCTCGTGCAGCACCTTGGCCAGATCGTTGACGTTGCGGACCAGCCAATTGTGCTTGGTGCAAGGCCGGGTGATGCCGACGGTGTCGCATTCCTGGAAGGCGTCGTTGCCGATCAGATGCGTCGGCACCTGGCCGGTGATGCAGACCAAGGGAATCGAATCCATCATCGCATCCGCCAGCGGCGTCACCATGTTGGTGGCGCCGGGACCTGATGTCACCAGCACGACGCCCGGCTTGCCGGTCGAGCGCGCATAGCCTTCGGCGGCATGGCCGGCGCCCTGCTCGTGACGGACCAGGATGTGCTCGACTTCGCTCTGCTGGAAGATCTCGTCATAGATCGGAAGCACCGCGCCGCCCGGATAGCCGAAAATGTGCTGCACGCCGTGGTCGATGAGCGCGCGCACGATCATCGCGGCGCCGGTCATCTGGTTCGGATCGTGGCTCTTGTCGGTCATGGCAGGCTCCGGATCGCTTCTGTCAGCGGCTTTGTCGTCTGGGTCAGTCGTTTCGGTCAGTTCGGGGTCGTCTCGGTTCGGGGTCGTCCAGGCAATAAAAAAGGGCCCTGGAAGGCCCTGCGCACCGCTCGGATCATGGATGGCCGCTAGCCATCCCCGGCGATGCGCCTGGGTACGACTACGATAAGGATGGCGGTAATAATGTTGCGCATGTTGCCAAGCAGACTTCCCAAAGGTTGCGCGAACATAGCCACGGATACCCCGATGTCAAGGCAAAGCCGGCTCATACGCGCGATTTTGTCAGGTTAACGCGGAATTCGCCGTTCGGCGAGCGGTAATTTGGCCGTCACGCCGTCATTGCGAGCGAAGCGAAGCAATCCGGGGCCACTCGACAACTCTGGATCGCTTCGTCGCTGCGCTTCTCGCGATGACAATTAGAGGAACGCCACCCACCCCCGCGCCTGCTCCGGCGTCAGCCATTCGAACTCCGGCAGCTGATGCCGAAACCAGGTGAATTGCCGCTTGGCATAATGCCGGGTGTCGGCCTTGCCGATCACGGCCGCCTCCTCCCGCGTGATCTCTCCGCGGAGATGCCGGATCAGCGCCGGCACGCCGTGGGCCTTCATCGCCGGCAGCAGCGGATCGAGCCCGCGCGCCGCCAGCCGCGTGACCTCCTCCAGCGCCCCGTCCGCGAGCATGGCGTCAAACCGTGCATCGATCCTGGCGTACAGCGCCTCGCGCTCCGGAGCGATGAACAGCGCCCGATAGCTTCCCTCCGGGAGCAGTGGCGGGGTGGTCTCGGCATGCCACTCGGCCAATGGCCGACCGGTGGCCTCGATCACCTCCAGCGCCCGGGCAATACGGGTGCGGTCGCGGACATTCAGCCGCGCCGCCGCCGCGGCATCGCGCCGCGCCAGCTCGGCATGCAGCGCCTCCACCCCGTCGCGATCGAGCCTGAGACGCACCGCCTCGCGCACCTCGTCCGGCACAGGTGGCACGGCCGACAGGCCGCGCGTCAGGGCCTTGAAGTAAAGCCCGGTGCCGCCGATGAAGATCGGCAGCCCCCCGCCTCGTCGCACCTCGTCGAGAACCTCTTTGGCATCACGGACATAATGGCCGGCCGAGTAGTTCACGGCGGCATCGACACAGCCATAGAGCCGGTGCGGCACCGCGGCCTCTTCGGCGAGGCTCGGTCGGGCCGTCAGCACCCTCAGATCGCGGTAGACCTGCATCGAATCGGTATTAATGACCGCCCCGCCCGCTTTTTGCGCAAGTTCCAGAGCGAGCGCCGACTTGCCGCTGGCGGTCGGCCCTGCGATAAGCACGGCTTTGTTGATCCCTGGCAAAGTCACCGGATGTCTCTCGTCGCCACCTTCATCTGCAATCCCGCCGATCCCGCGCTTGATACCACCATCGTGGAGGCCTTCCTGGCCGTACTGCCATCGCCGGGGACGCCGCGCTGGCTGTTCGACGAAGTCGCGATCGACATCCCGTTCGCCGGCGAGGGCGAGGTCCACAAGATCGAGGCGCGCTTGCGCGACCTGCGCGGCGACATGCCGATCGACATCGTCGTGCAGGCGGAAGCCGTCCGGCGCAAGAAGCTTTTTCTGGCCGACATGGACTCGACGATGATCGGACAGGAATGCATCGACGAACTCGCCGAATTTGCCGGGCTGAAGGCGCGTGTCTCCGCCATCACCGAACGGGCGATGCGCGGCGAGATCGCGTTCGAGCCGGCCTTGCGCGAACGCGTGGCGCTGCTGAAGGACCTGCCGGTGAGCGTCGTCGACGAGGTTCTCGCCAAGCGTATCAAGCTCACCCCGGGCGGCCGCCAGCTGGTAATGACCATGCGGGCACATGGCGCCTATACATGTCTGATCTCCGGCGGCTTCACGCTGTTCACGCGTCCCATCGCGGCCACGATCGGCTTTCAGGAAAATCGCGCCAACGAGCTCGTGGTGGCCGACGGCAAGCTGACCGGTGACGTGCGTGAGCCGATCATCGGACGCGACGCCAAGCTCGCCACCCTGACCGAACTGCGCGAATCCTTCGACCTCGACGAGATCGACACGCTGGCGGTGGGTGACGGCGCCAACGATCTCGGCATGATCGAGGCGGCCGGCCTCGGCGTCGCCTATCACGCCAAGCCCGCGGTCTCCGCGGCCGCCTCCGCACGCATCGACCATGGCGACCTCACCGCGCTCCTCTACGCCCAGGGCTACACGCGCGCCGAATTCGTGGAATGAGCCCTGGATGAAGCAGCCGCCGCGCAGAAACGGCTGCCTGCGCGCCATCATGTCACCCCTGCGAGCCGGATGGTGAACACGGCGCGGCCTCGTTCGAACGAATGACACATCGCGCCGTGATGGCAGCCGAAGGGCGCACGCCGCTTTGAATACGAATCATGCATTCGAGGGCAAGGACATGTGCAGCCTCTGCTCGCGCAATCGGGCTGAACGTTTATTTCAATCTGCCGCGCTCACGCGCAACCACGTTCCAAATCATTTCAAAACGCTGATCGTGTCATTCGACACTCGCATCAGATCCAGCAACGACGCCGCTAATTTTAACCGCGTCACCGTTCCATCAATTGTCAAATCATGCTGCATCGCATATATGGTTTTTCAGGTGAGGAAGCGTCCAAGACACGAACACGATTGCGCATGACGCGATCGATCATCGTCACAAAAGGACCTCCGATGACCATCAAGCGACTCATTCCCAGCACTCTGCTCGTTCTCGCCGCGCTCAGCAGCGCCGCTGTTGCAGCCGAATTGCCGAACTACGAAGTCAAGGCGCTGCCGGCCACTCCGCATCAACTGTCCGTCGTCGGCGCTTCGGCTGCCGAGGAGCAGGCCCCCGCTGCCGACCTGACGCGCGCCGGCATGCCCGCCACGAACCACCAGCTCGCCGTGCTGACCACCCACCGCCGCAGCGCCGCTCTTGTTGTCCCGACCACGGTCGGCAGCGCACGCAACTAAGCGCCTGATGTGATCTCTCGACCCATCTCCTCGAGCCCCGTTCTGTCATAGCTCGAGGAGGTGTCGCCGGTCGCGGGCGCCACCGCCCGGGACGATGCCGACCACGACGTGACGATGGTGCGCCGCCACGTCGGAGCAGTCGAGGCAACGAGCCTCCTTCTCCCCTCCCTTCCCCCGCCGTTGACATCAGATGATCCAACCCGCCATGGTGTTGACGAGGGTTGTTTTGGTCAGCATCTGATTGCGAGCCATTGATCCCCGCTCCAGAGTGGATGTCGGCTGCTGTGTGAGGCCGGAGGGAGCCGCGTTGACTGACACGACGCCGCAATTGGACGATGCCGCGTTCCGTCCGATCGACCGGGCGAAGCTGCTGGAGCCAGCCCCGTCCTCGCATCCCCCGCGCATCCTGCTGCTCTATGGATCGCTGCGGCAGCGTTCGTTCAGCCGGCTGCTCACCGAGGAGGCCGCGCGCATTCTCGCCCGTTATGGCGTGGAGACGCGGAGCTTCGATCCGCACGGATTGCCCCTGGTCGACGAGTCCAGGCCCGATCATCAGAAGGTTCAGGAGCTCATGCAGCTCGTGACCTGGTGCGAGGGCATGGTGTGGTGCTCGCCCGAGCGGCACGGGGCGATGACCGGCGTGATGAAGACCCAGATCGACTGGATTCCGCTGTCGGTGGGAGCCGTCAGGCCGACGCAGGGCAAGACGCTGGCGGTGATGCAGGTCAGCGGCGGCTCGCAGTCTTTCAACGCCGTCAACCAACTGCGCGTGCTCGGCCGCTGGATGCGGCTGATCACCATCCCGAACCAGTCGTCAGTCCCGAAGGCCTTCGCGGAGTTCGACGAGGCCGGGCGCATGAAGCCATCGGCCTATTATGATCGCCTCGTCGACGTGATGGAAGAGCTCGTCAAGTTCACGCTGCTGACACGCGACCGGGCCGACTATCTGGTCGACCGCTACTCCGAGCGCAAGGAAAGCGCCGAGGCGCTCTCGCAACGGGTCAATCAGAGGTCGATCTGATCGGTCCTGGAGCAGATCCGGAAAGATGGCTTCCCGCCATCAGGCCGCTTGCTGCTGCTTCTCCCCGCCGATCCGCGCGACGGTGGCCGAGGGCAGCAGCAGGAGCGCGGCAACGCTGGCCACGGCGCAGGCCGAGGCCGCCACCAGGAACATCCGGGCATAGTCAGGCGCTCCTCCCGAGAGACCCAGAACGGCGCCGAGCGTCGCGATCCCGATCGCGAAGCCGGCCTGGCGCATGATCACCGTGACCGCCACCGCCGTGCCGGCCTGATCAGCCGGCACCAGCGCAACGACCGCCCCCGACAATTGCGGATGCGCCAGCGCGGCGCCCACTCCCATCGCGCCCATGGCGACGCGCACCAGCCATGATCGGAACGTCGGATCTGGTGTGGCGAGCGCGCCGACGAACAGCAGATTGCCGACAGCCGTGATGGCGAGCGCGACGCTGAAATGCCGTCGCCAGCCCCACCAGTTGACCAGCCTGGCACCGAATGGCGGCACCACGAGCATCGGGAATGTCGCCATGAGCATCGCCAATCCACATTCGGCCGCGTTCCAGCCGAATGTCGCAGCGAAAAAGTTCGGCAGATAGACCAGGACGGCCCAATAGCCGAGCGACACCGAATTCAGCAGCAGCGCGACCGCAATCATCGCGCGGTTGACGAAGATCGCGGGATCAAAGATCGGCTGCGGCCGGCGCCGCTGCTGCCACAGGAAGGCCCCCAGAAGCAGCGCGGCCAGGACAATTCCGAGGACCAGATCTGCGCCGCCGCGCGCGTGCAACAGCGCGGCGATCAGCATGCAGAGCGCTGCGCTCAGAAGCCCCATGCCGAGGTAGTCGAGCGGACGTTGCGGCGACTTGTGCATTTCGGGCACGAGCCTGGGAATGCTCCAGGCGGCCAGCAGGCACGCCGGCAGATTGGCGGCGAAGATCCAGCGCCAACCGACCCACGTGGAGATGCCGCCGCCAATGCTCGGTCCGAGCGCCATGGCAACGCCAGAGACCACGCCGAGCCAGCCCAACGCCCGCGTGCGCGCGCCCGGCGCCGGATAGAGCGCGGCGATCAGCGCGACGCCGCCGGTCATCACAAAGGCCGCTCCCAATCCCTGCAAGGCGCGTGCGAGCCCGAGGGTCAAGCCATCCCCCGCCAGCGCGCACGCCAGCGATGCCGCCGCGAAGACGAGATTGCCGGCCAGCATCGCACGGCGACGGCCCATGCTGTCGGCAAGACTGCCCGCAACCAGGAGCGCCGCCGTGAAGGCGAGGCTGTAAGCGTCCATCACCCAGGCCTGGCCGGCGATCCCGAGCCCCAGCCCGTCCGCGATCACGGGCAAGGCGACGACCACGGCGGTCACGTCGAAATTGGTGAGGAAGGCGGCCAGGCTCAAGGCGAGCGCCGGCCACATCGACGTGACCGTCTCCAGTTCGGACGGCGATGACACTGAACGGGCGTTAGGCACTGAGCGCACTCCAACGTGACGAGCGACGCCCTCAGAAATGACCGTCGCGCCTGTTCACGTCAGCATGAATTTCATTCATACTGGCATCATGCGATCTCTTCCGCCTTTCGATGGGCTCGTGGCCTTTGAAGCTGCGGCCCGCCACCGCAGCATCACATTGGCGGCGACCGAACTCGGACTGACACAGAGCGCGGTGAGCCACCGGCTGCGCAAGCTCGAGACCTATCTCGGCGCCAAGCTGTTCAACCACCGCAGCGGGACTGGGCTGTCGCCGACGACGGCCGGCGCCTCGCTGCTCACCGAGACCGTGGGCCTGCTCGACGAACTGGCGATGCTGCGTGCGCGCTACCGTGCCGCCGCACAGCCCGCAGTCTTGAAGGTCGGGGTGGGCGCGGCCCTGTCGCATTATTGGCTGGTGCGGAGATTGCCCGGCTTTCTGGCGCGACACGGCGATGTCGGCGTCGAGCTCTTTGTCGCGGAAAGCGAAGCCCAAGCGCGGGCGGCCGATGTCGACCTTCAGGTGCTGTGGCTGCCGAAGACAGTGGCACGCGCAAGCTCGACGCAACGGGTGCTGTTCCGGGAGCGTGTCTTCCCCGTCGCCATGCCGCGCCTGTTGCCACGCAGCCGCGCCCTGCACAACGTCCGCGATCTCGCAAACTATCCGATCATTCACAAGGGGCGCGCTGGCCGCGACGACGGCGCGGAATGGTCATGGCCGGCATGGTTCGAGCGGCTCGGCCTCGGCGCGGCAGCGCCGGGCGGCATGCGGGTCGACACGATCAGCCTGGCGCTGGCCGCAGCGATCGCGGGCGCGGGCGTGGCACTGGGACGATCACTGCTGGTGCACGACGCGCTGGCCGACCGGCGCTTGACTCGCGTGCTGGCAGCTGAATGGGATATGCCGTCCAGCAAAGTCCATGTCGTGCGCTGGCCCGCCGTGCTGAGCGCGGACCCGCGCGTCAAACTGTTCACGGGCTGGCTGGCCGGCGAGGCGGCGCTGCTGTCGGAAAGTGATTGAGGTCCAGGCCCTTTGAGATCCAGGCCCTGCCCCAGCGGAAACTTGCGTGAACAGCATCATCTTGCGGTCAGCCAATGAAGGCGATGCGCCGATCCAGGAGCCAGACAGCCGCGACCGATATTATGAGAGGCGCCAACTGACGAACCTGTCCCGAACCACTCCATGCAGGCTCGGGCACGGCTTTCCCACTGCGGCAGCGCGCGTGCCGATCACCGTCATTGCGAGGGGCATATGCGACGACGCAATCCAGAGCCGCTCATTGAACTCTGGATTGCGCCGCTCGCCCGCAATGACGGCGGCGAGGCCGCCTCTTACTGCAGGCTGAGCGCCACGAAGCGGAGTTCGCCGTCGGCGTTGGAGACCAAAAGCAGCACCGACTTCTTGCCGTCCTTCTTGAGCTGGTCGACCCGCTTCTTAATATCGGCGCCGGAGGTCACGGCCTCCTGCGCAACCTCGACGATGACGTCGCCGGCCGACAGGCGCTTCTCGGCGGCATCGGAGCCCTGGTCGACGCCGGTGACGATGACGCCCTTGACGCTGTCCTTGATCTTGTAGCGCGTGCGCAGATCCTTCGACAGCGCGGCGAGATCGAGCCCGAGCGCCTTCTGCGTCTGGGGCTTCTCGGCCGGCTCGTCCTTCTTGATCGCCGCCTGCTGCACTTTCTCGTTGTCCTCGAGCCGGCCGAGCTTGACCTTGAGCGTCTGCTCCTGGCCCTTGCGGATGACGATGACATCGACTTCCTTGCCGACCGCGGTGTCGGCGACGATCCGCGACAGGTCCTTCGGCTCCTTGATGTCATGACCGTCGAACTTGACGACCACGTCGCCCGGCTCGATGCCCGCCGGCTTGGCCGGTCCCTTGTCGTCGACGCCTGCGACCAGCGCGCCGCGCGCCGGCTTGATGTTGAGGCTCTCCGCGATCTCGTCGGTGACGCCCTGGATGCGCACACCGAGCCAGCCGCGGCGCAGTTCGCCGAACTGGCGCAGCTGGTCGACAACGCCGGCCACCGTCTTCGACGGCACCGCGAAGCCGATGCCGATCGAGCCGCCCGACGGCGAGATGATCAGGGTGTTGACGCCGATGACCTCGCCGTCGAGGTTGAACAGCGGACCGCCGGAATTGCCGCGATTGATCGCGGCGTCGGTCTGGATGTAGCTGTCATAGGGCCCCGACGAGATGTCGCGGTTCTTAGCCGAGACGATGCCCGCGGTGACGGTGCCGCCGAGGCTGAACGGGTTGCCGATCGCGACCACCCAGTCGCCCAGCCGAAGCTTGTCGGAATCGCCGAACTTCACCACGGTCAGCGGCCGCGGCGGCTTGAACTTGAGCACTGCGAGGTCCGTCTTCTTGTCGACGCCGACCAGCTCGGCCTTGATCTTGGTGCCGTCGTTCATGATCACGTTGATCTCGTCAGCATCGGCGATGACGTGGTTGTTGGTGACGACCACGCCGGAATCGTCGACGATGAAGCCCGAGCCCAGCGAATTGGTGCGGCGTGGCGAGTTGTCGGCCCCACCCCGGCCGCCTGGGCCGCCGCGGCGGTTCTTGAAGAAGTCGTCGAAGAACTCCTCGAACGGCGAGCCCGGCGGCACCTGCGGATTGGCGCCGCGCCCCTCTCCGCCGCCCTTGGCCTCGACGGTCTGCGAGGTCGAGATGTTGACCACCGCGTCGATCACCTTCTCGGCGACGTCGGCAATCCCTTCGGGCCCCCGTGCCGAAGCCGGCGCCGGCGCGAGCGCCCAGCCGACGGCGAAAACCGCCGCGGTCACGATCGGGCGCAAGCGGCTGAGAGCAAGGGTTGCGGTCATCGGGCGGATCTCCAAAAGGACAGAAAATTCAGTCGGTACAGTGCGCCGGAACCGGCCGAGGACGCAAGCACGCCGGCTCGGAGCGCCGAATTCATCATTGAAGGCGACCTAATACGGCAAAATGGCGCAGCCATCGCCTCACAATGGCGTTGGCCGGGCGGAAGGCAACGGGCGCCATCGTAATGGCCGCAATCGTCCGGGGTTCCTGCCGGGTCGATCATACGGCGGCGCGGGCGCCGCCGGGTTCAGATCGGGCGCCGGATGACCCAGATCAGCACCAGCCCAGCCACCGCGGACCCGATTCCAACCGCGCGCAGCACGTTGTCGGGCGTGGTCATCGCCGTCTTCATGGCCCGCCGCATCCACTCCGGACTTGCCGCGAACATCAGACCCTCGAGCACGAACAGGATACCTAATCCGATGAGGAAATCGGAAAACGCAATGGACCTCATCGGACCCGGACCTCCCATTCGACCTTCTTGATATCAGACGGGGCGAAGCAACGGCTTCGCCCCGTCTCTGTCAACTCTTATTCACCGGGATCGACCGCCCGATGACATCAGGGTTTGGGCGCCTGCGCCGCGGCCGCCGTCGCGCCGGCCGGAGACGGCGTGTCCGATCCCGCCTTGCCCGAGGGATTGGCGAAATAGCGGAAGAACTCCGAATCGGGCCGCAGCAGGAAGCGGGTCTCGCCGGACTTCAGCCCGTTCTCATAGGCCGACATCGAGCGGTAGAAGGCGAAGAAGTCGGGATCCTTGCCATAGGCCTCAGCGAACAGCCGGTTGCGCTCGGCATCGCCGGCGCCGCGGGTCTGCTCCGCCTGCGAATTGGCCTCGGCCACGATCACAGTCGCCTCACGGTCGGCCTTGGACCTGATCTCCTGCGCCTTCTGGCCGCCGAGGGCCCGGAACTCCTCGGCCTCGCGCTGCCGTTCAGTCTTCATCCGATTGTAGACCGCCTGGCTGTTGGCCTCCGGCAGATCGGCACGACGGATGCGGACATCGACGACCTGAATGCCATAGGCATCGGCCTCCTTGTCGAGCTGATCGCGGATCTTGCGCATCAGCCCTTCGCGTTCGTCGCGCACCACCTGGGTGAAGGTGACCTCGCCGAGCACGCGGCGGAGCGAGGCGTTGAGCAAGGTGCCGAGCTGAACATTGGCGGTCTGGATCGAGCCGACGCTCTGGTAGAACTGCAGCGCGTTCTTGATCCGGTAGCGCGCGAAGGCATCGACCACGAGCCGCTTCTGGTCGAAGGCGATCACCTCCTGCGACGGATTCTCCAGGTCGAGAATGCGCTTGTCGATCGAGATCACGTTGTCGATGAATGGCGCCTTGAAGTTCAAGCCGGGCTCAGTGACGACATCGACCGGCTTGCCGAAGCGCACGACGAGCGCCTGCTCGGTCTGCTGCACGGTGAACAGCGAACTGTAGCCGATGACGACGAGGGCCAGCGCCACGACCAGCGCGACGATGCCTGCGACGGGGGACCTCATCGGACGCCTCCCTGCTGGGTCGCGGGGCCCTGACCTTGGCCTTGGCGGCGCGGCGCGAGATCGCCGAGCGGCAGCAACGGCACGGGGCCGCCGGACGGGCCGCCGTCGAGCACGAGCTTCTCGGAGCCGGAGAGCACGCGCTCCATCGTCTCGAGATAAATGCGTTCGCGGGTCACGTTCGGGGCCTTCTTGTACTCGTCATAGACCTTGATGAAACGCGCGCTCTGACCCTTGGCCTCGGCGATCGCCTGCTCCTTGTAGCCTTCGGCGACCTGCAGGATCTGCGCGGCGCGGCCGCGCGCATCCGGCACCACCTTGTTGGCGTAGGTCTGCGCCTCGTTCTGCAGCCGCTCGAGGTCGGCACGGGCCGCCTGAACGTCGCGGAACGCCTCGATCACCTGCGCCGGTGGGTCGACCTTCTGCATCTGCACCTGGGTGATCTGGATGCCCGAGCCATAATTATCGAGCGTCTTCTGCATCAGCTCCTGCACGTTCTGCTCGATCACGGTGCGGGCGCCGGTGAGGATCGGCTGAATGTTGGAACGGCCGATCACCTCGCGCATCGCGCTTTCGGCCACGGCCTTCACCGTGCCCTCAGGGTTCTGGATGTTGAACAGGAAGTCGGCAGCGCCCTTCGGCTTGATGCGCCACAGCACCGTGACGTCGACATCGACGATGTTCTCGTCGCCGGTCAGCATCAGGCTTTCCTCGGGCACATCGCGACCGCCACGGCCACGCCGGCCCGGATCGTCATTGGCGGTGATGCCGATGGAGATCGAATTGACGCGCAGCGCCTTCGGCAGCAGCACGGTCTCGATCGGATAGGGCAAATGGTAGCGCAGGCCGGGCTGCTCATCACGGACATATTTTCCGAAGCGCAGCACGACGCCGAGCTCTTCGGACTGCACCCTGTAGAAGCCGGACAGGAGCCAGATCGCGATCGCGCCGACCACGACCAGGAGCACGCCGACGGCGCCGAAGCCGCCCCCCGGAATGAACTGCTGAAGCCGGTCCTGACCGCGCCGCAGAAGATCTTCGAGGTCCGGTGGCCTTGGACCGACCGGTTGCGGTCCCGAGCCCCAGGGCCCCTTCGGACCCGGACCCCAAGGGCCTCCGCCCTGATTCTTCCACGCCATCGATCGATCTCCTCCGAGAGGCTCATGGTGCACAAACGCCGGCCCCGACGGTGGCCGGTTTATAAGGGACGGCCCGGCCCCTTACAATGTAGCGCTCCAGCTAAGCCCGAACCGGGTTTTGTCAATGTAAACAGCGGCCGAAGCGCTGGTTTGCCGCGGTCAGGGCGGCCTGGAGCGGCCCAACGACGCGAACTTCATCATTAACGGATGGTCTTGAGATGACGGGACGGCGTCAGGCGGCCGTCAGCGCTCACCGCTTCCGGCGATAGGTCACATAGGAGAAGTCGGCCTGATCGTCCGGTCCCGACGCATGGCGCTCGCGCGCCACCTGCTCCCACCGAGCCGGATCGACGGCCGGAAACAGCGTATCGCCCGGCGGGCTCATATGCACCTCGGTGATCTCCAGACGGTCGGCCAGCGGCATCGTCGCGGCATAGATCTCTGCCCCGCCGATGATGGCGATTTCCGCGGCCGAACGCCGCAGCGCGTCACCGCGGGCGATCGTGAGCGCCTCACCGACCGAGCGGGTCACGATGGCGCCGGGCGCGCGGAACGCGGCATCGCGGGTGACGATGATGTTGGTGCGGCCCGGCAGCGGCCGGCGCGGAAACGAGATGAACGTCTTGCGGCCCATGACAATGGGCCGTCCCATCGTCATCGCTTTGAAGCGCTGCATGTCGCTCTTCTGCCGCCACGGAATCGCACCTGCGGCACCGATCACGCCATTCTCGGCCATTGCGACGATAAGCACGATCTCGATCATGGCGCCCGCTCCGCAAGCTGCACCAGCGCCGTGCCCGTCACCTTGCACAGGGTCCAGTCATCCAGCAGCTCGGCGCCGAGCGACTTGTAGAACGTGATCGAGGGCGCGTTCCAGTCGAGCACCGACCATTGCAGCCGCGCCCAATTGCGCGCGATACAGCGGCGCGCCAGATGGCCGAGCAGCGCCTGGCCGATGCCGTTGCGGCGGAAGGCGGGCCGCACGAACAAATCTTCGAGATAGATGCCGGGACGGCCTGCGAAGGTGGAGAAGTTGACAAACCAGACCGCGAAGCCGGCGACCTCGCCGTTCCACTCCGCGATGTCGCAGAACAGCGTGGGATTCTCACAGAACAGTGCGGCGGCAATGTCCGCTTCGGTCGCCACGACCTCGTGCGACAGCTTCTCGTAGTCGGCGAGTTCCCGGATCAGGGCAAAGACCACGCCGATGTCAGCCGGCCCGGCGCCGCGAATGACCAGCGACATCAGCTACACCGCCACCTCGGCCTTGATGTGCGGATGCGGGTCGTAGCCGGCGAGCGCGAAATCCTCGTAGCGGAAGGCGAAGATGTCCTTGACGTCGGGATTGAGCGTCATCGTGGGCAGCGACCGCGGCGCACGGGTCAATTGCAGTCGCGCCTGTTCGACGTGGTTGGAGTAGAGATGGACGTCGCCGAAGGAGTGTACGAACTCGCCCGGCTTCAGGCCGGTCACCTGCGCCACCATCATCGTCAGCAGCGCATAGGAGGCGATGTTGAAGGGGACGCCGAGGAAGACATCGGCCGAGCGCTGATAGAGCTGGCACGACAGCTTGCCATTCACGACGTAGAACTGAAACAAACAATGGCACGGCGGCAACGCCATCTTCTCGACATCGGCCGGATTCCACGCCGTAACGATGAGCCGGCGCGAATCCGGATTGCGCTTGATCATGTCGATCACATTGGCGATCTGGTCGATATGGCCGCCGTCGGGCGTCGGCCAGGAGCGCCATTGATAGCCGTAGACCGGGCCAAGATCGCCATTGGCATCCGCCCACTCGTCCCAGATCGTGACCCCGTGGTCGTGCAGATATTTGATGTTGGTGTCGCCCCTCAGGAACCACAGCAGCTCGTGCACGATCGCCTTGAGCGGCAGCCGCTTGGTGGTAACGAGGGGAAAGCCGGCGCCCAGATTGAAACGCATCTGGTGGCCGAACACCGACAGCGTGCCGGTGCCGGTGCGGTCGTGCTTCTCCGCGCCGTCGGACAGGATGCGTTCGAGCAGGTCGTGATATTGGTGCATGGCCGATGCTTGCCGTTAAAGCGCAAGCTGTAGCGGAGGAGATTTCCTCCGGACACAAGATTCAGGCGATTATACCCAGGAAGCTGGCCGCTGTCGAAGCCGCGCAGGCGCGGGAACCCAGGTTCCCGCCCGCCTCCCGGATTCCCGCTACCCCTCCACGAAGACCTCGTCGCGCTTGCGTCGCAGCGCCGGAAGCACGGCCAGGACGAGGAGCGCGGCCGCGATCGCCAGCAGCGCGGCCGACAGCGGGCGCGTGATGAAGACCGACCAGTCGCCGCGCGAGATCTGCAGCGTCCGGCGCAGATTCTCCTCCATCAGCGTCCCCAGCACCATGCCGAGCAGCAGCGGCGCGGGCTCGAAATCATGCTTGATCAGCCAGTAACCGAACAGGCCGAAGGCGCCGGCCAGGATCACGTCGACCGGGGCATTGTTGATCGAATAAATGCCGATGGCACAGAACACCACGATCGAAGGAAACATCAGCCGGTAGGGCACACGCAGCAGCCGCACCCAGATGCCCACCAGCGGCAGGTTGATGATGATCAGCATCAGATTGCCGATCCACATTGATGCGATCATGCCCCAGACCAGGTCCGGCTGCTTCTGCATCACCTGTGGTCCGGGCTGAATGCCGTGGATGGTCATGGCCCCGACCATCAGCGCCATCACCGCATTCGGCGGGATGCCGAGCGTCAGCAGCGGAATAAACGAGGTCTGCGCCGCCGCATTATTGGCGCTTTCCGGCGCGGCCACACCCGCGATAGCGCCGCGGCCGAAGCGGGACGGATCGCGCGCGATCTTCTTCTCGAACGTATAGGCGGCGAAGGAGGCGATCACGGCGCCGCCTCCCGGCAGGATGCCGAGGATCGAACCGAGTATCGTGCCGCGGAAGATCGCCGGCGCCGATTCGGCGAGGTCCTTGCGGGTCGGCATCAATCCCGTGATTTTCTGCTGCACCAGCTCCCGATCGGATTCGGCGCCGCTGTCGAGGTTGCGGATGATCTCGGCAAAGCCAAACACGCCCATGGCGACCGTGGCGAAGCCCAGGCCATCGGCGAGCTCAGGGATATTGAACGACATGCGTGAGGCGCCGGTCTCGAGGTCGGCGCCGACCATCGACAGCAACAGGCCGAGCGCGATCATCGCCACCGCCTTGAGCACGCTGCCCTTGGCGAGCACCACCGCAAAAATCAGGCCCAGCACCATCAGCGAAAAATATTCGGCCGGCCCGAACAGCAGCGCCAGCCTGGTCAGGGGCGCGCCGAGCACGGCGATCAGCACGGTGGCCGCGCAGCCGGCGACGAACGAGCCGATGGCCGCGATCGACAAAGCCGGCCCTGCCCGCCCCTGCTTGGCCATCTGGAAACCGTCCAGTGTGGTGACGACCGATGTCGCCTCGCCCGGGATGTTGACCAGGATCGATGTGGTCGAACCGCCATATTGGGCGCCATAATAGATGCCGGCGAGCATGATCAGGGCGCCGACCGGCGGCAGGCCGAAGGTGATCGGCAGCAGCATCGCGACGGTCGCGATGGTGCCGATGCCCGGAAGCACCCCGACCAACGTGCCGACCAGCGCGCCGACCAGGCAGAGCAGCAAATTGATCGGGCTCAAGGCGACGGCAAAGCCATGTGCGAGGTTTTGGAACAGATCGAGCATGCCGGCCTCACTGCACCAGAAGACGTGGAAACAACGGCATCGGCAGCCCGAGCACGTAAGGAAACAACAGCGCGCAGCCCAGGGTCAGGACGACGCCCACGATGAGCGTCTCGCCCCAGCGCGTTTCGGATGTACCGAGCGCGGCGATCAGGAAGCTCGCGAGCGCCGCGACGATCAGCCCCAGGGGGCGGATCGCCACGGCAAAGCTCAGGATCGCGAGCGACACGAATAACGGCCCACGCCAGTGATAGATCTGGAGCGACGGCCCCTCGGTCACCAGGCCGATCACGGCGACGGCAGCCCCCATGCCCAGCAGCAGCACGCCGAGCATGCGCGGCGCGGTACCCGGACCGAAGGTGAAGCCCCGCATGCCCGACAGGTCGCTTGCAGCCCACAGAGCGAACAAGGCGATCGCCATCAGTACGACGCCGCCGAAATAGTCCTGCGGCGCGCGCGGCCGGACCAGCCAGGTGAACAGCGCGATCGCCATCAACGGATAGGTGTAGATCAGCACGAGCAGCGCATCGGATCGCAGCGTGATCTTGCCGCCCTCCGCCCATTGGCGAACGAGTGCCGGCAGCGATTCGACAAGGGCTGCGCCATGCGCCGACATGACCTGCAGCGGAGACCGCACCGCGAGTGCGGCAATCTGGCCCGCGAGCGCCATCGCAAGCTCGACGAGTTGCGGCGCAAAGGCGAGGAGCAGGATGATCAATGCGCCGATTGCGTTGCGTGCGGCCGGCGTATTCGCCGCATTATCCGACAACTGGCCCGTGGTGTCGGCCATGCCTCGCCCTCCCCCGATCGACCTTGCCGGCCGACATTGTTCTCGTTTGCGGATCCGAAGCGATCCGGACCCGCTTTGTTTGCCTAGCGGCTTTCCCTAGAGAAGGCCAGCGAAACCAAGGCAGCCTCCCGCGGCCAACAGCCAGAGCGGATTGAGCCGTGTCATCGATGCGACGAGGGCGGCGATGACGGTCAGTACGAAGCCTGGCCACGTCCGGTCGGAGGCCAGGCCGAGGATCCATGCGCTCGCGGCCATCAGACCGATCGACAGCGGCACCAATGCGGCCTGCAGCACGCCGGACCAGCGCGCCTCTCGCGCATTCGCCAGCCAGCGGCTGACGAAATAGGAAAGAACGGCCGTAGGGCCGCACATCGCGATGGTCGCGATCGCAGCGCCAGCGACGCCTGCGACCGAATAGCCAATCAGTGCGACGATCAGAACGTTGGGTCCGGGCGATAATTGCGACAGCGCGAAGGCGTCGGCGAACTGCTTGTCGGTCATCCAGTGCCGGACATCGACCGCAACACGATGCAATTCGGGAATCGCTGCAACAGCGCCGCCAATTGCAAACAGCGAGATCAGCGCAAACGTCCAGAACAGCTGGAAGATCGGATTGTCGTCGCCGCTCATCGCGCCCATCGCATCTTGGCATAGGCCACGGCAAGGCTGAGCGGCACGGCGACCAGCAGCACCTCCGCCAGCGGCAGCCGGGCGAGCCCGATGGCGATGAACACCGCGAGCATGACGGCGAGGCCGAGCACGTCGCTCTTCTTCAAGAGCGGCGACATCATCCGAAACACCACCGAAGCCAGCAGGCCCACAGCCACGCAGGACACCCCGGCCAGTGCCTGTCGCAGCGCGTCGATCTGCCCGAAATGGCCGTAGAGCGCCGCCAAGGCGGTGACCAAGAACAGCGGCGGGCCGAGCAGGCCGGCGAAGGCCGCAAGGCCTCCGGCAACGCCGCGCAGACGCGCACCGAAGACCATCGCGAGGTTGACGATGTTGGGCCCGGGCAGGAAATGGCACAGCGCGAAGGTCTCGTTGAACTCCTCGGCCGTCATCCAGCGGTGCTCGTCGACAATCGCGCGGCGCGCGAACACCAGCACGCCGCCGAACCCCGACAGCGACATTTTCGCAAAAGCGAAGAAGAGCGTACGAAGACTGGGCGGATCTTTGGCGATGTCGGCGCCAGGCGAGGCCGCCGACGCAATTCGGTTAGCCATGCCGCACTGTAAGAGGATGAAAACGGGCCTGCCAAGATCGAACCAGGGGTTCCCTGCAACAGCCCACATTTTTGTCGCACGACGCCGCCCGCAGGGTCTGTGCATCCACCGCCGAGCGGCCTATATAGGGGGTGCCGGCTTGCCGGCTATGGAAATAAATCGCCGTCGAAATAAACCATTCGGACCCGGGGGCGGTACCCGGCGCCTCCACCAAAGTCCGCCTTGGAGACATCTCGGATGTCGGGCTTCGGCGGGGGCGAAATAGGATCGACGAGGGCGTAAAGGGCGAGCTTTTTCCCGGTATTGTTCCGCCGTTATCGGGCTACTGCAATAGTTGCCAACGACAACTTTGCTCCGGTTGCTCAGGCTGCGTAACGCAGTTTGAAAGACCACCTTAAAGTCCTAACGGGTTAAGCTCCGTTAGGCGGGGTTCGGAGGCACCTGGCAACAGAAGCCTCCACTTTACCTTGATCTCACTACCTTGAATCCCATTGAGTTTCACTTTGTCGCGGTTCACTGCCTTGTATTGAGCTGCCTTTCCTGTTCATTCCTTTCCGTCCGGGCTTTCGCCGTTTGGGGCACCGCCCTATGTCAGATGGAACCGGCTTGGTTGCTGACCCCGGCGCAGAGGCGCGGTACGATGGTTGACGACGAGTCGGGAACGCTGCTTTTCGAGTGGGCGCGGCAGCCCGGCACAAGCGGGCGGGCGCGCCCCGCGACGATACAGGACCGAACATGGCGACGGATCATATTCGATACGATGTGTTGGCGCGCGACGCGCTGCGCGGGGTGCTGCGCCGGGTTTTGAGCGATGCCGCCGCCCATGGGCTTCCCGGCGAGCACCATTTCTTCATCACCTTCGTGTCCAAGGCCGAAGGCGTGAAGCTCTCGCCGCGGCTGCTGGCGCAGTATCCGGAGGAGATGACGATCATCTTGCAGCACCAGTTCTGGGATCTGGTGGTGACCGAGGATCGCTTCGAGGTCGGACTGTCGTTCGGCGGCATTCCGGAACGGCTGGTCGTGCCGTTCCACGCCATCAAGAGCTTCTTCGATCCTTCGGTGCAGTTCGGGCTGCAATTCGAGCCGTCCGAGGCCATTGCCGAGACGCCCGCCAGCCCGAAGCTTCCGGCCGCGCCTGCCCCTGCCGCGCTGGCACCGGCTCCGGTCGCCGCAGCCAGCGCGGCGGATGACCAGCCGGAGCCGCCCGCTCCCTCCGGAGAAGGCGCGGAGGTCGTTCGCCTCGACCGCTTCCGTAAGAAGTAGGCGCATTCGTCGCGCACGGAACGGCGGATCACGCCATAGATTGAAGCATGCTTGAACCGGAACAGTCCGGTTCGCGACCAATCATGGGCATGCTTCATGACGAATTCAGCTAATTCATTATCAGATCGGCCGACGCGCACCGAGACCGACAGCCTCGGCCCGATCGAGGTTGCAGCCGACCGCTACTGGGGCGCTCAGACCGAACGCAGTCGGCAGAATTTTCGGATCGGAAACGACCGGATGCCGATGGGCCTCGTGCGTGCCCTGGCGCTGGTGAAGCGCGCTGCGGCACAGACGAACCGCGAGCTCGGACTTCTGGAGCCACGGACGGCGGAGGCGATCATCAGCGCCGCCCAGGAGGTCATCGACGGCAAGCTCGACGACCATTTCCCGCTGGTCGTCTGGCAGACCGGCTCCGGCACTCAGACCAATATGAACCTCAATGAGGTGATCGCAAACCGCGCCAGTGAGCTGCTGGGCGGCCAGCTCGGGACCAAAAAGCCCGTGCACCCGAACGATCACGTCAACATGAGCCAGTCGTCGAACGATGCGTTTCCGACTGCGATGCATATTGCGGCGGCGCAGGCCATTGCCGGCCACCTGCTGCCGGCCCTCTCGGAGCTGCTGGCGGCTTTGCGCGCCCGGCAGGAGGCGTTCTCCGGCATCGTCAAGATCGGCCGGACCCATACCCAGGATGCGACGCCGCTGACGCTCGGACAGGAGTTTTCCGGCTATGCGGCTCAAGTCGAGAGCGCCATCGCCCGGATCGAGACCGCCGCCCGCGATCTGCTGCCGCTGGCCCAGGGCGGCACGGCGGTGGGCACCGGGCTGAACGCCGCTCCCGAGTTCGCCACGCTGTTCGCCCGACACGTCGCGGACATCGTCGGACTGCCCTTCACCAGTGCCGTGAACAAGTTCGAAGCTTTGGCGTCGAACGACGCCTATGTCTATGTGCACGGCGCAATCAATGCCGCCGCCGCCGGCCTGTTCAAGATCGCCAACGATATTCGCCTGCTGGGGTCCGGCCCGCGTTCGGGGCTGGGCGAACTGATTCTGCCCGAGAACGAGCCCGGCTCCTCCATCATGCCAGGCAAGATAAATCCGACTCAGTGCGAAGCACTAACGATGGTATGCTGCCAAGTGTTCGGTAATCACACCGCTATTACGATCGCCGGCAGCCAAGGTCATTTCGAACTGAACGTCTACAAACCATTACTCACACATTGCACGATGCAATCCATACAATTACTAGGTGATTCCGCTCGTTCATTCAGCGAACACTGCGTGGCTGGAATTCGCGCCGATGAGAAGCGGATTCGCGAGCTAATGGAACGTTCGTTGATGCTGGTGACCGCGCTGGCGCCGAAGATCGGCTACGACAACGCCGCCAAGGTGGCGAAGACAGCGCATCAGAACGGCACCACCTTGAAAGAAGAAGCGACGCGGCTCGGCTTCGTATCCGAAGATGAATTTGATGCTCTGGTCCAGCCTGAGAAGATGACCAGGCCCGGGAGATCATGACGGTAGTACCGTAGTACTACGGGGGGTGATGCAATTCTCGCCGTTAACCCCTAAAGGATACTCTCGACTACAAGTTCTGCTGCGTTTGGTGAAATACTTGCCCCGCTCGCAACGAAGCGATTGGCGACGAACTATCAGGGAGCGATGACGTGATCGTCCGAATAACGCCTTGGCTCATCTGCGCGACGGGGCTCGTCCCGCCGCAAGGTTCGACAGCTTACTGATCGGAGTGAAAATGGGGGACGTCATCAATCTGAAGCGTTTCAAGAAGCGCGTCGAGCGCGATCAGGCGGCGCAAGCAGCTGAGACCAATCGCGCACGCTATGGCAGGACGAAGTCCGAACGCGCAACTGACGCTCAACGCGACAAGCGCGCGAATGAATTACTCGATCAACATCGTATCAATGGCGAGGACGCGTGATGAAGTCGCCCGTCGTAAAACGTTCAATCGTGGTTGCTGGTCACAAGACCAGCGTCAGCCTCGAAGAGGCGTTCTGGAACGGAATGAAGGAGATTTCGGGTCTCCGTAACATGACCCTGTCCGAACTGGTCGGAGAGATCGACAGCAATCGCCAGCAGGGCAACCTGTCGTCGGCAATCCGGCTGTTCGTGCTCGATCACTTCAAGAACCGCGCAGCCGGCACCCCGGCGGGCGAGCCGAAGGCAACGGTGGACAGCCGGCATACGGCCTCTGCCGCGGCTCCTTGAGGCAGATCAGAGGGCGGTTCGCCCGGCCTGTTTAAAATCGCTCTAAGATGCAGCGGCATTTCGCATGCCGCGCTTGACCTCTTGGCACGCGATTGAAAATACAGGCTATGAGCGAAATCTGCGATACACGGCCGCCTCAGCCGCTCGGCTTGGCCCGGCGGGGCTATACTGGAACGATCCAGCACCTCGCCGCTGGCGGCGCGAGCTCGTCTCTCTCGGACATCGAGCTCGAGAGCCGTCTCATCGAGCTCGGCTTTGTCGAGGGCGCCCGCGTCGAAATCCTGCATGAGGGGATCGTCGGGCGCGACCCGATCGCCGTGCGCGTGGATAACATCACTGTCGCGGTCCGCCGGCGCGAAGCCATGGCCGTCATCGTGGCGTAACAAGCCGCGCGGAAGGCGTTGCCCATGGAAAGCCCCTTGCTGCATTTGGCCCTGGTGGGTACGCCCAACAGTGGCAAGACCTCGCTGTTCAACGCCCTGACGGGAAGCCGTCAGAAGGTCGCGAATTATCCCGGGGTCACGGTCGAGCGCAAAGAGGGCGCCTTTGTCACCCCGCAGGGCCGTCAGATCTCGCTGGTTGACCTGCCGGGCACCTATTCCCTGCGCGGCCGCAGCCCGGACGAGGAGATCACGCGCGATTTCGTGCTTGGACGCGCCACCGGCGAAGTCCTGCCCGACCTCGTGCTGTGCGTGGCCGATTCCACCAATCTCCGATTGACGATCCGGCTCCTGCTCGAGCTCAAGAGCACCGGGCGCCCGCTGGCGCTCGTGCTGAACATGTTCGACATCGCCAAGCGGCGCGGCGTGACGGTCGACGTTGCCGGTCTGTCGCAGGCGCTGGGCGTTCCAGTCGTCACCTCGATCGCGGTCCGCAAGGGCGGGACCGACGACCTCCTGCGGCTGACCGACCAATTGCTGGCCCAGGCGGCCGACGCCGCCGGCGATCGCGCCAATACCTGGCGCCCTCTCACCGTGCCGGAGCTGCGTGCCACCCAGCGCGAGGCCGATCGGATCATCGCGGCCACCGTCAGCCTGCCCGAGCGTCCCGACACCTGGACGGCTCGGATCGATTCGGTGGCGCTGCATCCGGTCGGCGGTCTGCTCGTTCTGCTGGTCATTCTCTTCGTCATGTTCCAGGCGGTGTTCGCCTGGGCGCAACCGTTGATGCAAGTGCTGTCGGCCTCGTTCGACGCGCTCGGCCAGCTCGTTCACGACCAACTGCCCGAAGGCCTGCTGCAGAGCTTCCTGCAGAACGGCGTGATTTCCGGCGTCGGCAGCGTCATCGTCTTCCTGCCGCAGATCATCATCATCTTCCTGTTCATCCTGCTGCTGGAAGATTTCGGCTACATGGCCCGCGCCGCGTTCCTGATGGACCGCATCATGGGCGGCGCCGGGCTGCATGGCCGGGCCTTCATCCCCCTGCTCTCGAGCTTCGCCTGCGCCATTCCCGGCATCATGGCGACGCGCGTGATCGACAACAGGCGCGACCGGCTCACCACGATTCTGATCGCGCCGCTGATGACCTGCTCGGCGCGCATCCCGGTCTATACGCTGATCATCTCGGCCTTCATCCCGCCGACCAAAGTGTGGGGCTTGATCAACCTGCAGGGCCTCGTGATGTTCGGGCTCTATGCCGCGGGGATCGTGAGCGCGCTCGCGGTGTCGTTCCTGATCAAGTTCTTCATGATGCGCGACTATCAGCCGGCGCCGTTCATGCTGGAGCTGCCGGACTACAAGATGCCGCGGCTGCGCGGCATCGCGATCGGCATCTACACCCGCGCCAAGATGTTCCTGCAGCGGGCCGGGACCACGATCTTTGCGATGATGGTGCTGATCTGGTTCCTGGCCTCGTTCCCCCAGCCCCCGGAGGGCGCCGCCGAGCCGGCGATCAATTACAGCCTGGCGGCCATGATCGGCCAGGCCATCGCGCCCCTGCTTACCCCGGTCGGCTTCAACTGGCAGATTGCGGTCGCGCTGGTGCCCGGCATGGCCGCCCGCGAGGTCGCGGTGGCGGCGCTCGGCACGGTCTATGCGATCGAAGGCGGCAAGGAGGCGGCCGAGCAGATCGGACAGGTGCTGGCGAGCAAATGGAGCCTCGCCACCGCGCTGGCCCTGCTCGCCTGGTACATCTTCGCTCCGCAATGCGCCTCGACGCTCGCCGTCATCCGCCGCGAGACCGGCAGCTGGCGGTGGATGGCCGTGACCTTCTTCTACATGTTCGCGCTCGCCTATGCGGCGGCCTTCGCAACCTACCACATCGCGGTCGCAATGGGCGCGGGCTGACCTGACCTGTCCCGCGCCCGCCGCCGTCATCGCGCGGCGGCCACATGCAGCGCGAAGCCGCGCGTGCCCTCCTCGCCAAGCTCCGGCCGGAGCTGCATCGACGGAATCAGATAGTCGCCGTGGTTCTGGCGACGATAGGGAATCGGCTGATCCGTAAACAGCGTCCGCATCCGCGCGCGCAGCCGCTCCACGACATCTGAAAAGCCCGCTTCATCGAGCCGGCCCACCTTGTGCGCGACGAAGGCCGGAAGCACATCGAAGCCGGGATAGAACAGGATGCCGTGGTTGATCGGAAACAGCAGGTCGTCGATCGGCCCGTTGATGCCGCGCTCCGAATAGTGCTCCTCCCAGCCGCCTGTGGTCACCACCAGCATCGCCCGCTTGCCGGCGAAGACGCCCTCGCCATAGCGGTTGCCCCAGCGCTTGTCGCTGTGCTCGCCGACGCCATAGGTGAAGCCTTGGGAATAGACGCGGTCGACCCACCCCTTCAGGATCGCGGGCATCGTGAACCACCACAGCGGAAACTGCAGGATGACCGCGTCAGCCCAGAGCAGCTTGTCCTGCTCGGCCCTGACGTCCGCGGTGAGGATCTGCGCCTTGAAAGCTTCGCCGGACGCGGTCGCGACGTTGAGGCGCGCGTCTGGTGGAAGCTGCGGAAAGTCGGCACGGTCGGCGGCCGACTTCCAGCCCATGGCGTAGAGGTCTGAGACCCTGACCTCGTGCCCCTGGGCCGCGAGCTCGACAACGGCCGCGTCGCGCAAGGCGCCGTTCAGCGAGCGGGGTTCGGGATGGGCGAAGACGAGAAGCACGTTCATGGCTTGGATCCTTTGTTGGAACAGCCAAGACATAGACGTGCCCTCATCTATCCACTATATAGCGCATATCGATAACATTATGCCGAATTATGGATAAATCAGACGTCAGCATCGCGCATATGCGCAGCTTCGTCCGGGTCGCCGAGCGCGGCAGCCTGTCGGCAGTGGCGCGCGAGTTCGGCGTCGGGCAGTCCACGATCACCCGCCATCTGCACGAGTTGGAGGAGACCGTCGGCGTGCCGCTGCTCAGCCGCACCACGCGGCGGGTGACGCTGACCGACGAAGGCAGCCGCTACTACACCAACTGCGTTCAGATCCTGCGGCTGATCGAGCAGGCCGGCGATGAAGCGCGCGGCACGCGCGGCGCGCCCAGCGGCATCATCCGCATTTCCTGCACGGCAGCGTTCGGCATCCTGCACATCACGCGGCTCATCTTCGCGTTCCAGGACCGCTACCCCGACATTGCTGTTGACCTCAACCTGACCGACGAACGCATCGACCTCGTCCGCGACGGTGTCGATATCGCGCTGCGTCTCGCACCGCTCTCCGACAGCTCCTTGAAGCTGCGGTCGCTCGGCCACTCACACCGGCTGCTGGTCGCGTCTCCCGACTATTTGGCGAGGCGCGGCACGCCGCGCACGCCGCAGGACCTGATCGGCCATGACGGCATCCGCATGACCAACGTCGCGGGCAGCGAGACGCTTGTCGTCCTGGGACCCGACGGAGAACGACATGAGGTGCCGTTCAGAGGCAGCTTCCGCACCGATCACGGGCTCGGGGTTCGAGAGGCTGTGCTGTCGGGACGCGGAATCGGCGGCAGCCATGCCTGGCTGGTCGATGACCTCATTGCGGCGGGCAGGCTGACGGTGATCCTGCCCGACCACCGTCTGCCATCGGCTCCGCTCAACATGCTGATCGTCCCCGAGCGCGCCGGCATCGCGCGCGTGCGGCTCATGATCGACTATCTCGCCGCGGAGGTCGTCCGCCTGCCGGGGATCCAGCCAGAGCCCTGAGCTACAGCCGCGGCATCGTGTCGGGCCGCACCTCGCGGGCCTGGGCCGCAAGACGGATCGCGGCATTGGCTGCGCCAAAACCCTGATAGTTGCGCCGCTGCACGATCTCGAAGAAGAAGCGCTCCTCGAAGATATGGGTGTAGACCTGGAAGAACTCCGCGTCGCCGTCCCGGTCGTAGAGGATCTCGTTGGCGCGGAGCGCCGCGATGGTCTCGGGCGCGAGATCATATTTGGCTTCGAGATCGTCGTAGTAATTGTCGGGAATGTCGAGGAAGCCGGCGCCGCGGGCGCGCATCTCGGCCACGGCCGCGAAGATATCGTCGCAGGAGAAAGCGATGTGCTGGACGCCGGAGCCGAAGAATTCGGAGATGAAGCGCGACGACAGCGTCCGCGTCGCGGTCGAGCCGTTAAGGATGAAGCGCAGGCTGCGATCGCCGTTGACGATCGCCTGGCTCTGCACGAGGCCCCTTGGATCGGCGATCTCCATCTGCGGCAGGCGGGAGAAGTCGATGAGCCCCGAGTAGAACAGCAGCCAGGACAGCATCTCCTCGTGCGGCATGGACTGCGCAATGTGATCGACCGCAACGAGCCGGTCGGCCCCCGCGTCGCTGGTAACAGCCTCGAAATCGACGTCCCAATGCCGGCCGTGCGTGTCGAGGAAATACAAGAGACTGCCGCCGACGCCGTGGATCGCCGGGATCTCCAGCTCTCCCGGACCGACCGGCTGCACGAAGGTGCGGGTCTTCAAGGACTGCGCGCGCGCCATGGCGCGGTCGGCGCTGTCGACGTCGAGTGCCAGCGCGCAGACGCCGGGTCCGTGCGTCACGTAGTGCGAATGCGCAAAACTTGCCGGCTCGCAATTGATCACCAGCTCGACCGCGCCCTGCGTCCAGCGCTGCACCGCCTTGCTGCGATGGCGTCCGGTGTTGCGGAAGCCAAGCTGGCCGAACAACGTCGCCAGCGACGCCGCCTTGTCCTCGCTGACGGCGAACTCGACGAAGCCGATGCCGTGGCTCTTGACGCGGGGCTCGAAGCGCGGCTCGGACGCAGCCGGCATCGTCCCGGCCAGATCATCCTGCAGCAGCAGCAGCGAACGCATACCGTCGAGCGCGGTACGCGGCGCAGAACCTGCGCGGAACTGGTCGTTGAAGATCTCGAGCGACAGCGGCCCGGAATAGCCGGTCGCCGCCACCGCCTCCATGAACGCGCCAACCGGGAGGTCGCCCTGCCCGGGGAAGCTGCGGAAATGCCGGCTCCAGGATAGCACGTCGAGCTCGAGCTTCGGAGCATCAGCGAGTTGCACGAGAAAGATCTTATCGGCGGGGATGGCGCGGATCGCGTCGGTCGGCAGCGCCGGTGCCAGCGCGTGGAAGCTGTCGAGAATGACGCCGATCGCCTTGTGATCGGCGCGGCGCACGATCTCCCAGGCGTCACGATAGTCATGGACGTGGCGGCCCCAGGCCAGCGCCTCGTAGCCGACGCGCAGGCCGCGCTTGGCGGCGCGCTCGCCGAGCTCGTGGAAATCGGCGGCAGCACGGTCGATGCCGCCGAGCGAGGCCGGCGACACGCTGCTGCAGATAAGCAGCAGATCCGTGCCGAGCTCCTGCATCAGGTCGAATTTGCGTTCGGCGCGGTTGAAGTTGCGCGCGCGCTGCGGCTCCGGCATGCCCTCGAAATCGCGGAACGGCTGATAGGCGCAGATCGACAGCCCCAGGTCGCGGCACATCTGCCCGATCTCGCGCGGGCGCACCCCGAACGCAATCAGGTCATTCTCGAAGATCTCGACCGCTTCAAAGCCTGCCGCGGCAATCGCCTTGAGCTTCTCGTCGAGCGCGCCTGAGATGGAGACCGTCGCGATCGAGCGCGTGTTCATGCCGCCGTCTCCTCCATTGCTCCGCCCAAGAACAATTGCCCGATCCGCGGATCGGCCAGCACGCGGTCGGCCTTGTCGATGATGCGGGTGCGGCCGAGTTCGAGCACGATCCCGTAGTCGGAGATCTCCAGCGCCGAGCGCGCATTCTGCTCGATCAGCAGCACCGAAACGCCGCGATCGCGCAGCTGCTTCAGCATGTCAAAGGTCTGCTGCACCATCAGCGGCGACAGGCCGATCGAGGGCTCGTCGATCAGCACCAGCTGCGGTTCGAGCAATAGCCCGCGCGCGATCTCGAGCTGCTTCTGCTCGCCGCCTGACAGAGTCGAGGCCTGCCGGTCCGCCTTCTTGCGCAGCACCGGAAAGACGTCGAGCGCCGCCTCGATTCGGGCGGGAAGATCGATGCTGGCCGGCGCAGCGACACCGCCGAGCTCGATATTGTGCCGCACCGACAGCTCGCCGAAGATGTTGCGGCCTTGCGGGATGTAGCAGATTCCGGCGCCGAGCAGCGCGCGCTGGCTCAAGCCCGTAACGTCGCGGCCCTTGAACACCACCTTGCCTTCGCGCAGCTTCAGCAGGCCGAAGATCGCCTTGAACACGGTCGACTTGCCGGCACCATTCGGTCCGATGACGGTGGTGATCGATCCCTTCGGCACCGAGAACGTGGTGCCGTTGAGGATCGTCATCTTGCCGTAGCCACCGACGAGGTTCTGGACGTCGAGAATGGGATCGCTCATCGCCTGGTCCCTCAATGTCCGAGATAGGCTTCGATCACGGCCGGATTGGCCCTGATCTCGTCGGGCTTGCCGATCGCCAGCACCTTGCCCTCCGCCATCACCATGACGCGCGAGCACAGCGACATCACAAACTCCATGTTGTGCTCGATCACGACGAAGGTGGCGCGGCGCTCGCGGTTGATCGCGATCAGCCGCTCCTTGAGGTCGCCGAGCATGGTCGGATTGACGCCGCCGGCGGGCTCGTCGAGCAGCACCAGCCGCGGTCCGCCCATGAAGGCCATTGCCGCATCGAGCAGCTTCTGCTGGCCGTAGGACAGGCCACCGGCCGGCTCGTTGGCGAGATGCTCCAGCTTGAAGAAGCCGATCATCTGATCGGCGGTCGTGGTGAGGCCCGCATCCGATGGCCCGAACAGGCGCGACAGCATGCTGCCGCGATGCTCCTGGCCGGCAAGGATCAGATTGTCGCGCACCGACAGCTTTGGGAACACCTGCAGCAGCTGGAAGGTGCGGCTGACGCCGAGACGGTTTAGATCAGCCGGCCGCTGTCCGGTGACGAGCTTGCCGTCGACCCTCACCTCGCCGGCGCTCGGCACGAGCTGGCCGAGGATGCAGTTGAACAGCGTCGACTTGCCGCAGCCATTGGGACCGATCAGGCCGAGGATCTCGCCTTCCTGCACGTCGAAGCTGACGCCGTTGACGGCGGTGATGCCGCCAAAGCTCTTCTTGACGTCGCGAACATCGAGGACTGCGGTCATCGAGCGGCCTCCAGCTTGGATTGGGCGGCGGCGCGCAAGGCCGACGCCGCCTGGGTCCGCCGCGAGCTGAGATAGCGGTCGAGGATGCCGAGGATGCCGCTGGGCGAATAGATTAGCAGCACGATCACGGCCGCCGCGTACAGCATCAGATAATAGCCTTCGGCAAAGCGCAGCCACTCCGGCAGCAGCACCGCGATCATGGCGCCGAGGAACGGCCCGAGCATGAAGCCGGAGCCGCCGACGATCACCATCATCAGGAGATCGAGCGAGAGCTGCAGGTTGAACGGAACGGGATCGACATATTGCGTCAGCGGCGCATAGAGCACGCCGGCGATGCCGCCGAGCGCGGAGCCGATCGCGAACGCCATCAACGTGTAGCGACGGGTGTCGATGCCGAGGGACTGCGCCCGGATGGGATTCTCCCGCAGCGCCATGAAGGCGCGACCCCAGGGCGAGCGGATCAACCACCACATTGCGAGCGTGACCAGGCCGAGCGAGCCCAGGCAGAGATAATAGAACGGCAACGGCTTGCGGGTCGGGAAGCCGAAGATCTCCGGGCGGGGAATGTTGCTGATGCCGTAGATGCCGTTGGTGAGCCAGCTCTCGTTGCGGAACACCAGGAACATCAGGGTCGAGAAGGCGAGTGTGACGAAAGCGAGATAATGATGCTGCACGCGCAGCGCCGGATAGCCGAGCAGCCAGCCGACGATGAAGCAGATCACGATGACGAGCCCGAGCGCGGATATCAGCGGCCAGCCATGCGTGGTCAGGATCGCCGCGCCATAGGCGCCGATGCCGACGAAGGCGCCCTGCGCCAGCGACACCTGCCCGGCATAGCCGAGCGTGAGGTTGAGGCCCATCGCCGCGATCGTCATGACCGCCCACTGGCTCAGGATGTACAGGCCATAGCGGTTGAAGTTCATCGGGATGATGATCAGGCCGGCAATGACGATAATCGCCAGCGCGACGAGGAGCAGTCTGCTGTGCTTGCTCATACCGTGCGCTCCTCGGCTCGTCCGAGCAGGCCCTGCGGCCGGAACAGGATCATCAGGATCAGCAGCAGCATCGGCACGGCGGCGCGATACTGGGTGGAGACATAGGCGGCGGCCAGATTGTCGACGACGCCGATCAGCAAACCGCCGGCGATGGCGCCACGCACCTGGTTGAAGCCGCCGACGATCGCGGCGATGAAGGCCGCCTGCCCCAACACCTCGCCGCTGGAGAATTTCGCCAGATAGATCGGCGTGATCAGCACCGAGGCCAGCGCCACCAGCACGGCGTTGATCAGGAAGGTCAACAGGATCATGCGCTCGACGGGCACGCCGATGATCCGCGCCACCGTCGGGTTCTGCGCCGCCGCCTGCATCTGGTGACCCAGCGAGGTACGATTCAGCAACGTGGTCAGGCCGACGACGGCCAGGATCGCAACAGCGAGCACGCCGAGGCTCTGCAGCGAGATCGCGCGGCCGAGGATGGACACATCGCCAACCGGCACGATCGAGGGGAATGGTGAGGCCTCGGCGCTGAAGAACTGCTTCACCGCCTCCTTGATCCCGATCGCCAGCGCCATGGTGGCGATCGCCAGCGGCAGCACGCCATGCCGCAGCATCGGATCGACCAGCAGCATCTTGAAGGCGAGACCGAGCAGCAGCGCCGACAGGGCGATGCCGACGAGCACCGCGAGCCAGAACGGCGCGCCGAGATGCATCACCGCGAGCATCAGGAAGGCCGGCAGCATCACGAACTCGCCCTGGGCGAAGTTGATGGTCTGGGAGGTCTGCCACAGCAAGGTGAAGCCGACGGCGACGAGCGCGTAGATGGCGCCGGTGGCGAGCCCCGCCACGATCAGGTCGAGCAGATTGGACATGGTTTCCCCGTGAGCCCTTGGGTGACGGCGGCGCCGGACATCACCCCTCCAAGCGCCGCCGATCCACCGGTGTCCTCAGTTGAGTTTCGGCAGCACCTGCTTCACCACCTGCTTGCCCTCGACCACCTCGACCAGGAAGCCCTGGCGATCGATGTCGCCGTTCTGGTCGAAGGTGACATCCATCAGGATGTTCGGCTCGGCCGACGTCTTGATGGTCAGGCCGTGCAGGGTATCGGCGAACGCCTTGGAGTCGACCTTGCCCATCTTCTCGGTCGTCGCCTTGACCATGTAGATCGCAAGGTAGCCCTTGAGACCATTATGGTCGGGCACGTAGTTGTACTTCTTCACGAAGCGGTCGCGGAACGCCTTGACGGCCTCGACCGGCGCATCGGTGGTGAGGCCGACATGGCCGCGCGCGCCGTTGGCGGCGTCGCCGGCGAGCTCGATCACCTTCTGGCCGACCAGCGTGGTCTCGCCGATCAGCGGCGCCGTCACGCCCTGGCGCTTGATCTCCTTCAGGATGCGCGCGCTCTCTTCCTCATTGACGTAGATGAAGACGGCGTCGGGCGCCGCGGCCTTGATCTTGCTGACGTCGGCCGCAAAGTCGGCCTGGCCGGCTTCGGTCGACAGATCGGCCGCGACCTTGATGCCGAGGCGGTTGAACTCCTTGGTGATGACGTCGCGTCCACCGCGGCCGAAATCGTTGTTGACCCAGACCACCGCGACCGACTTCGCCTTCAGCTCGTCGTTGATGTATTTCGCGACCTTCGGCATCGACGATTGCTGGCCGAATGAAGTGCGGAACAGGAACTTGTTACCGGCCTGCGTGAGCTCCGCTGCCTCGCCGCCCATGATCTGGGTGATGCCGGCTTCAGCGGCCAAAGGTGCCGTGACCTTCACCGAGCCCGAATAGCCGGGCCCGAGCAGCACATAGGGCTCGCCGTCGAGCGCCTTCTGCACCTGGGCCCGCGCGACGCCGGGGTTGGATTGCGAGTCAGCGTGGCTGACCTCGATCTTGCGGCCGAGGATACCGCCTTTGGCGTTGATCTCCTCGACGGCGAGGTCGATGCCGTTTTTCCAATTGTTGCCGACGGTGGCGCCGCCGCCCGAGAGCTCGGCGACATCAGCGATCTTGATGGGCGCGCCGGATTGCGCGTAGGCAGCTCCGGTGAGCAGCGCGGCCGAGCACAGGCCAGCCAGGATGATCAATCTCACGTTGTTTCCTCCTCTGCTTTAAACGCTTGTTTGCGTTTCTTGCTTGAACGAATGGTCCGGCGCGTATTGACCGCCGGCTCAGGCGGCGTCAACCGCCGGATATCTCTCTGCCATGTGGTTGTCGAACGCCTCCCCCATTGCCTCGGTCGAGGGGGCGAGCCCGGTGAACAGCTCGAAGGCGTCGGCGGCCTGGTAGATGGCGAGTTCGCGGCCGAGCAGGACCTGCGCTCCCCTCGCTTTGGCGGCCTTCAGCAGCGGCGTCCACAGCGGTGAGTAGACGGCGTCGGCCACCCAGAGATCAGTGCGCAACAGATGATCGGGGACTGGCGTGCCGCGGTTTGGCAGCATTCCGATCGGCGTCCCATTGACGACACCGGCCGCGCCCTGCAGCGCCCGCTCGACGCTATCGACAACCACGGCTCCGGTGCTCGCAGGAAGCAGACGCGCAAGCCGCTCGGCGCGGGCGCGTTCGGTGTCATAGATGCGCAGCCCGGCGACGTTGAGGTTCGCAAGTGCGAAAGCAATCGCCTTGCCGACGCCACCAGCGCCGATGAGCGCCACGGCACCGCGACCGGTCTGGCTCAACAACGGCGCGACCGCGCGCTCAAAGCCCGTGGTGTCCGTATTGTGCCCGATCAGCCGGCCGTCGCGCACAACGACGGTATTGACGGCGCCCATCGCGGCCGCCTTCGGTGCGAGTTCGTCGAGCAGTTCGACCACGGCTTCCTTGTAGGGGTAGGTCACATTGACACCGGCGAAGCCCAGCCGGCGCACGCCTTCGAGCAGCGTCGCAAGGCCCGCCCGGTCGGCACCGGCGACCTCGATCAGCTGATAGTGGCAGCGGACGCCGAGCGCCGCCGCAGCGTGTTCGTGCATCGCGGGAGACGCCGAATGCGCGATCGGTGCACCGATCAAGCCGGTCAGGAATTTGCGGGCTTTGAGCGCGGTAAAATCAGGCACGTTCGCTTCAGTCTCTGCTGCCGCCTCGCGCGATCGCCGCACGAGCGATGAATGATGCGGCGGACGATAGCGCCTCCATCCGCTAACACAATTACCCAATTATCCGCCGAACCTAACATCATGTTATCTTTTGCCGGCAGGCGCCTTGGCAGGCTTCGCCGCCGCGCGGCGGCCCGGCTCCACCGCGCGCATCTCGGCGCGCAGGCAATCGATGAAGTGCTCGGCATAGAGCGACAAAGGCGTTCCACGCTTGACGGCGATGTAGGTGTCGAAACGGGTCGGCTCGGCGATCTTGATGAGCTCGATGCCAGGATAGCCGCCATGCGCCACCGTGAACTGGTCGATGACCGCGATGCCGAGCCCGGCCTTCACGAGCGCACAGACCGTGGTGCCGAAGCGCGCCTTGATCGAGATGTTGTAGCTCAGCCTGTTGCGCGCGAAGATCTCCGCCATGATCCGGCCGTAGGGATCGTTGGGATCGATGCCGATCAGCGGATAGCGCGTCATCTCGGCGGCGGAGACCTGCTTGCGGCCGGCGAGCTCATGGCCGGGCGGGACGATGCAGAACAATTCACCCGACGCCAACGGCAGGAATTCAAGCGCGGAATGGTCGAGGCGGTAGCTCATCGCCACGCACTCGCCTTTGCCCAGCATCAGATAGTCGATCGCCTCCTCGATCTTGAGGATGTTGATGTCGATGCCGAGATCGGGATAGCGGCGGCGGACGCGCTCGATCGCGCGCGGCACCATGACCTGGGAAATGCTGGGGACCGAGCCGATGCGCAGCTCAGACAGCGCGCCGCGACCGATATTGGAGATGATGTAGCTGAGATCGTCGACCTTCTCGTAGACGCTGTTGATCTGCGCGAAGATGTTCTGCGCCTCGGGGGTCGGGAAGTAGCGACCGTTCTGGCGCTGGAAAAAGCGGATGCCGAGCGAGCGCTCGGTGTATTTCACCAACCGGCTGACGCCCGGCGCCGACACCTTCAACAGCCGCGCCGCGCCATTGATGGTGCCCGTCACCATGACCGCGCGGATGACCTCGACCTGGCGCAACGTCATCATCGGCGCTGCCCCTCCCCGACGCGCGTGGTCGTCACGGGCTGCCCGGCGGCGTCAACACGACCGGCGGACGCGGCAAGGGCCGGGGCCGCGGCGGCAGCGCACCGGGCGCAGGCTTGATCTCGACCGGCGGCGGCAGCGGAGCAACCTGCGGCTGGCTCGATGCCACAGGGGCGGCCGGCGCAGGGGCCGTTGCGGGAGCCGAGAGCGGCGCGGTCAGCGGCGGCACCGCCGCGCGCGGACCGCCCAGCCTGGCGCGCGGATCGCGCCGCGGATCACGTCCGGGCACCGGCACGTCGGCGGCATTGGGCGGGACCGGCGCGACATCCGGACCACCCGGCAGCGACGCCGTCGACGACGGATAGGCCGGCGGCGCCTCGCCGCGCGCGATCGCGTCCAGACGGCGCGTCTCGCGGTCGATCGCACGCACGGCAAGCCAGGAGGACAGCGAGGTGACGTCGACCGCGCGCGTCAGCGTATCGGGCGTGCCGACCGCAAACAGCTGAACCTCCGGCCGGCTGTTGGAGCTGCCGACCGTGTTAGAGCTGAGGCTGGCGCGAATGTCGGCCTGATCGGCCGGGATATCGAAGCCGCCGGAGACGATCGCGCGCGCCCCCTGGGCTTCCAGCGGGGTGGCGCCGACGCGCAGCCGGCCGTCGCGGATGATGAACGGGATCTGAGCCGAAGCAATGGACAACGTGCCCGAGCTCAGCGCCGGCTCGACGACCTGCCGGAGCTTGCCGTCATCGCCGAGCTGTCCCGCATCGGCGGCGCGCAAGGCCGCATCGAACGCCCGCGGATCGAGATTTGGAATCGCCGCATTGTCGAGTGTGACAGTGCCATTGCCCGACAGCGCGCTCACGAGTCCCTGCACGCTGCGCCCCTCGGCGGCGAGCGCCATCTGGGCCGACACCTTGCCGGCCGGCATCTTCAGACTGCGATAGCGCAGTGCGTTGCCGTCGATGCCCGCGAGCTCGACGCGCCCGTTCAGAACCAGCCCATTGGCGTTGGAACGCGCCTCGACGGTCGCGGTCACATCGCCGCCGCCGAGCTTGCCCTTGAGATTTTCGATCGTCAGCGACTGCCCGTCGCTCGCGACGGCGCCACCGAGGGGCCGCAGCTCGGTGCCGTTGAAGACAGCGCCGCTCAGAGCCTGGAACGACACCCGCCCGCGCCAGCCTTTCAAGAGGCCCGGGCCAAGCGGCGCGGCCGCGTCTTGGCCGGCCGCGCCGACCAGCACCGAAAACAGCTGCGGGACATCGAGCGCATCGAGCCCGAGTTCGCCGTCGATCTGCTTTTCATCGTCCAGGTTCATCGCGAGACGACCGCGGAGCCGCGAGCCGCCGACCGTGCTGTCGATATCGTCGAGGGTCACGCGGGTGCCGGAGAGACCGAGCCGGCCGAACAGCCGGACGTTCTGGGCTGCGCTGTCCTGGGGCTTCAGCCCAACCAGCGGCGCCAGGTTGACGCTGCGCAGGCGCAGATTCGCCGTCGCCTTGGTGAACTCTCCCCATGGCTCGATCGTCCCCTGTGCGTCGCCGTCGAGACCCGCGCCGGACAGCTTGGCATTGACGCGCAACGGCGCGCGCCAGCTGCCGCTCACGCTCGCTTCGAACTGCGCCGGGCCGTTGCCCACCACTGCAAAGCGGTCGAGGCCGAGCAGCGCGAGCACCAGATGGCCCTGCTCCGATGACAGCCGGCTCTCGATGCCGAGCTCGGTACGGTCGATCGCATCGACTTCGAAGCTGCGGAGTGCTGCCGCCGACGGCTTTGCCGTCAGGGTCGCCGAGCCCTTCAACTGCGGCGCATCCAGATCGAGCACGGCTTTCGCCTGGCTGCGCTCGAGGTTCGTCGGATCCTTGGCGAGATCGAGCGTGAGCTTCAGCCGCGCCGCGCCCGAGGGGATGCTCAAGGCATCGAAACGGGCGGCGATCCTCGGCGCGATCGGCTGCACCAGCGACGTGATCTCCTTCAACGAGCCGGCCATCGAGGTCAGGACCAGCCGTCCGGTCGCGTCGGCGCGATCGAACCGGCCGGAGCCCTCGCTGCTGACGCCGCCGCTTTGGCCGAATTTGAGCTGATCGAGAGCGATCGTCTTGGGATCGTAGGAAAAGCGCGTCGTGAGCGGACTGAGCTCCTGGCCGCTGATCTTGGCGCGGCCGATGTCCAGCGCCACGCTGGCCTCGGTTGGCCACTCGCCCGAGGCTCCCGCGAGCGAACGCGCCACCGCCAGCGCAGCATCGAGGTCGAGCCTGTCACCCTTGAGCGCCGTTTCCAGCCGGGAGCCCGCTCCGGCGGCCTTGGTGATCAGCGCGATGCGTCCATCGACGGACCCGCCGTCAATGTCCGCCTTCAGACTATCGATGGCCACCCGATCCGGCGCCACGCTGATATCGCCGCGCAGCCGCAGCGGACGCTGAGTGCGGTAGGTGGTATCGCTGCGGCCCTGCATCCAGGCCACCAGGGCGTCAGGCTCCGATGATGAAAGGTCGAGCGCGCCGGAGAAGCCGGACGTGACCGCGGTCGAGATGCCGATCGTGCGGAACGTCAGATGCGTCGCGCCGGGCGCGCGCAGATCGACCTTTTCCAGGCTCCATGCCGTCGTCTCGTTGTGCAGGTCGGCGGTGAAGTTCTGCACCGGGCGGCCCGACAGCATGATCTGCTCGGTGGAGAATTGCACATTGGCGGGGAGCGGCAGGGTCGGCAGCTGCGCGATCCAGTTGCGCAAAGCCGGCAAGACGCGGGCCGGCGCCATCGCGCGCCTGTCCTTCACATCGCCGCCACCGGAGAGCAGCTTGTCGGCATCGAGCTGGCGCGCAGACAGCGTCGCGCGCAGCATCGGTGCGGCGCCAAACCGCACGTCGCCGCTGCCGGTGAACTTGAGTGAGCGATCCTCCTCGCCGAAGGTCACCTCGATCTGGTCGAGCTTGGCCGCGGTCTGGTCGCCTCCGACCTTGGCGGCGATCCGCCACGGCGTCGCGCCCGCCGCCACGGCCGGGCTGCTCTTGGCGGACGGCGGATTGGCCGATTGCGGCTTGGCCGAGTCGCCCGCGGCGAGCTTGTCCTTGCCGTCGCCCTGCTCCTTGGGCGGCGAAGACAGCGTGAGCGCGCCCTCGAACCGCGGCGAGCGGTTGGGAAAGCTGATCAGACCTTCGACATCGGCGATGACGGCACGCTCGCCCGGGTCGATATTGAGGTGGACGCGCAGGCCGCCGGACTCCTTGTCCTGGCTCGACGACACCCGGAACGGGAAACGGGCGCCGCGGATCGAGACCGCACCGTCGCCGCGCAGCGAACCGGCCAGCGAACGCACGTCGCCGGAGAAGACAATATCGGTCAGCTCGAGGGTCGAGCGGCTGGCGGCGTCGTGCAGAGCGACCCGACCGGTGAGATTGAAGCGATCGATCGCCAGCGCGGCCAGGTTGAACCGGCCCGAGGCGGCCGGCAGGTCGACCTGGCCCTTGGCGTCGAGCCCGAGATCGGCGGCCATTCCGCCGATGGTGAGTTCATTCGCCTTCCACTCCCCGCGCATCAGATCGCCGAGGCTGAACTCGACGTCCAGCTTGTCGGCGCGCAGCTTGCCCAGATGATTGGCGCCGCCGAACGTGACCTGTCGGAGCCGCAACGTGGGAGTTGGCAGCAGCCGTGCGTCCAGCGCACCGGCGACCCGCACGGGCACACCAATGATCTTGCTCGCCTCGGCCTCGAACTGCGGCCGGAACTGGTTCCAGTCGACGAAGAACGGGCCGATCAGCGCAGCAAGGAGCGCAAGGATGAAGGCAATCGCCAAGCCGAGCAGGGTTGTCTGCACGGGGTCTCCCTCAAAGGACAACGCTCCGGCGTCCCAACCTTCAAACCAATGCGGCAGCGGGCCCACTGGCTTCGATACCGGAGCGCTGCATCATATAGGATTAAGTATGGCGAAGTCACAGCGCTGTCGGTATTTCCGGGGGCGTTGCACAAGTCCGTTCGCGAAGATGGTTACCAGTGCGCCGGCAGCCGCTTGAGACCGCGCAGCACGAAGGTCGGCCGCCATTCCGGGTTGTCCGGATCGTCCAGCTTCAGCTCCGGCAGGCGCCGCAGCAGGGTTCCGATCGCGACCTCGGCCTCGATGCGGGCGAGCTGCGCCCCCAGGCAATGGTGGATGCCGCCGCCGAACGAGAGCGGCTTGACATTCGCCCGGGTGATATCGAGCTGCTCCGGAGCGTCCGGATAAACAGCCGGATCGCGGTTGGCCGAGCCGAGCAGGCACAGCACGGCCTCCCCCTTCGGGATTCGCCGGCCGCCGAGATCCTCGATATCCTCGAGCGCCACCCGCCCGGTCAGTTGCACCGAGGAATCATAGCGCAGGAACTCCTCGATGGCGTTGGTGATCAGCTCCGGCCGCGCCTTCAAGAGCGCCAGCTGGTCGGGATTGCGATGCAGCGCCAGAAGGCCGTTGCCGATCAGATTGACCGTGGTCTCGTGGCCCGCCCCGAACAGCAGGATGATGTTGGCGGTGAGCTCCTCATGGCTGAGCTTGGCGCCGTCCTCCTCCGCCTGCAGCAGCTGCGTCGTCAGGTCGTCGCCGGGATGTTTCCGGCGCAGCTCGAACAGATGCTGGAAATAGGCGGTCGACACGGCATTGCCGGCATTGCCCTCGGCGATTTCGGCTTTCGACAGCGGCACCGGATCGAGCAGGCGGCCGCCTTCGCGCGAGCTTCTGTAGAAGGCCTCGCGATGCTCCTCGGGGATTCCCAGCATGTCGCAGATCACCGTGACCGGCAGCTTGAAGGCGAAGTCCTCGATCAGGTCCATGCGGCCGTGCGGGATCACCTCGTCCAGCGTGCGGTCGACGATCTGCTGGATCCGCGGCCGCATGTCCTCGACCCGCCGCGCCGTGAACGCCTTCACCACGAGGCCGCGCAGCCGGGTATGATCCGGCGGATCCTGCTGCAGCATCCAATGGCTCATGCTGCGGAAGACCGGCTCCTGCATGATCTCAGGACCATAGCGCCGGATCGAGCGATCGACGAAGTCCTTGCCGAAGCGCTTGTCGCGCAGCACGAGGCTCGCTTCCGCATGGCGGCTGGCGAGAACCGAGCCGAACGGCGTCACATGCATCGGGTCGTTGTCGCGCAGCTGCTGATAGAAGGGATAGGGATCGCGGATGAATTCCGGCGACAGCGGGTTGAACAGCGGTGCGGCCTTCGCGGCCTCAACGAGCTCGTTCATGTGGTCCCTCTCCCAGATTAGACCGATTAGTTCACGGCCGCGCCGTTATGACAAGTCGACCAGATCACACATCATGCGGCAGTCCCGGCCACCGTCTTTAACCTGTGCAATTGGCCCGCGACGAGGCGGACCCGGCGCGGCGCGGCGATCCAGACCGCAGCCGCAGAGACGAAGGCGCCGACGAAAGCGATCACAAAGCCAGGCGTGTAGCTCAGGGTGTGATCATACAGCACCCCGGTCACCCAGGGACCTGCGGCACCGCCGCACAGGCCGATCAGCATCAGGGTTCCGAAGATGCTGCCGAAATGCGCGCCCTGAAAGATTTCGAGCGCGACCGCGCCCATCACCGAGGTGAGGCCATAGCCAAGTGCGCCCTGCGTCGCCACCATCACATAGATGAGCAGCAGCGACGGCGCGGCCTTGAGCGCGATCAGCGCGGCGAAGCAGATCGCGAAACCGAGACAGCCGAGCCCCCACACCGCCTCGCGGCCGAGCCGGTCCGACAGATGACCGAGCGCGATCTGGCCGGGAATCCCGAGCAGGCTGACGGCGCCGAGCGCCCACACAGCAACGCTCGAGCTGAAGCCGATCTCGAGCAGATATTTGGTCTGATGCACCTGCACCGCGTACCAGACGTAGAGCCCGAAGAAATAGCCGAGCGCGAGCCACCAGAACCGCGTCGTGCGCAGCGCACGCGCCAAGGTCCAATCGACGCCGGCCCAGGCGGCGTCGACGACGTTGGAGACAGGCTTGGCTGCGTTGGCGAGCGGCGCCGCATCGCCGTCCGGACGCAGGCCGATTTCCTCCGGCTTCTTGCGCAGCAGCAGATTGATCGGCGCGAGCACGACCAGCACGACGAGGCCCATCGCCGTGCAGGCGGCGCGCCAATCGGTCTGGGCGATCATGTGCTGCACCCAGGGCAGCAAGGTCATCGAGCCGATGCCGACGCCGGCGAATGCGACGCCGATCGCGAGCCCGCGGCGGCGGATGAACCAATTGGGCAGGAACAGCGATTGGCCGGAATAGCCGAGACACACGCTGCCGGCGCCGACCATCACGCCGATCGTGACGTAGAGGTGCCAGGGCTGCGAGGTCAACGGCGCCAGCAACAGGCCGCCGGCCATCAGCGCGACGCCGAGTTCCATCACCGCCCGCGGGCCGGTGCGATCCATCAGCCGTCCGATCAGCGGACTGACGATGCCGGAGACGACGAAGCCGAACGAGAACGCCCCCGCCGTGACGCCCCGCTCCCAGCCGAACTCGGCGATGATCGGCGGATAGAACAGCGAGAAGGCGGTGCGCGCATTGACGCCGATCGCCATGGTTACGAAGGTCACGGCCACGATGACCCAGCCATAATAAAACGGCAGGCGCATTGTTGTTGTTTTCACTCCCTGGTGGATCCTTCGCAACATTTGCATGCGAATGGGTCAAGGACTTTCTGCGCAACGGCCGTCCCGGTCATTTACCTGCGAGGTCATGTGTGCGGTGCACTGCACCCGGACGTCCCGTTCTAAGGCCAATGGCATTGTCCCGTCGCTCCTTCGCGCGTGACATGGCGCGCTGGCGTCTTCGTCCTCATCAATAATCGCAAACAGCACGATGAGCGTCGTCGCTCCCGCGGCGCCAACAGCGTCCGAGTTTTTCTGAAACGTCACCCTCATCGAGAAAGAGGGTGCAGGGAAGGCCAGGCCTCGGCTGAGGCCTGCGGCCCGCCTGCGGAAAAAAATGCAGGCGGCAGGTACCACAGGTTCAGCCGAGATCGCCCGGCCCTCCCTGCGCGATGGTCTTCACGATTATACGCAGTCGCCCTGGTGCGCCGGGCTTGTTGGCCACCATATCGCGACAATGCGCTTCTCGCGCATTGCGCTGGACACCAGCATCGGGGTGTCAGGCCGCTGCGATTTCACGTCCGCAAGACATTCGTTCGTCGGCATGCTCTTCGAGCCTGCTGCAAACACCTCACGGCCACCGCTCCCCGCCTCGCGTGTCGTGACGATCGCGCGCAACGCCCTCCAAAGTGAGGCGGGATGCGCGAAAAGATCGCGGTGATTTGCTCGACGACACAAGCGAAATCGCCTGCGACATAATAACCCGACGGGCAGACGGCACTCTGCCGTCATGGTCTGGCGTCCTTCCACTTCGCGTGCCGCGAAGCGATTTCGACGAAGATGACGTGCTGGAGGATCAAATCGCCTTGACGCTTTACACAGTCGCCAAATAGGCTGGCGCGGCTTTGGCCGGCAACAGATACTGAACAGCAGTCACGATGCATGAGCGGCACGCCCTTGGTAAGTTGCCCCGTAACTTGCGGCAACTGATTGCAACCCTGAGTTTCATCTTGATCTCCAGCGCGGTCGTTGCTCGCGCCGAGCAGCCTTTCATGACGGTCGAAGGAGATACAAGCAGCACTGCCTGGTGGGTGCTCGCCGAGTTTCATCCCTTCACGACCGAGGTCCGCGGGATTCCCGTCGGACAGATCCGGAAGGGCTGGTGCAAGGCAACTGAGTTTCGAAAGGAGCTTATCCCACGAGAGTTTCTGTTCGCAGGCGGCGAAGACGCAATGGAAGCAAGCCAACGGTCATTCGCGATCGAGGGCCAGTTCGACGGATCCAAGACCCGGCAAGTCGCGCTTGTCGGCGTCTACGAGGAATGCAAGGGACCGCGGGGACGCTTCGTCATGATCCTCGACCTGCCCACCGTCGGCAAACCGAGAATCCGTCTGCTCGGTGCGTTCAAGACGCCGCACCAATATAGCGCGCTTTCGCTCGACGACGACCAGACGATCACCGTATGGTCGTGCATGGACTGCGACGATTTCACAATGCTGAAATGGGATCGCAAGCGACAAAAATTCGTGTGGCGGCCCCCACCCACTTACGATTAGCCGGCACGCGGAGCTAGCGCTACAACCGCCCTATTTGCAGCGCTTCCAAATTATGCAGCGACATCAGCGCGCCGCTCCGCATGAAAGGCGTAGACGTCCATGCGCAGCACGCCGTAGTTCGCGCTGTTGTGCAGCCGCTCGACGCGGGCATTCTCGCCGGCGGCACCGAGCGCGGCGAACAGCGGCAGGAAGTGCTCGTCGGTCGGGTGATTGTCGCGAGCATGCGGCGCCAGACGGCGATAGTTGACCAGGTCGTCGATACGGCCTTCGATCGCGGCGCTGTGCACCCAGTCGGCGAAGTCGACCACCCAGGACGGCGCGGGATCGTCGATCTCGGGCCGGCGCTTGCGGAACTCGCCGAGATTATGGGTGAAGCTGCCACTGCCGATGATCAGCACGCCTTCGTCGCGAAGCGGCGCCAGCGCGCGGCCGAGCGCGAGATGATGCGCAGGCCCCTGCTCCGTCTGGATCGACAGCTGCATCACGGGAATGGCGGCTTGCGGGTACATCAGGAGCAGCGGCACCCAGGCGCCGTGGTCGAGCCCGCGGGCGCGGTCGACGCCGACGGGAAGGCCGGCGGCCTGGAGGCGCGCGGCCACGGCCAGCGCAAGATCGGGCGCACCCGGCGCGGGATAGCGCAACTCGTAGAGCTCACGCGGAAAGCCGTAGAAATCGTAGATCGTCTCATTGGCGGCAACGGCATTGACGGCCGGGATGTCGGTCTCCCAATGCGCCGAGATCACGAGGATGGCCTTCGGCCGCGGCAGGCTGTTGCCGAGGCCGGCGAGAAAGTCCCGCGCCGCCGATGCCGTCAGCGGCAGCATCGGCGAGCCGTGCGACAGGAAGATGCTGGGCAGGGTCATGTCATCGCTCCTCGTTCGATTGGTATCTTAGGTCGCGCGCCAACCACAATTGTTGTCCCAGGCAAGCCTGAGCGTCGCACCGCGATGGTCGGGCGCCGCCCCGGGACCCATACCGCGTGATGTCGCGGTTGGAACAGACGGGTCGTCTCGCCTGCCCCAAATGGGGCCCTGTGGTTGGGGCCCTGTGGTTATGGATCCCCGCTTTCGCGGGGATGACAGTGGGGATGTGGTGACGGCCAGCGGGCTTCACGTCAGCGTCAATGCGCGCTGCGCAGCTGGCCGCCGGCGAGGCTGGTGCGCAGGCCGCCGAGGGCGAAGGCGCCGTCGCCGAGCAGGGCCTGGATCACGAGCGTGACGGCCCAGAATGCCGGGTACTCCCAGCCGCCCTTCGGATTGTTGAAGAAGAACCCGGCGGAGCCATGCACAGTGAAAATGGCGCCGAGCAGGATCGGCACGGCAGCAAGCGCGACCCAGCGGGTATAGACGCCGAGGATCAGGGCAATGCCCGCCAGGATCTCGGCCGTGATCACGGCATAGGCGAGCTCTGGCGGCAGACCGATGCTGCCGAAGAACTTGGCGGTGCCGGCCGGGCTGAACACGAACAGTTTGAGGCTGGCATGGGCCAGAAACAGGCCGCCGAGCGTGATGCGGAGCAGGAGCGCAGCATAAGGCGCAGTACGGGAATCGATCATCAAAACCTCCGGTGGGGACATCCGGGGATATGGATCATTTCCCGTTAGGAGATAATCCGGTACGATGGAAATTCAGTTCACACCCCCAGAGTGAGATGGCGGATTGCTTGACCGGCTGACAGGGCTGGAAGTCCTCTCGAAGGTGGCCGGATCCGGCAGCCTGTCCGGAGCGGCACGGCTGCTCGGCATGTCTCCGACCATGGTCACCAAGCACCTCGCAGCGCTCGAAGCGCGGCTCGGCGCCAAGCTGTTTCACCGCACCACGCGGCGGCTGACCATCACCGAGGCGGGACGGCGCTATCTCGACCTCGCCGAACGCGTGCTCGGCGATTTCGAGGCGGCCGAGAGCGCGATCGCGGCCGACCGCGTCGAGCCGCGCGGACTGTTGCGGCTGAACGTCCCGCTGGCGTTCGGCACGCGTCAAATCGCGCCGCTGCTCGCCCGCTTTGCCGCGCTGTATCCCGGTGTCAGCGTCGAGCTCGGGCTGAACGACCGGCTGGTTGACCTGATCGAGGAAGGCTGGGACCTCGCGATCCGGATCGGCACGCTGAAGGACTCCAGCCTGGTGGCGCGGCGGCTCGCGCCGTGCCGGATGATGATCTGCGCCGCGCCGTCCTATCTCGAGGCGCATGGCACGCCGCGCCGGACGGCCGATCTCGCCGACCATAATTGTCTCGGTTACACCCTGGCAGCGGCGGGCCCTTCGCGCTGGCGCATGGGCGGCAAGACGGCGATCGATGTGACCGTGAGCGGCAATCTGCGCGCCAACAATGGCGATGCGCTGCTCGCCGCCGCGCTGGCTGGCCAAGGCCTGATCTACCAGCCGACCTTCATCGTCGGCGACGAGGTGCGCGCCGGACGATTGGTGCCGGTGAGGCTGGATGTTCCGCCGTCGGAGCTTTTGGCGGTTCACGCCGTCTACCTGCCGGACCGCACGCCGTCGGCCAAGGTGCGAGCCTTCATCGATTACCTCGCGGCGGCCTTCGCTCCGGAGCCACCATGGGATCGCGACCTTGCGTGAACCAACCAGCGGCTCTTGGATCGTGCTTTGGGAGATATCGATATGACCCTGTCAACGCGCAACGAAGATGGCCAGCACTGGCCCTTGCTGCGCTCGCTCGCGGGATGGCGGATCAGCTCCGTTCCCGCCGACCTCGCTGCCGGGCTGACGCTCGCCGCGATCGCGATCCCCGAGCAGATGGCGACCGCCAAACTCGGCGGCTTCACACCGGAAACCGGCTTTTTCGCTTTCATGGCCGGCTCACTGGGTTTCGCCCTGTTCGGCGCCAACCGCTTCCTGTCCTGCGGCGCCGATTCCACGATCACCCCGATCTTCGCCGCCGGCTTGGCTTTGCTCGCCGCCACCGGCACGCCGGAGTATGGCAGCCTGGCCGCGGCGCTGGCCCTGCTGGTCGGAGTTCTGCTGGTGCTCGCCGGAGGCTTCCGGCTCGGCGGCATCGCGAATCTGTTGTCGGTGCCGGTGACGGTCGGCTTTCTGGCCGGCATCGCCGTGCACATCATCGTCTCGCAATTGCCGAGCGTGCTGGGACTGCCGTCGCCGGGCGGACCGACATTGGCGCGGATCGCCGGCCTCGCGGGCGGGCTCGGCAAAACCAACATCCACACGCTCATCATCGGCTTCGGCGTGCTGGCGACGGTGATGGTGTGCGAGCGGATCAGCGCGCGCATTCCCGGCGCGCTCATCGCGCTCGTCGCCTCGACGCTGTACGTGGCCTCGGCGGGGCTCGAGGCGAAGGGCGTGCATGTGATCGGCGAGATTTCCGGGACGATTCCGATGCCCTCGATGCCGCTGATCGGGGCCGAGCAATGGGCCAAGCTGGTGCCGCTCGCCTTCCTGATCGCCGTGGTCGTCATGGTGCAGACATCGGCAACGACCCGGTCGTTCCCTTCCGCTCCCGACCATCCGGCCGATGTCGACCGCGACTTCCTCGGCGCGGGCGCCGGCAGCCTGCTCGCCGGCTTGTTCGGGGCGTTTCCGGTCAATGCGAGCCCGCCGCGCACCGGCATCGTGGTCGAGACCGGCGGACGCTCCCAGGTCGCCGGACTGCTGGCCGCTATCATCGTGCTGCTGCTCGTGCTGTTCGGGGCGCGGCTGCTGGCGCATGTGCCGGAAGCGGCCCTGGGCGGCGTGCTGCTGTTCGTCGCGCAGCGCATCATCCGCGTGGCGCAGATTGCCAGGGTGTATCGCGCGTCAAAGGGCGAGTTCCTGCTGATCATGGCGACCGCGGCCGCGATCGTGGTGCTGCCGATCGAGCAGGGTGTCGCGCTCGGCATCACGCTATCGCTGCTGCACGGCATCTGGAGCACGACCCGCGCGCATCTCATCACCTTCGAGCGCGTGCCCGATACGACGATCTGGTGGCCGGCGCATCCGCACATCAGGGGCGAACAGCTGTCCGACATCGCCGTGATCGGCTTCCAGGCGCCGCTCAGCTTCCTGAACGCCGCGACATTTCGCGCCGACCTGCAGCATCTGCTGCAGCGCCGCAGTCCGCGCCTTCTCGTGCTGGAAGCGAGCGCGATGGTCGAGATCGACTACACCGCTGCCCAAGCACTGCACGAGGTGATCGAGCAGTGCAACAAGGACGGCATCGTCTTTGCGGTGGCCCGGCTGGAATCGCTGCGCGCCCAGGAGGCGTTCGAGCGCTTCGGCCTGTACGACGTGCTGCCGCGCGACCGCGTGTTCCGCAGCGTCGACCTCGCGCTGCGAAAGCTGCGGGGGACGACCGGCTGACACCGCGTGAGGCGGGCGATACAAATCGTTACAAACGCAGCAACGAACGACATATCCGAGAAAACATCTTCGGCGAGACATCCGGCTTCATGACGCCATGAGGAAGGATCATCGTTCATGCGCAAACTGGTTCCGCTGCTATTGATAGCCGTTTCCATCACGAACGCACGGGCGCAGGACAGGGGCGCGCTGCGCCATGCCTGCGCTGACGATCTGCGCACGCTCTGCTCCGGAGTCACGCCGGGAGGCGGCCGCATCAAGCAGTGCATGATCGAGACGTTCGACAGACTGTCCGATGGCTGCAGGACGGCGCTGAAGGATGCCAAGGCGCGCCAAGCCGGCAATTGATGCCGGCAATTGATGCCGCTGCGCCGATCGCCGTGCATGGACGCAAGCCGCGTTCATGTTCCCTGCAGCAAACATATTGTAGATTCGCTGATAGAACGACAGCGATGCGGCAGATGATCAGCAGAGCTGCGCGGCATGATCACCATGTCGCTCATGTGCTGTGGTAATCGGACGAGGTTTCGCGACGTCGAAAGAATTGCGAAACTAAATTGCGTCCCGCAACGTCTAAGGACTGCAAGCAAGTCGAAACCAACGAGAGGACCGCACTGCAATGCGCAATCTGTTCACCTCCGCCCTGTTCGCCGCGACCGTGATGCTCGGCGCATCGGCCGCGCACGCCTTCACGCTGCCGGCTCAGCCGGCCGCGCCGGACAGCAATGTCGAGCGCGTCGCCGGCGGCTGCGGTCCGGGTTGGTTCCCCGATCGCTGGGGCCGCTGCCGTCCCGCGCCGCGCGCCTACTACGGCTATGGCTACGGCCCGCGCACCTGCTGGGTGCGTCCGACACCGTGGGGACCGCGCCGCGTCTGCCGTTGATCCCGTCATGACAACAGCGCCGCCGCGTGTCGAACGCGGCGGCGCTGTTGTTTGGCAATCTTACTTCGTTTGGTGGTCCCCACACGAAGCGGTTGGCTCAGAGCTGTCGCCGCATCGGCGATGCGCTCCCTCTCCCCGTCGTTCAACGGGAAGAGGTCCAGAACCGCCAACGAGGTCAGTTCGCCGGAATGATCTTGCCGGGATTGAAGATGTTCTGCGGATCGAGCGCCTTCTTCACCGCCCGCATCGCATCGAGGGCTTCCTCGCCGAGTTCGGATTTGAGGTATTTCTGCTTGCCCTGGCCGATGCCATGCTCGCCGGTGCAGGTGCCGCCCATCGCCTGGGCGCGCTCGACCAGCCGATGCATGAACTCCTCGCCGCGCGCCATCTCGCCGGCGTCGTCGACATCGCACATCAGCGAGCAGTGGAAATTGCCATCGCCGACATGGCCGACGATCGGCGAGGTCAGATTGAGACGCGCGAGATCCTCCTCGGTCTCGCCGACACAATCGGCCAGCCGCGAGATCGGCACGCAGACATCGGTCGCAACCACGCCGGCGCCCGGCCGGATGGCCTTCACGGACCAGTAGGCGTCGTGGCGCGCCTGCCACAGCTTGGTGCGATCCTCGGGCTTCGTGGTCCAGCTGAACTCACCGCCACCGCATTCGGCGGCGATCTCCGCAAAATTCTTCGACTGTTCGGCGACCTCGGCCTCGCTGCCATGGAACTCCAAGAGCAGCAGCGGCGTCTCCGGCAGGGTCAGCTTCGAATAGGCGTTGCAGGCCTTGACCTGCGCGGCATTGAGCAGTTCGATGCGCGCCACCGGGATGCCGGTCTGGATCGCCAGGATGGTCGCCTGACAAGCCCCGCGCACCGTTTCAAACGAGCATGCGGCCGCAGCGATGGTCTCGGGAATGCCGCGCAGCCGGATCGTCATCTCGCAGATGATGCCGAGCGTGCCCTCGGCGCCGATGAACAGATGCGTCAGATCGTAGCCGGCCGCCGATTTCTTGGCGCGGGTGCCGGTCTTGATGATTTCGCCGTCAGCCCGCACGACCTTCAGCGCCAGCACGTTCTCGCGGATGGTGCCGTAGCGCACGGCGTTGGTGCCGGAGGCCCGGGTCGAGGCCATGCCGCCGAGCGAAGCGTCGGCGCCGGGATCGATCGGAAAGAACAGGCCCTGGTCGCGGAGATATTCGTTGAGCGTCTTGCGGGTGATGCCGGGCTGGATCACGCAGTCGAGATCCTCGGCATGCACCTCGAGCACCTTGTTCATGTCGCGCAGGTCGATGCAGATGCCGCCGGCCGGCGCGTTGACCTGGCCCTCGAGCGAGGTGCCGGTGCCGAACGGAATGATCGGCACGCCACGGGCAGCGCAGATGCGGACGACGTCCTGGATGTCGGCGGTCTCCTGCGCCAGCACCACGCCATCCGGCGGCTGCGTCGGCAGCCAGGTCGTGGTATGGCCATGCTGCTCGCGCACGGCCTGCGAGGTGATCAGCCTGTTGCCGAAGCGCGCCGCGAGCGCGTCGAGCGCGCTTTTCAGCGCCTCCGGCGCCGGCCGCTTCAGGTCGTGATGGGGAAGAGTCGTCGCCACAATGTCCTCCGCGAGTTGGGCGGACCGTGGCAAAGGACGCAACAGGGGTCAAGGGAGCAAACGGAAGAGCCGATGAGCGATAATGCAATGCCCACACCGGCCGGCGGCGGCCCGTTCCTGTCGCAGATCATGCAGATCGAGCCGCAATGGATCGACTACAACGGCCACCTCAACATGGCCTATTACAACGTGATGTTCGACCGCGCGATCGATCAGATGTGGGCCGAGCTCGGCATCGGGCCGGCCTACATGAAGGACCGCCAAGGCTCGACCTTCACCGCCGAATGCCATGTGCGGTATCTGCGCGAGATCCATCTCGGCGATCCCGTCCGGATCGCCGTCTGGCTGATCGCCGCCGACGAAAAGCGGCTGCACACGTTCGAAGAGCTGCGCCACGCCGACGAAGGCTGGATCTCCGCGACCTCCGAGAACATGTCGGTGCATATCGACATGACCAGGCGCAAGGTCGCGCCCTTCCCGGCCGATATCCAGGACAATATCGGACGCGTGCTGCAGGCGCATGCTGCGCTGCCGCGGCCCGAGGGCCTTGGCCGCGCCATCGGCATGCCGAAGAAATAAGCTCAGCCCGAACGCACCCAGTCCGGCAGGCGGTCGAACCAAGGCTGCGCCTGCTCGAGCTGACGAGCGAGCTGCAGCAGCCGGACTTCATCGCCCAGCCGACCCGTGAACTGGACGCCGAGCGGCAGGCCCTCGGCGGTCCAATGCAGCGGCACGCTCATCGCCGGCGTGCCGGTCAGATTGGCGAGTTGGGTGAACGGCACATATTGCAGGCTGTCGCGGGCGATCTTGTCGATCATGCCGTCGAGCCAGCCTAAGCGCGTCAGCAATCCGAGCAGGCCGACGCGATCGAGCATGTCGAGCACTATCTGCTCGGCCGCCGTCGGATCGCCCTGGCCGTGGCGCACCGGCGGATGCGCCAAAGTCGGCGTCAGCAGCATGTCGTAGCGCGCATGGAAACGCGCCAGCGCGCGGGCGAAGCCGTTCCATTTCAATAGCTGCATCGTCAACGCGCCGGCGGAGACCGCCCCGCCGAGCGTCGCCAGCACCCGTGTCAGCAGCTCGAACTCCGCGCGCCCGGCGCCTTTGGCGCGCGCCTCCGCCACCAGCGCCGCCACCTGGCCGAAATAGATGTGCAGGAACGAGGTCGCGAGCGCGCCGCCGTCGATGGCGGGCGTCGCCTCCTCGACCTCATGGCCGAGGCCCTGCAGCAGTTTGACGGCATTCTCGGTCGCAAGCTTCGCCTCGGCATGAACTGCCATGCCGATCGGTGAGGCCGTCGTGACACCGATGCGCAGGCGCGGCGGATCACGCGTCACGGCGTTCGCGAACACCACGCCAGGCTCGGCCACGAGAAACGGATCGCCAGGCTCGGGCCCGGTGATGACGTCGAGCGCCAGCGCCGTGTCGCGCACACTGCGCGAGATCACGCCTTCGCTGGAGGCGCCGTACCAATATTCGCCGAAGCCCGGCCCGGAGGACACCCGGCCGCGCGACGGCTTCAGTCCAAACAGGCCACAGCAGGCGGCGGGAATGCGAATGGAGCCGCCGCCGTCATTGCCGGCGGCCATCGGCACCACGCCGGAGGCGACGGCCGCTGCCGCGCCGCCGCTCGAACCGCCGGACACATGCGCCGCATTCCAGGGATTGTTGACGCGGCCGAAGGCGCGCGAGTCGGACACGCCCTTCAGCGCCAGCTCCGGAAGATTCGTCTTGCCGAAGATCACAAGGCCGGCCTCGATATAGCGCCGCACGACATGCGCATGCTCAGCGGCGACGACACCGGACAGCGCCTTGCTGCCACAGGCCGTCGGCAGGCCGGCATAGTCCTGCGCGCAGTCCTTGATCAGAAACGGCACGCCGGCAAAGGGGCCGGCTGCGAGCCTGGTCAGCTGCGTGCGCGCCTCGCGCTCCATCAGCTTGCAGATCGCGTTGGTCTTCGGCTGCGCCCGCTCGCTCTGCTGCAGGGCGAGCTGCAGCAGCTCGGCCGCCGTGGTCTCACCTGTCCTGACCGCGTCAGCCAGCGCCGTTGCGTCGCGCTGCACATAATCATGGACGCTCACATTGCCCTCCCCGCATGGCAATCAGCCGACCGTCATCGTAGCAGATTCCGGCCGGAATGGCGGCGCAGCGGCGAGAAAAAACGGCGACAATACGGCCGAACGACGACCATTGCGGCAGAGTCGCGCCCGCAATCAGCCGGCGCGACGGCGATATTAAGTAATAGCATCACACGTTAGTTAATTTGATTCAGATCATTCGTGGCGCTCCCGATGACGACTTACGCTGACGCATCGTTGTGTGGCGTTGAGTTGACGAGACTGCAATGGGACGCTTGGCAAGCCTGCTGAAGACATCACAAGCCTCGGACGCGACCTCGCCGATTGGCCGCGTCACCACAGCCGACTACTTCATCCTGCTGTCGCGCGCGATGGAGAACCTTCCCGATTCAAATGCCGAGCGCCGCGCCGAAGTCTATCAGTCGGCCCGCCACGCTTTGCTCACTCAGCTCGAGGCGATGAATCCGCCCGTTTCGCGATCACGCATCAAGGCCGAGCAGCGCGCGCTCGACGACGCGGTCGAGACGATCGAGACGCGCGCGCTGAGCGCTCCGCTCGACGATCCGGAGCCGCCGGTGACGCTGGCTCCCGGCCACTTCCCTCGTTTCTTTGCTGCAAATTCCGACGTTCCCACCGTTTCCGCTTCAACAACTCACGATGACGACCAGGACCCCGCCATGGCTCAGAGTCAATTTCATTCCAAGTTTTCGGCACGCGCCGTCGAGGAGAAGCCGATGTCACGTCTCGATGAAATCAACCGGGTGCTGCGCAAGCTGCAGAGCGACTCCTTCGGGGTCGAGGCCTGCGCTCTGATCTCGGAGGACGGGCTGATGATCGCAAGCGTGCTCGCCGCCGACATGGAGGAGACGCGGGTCGCCGGCATGACCGCGACGCTGCTGTCGCTCGGTGGCCGCGCGGCGATGGAGCTCGGCCGCAGCCATCTGCAGGAGGTCATCATCCGCGGCGAGTCCGGCTACGCGGTGCTGGTCAGCGCCGGCCGCGGCGCGCTGCTGCTCGCGCTGACCAACGAGAACAGCAAGCTCGGGCTGACCTTCTTCGACATGCGCGAGGCGGTCCGCTCGCTGCAGAAAGTCCTTTAGCGCAATCGTCGTCAAAACAGCCGGCGCGGGCAATGGCGCGGCGCCGGAGGGAGTAGTTTCATGGCCAATACCGTCCTCTATGATGACGGCGTTCACAAGAACATCCTGCTGGAGGATTTCAACGCCGGCGACCTCGCCGTGCAGGCGAACCAGCATCTGATCATCCATGACCGCGTCGGCATGCTGCTCGACCCCGGCGGGCACAAGGTCTATTCCAAGGTGCTGGGCGAGACCTTCAGCGAGCTCTCGGGCGGGCGGCTGAAATATCTGTTCCTGTCGCATCAGGACCCCGACATCGTGGCGGCGATCAATGGCTGGCTGATGACCACCGATGCCGATGCCTACATCTCCGAGCTGTGGACCCGCTTCGTGCCGCATTTCGGCTTCGATCACATCGTCGCCCACCGGCTGAAGCCGATCCCCGACGAGGGCATGGTGTTCGATCTCGCCGGCAGCAAGCTCTACGCCCTGCCCGCGCATTTCCTGCATAGCGAAGGCAATTTCCAGCTCTACGATCCGATTTCGAAGATCCTCTACAGCGGCGATCTCGGCGCCTCGATCGGCGTCGACTATACGGTCACCCGCGACTTCAAGGCGCATATCCGCTTCATGGAGGGTTTTCACCGCCGCTACATGGTATCGAACCGGGTGATGAAGGCGTGGGCGCAGATGGTGCGGCCGCTCGACATCGAGATCATCGCCCCGCAGCACGGCGCGCTGTTTCCGGATGCGGGGATGTCGCGCCAGTTCATCGAGTGGTGCGCCGGGCTCGAATGCGGCATCGACCTGATCACGCCGAAGTTCAAGGTGCCCGCGGCCTGACATGCTGGCTCCGTCTCCCAATTTCGGTTCGTCACCGCTGCCGCACGGCATGCCATCGTCCTCGGCTGCAGCGCGTTTCGAGCCCTGTACCGTCGCCGGCGAGGAGGCTCCGGTCTGGCTCGCAGCCGCGTTTGCCGTCGCCGGCGTGCTCATCGCCATCATGTCGGCCGCGCTGTGGCAGCAGAGCCTGGCACGCACGCCCGAGGTCGCCGCCTCAGCCCCGCCGGCGGTGACGCAGGCGCCTGCGCCTGCGCCGGCGGAGCGGACGCCCGAGCCGCTGCTGAAGCCGCCGGAGACGCCGTCGCCGGAGCCGTTGCAGACCCCTGTGACGATCGCAGCCCCAGCCGCTGCGCCGGAGCCTGTCATCAGCGTGCCCAGTCCGACACCCGTCGCCGCCCTGCCCGAACCGGCGACCGCCGCCCGCAAGGCCGCCACCGAATGTTTCGCGCCGCTGTCGATCGCCTTCGAGCGCGGCAGCACGCGGCCCAATCCGGCCGACGTGAAACGGTCGCTGCCGATCCTGCAAAGCGCGTTGGCGCGCCATGGCGACGCGGCGGTCCTGGTCGAGGGGCATACAGACGCCAGCGGCAGCGAGGATCTCAACGTGCTCCTGAGCTATTCGCGCGCCAAGGCCGTCGCGGAGCTATTGAAGCGCGATGGCATCGCGGCGCATCGCATCACGGTGCGCGCCGCGGGGGCCGGCGAGGCGCGCGGCACGGCCGAGGCGGTGGCCGGCGACCGCAAGGCAATCCTGCGGCTCGCCGGCGTCGACGATTGCGATCAACTCACGGCAGCGAAGCGACCATGACGATCTATGCCATTCTCAGCGGCCTCGGCGCCGCCATTCTTCTGCTCACCGGCGGTTATCTGTTCGGCGCGCGCCAGGGCGCGCAGGCGCGCGATCTGCTGCGCCGGCAGGTGCAATTGCAGGCGGCCAGTCTCGACCAGCTGCAGGAGCGGAGCAATCAGGAGGCGGCCGAGCGGGAGACCAGCCTGCGCAGCGCCATCCAGGACGTGCTGGCGCCGCTGGTCGAGCGCGAGCGCATCTCGCTGGATCTGGCGCAGCTCGCAACCCGCCCGGGCCGCCGTCGCGAGCTGGTGCCGCTGCTCGACCGGATCGCCGAGGTCGGCCGTTTCCAGACCGTGCTGCTGACCAATGAAGAAGGCCTGCCGCTCGCGGCCAATACCACCGCCCGTCATACCGAGCGGCTGGCCGCGGCCGCAACACGGCTCTCGCTGGTCGCCGAGAAGGTCAGCGGTGAGCACGCCGTCGCGCCGCTCTCGGTGATGCTGCGCGATGCAACGGAGGCCACGACGCTGTGCCGGATCTTCCGCGTCCAGGACCAGACGCTGACCCTGACCGCGCTGTCCAACGATCCGCGGCTCGCCTCCGTGGCGCTCGATCCGGCTCTCGCCAAGGTCCAGGTCGCGCTCACTGCGCCGGCGTGACGGAGCAGCAAAGCGCAAAGGGCGCAGCACCTCTTGCGAGGCGCTACGCCCTTCGCCGACCTCATTGTCAGGGATGAGGCCGACTACACGCGGGTGCGGCCGCGGGCGAGGCCCACGACGGCCGACACCAGAAACAGCACGATAGCGATGAAGAAGATGATCTTGGCGATCTCGATGGAGGCACCGGCGACGCCGCCGAAGCCGAGGATGCCGGCGATCAATGCGATAACCAGGAAGGTAACGACCCAGCCTAACATGACACGACCTCTGTCTCTCGATTGCGGTTCAAAGCGACGCGAGCCTGCGCCGTTGCCGGGACAATCGAGACCGGGAACATTGGTTCCAGGGCGCTGCACGGCTAAAAATTCGCGAATCGGCGGAACAATCGGCCCTCCCGCTGCCCCGAATTAGGGCTGTAAAACGCGGCGATCGGCCCCATATAGCCGTCAATCCCTGCTATGAGGGCTCCTCCTGCAGACCCGTTGATGCCGTCGTATGATGCCGGCAACGGGATGAGACTGATTCGCCGATGACCGAGCCCAACCGCGTGAGCCCCTTTCCTGCGCCTGACCACCAGCCCGTCGCCGGCGGTATCGCCGCGCGTGCGCGTGCCGCCGCGTCGGGGGGCGCACGCTATCTCGCGGGCCTCAATACGGAGCAGCGCGACGCGGTCGAGACGCTGGATGGCCCTGTCCTGGTGCTGGCCGGGGCAGGCACCGGCAAGACCCGCGTGCTCACCACCCGCATCGCGCATATTCTGAGCCAGGGCCGGGCGCGCCCCGGCGAGATCCTGTCGGTGACCTTCACCAACAAGGCGGCGCGTGAGATGAAGACACGTCTCGCCGAGATGCTCGGACAGGCGGTCGAAGGCATGCCTTGGCTCGGCACCTTCCACTCGATCGCCGGGCGCATCCTGCGCAGCCATGCCGAGCTGGTGCAGCTGAAATCCAACTTCACCGTGCTCGACGTCGATGACCAGATCCGCCTCCTCAAGCAGCTGCTGCAGGCCGAAAATATCGACGACAAAAGGTGGCCGGCGCGCATGCTGGCCGGCCTGATCGATGGCTGGAAAAACCGCGGCCTGATGCCGTCGCAGGTGCCGCCCGGCGAAGCCGCCGTGTTCGGCAACGGCAAAGGCGGCAAGCTCTATGCGAGCTATCAGGAGCGGCTGAAGATCCTCAACGCCGCCGATTTCGGCGACCTGCTGCTCGAAAACATCCGGCTGTTCCGCGAGCACCCCGATGTGCTCAGGCAGTATCAGAGCCGCTTCAAGTTCATCCTGGTCGATGAGTATCAGGACACCAATGTTGCGCAGTACCTCTGGCTGCGGCTCCTGTCGCAGGCGCCGTCCTCCGGTTCGTCATTGCCGGGCTCGCCCCGACCATCCATTGCTTCTTCAGAGGATGGATCACCGGCTCTCGACGCTGCGCGTCGGCCCGGCGATGACGACAAGAGCGTTGCGGTCGCTGGCCCCGCCCCCAAGAACATCTGCTGCGTCGGCGACGACGACCAGTCGATCTATGGCTGGCGCGGCGCCGAGGTCGACAACATCCTGCGCTTCGAGCACGACTTTCCCGGCGCCAAGGTGATCCGGCTGGAGCGCAATTATCGCTCGACGGCGCATATTCTCGCCGCGGCCTCGCATCTGATCACGCACAATGAAGGACGCCTCGGCAAGACCCTGCGCACCGAGGATGTCGAGGGCGAGAAGGTCACGGTCACCGGCGCCTGGGATTCGGAGGAAGAAGCGCGCGGCATCGGCGAGGAGATCGAGGAGCTGCAGCGCAAGGGCGAACCGCTCAACGACATCGCGATCCTGGTGCGCGCCTCGTATCAGATGCGCGAGTTCGAGGACCGCTTCGTCACGCTCGGCCTGCCCTATCGCGTCATCGGCGGCCCGCGCTTCTATGAGCGCGCCGAGATCCGCGACGCGTTGGCCTATCTGCGCGTCATCAATTCGCCGGCCGACGATCTCGCCTTCGAGCGCATCATCAACGTGCCGAAGCGCGGGCTCGGCGATGCCACCGTGCAGATGCTGCACGACCACGCCCGCAAGCGCCGCATCCCGCTGTTCGAAGCGGCGCGCGCGGTGGTCGAGACCGACGAGCTGAAGCCGAAGGCGCGCGGGTCGCTGCGCGGGCTGATCCTGCAGTTCGAGCGCTGGCGCACCCAGCGCGAGGTGACGCCGCACACCGAGCTCGCCGAGATCGTGCTCGACGAGAGCGGCTATACCGAGATGTGGCAGAAGGACCGCTCGGCCGACGCCGCTGGGCGGCTCGACAATTTGAAAGAGCTCATCCGTTCGATGGAGGAGTTCGAGAACCTGCATGGCTTCCTCGAGCACATCTCGCTGGTGATGGACCGCGAGGGCGCGGCCGACGAGGACGCGGTCTCGTTGATGACCTTGCACTCGGCCAAGGGATTGGAGTTCGACAACGTGTTCCTGCCGGGCTGGGAGGAAGGCCTCTTCCCGAGCCAACGCACGCTCGACGAACAGGGCCGCGCCGGGCTCGAAGAGGAGCGTCGCCTCGCCCATGTCGGCCTGACGCGCGCGCGGCGACGCGCCAAGATCTATTTCGCCACCAACCGCCGCATTCACGGCACCTGGACCACGACCATCCCGTCGCGCTTCCTGGATGAACTGCCGGCCGACAGCGTCGAGATCACGGAATCCAAGGGCGGTTCCGGCTGGGGCGGCGCCGGCGGCTACGGTCCGTCGCGGTTCGACAATGTCGAATCGTTCGGGTCGAGCTATTCCACGCCGGGCTGGCAGCGCGCGCAGGCGCGGCGCCCCGCGTCACGAGGCGCTTCGGAGGGCGGCTTCCAGGAGGAGCCATCGCCGTTCGCGGGGCGCGATCCGTTCGGCGGCAGCTTCGGCGGTCCATTCGGCCGCAACAAGCGCGGGCCCCTGACGATCGAGGGCGAGCTGGTCGCGAAGTCCACCGGAACGACCTCCGAATTCGCGCTCGGCGACCGCGTGTTTCACCAGAAGTTCGGCTATGGCAAAGTGGTCAGGATCGATGGCAACAAGCTGACCATCGCCTTCGACAAGGCCGGCGAGAAGAAGGTCGTCGACAGCTTCGTCGAGCGGGCGTGACCCGATCGCCACGGTCGACCGGGCATCGGTCCGCAGCATCGGACAACAGCAACCGAACCTCACACTTCGCCTTGGTTAGGCCTTGACCATGGCAGCGCGCGTCGTATGAGATGCAGCCATGGTCCGGGGATACGTCCTGTTCATCATTGCGGTTGTGTTGGGCTCGCCGTCATTTGCGACGGCGCAGACGGTCAGCTTTGGCGAGTCGGCCGGCCTGATCGCATCGAGCTGCGGCGCCGACATCACCGCGAATTGCCGCGGCGTCAATCTCGATTCAAACCGGCTCAAGGAGTGCCTGTCGCGCAACCAGGACGTGGTGTCAGCGCAATGCAAGGCCACCTATTTCAAGGCGTTCGAGGCGATCCAGAAGCGCATTGCCGCGCGGGTCACCGTGGCCAATGCTTGTCAGCGCGAGATCGTCAAGCTGTGCAGCGGCTCCACCAAGGAGACCAGCAAGTCGATCCCCTGCCTGATCACCGCCAGCGGCGTCAGTGCGCGCTGTCAGCAGGCGATCAGCGACGCGGGGTATCGCTGATGCGCGGAGCGAGATCGTTGATCGGCGGGTTGCTGGCCGTCGTCGTGATCACGGCGATGGCACCGGCGCGGTCGCAGGAGGTGACGCGCGACGACATCGTGCGCCAGCTCGCCCGCTTCGAGGCGGCGCCCACGCTCGATCTGCCCGCGCTCAAGCAGCAGACCCAGGAACGATCCAAGCTGCGCGGCCGCAACGAGCCGCCGCCGCAGAAGCGCCCGCCGATCGCGCCCGAGCTGATGAACCTGCCGGCCCTCAATGTCGACATCCAGTTCGACCAGGACACGCCGATCGTGCGCCCGGACTCCTATCAGACCGTCGGACGAATCGCCGACGCGATGGTGCATTCCGAGCTGCTGCCCTACACCTTCCTGATCATCGGCCATGTCGAGGCCAATGGCAGGCGTGAGGCCAATGTCATCCTGAGCCAGCGCCGCGCCGATGCGATCCGCGACATCCTGGCGAATACGTTCAAGATCTCCGTCAAGCGGCTGCAATCGATCGGGCTCGGCGAGGAGCAACTGCTCGATCCGTCCAAGCCAACGGCCTCGGTCAACCAGCAGATCCAGATCATCACGGTGGCCAAGGTCGCCGAAGAGGCGGCCGCTCCGTCTCCAGCCGCGGCCCCGGCCGCATCCAGCAAGCAGGCGCCGCGCAAGCATCGCAATTGATGCAGCCGAGACCTGCGCGGCGACGATGAACCCCGCGCGCTCCTGCCACGACTTCCTCTCAGGGTACCGCGTCAAATCATCCGCGTCCCGGGCGCGAATGGAACCCGTTCTCAGATGCCTGCGTTCGAGCCGCGGCGCGGGTGCGCCAGGATGTTGATTGCCGGTTTGTCGATGGTGCCGCTTGATGGTATAGCCCGGTCTTTGCGGCCGTCGATTGAGCGGTGGTCGGTCTCATTGACGAGCGAGTGAGCCATGAACGCCATGTTCCGACGTCAGATGGTCGACTATGTCGAATACCATCGCGATCCGCGTAACGGGTTGATGCATGTCTTGGGGATTGTCCTGCTGTTCCTGGGCGCGGTGCTGCCCCTGAGCTTGTGGCATTTCGACGCGTTCGGAATCCGCATCAGCCTGGGAGCGGTGCTGGCCCTGCCCGTTCTGCTGTATTGGCTGCTTCTCGATGCCGCACTCGGCGCCGGCATTCTCGCTTTTGCCGTCTTGTTCCTTTCTGTGGCCATGATGATTGCCGATCACGTCCATGGACCGGCCCTGTGGGCCCTGTTTGCCGCGCTGGTGATCCTTGGCCTCGTGTCGCAAGCCGTGGGCCACCGGCTGTTCGAGCGCAACAATCCATCGTTGCTGGATCACCCGGCGCATCTCTTTCTCGGACCGATGTTCGTGATGGCGAAACTGTACATGGCGCTGGGATTCCGGCCTTCGGTGGCCGACCTCGTCGCGCCCAGCTGGTCGTCGGATCGGCTCGGCTCGGACCCTCTTCAAGGCGATCAGCACTCGCGTCCGTAATGAAAGTCCTCGTCACCGGCGGCAGCGGTTTTATCGGACACCACCTTGTCTCTGCGCTGGCAGCGCGGGGCACCAAGGTCCGTGTGCTCGACATCCGCTGCCCGACCCACATGATCGACGAGGTGGAGTATATTGAGGGCTCGGTGCTCGATGCCGGCCTGGTGCGCAACGCCGTCGCCGGCGTCGACCAAGTCTACCATCTGGCCGGGCTGCCGGGCATGTGGATGCCGGACCGCGAGGATTTCTACCGCGTCAACTGCGTCGGCACAGAAAACGTTCTGGCAGCAGCGCGCGCCAGCCGTATCCGCCGGTTCCTGCACTGCTCGACCGAATCGATTCTTTTCGACTATCCGGGTTCGATGGGGGCTGCGGCGGCTGAGACGGCACCGCCGGCCGAGGCCATGCCAGGGGCCTATACCCGCTCCAAGGCGCTTGCCGAGGCGCGGGCCATGGCCGCCGCCGCCGAGGGCTTCCCGGTGGTGGTGGGCACGCCGACGATGCCGATCGGACCGCACGACAGCAACCTGACGCCCCCCTCGGCGATGCTGCGCCATTTCCTAGACAGCCGGGTTCAGCTCTACCTCGATTTCATCGTCAACCTGGTCGATGTGCGGGACGTTGCCGCTGGCCTGATCCTCGCCATGGAGCGCGGCAAGGTTGGCGGCCGCTATGTGTTCGGTGGCGAGAGCCTGCGGCTCAGCCGGATTCTCGAACTGATGGCTGCGATCAGCGGCCGCAAGCACGTCGCCATCTCGGTCCCGGGCCGGCTGGCCGAGCTGTCCGCCGGCCTGCTCGAATTCGTCTCCGATCACCTCACCAAGCAGACTCCCTCCGGCACCGCCGAAGGCGTGCGGATCGCGCGGTCGGCCTCCGACCTGTCGATCGACCGGGCCAAGCGCGAGCTCGGCTACGCGCCCCGCCCGATCGAGCCCACTTTGCGCGAGACGATCGCCTTTTTGCTCGATTCCGAGCCGGGCAAGCGGCTCGACGAGAAACAACACCCTTTTCGCACGGCGGCCGAATAGCTAAGAGCGGCCGGTCCCACGTCACATAGCGGTTTCCAAACATGCCCGGCGATGCCAGCCCCATTTCGTCGTTTGCCTTCAGCGGCTGGACCACCACCTGGCCCACCTCGCTTCTGGCCATCATCTGGCTGATCTGGCTCGCCAGCTGGGTCGGCGCCTCGTTCTGGTCCGGGCAGACCCGCAAACATGTCACGGTGATCAAGACCAGCCGCTATCATGCGCTGATCGTGCTCGGCGGCATCCTGTTCACGCCCTGGACGTCACGGATCCTCGGCGAGACGCCGTTCTGGAACCCCGGCGAGACCGGGGTCTATGTGCTGACCGTGGTGACGCTCGCCGGCATCGCCTTCACCTGGTGGGCCCGCATCCATCTCGGCCGGTTCTGGTCGAACGCGATCACCCACAAGGAAGGTCACAAGGTGATCGACACCGGCCCCTATGGCCTGGTCCGCCACCCGATCTATACGGGCCTGATCCTCGGGATGATCGCGACCGGCATCGCCGTGGGCACTGTCAGCGCGGTGCTCGGCGCCATCCTGATCTCGCTCGGCATGGCCTGGAAGGCCAAGATGGAAGAGGTCTTCCTCGCCCAGGAGCTCGGACCGGATTACGTCGCCTACCGCCAGCGCGTGCCGATGATCATCCCCTTCTTGCCGCCGGGTTGATCTGGCGGCCCAACGCCGGACTTCTCGCGGCTCAGCGCCGGACTGGCGCTTCCGGGGATACTGCCGCCGCCGGCTGGTTCGCCGCTTGCGGGAGCAGGTGCCTTGGCAGGATGATGCGCTGGCCGGGGATCAGAGGCGTGGTGGCGATCCCGCGATTAGACTGCTGCAGCGCCCATAACGGAACCCGGTAATTGGCGGCGATCTGATCGACGGTCTCGCCCGGACGGATCGGCAGCGCGACGCCACTGTCCCACAATTCCACCGATGTCTTCGGCGGCACCAAATAGCGCAGCGGCACCGGATCGGAGTCGGCGGTCGCCGAGGTCTGCGACAGCTGGCTGATCATCGTGACCAGTTGGGCATGCACATCCTCCATCTTGTCGATGTTGATATGCGTGACCTCGTCATGGTCCTTCATGTCGAAGCTGGCGTAATGGCCGCGGAAGCCGGGCTCCGGCTTGACGTCGCCGCCGCCCAGGATGTTGTCCGACAGGAACAGGTTGATGAAGCGCTGCACGTTGAGCGGCACGCTCTTGGTGGCATGCGCCGGATCGACGGTGACGACCAGGCTGACCGGGATGTTCTGCTCCTGCAGCGTGATCGCGATGCGGACGCTGCACAGCCCGCCCATCGAATGGCCGATCAGGACGATCGGCGCCTGATCCTCACGGTAATTCTTCGCCACCTGCAGCGCGATCAGGTCGCACAAGGTGAACTCGTAGACGCTGGCCCAGAATCCGGCCTTCTCGATCTTTTCGGCGAGGCGGTCCATGCCGGTCGAGAACAGCGGGCCGAGCGCGCCGCGGAACAGGTAGACCCGCGGCGGCGGCAGCTGCTGGACCGGCTGGGGCGGCAGCTCAGCCCCGGGGCGGATGGCGGCTTGGGTCGGCGACGTCGTCGCCTTGGCGGTTTTGCTGGGCGCGGTGGCCGAAGCGGCACCGGCGATCGCGGCCTGCGGCATCGCGGCAACCGCGAAAAACAGGACCAGCAGCGCGGGCCAACATCGCCCGGCTGCAGTTTCGGCGGCGTCGAGCCAGCCCCTCGTGATTCGCGCCACGCCGGTCATTCGCGCTCCCGGGAAAGCTCAAAGCTGAGATCAAGCAGGGTCATGCCCCCCTGCCATACCGCTTGTCGTCGCCGAATGGGAGCATTTTGGGGCGCATGACGGCGCCCCGCCGAGGATCAACGGTAGCCGTTGGCGCTGGCGGCGCGCTGCGGGCCAGCCATCCGATTCGGCGGCGGGGCCGGACGGCCCTTGCCGCCGAACACCACGGAATCGATCGCGCCCAGCACCTTCTGCTGCATGATCCGGTTCTTCTCGATCGTGATGTGACCGACGCCGGGAACCGACTGCACGTCCACATTCTCGAGCTTGCCGTGGAAACCGTCGTCGCGGCGGACCGGCTCGCCGGCACCGCTCGCAATGTAGAAATTGATGTAGCGCTCGGCATTGCCGCCAACGAGCTTGGTCTTGAACACCGAGTCCAGGCCGATCGCGAGCTTCACAGGCACGCCGAGCTGGCCGAGCTTGTTGATCATGTCCGGCAGCGCCGTCGCGCCGGAGGAATGGCCGACCAGGATGATGGTCTTGATGCGGCCGGCCCGATAGGCCGCCGCCGCCTCATCGGCCAGCGAGGACCACGACACGAAATTGGCGACCGTGTTCGGAATGCCCTGCGCGTCAAGCTTGGCTGCGATATCGTCGAGACCGAGCGAGAAGATGTTCAGCACGCCGCGCAGCAGATAGACATGCGTCGTGCTCGCGGCCGGCGCGGCGACCGGGCTCGGGGCCGCATGCACGGAACCGGCGCCGAGCGGCAGCGCCAACGCGACCGCCAATGCGACCATGCCGAACCAGCGCCCTGGGAGGCTGCGCGACGGGATGCTGCGCGGCGAGGTCGATCGAATGGTGCTGGAACGTGGCGTCATCGGTCCTTCTCCAAGGCGGAAACATCGAGACGGCGCGACCGTACCCGACACGCTCGCAGACGCAACATCGTCCCACATCGCCGCCGGCGTTCGTCGCCCCGACGTGGCCGCACGGCAACACTTGCCTTTCACGGTCACAGAAAAGCCCCGCAAGCGACACGATCGCGACGACGGCCGCGATTGCGCGACCACGTCGCCGTTCCTATCTGAACGCTTCGCCCGCCGTCGCGGATACCCGACCGCGCAATTTCCGAATCACATCGAAATCCGTCGAATGGCTCCCGTCATATCCGTTTCCGGCCTGTCGAAGACCTATGCGTCGGGCTTCACCTCGCTGAACAATATCCATCTTGAGATCGCGCGCGGCGAGATCTTCGCGCTGCTCGGCCCGAATGGCGCCGGCAAGACCACCCTGATCAGCATCATCTGCGGCATCGTCAATGCGTCGTCCGGCCAGGTCGCCGTCGGCGGTCACGACATCAACGCCGACTATCGCGCCGCGCGGGCCTTGATCGGGCTGGTGCCGCAGGAGCTGCACACCGATTCGTTCGAAAGCGTCTGGGCGACGGTGAGCTTCAGCCGCGGCCTGTTCGGCAAGCCGAAGAACCCGGCCTTGATCGAGAAGATTCTCAAGGATCTTTCGCTGTGGGACAAGAAGGATGCCAAGATCATCACGCTGTCCGGCGGGATGAAGCGGCGCGTGATGATCGCGAAGGCGCTGTCGCACGAGCCGCAGGTGCTGTTCCTGGACGAGCCGACCGCAGGCGTCGACGTCGAGCTGCGCAAAGGCATGTGGGACGTCGTGCGTGAGCTGAAGGCCGCCGGCGTCACGATCATCCTGACCACGCATTACATCGAGGAAGCCGAGGAGATGGCCGACCGGGTCGGCGTCATCAACAAGGGCGAGATCGTGCTGGTCGAGGACAAGGCCAAGCTGATGCAGAAGCTCGGCCGCAAGCGGCTGAGCCTGCATCTGCAGCAGCGCATCGATGCCATTCCGGAGGCGCTCGCGCCCTATCGTCTGACCCTGTCGGAGGACGGCTGGCGGCTCGCTTATGACTACGACACCAAGGGCGACCGCACCGGCATCACCAGCCTGCTCGGCGATCTCAGGGCCGCCGGCATCCGCTTCGTCGACCTCGAAACCAAGCAATCGTCCCTGGAGGACATCTTCGTGAGCCTGGTGCGGCAATGAACCTGCGGGCAGTCGGCGCAATCTACAAATTCGAGATGGCGCGCACCTGGCGCACGATCCTGCAGAGCATCGTGTCGCCGGTCGTATCCACCTCGCTGTATTTCGTGGTGTTCGGCGCCGCGATCGGCTCGCGGATCAGCGAGGTCCAGGGCGTCAGCTACGGCACCTTCATCGTTCCGGGCCTGGTGATGCTGTCGGTGCTGACCCAGAGCATCGCCAACGCCTCGTTCGGGATCTACTTCCCGAAATTCATCGGCACGATCTACGAAATCCTGTCGGCGCCGATCTCGCATTTCGAGATCGTGCTCGGCTATGTCGGCGCAGCCGCCACCAAATCGATCGTTCTCGGGCTGATCATCCTCGCCACGGCCGGGTTGTTCGTGCCGCTGCACATCCAGCATCCGGTCTGGATGCTGACCTTCCTGGTGCTGACCGCCATCACCTTCAGCCTGTTCGGCTTCATCATCGGCATCTGGGCCGATGGCTTCGAGAAGCTGCAGATGATCCCGATGCTGGTGGTGACGCCGCTGACCTTCCTGGGCGGCAGCTTCTATTCGGTCAACATGCTGCCGCCGACCTGGCACACGATCGCGCTGCTCAATCCGGTGGTCTACCTGATCTCCGGTTTTCGCTGGAGCTTCTACGAGATTGCCGATGTCAGGGTGGAAATCAGCGTCGCCATGACGCTGGGCTTCCTCGTGATCTGCATGTCGATCATCTGGTGGATCTTCAAGACCGGTTACCGGCTCAAGCATTGAGCCGGAGCCGCTCTCGGCAGATCAGCTCAGCGGCAGATCAGGTCAGCGATAGCAGTGGAAGCGGCCGTAGCCGTCGCGATAGCCGCGGCAATGGTAATGCCGGTGGTAATAGGAGCGATGCGGGATGCCCAGCGCGCCCTCGACGGCGCCGACCGCCCCGCCGACACCGGCGCCGACTGCGCCGCCCACGACCCCGCCAACCGGGCCGCCGATCCGATTGCCCTCATGGGCGCCCTCCCGGGCGCCGCGGACGATGCCCTGGGCATGGGCAGATTGTGGCAGCGCGAACCAAGCCAGCGCCAGCACGATCAAGGCGAGCGCGGCCAGCAGATAAGTCAGCCGCTGCGGCGCGCGGTCGTCGAGGACCGCGGTCCTGGCCTTCATCGTGAGCATTTTCAGTCCCGGTATCTGCATCAGGGATATGTGGAACGCAGATGCGGCCAAAAGGTTGCGGCGCCCGCACGAATTCGGCCGATTTAGAGCTTTCCTAAACAACGACACAATCGCGCAATTGTCACCATCGCGCCCGGCCGGTCGACTTGCCTGCGCGGCCTCCGCAATTAAGGTTGAACCGGGCACCGGCTGGAACAAATGCGTGTCTTGCGACATAGTGCAGGCTGCCGGCTGGGGAGCTGCGGCGCGAATGACAGTCTACGGCCTGGAGGCCAGAGGTTCGATGCGTACCACTCTTTTTGCGATTGCCGGCTTCGCTTTTCTGTCGGCCACGCCGGCACTGGCCAAGATCGATATTACCGTCGACAAGAACAACCAGATCATGACGGTCGCGGTTGACGGCGTGGAGCGCTATCGCTGGCCGGTCTCGACCGGCATTCCCTCGCGCGAGACGCCGAACGGCACATTCCGGGCCTTCCGCATGGAAGCGGACCATTTTTCCAAGGAGTTCGACGACGCGCCGATGCCGCATTCGATTTTCTTCACGAAGGTCGGTCATGCCGTTCACGGCACCGATTCCGAAGGTCGGCTCGGCACGCCCGCGTCCCATGGCTGTGTGCGCCTGTCCAAGGCGAACGCCACCACGCTGTATGATCTCGTGCAGAAGGACGGCGTGCTCAACACCACGGTGACGCTGACCGGATCGGCCGAGGTGGCGCTGGCGCGCAATCCGCGTCGCGGCACCGCCGTGGCCCGCCGCGAGGCGCCGCAGCAATATGACGACAATGGCGAGCCCGTGGTGCTGACGCCGCAGCCGCAACTGCTGCCGGGACGGCCGATCGCTCCACAGCAGCGCCCGGACGACGGCTACATCTATCCGGCCGACGGCAGCGACAATGGCGTTCGCTATCCGGCCCCGCGCGGCACCAGCCGTCGCGTCTACGACGCGCAGGCATATCCGTCGCAGCAGGACCCGTCGTATTATTACGACAACAGCAATCCGAGCTACGCGCAGCCGCGCTATTACCAGCCGCGATCCTATTATCAGCCGCGCAGCTACTACACCTATCAGGACTGACGCCTGATGATCCGCATTGTCCGGCGCAGCTGAGCTCGCCGGAACATGCGATTGACCGTCCTTCATTCCGCGCCAACGCGCTCCAGCGGCGCCGGGCTCCGCTTGGCGCCGACCTGCCCCCGGGCCGTCGCGCTGCGTTGCCGGCGCTGAACGAAATACTGGTCGGCCAGCACGCCGATCAGGATCACCGTCCCCATCACGGCGAAGTTCAGCGAGCTCGGAATCCCCAGAAGGTTGACCAGGTTCTGCAGCACCTGCAGCAGGATCGTCCCGAGCACCACGCCGATGATCGAGCCCTCGCCGCCGCGCAGCGAGCAGCCACCGAGCACGGCGGCCGCGATGGCGTAGAGCTCGTAGAACGAGCCGTGCACGGCCGGCGAGATCGAGCGGGTGTACATTGCGATCAGGACGGCGGCCAGCGCGGTCAGACCGCCGCAGATCACATAGGCCGAGATCACGACCCGGTCGGACCGGATGCCGGAATAGCGCGCGGCCTCCTCGTTCTTGCCGACCGCGTAGAAATAGCGGCCATAGACCGAGCGGTGCAGCACCAGCCAGGCGATGCCGGCCACGATCGCCAGCGCGACGACGCTGTGCGGCAACGGAAAGCCGAGCACATTGGTCCGTCCGGCGGTGAGCCATTCCAATGTCGGGAAGCTTGCACCATAGCCGAAGCCGGCGGTCGAATCCTCGGTGTAATAGCGCGCGGCGCCGCGATAGATCAGCAGCCCGCACAGCGTCACCACGAAGGGCTGAATGCGCATCTTGGTGGTGAGGGTGCCGTGCATGATCCCGATCGCGATGCCGCCCGCGATGATCAGGGCGAAGGCCACCATCCAGTTCACATCGCGGTTCACGATCAGGTCGATGAACAGCACGCCGAGCAGCGCGATCACCGACCCCACGGCCAGCTCGATGCCGCCGACGATGATCACGAAAGCCTCCGCGATCGAGAAGATGCCGAACATCCCGACCTGGTTGGCGGTGTTGGAAAGGTTGCCGACCAGGAGAAAGCGCGGATTGATGACCGCCACGACCGTGCCGACCACCAGGATCAGGATGAGCAGGCTGAGATCTTTCTTGTGCACGGGCGCCTCGTTCAGACGGTATGGCCGACGGCGAGCTGCAGCACATTGTGCTCGCTGAACTCGCTGCGCGCCAGGAAGCCGGAGATGCGGCCTTCATGCATCACGGCGATCCGGTCGCTGACCCCGATCACCTCTTCCATGTCGCTGGAAATCATCAGGATCGCCACTCCCGCATCGGAGAGCCGCCGCAGCATGTCGTAGATCTCCTGCTTGGCGCCGACGTCGATGCCGCGCGTCGGCTCGTCGAAGATCAGGACCTTCGGCCGCATCGACAGCCATTTGGCGAGCACGACCTTCTGCTGGTTGCCGCCGGACAATGTGCCAACCGGCGCTTTGACATCGGCCGCGCGGATCTTGAGGCGCTCGCGCTGATGGTCGGCATTGGCGGTCTCGCGAACCGTGTCGACCAGACCGAAGCTCGAATAGGATGCGAGATCCGGCAGCGAGACGTTCTGCGCCATCGACAATTCGAGCAGCAGGCCGCAAGCCTTGCGGTCTTCTGGAATGAGGTAGATACCGCGATCGATCGCCGCGCGCGGCGACGCGATGCGGATCGGCTCACCGTCGACGCTGATACCCCCCGCCAGCAAGGGATCGACGCCGAAAATGGCGCGCGCAAGCTCGGTGCGTCCCGCGCCGACGAGCCCGGCGAGCCCCAATATCTCGCCGCGGCGGAGTTGCAGGCTGACGGCCTGGTGGGGATAGGTCGAGGTGACGGCATCGGCAACGTCGAGGATGGTCTCACCCGGCGGCGCCGCCGGCGGCACGTAGAGAGATCTCAGGTCCCGGCCGATCATCAACCGGATCATGGCCGCTGGATTGAGCTCCTCACGCGTGAGCGCGCCGACCATGCGGCCATCCCGCAGCACGATCGCATGGTCAGCACATTGCATCACCTCGTTCAAACGATGGGTGATGAAGATGACGCTGACGCCGTCGGCCTTCAGGCCGGCGATGACCTGCATCAGCCGCTCCGTCTCCGACAGAGTGAGGCTCGAGGTCGGCTCGTCCATGATGACGCAGCGCGCGTCGAGCGACAGCGCCTTGATGATCTCCACCAGTTGGCGCTGCGCCAGAGACAATTCGGCGAGCGGCGTGTCAGGCGCGAAATCCGCACCGAGGCGATCGATCAGCGGACGCACTTTGGCACGCAGGGTCTTGCGATCGATCAGCTTCAGCAATCCGCCATGGACCGGTTCGCGACCGATGAAGACGTTGCCGGCGACGTCGAGATTGTCGAACAGGTTCAGCTCCTGATGAACGAACGCGATGCCGGCCGCGATCGCATCCGCCACGCTGTAGCTCGTACGTGCGACGCCATCGATCCGGATCGTCCCACTGCTCGGCGCGACAACACCGCCGAGCACACGCATCAGCGTCGACTTGCCGGCGCCGTTCTCGCCGAGCAGCGCGACCACCTCGCCGGGCGCGACCGACAGGCTGACGTGGTCGAGCGCGACCACGCCAGGATAGGTCTTGCCGATGTCGATCAGCTCGAGGAAGGGCTCGCCCACGCCGGCCGTCGCACTACTTTTTCAACATCTGCTTCATCTGCGCCATGAAGTCGTCGACGTTGGACTTCTCGATGACCTTGCCGGGAACGATGATGATGCCGTTGGCGGGAACGCCTGATTTGTCCCCTTGAACGACCTTCGCCATCAGCTTCATGCCCTGATAGCCCCACTCGAACGGCTGCTGCACGACCGTGCCCTCGATCGCGCCGTCCTTCACGCCGCCGAGCGTGATCGGATCCTCGTCGAAGCCAATGATCTTGATCTTGCCGAGCTTGCCCGCCTCCTTCAGCACCTCATAGATGCGCGGCGTGTTGTAGGAATAGAAGCCGACCAGGCAGCTGACGTCGGGCATGGCTGCGAGAATGTCCTCGACGTTACGCTTGGCGCGGGTCTGATCGATCTCGTCGCCACGCACGTCGACCAGCTCCACCTTCGAGCCCTTGATGGTCTCCTTGACGCCCTCGATGCGCTCGCGGGCGTTGTCGGCGCCGAGCAGGCCGACGAAGCCGACGCATTTGCCGCCGTTCGGCAGCGCCTTGAGCATCAGCTTGCCGGCATCCTTGCCGAGCTCGGTGTTGGAGGAGCCGATATAGGCGATGCGCTTCGATTGCGGAGCATCACTGTCGGTGGTGAACAGCACCGTCTGTGCGGCAACCTTGTTGAGATGCTCGGTCTGGTTCTTCGGATCGACGGCGCTCACCATGATGCCGGCCGCGCCGGCCGCGACGAGGTCATCCAGCATCCGCTGTTGCACGGCGGCGGCCGCCTGCTCCGGATATTTGAGCTGCAAGCTGTAATCGGGCAGCTCGCCTTGCGCCTTCTTCACGCCGGCCTCGGCAATCTTCCAGAAATCGGACGCGCCGTTGACGACGAAGGCCAGCACCTTCTTGTCGGCGGCTCCTGCCGAGCCCACGCCGAGCACCATCGCCAACACCGCAGACGCGCCGGCCATCCAAAGACGCTTCATCGAACCCCTCCCATGTGAAGCCGGCCTGCTTGATGCGGCCGGCATTTTTGCACTCACGACGTCCTCCGTCCGGGCGGAGGCTCCGCCTGGACTCACGGCACGTCCCGGTCGATCCGATCTGAACAAGGCGCGTCATCGGTCCGCTCTGCAAAGCGTCGTCAGGCCGGCCGTCGTCATGGAGATATCAACCGAGCTTCAATGCCCGCGTGCCGCGCTGGCGCCCGACAGAAGACCTCAAACACGGGATCCGATTGAGGCACGCACCTCAAGGTAGCATGGTCTTCGCGGGCTCGCAACTAATCGCCGTGACGAAACATCTAACCTGCATTTTGCGGTGCGGCACGCCTCAGCCGGCGCAGCCATGCACCCGCCGCTCACGGCGCTGCGACCGAGCAGGCGGTCACGGCGAGGCACGCACCTCTGATTTTACGGCAAGGCCGGACTCAGGCGCATGCGCCGCGGCGCCGGCCCATGCGAAGCGACCGGGATTCCTCGCGCCGCTATTCGCCGTCGCGCAATCGTCGATACACCGCGCCGAGAATGTTCGAATAGTCGTCGGTCCAGACGCGCTCACCATCGGTCGGCTCGGTTTCGGTCCATTTGTCAGATGAGGCGAGCTTGCCGACATCGGCCTCCTCGCGCGCGCTGACCACGACGTCCGTCGAGAAGATGTACTCGTCGTCGCGGCCGGAGTCCTCGTTGTAGACCCAGCTTTTCATGTCGTTGGCGTCGGCGATGCCGACCACGACACTCTCGAGCTCCAGATGGCGGTTGGAGACGTGCATCACCACGGCCCCCTGCGGCGCCAGCTTGGCCTTGTAGATGGCCATCGCCTCTTCTGTGGCAAGGTGGATCGGGATCGCGTCCGACGAATAGGCATCGACGATGATGAGGTCGTAGACGCCATCCGGCTCCTTGGCGAAGGTGAGCCTCGCATCGCCGATAACGGGCTTGAAGTCGGGCGCGCAGCTCTTGATGTAGCTGAAATATTTCGGATCGCTGGCGGTATCGACCATGGTCTGGTCGATCTCGAAGTACTTCCAGTTCTCGCCGGGCTCGGCGGCGCAGGTCAGCGTGCCGCTGCCGACGCCGATCACGGCCACCTTGAGCGGCGCGCCCTTGCGCTCGCGGATCGCGGTGATGGCGCGGCCGATGCCGCCATCCTTGTGATAATAGGTGATCGGCTCGGGGCGACCGGTCACCTTGGAGCCGTCGGCGTTGAGATATTTCTGCGCGCCGTGGATGGTCGTGCCGTGCATCAGCACGTGATAATGCCCGTCCGAGGTCACCACGATCTTGTGCACGCCGAAGAAGCTGCGCACGGTTTCGACGCGGCCGTCATCGGCCGGATAGGCGCGGATCAGGACCAGCGCGAGCGCAGCCGTCGCGAACACCTTCCAGCGGCCGGCATCGAGCAGCAGCGCGATCAGCGCTGCGAGCGCCCCCACCGCACCCGCGACATAGACGCGGTGATCTGCGAGATAGGTCGTGACCTTGCCGGTCAGCCCCGCCGGCACCAGCAGCGCGACGGCGATGATCGCCAGCGCGATCCAGTACCAGCGCGTGATCCGCGGCAGCCGTTCGGCTTTCTCACCGGGCCGGCACAGCGCGGCGAGCGCCAACAGGATCGGATATTCGGCGACCCAGGAGAAACTGTAGGGCGCGATCAATCCGGCGAAAAGGCCGCCGACCATGCCGCCGAACGACAGCGCGACATAGAAGCCGGTGAGGTATTTCGCGGCCGGACGCGTGCGGGCCAGTTCGCCATGGCAGGCCATCGCGATCACGAAGAAGCACAGCTGATGCCCACCGAGCGTGAGCGCCAGGTTCTGCTCGCCGCCGAAGGCAAGCAGCATGACGACGCCGGCGATCGCGAGCGGCTGCAGCGCCAGCATCCATTTGTGCGGCAACAGCGGCCGCGATTGGAACACCAGCACCCAGGTGAGCAGATAGAGCGAGAGCGGCAGCACCCAGAGCAATGGCGCGGCGGCCACATCCGTCGAGATATGCGCGGTGACCGCGATCAGCAGGCCCGAGGGCACCGCGGCCAGGAAGATCCAGCGCGCGCGCAACAGCCAGTTCGGCGCGGGCGCGTCGCCGTCCACACGTGGCAGCAGGGCCATCACCGCGACCGGCGCGCGCAGCAGCAACACGCCGCAGCCGGCGATCAGCGCGATCAGCACGGCATAGCCGCCGGTCCAGATCATGTTCTGCATGCGCAGGCTGAAGATCGGCTCGATCAGCAACGGATAGGACAATAACGCCAGGAAGCTGCCGATATTCGACGACGCATAGAGAAAATAGGGATCGGGACCCGCGGGGTGTCCGGTCCGCACGAACCAGGCCTGCAGCAGGGGATTGTTGGCGGCGAGCGCGAAGAACGGCAGGCCGATCGACACCGTGAACAATCCGAGCAGCCAGAGCGCATAGCCGGAGGTTGGCGGATCGCCCCAATGGCTGGAGATCGACAGCGGCAGGGTCAGCAGCGCAAAGCCGAGCAGCAGCAGATGAAGGGCGATCGGCAGCACCCGGCTGCGCAGCTGCGTGAGAAAATGCGCGTAGGCGTAGCCGGCCAACAGCAGGGCCTGGAAGAACACCATCGCCACCGACCACACCGCCGGCGAGCCACCGAGCCGCGGCAGCACCATCTTGGTGAACAACGGCTGCACCGAGAACAACAGCAGCGCGCTGACGAAGATCGCGGCGGTATAGATGACGAGAACCAGCCGGTTGCGCGCAGCAGACGGTTCGGCGACGGCGGGCGAAGCGATTGAGGTCATGGCAACTCCAGCAGCGGCTCGGCCGGCCTTGGATGGGGGATGCACCGCCACGTGCAGACGACACATAGCGGATCGCAGGGCGGTATGGCGAGGAGCGGCACTTTCCCTTGACGGCGCGCCGATCCGGGGCGACAGCACGATCCGGAGGAAGAGTTCCCCGCAGCCGATCCGTGTTGGTCATTAATCAGGGCTTTTTGAAGCGAACATGAACGAAACCGACGTGATCATCATCGGCGCCGGCCATAACGGCCTGACCTGTGCCGCCTATCTCGCAATGGCGGGCTTGCGCGTGCATGTGGTCGAACGCCGCAAGGTGGTCGGCGGCGCGGCGGTGACGGAGGAGTTTCATCCCGGCTTCCGCAACTCCGTCGCCTCCTACACCGTGAGCCTGCTCAATCCGCGCGTGATCTCCGAACTCAGACTGCACGAGCACGGGTTGCAGATCGTCGAGCGTCGCGCGCAGAACTTCCTGCCTGCGCCCGATGGACGCTTCCTGCTGACCGGAGAAGGCCGCACCCAGGCGTCCGTCGCGCGGCTCAGCCGGCGCGACGCCGACGCGATCGGTCCATTCTCGGCGCGGCTGGAAGCGATCGCCGACGTCCTGCGCAGCCTGGTGCTGCGGGCGCCGCCGAATCTCGTGCCGCAGTTCGGGCTCGCCGCCATCCGCGAGGCCGTCAACGCCCTCGGCACGGCCAACACGTTGCGCGCGCTGTCGCTCGAGCAGCAGCGCGACCTGCTCGATCTGTTCACGCGCTCCGCCGGCGAGATGCTCGACGACATTTTCGAGACAGATCTGGTGAAGGCCTTGTTCGGCTTCGACGCCATCGTTGGCAATTATGCCAGCCCCTACGCGGCCGGTTCAGCCTATGTGATGCTGCATCACGCGTTCGGCGAGGTGAACGGCAAGAAGGGCGTGTGGGGTCACGCCATCGGCGGCATGGGCGCGATCACGCAGGCCATGTCCCGTGCCCTGAAGGAGCTGGGTACGCTGATCGAGGTCAACGCGCCCGTGCGCGAGGTGATCGTCGAGCGGGGCCGGGCCAGCGGCGTCACGCTGGAGGATGGCCGCACGATCCGCGCCCGCTATGTCGCCGCCAACGTCAATCCGAAGCTGCTCTACACCCGGCTGGTCCCGGCGGACGCCCTGCCTGAGCCGTTCCTGGGCCGGATCCGGAACTGGCGCAACGGCTCCGGGACGTTCCGCATGAATGTGGCGCTCAGCCGCCTGCCCTCTTTCAGCGCGCTGCCTGGCGAAGGTGACCATCTGTCGGCCGGCATCATCCTGGCGCCGAGCCTGGGCTATATGGAGCAGGCCTATCTCGATGCGAAAATGGCCGGCTGGAGCCGCGATCCGGTCGTCGAGTTGCTGATCCCGTCGACGCTCGATGCGACGCTTGCCCCGCCCGGTCAGCACGTCGCCAGCCTGTTCTGCCAGCATGTCGCGCCGGAGCTGCCGGATGGCCGCTCCTGGGACGACCACCGCGACGAGGTGGCCGATCTCATGATCGCGACCGTCGACCGCTACGCCCCCGGTTTCGCCGCCAGTGTAATCGGACGCCAGGTGCTGTCCCCGCTCGACCTCGAACGACAGTTCGGGCTGCTGGGCGGCGACATCTTCCATGGCGCGCTGACCCTCAACCAGTTGTTCTCGGCCCGGCCGATGCTGGGTCACGCCGACTACCGCTCACCGCTCAAGGGTCTCTATCATTGCGGGGCCGGCAGCCATCCTGGCGGCGGCGTCACCGGCGCCCCTGGCCGCAATGCGGCGCAGGCAATTCTGGCCGACCATCGGGCGCTGTTCGGCTGAGGACAAGTCGTGTAACAGGAGTGGAAAGGTCTGTGGGTCAACGGTGGACCGAGCTGTTGACGGTGCCGGCACAAGCGCTGGGCAAGCCGGTGAACAACCCGGTCCACACCCCGTGGATCAATGGTGGAAATCGCTTCCACCAAATGAAAAACCGGGCCCAGGGCCCGGTTCTCGAGAACGCCGTCAAGGAGCAGATCACCGCAGAGCAGATCACTTCAGAGAGCTGTTGATCGACTCGAACTTGCTGCTCAGCGACGTGCCCAGGCCGTTCACGGCCGCAATGATCGCCAGGGAAATGCCGGCTGCAATCAAACCATACTCGATGGCCGTGGCACCGGATTCGTCGCGCAGGAACTTCAAAAGGAAATTTGTCATCTGTACCTCGTTTCCAGCCCGGGAACCGAGGATCGCGTGGTTCCCATGACGGGAACATTACGGTGCAGAAGCTAAGGCTGGTCTAACACGCCTGGTTCAAGTTCCGGGCGGTTTTGAAGCAATTGCTGCGAGACTTTTATGGGAAGCGCTTCAGCACCCGCGCGCAATCGACAGTTGCAGGATTTTTGGCCTCCGTTGGATCGTCTCGCTTGCGTTGACAGGGAAATCGCTTAACCACGCCGTCGAATGTTCCCAGGATCCGTGATGACCTCGACAGCCACGCCGGCAACCCATAAGGCCAGTTTCACCGTTGCAGACGAAGCCACCGCCCGCCAGGCTGTGGATGTCCTGACGGAAGTGTTCTTCGAGGGCGATGCGGCGGTTGCTGCTTTCGAGCGGCCCGACCTGCTATGGGATGTGACCGTTCATTTTGCCGATCCGCCTGATCAGGACCTGATCCGTGAACTGATCGGCGGGGCCGCCGGTCCCCAGGTGGTCCAGACCCTCAATTTCGCTGTCGTCGAGGCCAAGGACTGGGTCAAAGCGAGCCTGGACGACCTCGTGCCCGTGCCCGCTGGACGCTTCGTGGTCCACGGCAGCCACGACCGGAGCCGCGTCCCGGACAACAAATTGGGGATCGAGATCGAGGCGGCGCTCGCGTTCGGCACCGGTCATCACGGCACCACGCGTGGCTGCCTGCTGCTGCTGGACCATATCTTGAAATCCCGCGTGCCGCGGCGGGTGCTCGATCTGGGCACGGGAACCGGCGTGCTGGCGATTGCCGCCGCCAAGGCCCAACATCGCTCCGTTCTCGCCAGCGACATCGATCCGCCTTCGGTGGCGGTGGCGCGGGAGAATGCCCGGCTCAACGGCGTCGGGCCGCTGGTTCGCGTGATCAGGGCGACCGGCTTTGCCGCGGAAGACTTCGCCAAGGCCGGCCCCTTCGACCTCGTGCTGGCCAATATCCTGGCCAATCCGCTGCGGCAGCTGGCAAGTCCGATGCAACGCCATTTGGCGCGTTCGGCCGATGTGATTCTGTCTGGATTGCTGACCACCCAGGCCCGCAGCGTCATCGCAGCCTATCGCGCCCGCGGCTTGGTTCCGGTCCGGCATCTGCGCATCGAGGGCTGGAGCAGCCTGCTGTTGCGCAAGTCGGACTGATCTAGGTCAGACTGAGCGAAGTCCGACTGAACGAACTCAGATTGAACGGGGTCAGACTGAACCGGGCCAGACTGACCGATGCCTAGGGATCGGTGAGGTCCATCAACGGATCAGCCCCGGCGTCATTTCTGCGGCTTCGCGCGTGAATCGCTGGCTTCGGGCTGGCCGCCCGATGGACGGCGGATACGGGGTTCGACAAGACGATTGACCAAGCCAGCAAGTCTGCTGCGCGGTTTCTCGGCGACCGCAGGCGCCGGACCATGCGAGGCCGGAGCTGACAGTTTTTCGAAGGTAAATGCAGGCATTGTGCGTCCCCTCGTCGTTGAGTTGAGGCACTCCCCGGATTGTGCGACCGTGGGTGATCTTGACGATCGTGGCCGCCATCCAAACGTTTCCTCGTCGCATCTCTTTCGGATGACCGACATGCGACAGCAAATCTTTTTGCACAGGCGAATGCAAGGAGATTCTTCGTGCACTGCACTGTTGCGCGGAGGATAGTCTGCGGCTGACAAGACCCTCTCCTAAAGTATGAGAACGATGTTCGAAGCTCACTTCCAGACATTCGAAGATCCCGAAGCCGGCGTCGCCTTGACGGCCCGCCTCGCGGCGCTGCGCGAGGAACTTGCCCGGCGCAAGCTCACCGGCTTCATCGTGCCGCGCGCCGACCAGCAGCAGAACGAATATGTGCCGCCCTCCGAGGAGCGGCTGGCTTGGCTCACCGGCTTCACCGGCTCGGCGGGCCTCGCAATCGTGCTGCCGCAGGCGGCCGGCTTGTTCGTCGATGGCCGCTACACGCTGCAGGCCGGCAAGCAGGTCGACGGCAAGGCCTGGACGGTGGAATCACTCATCGAGCCGCCGCCGGAGAGCTGGCTGACCCGTCATCTGCAGAGCGGTGACCGCGTGGGCTTCGATCCCTGGCTGCATACGACCGCGGCGGCCGAGCGCTTCGCCGCGGCCTGCGCCAAGGTCGGGGCCGAGCTGGTCGCCGTCGAAGGCAATCCGATCGACAGCATCTGGACCGAGCGCCCGCTGCCGCCGCTCGGTCCCGTGTCCATCCACGGCGCGGAATTAGCGGGCGAAAGCGAGGCGGACAAGCTTGGCCGGATCCGCGAGGAGATCGGCCGTCTCGGCGTCGAGGCGCTGGTCCTGTCCGACTCCCACAACGTCGCCTGGACCTTCAACATTCGCGGCAGCGACGTCTCGCACACGCCATTGCCGCTGTCCTATGCGGTGGTGCCGAAGAGCGGGCGGCCGACCATCTTCATCGATCACCGCAAGCTCTCGAATGTCACGCGCGATCACCTCGAGCGGAACGCCGACGTGGCCGAGCCGGATGCGCTGACGGCCAGCCTGGGCCGCTTGGCCCAGTCGGGCGCGGCCATCGCACTCGATAGCGCCACGGCGGCCGACGCCCTGACACGCTTGATCCTGGACGCCGGCGGCAAGCCGGTGCGCGGCGCCGATCCCGTCAGCCTGCTCAAGGCGGCCAAGAACCAAGTCGAGATCGAAGGCACACGCCGCGCCCATCGACGCGACGCGGTCGCCTTGGCGCGCTTCCTCGCCTTCATCGACCGCGAAGCCCCGAAGGGCACGCTGACCGAGATCGATGCGGTGGAGGCCCTGGAGAGCTTCCGCCGCGACACCGCTGCGCTCAAGGACGTGTCGTTCCCGACCATTTCGGGCACCGGCCCCAATGGTGCGATCGTCCATTACCGTGTGACCCGGAAGAGCAACCGGCGCATTGTGCCGGGCGATCTGCTGCTGATCGATTCCGGCGCGCAATATCAAGACGGCACCACCGATGTCACGCGGACGATCGCCGTGGGCACGCCGACCGGGGAGATGCGCGACCGCTTCACCCGCGTGCTGCGCGGGCATCTCGCCATCGCGCGCGCGATCTTTCCCGACGGCACCACAGGCGCCCAGCTCGACACGCTGGCGCGGCAGTTCCTGTGGCAGGCCGGCATCGATTTCGAGCACGGCACCGGCCACGGCGTCGGCAGCTATCTCTCGGTGCATGAGGGGCCGGCGCGGATCTCCAAGCTCGGCACCACGCCGCTGAAGCGTGGCATGATCCTGTCGAACGAACCCGGCTACTACAAGACCGACGCGTTCGGCATCCGCATCGAGAATCTCGAGCTCGTGGTGGAAAAGGAGATCGCAGGCGCGGAGAAGACGATGAACGGCTTCGAGGCGCTCACGCTGGCGCCGATCGACCGCCGCCTGATCGACGTGGCCATGCTGAGCGCCGAGGAGCGCGCATGGCTCGATGCCTATCATGCAAGGGTCAGGGAGACCGTCCGTCCGGCGCTCGACGAAGCCGACCAGCACTGGCTCGATCAAGCGACCGCCCCACTCTAAGAGGCGTTTACGGATCATGCCAGGACGGCGCAGCAGGACGCTGCACATCCGGCAGACGGCGTGCCGTCGCCCGGGGCAGCGCCTGCCCCATCGGGCGGCGGCGCTGCGGAACGGCCGCCGCTGCGGACATGGCCGCATGCGGAAACAGGCATTTCCGCGGCACGGAAGCTCGCTACATTCGGACGCGTTCGACATGACCTGAGCGACGCGTTCGATGCATGGAATGATCAGCAGACCGCCCCGGACCGCGACCATCCAGGCGGCTCCCTCGCGCACGGTGCTGATCCTGCTGGTCGTGATGACTGGGCTGGCGCCGATCTCGCTTTATCTGCTGGTCCCGGCACTGCCGCTGCTGGCCACCACGTTCGGGCGCGATGCCTCCGTGGTCCAGATGACGGTGTCGTTCTACATGATCGGCATCGCGATCTCGCAATTGCTGCTCGGTCCGCTGTCGGACCGGTTCGGCCGGCGGCCGGTGATGCTGGCGGGGCTGGCATTGTCGATCGTTGCGAGCTTCGGCTGCATCTTCGCTGCCACCCTGCCCCAACTGATCGCGGCCCGCTTTTTCCAGGCGCTCGGCGGCGCCAGCGGCATGGTGATCAGCCGCGCCATCATCCGCGATCTCTATCCGCGTGAGCGGATCGGGGCGATGATCAGCCTCGTCGTTGCGGTCATGATGATCGCGCAGATGCTATCGCCGCTCACCGGCGGCCTGATCGAGATCGCGTTCGGCTGGCATGCGATCTTCTACGTCGTCGCCGCCGTCTCGGTTGCCGTCGCCATCGCCGTGACGATGGCACTGCCGGAAACACGTCCGACCCGCGTCGAAGGGGCGAGCTTCCGGCGCGATGTCACGGCCCTCGTCAAGAGCCGCGCCTTCCTCGGCTACATGCTGTGCCAGGTGCTGGCGTCGCAGATCATCTTCGCCTTCGCCGGCGGCGGTCCCTATATCGTCGAGGTGCAGATGGGCCGCTCCTCGGCGGAATATGGCGCGTGGTTTGCGACCACGGGCTTTGCGTATTTCGTCGGCAACCTGTTCTGCGTGCGCTACGCGCCGCGCCATTCGCTCGACCGGCTGATCTGGTTCGGACTGGGGCTGCAGCTCACCGGCGCCGCGCTGAACTTCACGTGGAGCCTGTTCGGATTCAATCAGGTGCCGTCGGTGCTGTTCGGGACGCAGATGCTGCTGATGTTCGCCAATGCCGCGGTCATGGCGAACTCGGCCGCCGGCGCCATCAGCGTGCGCCCTGGCGCCGCCGGCACCGCCTCGGGCGCGATGGGCTTCCTGCAGATGGGCGTGGGCGCGCTGACGTCGCAGCTCGGCGCCTATCTCGGCGGTCATTACGCGACCACGCTGCCGCTGACATCGGCGATCCTGGCGCTCTCCCTGGCCTGCGCCTGCAGCATGATCTTCCTGGTGCCGCGCACGGCGGTCACGGTCACCAAGGAACTGATCGAGGCGGCGGAGGAGGATGAAACCGGGGTGATGTGACCCCGATGTGCGGGACTGCACAACCGGGCGTCACGCTCGGTATCATACCCGCGAAGGCGGGTATCCAGGACGCCGAGGCCTGTCGTCTCGATGAGGACTGCCTCTGGAATACTGGATCATCCGCTGTCGCCGATGATGACAATGGCGGGTGTGGCAACCGGTGTCTGCAGCACCGCATCGCGGCGTTGCTACTCCGCGATCAGCTGCAGCCACTCGTCCTCGGTGAGCACCTGGACGCCGTGCTTCTGGGCGTCCTTCAGCTTGGAGCCAGCGCCGGGACCGGCGACGACGTAGTCGGTCTTCTTCGAGACCGAGCCCGACACTTTGGCGCCGAGTCGCTCGGCGGTGGCCTTGGCCTCGTCGCGCGTCATCTTTTCCAGCGTGCCCGTGAACACCACCGTCTTGGTCGCGATCGGCGAATGGCGCTTCGGCTTCTCCGCATCGAGGATCTTCACCTCCTGCGTCAGCCGCTCGACGATGCCGCGATTATGATCCTCGGCGAAGTAAGCCGCGACGCTCTTGATCACGGTGTCGCCGATCTGATCGAGCGCGTCCATCTCGGCGATCGCCTCCTCATCGCCCGCGGCCACCTTCAGGCAGGCCTCGTGAAAGGCATCCCATGAACCATAGCCGCGCGCCAGCGCCAGCGCCGTGGTCTCGCCAACATGGCGCATGCCGAGCGCATAGATGAACCGCTCCAGCGCGATCTCGCGCCGTGCGTCAATGGCGTTGAAGAGGTTGCGCACCGAGGTCTCGCCATAACCCTCGATCTCCTCCAGCTTCAGTCTGGCGTTGCGCTTCTGCAGGGTGAAGATGTCGGCGGGCTCCTTGACCCAGCCCTGCTCGAAGAAGAACGCGATCTGCTTCTCGCCGAGGCCATCGATGTCGAAGGCGCGGCGCGAGGCGAACAGCTTCAGGTGCTCGATCTTCTGGTACGGACAGGCGAACTCGCCGGTGCAGCGTGCACGCGAGCCCTCCTCACCGGTGGCCGTCTCCTCGCGGACGACGTCGGTGTGCAGGGGACAAGGGCACGTCTTGGGGAGGTGAAATGGCCTGGCCTGGGCGGGACGCTTGTCGATGACGACGTCCACCACCTGCGGGATGACGTCGCCGGCGCGCTGGATCACGACGGTGTCGCCAATCCGGATGTCGCGTCCCTCGCGCAGCACCTCACCCTTGTTGCCGATGCCTTTGATGTAGTCCTCGTTGTGCAAGGTGACGTTCTGCACGATGACGCCGCCGACCCCCACCGGCTCCAGCTTGCCGACCGGCGTCAGCGAGCCGGTGCGGCCGACCTGGATCTCGATGTCCTTGAGCACCGTCATGGCGCGCTCGGCGGGAAATTTATGCGCGATGGCCCAGCGCGGCGTGCGCGACACGAATCCGAGCCGCTCCTGCCAGTCGATACGGTCGACCTTGTAGACGACGCCGTCGATGTCGTAGTCGAGCTCGGCGCGCTGCTCCTCGATCGAGCGGTGAAACGCGATCAGTTCCTCGACCGAGTGGCACAGCTTGGTGAGCGGATTGGTGGTGAAGCCGCACTGCTCGAACCATTTGATCATGCCGGTCTGCGTCTCCGCCGGCGGTGTGCCGCTGATCTCGCCCCAGGCATAGGCGAAGAAGCCGAGCGGCCGCGAGGCCGTGATGGCCGGGTCCTTCTGGCGCAGCGAGCCGGCGGCGGAGTTGCGCGGATTGGCGAAGATGGTGTCGCCGGCCTCCTTCTGGCGCTCATTGAGCGCGAGGAAGGCCTGCTTGGTCATATAGACCTCGCCGCGGACCTCGCAGACATCAGGCCAATTGCCGCCATGCAGTTTCTGCGGAACGTCCTTCAGCGTACGGATGTTGGCGGTGACGTCCTCCCCCTCCGCGCCATCGCCACGAGTCGCCGCGGTGACGAGTTCACCGCCCTCATAGCGCAGCGACATCGACAGGCCGTCGATCTTCGGCTCGGCCGAGAAATCGATGCGATCATCGGCAAGCTTCAGGAACCGCGCGATCCGGCCGACGAAGTCGCGCACATCCTCCTCGGCGAAGGCGTTGTCGAGCGACAGCATCGGCACCGCATGCCGGACCTTCTTGAAGCGGCCCGAGGGCGTGGCGCCAACCTTCTGCGACGGAGATTCGCTGCTCACGAGCTCCGGGAAGCGTGTCTCGATGGCGTTGAAGCGACGGCGCAGCTCGTCATATTCGGCGTCCGAGATCTTGGGCGCGTCGTCCTGGTAGTAGAGCCGATCATGGACCTCGAGCTCCAAGGCGAGCCGTTTCCATTCCACCTTGGCCTGCGCCTTGGTGAGTTCCGCAACGTCCACGGGCTTCTTCGGTTTTGCTGTCTTCGGCATGCTGCGCACTATGCTGGGTCATTGCGGGCGGGGCCAAGCCTGGCCGTGAGGCGCGCCCGGGCATGACGGTGTACACAATGCGCGCTGTGGTGCCAAAGCCGTTCGGCCCGGCTGCTCCAGCCCAGGACGCTCCAGTCTCAGGACGCCCCAATCAAAGGACGCCCCGTCTCGGGACGTTCCAACCTAGGCCGCCGCCGCCTCCAGCAGCCGGTCCGCGGCGGCGCGGGCCTCCGCGGTGACCTCAGCGCCCGCCAGCATGCGGGCGATCTCCTCGCGGCGGTGCAGGGTGGCGAGCGTGTTGACGCGGGTGACGACGCGCTTGCCGCGATCCAGCGCATCCTTGGAGATCAGGAGATGCTGATCGGCCCGCGCGGCCACCTGCGGGGCATGGGTGACGGCCATGACCTGGACCCCATGGGCAAGCCGCGCCAGCCGGGCGCCGATGGCATCCGCCACCGCGCCGCCCACGCCGGTATCGATCTCGTCGAACACCAGCGTCGGGGCCGAGCCGCGGTCCGACAGCACCACCTTGAGCGCCAGCAGGAACCGCGACAACTCACCACCGGAGGCGACCTTCATCATCGGGCCCGGCCGCGTGCCGGGGTTGGTCTGCACCCAGAACTCGACCCGGTCGATGCCCTCCGGCCCCGGCGCGTCGGCGTCGCTGTCGACCTGAGTCATGAACTTGGCCCGCTCCAGCTTGAGCGGCGCGAGCTCGGCATGGACGGCGCGGTTCAGCTTCTCCGCCGCCTTGCTGCGGGCCGCCGACAGCTTGGCTGCCGCCGCGGCATAACGCCCATCCGCCGCGGCGGCCGCGGCTTCCAGCTTCTTCAGCTGCTCGGCGCCGGCATCGATCAGGACGACATCGGCGGCATATTTGGCCGCCAGCGCCGCCAGCCCGTCGACCGGCGTCGAATATTTGCGCGCGGCCGCCCGCAGCGCAAACAGGCGCTCCTCGATGCGCTCGAGCTCCAGCGGATCGAAATCGGTCGCCGCGAGCGCGGCGGTCAGATGCTGGTCGGCTTCCTCCAGCGCGTTGATCGCGGCATCCATCGCCTTCACCGCCGGGTCGACCAGCGCCGGCGAACTGACCGCGCGCCGTTCCAGCCGCCGCACGGCGGCGGCGAGCGCTGCAATCGGCGACTGGTTACCGCTCACGGCATCCTGCGCATCACGCAGATCGCCCGCGATCTTTTCGCCCTGCATCATCGCGGTGCGGCGGGCGGCGAGCTGCGTCTCCTCCCCCTCCTTCGGCGCCAGCTTCTTCAGCTCGTCGGCGGCATGCCGCAGATAGTCGGCCTCACGGGCCGCCCGTTCCATGCCCGCGCGATGCTGGTCCAGTGCCGTGACGGCGGTCCGGCGCGCGGCCCACAGCGCCTCGACCGCGGCGACGTCCTTCTCCAGACCCGCAAAGGCATCCAAGAGCCGGCGGTGGGTGGCGGCATCGACCAGCGCACGCTCATCATGCTGGCCGTGGATCTCGACCAGCGTGGCGCCGATCGCCTTGAGCGTCTGCACGCTCACCGACTGATCGTTGATGAAGGCACGGGTGCGGCCGTCGCCATATTGGACGCGGCGCAGGATCATCTCACCATTGGCATCCAGGCCGTTGGCGGCGAGGATCCTTGCGGCCGGATGCTCCTTGCCGATCTCGAACACGGCCGTCACTTGGCCCTGCTCGGCGCCGTGGCGAACCAGACTGGCATCGCCGCGACCGCCAAGGGCCAACGCAAAAGCATCAAGCAGGATCGACTTGCCGGCGCCGGTCTCGCCGGTCAGCACCGCAAGCCCATTGGAAAACTCGAGATCGAGTCGTTCGATCAGGACGATGTCACGGATCGACAGTCGCGCCAGCATGGAGGCTCAAGTCCTTCGTAACGGGGCGGGAAGCCCCTGAGCGAACGACTCGACGCTAGCAGCAAAACGAGAACAAAACAAGAAAATAGAACAAACCAGGACCGCGACTCGCGGTCCGGACCGTCTCAGCCGAGACCCAGTTTCTTGAAGGCCCGGGAGATGTAGGAGCCCTTGTTCTCCTCGGGTTCCACGCCGCCGGACTTCACGAGGTTATAGGCGTCCTTGTACCACTTACTGTCAGGGAAGTTGTGGCCAAGCACGGCTGCGGCGGTCTGGGCCTCGCCGACGATCCCGATGGTCATGTAGGCCTCGGTCAGCCGGTACAGCGCCTCTTCGACGTGGCGGGTCGTCTGATACTGCGTCACGACGGCCTTGAAGCGGTTGATGGCCGCCGTATAGTCGCGCTTCTGCATGTAGTAGCGGCCGACGTCCATCTCCTTGCCGGCGAGCTGGTCGCGGGCGCCCTCCATCTTCGCCTTGGCGTTGGTGGCGTATTCGGAGTTCGGATATTTGCGCACCACCTCTTCGAGTGCGGCGATCGCCTTCTCGGTCCGGCCCTGGTCGCGGCTAATATCCGGGATCTGGTCGTAATGCGACGCGGCGATCAGGTATTGCGCATAGGCGGCGTCCGGGCTGCCCGGATGCAGCGTGACATAACGGGTGGCCGCGCCGATACAGCCGTCATAGTCGCCTGCCTGATAGGACGCATAGGCGGACATCAGCAGCGATTTACGCGCCCAGTCGGAATAAGGATGTTGTCGGTCGACCTCTTCGAACTTCTTGGTCGCGCCTTTGACGTCCTTCTTCTCGTTCATGAGGTACAAGCCCTCATTGTAGAGCTTGTCCGCGGGCTCATCGACGAACGTATCGTCCTTGGCCAGGAACTTGTCCCACAGCCCGCCGGTGCCGCAACCGGCCAGCGGCAGCGCGAGCAGGACCAGCGAGGCCGCCAGACGCAGGCTGTGGCCGGCGGACATTGCGGGATGACGGACTTCGCGCGTGAGACGCTGTATCGACATGCTTCTTTGGAACCTGATGCCTGTGATCTGATCTACGCCGCGTACCATGAACACCGTCTCATGACCGCGAAGGAAGGATGATCCCTGCCTGGGGCGCATCACGCCGCCCCGGCCTCTCTAATCGAAAAACCTTCGTCAACCAACCGCATAGGCAGGCAATTCGCCCGGATTAAGGCGACACCTGGACGGCGGCATTCGAACATGGTTAGCGCGGAAAAAGCCTTTGGAAAACAGTCGGATGACGAACCGAATGCGACGTGCCGACGCATCCCGGACACAGCCGGTCACAAAATAGTTGGAGTGACGCGATCTGCGGGTGGGCGCAGCAGCTTCGCTGCACCGAATCCCGTCGTCGAGAACGTGCGGTCAGACCTCAGGACACATCCGGACCGAAGGCGGGGGCGATCATGCCGCCAACCATGCCGCCGACCGCTTCTGCGGCAACGCGCGGACGACGCACCGTCTCGCCTTCGACCACCCGCCACGCGGTGCGATCGGCCATCAGCGCGGTCAGAACCGCGTGGTTGAGCTTATGCCCGCCGCGAACCGAGCGATAGGTTCCGAGCATCGGCAGACCGGCCAGCGCCAGATCGCCGATCGCGTCGAGCACCTTGTGACGGACGCATTCGTCGGCGTAGCGGAGGCCTTCCGGATTGAGCAGGCGCTCTTCGTCGAACACCAGCGAATTCTCGAACGAGGAACCGAGGGCGTAACCAGCGCTCCAGAGCCGGGCAACGTCGCTCATGAAGCCGAACGTCCGGGCCCGCGCGATCTCGCGACGGAAGCGCTCCGGGCTGAGCTCGAAATGATAGGCTTGCCGGCCGATCACGGCGTTGGCGAAGTCAACCTCGACCTCGACCTGGAAACCGCTGCTGTTCGGACGCAACTCGCCGACCGAGCGGCCGATTGCGACCTGAACCGGCTTGAGCACCTGGATGTAGCGGCGCGCAGCCGATTGGGTGAGGATGCCGGCCTGGTCGATCGCCGCCACGAACGGCGCTGCGCTGCCGTCCATGATCGGAACTTCGGGGCCGTCGATCTCGATCAGGGCGTTGTCGATGCCCATGCCGCACAGTGCGGCCAGAACATGCTCGGCGGTCGAGACGAGCGGACCGTTGCGGTCACCGAGAACGGTGGCAAGCTCGGTGGCGGTGACGGAATTGAAGGCGGCCTTGACCTCGCGGTCGCATCCGTCGAGGCCGGTGCGGACGAACACGATCCCGGTGTCGATCGGCGCGGGGCCGAGGGTCAGGCTGACGGGAGTGCCGGAATGTACGCCGATACCAGTGACGGTGGCTTGCGAACGAAGCGTGGTTTGCCGGCTGAATTTCATCGACTATCGCCCAAGACCCCACCTGAATGTCCCGCCGGCCGCCCCTCGCGAAACCGACTCACTTTCAGGTATCCCCAAGTCACGGCAGACCTTATCGAGGGCCCCAAAGAGCGCCAACTCACGCTTCTTTACGGATTGTTACCCCATCTCTGCCGTATTCGCGCCAAGCCTTAACCAAACTGGAACGCCGCCTTAACCCTCCGGTCCCCCATCCAAACACCCAAAAGATAATTAATCATTTAAAATCAGTTAGTTGAACAGCTGCAAATGACATCCGAGAGCGCAGCAAAAAGCCCGGCTCTCACGAGCCGGGCCTGTTTGGCACCGTCGGTGCTGTAACAATTCTCACGTCGCCTGCCGGCGCAGGAAGGCCGGGATGTCCAAATGATCGTCGCCCTGTGGCGCCGGCGCCACAGGCGCAGGACGGCCATGGGGGTCCAATCCCTGCGGAGCGGGACGGCGCGCATATTCCGAGACCGGCGATTCGTGACTCGCGATCTGTTGGGCAACGTTCCGCTGCGGCTTTCGTTCCGGCAGCGGTGGCATCTGCGGCATCGCCGGACCCGCGGTGCGGGACGCGATCGGCGGCTCGTTCTCCTCGTCACGACGACCGAGGCCGACATTGGCGAGACGCTGCAGCAGCGACATCCGGGTCTTCTGCGGATGCTCCTCCCCCTCGTCGCCCCTGGCCTGCCGAATCTCGGCCTGGGCCGGCATTGGCAGATCCTCGAACTTCGGCATCCGGGGCGCGCGGGTCGGGACGCGCTCAGCGGCCTGCGGGATGAAGGTCTCCGGCGGGGCAGCGGGTTCGACCGGAGCGGCACGCTGCGTCTCCGGTTCCGGGAACAAGGACGGCTTCTGGGCGATCGGCCGCACCGTCACGTCGCCATAGGATGCAGGCTGCACCGGAGCAGCAGCGGGCGCAGGCTCGCTGGCCATGGCAGCGGCAACCGCCGCCAGCGTATCGCGTTCGACATTCGGCACCGGACGCGGCGCCGGAGCGACCGGCGCGGGCCCCGCGACGGCCGGGGCCTGCGAGGCCTGCTGTTCCAGCTTGGCGGCGCGCTCGGCGAGACGCTGATTGTCGGCACGCAGGCGCGCGGTCAGGTCGGCAAGACGGCTTTCCGGAAGACCCGCATGAGCGGTCGGGGCGGCGGCAATCGGAGCGACAGCCGCCGCCGGCTGTGCAGTCGTGACGTTCCGGTTGAACTGCGCCTGCTCGATGCCGGTGGCAACCACGGAGACGCGGATCAGGCCGTCGAGCGATTCGTCGAAAGTGGCGCCGACGATGATGTTGGCGTCCTGGTCGACCTCCTCGCGGATGCGGGTGGCGGCTTCGTCGACCTCGAACAGCGTCAGGTCCTTGCCGCCGGTGATCGAGATCAGCAGGCCACGAGCGCCCTTCATCGAGGAATCGTCGATCAGCGGGTTGGCGATCGCGGCTTCCGCGGCGGTCAGCGCGCGCTTCTCGCCCGACGCCTCGCCGGTGCCCATCATGGCCTTGCCCATCTCGCGCATGACGGCGCGGACGTCGGCGAAGTCCAGGTTGATCAGGCCTTCCTTGACCATCAGGTCGGTGATGCAGGCCACGCCCGAATAGAGCACCTGGTCGGCCATCGCAAAGGCGTCGGCGAAGGTGGTTTTCTCGTTGGCCACCCGGAACAGGTTCTGGTTCGGAATGATCAGCAGCGTGTCGACGACCTTGTGCAGCTCGGCGATGCCGGACTCGGCCGTGCGCATACGGCGCTGGCCCTCGAAATGGAACGGCTTGGTGACGACGCCCACCGTGAGGATATTCATCTCGCGCGCGGTCTTGGCGATGACGGGGGCCGCACCCGTGCCGGTGCCGCCGCCCATGCCGGCGGTCACGAACACCATGTTCGCCCCCGAAAGATGATCGCGGATCTCGTCGATCACCTCCTGCGCGGCGGCGGCGCCGACATCCGGCTGCGAACCGGCACCGAGCCCCTGGGTCACCTGCGTGCCCATCTGGATGATGCGTTGCGCCTTCGACATCGTCAGCGCCTGCGCGTCGGTATTGGCGACGACGAAGTCCACGCCCTGCAACCCGGCCGTGATCATGTTGTTCACGGCATTGCCGCCCGCGCCACCAACGCCGAACACGGTGATCCGGGGCTTCAGCTCGTGGATATCAGGAGGGGTAATAGTGAGTGCCATGGTTGCCTCTCGATCACGCGCGCGTGGGTTCGCCCCGGCCGCCGGCCGCGGGTGGTGTTGGTGAAAATCGCATGGAGCTGAAAATGGTCATCAGAAGCCCTCGCGTAGCCATCGTCCGACCTTTCCGAAGTAGCCGTCGGTTCCTGTCCCGACCTGCCGCGTATGCCGCGGTTCGACATGTTCGAGATGCGCGTATTGCGGATAGACGAGCAGCCCGGTGGGCACCGCGAAGGCGGCGTTCTTGGCTTCGTTGGGAAGGCGGCCGAAGCCGAGCGGACGGCCGACCCGCACCGGGCGGTCGAGGATCCGGGTCGCAAGTTCGACCAGACCCGTCAGCTGGGAGGCGCCTCCGCTGAGGACGACGCGCGCTTTGGGTTCTGCCGCAAAGGGCGAATCCTTCAGCCGGTCGCGGACCATTTCAAAAATCTCCTCGGCGCGGTGCCTGACAATGTTCGCGATGGTGGCGCGGGACACGATTTGCGGAACATCCCGCTCATTGTCCCCGGCCGTCGGAACAGACATCAACTCACGCGCGTCGGACCCGCCGGTCAGCACCGTGCCATATAACGTCTTGATTCGCTCGGCATCTGCAATGCACGCTGACAGGCCTCGCGCAAGATCCATGGTCACGTGATGCCCGCCGAGCGCAAATCCGGACGCATGCACGAACCGCCCGCCCGAATAGGTCGCGATCGTCGTGGTGCCCGCCCCCATCTCCACCACCGCCGCGCCGAGATCGGCTTCGTCGTCGGTGAGGACCGAGAGCCCGGCAACATACGGGCTCGCCGCCATGGCCTCGACATTGAGATGGCAGCGCTCGACCACGAGCATCAGATTCTTGGCCACGGTCGCATCGGCGGTGACGACGTTCATGTCGACGCCGAACTGCCGCGCCAGCATGCCGCGAGGATCGCGAATGCCTTTCACTCCGTCGAGCGTGTAGCCGACGGGAAGCGCATGCAGCACCGCCCGTCCCTCGCCGGTGGCGTGGTGCATGCCGGTGGAGGTCACCCGGCTGACATCGGCCTGGGTGACGGCGCCGCCGCGAATGTCCGACGTCGCCTCGATCAGATGCCCCATGACGCGGCCGCCGGCGACCGGCAGCAGCACGGACTCGACCCGCACCTTGGCCATCCGCTCGGCCAGCGCGACGGCCTGTCGCACCGCCTGCTCGCAGGCGACCGGATCGACCACGGCCCCGGCCTTGACGCCGCGTGACTGGATCTGGCTGTAGCCGATCAGCTCGACCGCATGGGTGCGGCCGCGCAACGCGTCGCTGGGCGGCGCCGGCCTGAGACGCGCGATCATGCAGGCGATCTTGCTGGTGCCGACGTCGAGCGAGGCGACCAGCGCGGTGCGCTTCTGCGCCATGGGGCGCGTTTTCGGCGTCTGACGATCAAAGCCGGTCATGCGTCACCGGCTTTCTTCTTGGACTTGGCTTTGTCCTTGAACAGATCCTCGCGCGCTTTGGCGGCGTCGTCGGACAATTGCACGGTCAGACGATCCGGCAGGCGCATGTCGATCGCGACGATGTCGCGCGAGAACAGCTTGTCCTCCTGATCGAGCCGGCTCAGCGACGCCAGGGCGTTGCCCACGTCGTTCTCGGGCAGGCGGATGTCGAGCCCGTCCTTGGTGCGCAGGTTCCAGCGCCGCTCGCCGACGAAAATCGCCGCCTTGGTGACGGCGCGCACCTGCGGGTAGCGGGCGAGCAGCGCCAGGAAATCGCGCGCGCGGCTTTCGGCGCCCTTGCCGACGACGAGCGGGAGGGTCAGGAAACGGCGCGACACATAGGGTTCGAGTACGGCGCCGTCATCGGCGATCACCGAGAGCCGACCGTCCTGCTGCCACAGCGCGAACGCCTTGCGCTCGACGATGTCGATCTGCAGCTGGTTGGGGAAGAACTTCTGCACCGTCGCGTCGGCGATCCACGGATTGGCCTTGAGCTTGTCGCGAACTGCGGCGGCGTCGAGGAACAGCAGCGAGGAGCGGCCGGTGACCCCGCCGATGGCGAGCACCTCGTCCTGCGTCAGCTGCTTGCGCCCATTGATCGCGACCGCGGTGATGCGGAAGCCCGCGGCGTTGGCCAGCGCATTGCGGGTATCGGACAGGGCCGCGCTGACGTCCTGGGCGTGGCCGCCCTTGACGATGCCGAGCCAGACGCTGCCGAACAACAGCCCGACCGTCGCCACGGTGCCGAGACGATGCGGCAGATAACGTTCGACCAGTTCGACGATGCGCGGCGGCGCCTCGCGATCAATCACCGGCACGAGCGCGGCCGGCGCCGTCTTGGCGCCGCCCTCCCCAGATGCCCGGCCATGTTTGCCGACTCGGGGGAAGCGGAAGCGCGGAAGGCGGGCAGAGATATACTCGCGCAGCAGGATCGCCGCGCCAAGGGCAGCGGCTTTCAGGTTCGCTTGAGGCCTCTGCGATCGAGCGAGGCGTCCTGCACCATCCATTGCACGAGCTCATCAAACTGTTGCGTCCGCAAATACGTCGCGGACCCGCGCCGCTCGACCTCGACCCGCCCGGACGCTGGTGACCACGGCGATGCGTTTCGTCACGACAGCTCAAGGCAGCCGAGCACCACTGAGGCGCCAGCGTTAACCTTCGGACGTCCTGGTAAACAAAAAGTAAAATCGGTCCGGTCAGGCGATTTTTTTCTTCGATCTTTGAGGACCTTGTCTCGAATTCTTAAGCATTTTACCGGCTACAGGAACCGCTGCAGGGCGGCCAAGCCGGGTTCCTTCGGGGGTCCTGCCGGGGACGCGCTACCGGGCCGCACGGCGCTTCGCCAGGTCGATCTGCTGCTGCAGGAAGTCGCGGAACGAGATGTTCTGCGCGGCCAGCGCCTTCGGGTACAGCGAGGCCGCGGTCAGCCCCGGCAGCGTATTGGTCTCCAGATAGACCGGGCCATTGGCCGAGACGATGAAATCGCTGCGCGAATAGCCGCCGCATGACAGCGCGCGATGTGCCTTGATGGCTTCGGTCTGCAGCGCGGCCGTGATCTCCGACGTGAAGCGGCCGGGGCAGATTTCCTTGGTGGCGGTCGCGAGATATTTGGCGAAATAGTTGAAGGCGCCATCGGCCGGCAGGATCTCGATCGGCGGCAATGCGATCAACGATCCATCCGGCTGCTCGAGCACGCCGCAGGTCGCCTCCGTGCCGGTGACGAAAGGCTCGATCAGATACTCCTCCGTCGCTGCGGCAGCCCGGACCGCGACGAGATCCTGCTTCGCGTTGACAAAGATCAGGCCGAAGCTGGAGCCGTCCTTGACGGGTTTGGCGATCAACCGGCCATGCTGCGCCAGTGCGGCCTCGGCATCGGCGAGCGAGACGCCTTCTGCCACCGTGACGCCGCCGAGCACGGCAAAGCGCTTGGCGGCGACCTTGTCGAAGGCGAGATGCGAGGCAGCCGAGCTCGAGCCCGTAAACGGCACGCCGCGCATCTCACACATCACTTGAAGCTCGCCATTCTCCGCCCGGCCGCCATGCAAAGCGAGCACAAGCACGCGATCCTCCGCCTTGGCACGGTCGAGCGCATCAGCGAGAGTCCCGATCCGCGGGCCGTCGGCCGTGAACGGCTCCTCGAACGGCCTGGCATGCGCGACCAGCGCCTTGCCGCTCACCCGATGCACCGTGTCGTCGGCCTCCCAGAACCAGAGGTCGGAATCGGGCAGCGTCGCATGCAAAGCCTGCGCACTGGCGACCGAGACAAGCCGTTCCTTGTTGGAGCCGCCGAACAAAATCGTAGTGCGCATCAATGTCTTCTCGGGCTGGTCTGCAACTGCGCCGGCAGTTGCGCTGGAAGGGTTTGAGGAGGCGGGCGAACCTACCTCGCCTTGAGTCCGATCCGCTTGATCTCCCACTGCAGCGCGATGCCCGATGTCGCTTCGACCCGTTCACGCACGGTCTCGCCGAGCGTCTCGATGTCATCGGCGGTGGCGTTGCCGGTGTTGATCAGGAAGTTGCAATGCATCTCGGAAACCTGCGCGCCGCCGACCTTGAGCCCGCGGCAGCCCGCGGCATCGACGAGCCTCCAGGCGGAATGTCCCGGCGGGTTCTTGAAGGTGGAGCCACCGGTCTTCTCGCGGATCGGCTGCGCCGTCTCGCGATGCGCCTGCACCTCGGCCATGCGCCCCCGGATCGCTTCGGGATCCGAAGGCTTGCCGCGGAAGCGCGCCGCCGTGAAGATCAGCGACGGATCGGCGCCGCTCGCGCGATAGGTGAAGTTCATGTCGGCATTGGTGAAGTGGTGCGTCACGCCCTGGCGGTCGATCGCGGTCGCCTCGACCAGGATGTCCTTGGTCTCGCCGCCATTGGCGCCCGCATTCATGCGCAGCGCGCCGCCGATGGTGCCGGGAATGCCGAACAGGAATTCGAGACCGGCGAGATTGGCTGATGCCGCGACCTCGGCCACCCGCTTGTCCAGCGCCGCGGTGCCGGCCGTCACGATGTCGCCGTCGGCCTTGACCTCGCCGAACGCCCGCGGCGCCAGCCGGATCACGACGCCCGGCACCCCGCCGTCGCGCACGATCAAATTGGAGCCGACCCCGATCACATAGACCGGCAGTTCGGCCGGAAGATGCTTCAGAAAGTAAGCGAGGTCGTCAGCATCCGCCGGCGTGAACAGCACCTGCGCCGGTCCGCCGACGCGAAACCAGGTGAGCGGCGCCAGACCTTCATTGGCCAGCAGCCGCCCGCGCAATTCGGGCATCGCAGCTTTGAGGTCGGGCGTGATGTCGGCGAAGCTCACCACCCCTACCCCAGCGCCTTGAGCTCGTCGGGCAAGGCATAGGCCCATTGGGTGATGTTGCCGGCGCCGAGGCAGACGACGAGGTCGCCGGATTTGGCGAGGCGCTTGACGATGCCCGCGAGATCGGCGGCCTGCGGCAGCGGCAGCACGTCGCGATGACCATGGGCGCGCAGGCCGAGCACGAAATGATCACGGTCGATGCCTTCGATCGGCGCCTCGCCGGCCGGGTAGACGTCGGCGACGATGACGGCGTCCGCATCGTTGAAGCAGGTGCAGAACTCCTCGAACAGCGACTGCAGGCGGGTGTAGCGATGCGGCTGCACCACGGCGATGACCTTGCCGCTGGTGGATTCACGCGCCGCTTTCAGCACGGCCGCGATCTCCACCGGGTGATGACCATAATCGTCGATGATGGTGACGCCGTTCCACTCGCCGGTGCGGGTGAAGCGGCGCTTGACGCCGCCGAAGCCGGCGATCGCCTTGCGGATCGCCTCGTCCGAAATGCCGAGCTCATGCGCGACCGCGATCGCCGCGGTTGCGTTCGAGGCATTGTGCCGGCCCGGCATCGGCAGCGTGATGTCCGAGATCTCGTGCGTCGCGCCGCTCTTGCGATCGCGGAACACGACCTTGAAGCGCGAGCCGCCATTGGCGGGCGAGAGATCGACCAGCCGCACGTCGGCCTGCGGGTTCACACCGTAGGTGATGATGCGACGGTCCTCGATCTTGCCGACCAGCGCCTGCACCACCGGATGATCGATGCACATCACGGCAAAGCCGTAGAACGGTACGTTCTCGACGAAGGCGCGGAACGCATCCTGCACGGCGTCGAAGGTCTTGAAATGATCGAGATGCTCGGGATCGACATTGGTGACGATGGCGACATCCGCCGGCAGCTTCAGGAAGGTGCCGTCGCTCTCATCGGCCTCGACGACCATCCAGTCGCCGGCGCCGAGCCGCGCATTGGTGCCATAGGCATTGATGATGCCGCCATTGATCACGGTCGGATCGATTCCGCCGGCATCGAGCAGCGCCGCCACCATCGACGTTGTCGTGGTCTTGCCGTGGGTGCCGGCGATCGCGACGCAGCTCTTCAGCCGCATCAGCTCGGCCAGCATCTCGGCCCGCCGGACGACGGGAATGCGCTGCGCGCGCGCCGCCATCAGCTCCGGATTGTCACGCTTGATCGCGGTCGACACGACGACGACATCGGCGCCCGCGACGTTCTCGGCCTTGTGCCCGACGCTGACCGTGATGCCCTTCTCGCGCAGGCGCGCGACGTTGGCGTTGTCGGAAGCGTCGGAGCCCTGCACCGTGTAGCCGAGATTGCACAGCACCTCGGCGATGCCACTCATGCCGATACCGCCGATCCCGACGAAGTGGATGGGTCCGATCTCGCGCGGCAGTCTCATGGGCGTCTCGTCTCAAGGGTTCCGGGCACACCTCGGGAAGGGCGCAGCCGCGAATCATCAGCCCTTCTTGCAAGACATGACCGACCGGGACAAGTCCGCTCGGGCCCTCAATATTGCGATTTCGCAAGCCGTTCGCCCGATTTTGGCCGGTGTTGAGCCGCCCGACGGCAGCGATTTGGGCCGCCCGGCAGCTTTCAGGATTCGTTAAGCGCGATCGCAGACGAGCCGCCCCGAGCCGGATACCTGCAATTTTTGCGCGTCCTCCGCAGCAATGCGCGTGGCATGGCTGGTGCTGCGCACGGGCGGTCCGGGCGCACCGTCAATATTCAATGGAGAATCCTGCCGATGTGCTCGCTGTGTGAACCCCGATCTCCCGCCCTATCCCGCCGGCGACTGCTCGGCGGCGGCGCCGTCCTGGCCGCGGCGGCGGTCGGCGCGCTGCCGGCCTTTGCGAAGGACGCCAAGGGAGCAAGCAACAGCGTCGTGCCCCCTCCGAATGCGATCTCTCCGGACGACGCGATGAAGCGCATCGTCGACGGCAACGCCCGCTACGTCGCCGGCAATCTCGACAACAAGGATTTCTCGGCCGGCCGTGCGGCGCGCGCCGCGGCCCAGTATCCGATCGCGGCGATCGTGAGCTGCGCCGATGCCCGGGTGGCGCCGGAGCTGGTGTTCGACCAGGCGCCGGGCGAGCTGTTCGTGGTCCGGGTCGCCGGCAATTTCGTCAATGACGACGGTCTCGCCAGCCTGGAATATGGCGTCAAGTTCCTGGGTACGCCGCTCGTGCTGGTGCTCGGCCACAGCGGCTGCGGCGCCATCGATGCCACCATCAAGGTCCTCAAGGACGGCACCAGGCTGCCGGGCCACCTTCCGACCCTGATCGATGCGCTGAAGCCCGGCGTGGAGGCTGCGATCGCGAAGAAGCCGCAGGACCTGCTGGCCGAGGCCACGGCGGAGAACGTGCGCAGCAATGTCCGGCGCCTGTCGACCGCCAAGCCGATCGTCGGCCGCATGGTCGCCGAGGGCAAGGTGAAGATCGTCGGCGGCATCTATGACATCGGCTCCGGCCGGGTCACGATGATCTGACGCGTCACGCCGGCTGCAGCGCGCGATCGGCACGCGCGGCTGCGGCCGCGAGCCAGGTCACCTGGTGACAGAACCAGGCCTCCACGGACGCCACGAAACCCGGCATCAGCGTCAGGCGCCGGCGTCCGTCGTCGAAACGCAGCAGCCGGCGCTCTTCCATCGCCGCCAGCAGATTGCGGATATGGGAGCGCGAGACGCCCAGCATCGTTGCAAGCTCCGCCGTGGACACGTCGACGACGTGGCGCCCAGCGGCGGACCGCGCGACGAGCGTGAGCGCCAGGTGGATGCCGCTATCGTGCTCGTCGGTCCAGGCCAGATCCGGAAATCCGGTCAGGGGCCGGCTGTCGCGGCAGAGCCAGGTCGCGCATTGCCGGATCGTCTCCGCGTAGAAGCTCTGGTCGTCCCGCAGTCGAACGCTCAATCCGCCGGCCTCAGTCAGTCGCGCATGACAATCCAGATGCAGGGCAAGCCAACCTCGCAGACCTTCGAGGATGACGGATCCTGGCACGAGATAACGGATCCGGCCGTCCCCGGGATCGCGCTCGATGGTGACCAGCGACAGACCCCGCAGCACCGCGACAAAGGCCGCGGTCTGCCGCGGCCCCGGCAGCCGCATCTGCAGACGGGTCAGGGTCGGGCGCTCGACCGGCTGGCGCGCTGACATATGCATCATCACGATGTGCGCCACGATTTCCGTCGGGGCGCGCTGACCGAACAGCTTGATCATCAGGCGCTGGCCACGCAGCGGCGCAATCAGCTGGTCGCAGAATCCAACGAACACGGGCGCGAAGGATGGATGGTCGCGCAAACGCATCGGATGATCGTCCCCCGCGATGGCGCGCGCGTCAGCGCTCCGGTTCGTCATCGGATCACCGCGCGCCCGACCAATCAGAGCCCTGCGGTCTTGATCACGAGATCGGCCAGACGCTCCGCGGCATCAAGCCGGCCGGCGGCGCGGGCGGCCTGTGCCATGGCCGCCAGGCGCACCGGCTCGGCGGCGAGCGCCGAGATCTCCGAAGCCAGCCGATCGGACGTGAAGTCGCTCTGCACGATCCGGATCGCGGCATTCGCGTCCGACAGCACGCCGGCATTGGCGTACTGATCCTGATCGATGGCCCCCGGCAGCGGCACCAGGATCGAGGGCCGGCCGATCGCGGCGAGCTCCGCGACAGTGCCCGCGCCCGAGCGCGAGATCACGAGATGGTTGGCGGCGAGACGGGCCGGCAAATCGGTGAAGAACGGCTGCAGCTCGGCATTAATCTTGAGCCGGTCATACACGGCGCGGACCCGCGCCATGTCCTCCTGGCGGACCTGCTGGGTCAGCACCAGCCGGCTCCATAGAGCGGGCTCGAGCCGCTCGATCGCGCCGGGCACGACGTCGCTCATGACGCGGGCGCCCTGGCTGCCGCCGACCACCAGCAGCCGCAGCGGGCCTGCGGTCTCAGGCGCGGCATAGGGCACCGCGGCCGCTTCGAGAATGGCGGGACGCATCGGCGTGCCGACGGTGGTAGTCTTTCCAGAGAGCGCCGGATCGCGGTCGAGCACGCCCGGCAACGAGGTGGCGATCGCCTTCACATGGGCCGACAGGAAACGGTTGGCACGGCCGAGCACGGCATTGGCATCGTGGATCAGGCTGGGCACGCCGGCGAGCCGCGCCGCCAGCAGCGGTGGCACCGTCGGATAGCCGCCAAAGCCGATCACGGCGGCCGGCTTGAGCCGCCGCATCAGGTTGAAGGCGGCCAGCGTGCCGGTGCCGAGCAGCAGCGCCGTGCGGGCGAGCGCCACCGGCGAACGGCTGCGTACCGTCTCGCTCGGCACCACATCGATCATGTCCTTGGTGAACAGGCCGCTGTAGCGCAGCGCGCGCGCATCGGTGACGAGACGGACCCGGTAGCCGCGCTTGATCAGCTCGACACCGAGCGCTTCGGCCGGAAACAGATGACCGCCGGTGCCGCCGGCGGCCAGCAGAATGAGGGGCGCAGAAGAGGTCATGCGCGCTTGTTTACAGCCAATATGTCGTCATTGCGAGCGAGGCGGCTTACGCATAATTGCGCAGCGTCCCCGCAGCGTCGGTGGCCTCGGCTTCGATCCGTGGCCGCTGCCGCGTCAACGCCAGCATCATGCCGACACCATAGGCGAGCGACACGATCGAGGAGCCGCCATAGGAGATGAAGGGCAAGGTCATGCCCTTGGCCGGGATCAGCTGCAGGTTGACCGAGATGTTGATCGCCGCCTGGATGCCGAACAGGATCGCGAGGCCCGACGCCGCAAAGCGCGAGAAGCCGTCCTCGCTGGCATAGGCGCGCGACAAGGTGCGGATCACGATGAAGCCGAACAATGCAACCAGCGCCAGGCACAGGATGATGCCGAACTCCTCGGCCGCGACCGCGAACACGAAATCGGTGTGGCTGTCCGGCAGGCTGCGCTTGGCGATGCCCTCGCCCGGCCCGAGGCCGAACCAGCCGCCATTGGAGAACGCCTCCATGGCCGTGTCGACCTGGAAGGTGTCACCGGACGCCGGGTTCATGAAGCGCTTGATGCGGCCGGCGACGTGCGGGACCAGCAGATAGGCGCCGAACAGACCGGCGGCCGCGGCCCCGGCGAGGCCGGCGACCCAGATCATGCGCATGCCGGCGATGAAGAACAGCGAGCCCCAGACCATCAGGATCAGCATGGTCTGACCGAAATCCGGCTCCATCACCAGGAGCGACACCAGCATCAACAGCAGCACAAGCGCCATCGTGGTCGCCGGCATGTCCGGCCGCCGCGCAGATTCCGAGAACAGCCAGGCGGCGACGACGACGAAGGCCGGCTTGGCCGCTTCCGAGGCCTGGATGTTGACGCCGACCAGCGTGATCCAGCGCCGCGAGCCCTTCACCTCCGGGCCGACGGCGAGCGTCAGCACGATCAGCACGATGGCGATCGCGAACACCACCAGCGCGCTGCGCCGGATCTGCCGCGGCGACAGGAAGGACACGCCGATCAGCACGATGAAGGACGGCAGCAGGAACAGGACGTGGCGGTTGAAGAAGTGGAACGCGTCGAGCCCGATGCGCGTCGCGACCGGCGGGCTCGCCGCCAGCGACAGGATCACCCCGCAAAGCATCAGCGCCAGGATCGCGCCGAGCAGCGGCTTGTCGACCGTCCACCACCAATCGGACAGCGGATTGCGTTCTTCACGGGAGAGCATCGGACGTTCACCTGAGCCTTAGGGAAGCAGCCCATTGGCGCCCAGGATGGTTATCGAAGGCTTAAGACCTGTCCGCTGCGACAGCGCTGTGTGCCGTCGCGTCACGATGAACGACGTGGACCTCGGCATCCTTGGCCACCCGCCTTCGCGGGTGAAACAAGCGTGTGGTCGACGATGGTGAGCTAAACCACCCGCTCCACACCCGGCAGCGCCTGCACCAGATCGCGGAAGCGGGCGCCGCGGATCTCGAAATTGCGGAATTGGTCGAACGAGGCGCAGGCCGGCGACAGCAGGACCACGGCGTCCGTCAGCCCGGAAGCTTCGGCATCGGCAGCGGCCTGCGCCACCGCGACCTCGAGCGTGCCGGACATCGCGTGCGGAACCTTGTTGCCGAGCGTTCCGGCGAACTCCGCCGCGGCCTCGCCGATCAGATAGGCCTTGCGGATGCGCGGAAAGAAACCTTCGAGGCTGGTGATGCCACCGGCCTTGGGTTTGCCGCCGGCGATCCAGAAGATGTCGGCGAAAGACGACAGCGCATGCGCCGTCGCATCCGCGTTGGTGCCCTTGGAGTCGTTGACAAACAGGACATGGCCGCGGCGGCCGACCTGCTCCATGCGATGCGCCAGCCCCGGGAAGCTGCGCAGCCCCTGCTGCAGCACATCCTGCTTCACGCCGATCGCGAGGGTAGCGGCGGCGGCGCAGGCGGCGTTCTGCGCATTGTGCTGGCCGCGCAGCGAGCCGATGCCGCCGAGCCGCGCGACCTCGCTGCGCGCGCCACTTGCGCTGCGCAGGATGGTCTCGTGCTCGACATAGAGACCGTCAGCCAGCGGGTTCTTCACCGAAACGCGCACCACGCGCTTGCCGGCCTGGTCGAGCCGATCGGCGATCGCGCGCGAAAAGCCATCGTCCACGCCGATGATCGCGGTCCCCTCCGGCTTGACGCCGGCAACCAGGCGCTCCTTGACCGCGGCGTAGTTTTCGATCGTGCCGTGGCGGTCGATGTGATCCTCGCTGACATTGAGCAGGATGCCCACGGTCGGATCGAGCGACGGCGTCAGGTCGATCTGATAGGACGACATCTCGATGACGTGAACCCGGCCCATCCGCGGCGGCTCCAGCGACAGGATCGCGGTGCCGATATTGCCGCCCAGCTGGGTGTCGTAGCCGGCGGTCTGCATCAGATGCGCGATCAGCGCCGTCGTCGTCGATTTTCCGTTGGTGCCGGTGATGGCGACGAACGGCGCATCCGGTGCGTGCCGCCTGCGCTCGCGGCAGAACAGCTCGATGTCGCCGATCACCTCGATGCCGGCCTCGCGCGCCTTGAGCACGCTCCAATGCGGCACCGGATGGGTCAGCGGCACGCCGGGCGCCAGCACCAGCGCCGCGAAATCCGACCACGACACGGTGCGCAGATCCGCGGTGACGAAGCCGGCTTTGGCAGCCTCGGCCAGCCGCTCGGCGCCATCGTCGCCGGCCACGACGTCCGCACCGCCCGCGCGAAGGGCGTGGCAACTGGCGAGCCCGGACCCGCCAAGGCCGAACACGGCGACGGTCTTTCCGGCGAATGAGGTAACGGGGATCATGTCAGCGCAGCTTCAGGGTCGACAGGCCGACCAGCGCCAGCATCACGGAGATGATCCAGAAGCGGATCACGATCTGCGGCTCGGTCCAGCCGAGTTGTTCGAAATGGTGATGGATCGGCGCCATCTTGAAGATGCGCTTGCCGGTCAGCTTGAACGAGGCCACCTGCACGATCACAGACACGGCTTCGAGCACGAACAGGCCGCCGATCACCGCCAGCACGATCTCGTGCTTCACCGCCACGGCGATCGAGCCGAGCATGCCGCCGAGCGCCAGCGAGCCGGTGTCGCCCATGAAGATCGAGGCCGGCGGGGCGTTGAACCAGAGAAAGCCGAGCCCGGCCCCGAGCACCGCGCCGCACAGCACGGCGAGCTCGCCGGTGCCCGCCACATAGTGGATCTGGAGATAATCCGAGAACACGGCGTTGCCGGCGAGGTAGGCGATCAGGCCGAAGCTCGCCGAGGCGATCATCACCGGAACGATCGCGAGGCCGTCGAGACCATCGGTGAGATTCACCGCGTTTCCGGCGCCGACGATGACGAAGGCGCCGAAGATGACGTACATCCAACCGAACTTGATCACGAGATCCTTGAAGAAGGGAATCGCAAGGCCGGTCGAGGACGGGTCGCGTCCGAGCCGGACCAGCGCATAGCAGGCGACCAGTGCGATGCCGGCCTCGATCAGGATCCGCGCACGCCCGGCAAAGCCCGAATGCGACTGCTTGGTGACCTTCAGGTAATCGTCATAGAAGCCGACGAAGCCGAAGCCGAGCGTCACCGCCAGCACGATCCAGACGTAAGGATTGAGCGGATTGGCCCACAGCACGGTCGAGACGACGAGGCCCGACAGGATCATCAGGCCGCCCATCGTCGGCGTGCCCTTCTTGCTGATGATATGCGATTGCGGGCCGTCGGCGCGGATCGGCTGTCCCTTGCCCTGGCGCAGGCGCAGATGATCGATGATCCAGGGACCGAACAGGAATACGAACAATGCGCCGGTCACCACGGCGCCGCCGGTGCGGAACGTGATGTAGCGGAACACGTTGAGCAGGCCGCGAAACATCGCCAGGCTCGGAAACGTATTCGTCAGCTCGATCAACCAGTAAAACATCCAACCCGCCTATGCCGCTTCGCCGAGACCGAGCCACGTGATCTCAATGGATTCGCGGGCGCGAATCCGATCCAGCCTCTTTTAACCACGATCGGAGCCGGGTGCGAATCGTTGCCTGCGAGGGCATGATCCCTCCGGCATGGCTGCCCCGCTGCCGATAGCCAGATTTTGTTCCACCGCGCCGCGATATCGCCCGATTTCAATTCGAGGCCTGCAGCGCAGCGGCGAGCTTCTGCACGAACTTGTTCACCCAGAAGATCTTCTTGCTGCCCTTGATGACGACGACGTCGTCCGGTGCAAGCAGCGCGGCCACCTGGCTGGCGTCCAGTGTCGCCGGGTCCTCGTGCCAGCCGAGTCGCTTCTCCGGCGGCAGCTTCTCGAACAGATGACGCATCAGCGGACCGACGCAGTACACCCCGTCGATCCCTGTGACATGCCCGACCATGTCGGCATGATAGGCCGGCGCCTCGTCCCCCAGCTCCAGCATGTCGCCGATCACCGCGATCCGCCGCCCGCGCACCGGCCGCGCCTGCAGACTGTCGAGCGCCGCCGCCATGCTCGCGGGATTGCCGTTGAAGCTGTCATCGATCAGAACGATCTCGCCAATGCGCTGCTCGACGCCCCGCCCGGTCATGATGCCGACCTCGCCCAGTTCGCGCGCCAGCAGCACCGGATCAAGCCCGGCCGCGGCGACGGAGGCGAGTGCCGCCAAGGCGTTATGCAGGCGATGCGGTGCCCCCGGGGTCAGCGAGAACGCCAGATGACGGCCGGCAATGTCAGCCGTGACGTCCCAGCTCTCGCCGGCAGGAACCTTCGACATGGCATGAACGTCGGCGCCAGCGCCGAATCGCAGCACCCTGCCGGGCCATTCGGGCGCGGCAAGATCAACCGGCAGCACCAGGATGCCGTCCGACGGCAACCCACGCGCGATCGAGACCTTCTCCTTGCGGATCGCCTCAAGGCTGCCAAGCTTCTCAAGGTGCACCGGCTGCACATTGACGACCAGCGCCACCGTCGGCTGCGACAGCTCGGTCAACCGCGCAATTTCCCCTTGCTGGTTCATGCCCATCTCGACCACCCACACCGAGGCGCTCGGATCGGCGTTGCACAGCGTCAGCGGCACCCCCCAGAAATTGTTGAAACTCGACGGGCTCGCGGACGCTCCGGGATAGGTGGCGATGAACTCCTTGGTCGAGGTCTTGCCGGCGCTGCCAGTGAGACCGATGACCGGGCCGTGGAAGCGGGCCCGCGCCGCGCGGGCGAGCGCCCATAACCCGTCGATCAACGTGTCCGGCACCACCAATTGCGGAACGCTGATGCCGTCGACTCGGTGCGGAACGATCATCGCGACCGCACCGGCCTGCTCGGCATTGGCCGCGAATTCCCAGCCGTCGCGGCTGGAGGCGAAGCTCGAGACGAACCCCCCGCTCGGCGTGCCGCTCAGCGCAACGAACAGGCTGCCGGGCTTCACCGCGCGGCTGTCTTGCGTCACGAGATCGATTGGCGTCTCCGGATAATCGCCGGCAAGGCCGAGCGCGCGCGCAACCTCAGCCACCGTCCACAGCGCCTTCGTCATGATGCCCTCGCTGCCAATGCGTCCGCGACCGCTTCATGATCGCTGAAATGCAGGGTGGTGCCGCCGATGATCTGCCCGACCTCATGCCCCTTGCCGGCAATTACGAGGGCGTCGCCAGGCTGCAATTCGCCGATCGCGACCTTGATCGCCTCGGCGCGGTCGCCGATCTCGCGCGCACCGGGCGCGGCAGCCAAGATCGCGGCCCGGATCGCGGCCGGATCCTCGCTGCGCGGATTGTCGTCGGTGACGATCACGCGATCGGCCTCGGCGGCAGCGATAGCGCCCATCAAAGGCCGCTTGCCGGTATCACGGTCGCCGCCGGCGCCAAACACGACAACGAGCTTTCGCGCGGCATAGGGCCGCAGCGCCTGCAAAGCCTTGGCCAGCGCATCCGGCTTGTGCGCGTAGTCGATGAAGATGGGCGCGCCATTGTGCTCGCCGACCAGTTCGAGCCGGCCCTTGGCGCCTTCAAGCGTCTCCAGCGCCTCGAACACGGCCTGCGGATCGCTGCCGGTGCCGATCGCGAGTCCCGCCGCGACCAGCGCATTTTCGACCTGGAACGCGCCGACCAGCGGCAGGCGGATCGTGTACATGCGACCGCAATGCTGGAGCTGGAGCTGCTGGGCGAAGCCATCGATGGCTGCGGCGACGAGCCGGATGCCCGCCCCCGCGCCATCGCCATGCGTGCCAACGGTCATCAGGCGAAGATCGCGCGCTTGTGCCGCGGCCATGACATCCGCCGAGCATTCATGATCGGCCGAGATCACCGCAGCACCGCCGGGGGGCACGAGATCGCGAAACAGCCTCAGCTTGGCGTTGAGATAATGCGCGAGGTCGGGGTGATAATCCATGTGATCGCGCGAGAGATTGGTGAACCCGCCGGCCGAGACCCGAACACCGTCGAGGCGATATTGGTCGAGCCCGTGCGACGACGCCTCGAAGGCCAGATGGGTGACGCCGTCCTGCGTGATCTCATCGATCTGCCGGTGCAGCGCGATCGGATCGGGCGTGGTCAGCGAGCCGTAGACCGTGCGCTTGTCCGACACCAGGCCGACCGTACCGATGCTGGCCGAGCTGTGACCGAGCTTCTGCCAGATCTGCCGCGTGAAGGCCGCGACCGAGGTCTTGCCGCTGGTCCCAGTCACGGCGGCGATCGTCGCCGGCTGGCGCGGATAGAACCGCGCTGCGGCCATCGCCAGCGCCAGCCGCGGGTTAGGCAGCTCAACATAAGGTACGGACAGCGCCGTGCCAGGCGGAGACCCGCCGGCCACGGCGATCGCGCCGGCCGCAATGGCCGCAGCGATGAAGCGGGCGCCATCGGTCTTCGCTCCGGACAGCGCGAAGAACAGATCGCCGGGCCGGACCGCGCGGCTGTCAACGGCCAAGCCGGAGACGTCGACGGCGGCGATCTCCGGGTCGCGCCCAGCCGCATCGCCGAGAAGATCGTGGAGTTTCATCCTGGTCCCGCACCAGTTCCGCCCCGCCCCCTGCGGGCGGCGGCGTCAAAGCCAGCAATTCGACGACGGCTTACTGTGTCAGGCGCGATGCCGCAAGAATTTGGCGGTCGGACGGCGGCAGGTCGAAGCGGGGCTCGATACCGAGCAGCGGCCCGATCCGGGCGATCACGTTGCCGGCGGTCGGCACCGCGTTCCAGCCGGAGGTGATGAAGCCGTAGGTTTCCTTCAGCGGCTGGGGCTCGTCCAGCATGATCAGAAGCTGGTACCGCGGCTTGTCCGCCGGGATCACCGCGGTGAACAGGGTCAGCACCTTCTTTTTGGCGTAGCGACCATTGATCACCTTCTCGGCCGTGCCGGTCTTGCCGCCGATATAATAGCCCTTGACGTCGGCCTTTCGCGCGGTGCCGACCTCGGCATTGAGGCGCATCAGATAGCGCATCTTCTCGGAGGTTTCCGGCTTGATGACGCGCTTGGCCAGCGCCATCGCCTCCTCTTCCGTGCGCTTCATGAAGGTCGGCGGGATCAAGAGGCCACCATTGACCAGCGCGCTGACGCCCATCACGCCCTGCAACGGCGCCACCGCCATGCCGTGACCGAACGCGATCGTGACCGTGTTCAACTCAGCCCAGCGCTTCGGCAGGATCGGCGAGGCGCTCTCCGGCAGTTCGGTGCGCAGCCGGTCGAACTGACCCATCTTGCGCAGGAACGCCTTGTGCGCCTCCACGCCCTGCGTCAACGCGATCCTGGCAGCGCCGACATTGGAGGAGAAGTAGAACACTTCCTTCATGCTGAGAAAGCGGCCCTTGGGCTCATCGTCATGGATCGCGAACTTGCCGTAATGCAGCGGCCCGCGTGCATCCCAGAGCGAGTTGAGATCATATTTGCCGGTGTCGAGCGCCATCGCCAGAGTGAAGGCCTTGAAGGTCGATCCCATCTCATACACGCCAGTTGTCAGGCGGTTGATCCGATCTGGATCATGCGCTTCCTTCGGGCTGTTCGGATCAAAATCCGGCAGCGACACCATGGCAACGATCTCGCCGGTCCTGACATTGACGACGAGGCCGGAAGCCGCCTTGGTCTTGAACTTCTCCTTGGCTTTGAGCAGTTCGTCGCGCAGCGCATGCTCGACGCGCAGATCGACCGACAGCTCGATCGGGCGTTGCAGCCGATCGGTAGCAAAGCCAGCGCGGTGCAGGTCGGCGAGGCCCTGATTGTCGAGCCACTTCTCCATACCGGCGATGCCCTGGTTGTCGATGTTCACCAGGCCGATCAGATGCGCAACCTCGTTGCCGGTTGGATAAACGCGCTTGTTCTCGCGCAGGAAACCGACGCCCGGCAGGCCAAGGCGGTGAATGTCCTGCTGCTGCTTCGGCGACATCTCGCGCTTCAGCCAGACGAAGCCCTTGCGTGACATCAAGCGCTCGCGCACCTCGCTTGTATCGAGGTCCGGCAACGTCGCGGTCAGAAGCTCGATCGCCTCGTCCTTGTCGATGAGGCGGCGCGGCTCGGCGAACAGGCTCGGCGTCTTCACGTCGGTGGCGAGCACGGCGCCGTTGCGATCGACGATATCGGGCCGTGCGGTGGCGATGGCGTCCTGCTGCGCGGCCCGCCGCGCGGTCGGACCATCGGCACCAACCGCGAACATCACCAGCCGCCCGCCGATGATCGCATAGACGGCGGCAAAGGCGATGATCGCGAGACCAATTCGCGCACGCGCCTTGGCGGTGCGATCGACATCGCGCCCATACAGCAGCGTGCGGATCAATCGCTGCCGCCAGGGCTCCTGCGGCTTGACATGAGGCCGAAGCTGATCGGTCATTGCTGATCCTCCGGAGGACGCACCGACCCGGTCACAGGGGGCTCATCGTTGATCGCGTCGATCGTATCGATCATTGATCCGATCGGATCGGGATTGTCGGAACGGGCGAACCGGGGCGGCCGCTCCGGCAGGTTCTTGAGGCTGTCATATTGCGTGGCGTTGAGCGGCTTCAACGGCAGGTGGCGCTCGACCAATCCTTGCAGCCGCAGGGGAGCGTCGAGCTTGGCCCATTCCGAACGCAGGATCGCGATGGCCTCGCGCTGCTCGCGGATCTCGGCCCGCAGCTGCAGCACGCGCTCGACACGCGCAGTCGATTCCATCTTGATGCGATAGACATAGGCGGCGGCGAAGATCAGCGAGCAGATCACGACCAGATGGAGGAGGCGCATGCGTTACCCTCCTCGCAGGACGTCGGCCAAGCGCGGCCAAGATGACGAAGCAGGCGGGAGGCGGGCCGGCGCTGCGGTGCGCTCGGCGCCGCGCAGCTTGGCCGAGCGTGCACGCGGATTGGCCTCGATTTCGCTCTGATCGGCCACGACCGGCTTGCGGTTGAGCAGTTGAAAGGTCGGCGTCTCCTGGGCGATCTCGGGCAGATGGCGCGAGCCGCCACCGGTCCTGCTCCGTTCAGCCAGGAAGGTCTTGACGATCCGATCTTCGAGCGAATGGAACGAGACGACAGCCAGCCGGCCGCCCGGAGCCAACACCTGCTCGGCCGCCGACAAGGCCTGCTCCAGTTCGTCGAGCTCTTCATTGACGAGAATGCGCAGGCCCTGGAACGTCCGTGTCGCCGGATGAATATCGCCCGGCTTCGATCTCACCACGCGCGCGACGATGTCGGCCAGTTGCCGCGTGGTCGTGATCGGCTGCTCCTTGCGCGCAGCGACGATGGCGCGAGCCACAGCACGCGAGTGGCGCTCTTCGCCGAAGATATAGATGATGTCCGCCAGATCGCGTTCGGCGGCCTGCGCCACGACGTCAGCAGCGGTCGGTCCGGTCTCCCCCATCCGCATGTCGAGCGGGCCATCGAAGCGGAAGGAGAAGCCCCGCGCGGCGGAATCGAGCTGCATCGACGAGACGCCGACATCCATCACAATGCCGTCAACTTGGGACAACCCGAGCGATGCACAGATGTGGGCGATCGCCGAGAAGCGGTTCTCGACCAGCGTGAGGCGAGCGCCGGCCTCCGCGACGAGCGCGGCGCCGCCGGCGATCGCCGTGCTGTCGCGGTCAATCCCGATCACCCGCGTTCCCGGGGACTGCAGAATCAACCGGGTGTATCCGCCCGCGCCGAAGGTCGCATCGATATAGGTTCCGCCCTCGCGCGGAGCGAGCATGGCCACCGCCTCCGGACCAAGCACCGGGACGTGTCGCGGGTCAGCCGTGCTCACGCGGACGCTCCGCGAGGATGCCGCTGGGTCAGATTGGCTTTGGTCGGCTGCGAGCCCATCGCGCCTTCGATCCTCGCGCCCCTTCAACTCGCCAAGCCATCTCTCGGGTTGGTCAGCCATCCACCGCGACGGCTCGGTATCGCCGACACAACGCAGCTGTGCCGGGGACCGGGGCCTCGGCCCGGCGGCGATCACGCGGCGCTGGCTGGGCCAGGAACCGCTTTCCATCGTGATCTGCCGTGCAGGACCTTGCATCGTGGCGGCTGGCCGTCCCGAAAGCCGGCTTGGCTCTTCACCGCTCAGTAACGGCGTTCAGCGTTAACAAACCGTTGATGGTCTGTGGCGGATATTAGGCACTTCTCCTCGGACGCGACCAGCTCATGGGCGACCTCCGGCAATGCATGAGGTTGCTCGCAGCAATCGGGTAGATGCGATTTCGATTGCGGTTGGGAGATGCAAAAGAGTAGTGCGTGCCCATATTCGATTTGAGCCATTTGCCGTCGCCAGCCGCTTCGAGTGCGTCATGCCGAATTCAACCGACAAGCCCGAATCGAATCGTCCACGCGCGCTGCCGATCCCCAAGGGCTGTGCTGAGCTGCCGCTCTTCACCCCGGACTCGTCGATTGCATCCGACGTCATCCCCTCCGCAAATTTCGGTGAGCGCAAAGGTGGCCGACAGCCGGACATGGTCATCCTCCATTATACCGGGATGCCGGACGTGGAGGGCGCGATCACCAAGCTGTGCACCGCCGGCAGCGAGGTCTCCGCGCATTACATCGTGCTGGAAGACGGGCGAATCGTGCAGTGCGTGCCGGAGGCGATGCGCGCCTGGCATGCCGGTCTCTCGTCCTGGGGCGGAGACGAGGACATCAACTCCTGCTCGATCGGCGTCGAGATTGTCAATCGCGGCCATGATTGGGGCTACCCGGACTTTCCGCCGCGGCAGATCGCGGCGGTGATTGCGCTGTGCCGGGGCATCATGCTCCGCCGCAACGTCCCAGCGCACCGCATTCTCGGTCATTCCGACGTCGCGCCGTCGCGCAAGAAGGATCCGGGCGAGAAATTCCCTTGGCACTCGCTGGCCAATTCGGGGGTCGGCCATTGGGTGCAGCCGGCGGCGATCACCAAGGGCGAGACGCTGAAGCTCGGCAGCATCGGCGATGACGTCAGGGGCCTGCAGAAGGCGCTCGCCAAATATGGCTATGGCGTGCCGATCACCGGCAAGTTTGACGGCATCACCATGGACGTCGTCACCGCGTTCCAGCGTCATTTCCGCCCCGAGCGGATCGACGGCATCGCCGACCGCTCGACTCTGTGGACCCTGCATGCGCTGCTGACGAGCTTGCCGGCAGAGGAACCGGCAACGCGCGTCTGAGTGATCAGGCGCCCGCATCCAGTTCGACAAGGCGGCGGGCATAAAGCCGCTTGAGCGGCTCCAGCTGCGTCGAATCCCGCGCCGCGCGGTAGGCTGAACGGGCCTCCTCGCGCCGATCGAGTCGCCGCAACAGGTCCGCGCGCACCGCCGGCAACAGGTCGTACTGCCGCAAGCCGCCCCGAGCGGCGAGCGACTCGACCAGCGCGAGTGCCCGCGCGGGGCCGTCGACCATCGAGACTGCGGCCGCGTGATTGAGTTCGATCACCGGCGACGGCGCAATCCGCAGCAGGACCTCATAGAGGCCGACGATCTGGCGCCAATCCGTGTCGTGATAGCTCTGCGCCTGGGCGTGGAGCGCGGCGATCGCGGCCTGGACCGTATAAGGCTGCGGCCGTCCCCTGACACCAAGCGCCTGTTCGACAAGGTCAAGACCTTCGGCGATCTGCTCGCTGTTCCACAGCGACCGATCCTGCTCCTCTAGGAGGACGATGTCTCCGGACGCATCGGTCCGTCCGGCACGGCGCGCATCGTGGAGCAGCATCAAGGCCAGCAGGCCTTTGATGTCGGGCGCCTCCGGCATCAGGCCGAGAACGAGCCGGCCAAGCCGGATCGCCTCGCGCGCAAGATCGTGGCGGATCAGTTCCGGTCCGGAGGTCGCCAGGTAGCCTTCCGTGAACACCAGATAGATCACGGTCAGCACGCCGCGCAGACGCTCTTCCAGGGCATGGCGTCCGGGCACCTCGTAGGGAATGCCGGCGAGGCGGATCTTCTGTTTGGCACGCAGCAGGCGCTGCGCCATCGCTTCCTCGCTGGCGAGGAAGGCACGTGCGACCTCGGCCGTGGTCAGTCCGCAGACCGTGCGCAACGTGAGCGCCACCTGCACCTCCGGCGCGAAGGACGGATGGCAACAGGTGAAGATCAGCCGCAGCATGTCGTCGTCGAGATCGTTTGGCGTGGCGGCCGCCTCGTCGCTGACGGCGTCGCGCTCGATTGCATGGACGATCTCGGCTTCCTTGGCGCGAAAGTTGCGCTGGCGCCGGATCCGATCGATCGCCTTGTTGCGCGCCACATTGACCAGCCACGCGCGCGGATTGGCAGGGGCCCCTGCCCCTCGCCAATTGAGCAGCGCCGCCGCGAACGCATCCTGCAACGCGTCCTCGGCCAGTTCGAAGTCACCGACCAGCCTGATCAAGGTCGCGAGCGCGCGGCCGGCCTCGTCGCGGAACACCTTGTCGATCGCCTCAGGCGTCATCGCTGACACTCGCGCCGGCCGCACGCTGGCATCAATGATCGTACTGCCAGACCGGCCGGACCTCGATCGACCCCAGCCTGGCACCCGGAATGCGGGCCGCGATCCCGATCGCCTCGTCCAGATTATTGGCTTCGATCATGTAGTAACCGCCGAGCTGCTCGCGGGTCTCGGCGAACGGCCCATCCGTCGTCAGGATCTTGCCGTCGCGCACCCGCACCGTCGTCGATGTCGTCGTCGGCTGCAGCCGGTCGCCGCCCTTGTAGTTGCCGCTCGCGATGATCGACTGCGTGAAGGTCTGATATTCCGCCAGCATCTTGCCCTCGGCCTCCTTCTCCATCTTCGCGTATTCGACCTCGTTCAAATAGATCATCAGCAGATATTGCATCGACTTGCTCCCTTGTTCGGCTGGACTGCCGACATCCAGTCGAACGGCTCGGACACGGAACGACACCCCGAGGATAATATTTTTCCTGCGCGGCGATGGCTTGACGTACTGGCCGGGAAGCTCCATTCAGGCCGCGTCAGTCGGCCGGACGGCCGCTCCGGCAGGTGCCGAAAGGCCGCCGGGGAGGAAAGTCCGGGCTCCATCGACATGCGGTGCCGGATAACGTCCGGCGGGGGCGACCCCAGGGACAGTGCCACAGAGAACGAACCGCTTCCTCCCGAAAGGGAGGCGAGTAAGGGTGAAAAGGTGCGGTAAGAGCGCACCGCGGGGCCGGCAACGGAACCGGCATGGTAAACCCCACCGGGAGCAAAACCGAATAGGGACGGCCACGCGGAGACAATCGCTTTTGGCGATGACGTCCGCGGGAGCGATGTCAGGCTCGCCGTCCGGGTAGGTTGCCCGAGGTCTCGCGCAAGCGCGATCCCAGAGGAATGGCCGTCACGTATCGTCATGCGCAAGCATCACGGTGCCCTACAGAACCCGGCTTACAGGCCGGCTGATATGTTCATGAGGGGCTCGGCGCACCAGCGCCGGGCCCCTCACCATTTCCGCTAACCCGCAGCCGAGAGCTGGCCGAATTCGGTGGCCTGGCGCTCGAACAGGCTGCGATAGAGTCCGCCAGGCTTGCCGACGAGCGTCGCATGATTGCCCTGCTCGACGATGCGGCCGCGGTCGAACACCAGGATGCGGTCGAGGCTGCGCACCGTCGCCAGACGATGCGCGATCACGATCGCGGTCCTGCCTTTCATCAGCCGTTCCATCGCCTCCTGGATCAGCGCCTCGGACTCCGAATCGAGGCTCGAGGTCGCCTCGTCCAGGATCAGCACCCGCGCATCGGCCAGGAACGCCCGCGCCAGCGCCACCCGCTGCCGCTCGCCGCCCGACAGCTTGACGCCGCGCTCGCCGACCAGCGTGCCATAGCCCTTCGGCAGGCGCATGATGAACTCATGCGCGTTCGCAAGCCGCGCCGCCTGTTCGATCTCGGTCAGGCTGGCGCCGGGCCGGCCATAAGCGATGTTCTCGGCCAGCGAGCGGTGGAACAGGATCGGCTCCTGCTGCACGATCGCAATCTGGCTGCGCAGCGAATCCTGCTTGGCATGGGCGATGTCCTGCCCGTCGATCAGGATCCGGCCGCCGCTGACGTCGTACAGCCGCTGCACCAGCTTGACGAAGGTCGTCTTGCCGGAGCCGGAGCGCCCGACGAGGCCAATCCGCTCGCCCGGCCGGATGTCCACCGACAGCCGGTCGTAAAGCGCGGTACGATGGCCGCCATAGTGGAACGTCACCGCGTCGAACACGATGTGCCCGCCGGTCACCGCGATCGGCTTGGCATCCGCGGCATCGACGATGCCGATCGGCTCGCCATGGATGGCCACCAGCTCGTCCATGTCGTTGACCGCTCGCTGCAGGTTGTTGATGTGCATGCCGACGTCACGCAAGTAAGCATGGATGACGTAGTAGCTCGTCAGCACATAGGTGACGTCGCCGGGCGACGCCTTGCCCGCCATCCACAGCAGCACGGCGCCGCCGATCACCGCGGAGCGCAGGCACAACAGCACGCCGAGTTGCACGGCCGCCGTCGTGTTGTAGCGCAGCCAGGTGCGGTTGACGCGCCGCCGCCAGCGGCTGACGACGCGCATCAGCCGGCCGTCTTCCCGCGCCTCGGCGCCGAACGACTTGACCACGGCGTTGCAGCTCAGTGCGTCCGCCAGGGTGCCGCCGACCTTGGTGTCCCAGGCATTGGAAATGCGCGCGGCCGGCGCGATGTAGCGGGTCGAGAACGCGACCGTCATCGCCACATAGACCACCGCGCCCAGCGCAATGACCCCGCCCAGCGCCCCCCAATGCAGGCCGAGCAGCACCATCGAGCCCAGCAGCACCGACAGGGACGGCAGCAATGCCAGCAGGATGGTGTCGTTGTAGAGGTCGAGCGCCCACATGCCCCTGGTGATCTTGCGCACCGTGGAGCCGGCGAAGCTGTTGGCGTGCCAGTCGGTCGAGAAGCGCTGCACGCGCACGAAGGCGTCGCGCGCCACGTCCGACATGATGCGCAATGTGAACGGCACGATCAGCTGCAGCCCGGACAGCCGCAGCACGATCGAGGCGAAGCCGAGCGCGACGATGGCGCCGAACGAGACCAGCGCACTGTGCCGCGCGTCGGCATTGCCTGGACCCAGGGTCAGCGCATCGACCAGCTGGCCCGAGAACAGCGGCATGAACAGGTCGGCGGCGGTGGCGCCGAGCAGCGCCACGGCGATGCCCAAGGTCATGCGCGGCTGCTGCAGCCAATGGCGGGTCACGAACGGGATCACGACGCGGATCGCGGCGGGGCGCTTGTCGGCCTTCAGGCCGGAGACTTGGATGGTCATGGCTTCATCCGGCCGCGCCCGCAGCGCCAGCCGGCTCCAAATGAAGCAGACGCGGCAACGCGCGCGGTCTGCGAATGATGAATCAGGTTGAGAGAAGGGCGGCGGCGCTCAAATCGAGCGGCGGAACATCAGCACGGGCATCGAACGAGCTGGCATCGTCAGCACAGACGTTGTGAGCACAGCCGTCGAAAGCGCGAGCATCGACCGGGTGCATGCGATCTGCAGATGCGATGTTGTCATGCAAATCTCCCCGGCTCGAGCGACAATTCTTATTTCTTACCACCGACGGTATGATTTGGCAACCCGCGCGCAGCGCGCGAGCGCGAGGTCAGTGCGCGTCGCCGCCTGCGGCCATCGGCGAGCTCGGCTTGTTGAGCAGCAGCACCATGAAGCTGAGCGCGATATAGAAGCAGGTCAGCATGAAGAAGGCGTCGCCATAGCCCATCACCACGGCCTGGCGATGCACGATCTGCGACAGCTGCTTCATGGCCATCAGCGCCGAGTCGCCCATGCCCTGCAGCTTCTGCTGCAGCATGTTCAGCGTCTCGACGGCGGTCGCATTGCCCCAGTTCACCCGCTCATGCAGGCGGGAAATATGCAGATCGGTACGGTCGTTCAGCACCTGGTTGATCACGGCGAGGCCGACGGCGCCGCCGAGATTGCGCATCAGGTTGAACAGGCCGGAAGCGTTCTTGACGCGATCGGGCGCAAGCGTACCAAGTGCAATGTTGTTGGTCGGCACCATCGCGCACATCATGCCGACGCCGCGCAGCACCTGCGGCAGAAACAGCTCCCAGAAATCATAGTCACGGGTGATCCCGGTCATCTGATAGGAGCCGATCGCGAAAATGATCAGGCCGAACGCGATGATCAGCCGCATGTCGATCTTCACCATCAGACGGCCGACCACTGGCGCCATCAGGAACATGGTGACGCCGGAGACGAACATGGTCTCGCCGATCATCAGCGCGCTGTAGCCGCGCACCTCGGCGAGATAGCGCGGATAGATGTAGGTCAGGCCGTAGAGGCCGATGCCGACGCAGAACTGCAACAGGCAGCCGACCGCGAAATTGCGGTCGGTGAACGCGCCGAGATCGACGATCGGCTCATCCACCGTCAGCACGCGCCAGAAGAAGCACACCGCCGACACCGCACAGACCACGGCGAAGACCGCCACCGAGGTCTCCTGCAGCCATTCATGTTGCGGCCCCTCCTCCAGCACATATTCCAGTGAACCGAGGAAGCCGGCCATGAACAGCAGGCCCCACCAGTCGAAGCGTTCGAGCAGCTCGAAATGCGGCTCGTCGAAATCGACCAGTGCCAGCACGCCGATCGTGATCATGACGCCCGGCGGGATATTGATGAAGAACAGCCAGTGCCACGACATCGCATCGGTGATGTAGCCGCCGACGGTCGGGCCGATGGTCGGCGCGAGCGTCGCGACCAGGCCGATGATCGGACCGACGATGTGGAACTTGGAGCGCGGAAACACCGTGTAGGCCGAGGCGAACACGGTCGGGATCATGCCGGCGCCGAGAAAGCCCTGGATCGCGCGCCACAGGATCATCTGCTCGATCGACGAGGCGAAGCCGCACAGGAAGCTGGAGATGGTGAAGCCGGCGGCCGAGATCGCAAACAACAGCCGCGTGCCGAGCGCGCGCGACAGGAAGCCCGACAACGGAATCGCGATCACCTCGGCGATCAGATAAGCGGTCTGGACCCAGGACACTTCGCTCGAGCTCGCCGACAATCCGGCCTGGATCTCGCTGAGCGAGGCCGACACGATCTGGATGTCGAGGATCGACATGAACATGCCGAACACCATGATCAGGAACGCAATCAGCCGCCGCGGCGCGATGCGGTCCGACGCCGCCGCCGGCGCGCTCATGGTGGGATCGGCTGTCGTTGCGGTGGCCATGGCTGTGTTCGATCCTGCTAACCCCAGCGGCAGTCTGCTCCCTCTCCCGTGGGGAGAGGGCTGGGGTGAGGGGGTACGGTGTCAAGATAGGAGAGAGTCCCCTCACCCGGATTGTATCTTCGATGCAATCCGACCTCTCCCCGGTGGGGAGAGGTGAACTCAGCTCGGGGCAGGATTACCAATCTCATCGTCAGATCGATCGAACTACTTCCCCTGCACCGTCGCGGGCGCGTCGAGGTCGGCGTCGGTGTCGGCATCCTTGGCGCCGTCGGTGGTGTCGACGGTGACGTAGACCGACATGCCGGCGCGCAGCAGGTTCTGCCGCGCCACCTCCTTCGGCACACGGATGCGCACCGGCAACCGCTGCACGATCTTGGTGAAGTTGCCGGTCGCGTTGTCCGGCGGCAGCAGGGTAAACACCGAGCCCGCGGCCGGCGAGATGCTGTCGACCACGCCCTTGAAGCCGCGAGCGCCATAGGCGTCGACCTTGATCGTCACCGGCTGGCCCGGACGGATCCGCTTGAGCTGGGTTTCCTTGAAATTGGCATCGATGAAGACGTCGTCGAGCGGCACCACGTTGCCGAGCCGCTGGCCCACCGCGACGAAGTCGCCGGTGTTGACGAGGCGGTTGGAAAACGTGCCGTCGACCGGTGCACGCACGGTGGCAAATTCGAGGTCGCGCTCGGCCTTGGCCAGCGACGTCTTCAACTCGGCAAGCTGCGCCTGGGCCTCGACCTGCTGCGCCTTGGTCACCTCGACATTGTCGCGCGCGGCGTCGAACGCGGCGCGCGCGGCGCGGACTGCGGCCATGCCCTGGTCGCGCGCGGCTTCCGACTGTTCGAACGTCGCATGCGAGGCAAAACCCTTGCTGCTCAGCGCCTGCTGGCGCTCATAGTCGAGACCGGCGCGCTTCATTGCGGCTTCGGACGAGGTCAGATTGGCCTGCGCCTGCTCGACGGCGCTCTGCTGCGCGGCGACCTGCCGGCCGATGCGCGCGATCGTCGCCTCCTGGGTCGCGATCTTGCTGCGCGCTGCGTCGACCGCGATCTTGTAGTCGCCGTCATCGATGCGGAAGATCACGTCGCCCTTGCGGACCACCGAATTGTCGCGCGGCACGATCTCCTGGATATGACCGGACACGCGGGCGCCAAGCATCGTGTTGTTGGCGCGGACATAGGAGTCATCGGTCGAGACCATGAAGCGGCCGACAATGAAATAATGCGTGGCATAGCCGGCGGCGGCGAGCGCCAACAGCAGGCCGACGCCTGTGAGCACGCGCTTGCGCTTGCCGGATTTCGGCGCTGCGGTGCTGGCCGGCGGCTTCTGCCCGGCGGGCGCCCCGGCCGGCGGCCGTTCGAGCGGCGCCTCGGCGACGGAGTCGGCCTTGATATCAGCCTCCTTGGTACCGGCCTCGCCAGCCTTGACGTCATTTGTCCGCGTTTCAGCAGCCTTGTGCTGCGCCGGCTCGCTGGCCTGGGGACGGGCTGTGGCAGGCTGTCCCTGGTCCGGCGCTTCCTCAGCATCCGGACGGCGTGCCCGCACCGCCTGTTCTCTCGCAGCAGCCATCAGCGACTCCCACCCGTCACAGCGGAGCCAATCGGCCCCATAGAATTCCGACCGAACCGTTCGGTCATTCGACATCTATCATTGACCGAACCGTTCGGTCAATTTATATCTTCGCGACCGCAACATATCCGCTCAGCCCCTTTTGTGAGGTTGCCGCACTCGGATTCTTCGGGAACAGCCTAAACCAATGATTGAGGTCGATCAGAATACCACCCATGCGCCGCAGGACGAGGACACGTCGAAACGGCGGCAGATCCTGGACGGGGCGCGCGAGGTCTTCATGGAGCTGGGCTTCGATGGCGCCAGCATGGGTGAGATCGCCCGCGCGGCGGGTGTCTCCAAGGGCACCCTGTATGTCTACTTCACCGACAAGACCGCCTTGTTCGAAGCGATCGTCGAGGAAGAGACGCGCACCGCTGTGCTGTTCAGCTTCGATCCCGATCGCGATATCGCGACCAATCTGACCGGCTTCGGCGAAGCCTATATCGCGCTGGTGTGCCGGCCGGGCGGCGGATCCGCGATCCGCACCGTGATGGCGATCGCCGAGCGCATGCCGGATGTCGGACGCCGCTACTATGACCGCGTGCTCGAAGGCACCATCAATTGCCTGACCACCTATTTGCGCGGCCGGGTCGAGGCAGGGCAACTGGCCATCGACGATTGCCAGCTCGCGGCATCGCAATTCCACCTGATGTGCCAGGCGACCTTGTTCCTGCCCTTCATCTTCCAGGCCGAGCCGGCCCCCTCGCCCGAACGCATCAGCAAGGTGGTGGCGAGCGCGGTTCGGATGTTCCTCGCCAATTATGGCGTCAAAGGCTGACGGCGCGGCGCGTGAACACCTGAATGGGGCAATGACATCGCTCGCGTCGGACATGCACTTTCCTTCTCGCGACGGTTGACGTCCGAGCTTTGCGATCGGATCACCCTCTGATCATCCGGAGGGTGCAGGGAAGGCCGGGCGCTGACCGCGCCCGTGGCCCGCCTGCGGACAAAAAATGCAGGCGGCAGGTACCACAGGTCCGGCCGAGATCACCCGGCCTCCCCGCGCGATGGGCTTACGATTTATACGCAGTCTCCCCGGTGTCCGGGCTTTTAGCCACCGTCGCCCGCGGCAGATGCCGAGCACCTGCCCGCGAACTTGACGCCAGCATCGGGACGTCAGGACCCTGCGACTTCACCGTCCTGCCGGTCACGTTCGTCCGCGCGCGATTGCAGCGCGCTGCGCGCCGACAGGCCACCGCTTCCCGCCCCCAACGCTCGTGACGACCGCGAAACGTCCCTCTTCGATCGAGGCGGGATGGCGTTAGACAACCATCAATTTCTGAAAATTGGAAGTCGAATATTTTGGCGCGAAGGACTGGACAGGGCAAATCAGCTTGGTCGGACAAGCGAAATCAGTTTCTGCGCGCAGCGGGTTTCTAGGGTGCGCAGGCACGGCCCCAGCCGTCATCGCGAGCGAAGCGACGCGATCCAGGGGCGGAGCGAAAGCTCTGGATTGCTTCGTCGCTCCGCTCCTCGCAATGACGGAGAATGGGCAGCCCTGCGTCACGCCTCCATTGTCATCGCCCGGTTCGACCGGGCGATCCAGTCGTCCGAGACGGTCGTGACGACATCGTTGGGCCGCGGCTTGTGCAGGGCGATCACATCGATGAGATCGTACGAGCGGCGAGAACACTGCCAATGAGTTATTCCGTCATGCCCGGGCTTGTCCCGGGCATCCACGTCATACCCGGGACGCCGGACGACGTGGATGGCCGGAACAAGCCCGGCCACGACGATGTGGAAGCAAAGGGGCACACGAGGCCGAATGTTCTTGTACGATTGCCCTGCGGTGTACTGGATGCCCGCCTGTGCTTGCACGACGGCGGAGGGTGTGGCCGGCAGGCTGCCCCTCATCGTCCACCAGGCTACTTCTTCCCGCTCTTCGTCGCGTGGGAATGCGAATGGCTGTGGCTGCTGCTGTGACTATGCGAATGGCTCTGCGTATGCGCGTGCCCGTGGTCGGCCGCCGCATCGATCGGCATCAGCGCGACGTGGCCGTGGCGGACGCCACGTTCGGCGATGACGTGGTCGGCGAACGCCTTGACCTCGCGCCGCTCCCCCTTGAGCACGGTGACCTCGAGGCAGCTCTCCTGGTCGATGTGGACGTGCAGGGTCGCTTGCGCGAGGCCGGAATGATCATGCGCCTCCTGGGTCAGCCGCTTCGGCAGTTCCCGTGCGGCGTGGTCATAGACATAGCTCAAGGTCGCGATGCACTGGCGGCTGTCGGTACACGTATTGTCGGCGCTCTCCAGGCCGCTGCGCAGCAGATCGCGGAACGCCTCGGAGCGGTTGTCGTAGCCGCGTCGGGCCATGAAGTCGTCGACCTCCGCGAGCAGATCGTCGTCGATCGTGATCGTCAGGCGCTGCATAGATCGTCTCCCGGCGGCAACAGTGTCGACACCAGTATGATGTTTGCGCGTTGACATCATACTGGCGTCATCTTAGCGTTCTTTAACACTCGACAGTGGGGCGATCCAAGCGAGCGTGTCTCAGGCCAATGACGGCTTGCGGCAGATGATGACGCGTGCCCCGGTTGCGAGATCGAGGGCGTGACGGCAATGTGGTGGCGTGGGGCAAGTGCTTTGGTGCTGATGGCAGCATTCGTCCAGCAGGCGCAAGCGCATCCCGAGCGTCCCCCGGCGGAGTTGCCGACCGTCGATGTCGACGCCCCCAAACGGACAGCCAAGCCCAAGCCACAGGTCAGGCACGAGGCGCAACGGCCGAAGCCTGGCGCGCCGCGCTCGCCTGCTCCGGCGACGCCAGCGGACACGGCCGCAGCTCCAGCGGCACCGTCCGGCGCTCCCGCTGTCGGCTCCGGGCCGGCGCGCCCGCAGGGCATGGCGAGCGAGGTCGTGATCACCGGCGAGGAGATCAACGCCCGTCCGGCCACGCGCCCGGGCGAAGTGCTCGAGGCCGTACCCGGCCTCATCGTCACCCAGCACTCCGGTGAAGGCAAAGCCAACCAGTATTTCCTGCGCGGCTATAATCTCGACCACGGCACCGACCTCGCGCTCTCTGTCGACGACGTGCCGGTCAATATGCGCACGCACGCCCATGGCCAGGGCTATGCCGATCTCAACTGGTTGATGCCGGAGACGATCGGCCGCGTCGACGTGCGCAAGGGTCCTTATTTTGCCGACGAAGGCGATTTCGCCTCGGCCGGCAGCGTGCATATTGGACTGGTCGACAGCGTGCCCAAGGCGATCGCGCAGATGACCGCCGGCAGCTTCGGCTATCGCCGCTTCTTCGGCATGGATTCCGTACATGTCGGCGACGGCCACCTCCTGATCGCAGGCGAGGCCGGCCGCTATGACGGGCCGTGGACCACGCCCGATGACGCCAAGAAGCTGAACGGCCTGATGCGCTACTCGCAGGGCACGGCCACCGACGGCTTCTCGATCACCGGCATGGCCTATGCGAACCGCTGGACCTCGACCGACCAGGTGCCGGAGCGCGCCATCACCTCAGGCGATCTCGGCCGCTTCGATGCGTTCGATCCGACCGATGGCGGCAAGACCAACCGTTTCGCGCTGTCCGGCCGCGTCGCCGGCACGGATGATGCCGGCTCCTGGAAGGCCAACGCCTATGTGGTGAAGAGCCAGCTCGATCTCTACAACAACTTCACTTATGCGCTGCGTGATCCGGTCAATGGCGACCAGTTTCACCAGCACGACGACCGGCTGATGCTCGGCGCCAATGCGTCGCGGACCTTCAACGGCAGCTTTGCCGGACGCCCGATGGAGACGACGATCGGCCTCCAGACGCGCTATGACGACATCGCATTGGCCTTGAGCTATACGAACCAGCGCAGCTTCCTGCGCGCGGTCCGCAGCGACAAGGTCGGCGAAGGCAGCGTCGGCCTTTATGTCGAAAACAGCGTGAGCTGGACCGACTGGCTGCGCACCACGGTCGGCTATCGCGGCGACTACTACCAGACCCATGTCTATTCGCTGTACAACGGCAACAACACCGGCGATGCCGCGGCCAGCCTCGGCAGCCCGAAGGTCCGCATGGTGATCGGTCCGTTCAACAAAACCGAATTCTTCCTCGGCGCCGGCTATGGCATGCACAGCAACGACGCGCGCGGCGCGACCACCACCGAGGACCCGGCGGATCCGACCAACAAGCTCGCCTCCTCGCCGCTGCTGGTGCGCACCAAGGGCGCGGAAGTCGGCATGCGCACGCGCATCATTCCGGGGCTCGATTCGTCGCTGAGCGTCTTCATGCTCAATCAGGACTCCGAAATCCTGTTCTCGGGCGACGCCGGCGACACCGCGGCCAGCCGGCCGAGCCGGCGCTATGGCTTCGAGCTGACCAATCACTACCGGCCGGCGTCCTGGATCGACATCGATGCCGACCTCGCGATGACGCATGCGCGCTTCGTCGGCACCGACAGCGACCAGGCCGCAACCTATGCCCAGCTGGTCGGGTTGGGCGCGCCCGCCGAGGTGCTGCGCGGCAATGCGCCGGGCAACTACATCCCCAATGCGCCGTCGATGATCGCCTCAGCCGGCATCACGCTCGGCGAGAAGACCGGCTGGTTCGGCGGCCTGCGCTGGCGCTATCTGGGATCGACGCCGCTGACCGAGGACAATTATTTCCGTTCAACCGCCACCAGCATGTTCAACGGCCGCATCGGCTTCCGCGACGCCAATGGCTGGCGTATCCAGCTCGACGTGCTGAACCTGCTCAACACCAAGGCCAACCAGATCTCCTACGGCTACGGCTCGCTGCTGCCGACAGACCAGCTCTACCAGGATTGCTACGGCAGGACGCCGAAGGGGGTGCCGGCGCAGGTCTGCCAGGCCGGCGTGATGGACCGCGTGCTGCATCCAGTCGAACCGCTGACGTTCCGGGTGACGGTGGCCGGGACGTTCTAGCGGGTGCGTCGCGATGCGGATCTGAGATGATCGGTCTCAGACCATGACGCTTTTGCTGGCAGCGCAACGAAGCTTGCGCCGATCGTTCGGCCGCATGATAGGATGAGCCCTCAACCTACCGAACGACGCCGCAATGTCCGATCGCGCCGCCCATTGGCAGACCGTCTACACCACCAAGGCTGAAACCGAGGTCAGCTGGTACCAGGCCGATCCGGCGACGTCGCTGCGGCTGATCCGCGATGCGGTCGCGGCGCCGGCTGCGCGGATCATCGAGATCGGCGGAGGCACCTCGCGGCTGGTCGATGCGCTGCTGGCCGCCGGCTACCGGGCGCTCACCGTGCTCGACATTTCCGAAGCGGCGCTCGCGACCACCCGCCACCGGCTTGGCGCTGCGGCGGACGATGTGACCTGGATCAGGGAAGACGTCACCACCTGGATGCCGGACGCGACCTATGACCTCTGGCATGATCGCGCGGTGTTTCATTTCCTCACCGAGGCGCGCGACCGTGCCGCCTATGTCGAGCGCGTGCGCAGCGGCGTTGTACCGGGCGGCGCCGTCATCATCGGGACCTTTGCACTCGATGGCCCGGACAAATGCAGCGGGCTGCCGGTGGTTCGCTATGATGCGCAGAGTCTTGCTGCGACGCTGGGCTCCGGCTTCACGCTGGAGGACAGCTGCAGCGAAGCGCATCGCACGCCGTGGGGCTCGGTGCAGCAGTTCCAATTCTGCCGCTTCCGCGCCGGTTAGGGCGTGGACTCATAAACCCTGGTCCAGAGGCGGGTTGAGCCGAGTGCGACTGCCGCGAGAAAGTTGCGAGCGAG